>VYLP01000003.1_pt1 | contig 445724 bp, 414 predicted proteins | sample 5114311 | NCBI WGS metagenome assembly VYLP01 (sample SAMN12291775, study PRJNA351875) | freshwater metagenome | isolation source: freshwater lake | place: USA: Michigan, Lansing Lake | collected 2013-08-14 | reverse complement strand
TTTCTTCTATCACATTGGTCTCCTTCCAAGGCATCGGGTTTTCCTCCGATACACATTGTAAGTGTCACCTATGTGAGTTGTCTGTTTTGTTACCTATCTGACCTGGCCGTACATTTATTGAGAGTACCCATACATACTTTACATCTTCGTCTCAAGACCAGTTTGCATTGCGTTCTAATTCAAAGCTGATTCAAGAAAAACTTTAAATACCATCCTCGTTTTGTCTTACGAGTAAGGTAGCCAAAGTAATATTCTGATTGAGTTCTCTTATTTCCATTCGTGAATTGCCTCCAATTCCTCACTTGTAATAAAGTGGCGAGTCCCATCTTCCATGGTTAAGGATATTGAGTTGATATGAATTCGATCAAAGTCCGATGCATATTGGAAACTAAGAACCGGGCAAACCCCTGCATGACCGGAGCGCAAAAGTTTTGGCAAATGACAAATGAGCTCAGGAGTTTTATATGTTTCTGGCACGAGAATCATTGTCTGCTTATCCTTAGCAAAAAGTAGAATTGAAAAATCTCGAATGGACTGGTCAGATATATTTTCCACTTTAATTTTTAGATTTAAGTGTTTAGTTGTTTTTGCCGGAAGTAACTCCAGTTCCACAAATATTGGATGGCCATTCAGACCGGCATTTTGTCTTTTTGTTGGGATCACTGGAGCCGATTCGCACTGCAGTAAAATTCCAACGAGAAAAATCAGAAATAACTTTTGCAAACTATTTAAACGGTATGAGAATATTTGTTTTATCTCCCATCATATTTTGAGGCAATTTTCCATCCCATTTTTCGATCCATATTTTTTGAATCATCATTGGTGTTAATTGTTGCGATTCAAGTCGGATTTGAGCCGCAGTCCCCTCTGCTTTCGCCTTATCGATCTTAGCTTGGGCTAGTGCTTCCCTAAGTTCATTTTCTCGACTCTCCGCCTTTTGGATGGCTTCAATTTTGGCATCCAGAGCTTGTTTGACTTTATCAGGAAGTCGCATCGTTCCAATCCAATACAATCTCTCTACGATGATTCCTTTTGTTAAAAACTCATCCCGAATCGCAACGGTCGCTTTTTCAATGAGGTCAACTCTACCAGGTCCATAAATCATATCAGAAGTCATTGCCGATGCGAGCCGATTGAGGCTGTCTCTAACGGCTGTTCTAAGAACCGTATCAGTGATCTCATCAATCCCTCGTCTATAAGTCTGGAAAAGTACGTTTGCCTTTGTGGAATCCACACGAAACTGAATCCCCACATCCGCATTGACGGTAAGACCTTCTTTCGTTTGAATATCTATGGACTCATTGGTTTCGGAATCCTCTTGGTAGTCTTGTGTCCAGACATAAGTTTTTGTAAAAGTCGGGTACAAATACAGTTCTTCGTTGAGTCCGATCCAATACCGTCCCACTCCCAATTCTTCCGAATCCACTCCTTTATTGGAACCAAGTAAATAAACTTTTACACCTACATAACCTGCAGGAACTTTTTGGCAGGAAATAAAAAAGAATAAAATGAGAATGGGAATCAAAAGCAGTGGGAGCTTATTTCGAGTCATTTGTGGTACCTACTACGTTAAAAATTTTACCTTTCCAAATCCAAAGGAGGACTGGCAAAGCGATGGAGAGTAAAAGCGTTCCCAAACCGATCCAGACGTGCAAATCTTCATTACTTGAAATCAACAATGGCAATTGGTAAAGGTATAGAAAACCGTAGAACAATAGAAAAACAACAACCAAAAATAGAATCCAAGTTCGATTGATTGCGATCATTTCATGCCCACGAACTCGGTGATTTTTACGTATTCTTACGAATCCGTCAAATGAAAAAATAGAAATAATAATAATGAATTTACGAATCACATATTCTGTCCGATCATGGGTCTATATATTAGAGTTATTTTAGCTTAGGAGTATTTCAATGACGTTGAGTCTCGACTTCTTTCGTTCATCGATTGGAAAGAAGATCATAATGGCTGTAACCGGTTTTATCTGGTTTGGTTTTGTGATCGCACATATGTTGGGGAACCTTCAAATCTACCAGGGTCCTGAAAAATTAAACGGCTACGCAAAATTTCTGAAAGACTTGGGCGGTTTGCTATGGATAGCTCGCGGTGGACTTTTAGTTGCATTTGTCGGACACGTGGTTGTGGCAATACTCTTAAAAAAGCAAAATGCTGCTGCAAGGCCAGTCGGATACGCAAAAAATGCAACGATCCAGGCATCAACTGCATCTACTACCATGATCTATAGTGGCTTGATGCTCCTCACCTTCTTGGTATATCATTTGTTACACTTTACATTGGGTGTTACAAATCCCGATCATTCTTCACTTGAATATGTTTTGAAAAATGGCGAGGTTGTCCATGATGTTTATGCTATGGTGATTCTTGGTTTCCAACAGCCAGCCATTGCCGTTGCATACATCGTTTTTATGTTTTTCCTTGCTCTACATTTTTCACATGCATTGGGCTCTATGTTCCAGTCACTGGGTATAGTCGCCTCAAAGCACAACCCTACATTGCAAAAGTTAGCTACAACTCTCGCAATCATCGTTTTTGTAGGCAATACATCAATGCCTTTGTCAATCCTACTCGGGTTTGTCAAGTAATCAGGAAATAGGAGACAGTATGAAATTAGACGCAAAGATACCATCAGGTCCACTCGAACAAAAGTGGGACAAACATAAGTCAGACATCAAGTTAGTCAATCCAGCTAACAAAAGAAAGTATAAAGTGATTATTGTCGGAACTGGTCTTGCTGGAGCATCAGCGGCGGCCACTCTATCGGAACTGGGCTACCAAGTTTCCGTTTTTTGCTTTCAGGATTCTCCCCGCCGTGCCCATTCAATAGCCGCACAAGGTGGAATCAATGCCGCAAAAAATTATCAAAATGACGGAGACTCCGTCTATCGATTGTTCTATGATACCGTCAAAGGTGGGGATTTTCGAGCTAGAGAGGCAAATGTTTACAGACTTGCACAAGTATCCACAAATATCATTGATCAGTGTGTTGCCCAGGGTGTTCCATTTGCTCGGGAATATGGTGGAAATCTTTCAAATAGATCCTTTGGTGGTGCACAAGTTTCCCGAACATTTTATGCCAAAGGTCAGACTGGCCAACAGCTTTTACTCGGTGCCTACTCTGCTTTAGAAAAACAAATAGCAAAGGGCGCTGTAAAGATGTACCCACGAACAGAGATGCTTGAGCTTGTCCTAGTAGATGGTCATGCAAAAGGTATCGTAGTCCGAGATTTGGTCACTGGAGAGGTTTCTTCTCACTCTGCCGATGCGGTCATACTTGCAACTGGTGGTTACGGGAATGTCTTTTATCTTTCCACAAATGCGAAAGGTTGCAATGTAACCGCCACTTTTAGAGCTTACAAAAAGGGTGCGGCCTTTGCAAATCCTTGCTACACACAAATCCATCCAACTTGTATTCCACAATCTGGTGACTATCAATCAAAACTCACGCTTATGTCCGAGTCTCTTCGAAACGACGGACGAGTTTGGGTTCCCGCAAAAAAAGATGACCAAAGATCTCCCGATCAAATTCCGGAGTCAGAAAGGGACTATTTTCTGGAAAGAAAATACCCTTCTTTCGGAAACTTAGCGCCAAGGGACATTTCATCACGATCCGCAAAGGAAGCGTGTGACAATGGTTTGGGCGTTGGTCCGAAAGTGGGCGACAAGAGACTTGGGGTATATCTAGATTTCTCGGATTCGATCAAGCGATTGGGTGAGTCTGTCGTTGCCGATCGATATGATAACCTATTCCAGATGTATGAACGCATCACGGGAGAAAACCCATACAAAGTTCCGATGCGAATCTACCCTGCAGTTCATTACACTATGGGTGGTCTTTGGGTGGATTACAATTTAATGTCAAACATTCCTGGATTGCACGTGTTAGGTGAGGCGAACTTCTCTGATCATGGTGCAAATCGCCTCGGAGCCTCTGCCCTTATGCAAGGTCTAGCCGATGGATATTTTGTAATCCCTTACACTCTTGGTGATTATTTTGCAAAAGAGGGTCACAAGGAAATTTCAACGGAACGTCCTGAATTCAAAGAAGCGGAAGCGAGAGTGAAAGATATGATTTCCAAATTCCTTGGGATCAATGGCAAACGCACTCCAGACGATTTCCACCGTGCACTCGGAAAGATTATGTGGGATGAATGTGGTATGTCTCGAAGCGAAAAGGGTCTAAAAGGTGCCTTGAATGAGATCGCTTCTCTTAAAGAAGAGTTCTGGAAAAATCTAAAAGTCACAGGCACGAATGGAGAGCTTAACCAGGAAATCGAAAAAGCGGGACGGGTCGCCGACTTCTTGGAGTTTGGTGAGTTGATGTGTCTTGACGCTTTGACTCGTGAAGAGTCCTGCGGTGGTCACTTCCGTGAAGAATACCAAACAGAAGAAGGCGAGGCAAAACGTAACGATGATAAGTTTTGCCACGTCAGTGCATGGGAATATAAGGGCGAAGGTAAAAAACCTGAAGAACACCGAGAAAAACTCGAATATGAAAACGTTCACCTTGCAGTAAGGAGCTATAAATAATGGAAACAATGAAATTGCACTTAAAAGTCTGGAGACAAAAAAACGCTGCAGACAAAGGTAAGATGGTAAGCTATGAGGCAGAAAACGTCAATGAGCATATGTCTTTCCTCGAAATGTTGGACGTTGTTAACGAAGGACTGATCAAAAAAGGCGAAGAGCCAATTGCCTTCGACCATGACTGTCGTGAAGGTATCTGTGGATCATGCTCAATGGTGATCAATGGTGTACCTCACGGACCGGAAAAAGGAACAACGACATGCCAGCTTCATATGAGAAAATTCAAAGATGGAGAGACGGTTTACATTGAACCATGGCGTGCGAAGGCGTTCCCAGTAGTAAAAGACCTTGTCGTTGATCGCACTGCCTTTGACAGAGTGATTCAGGCTGGCGGTTACGTCTCTGTCAATACAGGTGGTGCACCAGATGGGAATGCGATGCCAATACCTAAGGTAGATGCAGACCTCGCAATGGATGCGGCAACTTGTATTGGATGCGGTGCCTGCGTTGCAGCTTGTAAAAATGCATCGGCAATGCTGTTTGTTTCCGCAAAAGTTTCCCACCTTGCACTTTTGCCTCAGGGTCAAGTTGAGAAGAAAGAACGAGTTCGAAAAATGGTAGCGGCTATGGACAAAGAGGGATTCGGAAATTGCACGAACCAATACGAGTGTGAAGCCGCATGTCCAAAAGAAATATCTGTTAACTTTATCACGCGTTTAAATCGCGAGTTTATCACTAGTTAGTTTAAAGATTGCCCGATGAGGAAGATTGCTTCCAAGTCGGGTTCATTCTTTTTTTGATCCTTTAAACTTCCACTAAACCAAGGATTACGCTGAATACTCGTTAGATATCAGTGGATCCAAATCTAACTTAGTTATTTTTTTCCCAGAATGAAACAAGGTTTGTAGCTTTGTCAAACTTTGAGTTGATTTTCCCCTTTTTTCTTTTCCTTGAATTAAAATACGAAATCTACTTTCTATCGCATCTTCCCACAAAATCCGATGAGCGTTCGATAAATCATCCCAATATCCACTCATAATTTTTTCTTCTCTCGTTTTAAGAAGGGAATACAATCTAAATCTTTCCATTGCGGGATATCTAAGAGACAATTGGTCTTGATGGCCACCATATCGAATAAGCAAGGGTTTTTCTATCAGTCCTATTTCCTTTCCTGAAATAAAAATTCGATTCCAAACATCATAATCTTCGCATGTTAGAAGTTCATTCCGATATCCGCCTACCTCAATCCAAGCTTTCTTTTTTGCCATAAAACTTGAATTGGTAACCATACAGATCTCAAGTGATTCTTTCAAATAAGAACCATTCATTTTCTTGTGTTTTCCTTTTGGTGATAAAAGATTTCCCTTTTTATTCCAAATTTCATTGGTCTGAGAAAATTCAATGTCAGAATGTTCTGAGTGAAACTTAATTTGGCATGTCAATTTTTCCGACAGCCATTCGTCATCTGAATCTAAAAAGCAAATCCATTCACCTTGAGAGTTCTCAATACCAAAGTTTCTCGCATAACTCACACCGCTGTGATCAATTTGAATTGTACGTATCGACTTTTGGTAACCACTAATTTGCTCGATGTTATCTTGCCAAACTTGAATTGATTTGCTTAAATAATCCATCGTATCATCTGTTGAACCATCATCAACGACAATAAGCTCCCAATTTTCATAAGTTTGTTTTATTACTGATTCAATCGCTCGTTTTATAATTTCTTTTCGGTTGAAAGTTGGGATAATGATCGAGACAAGAGGTTTCCAATCTTTCAAGATTCTAACATCCACTTTGTGTCCATATGATTTAGCTGTCCACCTTGGTGTAGATAAATCCATGGTTTTGGTAAATCTTTAGGTAGCTCCGATGGATTTAAAAGATATTCCCATGTTTTCAAACCATACACCGGTTCAATGAGGAGGCCATACCTTTGATAGATTAATTTCAAAACAGATGAATCATCTTTTTTAATTGAAGCGAATCTGGATTTTTGCATAGGGTTCAAGATATAAATATTTGGCATTGATGTTTGCGGAAAATTTGTATTTTGATTTAATTTAACACTCAAATTTAGATTGGAGGCTACTGTGTCTGAATTTAATAACCATTTATCTCTTGGTTCCCCAACTGAAATTCCACAGATAGAGACATTCTGATTGGAAAGACTAGATAAGGCGGAGAGAAATGTCACTCCAGATCCGATTTCTAAGAATATAGTTTTTGGTGAATCAGTTGTAAAAATCGGATGCTTCCAGAGAATACTCAAACCATCTAACGCCGTTGGATGAATGCCATAAGTAGGAAGATAGTAAGACTGCTGTTTTTGTGAATCGTACAGATTCGCGTTCATCATTTGTTTTTCTTCAATGGAGATAGACTCATTCATTTCCACAAAAGAATGAAAAATCCTTAATTCATGAGAGTGGTGTTTGATTAGAATTCGATTCGGTGATAGAAGGTTTTTATCTCTAGTATAGGCAAAAACACGAACCAAAAATCCCAAGTTATATAAAATATAACTATATGAAGCTAAAAAATTGCCGTGAAGTGACCCCCTTAATACTACCTGGTTTATTCCTTCAGAGGTAAGCCATTTGACCAAACCCGAAATTTTTCTTACTTTCGTTCCTAGACCGAAGTAATGTAGATCGTCCCGAACAACATTTAGGTTCATTTGGGAGTCCTCTGAATTGGTATTTGTTAAATGAACTGGAAAATCGAAAAAATCTTTCGACTGAAAAGGCCAAGTTTTAATCTCAATCCCCAGTTTTAAGAATGGATAGAAATGCCTCTTGGGGAATGTCAACGTTACCAATCTGTTTCATTCGCTTTTTACCTTCCTTCTGTTTTTCTAGAAGCTTTTTCTTTCGAGAGATATCTCCACCATAGCACTTTGCTGTCACATTTTTTCGGAGTGCTGAAATGCTTTCGCGTGCCACAACTTTGGCACCGATTGCCGCTTGGATTGGAATCATAAACTGGTGTCTAGGTATCAATTCTTTCAGCTTTTCAATGATGGCTCTACCTCTTTCTTCTGCTTTAGATTTATGAACTATGGATGACAAGGCATCTACGGGTTCCCCATTTACAAGAATATCCATACGGACAAGTTTTGAATCTCGGTATCCAACCTCTTCATAGTCCAATGACGCATAACCTTTGGTATGGGACTTTAGCTTATCATAAAATTGAAAAATCAATTCAGCAAGAGGTAGCTCATAGCTGAGTTGGACTTTGTCTTTTGAAAGATAAATCGTATCCAAATGGATTCCTCTTTTTTCAATCACAAGCGACATTATATTTCCGACAAAAGCATCGGGAGAAATGATTGTTGCTTTTACCATAGGCTCTTCTGATTTTTCGATCGTGATTGTCTCAGGCCATTTCGATGGATTGTCGATTTCGTACACTTCGCCTTTTGTATTGGTTATGCGAAATTTCACGGAAGGTGCAGTAGTTATCAAGGCAAGATTGAATTCTCTTTCCAACCTTTCTTGTACAATCTCCATATGAAGGAGGCCTAGATATCCCACCCTAAAACCGAATCCTAATGCGATTGAATTTTCTCGTTCAAATGTAAGTGCTGAATCGTTTAATTTGAGTTTTTCGATGGCGTCAACAAGTGCATCAAAGTCTTCCCCATTGATAGGAAAAAGGCCTGCAAATACCATTGGTTTGGCATCTTTAAATCCTTGGACAATCGATTCTGTCGGATTGTTGGCGAGTGTTATGGTATCGCCAGTTTTTGCGTCTCCCATTTTTTTCATACCGGCAACAACATAACCTACATCTCCAGGCTGTAGTTCATCAATAGGAACCATAGTGAGTCGGTTTACGCCTACTTCGGTGACAGGGAATTGACGCCCAACATTCATCATATGAATGACGTCTCCCTTTTTTAGCCTACCATCATACAAACGGACTTTTGCGACAACGCCCATGTAGGTATCAAAGAACGAATCATAGATGAGGGCTTTGAGAGGTTTTGCAATATCTCCCTTGGGTGGAGGCAAAAGCTTACAAATTGCCTCCAAGACATCTTTTACATTTAAACCTGTTTTGGCAGAAATGGGGATCGCCTCATCCGGATCTAAACCAAGAGATTCTTCGATCATCAATTTGCATTTGTCGATATCGGCAGAAGGCAAATCGATTTTGTTTATGACCGGAATGATACGTAGGTCCAGTTCCATAGCTAGATACAGATTGGCAAGGGTTTGCGCCTCCACTCCTTGGCTTGCATCCACAATTAAAAGAACTCCCTCACAGGCAGCCAGAGACCTAGATACTTCATAGGTAAAGTCAACGTGACCGGGTGTGTCAATGAGGTTGAGGTGATATATATTTCCATCACTGCAAGCATAGTCAAAAGATGCGTTATTTGCCTTAATGGTGATTCCGCGCTCTCGTTCAATGTCCATAGAGTCGAGGATTTGGTCTTTTTTGGTCCGCTGGTCAGTCACAAGACCAATCTCAAGGAGTCTGTCCGCCAAAGTGGATTTTCCATGATCCACATGTGCTATGATGGAAAAATTTCGTGTATATTCTTGGCGCTGGTTCAAGAGAATCCCTTCTTTTTAAGTCATTTTCTCACTAGGGGGTGCAATGTCTAAAAAGTTTATTGTCAGAACATCAAAAATCCCATAAACTGAATAGAGACCAATCAAAGGAGAATCGCAAGACATATATGTCCCAAAATGCCAATATTAAAAAAGTAACTGCCAGAGAAATAATGGATTCAAGAGGAAACCCTACAGTGGAGGTGGATGTTACCTTAGAGGATGGGTCCTTTGGACGTGCCGCTGTTCCGTCCGGTGCATCCACTGGTGAACACGAAGCCGTGGAACTTCGTGATGGTGACAAAAAGCGTTATCTTGGCAAAGGTGTTTTAAAGGCAGTTGATAATGTAAATACGAAGATATCGAAGGCAATCATTGGACAATACGCCCTTGATCAGATCGCTATCGACAACGCCATGATTGCACTAGATGGCACACCCAATAAATCTAAATTAGGTGCAAATGCAATACTCGGTGTGTCACTTGCTCTTGCAAAAGCGAGTGCAAACCATGTAGGTCTTCCTTTGTATCGTTATATTGGTGGAACATTTGCTCGCGAACTGCCAGTTCCAATGATGAATATCATAAACGGTGGATCTCATGCAGACAATAATATAGATTTTCAAGAATTTATGATCCTTCCAGTTTCGGCACCGAGTTTCCGCGAAGCACTTCGAATGGGAGCAGAAGTTTTTCATAACTTAAAATCAGTTTTGAAAAGCAAGGGATTGGATACAGCTGTTGGTGACGAAGGTGGATTTGCTCCTAACTTAACAAGCAATAGTGAAGCGATTGAAGTCATCATGCTAGCCATTGAAAAGGCAGGCTACAAACCAGACATTGATATCAAAATTGGATTAGATGCGGCAGCTTCTGAATTTTATGATGAGAAAAAAAAGAAGTATGTGATGAAGGCAGAGAAAAAACCAGAAAAATCTGCTGAAGAACTCATAGAATACTACTCAAATTTAGTTTCAAAGTATCCGATCATAACAATAGAAGATGGTCTCGATGAAAATGATTGGACGGGCTGGAAAAAATTATCCGAAAAACTCGGTTCCAAGATCCAGCTTGTGGGTGATGATTTGTTCGTAACCAACATCCAAAAGCTTTCGGAAGGCATAAAAAAAGGGATTGGGAATTCGATTCTCATCAAGGTGAATCAGATAGGATCACTTACTGAAACTCTAGCAGCAATTGAAATGGCAAAAAAAGCCAAGTATACTTCAGTTGTTTCGCATCGGTCAGGGGAAACTGAGGATGCTACTATCTCTCACATTGCCGTCGCGACGAATGCAGGCCAAATCAAAACTGGCTCACTTTCGCGTACTGACAGAATTGCGAAATACAATGAGCTTTTGCGTATCGAGGAAGAACTCGGAAAGACAGCAGTGTTCAATGGAAAACACACTTTCTATCAATTAGGAAAATAAATGACTCCCCTGAAAGCATCTATCGCCATTGCCTATGTTTGTTCGATCTTCTATTGTGTGGTCTTATCCACATCAGGATTAGCTGAACGTAGGCTTCTAGAAAAAGAGTTTATACAAATTTCTAGCGAGGTGGAGAGGCTTTCCGTGGAAAACTCCGTTTTGGAGGAGAGAGAAAAACGCCTCCAAAATGATGCCTATGCCTTAGAGAAAGAAGCCAGGAAATACTATCTTCTTTCGGAATCAGCCCATGTCCTCAAATTTGTAGAAGTAAAAACTCAGACCGTGGATTCCAATCACGTTCCAAAAGCGGCAGATATCCGTCTCGACATGTCAGTAAAAGAGCCGCCCTTGTTTCTATTAAGATTCTTTTATCTTTCTTTTAGCGTTTTCCTTTGCCTGGGAGTTTATTTCAAACTGAAACGCTTGCCTCCCATGTCTAAACATAAAACACTGAATTAATATGCCAGAAACAGAAGCACCAGAAAAAGAAATTTCAGAAACACTTCAGGATCTCATTAGCGATAAAAACATTGGGAAAAAATTCTTAGAAAAAAGAAAAATTTTTCTCTGGGGTCCTGTCACAGACGAATCATCAAAAGAACTTGTTAACAAACTTCTTTACCTCGAACTTATGGAGCCAGGGAAGCCGATTACTTTCTATATCAACAGTCCCGGTGGAGTTGTCACTTCAGGTCTGGTGGTTTATGATACGATGAAGATGATCAGCTCTCCAGTTTACACTGTATGTATGGGTATGGCGGCTTCGATGGGATCGATACTGCTCATTGGTGGGGAAAAGGGCCATCGCTACATTTGGCCGAATGGTCGTGTGATGATTCACCAACCTTCGATCGGAGGCCAGATCCAGGCTCCTGCCACTGATCTGTTAATACATGCAAACGATATCGTAAAGACAAAAGAGAAGTTAAACCGAATGCTTGCAGATGCATGTGGAAAAACTTACGAACAGTTGGTGGAAGACACAGACCGTGATTATTATATGGATGCAGAAGAGGCTTTGTCCTACGGAATCGTAGACAAACTAATCAATCAAATCGACGTTGTCTGAAAGCTCCTTTACACCTCGTAAATTTTTAGAGGGAAAACACTTACAAACCGTATATAATGTTCTCTTTCCTCCAGACAACTCTCTGGAGGAGGATTTTTTTTGTGAAGGCCTGGTCATTCCTACTAATGATCGAACTGGCGATCACCTTTGGCTCGAGCACAACCCTCCCCTTTCCCAAATTAAAAAAAATGCCATACCTTGGAATGGTCATTATCTCGTGCTCATTCACGGCATGGAAGGTAGTTCCGAATCCCATTATATGGTAAGCGTTGGAAAGGAAGCGCTGATTCGCGGTTATGGTGTGATAAGAATGAACCTCAGAAATTGTGGGAAAGGTTTATATTTAGCGAAAAGACCATATAATGCAGGTCAGTCGGAAGATCTGGAAACTGTTTTAGATTATATTCGTAAATATTTTACAGACAAAATTTTTGTAAGCGGATTTTCACTTTCAGCAAATTTAGTTTTAAAGTATTTTGGGGAGCAGAGAAAGATGAAGGCAAAAGCATTTACTGCAACATCCCCTCCACTCGATTTAAAAAGAAGCTGTGATTTTATCGATTCGAAGGCAGGACTTTTTTATCGGACACATTTTTTGTCTACGATGAAAGAAAAAGTTCAATCTGGAATTTATGATGTTTCTCAGGCGATGATAGATCAAGTTATGAAGAGTAGAACCTTTTTTGACTTTGATGAATTTTTTACCGCCCCTTTGTCAGGGTACAAAAATGTATTAGAATATTATCATACTTGTTCAAGTATGTATTATTTGTCGAAAATAAGAATACCTTGCCTTGTAATTCATGCGGATGATGATCCTGTTGTGCCCTCACATGTTTGGAGGGAAATTAATTGGTCTGCATTTCCATCCATCGAGACGGTGTACACCGAGAAAGGTGGTCATGTGGGTTTTATATCTGATCCAAGCCCAGAAAACCCAGAGGGAAGATGGCTTCCACGTATCATCATGGATTTCTTCGATAAGAAACGTGTCCGAAATTAATATAAGGAAACAAAAATGAGAGATTTATTAAAGGAATGTTTGAGCGAAGAAGACGGGTTAGTTGAACTAAGATACCATCATAAAGAGAATAGGTCATTTTTCGCCGAAAAAGGAAGGATCGAGTCCACTGCTTTGCGTAAGCGGAGTGGCGTTGGTATCCGTGTCCTTTATAATGGAACCTGGGGATTTGCATCCACAAGTGAAATCTCAAAGTCATCGATTCAGAATGGGATCAAAGTAGCAAAAAAAGCCGCTGAAATTTCCTCTTCATTGCGATCAGAGAAAATTCCTGCATTGCCAAAAGCAAATTTTGCAGTAGGAAATTTTATTGGTCAAGGATCTGAAGACTTTCGTAATAAAACCGTCGAAGAAAAATTAGCCCTTGTTTTAAAAGTTCAAGAAGATGCGTTAAAGTCATCCTCCCTCCTACAATCTGTAGGTTGCGGATATTCAGAGATTTATGAAGAAAAGGCCATTGTTACGACCGACGGTGCCGATTCCTTTTTTTCAATGACAAGACCTGAATTTCGCGTGAATGCCGTGGCAAATCTGAATGGTAAACTCGAGTCTGGATCAGAGTCTATTGGAGTCATGGGCGGATGGGATTGTTTGTTTCGCGATAAAAATCCATTACAAATATCACAAGACGCATGTAAAACGGCAATTGATCTACTCACCTCGGAACTGCCAATGGGCGGCCTTTCAACGGTTATATTGTCACCATCGATCGTTGGACTTTTAGTTCACGAAGCAATCGGTCATACCGTTGAAGCTGATTTTGTTTTAGCTGGTAGTGTGGCAAAAGGCAAAATTGGTCAAAGAGTTGGTTCCGATTTAGTTTCGTTATGCGATTCAGGTAGCTCCGAATACTATTCTGGTGCAGGAGGAACCATACCAGTTGATGATGAAGGTGTGATTCCTGAAAAAACTATGATCATTGAAAATGGGATATTAAAATCTTATCTTCATAATCGTGAGACTGCCGAAAGATTCCAAACAAAACCTACTGGTTCGGCTCGGGCTTGGGAATACTCTGATGTTCCGCTTATACGTATGAGAAATACATACCTGTTGCCTGGAGATTCTAGTTTGGAAGCGATGATTGAAAGTACAAAAGACGGTTATTTTCTGGATGGCGCTAAAAATGGACAAGCGGATTCAACAGGTGAATTTATGTTTGCGGTTCAAAAGGCGTATCGGATTGAGAATGGTAAGATCACAAAACTTCTAAAAGGTGTTACCGTTTCAGGCCTTGCATTTGATGTATTGCAATCAGTAGACATGGTTTCAAAAGAATTTAAATGGGATCTAGGATCGGGACACTGCGGAAAAGGCCAACCTGCCAAAGTGGATGCCGGTGGACCCTACGTCCGAGCAAAAGTATTGCTAGGTGGCAATTGATGGATAAAGCATCGCTTCAAAATAAAATTGATTCACAAAGAGATCTCTTGGGCGGTTTGATCTCCAAAGCGAAGTCAAATGGAATCGATCAATTGGAAATATTTTCTAGTTTTGGATATTCGGAAGATATATCTTTAGAAAAAAATGATTTAAATAATTGTACAGCTACTGAAGAAAATATGTTTGGGATACGTGTGATCGAAAGCGGATCTCAAGGTTTTATTACCACAAATCACCTACCCTCACTTTGGGAATCAATTTTAGAAGCGAGAAGTCTTGCTCGTAGTCAGACCACTCCCGATTTAGACTTAACATTACCGGACCCTAGAGCATTAGAATCGCGTCCTGATCAATATGATGCGTCTATCGATTCTCTTGGACTTTCCGATTTGATGAGGATAGCAAAAGAGTCACTTGAATGGCGAAAAGAAAAATATCCGCTAGTTAGCATCGATTCGGGAGAAATGTCCATCTCAAAGGGTTTTAAATTAATTCTTTCATCAAAAGGTGTCTATGGTGCAGAATTAGGAGCAAGCATATCTGCTTCAGTCATGGGTATGGCGATTGATGGCGATGATATCGGTAGTTTTGATTATGACTCTGCAAGTGGCAATTCCTTGAATGCCTTTCAAGAGAGATGGCAAAAAGCATTTCATCTGTTTGGTGACAAATGTATGGGTGCACTTGGTGCAAAGACCATTTCAAGTTTTAAAGGAAAAATATTGCTTCCGCCTGATGCTGTTTACTCTTTTTTTCTAGGATCTTTTATCGGTGCACTCAATGCAACCAGCATCAGAAAAGGTAAAAGTAAAATGGCTGGCAAAATTGGCTCTAAGGTGGCCGACGAAAGGTTATCTATTTGGGAAGATCCAACATTAAATGATTATAGTGGAACGACTGCTTTTGATCGAGAAGGTCAACCCACCACTCGGCAATCCGTTTTAAAAAATGGAGTTTTGGAAACTTACTTTTATAATACTTTCGAAGCAAAAAAAGCAGGTCTCTCTGTATCCAATGGTTTTGCATCTGGTGGAGCTCAGAGTTTACCCGGTTGTGGTCCAAGGCAGCTACAAATCGAACCAGGTGTTTCCAGCAAGGATGATTTTTTTAAGTTAGATGAAAAGGTTGTGTACATCAATCGGATCTCGGGAACAAGTGATGGGCCAAGTGGAGATTTTTCTGGTGTAATCAAAGGTGGTTTTCTTTTAGATAAAGGTGAAAAAATCCCAATCAAAGAAGCCCAAGTCGTAGGTAACGTATTTGAAGCAATGAATCAAATAGAGGCCATTTCAAAAGAAGGCGAATTATTAGGTGAATCCTACTTTGTTCCCTATATCCTTTTAGATGGTTTTTCGATTACTGGCGTCCAAAATGGGGAATAGTTTCCCGACAATCGAAACATTGGAACGCCCGATTGGTGCTTCCTTTTTTTTGATCTGTTCCTTTCAAAACGATGACAACTATTTTGAATTGAAATCTATCACAGAAAAAAAATTTTCAAAAACTGTATATGAATCAAATGATTTACCAAAATGGGAGTTAGACGAGGTTGAACGACTTGTTGGTATTCCAGGAAAAAATACTCGCATTCTCTCTTTTCTTAGAAGAGTTCATCGGGAAGAATTGGTTCAAATTAAGAAAGAATGTGTCGAAATACAAAATCAAATCAGGAAGACTGATCCCCTTTTCCGCCTAATCCCAGGATACTTAACGTCACATAATGTGATTATTGCTCAATCTAAAGATGACTTCCATCGAACTTACTTATTTGCTGGTGTCTATGCCGAGATTGTTTATATTTTTCACAGTGGGTCCTTTTCGGTTCTAGAAACGGCTCCCAAATTTTTTAAATCAAAGGAAGCCCTTTATTTTTTTAATAACTTAAGACAATCTTATGAATACAATAAATTCAAAGACTAGATTCATATTTAGATTTTTCGTATTCAAATTAGGCTTCTTGCTTTTTTTTCAATTATTCTCATGTGTTGATCGATCAACTGAATTAAAAGTGATAAATTCTCAGTTATGTGATAATTATGACCGAGAAGCCTCATGCATAGAACCAAAAGACAAAATTGGCGACATTGAGCTTACGCATACAAATTCAAAGAAGGAGCTTAAATCTTGGGAAGCGTTTGGAAATTATTTATACTTTACTGCACGGGAAACTCCAGGATTTGTGCTGACATTTTCAAGAGAACTTACTCCCTCTGAAGTCTCTTCAATCAAGTTAAACTATTCTGCATACATTAGGTTAGATGGTATCCGTGAAAAAATGGAAGGTTTCGAGATTTCAAAGAATCATATTGCATCCTTTCATTATTTAGGCTCCCTGCTGAAAGAAGTGAAAAGGCATCGGAAAGAAGACCAAAAAAAAACAGATTTAGAAGAATTAGGCGTTTTATTATTACAATTTGAGTATTTCCTCCCCTCCGGAGAAACGGGAACATTGCAAAGGGAAGTTAAACTCAAATGGAAATAACGATTGCAAGTTCCCTCTTCAACTAATACGGTTTAGGAAAATTTAGTTAAAAGTAAAGAAGGATGGAAAATTAGTTCATTCAGATTTATATTTGTAAAGATAAAAAGAGAAATAGTTAAAGTAAGTGCACCGACGATTGGGATTAGTAAATTATCATCGATGAGGCCATTTGCAGTAGTTGAAGCAAAGAATTCAGTAAGACAGGATGCTATCACGCCTAACGCTAGAAATATCATGGGAAGGAATCGGAAATTTCCATCTGTCTGCAGGCTAAAGGCTGATTCTGGACGCGAAAAAGTGATCAATGTTAGGACAATAAGACCGATTAAAAATGCGGCAACAAAGAAACCTATGATTCCTTCTCGAGATTTCCCGTTATAAAACCTATACCTACCAAACCTAGAACCGATGTAAGCGGCTGTAGGATCTCCTATTACCAAAAATAAAATTGAAAGGACTGCAATTTCTGGTGTAAAAAACATAACAACAATTAAGTTTGCTAAAAAATATGGCACCGTACCGTTAAAACGATTTCTCTCTGATTCCTTCATAAGAAAGCCGAAGTATTTGAAAAAAAAGCGTTCAAAGGCAGGGACGGTAAGTCTGACGGATTCCATTAATAATAGCAAAATCAAAAAAATACCAAGATAAAAAACGATGATCAATCGTGTTGCATACTGGTAGCCATCGTAACCTTTAAAAATATCTAAATACAAACTAACTGGAATGATAAGACCTAATACATGCCATACTTTTCTCAAAAAATTGAATCCATATTGATTTTCCATTTTACCTCGCTCCCCTAGATGCCATTTTAAATGCGGTCTCTTCGTTTGTTGCAATTTGAAAGAGGTTTTTGATCCCAGCCATATAGAATGCTTGCCTTACCGATACAGGAATGTTGATCAGAATGATTCGGTGTTTTTGTAGAAAAGCCTCTTCGCTCAATGATCGAAAGGCTTGAATCCCTTGAGTTGTGACCATAGTTAGTTCTTCTAGGTCTAAAATAACAGAACCATGTTTGAGGGAAGAAGTGATCGATTTGACACAACGATCTGCCGTGAAATTGTTCAAATTTCCCTGCAATTTTGTTACATATATCGTATCGATTTTTTCCGTGGCTACGACCAGGTCGTCCAAACTCATAATTTTTTGTAATTTTCATTTTTCATTCTTGCACTCATTGGCAAGTAAATAAAAACTTTTGGAAGGAGATAGATTTGAAGGCTAAAGTTGCTCATCTCTTTAAAAAACTTGAAGAAATCGAACGGGACACCCTCGAACTCAAGAAATTAACGGATCGTATCGCCGATGACAGGGAGTATTCCCCTATTTTGAGGGAAAGTTTTCTCTCCGAAATGGAAAAATTGAACGAACAAAGATCGGACATTTTACGTGTTTCTGTCTCTGCGCCATCTTCACAAGAATTGGAAGTTCCGACTAAGGTTCACGAAGTCGTAAACTCTGGTTTAGAGAAGAAAAAATCAGAAAAGCCAATACGAAAGTATTGATCTCTCTTCCTATTTTCAAATTTTAAGGACCAAAAATGAATTTCAAAAAATTTTTCTACACTACTTTATTATTGACTTCCGTTTATGTAACGGTTAACAACTGCTCAAGTGAGACTGAAATTCTCGCAACGTACGACGGTGGAACTGTTACGAGAGGTGAACTTAATTTTGTATTGGAAGCTTCAACGCGAGGCAATGCCGAGCCACAAACTATCAATCCAGACGTTCAAGTACGTATCATTGAAAGCGTAGCACTCGAAAAGATCCTTATGCAGGATAGCATCCAATCAAAAAAAGTAGATCCGCAAGACATTCAGAAGATTGAGGCCTTGGTCGCGGATTTTTTGAAAATGAATATTTATCTGCGTGATTATGTAAAGATGACCGTGGAAAAAAAACCGTTGGAGTTCATAAATTTACAAATCGCTATTTTACGAGATGAGAACGGCGAAGCGAACGAAAAGAAAGCGGAAGAATTACTCGCTCAGTTAGAAAATGCTTCCTCATCAGAAATTGATCACATAATTTCGAATGTAACCGACGATCAGGGGAACAAACCGATTGCTGGCAGGATGGAACCTTTCTGCACAAATTGTATGGCGACCCCCATGGAAGATATCATTGAAGCAGCGACAAGCGTAAAGAAAGGTAAGTTTGTAAAATTCAGCAAAGATCCAAGAATGATCTATGTTCTAAGAAGCCTCGGAGCTGAAAAAGTTCATTCCTCACGTGTTGCGAAATATTACACAAAAGCATTTACTGTTTTCCAAAATCAAGCATTAGAATACGGTAAAACGCATACAGATGAAGAAAGTAAAAGTGCAATCTCCTATCACACGGAAGGTAATCCAGAGGAAAAGGGAAAACAGTATGCGGCCCAAATGTTAAAACAGTTTGAGCAAGGTGCATTTTCAAAAGAAATCGAAAGAATAAAGACGGAAAGTGGAATCACTATGAATCCGAACCTTCCAAAGGTTTTTGGTCCAGAACAAATCAATCCAAAAGATTTTCCTGCTGATTTAATTTTATATACAAACAAAGATAAGACGAACTATACTTGGAAAGATCTTGAAACAGACTTTTCTTCTGTTCCTGTTTCTTTGAAATCAGACTATAAGGATGATAAGGCAAAGATTTTTGATATGATCAATTTGTTTAATTCTACTCTTTTGCAAGGAAAAATCGCCAAAACATCAGAAGTAATCCAGAAAGTCGGCACAAACACAGCATACAAAATGCAGATGGACAAGATGAAGGCTGCCCTTGCACTCAAAGCTTTGCAAGATGAAATCAAGGCAGAGCCAATCACTATCACTGAACAACAAATGAAAGATACATATGAAGCTGGAAAACTCTATGCCTATTCTACCCCAGATTCAAAAAATCCTTCCAACCGAATCCCTCAATCATATCCGCAAGTTAGAGAAAGGATAAAAACGGAATTAGAAGGCGCGGCACGTAACTCATTCATCGAGAAAAAGGTTTCTGCACTAAAATCCACATATAACTTAAAAATTGATCAAAATCGTTTAAAAGAAGTTATACTGTAGAATGCGAATATTATGATTTTTTTGTTGAATATTTGAATCTTTGACATATTTTGACAAATAGAGGCAAAAATGAATAATCACATTTACATGCTACGTAAGAAAAGAGGCGTGAAGCAATATGATATGGCTCGCGCGCTTGGGGTGTCTCCAAGTTATCTCTCAAAGATTGAGACAAACGCACAAGACCCAACAGAAAAGTTCAAAGTTGCTTGTGCTAAGTATCTTAAGACGACCGTTGATCGTTTGTTTAATGATCGTGCAGTAGAGGAAATTTTTCCTGAATTTGCAAATGGACTAAAAAATAAGCTGTGGGCTGTTCGTCGGGAAATGGGAATTAAACAATACGATTTTGCAAAAAAATTGAAAGTTTCCACTCCATTTCTTTCTAAAGTTGAATTGGGACTTTTGGAACCGCCAGAACAGTTTAAAATTCAGGCCTCGAAGGCCTTGAAGATGAATAAAAAAGACCTCTTTCTAATTTCTTAATTCAATTCTCATTGAAGCAAGGCAACCTTTCTGCCTTGCTTTTTCTAATCTCCCTTTAAAAAAACTTTGTCACATTGAATCAATCCCTTTAGATAGTCCTGAATGAAATCAGAGCAAGATGGATGGGCGACTCGTATCGGTTTGATACTGGCTGTAGCGAGTGGAGCCATTGGATTAGGGAATTTTTTGCGTTTTCCGGGCCAGGCAGCACAAAATGGTGGTGGTGCGTTTATGGTACCCTATCTCATCAGCTTTTTGCTTCTTGGAGTGCCAGTGTGCCTCACGGAATGGACGATGGGACGAATGGGTGGGCATCACGGCCATAGTCTTCCATTTATTTTTAAAGAATACCTTAGCGGTTACGCTCTGAAAATTACGGGGACGATTGGTGTTATGGTCCCCGTAATGATTTACGTGTATTATATTTTCATCGAATCCTGGTGTCTTGCGTACGTTTATTATTTCCTAAGTGGCGGACTAGGAACTTCAAATCTCTCTCCTGGCAATCTAGTTGAGCAAAAGGCGGTCATTGATGCTTCTTCTAATTTTTTTCTAGATCTAACGGGTGCTAGAGAAAATGGAGCTTCTTTTGAAAGTCCCATCATTCTATTTTTTTTACTTTGTTTTTTGTTTAACTTCATACTTGTTTTTAGAGGATTATCAAAGGGACTTGAAGCATTTGCAAAAATAGCGATGCCATTGATGGGAATCTGTGCGCTCATTGTGCTAGTAAGAGTTTTGACGATACCAGGTATCGAATCAGGTCTTGCTGTTATGTGGAATCCTGATTGGAGTGCTTTAAAAGAACCAAAGGTATGGATCAGTGCGGCAGGACAAATCTTCTTTTCGCTTTCCACCGGCTTTGGTATTGCCCTTGTATTTTCCAGCTTTTTAAAAAAGAAAGATGATGTTGTACTATCTAGCCTATCTTCTGCTTCCTTGAATGAATTCGCAGAAGTTGTATTTGGCGGTTTGATTACCATTCCAGTTGCTTTTTTATTTTTAGGAGCAACGGTAACTGCCTTTGGAACCTTCGGAATGGGTTTCATTGCTTTACCAGCTGTGTTTAGTATGATGCCAGGAGGAAATCTATTTGGTGCGTTATGGTATTTTGTATTATTTTTGGCTGCACTTACCTCTTCTATTACAATGTTACAACCAGGAATTCTTTTTTTAGAGGAAGGCTTTCGATTGGGAAAAAGAAAAGCATCCCTGCTTCTCTTTATCTTCACATTTACCTTATGTTTGCCTATCATATACTTTAATCGAGATTTTGCCGCTCTTGATATCGCCGATTTTTATATTGGAACGATTATGATTTATATATTGGCAACGATTCAGATTTTTGTTTTTTATTTTAAGATAGGAGTAGATAAAGGTGCCGCACATGCTTCAGACGGTTCAATCATACCATTTCCCTTTATCATTCGATTAATATTGAAATATATTACACCATGGTTTTTGGTATTTATCTTTATATCGTTTTGTTATATGAATTTACCCGAATATCTGGATAAAATGGATGCTGAAAAAATGAGCCAGCTAGCACTGAATCTCGGAAAAGACGAACAAGCCGCTCGAATCAAAGCTGACATTTCAAAATATGTAGTTTTGGGACTCCTTGGAATTTTTGTTTTTATCTATTATTTAGTTCATCTTGCACTCATCCGTTCAGAAAGGAAATAAATTATGGAACAAACAGTTCACTTGAATGGACAAGGTATCTTCATCATGGTTCTTTCCTTAACATCTGTTGTAGCATTGAGTATCTTTTGTATTATTCATTTACTTCGAAATAAGGAATAGTTTTGAATACTCGCACCATCTTCGAAAAGAATCTTTCAAAGTTATGGGAAGATTATGAACCTCGCAAAGAACAGATTTCTATGGGTGAATCTGTTGAGTCTGCATTCGAAAAAGGTCAACACTTGGTCGTTGAAGCAGGAACTGGAGTCGGCAAATCACTTGCATATTTGATACCCGCCGCATTGTTTGCATTAGAAAATGAAACAACCGTTGTTATCTCGACAGAAACAAAATCATTGCAAGACCAAATTTTTGAAAAAGATATCAATATCGTGAGAGAAGTGATCAATAAAGATATCACTGCCCATGTTGCACTTGGAGCCAATAACTACCTATGTAAGCGAAAGTATTCCAAGGTTATGGATCGAGGTGAATTTGGTGTCGAAATGGAGAGTGAAATCGACACCTTCGTTAAATGGGAAAAGATGACGGAATCAGGCATTCGATCCGAGTACAAAGGGTTTTTGTCCAATTCATTTTGGAACCAGGTGGGTCGAGATGCCGATAACTGCTTGGCTCGAAACTGTCCTAACTTTTCATCATCCTACTACTTTCTCGAAAAAGAAAAATGGAAAAAAGCGAATATACTTATAGTTAACCATCATCTTCTTGCAAGTCACATGGCAGGAGATTTTCGGATTTTACCACCTTTTAAACATTTGGTGATAGATGAAGCACATGCCTTTCCTGAAATAGTTGGACGTGCATTTGGATCCGAAGTAAAATATGAAGTAATACTGAATTTGTTACACTATATTTTTCATCCAGAAAAGAAATCCGGTCTCGCACTTAAGCTTCCGGATACTAAAAGGACAAAGTTAATTGAGGCGATTGATAAATCACTAATCCATTTAACGGATTTTTTTAGATTATTATTTTCAGAAATCCCATTGAACTTTCAATTTTCGTTTCGGCATACAAACCGAATCAAAGTAGACGATGGAGTTTTAGAAGACTCATTGTATGATACATCTGAACTTCTCCTTCAGTTTTTAGAAACATACAAAAAAGACAGTGAGGACGCTGACGAAAAAGAGATGGCGATCGGTTTGGAAATGGTCGGTGTGAATCTAAAAAAGGCTTCCTCTTTTATTGAAGAGTTTCGGACAAAAACGAATCAAAATCTTGTTTTTTGGATTGAAGCACCTCACCAAAATTCAAAAGAACGTTACTATCATTTGTATTCTCAACCAAAAAATACGGAAGAAATTTTATCCAAAAGTCTTTTTCCAAATATGGAATCAGTCGTTTTAACTTCCGCAACCTTATCTCCGTCACCTGGCAATTTTCAATACTTCTTAAAGGAAATTGGAACCCAGGATGTTGTTACCAAAACTCTAGATTCTCCATTTTCTTATAAAACTCATTCCTTACTTTTTGTTCCTAAAAATATAGCAGATCCAACGACCAACGCTCAAAAGAATAAAACAGATCTATGTTTTTGGATTCAAAAGCTCGTGACGCTTTCTCAAGGAGATGCTTTTGTCTTGTTTACTTCGAACAAGTTGTTGCAGGAAGTATATGAAGAATTGTCTCAAAAATTGGATTTTCCTGTTTTTTCTCAAATTCAGTTAGGTGCGATCCAAGCAAAAAGGGAATTTCTGGAAACGAAAGAGAGTGTTTTATTCGGAGTATCAAGTTTTTGGCAAGGGGTTGATATCAAAGGCGATAAGCTGAGAAATGTTATCATCACTAAATTACCTTTTCAGGTTCCTACAGAACCTGTGCTCCAAGCAAAAATGGAGGATATGGAACGTTCTGGCAAAAGTCCATTTTGGGAAATGCAAGTGCCAAAGACTTGTTTGCAACTCCGACAAGGTTTCGGTAGACTGATTCGATCCAGCAAAGACACAGGTATGGTCAGTATATTGGATCCAAGGATACACACAAAATCTTATGGTAAAAATGTGATTCAAAGTCTTCCGAAAGGTGTCCCAGTTGTAACAGAATTTGATGAGTTGGAAAGAAAATTCAAAAATTTGCCGAAGGGTTAAATAGTATGTTTCATTCAAAACTAATTTATTTTTCTCTTTTTTTCCTTCTTCTATATCAGATCTCGGCTGATCCTTCAGCTGATGAAGACTTTTTTAAAACCAAAACCAATTGGTATGATTTGAATATTACTGCGGAAGTGAATGAGACACTGCCAAAAATCGTTTTTGATCAAAATGATCCTGATTTTGGAAAACCCAATACGGCAACAAACAAAAGTAGGTCCGATCTATTAGCTCGAAAGAAGTCAAAAGAGAAGTTAAGGATGAGGCTATCTCAAAAATTAGAATCATTAATTTTGGATTCGAATTATACAATTTACGAATATTCTCAATCAAATCCGGCGGTTAGATCACGGATCAATACATTTATCACCGAAGAGAAGGAAACATTTGACTTTATCCCCGTCAAAAATCAATTACAGGCGAAGGCGACCATTAAATTAACTGGGAAGAATGGATTCCTCTCCTATCTTCCATTTGAATACGGCACGGAAACAATTCCTAGTTTCAATGAATCGATTCTGCCGGAAGAATTTACAGGACTTGTAGTTGATGCGCGGCACCTTGATCTCAATAAAGCTCTCCTTCCTAGAATCCAGTCAGATAGAGGATTGGATATCTATTCACCTGCTTACGTGAAAGAAGGTTATGCAATCGAAAGTGGATACATCGTATATCGAAACGATGCTAACCAATCCAATTGGGCAAAAAGAGTTGGAAAAAATCCTTTTTTTGTAATGGGACTCAGCGTTTCGGGAAAGAACAAAACAGATATTATTCTGCCTTCGGATGAAGTGGCTAAGCTCCTTAGCCACCCGGAAACTAAAAAGCAACTTACACGTTGCAGAGTGATGATTTTAACTTCGAAGTAATTGATAAAAAAGTTTTTTCGGCTTTTTCGTACTCACCGTGAAATAAGTAGGCAAAACCCATATCTTCTAACTCGCGCATGGTGAGATCTTTACTTCTAGATTCTAAATTTGAAATATTCGAAAAAACAGCACTATAGGCATCACGCTTCTCCTCAAAACTAGGAAGTTTGACTCTACCTGGAATGTTTTCGAAAATTATATTTGCTTCTTTGTGTCGATCCAAAAAGAGCAAAGACATTCCAACTATCTTATGAATTTCAACATCATTTAGTTTTTTTATATTTTCTCTAAATGATTTGATCACTTCCTCATACTTTCTTAGATGATAGGTTGCGATCATTTCCTCTTTAAGAAAAGATGCATCATTGAATTTTTTCTTGTAAAGTGTTAAAACATCTTTGGCTTCGGCATAATTTTCAGATCGGAAAAAAATCTTTATCGATAAACTTATGATTCCGTGACAGATCAAAGCCTGTTGGGATTGAAAGTAAAGGCTTACTTGGCTTGCAGCTTCTTTGTATATGCCAGCATTAAAATTGATGAGTGCTTCCACAATTGGAGATAAGGGAGAAATTCCTTTTGGACTAGGATCTATCAATTTACCATTCAATTCGTAAGAGGCAAGATATGCCAGGTGTTGTAAGTAATGGTTATTAAGATTTTGTTTGGCTAAATTTATGACTTCATCCGATGCCCCAACTTCATAGAGATCCCAGGCTTCTTTCTCCAAAGAAGAATTGATGCCTTTCGTTGCTTGCTGTGCCATAGATTACCTCTCTACAAAAAAGATCGGCAACGTAGGAAAAAATCAGTGTAATATTTTTACGGATGAAGTCGGTAAATCATGCGCGGATAAGGAATGCATTCCCGAACGTGACTCAGTCCACAGATCCACGCAAGGATCCTTTCTTGGCCCATACCGAACCCAGAATGTGGAACCGACCCGTATTTTCGAAGATCTAGATACCAATTATAGGATTCCACAGGCAAATTTTCTTCTTGAAGGCGCTCTACAATTTTATCGTAACTTTCTTCTCTTTCCGAGCCACCAATGATTTCACCGACTCCCTCGGGCGCCAATAGATCAGCACAGAGTACAGTCCTTGGATCACTCGGATTTTGTTTCATGTAAAATGCTTTGATTGAGCGTGGATAGTTTTTTACGAAGACTGCCGATTGGAAGTGAGTTGTGAGGATATTTTCCCTTTCGGCACTGATATCTTCGCCCCATTCGATTCCTTCTCCCTTATCTTTAAGCAATTGTATGGCGTCGGTATATTCAATTTGTGGGAATGGATTTGCGACCTGCGCCAAAAGGGGCAATGGATCACGTTCTAACATTTTTAATTCAGTAGAACAACGATGTACAACCACAGAAATGATCTTTCGAACGAAATCATCCTGGAGGGTTATGTTGTCTTCATTGGAGAAAAAAGCTGTTTCCGCTTCTACCATCCAGAATTCCGTCAAATGCCGTCTGGTTTTGCTTTTTTCTGCTCGGAACGTCGGACCAAAACAATAAACCTTTGAATGCGAAAAAGCGGCTGTCTCAAGATACAACTGGCCTGTTTGTGCAAGATATGCGTTTCCAAGGTCAAAGTATTCGGTAGAAAAAAGTGTTCCTGCAGACTCTCCTACAGAACCAGTTAAAATTGGCGTATCGATTAACGTGTAATTCGCCAGATGAAAATATTCTCGGATGGCAAAGGATAATTCCGATCGAATTTTGAGGATTGCTAGTTGACGTTTTGACCTAAGCCATAGGTGCCGATGGTTGTGCAAAAAATCTGGTCCATGTTCTTTCGGTGTAATGGGATAATCGGATGACACCCCCACGACCTGAAATTCGCTCATATGCAATTCACGCCCAAACGGTGCCTTTGCATTTTCTTCCCAACGTCCTGTAACGGTTAAGGAGGTTTCCTGCGGAAGTGATTTGATCATTTTGAACGTCTCTTCACCCAGCTTTTCCCTTTCAGCAACAATTTGAAAGATCGAACCATTCGTTCTGAATTGTATAAATTGGACATGGTTATTGCCACGGATTGCCTGCACCCAGCCATTTAGGACTTCGAATGCCTTTGTGTCGGAGATTTGATCGTTAGTTTGAGACATAGATGGTTTTTCTGTTTGCCAGTTCGATTTTCTTTGAAATTTTGAACTTACTAGATGAAATCTCCCATCATACTCAACGGTAAAGCTATTTCTGAGAAGATCCGAAATGAGATCTCTCAAGAATTAAAAAAAATGGACCCAAACGGGTCAAATCCACCCACACTTGCAACCATACTTGTGGGAAACAATCCGGCTTCCGAGACCTACGTCAATATGAAGGTTAAGGCTTGCGCTACTGTCGGAATGCTCTCGAAATATGTTCGACTGCCAGAAGAGACGACCACCGAACAATTGCTTCATGAAATACGTCTTTTAAACGAGAATCCCCAAGTTCATGGTATCCTCTTACAACATCCTGTGCCTCACCAAATTGATGAAAGATTATGTTTTGATGCAATTCTGCCTGAGAAGGATGTGGATGGAGTGACTACTTCATCATTTGGAAGACTGTCAATGGGCAAGGAGGCCTATTTCCCTTGCACTCCTTATGGAATGGTTCTATTGCTTAAAGAATATGGAATTTCAGTTGCTGGAAAACATGCGGTTGTTGTTGGTCGTTCACCTATTTTGGGTAAACCGATGGCGATCATGCTTACAAATTTGGATGCTACTGTTACATTATGTCATTCTAAGACTCAAAATTTGAAAGAGCTAGTAAAACAGGCCGATATCGTCGTTGGCGCAGTCGGAAAACCAGAATTTATTAAATCTGATTGGATCAAAGACGGAGCGGTTTTATTGGATGCAGGATATAATGTTGGTAATGTGGGGGATATAGAAATTTCGGTAGCTAAGGATAAATCTTCTTTTTATACTCCTGTGCCTGGAGGTGTTGGCCCCATGACTATAGCTGTGTTAATCCTTCAAACTCTGTATTCATATCAGAAAAAGTTTTCTCCTGTTTTAAAGAGCACCTAATATGCCGGAAGCGATAAGTTTTGATGTTTGTTTTCAAACCTTTCCCAAATTAGATCCGCCTGATGATTTGGATGCGTTCTGGAAAGAAGGATTTTTACAGTTAAAAAAGGTACCAATTCAATCTACGTTCAAAACAGTTTTAAAAGGTTCCTTTATTTGGGAGTCTCTAAATGAAGTTTCCTTTCAAGGTATTGGCAATTATACGATTCATGGTAAGCTTGCCATACCCAGAAAACGAGGCGATCGGCCAGTCGTAGTTTTCTTTCATGATTATATGGGTGTAGATGAAGAAATCCACAAAGGTTATTCTGATCTAGGGGTCGCTCAGTTACATGTTAGTCTACGCGGACATGGAAATGAAATGTTGCAGGCACCTGTTGATCCTGTTACAAACAAAACTGTCATCAATTGGTCAGCAAATTACTTTGCGGAAGGTTTAGATCCCAAAGAAGATTTTTATATGAGAAAGCTGTATTTGGACGTCATAAGAACCATTGAATTTTTAAGATTGGCGGATGGTATTGATGGCGACCAAATAATTCTGCATGGAAAATCGTTAGGTGCTTCACTTGCCGTCTTCGGTGCTGCTTATTCTGATCGAGTTAAAGGATTAATATTAGAAACACCGAATTTTTGTTATATAGATAAGGACCAACTCTCTCTCAAACAAAATCCGTGGGTTAGAGAAATGCTCCCGACACTAGAAAAACGAGCGACAAAGAAGATAGATTACAAGAAAGCATTGGCTTATTTTGATTCCATACAGTTTGCCAAAAAAATCAAAATCCCTGCACTTTTTTCCTGCGGTATGGAAGATGAAAAGTCCCATCCTAAATCAATTTTTGCGCTATTTAATCATATGAATTGTGATAAAAGAATGCAGATATATCCGAATGAAGGAAACGAAGCCGGTAAAGAAAAACAGCCTACTGCCAACCTCGAATTTATAAAAGAAATTTTTAAAGTTTAATTTTTGTTATGTTATTCCAATTTTATAATACAAAATCTGCGCAGAAAGAACCTTTTCAACCTTTAAATCCAAATTCAGTTAAGGTATATTCTTGTGGTCCAACTGTTTACAATTATGCGCACATCGGAAATATTCGATCATTTCTTTTTGTCGATATTTTACGTCGCGGTTTAAAACTCGCTGGATATAAGTTAGATCAGACCATGAATATAACCGATATCGATGATAAAATAATCAACGAGTCTATAAAAAAAGGAATCAGTGTTGAAGAATTCACCAAACCATGGACGGAAGCTTTTTTTGAAGACTTAAAAACGTTGAACGTTGAAACCTTAGAGCACTACCCGAAGGCTACAGAATCAATCCATGATATGGTACATATCGTTCACAAATTAAAAGAGAATGGTCTTGTTTATGAAAAGGATGGTAGCTTATACTACTCGATCCAAAGATTTCCAAAATATGGAGCCCTTTCTCGCATCGACGTAACGGGTATGAAATCTGGCGCAAGATATGATGCAGACGAGTATGAAAAAGATGACGTTCGGGATTTTGTCTTATGGAAAACTCAAAAAACCAAAGATGAAAAGGCATGGGAAAGTGACTTGGGCGTTGGTAGACCTGGCTGGCATCTTGAATGTTCTGCAATGATTAGAAAAGTTTATCAATCTGGTGTTGATATTCATACCGGTGGGATCGACCTACTCTTTCCACATCACGAAAACGAGTTAGCATTATCAGAAGGAGCCTATCCGAATGAAACGTTTGTTGGAACATGGTTGCACTGCGAACATCTTTTGGTCGAAGGTGAGAAGATGTCCAAAAGTAAAGGTAACTTTTATACCTTAAGGGATATTGTAGCAAAGGGTTACCAGCCAAAATATATTAGGTATCATCTTATTTCATCTCATTACCGGTCTAAGTTGAACTTTTCACTTAAGACGTTAAATGAATCTAAACAAGCCTTTGATCGTATTCAGTCTACTTTGAATCGCGTATTAACTAAGTTATCTTATGAGTGGCCAAAAATTGATGCTTCTGATATTTCAAAATTACACTCTCAAATAGTAAGTAATAAAATTCTGAGTACGTTAAATGAATTTGAGTCTTCAATTGCTGATGATTTAAACTTGCCCAAAGCTCTTTCTTCTATTTTTGATTTTTTACGAGAGATCAATTCAGGTTTAGATTTAGATTCATGGTCCCATCAGGAATTAAATGAGATTGTTTATAGCTTTCAGATTTTTGATGTGATTCTAGGTATTCTTTCATTCGAGAAGGAAGAAGAAAAACTAGACGGTATCGATAAAGAGAAAATTGAATCTATGATTGAAGCACGCAAATTAGCAAAATTGAATAAAGATTTTGCAACTGCTGATCAAATTCGTAAAAATTTATTGGAGCTAGAAATTCAACTTTTGGATCATAAGGATGGAACAACCACATGGAAAAGAAACCAGTAGACATCCTTTTTGGAAAAAGAAATTTTTATGAATTCCTTGAAACCCTCGATACGATGCTTCCAGAAAAGGGAGTAAAATCTATTCGTGAAGTGCTTTTGAAGGACTCTATACCTACTGAAGAAAAAAAACGTATCATCGCATTTTTACCAACTCATGTAAAATGTACGCTTGTTAGTTCAAGGGAACTGGATCGTGTGGCCGGAGATAAAAATCACCAAGGTTATATCATTATCCGCACGAAACAAAAAGCATTCCAATCGTTGAATTGGGAACAATTAAAATCAATGGTTCAAGCTGGCGATGGTCCCATCTTGATTCTGGATAGAATCCAAGATCCTGGAAATATGGGAAATTTATTAAGGACAGCGGAATGTATGGGAGTCAAACATGTGCTCATGTCCGATCGTGATACGGCTCCGATTAGTCCAGTAGTGGAAAAATCGTCGGCAGGCGCGGTTCATCATTTAAATATTTTTCGAATTGCAAATTTAGCAAATGCGATGGATTACTTAAAAGAATTAGAATATTGGATATTAGCCACTGATGAAGAAGGATCGGAGGAAGTATGGGATGATTTACCCACACCAGAAAATATGGCGATTATAATGGGTAACGAGGGAGAGGGGGTGAAGAGGATTCTACTCGAACATGCAGATTATAAAGGTCGAATTGCCCTTCAAGGCTCCGTTACTTCATTGAATGTTGTCGTTGCATGTGGTATTACTTTAGATAGGATAGTAAATCGTAGTTGAAATTTGGAAGTTTTATTCTTCTTTTTCTTTTTTTCATCTCTAGCATCCAATCATGTGCATATTACGTATGGAAAAAAGAGTTCACGCGTGAAGAAAAAAATGATCCTGCTCTTTTCTTGTCCCTTGCAGGTTTTATCGGAAATCCAAACCAGGCGTTATACATTTTTATTTCTAAGTCAGATCGCCAACTTCCTCATGAACAATTTGTAGAAGTAGGGCTTTCCAATAAGACGACGAAACCTAAAATTGTTTTTATTCATGGGTGGAATCCATTAGAGAGAGATTTAGATCCATTTACCTCACGTGCGCGAAAGATTGATAATATCAAAGGAACATTTCAAAATGCGATCATTCATTATCAAGAAAATCAACAAGGAGTAAAATCTAAGTACGACCTGTATTTATTTACTTATAGGACTTCCAATGCTGTTATTTTTAATGGGGAAGGTTTTGTTAGCTATTTAAAACGCACGTTTACTAAAGATGAAAAGGTCATTGTCGTGGCTCACTCGATGGGTGGCATTGTCACAAGAGCCGCCATGAGATCCCCTCAATATGAGGCAGGACTGATTGACGGAGTGATCACATTGGCCTCGCCTATGTATGGATCTCCTTTTGCATCAGATGAATTTTTAAAAAATCAAACCTTGGTCAATGAACTTTCCTCCTTCCTAATTGAGACACAAGGGGGGACTGATTTAGGTTACACAAATAATGGAACAAACCAAATCCCCATTGGTATGGAATTTAATTTTGTTTTAGATTCTATCAACAATGGTTTTCCGTACAATTCGTTATTCATTTCTTATGCGGGGATATTGAATAACGATTGTCAAGGTGCAGAAACTTTTTACTATCAAACGTCTTGTAAGATACTCACAAATTCTACTCCGAGTTTTGCATCTAACGATGGGATTGTATCAGAAAATAGTGCAATTCTTGGTGGAACGGTTTTTCAACACTATTTAAAATCTGGCTATGATCATTCCATGATGGCATTTCAAACTTCAATGATTGATGATACGAAGAGCGTTTCGCTTTTTCGAGAAATCATTTTAAAAATTGATGAGTTAGTTTCGAGATAGTCACTGAATACTTTTTTTGACTGCCAATGATAGAAGTAATATTGATACAAACATGATTGGAACAGAGTAATACAGGTTTGCCGGAATCCAAAGTAGGCCTTGAATTGACTGTAACCCACTAATAATGAGTATAAAACCTGAGACCACACCTAATAAGGAATATTTGATCGAATTGGGATATCTTTCAAAGTCGATTTTTTGTGATTGGAAAAAACCTTTCCAAAAATAGTGCGGCGGTTTGGCTTTATGATAAAATGAGATTAAAGTTGATTTTTCGGAAATCGGTAGAACAAATGTGCTCAATATCAAAATGAACATACATGTAAATGAAGTTGCGAAGATTGTATACGGAAAGCTAAGTTCTAAAACTATTGAAAATATAATATAACAAATAGGTGAAAGAATCATAGCTAGTATTTCAGTATATGCGGAAATACGCCAGTAAAACCATCTCGCGATTAGGACAAATCCTATACCAGAGGAAGCTTCCAAAATAAATATCCAGGCGCCTTTGATTGTTTCCATGCCATAAACTGCTAGCACAAGTGAACCTATTCCTGTTAAAAACTGAAATACATACGAGATTCTCAAATAATACTTATCTGGTTTTCCTGATTGGATCGCTGGACGCCAAAAATCAAAAACAAGATAGGAAGCGCCCCAATTTAAATGAGTAGCAAGTGTAGATAGATATGCAGCTAAAAACGCACTGAGAATGATCCCTTTCAACCCAAGTGGCAAACCTTCATTCAAAAACAAAAGGAAGCCTTTCCCACTGTCGCCTTCTGAAAGTCCTGGGAAAGCAATAATGGATGCTAACGCAACTAAAATCCAAGGCCATGGTCGTAGGAAATAATGTGCGATAACAAACCATAGAGAACTTTTGATGGCCGCACTTTCATCTTTTGTTGCAAGTATTCTTTGAGCAATGTATCCACCTCCTCCAGGTTCGGAACCAGGATACCAGCTAGACCACCATATAACAGTTAACATAATAACGAAGTGGTCAAAAGGTAAACCTTTGCCATTAAAAAAATCAGGATAAAAATTTAATGATTCACTTGGTAATTTGGCAACTAATCCAGCTACTCCATTGATTGATGGAAGTTCTAAGACAAAATAAGCATAGACCAAACAACCACCCCAGGCTAAAAAAAACTGAAAAACATCAATATAGGAAATCCCTTTAAGACCACCTAAAGTAGTGTAAATGATTCCAGCGATTAGAAGTATAAATAAAATGAGAATATCTGAATATTGTGGAAAAAATACTTGGATGATTTTAAGCATAGCCAAGTTAACCCAACCTAGGATCACGAGATTCAAAATGCCACCGATGAGAATGGCTTTGAAGCTTCTTAAATACTCCGCTTCTTTACCTGAATATCGAATTGAAATAAATTCAAGATCTGTCGTTGCACCTGAACGTTTCCATAATTTTGCAAAAAAGAATACCGTTACAAGACCTCCGATTGACATATACCACCAAAGCCAATTGCCTGAGATTCCAGTGGATCTAATAATTTCAGTAACCGCAAGCGGTGTATCGGCCGCAAACGTCGTCGCTACCATTGCAGTTCCAGCAACAAACCAACTTAATTTCCCTTCGGCCTTAAAATAACCAGATAGAGTTTTTTCTGTTTTACTCCGTGATCGAATTAAGATGAAAATAATGATTAAGAAAGGAGAAAAAAAGAAGAGAATATCTAGAAGTGAAAAATCTATCATAACCTAACTTTTATGCCCATTTCTCTCATTGCCTGTTTTGTTTCTGCTATCGTATATACACCAAAATGAAATATAGATGCGGCTAGAACTGCATCCGCACCGCCTCTTAAAATTGCCTCTGACATATGCTCGGGATTTCCTGCTCCGCCGGAAGCAATGATAGGAATCGATAAATTTTGCGAAAGTAGCTTCAACATGTTGATGTCGAAACCATCTTTTGTTCCATCCCTATCCATGGAAGTCAGCAAAATTTCTCCTGCTCCACATTCATATGCTTCTTTCCCCCAATCCAATGTTTCACGACCTGTTTCTGTTCTACCTCCATGTAAGTAGACTTCGAATCGTTTTCTTTCGTGGTTGAATTTAGAATCGATTGCACAGACAATACATTGAGAGCCATATATCTCGCTTGCTTCTGTTAGTAATCCAGGACGTTGGAATGCGGCTGTGTTAATTGAGACTTTGTCTGCTCCGCGGTTTAAAACTGATCTTACGTCATCTAACGTTCGTATACCACCACCTACAGTGAAAGGTATAAAGAGTTTGTTCGCTACTTCCTCAACTAGATTTAATAGAATATCTCGTTTATCACTCGACGCTGTGATATCAAGAAAACAAACTTCATCGGCTTGATTTTCTTCATATGCAATGGCGCAAGATACGGGATCACCTGCATCAACTAAGTTAACAAAATTTACTCCTTTGACAACTCTTCCATCTTTTATATCCAAACATGGAATGACTCTTTTGGTTAGCTCATCTGTCTGTATCATTGGATAGAATCGGGAAGTGTAATTTTGGTTTCAGGAAACTCACCAAACATCTTTGCATATGACAATAAATTTTCTTCATCAAAATGATTTGCAGTCAATTGCATGCCAATTGGTAATCCATTTTCGTCGACACCAGCAGGACAGCTTATAGCTGGAACGCCTGCGAGGTTTACTGTTGTAGTAAGAATATCAGCCAAGTACATTTGTATTGGGTCTTTCGTTTTTTCTCCAACTTTAAAGGCGGTCGTAGGAGATGTCGGTTGAAAAATAAAATCTACTTCTTTAAAAAATGTGTCATACTGTTTTTTTATAAGCACCCTTGCTTTTTGTGCCTTACCATAATAGGCATCATAATAACCGGAGCTAAGTGAGAATGTGCCCAACAGAATTCTTCGTTTTACTTCGTTTCCAAAACCTTGCGATCGGGATTCAACATATAAGTCATCTAACTTCCCTTTCCCCTCTTCTCTAAGTCCATAGCGTATGCCATCGAACCTCGAGAGATTTGAAGAACATTCGGCTGTAGCAATGACATAATAAACAGGAATCGAATTTTTGAAAAGGCTAAAGTCCAATTCCTTGATCACCGCACCTTCATTTGTCAATTTTGTCTTTAGTTCTTCATAACGTTTGGCGACACTCGGGCTTGATTGTGTTTCTTCTGTTTTCATAACGCCGACACGCAAACCTTTCCAAGATTTAATGGTAACGTTTTTAGAAGAAAACGTTTTATCTTTAGCAGATGTTTGGTCGCGAAGATCCGATCCTTGGATTGTTTCAAAGATATCAATGATTGCGTTTAAATCATTACCAAATGGTCCAATTTGATCTAAACTGGATGCATAAGCTACTAGTCCATATCTGGAAACGCGTCCATAAGTCGGTTTTAAACCCCAAATTCCACATAATGAAGCTGGTTGCCGGATTGAGCCTCCAGTGTCTGATCCAAGAGAAGTTGGCACCATGTTTGATGCAACAGCTGCCGCCGAACCACCACTAGACCCTCCTGGAATTCTTGAAGTATCAAATGGGTTCTTAGTCACTTGAAAAGCACTATTTTCAGTAGAACTTCCCATAGCAAACTCGTCCATATTGGTTCTTGGAAGTAATGCAAAACCTTTGGATCTTAGTTTTGACACGACTGTCGCATCATAAGGAGACCGGAAGTTTGCCAATATTTTTGAAGAACAGGAAGTGATTTCGCCATCGATACATATATTGTCTTTGATTCCAATCGGTATCCCATCTAAGTCGGAAAAGATCGCGTTTGATTTTCTTCTTTTGTCGCTTTCGATCGACTGATTTAGAATTTTATTATGATCTACTTCTAAAAAAGCCTTAATTTTTGAGTCTTCCGATTCAATCCGCGTCAAATATGATTTAGTTAATTCTTCGGATGTGAAATCCTTTTTCGATAAACCATCTTTTATTTGAGAATATGTTAACTTATAAAGATCTTTCATGTTTCAATAACCCTTGGTACCACAACATAACCATTTTCATACGATGGAGCAATTTTTGAAAGAGCTTCGCGATTTAGCGTGTTTTCAGAAATATCTGGTCTTAATACTTGCATGGTAAGCTTATAAATTTCATCGTCTTCTACGGCAGATGTGTCCATATTCTTGATTTCATCTACATAGCTAACTATACGAGAAAAATCATTCAACATTCCCTCAATTTCATCATCCTTTATCGTTAACTTTGCAAGTGCTGCAATTTCTCTTAAATTCTTTTCATCCATAGTTTATATTCCTTTAATACGCATTTCGATCAACAATAGCTTTTAATGGAGTTAACAGAATAATTTTAAGATCAAAACTTAAACTCCAATTCTCAATATAGTATATGTCTGCTTTGATACGATCTTCTATCGATGTATCTCCTCTTAATCCTTGTACTTGCGCCCAGCCAGTGATTCCTGCTTTGGCGGCGTGCCTTCGCATATATTCATGATGTTCTGACTGAAATTTTTCTACGTAAAAGGGTCTCTCTGGTCTTGGACCAACGACGGACATGTCTCCGAGTAAAACGTTAATGAATTGAGGTGTTTCATCTAGTGAAAGTTTACGAAGGATGCTACCAATGCGCGTGACCCTAGGATCATTTTTTGTCGTCCATAGTGTATCAGAATCCTGTCTCTGCTGGACAACCATAGATCTGAATTTTAGCATATTAAATTTTTTATTGTCTAGTCCAACTCGTTCCTGTTTGTAAAACACTGGGCCAGGACTTGTGATTTTTATTAAAATTGCTAGAATGATATAGATCGGGCTAAAACAAACAATAAATAAGAGAGAAAAAACAATATCAAACGTACGTTTGATTACTCGGTTATAACCTAGTCTGAGTGGTATATTTCTTATGGAAATAATAGGAATGCCATCCAAAACCTCCACTCTACCTTTAGCAGTAATAATTTCCTCATAGCTTGGTACAACTTTTAGATCTATGCCTAAAAAATCGGAAATATCGATCGCTTCTTTTAAAAAATCTCCTTCATCATGTGAAAGAGCATAGACTAACAGATCAACTTCATTCTGTTTTAAATATTCTTCTAATTCCTTCAGTTTTGCAACGACCTTTAAATTACTGTCACTGCTTAATAAGTTTACTTTACCTGAAATAAACCCAATTACATTATACCCATAGATGGAGTGTTTTCTGATTGTGTTCGCAAACGTTTGTGCAGATTTTCCTGTACCTAAAATCACAACGGAGCGTAAATTATAACCCTTACTGCGTAAAATCCTGAGGATCCCGCGAAGAATAAAATGCCCGAGACTGCTGAGTAAAATCGTAGCTATAACAAAGTAGGAAATTACTAGACGAGAAAAACTTTCGCCTCGAAAGAAAAAAAGCGCCGTCAGAATTAGCATCAAATTTATGAAAACACCTGAGGCAATTGCAAAAAATTCATCAGTTAATGATAGTCCACGCCGCGGATGATAAAGATCTATCGAAAGAAAAGAAATGACCTGAGAAATACCAAGAACAAGACCCAGAAAGAAATAGTTTTGGAAGTCAATAATTTGCCTTTGAAAGGTAGAATCTTCCGAGAGATAATATCGAATAACAAATGCAATTCCAAAGCTTAAAAAAGCAATGCAAAGATCGGTAAACAAAAAGAGAAGTTTGAATGATTGGCTTCTTTCTTTTAACATAATTATCTGGCTTCCGCGGCAATACCTTCAGTCGTTCCATCTAATGGTCGTTTTCTGAAACGATACAGTCTAACCCGAGTTGCTTGTGCGCTAGCAGAGTCTCCAAAATTAAAATTAGTAAGGTTAACAGAAAAATAAACAGATTGATCATAAAAAGTAAGTTGATTGTCGGCAGTAATACCTCCCGGTAATGCTCTCAAGTTCATACTATAACCTAAGCGATACTCCCAGTTATGTAAATCCAGTTTGAAGGTCATCATAAACCGATTGATATTGAAGACGGTTTTTTGTCTTCTATCTTGACCATTCGCTCCAGTGCCTGACGCTATATCTTCCCAAATCGTTGTTTGGTCATAGTTTGTTCCATTTTGTGCAGTAAAAAGTTCCGGAGTCGTTGAATAAGCATAGAATTGTCCTTGTGCTAAAGCAGTTAATCTCCATGGCTCTGTGACTCTTGAATCCAATTCCAGTTCAATACCTGAATAACGTGTCAATTTTGCATCTGTTTTGAAAAAGAATCTATAACTATCCAAAAAACTATCTTTATATACGTGATACCATGTTCCACCGAGTTCCAATGATCGAAAGGCTCTTACGATAGGCCATGAAAAGCCGCCCATTTTATAAGATACGGTTAGGTTATTAGAAAGTGATCTGTTTTGGGGAGTATGATGCACATAGTCGTTATTTATAAAAATACCTGAGTAAAAATTTCTTCGTCTCTCCAAAAGACTCGGTCTGCGAGTGGTGAAGCCATCAATAAAATCGATAAAACCACCTACTCGAACAATTGTATAATACCATCTTTGCATATTTGACAGGGATGGATTATAATCTGGAGAAAGAGTTCGAAGATCACGGATGGTTCGTACGGAGATATCCCAATCATTCAGCGCATAACTTTCCAATGCAAACTCTGCCTCATGTTGTCTCTGGCTACCTACTATCGGGTCTCGAATTTCTGCTTTTTGTGCGTCAATTTTTCGGTAAGTCGTCGTAAAAAATAGCTCAGGTACTCCAATCCTTGCTGTGTGCGATTGCCTTACATATTGGTAGGATTGTTGTTTTAAAAAATTACTATATGCTTTATTTGGGTCCGCATCCGGGCTATTTGCTGCTGTTCCAACGCCTGGATATTCTGCAGTTTGTTTTGTGGCACCTACGGAAATTGATGGTGTGAATGAAGCGTAGGCGCCGAGTGGGATTGGAGATCTAAAACCAGATTCGCCTAAAACGGATGTTTGTGTTCTCAACACAAAGTCATTGTACTTTCCGTTTGGGTCGTTGATATTCGTATACGGAACTTTTGCCTGTGTCGGAGCTCCATACAAACGATTGATATTCGACTGAAAAGAGAGATCCCAATACACAGGGCTATTTGCAATTGGCAAGATGCCAATTTGAGTGGAATTGCGTATGGTGACAGCGGGTAAAGTGTCTTGTGCGGAAAAGTATTTGTCTGCTTGGATTTGATACACTAGTGTACGACTAAGTCCTATACTTACACTCAAATCTCCACGATTTTCTGTATAATTTAAATTCCAGTTAAGTAAGTTTCTGATTAGCCCTAATCTAACATCTCGAAATGTATATAAAGACTGAACTGAATTAGAGGGTTGATACCTATTTCCAAATTCATAATCAAAATTACGATTGCTATAGTTTTCGTATTGCACTTGCATATTCCGAGTAACATCTTTATTAAAATCATTGGATTTGATATTTAAACGTAGTTCGGTTTTGTACCATGGGTCGTAATCTACACCCGTGTTTCTAAAACCAAGGCCACTATTTGGAAACATTTCGCCGCGATCTACATTATTTGTAACAGCGACATTACCTATGCCAAGATTTCTAAATCGGTCCTCGTATGCAGAGGTTATATTGTTTTTTTTGTAATTTGCATATCCCAAATTAATATTATAATTTAAATTAGGTGATACTTTCCACATTTCAAGCTGTGCCGCCTGACCTGTTTTTTCGTAAACATCAAATCTTACTTTATATCCAGTTGCAAGAAGTGCGTTGCTCGGATAAGGATCTGACCATTGATAACTGTTTTGAAGGAACCAACCTTGCGTATTGTTTTTACCAGATTGAACCATCCAGCCATTTCCAGTTTCTGAATTGTAAAGAACCGGTAGCCAGAATAGCGGTGTTCCACCGACTTTAAAAGTTAGATTATAAGCGATAACGGATTTGTCTTCATAGATAATAATTTTTTTAGCCTGAAAGGAATCGTGTGGCAGTTCCGCATTACAAGCAGTAAAGTATCCCATCTCCATCAGATATCTTTTTTCGTCCAAACGTTTCAATTTTTGTCCAATAAAATAAGAAGGGTAATAGTTTAACTTAGAGTTATAAACAACGCCTTGGTTGAGTTTGATGTCATACAAAAAACGTTCGCCGTTAATTTTTGCTTTGCCATCCTTATACTCGACTCCTCCCTCTGCATATATTTCTTGTCGCGATGAATCTATCGATACAGAATCTGCTAATAGCTCACCACCTTTAATTTTTAGTTTGACCTTACCTCTAAGAACTAAAACTCCACCTTGTGTTTTATCAATATTTAACAGTTGTCCTTCGGCGGCATTTTGTATCTGAATTGGAGGCTCCTTTTTTTTCTGATTTGCAAGCAAGGATTCAGGAGTCACCTCCGGAGGTAATTCGGGAACAAGAGCGTCCCTTAATCTTTCTCTCTTTACGTAAATGGTACCTTGACTGGAGAGTCCTAAGTTGCGCAAGTTGTCGTCCACTTCACGGTCGGTCATCGAATCCACGGATTTCTGTACTAAGGATCTTTGGATGGAAGTTGTGGTCGACTTTCGTTCAATATCTCCGTCGGCTGTCTTTATAGCATTAGAGTCCGGAAAAAGGAGCTTCAGCCCCTCCATATCCTGAGAGTGGAGCTCATATGTGATGCCAATTCCAGTGGCTAAGAATAGAAGTCGTAGGTAGTTTCGCACAGGGAAAGAATGCTTTGAAAGTATAAAACGAAGATTTCAATCACTACCAAAAAAGCAATGGGAAAAGCGTTTTCAAGCGGTTCCAATGAGTGAAATGGATATCAGAATTGTCTATTTTTTCAGCATTTAGAGATAAAAAGAGATTGCCCTCGCGATTTAAAGACATAAGTTTATTGGGTGCTTTGGAAGCCAGGAGTGTGCAATGTCAAAATCCTATTCTGGAGAAAGAGTTCCCGGTACGATCAGTTATAAGGTTTTTGTAACCGAAGGTAAACAAAAACGAGAATTACTGATCGATCATCGGATAGATATTAAAAGTCGGCTTACGGAAATTCATCTAAGCCAGAGAGATGAGCTTGCCTTTCGCATTTCATTTGCGATTTTGAGTGATTATACAAACAACGATCAAATCTCCGAATCTATCTGTAGAGATTTTAAGTCAAATATGGAACGTCTGTTTTCTGAAGACCATTGGCTTTTGCATTCAAATCGCATTGAGGCCTTGATCCAGAACGAAAATAAAAGAGAGGGGAAAATCGAAGACTTTTCATTTTTTTCAAATTAATACATTATGCATCATGTTTCATTGGTATTTTAATTTCCCAGAAACCTCCGTTTTCCTCATCAACACGTTTTAATTTTGCACCGATCTCCGCTAAAAGTAATTTGGAAACATCAGAAGTGTCTTTTTCGCCATCCCAATTTGTATACCGTCCAGTATAGATGTTATAGATAGAAATAATCAATTCTTGTTGTTCTTCCTCACCAACTATTTTTAGGATAACCTTGATTAACTTCTTTTCTGATGAATCAACTTTTGATAATCTTAAGCGGGCGTCTTGAAGTATATTTAGGAAGACTTGTTTTAATTTTTGTGGCTGACAGGAAAGGAGCGGCAGTTCATCCGATTCTATTTCAAATTGAATGCCTTCTTTTAAAAAATATTGGTGTAAAAATGAACGAGTATCTCGAAGTAAAAGGTTAACATTTACAGGGCTAAAGGTATTGGATGTGGTTTGCGAATAATTCACTAAATTTTTAATTATTTTTTCAATACGGTCTGATTCACTATTTATTTTGTTCGCATAACCAAGGATTTTTTGATTCCCTGAAATTTGAGCTTCTCTGGTGATCAAGTCCGAATAATTTAAGATAGAAGTCAGGGGATTAGTTATCTCATGGGAAATGCCAGACGCAACAAGCCCTACTGTCTCCCATTTTTGCGCTTCATTTAATCTTTGTTGGACATCATTTAGTTGTCTTTGAATTTGAGATTTGTAAATCGCCATTTCTGCAGAGACATACAAATCTCTGCTATTAAATGGTTTGATCAAATAACCAAAAGGTTCCGTTGTTTTTGCACGATCTAATGTTGATTCGTCAGAATAAGCAGTTAAATAAATGACCGGCGTATCGCTTCGTTTTTTGAGAATTTTGGCGACTTCTATACCGTCTATATCGCCACCTAACATAATGTCCATGAGAATTAGATCAAAAGAAGTTGACTCAATTTTTTCTAATGCTGATTTTCCATCTGAAACATATTCCGTAAAATATCCAAATTGTTTTAGAGTTGTACAGATATTTATGGCTATGATTCGTTCATCTTCAACAACGAGGACGTGCTTTGGATTTGCAGAGTTTTTAGTTTTCAGCGGCATAATTTATCAAACAATAGATTCTCCACTTTATTTACCATTTGTCAATCGATGGAAGTATAAAAAAATGATCATTGTGAAAAAAGATGAAACTTTAAATGAGCATCAAAGGCTAGCGGTTACATCTCCGGATGGACCTCTTCTAGTCATTGCAGGCGCCGGTACAGGTAAAACAAAGACATTAGTTCATCGGATGTTGCATCTTGTAAACAATGGGATATCCCCCGATTCTTTGCTTTTGTTGACCTTTACTCGTCGTGCATCCAAACAAATGCTTACACGGGCTTCTCAACTTTTGGATCGTCGAATGGAAAATGTTAGCGGAGGTACTTTCCATTCGTTTTCAAATCATTTTTTAAGACGTTACGCCACGAAAGTTGGATTCACATCAAATTTTTCAATACTGGATACAGAGGATGCGACTACTCTGGTTGGCATATCACGAGAAAACGTAATCTCTCAAAAAGTAGCCAAAAGATTTCCTAAGAAAGAAACGATATTCGAATTAATTTCAACATCCTTCAATACAAATCTATCTTTGGAAAAAACAATCCAAAAAGAATATCCCCAATTCATTCGCGAAATCAAAGAGATCCAATTAATACGGGAAGACTATGAAAAAGCTAAATTTAAAGCGAATTGTATGGATTTTGACGATCTTCTACATTTCACTCGAAAGATACTAGTTGAAGATCAAGTTGTTCGAAGCCACAGCAGTCAAAAATATCAGGCTATACTTGTCGATGAATATCAGGATACAAATAGAATTCAAGCGCATATCGCATGTTTAATCGCAAGTGAACACGCAAATATCATGGTTGTAGGAGACGATGCACAAAGTATATACGGCTTTCGAGGATCTGATGTAAGAAATATTTTTGATTTCCCAAAAATATTTAAGAATACCCAAATCATTAAACTAGAAGAAAACTTTAGAAGCACTCCCAATATTTTAAATTTGGCAAATCGTTGCCTAACAAAATTTCAAGAAAAATATGATAAAAAACTTTTTACCAAAAAGATAGAAGCTGGTCAGATTCCTAAAGTTTTCAAATACTCATCGATTGAAGAGGAAGCAGATCAGATTGCTCAAAGAATACTCACTGAATATGAGCTTGGCACTTCCTTCAATGAGATCGCCATTCTTGGAAGATCGGGTTGGCACACCAACATCATAGAAATTGCTTTAACTTCAAAAGGTATACCTTTTAAAAAGTATGGTGGAAAAAGAATATTAGAACAAGCACATATTAAAGATATTTTGGCTTATTTGCGAGTCATCTCGAATCCTCTCGATTGGATTTCTTGGAATCGGATTTTGCTGCTAGAAGAGAACGTAGGTCCAAAACAAACATCTTATTTTCTCCAAGCCATTCAGAATCAGCCAGATCTTTTTATTGAGCAAAGTAATTGGGAAAACGATGTTTTCTTTATGGGTTTCACAAAGGAAGCGAAAATTAGCTTGTCTCGTCTCCTAAACTTTTTGCATTTAATTTTCATAAAGCGGAATCAATCCGTACTTGCAATCTATGAAGAAACCTTAACCTATTATTCTCAAATTCTGCAGATCAAATTTGATGATCATGAGAAGCGAATGTTTGATTTGGAATCATTGAAAGTCATTACAAAAGAGAGAAGGTCATTGGAAGATTTTCTTTCAATTCTAAGTCTAGATGCGACTGAATCATTTCAGATGAGTCTTGATCAAAAGGAAGATGAATTCGTTACAATTTCAACCATTCATTCCGCAAAAGGTCTGGAATGGAATTCTGTATTTATCGTTCATCTGATTGATGGACATTTCCCATCGAATCGCATTCGTACGAACGAAGAGTTGGAGGAGGAAAGGAGACTGTTCTATGTTGCCGTTACACGGGCAAAATCTAAACTTTTTTTTACAATTCCACTTTCTGAACATGGAAACTCGATTCAGTTGCAGGCAATGAGTCGATTTTTAGAGGAATTGAATGGATTGCCGCCAGTTTGGAAGGAAGAAACAGACTCCGAATTGGAGCAAAAAAAAGGAAACTCGGATCAATTTGATCATATCCAAAATTACTTTTTGAATTGATTTTTTCTGGAGAATGACTTTTCTTAATGGGAACGATCGGAGGTTCTCATGATTTCACTCTCTATCCAGAGGGCATTTTTATTAATTATTATTTCTTTTTCACTTTCGTTAATTGGCTGCTCGTCTCCGGATCCAAAAACAGAAGATTCTTCGGCCCAAAGCTCAGAGTCTAAATCCGATACAGTGAATCAAAAACGAGTTGAGAATATTGAAATGGGAGATCCAAGCAAATCAGAAGCGAATGCCACTGCTGAAAAAAAGGTGGGATGTGTGGAAGGCGACTGTGTCAATGGCACTGGTAAATATATCTACGATAATGGGGATATTTATACTGGATCTTTCAAAAATGACCTTAGAGATGGTCAGGGCAATTTTGAATATACTGACGGTGAAAAGTTTGTTGGCACCTATCTTGAAGACAAACGCCAAGGCTCTGGAACATATCAGTTTAAGAATGGCGATAAGTATGCCGGAGAGTTTAAAGGCGGTATGATCAACGGAAAAGGAATTTATACTTTCAGTGATGGCAAGGCTTTAAATGGTGAATTCCAGAATGATGGTCTGGATGGATCTGGAACTTTAATGGAAAACGGAAAACCTAAAGAATGCAAAGTTGCACAAAGAAAACTTCTTTGTGACTGATGATACTAATGTTAGTCCACCTTGCACATGCCAACATGTGCAAGGAATATTAATCTGATTATTCAAACTGATGATTTAAAGTCCTTTAAACTAAACAACCGCCGTTCTTCTTGACTATAATTTACAGGATGGTATTCGTCCTTCTTGGATTGCTTTTTGTCTGAGCTCTAAAGCGCCCGGCATTTTTTCATTCAGTTGTTTCATTCGTGTTTCATCTGATGGATGTGTTGACAAAAGTTCGTTCGGCTTGCCACTACTCAAAGCGCTCATATTTTCCCATAAGGTAACACTCTCCCTCGGATCAAAACCTGACTTGGACATGATTTCTAGTCCGATGATATCCGCTTCAGATTCGTGTTTTCTCGAAAATGGCAAAAGGATTCCAAATTTTGCTCCACCACCAAGGATTCCAGCCATCTCCCCTTTTCCGATTTTGGAAAGGGCTTCCATTCCACCTTGTGTTACTTGGTTCTGAGAGACCCTTTCATTTCCATGTCTCGCAATAACATGTCCGATTTCATGACCAATGACCGCGGCAAGCTGATCAGAAGTTTTAGCTACAGATAACATCCCTGTATGAACGCCAATCTTTCCACCCGGTAAAGCAAAGGCATTTGGTGAATTTTCTTTAAATACGACTACTTCCCAACTTGTGACACCAGTGTCATCTTCTGTAACTGCAAGCTGTGCTTGAACAATACAATTTACATACCGATTGATGGATTCACTTCTTTCGATAGGAATTTTTGATTTCATATCTTGGAATGCTTCCGCACCGAGCTGGTTCATTTGCGGATCTTTAACAAGAATAAGTTGACGCCTGCCCGTAGGTGAAGTTTGGCATTGTGATATAAACAAAATTAAAAATAAAAATAATGAAAATCTCGTCATTCCTCGCATAAAGTACTCCTTTATATCTATAAACTAAGACAATACACCACTAATAAATTTGTCCAGAAAACTTTGATAAAAATGTCAATGCATCTTCTTGTGAAAGTGGTCTCGAAATTAAATATCCTTGTATCATATCGCATTCGTAATCTTTTAAGAGGTTGAGTTGGGATAGTTCTTCTACGCCTTCTGCAACAACTTTTAATCCTAGGTCATGAGACATTTGAATGATTGAAACAAGTAGTGATGCTTGTTTTGATCCTGGATGAGCATTATTTAAAAACGATTTATCAATTTTTAGAATGGATAAAGGCAATTTTTCTAAATAAGCAAGGGAGGAGTAACCAGTTCCAAAGTCATCTAACGCAATATTGACGCCGATTTCCTTAAGGTTTTCTAGTATTGGTACCGTATCGTCCATATTTTTCATCGCAAGACTTTCGGTAATTTCAACTTGCAGTGATTTATATGCTATCTCAAGTCTTTCTTGAGCATCAACAATCCAATGAAAAATATTCTGTTGTAGAAAGACTTGTGGAGATAAATTGACCGCCACTCCAATCTGTTTTCCTAATCTTTTTTCCGCTGATTTTATAAATAAACATGATTCTTCTAAAACAAATTTTGTCAGAGGAAGTATCAGGCCAGAGTTTTCTGCCATAGGAATAAAATCAACTGGTGAAACCATCCCCTTCTTCGGATGGCGCCACCTAACTAATGCCTCCCAGTGTCCAATCTCCTGGGTTTCTAAATCGAGTATTGGTTGGTAAAATACACTGAACTCTTTTTTTAATAATCCGGCACGAAGGTCATTTTGAATTTCCAGTTGATAGTGGATTTTTTCTTTCATACTATCTGAAAAAATGGAGATAGTACCTACCTTATATTCCTTTGTATGAAACATTGCGATTTCTGCATTCTTTAGGATTTCTTCTGCTTCTTTTCCACCCATTCCGAAACCTGCAATACCAAACGAAGCTGTAAGGTAAATTTCATAGCCATCGTATGGAATGATTTCCTTTAAGTTTTCTTGGAGCCTTTCCACGTAATTCGTTGCTTCTTCCATGGAAAGAAAATCATACAAAAGAACCGCGAATGTATCTGCCGTAAGACGTGTTGTGACTGCATTGAGTCCTGAAAAACGAGTAATTCGTTCTGCAAAAATTCTTAGTATATCATCACCTGCTTCATTTCCTAAAGAGTGATTGATTCGTTTGAAATTATCTACGTTTGCCGAAACAACGATTGGGTATCCGCTACCAGCGGTATTGTACTCAAATATTCTTTGTTCGATTCTTGCGAGAAATAAAGATCGATTTGGGAGACCAGTCAGATTGTCATAAAATGCATCATGAGTTAACTGATCTTCTGCAAGTGTTCGATTGGTAATATCATGGTGGATTGCAATGTACTGAAAGATAGAACCATCATCTGATTTAAAGGGAACGATTGTTGTTTCAACCCAAAAGAAAGCACCATCTTTTTTTGTATTTTGAATCTCACCTTTCCAGACTTCCCCTTTACTAATTAATTCCCAAATTTGACTCCATTCTTCCTTTGTTTTGTTTTGACATTTTAGAATTCGGTGAGATTGGCCTATCAATTCTGATTCTGAAAACCCGGATATTTCCACAAACTTTTCATTTACATAATTAATTACACCACTAGCGTCCGTTATAGATACAATATTAGCTTGGTCGACCGCGAAATTTTGGAATTGAATTTCTTTAAGAGATTTCTCTAAGTATGATTGCGTGATATCTTTCTCTTTCCTGAAGACCAATTCTCTTCGTTCACGTTCCAAGACATGCGTTAGGCGAAAAAGGGTTGTTGAATCGATGATATCTGCAGCACCCGCATGCATAATCAAAAGGGATTCTGCATAATCATCCGGATGGGAAATTAAAATAAATGGTATGTCTAGGGACTTTTTCTGTAAGTCATCTAATAGTTCCATCGCCGTTGATTCGGAACTCCATCGAAAAGAAACAAGGATGGCATCCCAATCCTCCTCCTGGATTCTTGAGTCCCATTCCCTTTTTTCCATGATGACTTGATAAAGAGGAGAAAAACCTTGGGATTTAATTTCTCGAATGATTCCAAAAACTTCTTCTTGGTTGGATGCGACAATTAGAATACAAAGTGGACTGCCCATAGGTCATTGACTAAGTTAATCGCTTTCTCCTGGACGACAATCAAACGAATTAGATTTTTTCTTTTATTTTTGTAAAGCATTTCGTCTACTAGCTGGAGCGTGCATCCAAAACTTTTTGAAACAACTTACATTAAACGGGAATTCATTGAGAACGAGTTAAAGAAAATGCTCCTTGAAATCGGAGACCTAGACTACAAAGCTCTGACCGATTATGATAAAGGTGGCTTTGATGGATACAATCAGGCAGTTACTGAGATTCTAAAAAAGTTAAGCCACTAGGGAATGAACTAGGATTTTCTTAGGCAAACTTGGTTTTTCAATTCAATACAAAAAGTCTTTACAAATTTAAGCAAAATCTAGAAGCTATGTTAGCCAGTAGGAAGTTCAATGAATTTCACAACAAAACAAGTCAAAAATCACTCCGTAGTCACCCTAGAAGGGTCTTTAGATATCTATTCTGCTCCAGCTCTCAAAAAAGAACTTCATAAAATCATCGATGATGGGGCTGAATCCGTCGCCATCGACATGGTAAACATCAAACTTCTTGACTCGTCGGGTATCGCCCTGCTCGCGAATCTCCAAAAGAAGTTAAAGTCTGAGGAAGGTACATTTTTCCTTTTGAATGTTAGCCAAGATGTCATGGTGATCTTAAAACTTTCCAGCCTTGACAAATTCTTTACAATTCTTGGTGGTGAAGGCGAACTTCCTTAATCCTAACAGGTTTATTGGACTCTGATCTCCTTGAGGTTGGAGTCTCTTATCTCTTCTTTTCCTTCCTTTGAAAGCCAGATTCCTTCTTCATTTCGCTTTAAGACATCGCCTTCTTGTTTTTCGCCGTCACCTGACTCAATTATCATTCGTTTGTTCTTTGAGGTTCCACTTGTTTTGATGACGGATATCATTTCTAATGGAACGGACAATGTAAAGGCCCCCAGATTCAAATTTGCCAAAGCGCCATCTGTCGTTAAACTATCGCATACAACTGTTCTGCCATCATTCATTCTAACTTGAAGCTTTACTGCGATCGGTTTGATCGGTTTTTTAATTGGAATGATTTGAGGTTTGATTTCTTCTATCTTTTTTTCCTCAACTTTTGAGTCTGCAACGGCTTCCTCTTTCACGAGTGGAATTTTTTCTTCTTCTACTACCGTCATCATTTTTTGTGTTTCGATTTTGGATTCGACCAATGATTCTTTTAAACTATCTTTAATTTCCTCAAGTTCTTTCGCTTCGGGCGAATTGGTATTTGATGATTCAGCATTCATAATCTTTTCGACAATTATTGGTTTTAGAACTAATGATTTCCCCTCTTCTATTTGAGCCACGGCCTTATCATCGCCAAGTTTAGTAGCTTCTGATTTGGAGAAAGCAACTAAGGATTTATTTTCTTGGTAAAAATTTCCGATTAACAATAAACGACGATTCGCTCGAATTGCTACTTCTTTATTCTCTTTTTGTTTTACAAGTTGTATGTATTCTTTTACCGCATTTGATGTTTTACCAAGTTCTTCCATCGATCTCGCTTTGATATACGATTGGTCGTTTGTTAAAACTGGCAAAGCTTCTAATGTTTTTAAAGTAGATTCATAGTCACCTGCTTGAAATGAGGCGATAGCTCTTTGTTCGGGATTCTGATTCGAATTTTCGAATTCAAGTTTTCTTTTGTCACCATCAACTAAGAAACTTATCAGAAGTTCCGCATTTTCTGCATAATGAGTGCCAGGAAAGAGATCAATTGTTTTACGGAGTTTTACAAATGCTTTTTCCCTTTCTCCCATCATAACCAAACAATACCCATGGTGGAGAAGAGTAAATGCATGTTCATCGGCGAGCGAACCATTTAGCATTTCTTCCAATTCATCATACTTCTTACTCGCAATTGAGAACTTTCGAGTCCGTTCCATATAAAATGCAAATTGCAGACGAATGATGGTCTTTTGCTGTTCTTCTAATTCTAAAAAGGGTTTAAAATTTAAGGCTCGAACTGCATTGATGACTCCAAGTCCGAATCTGTCTCTCCAACCCATTTCCAATTCAACACCTTTTGTTTCCGAATTCATAATTCCAGATTCTAGGATATTGACTTTGACTTCTTGAAGGTAATCGTCTTTGGAGAGGAACATTTGTTTGAGACGTTCCCTAAGTGTTTGAGAGGAAAGCTCATAATTCATAAGCTGATCCCTTAAGATTCCAAACCTCAATTCTTGTAATTTAACACCGACTATAGATTGGGAAGCCAGTGCAAAGAAGAAAAACAGTAATAAAAACAGGGAAAAAATAAAGAACTTTCTCATTCCGGGATTTCTAGGATAATGATACTCACATCATCCTTATACTCTTCATGTACTAAATCCAAGTCCGCCATTGCAATTTCTACAATTTCAGAGTTCGGTTTATCAATATTATCCAAAACTAAATTTGCAAAACGATCCAAACCATACAATCCGCCATCGTCTTTGAGTGGAGTCTCAACAACACCGTCCGTATAGAGTATGATCTTATCACCTGGTTCTACTGGAAACTCTACTAGAGAATACTGAATATCGTCTCCCATACCAAGCGGTGGACCAGAACTATCGATGTATGTAATTTCTTTCGTCGATGGTCGGATCATAAAAGGTGCGTTATGTCCAGCATTTACAAACTTAACTTTGCCAGGTTCATCCAAAATGACAAAAACTCCAGTCGCAAAAAAGGATGCCTGCAGACGATTTGCAATGGTTTCCCCAAGAAAGTTGATTGCAAATATAGGATCATGGTTCTCTTTCATGATTCCTTGGAGTGACATTGCCATAACAACCGTTACGAGAGCTGCAGAAACACCATGACCTGACGCATCCGCAAGAAAAAATGCATAGAATTCTTTACCGTCACCCTCGTCGAAATAAAAGTATTGATATAAATCACCGGATACTTCCCGCATTGGACGGTAAAGTTTTCCAATTTTAAACTTTTTATATTTTTTAGGTGTAGGAAGGAATAACTCCTGAACCTCTTTTCCGATCTGTAACTCTTGATTGATTTCATCATTGAGTCTTGTGATCGTATTGACCTTTGTTTCGATTTCTTCAGCCATACTATTAAATGAATGACCGAGAGTGTCTAACTCATCCTCATTATTAAAGTTCCAAGTGACTCTGGTTTTCAAATTTCCATCTTGCATATCTTTTGAGGCGACCTCGAGTAGACCCACTCGTCGGAAAATAGCACGATAAACTAATATAGCGAAGATCAAATGGAAAACTACACCCCATACGACGGCATATGCCACTTGTATGTAAAGCTGTTTCAATCTTTCTTGAATGGATGCTATATTGAAATGTGTTGAAAGGAATACTTCTTCGCCAGATGCGGAACGTAACGGAAGGAGAAAATCGACGGTAAAATCTTCTTCATTTAAATCTAGGCTATACCTCGCTTTAAACAAACTACCTTCCTTGTCCGATGAAACATCTTTGGACTTGCGAATCAATGCTTCACTCACTAAGGGTTTTGCTTCCGTAGTAGTCTCAGGTTCTGTATGCCAAGTTCTACCATCAGCGGCAAAAATGGTAAAATTATTGATATCGTAAAGCTTCAGAGTTTTGCGGAAAACTTCGAAAGTTTCGTTTCTTTCCTCGGTTAGCCCGATCGCCTGCAAATCGGCAAGTATTTTGTTTGCCAAGTTTTCTGACTGGAATTGGAAATTCTTAAGAAGGAGGTCCGATTGGTTTTCAAAAATCATGACAGTGAAGAAAATGATGTTCAAGAGGGCAAGAAGGGAATAAAAGAGCCCGATTTTAAATCGAAGAGAATTCGTCGTTTTGGTTTTACTTTTCGTCACGGTCACTAGTGTTATTGTCGATATTTATTAGGTATAAATCTATCATAAAAAATAGAGTTTTTCCTAAACGAGAACTGGTCTTGCGAAACAAGAAATTACATATCATTTATTTATTCCTTTTCGCGATTCTTCTTCTCCTCGCCTCTTTACCTCTATTTGCGGACAAATTGATCCTGAAATCTGGGGAAACTAGTTTTGGGCGGGCATTGTCTGTGACAGCCACTCATGTAGAATGGCAAGAACAGGGCAAAGTCCGCAAGATTCCTCACACGGATATATTAAAAATTGAAGTTGGTTATGATGGAGTTCCAGTGTGTGCCGAATATCCTGGACTTACTGAAGATCCTTGCAACTTGCTCCTCCATCGAATGACAAAGAATTCTGCTTCTTTTACCTCAAAAACATCTCCTTTAAAATTGGACGTGGTAGCCTTGACAAATTTAAAATCGATGAAGATGGAGATCAATGAATCATTGAATTACGAGACCTATCTTTCCACAGGGATCAGAGGTCTCTGGGATACATCTACATTTAAAGGGATTGGCACACTTGTTTCTATCGAAGGGACTGTTTGGAAGTTGCAACCTGATCTAAAAAACTCCGAGACCTTGTTGCTAAATCAAAACGAAATCTATAGCTTTGAGACGATAAAAAAACAGCCTCCACTTACTACCGCAATGCAAGTTGCACCAAAATTGATCCCAGGATATGCTCAAGTCCAAAGAAAAGACTATAAAAAATCAATATTACTGTTTGGTGGTGCTCTTCTTTCCGGTGCTGGTATGATCTACGAGTACAATGAATCCGTAAATGCGATTAACAATGATCGTGAATATATACCTACTGGCGATGGGCGAATCATCATTGTTGGGAATCTAATTTCCAATGAAAAGTATGAATTTCATAATCAACGATTCCAGGCCTATGTCGGTATTTTTTCGATGATAATCGCCTTTTCACTGATAGATTCCTTTTACTTAGGCCAGATTGAGTCTGAAAATGGAAACAAAAGCTCTGTATGGATTCGAAGTGATATAAGTCCCGTGAGCTATGGACGAGAGCGGTATTCTAATTTAAATCCTGGTTTCTCGCAACATTCCCTTCATTATACGATATCAGTTGAATCAAGATTTTAGTCGTTATGTCTTCGTAAAAATAAATTTTTTAAATTTTGTCGGAGTCTGACAAAGTTCCATTCTAGAATAAAACGAAGTGGAATGGAGTCAAGAGCACACATCGCACCGCAATTCCCCTCTTCATTTTCCTTTGTCCAGAGAATCGTCCCTTTGCAACTAATATAAGGGGAAATGCCAATCCATAGATCAAAGTCTGCCCGTGTATTATCAGCATACAACTTTGAAATGGGAATATAGAACTTATTCCAGTAAATATGGAAAAGTGCAGTGTTTTCTTCAGAGTCCGAAGTTCGTACATCAACGGACCCAAACAGAGGTACTGCTAACATCCGATCTCGAAAGAAGTATGGATTTAAAACTCCACCGAAAAAGAACATCAGACCGAGTATTGCAGGATAAATAATGAATAAAGCGAAGTAATCTTTAAATTCCATATCAATAAAAAAACGCGAAATGATATTTGGATCTACTATCAAAATCAATGAAGAGATTACAGAAGGTACAATAAAAAATACTGTAATCACAATATGACGTCGATTAGGAATTTGGAAAAGACGGATGTTTTTTGTAGAAATATGTTTCTGAACATTTTGTATCCATCCTTCATGTCGATTATGACGACTGATGATTTCATACTCCTCAACTGTCATATTCATCAGTTTGAGCACATAACCAGGCAATAGAATTCTAGATTTAGCAATCGTGATTTCTAATAGGAAGAAAAGGAATAAAATACAAAAAGGTAAAACCAGTAATAAAAATGTATCAATAAATAAAGAATAATTGTACATTGCATGAACTGAAATACATATTAGAAGTCCATAGATTAACCGAATCCATCTCAAAATGTTCTTACCTGAAAATAAAAAAACCATTAGAAATCCACCAACTAATCCACCGTTAATCATATGGATGGGCAGAGATGTAATGGACCGAAGAACTTGAGACCATAGCCCTGATTCGATAAAGTACAGAATGTTCTCAAAAAGTCCAAAGCCGCCGCCGAGGACAAGGCCATAAAAAATCCCGTCGGTGACCGTAAATTCATCCTGATTTTTTCGAAAGAACATATAGATCCCAAGTAATTTTGAAACTTCTTCTACAGAAGCTGATAATATCAGGGCTTTAAACTCGTGAGATGGATAAGGATTTAAAATTAAGATGGTTGCTTGGAGTGCTAGAGCTACTCCGGCACTAAAAACAGAGAATGAGACCGCGGTATATTGAAGAAAAGACTCAGTGTGCCGATAAAAATGGAGCCTATAAAAGACATAATAAAATCCGAGTGTGGCCAAATTGATCCCTAGGATCAAAAAATTGGAAAATGTAAAGAAAGTGACCATATCGTATATCTATTAACGACAATGCCATCCTTAGAAATTAACTTTGGTGTGGGAAAAGATTAGATGCAAGTCTCCATCATTTGCCTAAAAGGGAACGCACAGCCTTGCGGAGACCTTCGATAGTCAAAGGAAACATTGGTACAACATCTTGAATGGCCTCGATGGTTGGCGCGCCCCAAAAACGTTTTGGTTCTGGATTCAGCCAAACAGATCCAGGGAATGGTTCGACTAAATCTTTTAAAGACTCGATTCCACTTTTTCGCTTTTTGAATTTTTCTTCATCTGATTCGCGATGATACGAGTATGGATTATACGGTGCACTGAACAATTCATATGGTGCCATATAAGCGTCACCTACAAACACTAATTTTGTATTCTTTCGAAAACGATCGATAAAATGTTTGATCGAGATTCTTCCATTAAATTCGTGAGATTCAAAAAGATAATCATGAAAAATATTATGAAAAAAGAAATTATGTACTTCTTTGAAATGATAAAGGGACTGGCTTGCACTAAAAAGTTTACTCACTCTTTCTGAGTGCGGAGTCATGCTTCCTCCAATGTCCATAATTAATACGAGCCTAAGTGCGTTTTTACGAGAACGCTCCTCAATTATTTCTACATCGCCTCCATTTTCACAAGTCTTTCGTATCGTCTTTTCTATATTTACATCCCTTTTGCCTTCTTTTTTTAAGAAGCGAAGTTCTTTTAAAGCTATTTGAATTGATCGAGTGTCAATGATTTCATCTTCACGATAGGCTTTGTAGTTACGTTCTGTCCACAAGCTAACGCCAGTTCTGTTTCCGGAACCATCCATTCCACCAATCTTTAGTCCATTGGGATTAAACCCTGAATTTCCAAAAGGAGAAGTCCCGGATGTTCCTATCCATTTGCTGCCACCATCATGTCTTTCTGTTTGTTCTTTTAAACGTTTGATCAGTTCCGTAAGAACTTCTTCCATACTTAGATTGGGGGCATTGTCTTTTTGCTCTTGCGTTAGAAGTTTATCAAAATTTTGATCCAACCAATCAAATAACTGATCACGAAACTCAACGCTAATTTCTCTCAATCCAGCAAAGGTTTTTGCAAATCCTAAGTCATAAGCATCATAATACTTAATATCTTTTGCAAAATTGAGCCTTCCAATCCTATAGAGAGTTTCTATAGTAATATAACCCTTTGGGTCTGTTAGGGATCGAACCGTCTGTAGAAAAGCGATCAACTCCCCCGTTGAACAAGGGATAGCTTCTTTTCGAAGGTTATAAAAAAAATCTAAAAACATTTTTAGTTGAGATAGACCCGATAGTCATCTTCTGATTTAAAAAGAGTGCCTGCGAATGGTATTTTTCCAGAATCTAAGGACTCCCCTGTATGAAGTAAAACTTGGATCCAGTCCAATAGTTCACTAGTGGAAGGTTTTTTACGAAGCGATTCGATTTTACGTATGGTATAAAACATAGCTAAGGCTTTTTCCATAAATTCAGTTTGTATTTTTGGGAAATGAGCCAGAATGATTTCTTTCATGGTCTCGCGCTTAGGAAATTCTATATAATGAAAAATACAACGTCTTAGAAAGGCATCGGGTAATTCTTTTTCGTTATTTGAAGTAATGATTACAAGTGGTCTTTCCACGGCCGCAATTTGTTCTTTTGTTTCTGGAATAAAAAACTCCATCTTATCAAGTTCTAATAATAGATCATTCGGAAATTCGATATCAGCTTTGTCTATCTCATCTATCAAAACGACAGAACGTTTTGGATAAGAAAATGCTTCACCGAGTGCACCCAATCGAATGTAATTTTTTACATCTCTGACTCTTTCCATTGCTTCCGCTTCTGGAAATCTAGAGTCGTTCAATCTAGCAACCGCGTCGTAGAAATAAAGACCTTCTTTGGCAAGGCTTGTAGATTTAATATGCCACCGATAAAAGGGCAATTGTTTCGTTTCTGCTACATAGTTGGCTAAAAGGGTTTTACCCGTGCCGGGTTCACCTTTCAAAAGCAAGGGTCGCATTGTGATTTCCGCTACTTGAACCGCTTCACGTAGCTCATCTGATAGAATGTAGTCAGCCATTGGTACCTCTAATTCCTATCATACAGATTTTGCTTGGGAATCTATTAAAAATTGCTTTTTGAGAGCAATCCCATTCTATTGAATAGTAAACAGCGGGTCAGGTAAAATGCCAGAATTTGACAATACAAAGAGAGCGATTGGAGTCGGAAAACTAGACGATTCGGCTCGGAAAGAAATGTTCAATAAATTCGTAAGTGCGGGTGGAGAAGTCATTAAGGAAAAACCCGACCCTAAGGAAGACGATTCAAAACGAAAAACGCAGGAAGTTAAGACCAGACAAGGCACAGTCTCCCGCGGTGGAAGTGATGATGGGCGCTCACGCAACCGATCTGGTGGCGGAGGTGGTCGCGATGGCGGGAATTCTTCAGGCGACTCCAAATCATCATATGATGCAAAATTAGAATATGAAAAAGAGATCTCGAGCTTTCTCGCAAGGTTTTCCGTCAAACTGAAGTGTTGGATGGGACGCGTAACGGCATTTGGTTCCCCCGATCTTTTGCCTGGATTTATGCATGATTTTTCTACCCAAGCAAAACAAGCCCTCATTGAATGCAATTATAGTGCGAACGAGATCTTGGCCAATTCTGCTCATTCTCCTGCTGTTTCCGCTGCCCTAGACAAAATTAATCCGCTGTTGGTTGAGCTCATCGCTATGACTAAAAAGTTGTATGATGGATCAGAGCTAACAGATATTACAGAGCCCATTATGATGGCACCTGAATCTCCTGTTGCAATTGAAAGAATCAAACCACAAATCTATTCACTCTTTAAGCGAATGTACATTCTTTATCCATATCAGGAAACGCTAAAAAAATCCTTTCTTCAGGCATATGATGAATTGCAAAAAGTTGAGAATAAACCAAGCCTCATTTATTCTTCTAAGAAAAAAAAGATTACCTCAGAAATAGATGTATTATTTGATACTTTTTTTGAAAAATTATACTTAGTTGTGATTCGGGCTGAAAATAAAAACATCCCGTTGATTTCGCGTTATATGGAAAATCTCTTGGACATTCAGCCAGAAGAACGTCCAGGCTCAAGACGCACCGGAGAAAATGTTCCTGGTGGCATTGATCCAAAAGCACAAGCCGCAGAGGAAAGAGCAAAAAAAGAAACAGAAAAAGAAGAAAAGAAAAATGCAGAAAAAGAGGAAGTTTCCTTAACTAAAGAACAAGCCTATGGATTACGTTTGATGCAAATGTATTCCATTCCAAAACTTCGCAAAAAATTTGATCCTAAAAACGAAATGCATTTTGTTCCAGATTCAGATAAAGTCCTACTATCTTACTTTTACTTTAGAGAATTCGATGAAGAGTATTCTTTTGTACTTACCACTAAGAAGATTGATATTAAGCTGACGCATGTTAATGGCGTAAAGGTAGACTATCGTCAGAAGCTATTAGACATATATGAATCTACTCGTTCTATTACGGATCAATTGAAAATTTACCTTGATATAATGCGGGAATTGGAAAAACACAAAGCCAATCCTGGTGCAAATTATATTGAAGCATCAAAAAAGCTTACCGGAATTGAACAAAAACGAACCGGACAATCGAGAACAGTTCGAATGGTGATCAAAGATTTTGATATGAAAGTGAGAGATATCTTACTTGAGTTAATCAAAGATATGAAGTCGAAAAAAGAGATCATTGTAAATATGGATGATATCATCACTCTCGATTCGATGGAATCCAAAAAAAGGTTAAACAAAAAAGCCATCAAACAATGTATTATGGAGTCCTACTGTTATACAATGGCACTATATGATCGATTGGAATCTGGTGATTTATATGGAGGACTTGTTGAGTTCACTCCAGAGCAAATGAAGGATTCATTTAATATTGACGTTCAGACAGAAAATTCGAATCAGGAAAATCAAGGAGATTTCGATGTTTCGTCGGCTGAGAATGATGGCTCTAGTAAGTCGAAAGTGTCACAAGGGAACGAACGTCTTTCCTCTTCACAAGACGATACCCTTGAAAACTTGGATGATCTAAATCATGATGATGATATACTTTCCTCAGGAAATCCCCTTTAATGCCAACAATCAAAATTTCGCTCTACCAAAAAGATTTACATAAGAAGTTATCAAAAGACCAGATAACAAAAGTTGCATCACAAAAAGCTAATTTCTTTCTATTGCCAGAAGGGTTTCCTCATTTCTTTCAAGCAACATCTCCAGAAAAAGCTGCATTGCACGAGAAAGAATACCAAGACCATCTTTTAGAGATTTCGGAATCATATAGTGGAGTGATTATGGGCGGTACTCATTACCGAACTAATGAAGAAGGAAAATTAGTTTCTTCTTCTCCAATCCTTCAATCCCTAGTACTTGTAGATTTTTATGACAAAAAGATAGTGCCAAAGTCCGAAGTGGGAGTTTCTGCAGGAGAGACTGAGTCTATCTTTATTATGGGTGGATTGAGATTTGGGATTTTAGTTGGTGAAGACATTCAAAGCGATAAGATTTGGGATGAATTTAAATCAGAAGACATTGAAGTTGTATTCCATCTTTCATCAGAAGAGACTGGACGATCCTACGAAGAAGATCTCGAATTTTATTCTGCTAAATCACGTGAAACCAAAACCCATATCATTCGTGTTTGTGGGATTTCGGAAACAAAACCAGGTCGGAGTCTCTATGCATCTCCAAGTGGTGTCAACTGGAAGGTAGGTAAAACGGAAGAGTATCTTGAAGTATTCAAAACACTCTCCGTTACTGTTAGAGGTAACTTTTTCCTATAGTCTTACTTTTTTTCTTCCTCTTTCCAATCCATGGTAAGAAGCAGGATTACGATTCCAACGGAGACACAAGAATCTGCTACGTTAAACGCTGGCCATCTTTCAAATAAAAGGAAGTCTGGCCATTCAAAGTCCAAAAAGTCAACGACGCCAATAAATTCTAAACCAGGTCGCTCAGGTGTAAAACCAAACCGAAAGCCAACACCCGGGATTTTGACAAAAAATTTATCAAAGAAATTACCGAAGGCACCAGCCATCACTAAATTCCAACCCCAAGGGTTGCCTAGCTCAGCATTTGTCCAGCGATAGAAAAACAGGAAAATAATGGCAAATCCAGTCGCGAACAGAGAAGGCAAAGCGTTGTTTTGAAACAGACCAAAAACAAATCCCGTATTGAATGTGAGAGACAATCTAAAAAATTCGCCTATTACGGGTATGCTTTCGTATGCCTGCATGTTTTGTATGATTATATACTTACTACTCAGATCTAATATAAGACCGAACAAGACAAAAGCTAGATAGGCAGGTTTATAAACCGAAAAAAAAGGTGTTTCTGGGAATTTCATTCAATTTCTCTTATTTTTTATTTTGATACTGTAGTGCGGATCTGGCTAGAGACCAAAACGAAATCCCAGCCAATATGTAAAACATAAGACTGGGTTCTTTCCACGATTTTTCGGCATAATAAATTCCGAAATAGAAAAAAACGGACCCTAGTATTCCGAAAGTAAATAGCTCTCTCAATACTAGGCTTTTTCTGTTGGATTGTTTATCCTCCGACCAGTGGAATACAAACTCCCCTCGGTTTAACTTGTATAGAAAGTCATACAACTCGCTCGGAAGAGAAAGAGAACTTGCGAGGATTTCCTCTCCCTCCTCTCGCCATCTTTTGCGAAACGAACTTCCCTTCATCACTATTTGAGAGAATGGTTTTTCTGAGTATTCGAAAAGCGACCGATTGGGGTCTAGATAAGAAAAATTCCCCAAAAGCAGAGCTAAAACACGATGTAGGCTTAAAAAATTTGGCGGAAGTTTCAACGAACGAAAGAGTGTTTTGAGACTTACTTGGATCTCTTTTAAAAATCTCAAGTCTTCACCTGGCTTTAATGTGTCCCATCCGATATTTCGAAAGTTTTTAGTCGTGAGTAGTATTTGGTTTAATTTTTCCATTGAGTATTTTAGAATTTTACAAAGTTCTTCTTTACCCAAAGATTCTTTTACGGCACCCAGCTGGTACAAAGTATCCGCCATTAAGTGGTAATCTTTCCTCATTGCCGAAATGAATACTTTTTCTAAAAGCCTAGTTTCATCATTTGAAATTTCTTGAACAGCGCCGAAGTCAATAAAACAAAGCTGTCCCGTATCCATTAATATTAAATTGCCTGGATGTGGATCTGCATGGAAGAAACGGAAATCAAAAATCATTAATATGTAAGCCCGCATTAATTTTTCTAAGTATGGATTTTTTTTTCCATGCCATTCTTCCGGTTGAAAATCATAAATCTTTTTACCTTCAATAAACTCTGTCACAAGAATGGAACGCGTACAAAATTCTTCGATTGGTTCTGGGAAAACGAAATCCTTTTCATTGGTAAAGGCCTGCTTCGTTTTTTTTAGAAATTTCAGTTCATTACGTAGATCCATTTCATTTTCGATCATACTTTGTAATTGAGATGATACTTCCTTGCCTGATATGGATATTACCAGTTGATCAAATAGCCAAATGATCCTTCGAATGGTAATCAGATCCGAGGTTGCCTCCTCTTCGATTCCATTATATAAAAGCTTTATCGCTACCTTTTTATCTTTGTAGTAACCTATATGCACCTGAGCAGTGGAAGCACTTGCATGAGCAGATCGTGAAAGATTTGTAAATATTGATTCCATAGGAGTTGAAAAATTTTGGGACCATCGCTTACCTATCTCTTCAAACGATCTGGGTGGCACTTTGTCTTGTAGATCTTGCAATTCCCATAAGAACTCTTCAGGTAAAATATGAAAAAGATTGCTAATGAATTGTCCAATTTTTATATATATCCCGCCCAAAAGAAAAAATATGTTTTTTGCCTCTTGACCTTTAGATTTAAAAAACTTTTTTTTGCGCTCTTCCCACCTTTGTTCAGACATCAATGGTTTTAAACACTTGGACTGAAGATAATAAGAAAGCCAGGTGCGCAAAACAAAGGTATAAACTAAATAAGACCGTCCAAAAACTTGACTGGGAGCATTTGATTTCATGATTTTCGCCTAAACTTATAGATAGATTCGATATTTTCCAGAATGTCTATATTATCTTGCAGCGTTCCTTCTCTGTTATTCGATTTTCCATTTATGACAGACTCAATTTCAGAATAGATCCCCATAAATGCATTCGATTTATTGAGCGAAGGTATTTTCAAAAAAGGAACTTCTTCCAAACTTTTAAAGCCTTGGTAAAGTTTTGAGGGTTGGGATTTAAAGAATCGAAAACCATCGTTTGACAATACAATTCTTGCTTTTTCTAATAGGATGTCTATTTCAAATTGAAAGTAGTCGAGCCCACCGGAAACATCTAAAAAAATTTGAATTCCATTTTTTGTCTCAAATAATGCAGTAGCTCTATTTTCTATCGACTTTGGACTTGGTCGATTTACATTCGCATAACGAAGGTTTAATTTCCCAAACAACCAATTCAAAATATCAATGGCATGAGTTCCATCATGGAGGAGCGGTCCACCACCAAATTTGGAAAATGCGAGGCCAGGATTTCTCGCCGAAGTATAAACATTTGCCCTTACCGATTGAACTTTTCCCAATTCTCCCTTTTTTATTAAGTCACGAACATATTGATACCTTGGATGGTATCGTCTCTCGTGATTGATCCAAATATTCGCTCGTTTTTTTTTAGCAAGATTTGAGAGTATTTTTGCTTCCTTGCTGGACAAACATACTGGTTTTTCGATCAGTAAATTTTGGATTCCCAATTCTAACATAGAGATCGAGATCTCATAATGGGAAATGCTAGGTGTAGCGATAATTGCGAACTGAAGATCCAAATCCTTTACAAGCTTTAGATTCGCCTTATCAAAGTTGTCCTTTGTTAAAATGGATTGAATTTTGTTAGAATTTCGCTTTTGCCACCGTTCTTTAAAGTTTTGGATTTGTTTGGAATCCACATCAGCAATGGCTTCCAGCGAAAAATGTCTTTTCCCCCAATTTGAATGGATTACTCCTGAATGGGTGCATGGCTTGTATCGGTGTGGGTCATCTTCTAATTTTGAGGCGATCCTACCTAAACCAATCAGAATTGTTTTGATTTTGTTCGTTGGTCTCAAAGTTTTTCTTCCAAAACAAGATGATTTACTTACCTTGGCATGGAATCATATGATCACAGCCTTTTCCTATTCTTTGTCAACCATTCTCGGAATTCTTCGAGAGAATGATCCTCCTAGTTTTGATGCTACAGGCAATGTAAAAACTATCTCGACTTCCTCCTTGGAATGTAAGTCTGGTTCCCTATTTGTCCCATTACGCGACAAACGAGATGGTCATGAATTCATTTTGGATGCCCTAAAAGCAGGTGCCTCTTACTTCTTATGCGAAACCAATCATCCTATTCTAAAGAAGCTTTCTTCGGAACAGCAAAAGAAAGCGATATTGGTAAAAGATACATTGATCGCGTTGGGAGCCCTTGCCCATTTCCATCGCATGCGGTTCCGTCCTCTGGTCATTGGAGTCACGGGATCTAGTGGCAAAACTTCAACGAAAGAATTACTTGGTAATCTATTTCAATTTTTACCCAAAGACCAGGTTGTCGTTACAGAAAAAAATTTTAATAATGAAATTGGAGTTCCATTTACACTCTTTCGTATCAATGAAAAAACAAAAGTGGTGATCTGCGAAATGGGAATGAACCAAAGAGGAGAGATCGAAAGATTATCCAGAATGGCAAATCCCAAGTTGGGTTTGATCACAAATATTGGCTCGGCACATATCGAGAATTTGAAATCACCAGAGAACATCGCGCTCGAAAAATCGGACTTGATGCTTGGACTGCAAAAATCTGGAGTTTTATTTCTGCCACGTACATCTCCATTCTTTAAACTGATCACAAAACGTGCCAAAAAGAATCAAACCGAGATCATTGACTGGGACTTCGAAAAAGATCCAAATTTAAAGATTTTACAGACATATCCAAAAGGATTTCTCCTCCGATATAAAGGAGAAGAATTCAAATGGAATCTACCGGGAAGGACACTTCTGAGCAATGTTACAGGAGTGATTAAAGTTGGAGAACATTTGAATCTTTCCAAAGAGCAAATCATCAATGCCATTAGAACATACAAGGCTCCAGACAAACGTCTTAATATAAAAAAATCCAGATATCTAGTGATCGATGACAGCTATAATGCGAATCCCGAATCTATGCGATCGAGTATACATGCAAGCATTCAGCTATCAAATCACAAACCACTAGCATTAGTTTTGGGGACCATGAAAGAGTTAGGGAAATTTTCAAAGATGTATCATGAATTGATTGGTGAAGAACTTCGTAACTATCCCGAACCATTACTTGTCACTTTTGGAGAAGCGGCATCCGCAATTGCAAAAAAAAGGAAGGTAGGAAGGAATCATTCCTTCCCTGGCGATAGTAGTGATATACCGAAGATAGTGGAATTGATTAGAGAAACTTTACCAAAGGGTTCCACTGTCCTTGTCAAAGGATCTAGATCTATGAAAATGGAGAGGATTGTGGAAGCCTTGCTCGGATTAAAGACTTGAAGCCATTTATCTGAGTGGAGAATTAGTGTATGCCAAACATAATTGGAAAGGTAGCTGTCATCATGGGATCTCATTCTGATTGGGAAACAATGAAAGAGGCGTGTTCCGTTCTTGAATCTTTTGGAATTCCCTATGATACTCAAATTGTATCAGCACATCGCTCACCTGATCTCATGTTTTCTTTTGCTAAATCAGCCAAAACAAATGGTTATTCCGTGATCATAGCAGGTGCCGGTGGTGCCGCACACCTTCCTGGAATGACTGCATCTTTGACAACACTCCCCGTCTTGGGTGTTCCTGTTATGTCCAAGGCTCTCTCAGGAAAGGATAGCCTACTTTCGATCGTACAGATGCCGAAGGGTGTTCCAGTTGGCACTCTGGCAATCGGTGCAAGCGGAGCCGCCAATGCTGGTCTTCTTGCAGTTAGAATTTTATCTCTTTCAAATCCCCAATTGGTTTCCGCTTTAGAGGAATTTGCTGAGCGACAAAAGGTTGAAGCGCTTTCTTTCAACTCTAACTTAAAGTTGTAATCGATGCATAAGATTCGGTTGGGTATTTTAGGATCAGGCCAATTGGGACAAATGATGGCCTATCAAGCATTTCTTCATGGTATCTCCGTTTCTTGTTATTCGCCAGATTATGAATCACCGATGAAGGAGATTGGAGTCCCCATTACGGTAGGTTCATTTGATGATACGGAAGCCATACTTAAGTTTATCTCTAACATAGACATACTTACATTTGAATTTGAGAATATCCCTCGATCTACCTTAGATTTTTTAGATTCTCTATTGCCTTCAAATGTAAACAAAAGAGAAACAAATGATAATATCAAAATCTTTCCAAATCCGAACTCACTACGCATAGCCCAAGATAGATTTCTGGAAAAAAATCATTTTAAATCATTGGGGTTAAAAACACCTGAATTTGCCCTACTTACTAAGGAATCGTCTAGCTCGCTTATACCTTTCCCATGGATTATTAAAACATTACGTTTTGGTTATGATGGTAAAGGTCAGCATAAAATTAGCACCGACCAAGAGTTTAAGGATTTTTTGAAAGAAGCATTTCCAAATGGCAATGAAGAATACTTGATAGAACAAAAAATCAATTTTGATCTAGAAGTGAGTGTAATACTTACGCGATTTCAGAATGGTGTTATTGAAACATACGGTGCTATTGAAAATATTCATAAAAACCATATCTTAGATATTTCTATTTTTCCTGCACGAATCAGTGATGCCTTGAAAAAAAAAGCGATTGAGATTGCAAAATCATTGAGTGATTCACTTGATTATGTCGGTACGATTGGAGTCGAATTTTTTATAAAAGATGAAGAAATCTTCCTGAATGAGTATGCTCCCCGTCCTCATAACTCAGGTCATTTTTCTCAGGATTCTGGAAACCCATCGCAGTTTAAGATGCATATAGCGGCTGTAACAGACCTATTTCGGCCCTCTTTGGAAAGAGTAAGTCCTACAGTAATGAAAAATATATTAGGAGATTCATTTGAGGATTCTTTGAATCGAGTAAATAGATTACTATCAGATCCAAGATACAATTTACATCTATACGGGAAAAAAGAAAGTCGTAAGGGTAGAAAAATGGGTCATTTGAATTTTTCCGGCAGTATTGATGAGATCGATCCGGAGATCTTTAAAATTTAGAGATTCTATCTTAAAAAATCCTCACCCCATTCTCTAACGCTCCCCGCACCCAAAGACAATAATAAATCGCCAGAGTTTAGTTGTTTCCGTAATTCCATTACATCAGCTTTCATTTCTCCACTTAATAGTTTGAAAGCGACGCCATTTAAGTGTTTTGCGATTGATGCACTCGTTACCCCTTCTATTTCTTTTTCACCGGCTGAATAGATAGGTAGAAGATATAAAAAATCTGCTGATGATAAGGCATCTGCAAGTTCAACTTGAAGGAGTTGCGTTCGTGTATACCGATGTGGCTGGAATAAAACCACGATCTTTTTATTTGCTGGAAGGTTCGCTTTTAAAGATTTTATGACAATATTAATCTCCGTAGGATGGTGTCCATAATCATCAACAACAGTTACACCGTCTCTGTTTCCTAAAACTTCTTGCCTTCGTTTTACACCAATGTAATTAGATAGTGTTTCTATTCCTTTGTCCAACGGAATGGAAACCAAAAAACCGGAAATAACCGCAGTTAATCCATTGGTGAGATAGTGTTCACCTTCATAAGGTAGTTTCAACTGATAGGAATGTCCTAAATAATTAAAACTCAATATTGATTGATGAATATCAAAGAAAATGGGGAAGTACTGATCCTTCATCAAGCTTTTTAGCCTGTCGTGAAGATCAACTATCCGTTTCTCTTTGAAATCAATATTTCTCCACATAACATAAAGCTGAAATTCTTTTGAGATTTCTGTTTTGTCGGATAAATTTGAAAGAATGTTTTGTACTCCATTATCGTTTCCCTGCAAGACAGCAGATCCAGGTTGGTTCGGTGAGATATATTTCAAAAAAGCAGTTTCGAGTCGATCCTTGGTTTTATAGAAGTCTAGATGATCATTATCGATATTGGAAACGACTCTAATATTCGCTAAATGGTTTTGGAAAGTTCCATCGGATTCATCAGATTCATAGACACCCCATTCACCTTTTCCGAATTTACCGCCCTTTTTCCCGAGTAAGGCAGTATCTGCACCAATCATCACTGAAGGTTCAAAATTGGATTCTTCTAAGATTTGTGCAATCATGGTTGTAGTAGACGTTTTCCCATGCGACCCCGCAACCGAAATCGATTTGTGAAGAGAGAAGATCTTATGTAACACTTCAGATCGATGGAACATCGGGATTCGTAGATTACTAACTTCTTGAAAGATTGAATGATTTTTGTCGTTAATTGCGGAACTAATGACTATAAAACTTATTTTAGAAGAATCAATCGATTCTAAGCTCTGATATACGAAAGCTCCACGTTCATTTAAAAAATTTGTGACGTTTGAAATTTTTTTATCATAACCAAACACCTCAAAATTCATATCAAGAAGAATATGGGCGATAGCTGACATACCACTTCCACCAATACCAAGTAAAAGTGCACGTTTCCCAGGAAATAGGCTTTCGTACATACTAATGTGGGAGAAAGTATAAAACGGTCTGATATGCCGCGTTCACATTTGATAAACGTAAGGAATTGTGACCCATTTCTTTCATTATCGTCGGATTCGATTTGCAGTTTAGTAGGTGTCTAACTAACTCTGTAGGATCCTCAGATGTCGAGTGAATGGTAACCGCCGCCCCTTCTCTCTCCACAAACTCTGCATTTTCCTTCTGATGGTTATCTGCAGCAAATGGATAAGGAATCAAAATCATGGGCAAACCATACATCAAGCATTCAGCCAATACTCCTGCGCCGGATCTCGCTACTACAATATTTGCCCATTCATAATTTGGTTTCATATCGTTTGCATAAGAAATAATTTCCGCCGGTCCTTTCGCTTTATCTATTGTCTCTTCGTATAGCGCATTGCCTGTTAAGAGACGAAATCGAAACTTTTGTGCTATCTCAACATTCTCCATAGTTTTTATGATCATATTATTGAGTTGTCGAGCTCCTTGAGATCCACCCAATACAAGGACATTGACTATATTCTTTTTACTGTCATGTAAATTTTCATTCTGTCTTATATTCAAATGTTCTGGAATGATTCGATTTCGAATGGGGTTTCCTATTACTTTATTCTCAACACGTAAATTGATTGATTGAACAATTGGAAAGCTAAGTGCAATTTTATTCGAAAAGGTTTGAAATATTCTAGTGATCTTACCTGGTATACAATTTTGTTCACAAAGAAATAATTTTTTTCGAAAAAGAATCGCATAGAGAATAGATGGCAAACTAGAATAACCTCCCATTCCGATGACAGTTGTTATCTTTCTTTTCTGAAATGAGATGACAGTTTTTATAAACTCTATAAAAAACAGGATTGGGAAAATTAGGATCTTAAGCCCTTTGAATTGAGGAACATTATGCCATAAAACAGGACATGGCGGTGCAATAAGGTCGGGATTATCTTTATTTCTGTATAGTGAATGAATGTAGACACTAGAAACGGAAAAGCTTTCTTTTTTCTGAACAAGGATTTCGGCAATTGCAACACCAGGCGAAATATGACCACCTGTTCCCCCAGCAGAGATAACTACGTTTTCAATCATAAGACCAAATTCTCCTTTTTCGTTATATTTGCAAGGATTCCTAGTAGTATAAAGATTGTAATCAATGAAGAGCCGCCATAACTGATAAAAGGTAATGAAATTCCGGTCACCGGAAATAACCCAGTTACAACATAAAGATTAATCAAAAACTGAATCGTCAGAAGCAATAAAATTCCAGTTCCTAAGTAAAAGCCTAACTTATCTTTAACTTTCTGTAATAACAGATAAATTCTAAAGAGAAGGAATAAGACAACCATCAGAAAGGATAAAAAACCTATAAAACCAAAATCTTCAACAAATGCAGCGAGAACAAAATCAGTATGACTATATGCTAAATAACGATGAGAGTATCCAGAGCCAATCGGGAGTCCCAATGTACCGCCATCAAAAAATGCCCTAAATGAAGTTACAAGTTGATGTCCTTCATCAAATCTATACTTATAAGGATCCAACCAAATTTCCAATCTTTTTTTTCTATACCCTACTTGTGTGATCAAAACAAATAACAACGGTAAGGAAGCCAATCCAAGCAATAGAATTCTTTTGATTGGAAAACCTGTCATAATAACAAAGAAAAAAATGACAACTAACATTTCAACGGTGGTTCCGAATGCCGGTTCAATTACTATTAAAATTAAAGTCAAAAAAATCGTAAAAATTGAAATGAGTGTTTTTTTATCCCAATTAATTTTTTTTGGGTCAAAGTTTTGAAAAAACAATGCTAAAAACAAAAGAAGGCTAATTTTGCTAAATTCAGATGGTTGGATTTGAAACCCTCCAATCTGAACCCAACGATTGAAATTTCTACCATATGTTGTTCCAACTGATTTTCCAAGGCCAGGTATAAAGACTGAAATCAGAAGAAGGATACTTAGAATACAGAATGGAAATGAGAGCTTTACCAGAAACTGATATGGAATACGAACAAAAACTAAAAAAAGACAAATTCCAATACTTCCCCATAAAAGTTGTTTTTTAAGGTAAAAATAAGGATCAGCGAATTCACGTTCTGCGGGAACCACAGATGCACTGAACATAATGATAACTCCGAAACCAAACAGAGAAAAGATACAATAAAGCAAAGGTAAATCTACGACACGTTTACCAAAGGCAAAATACTGTCGTAGATCAACAAACATTCTATTGAATTTTTAATGTCGAAAGTGAAATGATTGCCAATATGATTCCGATGATCCAAAATCGAATTACAACCTTTTCTTCCGACCATCCACTCAATTCAAAGTGATGATGGAGTGGAGCCATTTTAAATATTCTTGTTCCTCTCAATTTGAAAGAACCAACTTGCAAAATTACGCTCAGCGCTTCAGCCACAAAGATTCCGCCCAAAATTACAAGTAGTATCTCTTTTTTTAACATGATGGCTACCAAACCTAAAGTGGATCCTAAGAATAGCGAACCCGTATCACCCATAAATACTTGGGCCGGATGGCAATTGAACCACAAAAAACCGATGAGAGCCCCGCTCAATGCGGATAAGAAGACAGCATATTCGTGGGCACCAGGAAGATAAGGTACATTTAGATAGTTCGCAACAACGGGAGTTCCTGAAACGTAAGCTAACATTGCCATAGTCGCTGTAGCAATGACAACAGTACCACTAGCAAGACCATCTAAACCATCTGTAAGGTTGACAGCATGTGAACTTCCGATTAGAACTATAATAGCAAATGGAATGGCGAAAATACCGAGATTCAATAAAGGACCTTTTAAAAATGGTAAGAAGAGATCTGTTATTTCAAATAAGATCCCCTTACTTGCGATCGTATTTGGTTTTCCAGTATAAAAATAAAAGATAAAGGTAACGGATATAGCAAGCAGGATCGTAATTGAAAATTTAGTTCTGGCTCTCATACCACCTTTTACTTTTTTAACCGACTTTAAATAATCATCGGTAAAACCAAGAGCACAAAACCCTATCGCTGAACCTAGCAACAACAATACATTTAAATTTTTAAGATTTCCCCATAATAGAATCGAGATGGTAAGGGAAATAATCATCATCAATCCACCCATTGTCGGTGTGCCAGATTTTGCCGCGTGAGATTGCGGCCCATCATTTCGAATCGATTCTTTAAATTTTAAGGATTTTAAAAATTCGATCATCATCCTGCCGTATAGGAATGTGATAAACATGGCAGTTAAACCACCCATCATCGCTCGAAATGTCACATATTGAAAAATTCGAAAAACGCCTATATCATTCCCAAAACTCTCATAAATCCAATGAAACATATACCTTACCTATCGACCTGAATTTAATTTCTTTGAAATGCTTTCTGAACTTCTTCATAATCGAAAAAATCAAATCTTTCTTTTCCGATGATTTGGTAAGTTTCGTGGCCCTTTCCAGCGACCACCAAAATTCCATCTTTTTCTAAGAGTGCGACTCCACGTGCTATGGCCTCTCGTCTATCAATGATAGTCTCATATCTTTTGAAACCTCGAGAAAAACCAGCTTCTATTTCTTCAAGAATCGTTTTCGGATTTTCGGTTCTAGGATTATCTGAAGTTAGTATCACATAGTCTGAATGCTCTTCGGCAATTTTTGCCATTATCGGTCGTTTGCTTCGGTCTCTGTCACCTCCACAACCGAAAAGACAAATGATTTGTTTGGGTGAGATTTCAACACAGCTTTTCAGAATATTTTCTAATGCATCCGGTGTATGTGCATAATCGATAACGGCTATCCGACTTCCGTCAAGAGAAGGCACCACTTGGAAACGTCCTGGCACGGTAGGAATAAATTCAATTTGCTTTAAGACATCATCCCAATTAAAACCCAGTTCAAGAGCAATAAAGGAAGCAAAGCTCACATTAAAAACATTAAAATTACCTAGAAGATTGGTTTTTACTTTTCGGACTTGGATAAAAGGTAAATTTTTCTCTTTTTTATGGATTCGAAATTCACTACCGGAAATTGAAAGAACAGAGTGTGAATATTTGAACTCTCCGGCATCTCCCAGTAAATAAATGGGAGATGATAGATTCGCCTCTTTCAACTTTGCTACCATTTTTTCCCCACCCTCTACATCACTGGCAACAAGACCGAACTTGTTTTTCATCGATGATTGTTCTAATTGGGTAAAGATTTTAAACTTACTATCCAAATAGTCATCCATATCCTTATGGAAATCCAAGTGATCCTGCGTTAGATTTGTAAATCCCGCCGCCTGTAATTCGATGCCTGCTGTTCTTCCCAATTTCAGTCCATGGGAACTCATTTCAATAAATACAAATTCAATTTGTTGTTCGACCATTTCGCGTAACAAAAGATTGAGGGACGAAGCATCGGGTGTGGTATAGCCTGTCTCGCGTATTTCATCTTGGAGTCTTATATGAACAGTACCAATCAAACCAGATTTTTTTCCAAGCCTCGTTGCGATATGAAAAAGAATGAACGTTAGAGATGTTTTTCCATTTGTTCCAGTAATACCAACGACTTTTAACTTCTTGCTAGGTGAACCTGCCAAAAAATGAGCCAATTTACCGTAAGCGTCACCCAAATATAAATCGGTCTCTAAGACGTTTGGAAATAGATCCAATCCTGGGATTTTGATTTGTTGGGGGGATATGAGTATCGTTTTAACACCTAATTTACAAGCGCTTTCTAAAAATGTTGCGTAACGTTCGCTTTGTCCTTCGGGCAACACAAAGATATCATTCGTTTTGAGTTTTCGGGTATCTGACCAGATGTATTCTACATCTTGATCCATATCTCCTTTCCTTAAGCGGATTTCTGGAAGTTTTCGAATGATTTCTGAAAGTTTCAATGTGTCCCTACTTTTGTATCATCGGCTCAGGAGGTAGTTCTATGGTAACGATCCTGTTTCCGAGACTGATTGGTAAATACTGATATGTTCTTCGATACAACGCCTCGATTCTCTCGGCTGAGGTATAGGAAACAATCCCAATTTTTAAATCATCGTTTCTTCTTACCAAATCTTCTTTCTCCCTTGCTTTTTCATGGATCAATCGTTTCCATTTTGCAGTCTCTATCCCTTGCCAAACTGCAAAATAAAACAATCCAAGCAGAGGTATGAGATACAAAACAGGCTCCAAAGGTAATAGCAATTGGATCAAAAACCGAGGCAAGGATTGGAAATGGATCTGGGTTTTGAACTTCATCTCATTTTATTATCGGATTCTCTCTTTGCAATCCTCTCAGCTTTGCCGAACGAGAAGCTCGATTGGAACGTATTTCGTCTGTATCAGGGATAATGGGTTTCTTCGTAAGGATCGTATAATCATCCATCTGTAAATCTCTAAATACCCATTTTACGATACGATCCTCTAAGGAATGAAAGGAGATACAGGCCATTACTCCCTCAGGATTGAGCAATGTCGCCAACTGGCGAATCCCTTTTTCGGCATGCATTAACTCTTCGTTTACCTCAATGCGCAACGCTTGGAAAACCTTGGTCGCCGGGTGACTCTCTTTAGGCCAAAACTTACGCGGGATGGAAGTCTCGACGACCTTTGCCAAATCTAGATTTGTCTCAAATTTTTTCTTTTGCCTGGTTTGGACAATATTGTTCGCAATTTTTAGGGCCCATCGTTCCTCCCCATAGTCCCAAAAAACTTTCTTTAAATGGAGGATTGAACTATAATTGACGACATCGGCCGCCGTCTGGTTTCCCACTTGTGGTTCCAAGCGCATATCAAGCGGTTCTTCTTGTTTGAAAGTAAATCCTCTACCGGAATGTAAAAAGTGAAATAACGATACTCCCAAATCAATGAGAATTGCGTCTAGACCAGGGCATCCCACACTTTCGAGTAGAGATCTGTCGACATCCGAAAAATTCATTTGGAAAGGAAAAACACGTTTATAGCCCTCTAAATTCTTCATGGCACGACCTAGCATGACTTCGTCTCGATCGGTAAGGATCAGCTGAGATTCAGGAAAGGATTCCAGTAAAAGTTTGGAATGACCACCTTCGCCCGCTGTGGCATCTAGAATCCAAGTGGGAGTCTTTGTGTTCGAGAGAGAAAGGAGCTGTAAAACTTCCTTTGGCAAAACGGGGATGTGTGGCAAGAGAATCACTTGGTTACTTTCTTTCTTATAATTTTTCAAAATCCTTGCAATCCTTTAATCAAACGCTGAGAGTGAAAGTAAGTATGGGCTCTTTTGACGAACATTCTCACCGGAAGAATCTTTTTAGTGTTGGAAAATTGGGTTACGCCAAAGGAGATCGACCGCCAGTGGATTGTATTCTTTGCGGAGTCAGGGATAAAGACGAAATTGTTCCCAATCTAACCATTTTTGAATCGGAACTCTCCATTGTTTCGGTCAATTTGTTCCCTTATAATCCGGGTCACATTATCATATTTCCCAAACGTCACATTATTGCTTACACGGACCTTACTGAGCAAGAAGCATTGGATATCCATCGCCTAACTGTTAAAATTCTTAAATTATTAGAAAAACATTGGAATGTACAAGGGTATAACCTAGGTTATAATTTAGGTAAAAATAGTGGGGGTTCGATTCCACACATCCACGAACATATTGTACCTAGATTTCCCAACGAAGCTGGGTTTTTGGACGTTTTTGCAAATACACGAGTTGTGATTTACGAGCCCTATCAGATGTTGGAACAGCTCAAGGCTATGTGGAATGAAGTTTAATCTTTCTTTTGATATACAGTGTGCCCTAAAAACTTATACCGATCCGAAATCCCAAACATAGTTTCAGAATGACCTAAAATCAGATAACCTAAAGGTTTCAATTGTTCGGCAAAATTTTGAAACAAGGTTTTTTGAGTTTGTTTGTCAAAATAGATCACAACGTTGCGACAGAATATAATGTCAACTTTGTCTTTGATCGGAAATGGATAGTTCAATAGATTGATTTGTTTGAATTCAAGTAAGCTTTTTAAATGCGGTTTCGCTTCAAAAAAAATTTGGTCACCTTTCGAGATTCGGTTGAAATGTTTGCTTTTCAAAGCATCGCTTACTGGATCTAAGCGTTCTGATTTGTAAATCCCTTCTCCCGCAGTTTTTAAAACGGCAGTATCTATATCTGAAGCAGTAATCTTGATATTCCAGCCTGCTTTATGTTGAAAATAATCATAAGCAGTAATTGCGAGTGAATAAGGTTCTTCACCTGTTGAAGATGCGGAACACCAGATTCTTAGAGTTTTGTTTGAACTCAATTTATGCTCCTCTTCTAATTTTGGGAAAAAATCATTCTTCAAAAAATCAAAGTGGTGGTTTTCGCGAAAAAAATCTGTTTTATTGGTCGTTAGACGGTTGATCAATTCTTGCATCTCTTCGGAGGCAAACTTGGGATCTTTTTTTAATTTTTGACAATATTCCTCATATGATGGTATAGAAAGAGTTCTTAGTCTCGTATTCAGTCTTGACTGAACCATTACCTTTTTGTGGGGCGCAAGAAAAATGCCTGATTGTTTGTATATGAGATCTTTGATGAAATCAAATTCAGCATCGCCAATGGTGTTTAAAACAGATTTTAAGTCCACAAATACCTCTATATTGAATGAAAGCTAAATTTTGTGGCATGACAAGCCGTTTTTTTTAGTCTACAACAAGTATGAAAGTCGGAATTGTAAAACATCTGAACGCTCGCCCTCTCACGTATTATTTTGAAAATAATGATGAATTCCAAGTTCTGTCGGAAAATCCAAGTATACTCGTCGATTCGTTAAAACAAGGCAAACTAGATTTGGCACTCATCTCTTCAATCGAGTGCATTCGAAATGCAGATATTTTGAATCACTCTCAAGTTGTAGGCGTTTGTGCAAATGACTTTGTAAGATCCGTCTTGTTTTATAAAAATAAGGAAACACAAGAACCTCCTAGACAAATATTTACGGATAGTGGTTCTAGAGCGAGTGTGGCACTTCTCCAATGTTTGTTTGATTTAGATTTTCATTTTATTCCGGAGGTAGTTCCAACACCTGCAAATGAAATAGAAGCTATGATGGAGAAGGGAATCGGATCTCACTTGTTATTTGGTGACCACGCACTACTCCACAAAACCACTCCACATTTTGAAATTATCGATTTGGCAAGCTGGTGGAATCAGTTAACGGGATTGTACTTTTGTTTTGCTTTTTGGGCTTTTCCAAAAGCAAATCCTGTTAAAGATCAATTGCTTTTTGATGCATTACAATTTGGACTGGCTTCCCTAGATGAAATCATCAAAAAGGAGAAAAGACTTCCGACTGCGATCACGGATCGTTATCTTAGGAAAGAACTTCACTTTATTCCAGAGAAGAAACATTTAGAAGGCTTTGAACTCTATACCAGGCTATGCAAAAAAAATGGATTGATTCGATGAAATCGAATTAAAGAAATTCAGTAAAATCGAATTTTATAATCCCATGATTTTGTTTCTATGTTTTCTATGGTATCTTGGAGAGGAAAAGCGTAGTACAGATTTCCGAGACCTACTGCGCCTCGATTCGAATTGCATTCTGAGTCTTTGGGAAAGAGAACGCGAAATAAAACCTTCCCATCTTTAAGAAGTCTGAGTGTTTCCCCGATTATCTTTTTTTCTCCAACGCTTGCTTCATTCGACATATGATCCGACATATTACCAAATTCTCTTTTGATACTCAAAGATTTTGGTTTTGATTTTGCACTGAAGGTTCCAAGAAGCACACCTTCCAATTGACTCGGCTCATCAAAGTCTATTTTATATGATACACGACCTTTGCGCTTAAAGATGGTATCTGTTATTTCAATTTTCTCTAATTCTCTGAATGTGAAATCTCTAATTACTAAGCTGCTGTTTGGCTTTGCTTTGATTTTTGCCTGTATGGAGGAGATATCAGTAGGAAGAAACTTAATCAGAGATTCGGTTGTTTCTTTTTTTAGTGGAACTGTATATGCAATCTCTACAGTTCCCGAGTTTGGTTTTCGGAATAAGATGGTCTCTTCATACTCAAAACAACCAATTAAAGTCAAACAAAGAAGGAGAGAAAGCGTTCTGAACACATAGCTGGCATACCATGAGGTATGCCAGGGTCAAGGATTATTTGGAAACGGGGTATGCCTCATTTCCGTGTTCTAAAATATCAAGTCCTAATAATTCTTCTTCTTCCGAAACTCTGAGTCCGACCGTATACTTGAGAATTAAAAACACAATCAAACTAATCCCAAATGCCCAAAGGAACGCAATGGCTACTCCAATGGCCTGTGCTAATAACTGGTTAGCATCACCACCGTAAAAGAGTCCCGTCTTCAAATTGAAAAATCCTACCGCTAAGGTTCCCCAAGCACCACAAACTCCATGAACTGAAACAGCTCCGACCGGATCATCTATCTTGATCTTGTCGAAAAATAGGACACTACCCACGACTAACAAACCAGCCACGAGGCCAATACAGACAGCACCAAAAATGCTGACTTCATCGCAGGGTGCCGTAATTGCTACTAGTCCAGCAAGACCACCATTGAGTGTGAGTCCAATCTCGGGTTTTTCAAAAAGGATCCAAGTAAGAATCATGGCTCCGATTGCACCTGCACATGCAGCCATGTGTGTCACTACTGCAATTTGAGCAAAAGCTCCACCTTTGATTGATGTTGTTGAACCGGGATTGAATCCAAACCATCCAAACCAAAGGATAAATACTCCTAAGGCGGCCATCGACATATTGTGGCCAAGGATTGGAAAAACACGCCCACCAGGTTGGAATTTTCCTAGTCTAGGTCCAACAACCAGAGCACCGGCAAGTCCCGCCCATGCTCCGATGCTATGCACAACTGTTGATCCAGCAAAATCTTTGAAATTGATACCATCGCTTTCAATTGCACCTAGATTTAGTGATTCGAGAAAACCTGTTGCTTTGCCAAAGAGCCCTCCCCAGGCAAGAGAACCAAACATAGGATAAATGAAGGCTGTGATTACAATGGAAAAAAGCAAATAAGAGATAAACTTAGTTCTTTCTGCCATTGCTCCAGACACAATTGTAGCGGCAGTAGCAGCAAATACAATTTGAAAGATAAAAAACGTGTAGCTCGATGGATCCATTTCCCCGGTTTCGGACATCAGCATTTGATCAGCAAGCATTGGAATTCCAATTCCAAATCCAGATATGATTTGAGGACCAAACATCAAGCTAAAACCAATCAGCCAATAGGCAACGGCTCCAACCGCTAAATCGGAAAAGTTTTTCATAAGAATATTTACAACATTCTTTGCTCTCGTGAATCCAGCTTCTACATAGGCAAATCCAGCTTGCATAAAAAAAACAAGGAATGCCGCAATACATGTCCAGACCATATCCGCTTCAAGTCCGGCTGTTTCTTGTTTTGCTTCTAAGGCAGCCAAACGTTCTTCTAGTGTTGGAACCGTTTCGGTTTTGCTTGCGTCAACAGTAGAATCAGAGAAAACACCATTCGCAAAAACTGTGAGCAGTAAAAATATACAACCGAGTAATCTGAATTTCATGGTTTGCACCTAACTTGCCTTTAACATCATATTTTCTAACATCACAAGAGATGCTTTTAATTCCGTATTCTGAGGAGTGTATTTCACACCTTGTTGTAAAACTTTAATCGCCTTCGGTTTCGCATTTTCCTTCAGATAACACTGTGCCAGCAATAGACTTGCTTTTCCAAATCCGTGGTCGGAAGAGAGAGCCATTTTTAAAGCTCGTTTCGCTTCCGAAATTTTACCAGCTTTGTAATACGCTCTTCCCATCATAAAATGTGAACTAGCCGTGTTGTCTCCCGATGACTTTAAATAAGCTTCTAGATAGCGAATAGATTCTTCGTATTTTTCATCTCGATAGTAAACCTTTCCGAGAAACAAAAGTGTCTCTTTCAAGGAAGGATCAATCGAATATGCTTTGGCTGCCATTGCATAGGAATCGTCAAAATTTTGTTTAGCATTTGCTTGTTTTGCCATTTTGATAAAATGGGACGCCTCAGGAATTGAATCATTGCAATATAGAAATAGATAAGAAAGATCATCTCCAATTGCCGTACTGCCATAATAATCTCTAAATTTTGCGAGAAAATTGTTTGATAAAGCTTTCACCTCAACTTTTCCTTTTGATTCTATGAGTAGCCTCTCACGTTCTTCATGAAGCCAGCTTTGTAATCGTTCGACTCCCACCTCTTCTTTGTTCGCATTTCTTTGTTCACTAAACCCGTCGGATATCAGAAGTAAAAAATCACCAGGCTCAAGTTTGCCTTGTTTTTCTTCATAATCCGTTTTCCGGACTGGAAAAATACCAAGAGGAACGCCTTTTGTATCATAAGAAACAAAATTATCGTCTGCCGCTTTGTAATGTAACATACGTTGGTGACCAGCATTCACATAACCAAATGTGTAATCGCTGAAAATTCTAACCATAAATGCAGTGAAATAAGTCGACTCTGGAAGTTGTCCTCGCAGATTTTCACCCAATTCTTCCATGATTTCCGTTAGTCCTAGACCTGCATTTACCGAGCGTCGGAATTGATGGTGGATTGCCATTGTAACTAATGCCGCAGGAATCCCATGACCAGATACATCTATGTTGATGGCCGTCAAGGAATGACCTTGTCTAACTATATCAAAAAGATCTCCACTAACTTCCGACATAGGCTCGTAATGCGATGCAAAATAAACTCCATTCCATGCGCTCAGATCTTGAGGAAGGATTTGGCTTTGTACGTTCCGCCCCATTTTTAAATCCCATTCTAGCTGGGTAAGCACGGCCGCTTCCCTCGCACGTGCTGTAACAAGTCCTTCAATCAGTCGGACACCTGATAATGCTAGGGCGAGTTGAGAAGTTAATGCCTCCAAAATCTCCAAATCATCTATTAAGTAAAAATTCTCTCGATTGCTTTCAACGGCAAGTGTTCCCAAACTCTCATCTTTTTGCATTATAGGAACGCACATAACCGATCTGGTTTTTTCACCGTCATCAATGAAGTCTGGAGATCGGGTCAAATCATTCACAAGCACCGGTTTTTTCGTTTGATAAACGGTACCTGAATACCCTTCTCCTAGTTTTAGGTTCCTACGAGGAGGTTCAGTTTCTTTGACGAATTTAACAGGCACAAGATACTCTCCATCCCAAAGGCGGAGGGTCGTATTGTCCGATTCAAAAATTTCCTGGCAAATCAGCATCACCTTTGAAAACAGGAGATCTTCTTTATCCAAATTGGCGAATTCTTTTGAAATATAGAGAAGGATCGCGATTTTATCTTTATCTGTTAAACCTCCGACGACCTTATTTTGGCCTCGGAAGTTTACGAGCATGCGTTTTGATACTTTGAAATCAACCATAGTTGCTACCTTACTTGTTGCATTGCAAAAATCGTACCATTTGCTTAGTGTTTGAACTAAGATCATTTATACTGAGGTTTTCTACAATGTGTTTCGAGTTTAAACAAATCGTACATTTTTTTGAGTAAATATTGGGCAATATGTTTATATTTTAGGCGGCACTGGGTTCTCTATCTGGCGATCAAACACAGAATGAACCTGAAAACCTAGGCTTGTTTCTGGAACAAAGGGTTCATTTGGCTTAAAAACTCCTGTTCTTTGCAGATAGATCGAACCATATAGACCCTTACCAAAAACAGAAGGAAAAATCTCATTTTTAATCCCGACTGAGACTCCGTATACTGGATCTAACACCCCTGAGGTGGTTGGATTGGCATCTTTTTTACCTCCGAAAAGTAAGTCCGTTGTCTCCATAATTTTATATCCAATGCCAAGGCTACCATTGTACATTGTGCGAACTGGAAAACCCGGTCTTTCTTCTAATCCGTTTTGCGAAAACATAGACCTTTCCCAAAACAATCGATGGAGTTCTCCGTAAATAAATAAAGCGCTCGTTAGCTCGTATTTGATTCCGATAGAGGCACGTTCCGGATATCTTTCTTTCAAAGATTCCGTTCCTAAATAAGCTTCAAATCGATTCGCACCTGGGCTTTCTAAAACAACTCCAATACTTAAGGACTCCCAATGGAAAGCAAACATACCAGTCGCATTCCAAGAATAGGAACTAAATCCTCCAGGTCGATTGGAAACAGATGGGCCAAGAGCAAATCCCATAGAGAAAAGTTCATTTAATTTATATGTGACGATCGCCTGACCTGTGTAATTGACAAACCTTTCATCTGATGGAAAAAACCGATGATAAATTGGCTTAAAGCGAATCCCCATTCCCAAAGCGGGAGTAAACTGGTAATACCCACCTCCATTTAGTAACACGGGCCCTGTTGCGGAATTTGCACGGCTTCCTGCCGCTCCAGCTTCGATTATATGTTTGCCGTGGAATGCAAAAAATGCAGGATTTCCCGTGAGATTGGAAGCGCTATCATTCAAACCGATTCCTTGGGAAGATAAAGCCGAATTGTAAGCAGAACCCTCGGAAAGTTGATACCCAGAAAATTGTGCGAACAGTTGGGAGAATGGCAAAGATGTCCAGACAAGTATCAAGACAAAAAATATAAATTTGAATCTTCTCAGTAAAACACGAAGCATCTTTCGTCAGGAAAACATGAGAACCAAGCTTTCGGAATCTTTTTTTCCGAAAAATGTCTTACCTTGGATTTAAAATCATGATTACTTTTCCTAACTTTTTTGCCTGGGTATATTTATCCCAGGCGGCTTTTTTTCAATTCCTTCTTGCATTCGTTTGCTTAGTTATTTGACTACTTTACAATATGCTTTTGCTATGGGGAATGTGCGCTATGGATCGAAAAAAAATAATTGAAGATGTTCTGTTTCAACTTGTAGAAAAGAACAATGATTCTGTGATCCCTTCTGCCTTCCTACCAGAATATAAAATCCATTCATCAAAGAAAGACTACGTTGGTCATTTGGTTATCAAACGTTGGATCAAAGACCTAAATCGGTACTTTGATAGTTTGAAAGTAGTTAAAGTTCAATTTCTATTGGAGACGAAGGATACGATTGTTTGGAAACGAACCATAAAAGGAAAACCGAAACCAACAGAAAAGAGCATTCGCATAACCAAAAAAACGATTCAGTGGGAAGAAATGATCGTATCCAAATTTAAAGAAAATTTAATCCAAGAGGAATGGATTACATCTGAATTTTTAGGCAAGGTTCTATCAAATTGAGCCGAAAGATTCCCTCAAATATTTTTTTAGATTTAAATTCTTTTGAAAACCTCAGGCATTAAAAAAAACTGTCCCCAATGTCCAGACCCATGTACAAACAGTTTCGTTCCCCTCAGGGGTGGTATTCTTTACTCTATCCGGCAGATTGGGAACATTTGGTGGTCGAAGAGATCCCTGCCTTCTTTAAGCCAGAAAGTGGTGGTGCTCTACAATTTTACGCATTTGAATCTAAGGTAGAGTCTTTTGATGCGACCAAAGAATTGGAAAACTATCTCAAAATTCATGAAATTGATTTTGATGAGGAAAAAATAGCCACCTTTGAAAACAATGAAGGGACTTCGATTCGGGCGTGCGAATTCGAGAAGGAAGAACGTGTCTGGCTCGTCTATATGATCGCCAACCAAAAGCAGATGCTCCTTGCCACTTACAATTCGGACGAACCGGTGGATGACGATCTGTTTTTGAACTTATCCAATATCATAAGCTCTGTAAGATTTCTTTAATTTTTACTTCCCTGTTTTTGGAAAGTCAGGTAGGTTTGTCTTCGACTTTAAAATTCTCAGGAGAATGTCATGAAAAAAATCATCTACGGTGTAGGTGGCTTCTTTGGTTTACTAATTGCTATACTTATTTTAGCACTGGTGTTTGCTGGAAGCTTTATCACAAAGGAGTTTTTGGTAACACAAATAGAAAGCGCCATCAATGTTCGAGCCAATGTAGAGAAGGTAAACATCAATTTGTTCAGTGCACTTTCCAGTGTTGAAGTAGAAGGTGTCCAATTAAACTATCGAGATTCGGTTGCAGACAAGGGAACGCCACTTGCCGAAAGGAAGTCAATGGGAAATGCTGTGATTTCGATCGGCAAAGCAGATGTTAAGTTATCACTAATCGGCCTGCTTCAAAAAAAATTCGAAGTCAAAAAGATACTTTTATCAGAGCCAAAGGTTTCGTTCATCATGTTCGAAAACGGTTCCAACAACCTAACCAGTCTTTTTAAAGCTCCGGCGACAGTGAATGGAGAACCAAACCCTGCTCTCAGTCCAGAAGCCATAGCAGAGAGAAAAAAAGAAGCCGAGGAAGAAAGGCAAGTAGCAAAAGATGCCCCGCCTGCTGAGCCGTTCTCTGCAAAAGATATCCCAGTTGCGATCGGCATGGGAGTCGTTGGTGCCGAAAAAGGTGACATCCAAGTTACTATGAAAAAATCAGGTCAAGTCATCCAAATCAAAAACTTAGATTTCAAATTGACTGATATTGATATAGACGGAACAGACCTTGCTTCGCATAACCATGTAGGTGTAGAGTTTAGAGCAGATATCTCGCTCATCGGAAAAAACAAAGAAGAAGCGTCTCGTTTCCTTTTGGATACCAACGGGGATCTCCAACCGTTTGTAGTAGAATCTGGTCTTGTTAACCCGCTCGTATTTTACAATGTTACAATGAAAGAAGATTCTTTTATGTCAGGATTTGCCGCCTTTGATGCGATAGCCGGTGAACTACCGCTATTAAACCAAGCTGGTCTGAAATTAGATAAATTGAAAGAAAAGGCAATCCTTGAAAAAGACGTAAGCTTCAAAATATCTTATAGCGATGGTAAAATCACCTTTTTAGATGAACCACTTTTCCCATCCAAAAATTACGATCTTCAAATCGTAAAAGGCTCCTTTCTTGTAATTACAAACAACACTCACGAAATGAAAATGGGAATGTTGTATGACAAGGAGGAATCCAAGAAATCCATAGCTGGCGTTGATTCAAAAATTGCGGAAGCAACAAAGGGACAAGGCGATCCAAAGGAACTCCGAAACAAAATCCTTGGTTCTCTCATAAAGGATGATAGATTGAATATTCCTTTTAAAACATCAGGTGATATAAAAAATCCAACGGTTACTTTGGGTGTAGAGATCGGCTCTTTATCGGATCTTTTGGGAGGGGCGATCAAAGGTGCCATCAAAGGAAAAATCGGCGAAGAATTGAAGAAAATTCCTGGCGGAGATGCGTTGAAGAAATTCGGGTTTTAAACTAAGAGGAATCCTCTACAATATTGGAGAAAGCTTTGCCTATATCCTGTAATATCTGAGTTTCCAACCAACTTAAATAATAAAAAAGCCCTCTGGCATATCACCAAAGGGCTTTGATTTTTTTTAATATCTGTAGGCAGGTAAAAGCTTTAGTATCAGCCTCTTCCGCCACCAGCTCGCTTGCGCATCGAAGCATCTAGAATCTTCTTACGAAGACGTAGACTTTGTGGTGTTACCTCAAGAAGTTCGTCATCATCCAAAAATTCTATCGATTGTTCCAGTGTCAATTTTTTGGGAGGAGTCAAACGGATCGCTTCGTCCGATCCAGATGCCCTTACGTTTGTTAATTTTTTTTCCCGAACTGGATTCACTTCTAAATCTGATTCTCTGGCATTCATTCCTAAAATCATACCAGGATAAACAGATACTTGTGGTTCAATGAAAAGATCGCCACGTTCTTGGACTTTCCAGAGTGCATATGCCGTTGCCTCGCCCGCGTCCATAGAAATGAGCGCACCATTCTTACGGCCTGGAATTTCACCTTTGTATTTGTCATAACGAAGGAAACGGCTGGACATCACACCTTCACCACGAGTTTCCGAGATAAAGTGTCCTCTGAATCCAATGAGACCACGAGTAGGAATTTCATATTCAACTCGTGTGATTCCGGATGCATGAGTTTCCATGCTATGGAGTTCTCCTTTTCGTCGATTCAACTCTTGAATCACCGCACCAGAGAACTGTTCAGGTAGATCCATCACCAAATTTTCGTAAGGCTCTGTTTTTTCACCCTTTTCGTTGGATTTCATGATCACTTCTGGTCTGGAAACTTGCAATTCGTAACCTTCACGTCTCATAGTTTCGATCAAGATCGAAAGATGGAGTTCGCCGCGACCCAATATTTTAAAACGATCTTTGTCATCGGTCTCTTCGAGTTTGAGAGCAACATTTGTTTCTAGTTCTCGGTCGAGTCTCTCTCTAAGGTTACGAGTTGTGACAAACTTTCCTTCTTTGCCAGCAAACGGAGAGTTGTTGATCATAAAGAACATGGAAACTGTTGGCTCTTCCACTTCAATTGCAGGAAGGGGAAGTGGGTTTCCTAAATCGCAAACTGTATCCCCAATGAACATGTCAGGAATACCGGCAATCGCTACGATATCACCAGAGAATGCTTCTTCGATTTCGTATCTTTGCAATCCTTCGTAACCGTATAATTTTGTAATTTTGTAATTTGCAGTTTTACCATCGGTCTTTGCAAGAGTTACATCTTGTCCTCTTTTGATTGCTCCTGCATAGATCTTTCCGATCGCAATCCTTCCTACATACTCGTTGTAGTCAAGGGCGACCACTTGGAATTGCAGTGGGCGTTTGTCGTCCGTCTTCACTGGCGGAACGTGAGAAAGAACCTTATCTAGTAGCGGCTCAATCGAGCTACCTGGAGACTCTTTGAGTTCATTGACCGCCCAGCCTTGCTTTGCTGATGCGTAAATGATGGGAAAGTCAAGTTGTTCTTCCGTTGCACCCAAGTCAGAAAACAGATCGAATACCTTATCGACTGCAAATGCTGGCCTTGCACCATCACGATCCACTTTATTGACCACAACAATGGGCTTGTGACCCAACTGGAGCGATTTTCCTAGCACAAACCGAGTCTGAGGCATCGGTCCGTCAAATGCGTCAACGAGGAGAAGAGTACAATCCGTCATGGAGAGAACTCGTTCCACTTCACCACCGAAATCGGCGTGACCCGGTGTATCCATAATATTAATGCGTGTGCCTTTGTACTTGACAGACGTGTTCTTTGCGAGGATAGTAATCCCCTTCTCTTGTTCTAGAGCGTTAGAATCCATGATTCTTTCTCTATCTTCTTTTGCTGTGACCGCGCCAGTGTGGCGTAAAATGCAATCAGTAAGTGTTGTCTTGCCATGGTCGACGTGAGCAATGATAGCGATGTTTCGAATTTCCATTGTTTTTACCAAAAATTCGGAAAGCGTTCAGCTGTCGATGTGGATTTAAATTTGACAAGGTAGAATGCTAAGAAATCCTGGTAAGAACCACTAGTACGAGATTAGGAAAGGTATATGTTTGCCATTATAGAACTCGGAGCCAAACAATTTAAAGTTGCTCCAGACATGTTTTTCGTTGCTGATAAGACGGTCAACGCCGTAGGTAATAGTTTTGATGCAAAGGTTCTTCTCCTTTCCGACGACAATAAGGTGAATATCGGAGCGCCGGCACTTACTTCAGCAAAAGTTACTCTTAAAGTTGTAGAAGACTGCAAAGGTGAAAAAATTCACGGTTTCAAATATAAGAAACGTAAGAACTACAAAAAAGCTTGGGGTCATAGACAACAGCTTCAAAAGTTCCAAGTGGTTTCTATTAGCGGTTAGTTGATTCGGGTTATCGTATACAATAAGGAAGGTCTGATCGCAGGTTTCCAAGTAGTAGGACATGCTCCGAAAGAATTTGGTGTTTCGGGTGAAAATCTCCTCTGTGCAGGAGTTTCTACTCTACTACAATCCGTTCACTCCTATATGGGATGGAAGGATAGGCTGGAAAGCGAAACAAAGGAAAATGGAATTCTCGAGTTTATGGTTCGCAAGGATCATTTGGAAGGTTTCCAATCACTCGGAGAAATGGTAAAGTTCGGATTACAGAGCTTGGCCATAAACCACTCTACCGCGATCAAGATCACAGATGAAATAATAAAGGGGTAAAAAATGGCTACAAAGAAAGGTGGGGGATCCACAAAGAACGGTCGCGATTCGGTATCAAAAAGATTAGGTGTGAAAGTCTACGGTGGTCAATTTGCCGTTGCTGGAAACATCATTGTCAGACAACGCGGAACCGAGTTCAAACCTGGTAAAAACGTAGGGATCGGCAGAGATCATACTCTTTTTGCTTTAACTGATGGAGTTGTCACTTTCGAACACGTAACAAAAGAAAGACAACAAGTATCGGTTTACCCGAAAAACTAAAGCTTTCTCCTTGCTCGCGCGAGGTGAAAGCCAAAGAAACCCGTTTGAGGTAGACCTCTTACGGGTTTTTTTATTGGAAAACATGACAAGCTTTATCGACGAAGTTCCTATTAGAATCAAAGCAGGCCACGGTGGACCTGGTGCTGTGCATTTTCACAAAGAAAAATTCGTCGAGTTTGGCGGACCGGATGGTGGAGATGGGGGTCGAGGTGGAGATGTCATCATCATTGCGGAATCACGCATTATGACGCTAGAAACATTTTTACCAGACAGAATGTACGCCGCAGAAGACGGCGAACCAGGTTCAGGCAATGACAAACATGGTAAGGATGGAGAAGATTTAACCATCAAAGTCCCTGTAGGTACGCAAGTATTTGATGCACTTACCATGGAACTTATCTATGATTTTACAAAAGACGGTGAAGAATACGTCATCGCCAAAGGAGGGAGAGGTGGTAAAGGAAATACTTTCTTTAAATCATCTACCCACCAAACACCCAGATTCTCTCAACCAGGCGAAGACGGTGATTCATTTTCCGTAATTTTTCAATTAAAACTTTTAGCAGATATCGGCATCGTTGGCTTACCTAATGCAGGTAAGTCTACCCTACTCGCGAAAATCACTCATGCTCATCCAAAAATTGCCGGTTATGCGTTCACGACTCTTTCGCCGAATTTAGGTGTAGTTCATCGGGATCACGATTCTTTTCGTTATACGGTAGCTGATATCCCGGGGATCATAGAAGGTGCGTCTCAGGGCGTTGGCCTTGGATTGTCCTTTTTAAAACATATTGAACGTGTCCAGGGAATCTTGTTCCTCTTTGATGGAAGCAATCTTTATCTAGAAGAAGAATTGGAAATGTTGCGAAATGAGCTCGGTTCTTATAATGAAAAATTATTACAGAAGCCTTTCCTACTCGTAATCAATAAAATCGATATTTGGGATGACCCAAAGTTTACAGAAGAAATCAAACAAAATTATTCAAGGTTTGGTGAGATCATCTTGATCTCGGCAGATAAGGAAACCAATTTAGATTTCCTTTTAGAACGAATTGACCAAGTATTTTTTTCGGATCGAATTTGATGAATCATAGTAGAATTGATTACCTACCACTGATCCAAAGCGCTAAAACCATCGTTATAAAAATAGGTTCTGCGCGGGTATCAGGCTCATTAGATAAAACAAATGATTTTCTTTTTGGTCTCGCTGGTGAAATTCGTTCATTAAGAGACAATGGGAAAGAGGTGATCTTAGTTTCTTCTGGCGCGATCGCACAAGGCAAAAAATTATTTGCAAAAATTAAGCCAGGAAATGATCCATCTGCACCTACTCTTTCCGAAAAACAAGCATTTGCCGCAATGGGACAAAATCGGTTATTAAATTTGTATGAAAGCTTTTTTAGTAGAGTTAATATACCGATTGCACAAATTTTGTTTGGTCGAAGAGATTTGAATGAAGAAAGTAGCTTCGTAAATCTAAAAACGACGTTCCGTCAGCTTTTAGATTGGGGAGTTCTGCCCATTGTAAACGAAAATGATTCTATTTCAACTGAAGAGATAAATCTTGGTGATAACGATATACTCTCTTCTATCGTTGCTTCTACCGTTGGAGCAGACCTTTTACTGATACTAACGGGTGTCGATGGTTTCCTCGTAAACGGGAATAAAGTCGATCTACTGGAAGATATAACACCTACAAATGAATCATTTGCAACAGGTCCATCAGGTCCAGGAACTGGTGGGATGGCAACAAAACTAAGAGCTGCTAAACTAATACTTCCCAATGGAATTTTAACCGGTATCATTAACGGAGAATCGAAATCCCCTATTTCCCAATTTTTTCAAAATCCAGCATTTGGAACATTAATTGGAAATTTGAAGAATCCTCATAAAACCATGGGTGCAAGCGAAATTCAAAACCGTTTCTTCTCAATTACGAAAGAGGAAGGTATTCTATGAGTAAAGAGCAATATACGAAAGAAGCATTGGATGCTGCTAAAAAAGCAAAATCTGCGTGTAATAAAATACGTTCTCTTTCAGGAAATCAAAAAAACGCAGTCCTAAAATTAGTCGCCGAGCTTTTGATAAAAAATGAATCCGAAATCATTTCCGAAAATTTCAAAGATATGGAGAGTGGAAAGAAGAAAGGTCTTTCGTCAGCACTACTCGATCGATTGCTTTTAGATGCAAAACGCATCCAATCAATAAGCCAGAGCGTAATAGAAATATCCAATCTACAGGATCCAGTCGGAGAGGTAGTAAGAGGCGTTATACTACCAAATGGTTTGGAACTATTAACCAAACGTGTACCTATTGGTGTCGTGATGACGATATTTGAGTCAAGACCGAATGTAATCATAGATATAGCATCGCTTTCATTTAAATCTGGTAATGCATGCATTCTTCGTGGCGGAAGTGAAGCCTTTCATTCAAATTTAATTTTGACTCGAATTTTCCATGAAGCGTTAGAAAGTTTTGGAATCGATACGGGATGTGTTGTTTTTGTGGAAAACACAGAACGGGAAGCGATGATTCCCTACTTTCAGCTAGATTCCTTGATAGATATTATTGTGCCACGCGGTGGCGAGGCCTTAATACAGTTTGTAACACAAAACAGCAAAATCCCCGTAGTGAAACATGATAAAGGAGTCACAAATTTATATGTAGATATAAGTGCGGATCCGGACATTGTTTTACCTATCATATTAAACTCAAAAAAACAAAGACCAGGTGTATGTAATGCACTCGAAAATTTGATACTTCATAAAGATTATCCTCACTTTAATCGTCTGCTAGGTGATCTATCAAATGAAGGAATAGACCTTTTGTTAGACGAACCAGCGTTAAGAGTTATCCCAAATGGAAAACCAGTTTCTTTGATCGATTACGACACAGAATTTTTAGATTTGCGTTTGAGCGTAAAAACTGTGAATTCCATTGGTGATGCAATAGGATTCATCCAAAATCATAGTTCTGGTCATACGGAATGTATCCTATCTGAGGATGCATCAAGTATTCGTTTATTCCAATCATCGCTTGATAGCGCGGCTATTTTTGTGAACTGTTCTACAAGGTTCCATGATGGAGGGGAATTCGGTTTGGGTGCCGAAGTTGGAATTTCCACGGGTAAACTGCATGTTCGAGGACCTATGGGGCTCACTCATTTAACAACAACTACAACCTACGTATCCGGTAAGGGGCAAGTAAGGGGTTGAAATGATCATTGTTTATGGGGGAAGTTTTGATCCTCCGCATATAGGACATTGCGGTATCGTTTCCCAATTAAAGAAAACCTATCCTTTTGCTTTTCGTATTTATATTGTTCCGAACTTTATTTCGCCATTTAAAACTGATAAGTCTCTTTCCAAAGAGATCATTTGGAAATTGTGCAGTTTAACTTTTCAGGAATATTTAGGAGATAAAATACAATTATTAGATATTGAAATCAAATCGATGCAAACAAGCTATACCTTCAATACTATAAAACATATTAAAACGATCTATCCAGATGAGGATATATCTCTATGTTTTGGTGAAGATAGTTTGAAGGATTTAAAACAATGGTTTCAGTTTAAAGAATTGAATGATTTAGTTGAAACCTACATAATCCTTCGCCGTTTTACACGGTCACCCAATCAATTGACTTTCCCAGATTCAGAGATAGAGTTAAAATCTGATGTATTGTCAAATGAATTATGGGATGTTTCATCTACAAGACTTCGTAACGATCGCGAACTCGATTACGCAAAACGATGGATTCATCCTTCTGCACTTTCTTATCTAAAATCGATCGATTGGTTTGATTCAAATGAAAACAATTGAAGAGTGGATCCATTTTTTTTCCCAAGAAGTGCCAAACGAAATAACTGCTACTCGTTGGGAACATTGTCTACGTGTTGCAAACATTGCAGAAAATTTAGCAAAAATAAATAAACATGAGTTCCCTAGAAAGGCTTATTTAGTTGGGATTATCCACGATATCACAAAACAAAAAAAAATAGAATTTCATTTAAATCTTTTTCAACAATTTCAATTTAAGATTCCATTAGATTTACCAGAGGAAGCGTACCACGCATTCAGTGCACCAATGTTTCTTCGTAATCAGTATCATTTCGATGATGAAGAAATGTGTCTAGCAATTCAATCACATACTTTAGGTCACAAACAAATGACTCTTCTTGAAAAAATACTATATGCTAGCGATTTTTTAGGTTCTGATTTTGCGCTTAAACAAAATCTGAAAGAGGAATGGCTACTTAAGACAGAGTTGAATTTAGATTATGGTATTTATCTCAAGTCTACGAAAACTATAAACCAACTTATTGAAAAAAGGAGTAAAGTGAATCAATCAACAATCGATACGTATAATCAAATTGTAGATTTGATACATTGAATATTATGATACAAGAATCTGTAGAAAGCAATAAAAAACCGATGCTTTTACTTGCGATTGCAGGTGGTGTTCTCTTTCTAGCGATGGCAGTTTTATTTCTCAGAAACAAAACCAATTTCGGGGCGGACTTAAAAATTGCTTCTAACAAAAAGTCAAATTATTTGATCAGTATTGTTTCAAATAAAGACGAATTTCTGCTCTCATTGTATGCAGAAGTTTATTTCCAAGAAAAGAAGGCAGCATTTTTTTTCATTAACCCATTGATCTCCTTTGAAGATGAAACTTCGCTCGAAGACGTTGGTAAAAAAGCACCAAGCGAAGTTTATTCTTCTCTTGAAGATATCCTAGACCATTCTATTCAGAATAAAATTGTAATCCGAGAAAAGGATTTCGTTCAGATTATTGACTTATTAGGCGGCATGGAGCTTTTTTTTGAACCCAAAACATCCAAATACTCATCGAAATATTTTCGCAAAAAGCGTATTTATAATCTTGATGGAGAGGATTGTTATGATGTTATTTCAGCATTAGAAGATCGAAAACTTTTGACCTATATCCATAGATTAGAAGTACAAGAAAGTATAATGTTAACACTTTTCGAAACGATACATCAAAAGAAAGATCTTGTTACAAAACAAAAAGTAAGCCTACTTCATGAACGGATCGAGAATAATATGTCATTAAAGGATTGGGAAACTTTTTTTGATTTTTTTAAAAAGGACCGTATCCATTTTGGAGTTTCTGAATTACCAGGTGAACCTATAGCAAGAGTTAAGAAAAAAGACGAGATCTTGAAAACGAACCCAGAAACTATCAAAGTAGCATTTAGTAAATTTGCATCGGACGTTCGCTCTAGCTATTTTTCAGATGGCGAAAGAGCTCGTATTGAAATATTAAACGGGACCGGAAAAAGTGGGCTGGCAAGATACGGGAAAGCTTTACTCAATGACAAAGGCCTTAAAGTTTTAACTGTAGATAATGCATGGGATGCAAATTTTGAAAAGAGCATCATTCTCAATAGATCAGGTAATACCCAATATACGGATGCCATCTCTGAAACCTTTCAGGGAAGAAAAGTATATTTTTCGTTACGTAAAGACCTAGGGCTCGATTCAACGATAATCCTAGGCGAAGATTTTCAAAATTCAAAGGAATAATATGATACCAATAAGCGAAGATACACTAGAGCACATTCAAAAGATCAGAACAAGTCTGCTTGAAAAAAAATGCGATCATATAGAGGCTCTAGACCTACGTGATGTAAACTCCTATTTGTCAATTTTTGTCATCGCGACGGTAAAGTCAGAAACACAAGGAAGGTCTGTGGCCAAGGATATCGAAAAGTATATGAAACCACTGAAACTCGCGGAAAGGCGAAATCACATTACAGACCTACCAAAAGATGCGACTGGTTGGATCTTACTCGATTACGGTGAGATTTGTGTTCACATTATGACAGAAGAAATGAGAAATTATTACTCATTGGAGCGCCTTTGGGGAGATGCAAAACGAATCAGCTGACCCAAACACGATTCATCTAATCACTTGTTCTTAGATCTTTTCTCATTCCTTTTTTTTCTTATGAAAAGCATTTAAGCCACCCCATTGATTCAACTCTACCTGTCCAATAAGTGCTCTGATTTGATCGATTGTCGTTAGGTTGTTTGAAAGGGAGTGTGGAACCGGTAATGCATGCACATTCCATTCGGCCTTTGAACTTTACCTAATTTGTGTTGCTTGATCTATCTCTTTTTTTAGTCTGTAAATAGAGGGCGGTTTGGATTCCGATCTGTGAAACAATATTACAAAACCTTCTTGATTCTCGCCGTTTTTCCGTTAGCGATCCTACCAGAATCTGACTTTTCTGAGCAGATGCGGCGTCTTCAGCTATCGGATTGGGAAGGAGGAGTCGGTGCATCATTACCTTCGTCCATCTCTTCTACCGATAGGCCAGTTCTTAGATTAACAATAGCAGACGCAATCGAGCAAGTAATCGAAAATAATATTATTGTTCAAAACGCAAAATTGGAAATCGTCAAAGCTGACACTCCAGAGTTAAAGAATCAGTCAAAATTTTCTTGGAAGGCACTTGCGGGAGTCCAGTCTGCAAGACAGATTTTTCCTGATAATCGAAACAATATTTTTGGTGGAACAAAAAGGAGTCAGGACAAAATTTCTGCTGGAATCGAAAAACAGTTTAGATCAGGGACTTATTTCAAAACCGAAGTATCAACGATCCGCTTTGATACGAATGCATTCGAAGATCCATTTAATCCATTAACATCAAGTTTTTCGGCTCTTGCAACAAAGCCAATGTATACTGGCGCCTTGTCTTTTACCTTAAGTCAAGAATTATTAAAGTATGGTTTTGGAAGGACAGAAGCGGATAAAGAGAAGTTACTTCGTAACCAAACAATTCTCACTAGAGAAAATTATATCAGTATTTTAACCCAACTTGTCGTAAAGGTTCTCGTTGATTATTGGTCGTTGGGTATTGTGGATTCGCAAATTTCTACATATGAAAAAGTATTAAAAAATACAGAGGAAATTAGGAATCTAACAAGAAAAAAACAGGCTATTGGTTTATCTGAGAGTTTCGAAGTAAATCAATGGAATCAAGCTTATTTGAAAACAGAATCCGCATTAGAAAAAGCGAAAGTTGATAGACTTGAAGCAGAACGCAATTTAGTACGCATTCTCAATGTTGATACAGGATCGAGCATAGCAGGCGTTACTGACTTAAGTGAGTCTTTACCCGCGACTTTTAATCTTGAAGAAGATAAAAAGTATGCTCTCTTGCATAGGATAGATTATCTCATATTAAAAAGACAAAAGGAGATCGCTTTACTTGCATTATCAACTTCAGAAGATGAGGATGTTCCTTCTCTAAATGCATCATTAGGATACAGCTCTATCAATCAAAATTTTTTATCTCCCCAGGAGAGCTTTATTGCCAGACAACGAGGAGTTACCTCCTTTAATTTTCCTCAAATTTCTGCTGAATTGAATATGAGTTATCCACTTTTTGACTTAGGCGTAAAAGCAAACATTAGAGACGCAAAAGCAAATCTACAAAGCCTGGATTTGCAGTTGTCTAATTTAGAGCAAGAAATTCAACAAGATATAGACAATCGACATGATCAGCTTCAAGCAAGCTATTTGCTTTTGCAGGATTTCAAGAAAACAAAAAAAGAAAACGAAATTTTTTATGAAGGTCTTTTGAATCGATTCCGCCAAGGAAGATTTACAGCACTCAATGTAAAAAATGCCTTAGACGCTCTGGCTCAATCAGAATTAGGAGTAACACAAGCCAAAATAAATTTTAATATCAATTTAGTTCGTTATGAATTGGCAAAAAATTCGCTTTTTGAAAAGTACGGAGTCGATCTTTATCAAATCCTAGATGAAGTCGAAAAGCGTGGTAAGCTCGAAATGGATAAGATATGAGCGCTAAAACATCGTTTTTAAATTTAAGAAAGGATGAGATGGTTAAATATCGTAGAGCGATCCATCAAAATCCTGAGCTTATGTATGAAGAAAAAGAAACCGCAAAACTGGTTTCATCTCATTTGAAATCGTTAGATTTTATTTTAGAAGAAGGTATCGCTGAAACCGGTATAGTCTGTCTGGTTGATTCTGGTATACCTGGAAAAACAGTTTTGATACGTGCAGATATGGATGCACTTCCCATATTGGAAGAGAACTCACACGAGTATAAAAGCATCCATCCCGGCAAAATGCATGCATGCGGTCACGATGGACATACGAGCATATTAATGGCTTTATCATCCGAGTTGAAAACTTCTCTCAAAGAATTTGTACCTAAAGGTAGGGTTCTACTCTGTTTCCAGCCTGCGGAAGAAGGAGGTTCTGGTGCGGATCGTATGATTCAAGCCGGTATTTTAGAAAAATATAAAGTTGATGCATGTTTTGCACTTCATGTCTGGAATCACATTGATATAGGAAAGTTAGGTGTAGTTGACGGAACTATGATGGCTTCCGTTGATGAGTTTTTTATAACGGTCAAAGGGGTCAGCGGTCATGGTGCCTTACCTCAACATACAGTTGACCCCATTTTAATTGCGGCTCATATCATAACGGGACTACAATCGATTGTTTCTCGAAATGTTGATCCATTAGAACCTTGTGTTGTCACTGTGGGATCCATACATTCTGGAAATGCATTTAATGTAATTCCGGAAACTGCAGAACTGCGCGGTACTGTTCGTACCTATTCTAAATCCGTTTACGACTTGTTTCCCTCTCGTTTAGAAGATCTTGTACGCGGAATTGCAAAAAGTTTCGGTGGTGACGTTGATTTTCAATACAAACGGATTGATAAACCAACCATCAATGATCCGAAGATGGCGGACATTGTTAGAGAAGCGGCTATCCAGGTATTAGGACCAGATTGTCTTACGGAAGAACATACCAGAACGATGGGTGGAGAGGATTTTTCTGCATTTTTGATGGAAAGACCTGGATGTTATTTTTTTGTCGGATCCAGAAATGAAACAAAAGGTTTCGTGAATCCTCATCACAGCTCCTTTTTTGATTTTGACGAGGATGCGCTTCCCATTGGACTCAGTGTCTTAAAAGCTGTAATCCATAATTACCTTTCCAAACATTAATCTTTCCTACTAATGGTATATTTTTTTAACTTGCCAAAAAATCTTTTGGTTTAAATAGTTAGATATCTAATCATTTAGGAGACCCTTACATGATCCACCTTACAAATGAAGCGGGCATTCAAACCATCACTCTAGACATTAATGAATCCAATAGTTTCAACTTAGAAGCATTTTCTCTTCTGCATTCGTTGTTAGACAAGGCAAAGAATGAAAAGTCAAAAGTATTGATCCTACGAAGTAATCGGGAAAAAGTCTTTTCCAATGGACTCAATTTAGCCCAGCTGAGTGGATCTCCTACTGATGCTGTTTTGGGTGAATTTTTGAATTATTTTTACTCCATCCTCGAAAAAATCCATTCGTATCCAACACCTGTTATTGCTGAAGTTTCGGGACATGCAATGGGTTATGGCGCCATGCTTGCGATTGCTAGTGATTTTCGATTTGGGCTAGAAGGAATGCGCATTGGCCTACCTGAAGTAAAGATTGGAATTGGTGTTCCAAGTTTTGTATCACTTCTCTTATCAGACATTATCGGGCCTAGACAGGCTCGTGATCATGTGCTTTGGGGGAATGCATTTAAAACATCAGAGGCACTGGAGCTCGGTCTATTTCATGAAATTTACCCTGACGCAGAAAAACTTAGAGATTCCGTAAACAAATACGTTAATCGTTTGGTTAAAAATTCTATTTCTGCCATGGTTTCAACGAAAGCAAGTCTTAGAGAAATTTCAAAAAATCGTACCAAGCTGATTGAGTATGACATCGCCCAAACACTTGCGAGTATAAAATCTGAGGATGCACAAGAAGGAATTGCCGCATCTGTTGCAGGTAGAAGGCCGGAATTTAAATTTTAAGCCGGGTGTGTTGATAGATTTTTTCAAGAAGTAAAAATAGATTCTCTGATTCTTCGGGTTCAACACCCCAAAGTTTCAGAGAGAATACTTTTGCGCTTATTTTTAAGGCGACTTTCCTGAACAGTTTCCCCTTTCGTGTTAGTGATATTTTGTTCTCACGTTTATCTTCTAGCGAATTCACTCTTTGGATTAAATCCATTGATTCAAGTTTGTGAATGAGAATCGTCACGGTAGGCTTTTTTCGATGAATCGCCTCCGCAATCGTTGTCATATTAACAGGCGTTTTTTTGCGAATTAAATAAGTCAGAATTTCAAAATGAGTGGCTGACAAACTATCATAACCATTTTTAATCAGTTCTGATTCGATTACTTCGACGAGGTATTCAGAAAGTCTTCCGATGTATTTGATTGAATGAAAACGTTTAGCGTTGGACAAATTATCCCTTCATTTCTTCGATTTCTGAAATTTCTTTTGGAATATCTTGGGTAAGATTGATAGGCGATTTTCCCGAAATCAAAATATCATCTTCTATCCTAATCCCAATACCACGGAATTCTTTTGGAATACTTTCGTCCATTGGATCAAAGTACAATCCAGGCTCTACTGTTATCACCTGTCCATTTTTGAGTTTTCTGCTTTTTCCATCAGTGTAGTATTTGCCCACATCATGGACATCCATACCCAAATAATGCCCTGTTCTATGCATATAAAATTTCTTATACGATTCTGTCTCAAGAATGGAATCTATAGATCCATGCAAAAATCCCATCTCACGAAGGACATCGGATAGAAAGTAAACTGTACGTTTATGAATTTCATTGAACTCAACTCCTTCTTTTGCAAACTGTATCGCATTTTTCTGAGAAGCTAATACTACTTCATAAATCATTTTCTGAGGCTCAGTGAATTTTTTGCCTGAAGGAAAAACTCTCGTTACATCAGCAGTGTAATAATTCCACTCGGCGCCAGAGTCAACTAGAACCAATGAATCCTTTTCAATTTTTGAATTGTTTTCAACGTAATGTAAAATACATGCATTCTTTCCAGAAGCGACTATATGTCCGTAACCACCACCCCAGGCGCCATGTCTTAGATATGTTTCTTCCAACATTGCTTCCAATTCATATTCATATTGCCCTGGTCGAACCGATGCCATAATTCGTTTATGACCCTCAGCTGTTATACGAGATGACTCTTTAAGTATATTTATCTCTTCTTTCGATTTCACAACGCGCATTTCATGCAGAAATTCCGGCTCTAAAATCGAATTGGGACCAAATTTTCCTTCCCGTACTCTTTTGGATATTTCACGGATGGTTCTAAGAATATCAAGGTCTCGGGTCTCATCATTTCCAAAAAAATAATAGAGTGATTTAAAACCCAAAAACAATTTAAACTTTTTTTCTTCCCATTCGGTTAAATCAAAAGCTTCATCTAACGAAAGTAATTCTTTGATCTTACTTTTGCCTAATCGTATGCCGGTCCATATTTCTTTATCCTTATCTTTTGGAAGACAGAACATTCCTGATTTATGTTTAGTAACGAAAAGAATTCCATCTGGTTCAGTAATTCCGGTAAGATAATAAAAATCAGAATCTTGCCTGAATTTATATTCCACATCACGATTTCTAATTTTATGATTTGCTGCAAAAACGATGAGCATCTCTTCGGATTTAAGATATTTTTGAACATCCTTGATCCTTTTTGTATGAAGTTTATAATCTGTAGTTTTATCGTTCATTTTTCTAAAACCGCTTCCAATGCGTTGAATATTTTTAATGGATCTTGCTCTAGCATACATTTAAAATGTTTTTCCGGACAAAAACGTCCCCCGTGTATACCACAAGGTCGACAACTAAGGTTCGGAACTTCAATGATTCTATTTTTTGTTGATAAGGCGGAGTATCCAAAAGCCGGAATTGTAGCTCCATAGATCATCACTGTAAGTATGTTAAACGCTGAGGCATAATGTATAGGGCTTGAGTCATTGGATATGATCGCTTTCGATTTAGAAATCAGGGAAGAAAGTTCTCCTAAACTCGTCTTACCAATAAATGAATGCAAACGATTTCGTTCTTTTTCCTTCAATGGTTCTATTTTTAGAAGTTGGAAAATACGGGCTTCAATTTCAAGATCGCTTTTTGAGCCAATTAAAATGATAGATTCTTGACGTTTGCGCAGTATTTGGCTAATGACTGAGACAAACTTTTCTTCTGGTAGTCTTTTCGTTTCCCAAAGAGAAGACGGGGCAAGAATGATATATTCTCTTTCTGAAATTTTAATCGATGATAAAAGATTCAAGATTCTTTGATCATCAGTGGGATTGGAATAAAGATATGGTCTCCGTTCTCTACCTGACGGGTAATCACTTGGATCATCAAAAAGTAAACTAAAAAGTTTGTCTACTTCATGAGGTCCAGTAATAGGTCTCGGAACTTTTTTGGTATGCAAAAATGAAAAGCCTGACTCCACATAACCAACTCGAATTGGTGCAGTTGTAAACCACGAGAGAAGACTCGATCGATGTGAAAAATGTGGAGAAAAAACAACATCATAATTATTTTTCCGAAGTTGGAGAGCAAATTCGAAAAAAGAAAAAAGATTTCTTTTTATCTTCTTTTTATCAAATGGAATGACTAAATTTATATCCTGATTCGAGGTTAGAACATTTTCTGTGCCAGCGTTGCAAACAACATGAATCTCTGCCTCTGGATAAGCAATTCGAACCGCATGAAAGAACGATGTAGAAAGGATGAGATCACCCAAAAATGCCGTTTGCAGAATTAGAATCTTCTCACTCATGATTCCCTTTCCAAAATGGAGACAAAATTATTTGTTGCAAGTCCCCCAATGCTATGTGCTAAAGCTAACGATAGGTTATCTTTTTTGGGAAAAAACTTACAAATTTCAACGATCTGCGCAAGTCCAGAAGCACCCACAGGATGACCGCGTGATTTAAGTCCTCCAGAAACATTGATCGGAAGATCTCCTTCCGGATGAGTGACTCCACTGATTACCCGACGTAAAGCTTCTCCTCTTGGAAACAATTCGGCGTCCTCGGCGCCTATCAATTCAAATGGTGTGAAGGCGTCATGCAATTCAGCAAAATGAATGTCTTCTGGCCGAAGTTTTGCCTCAGTATAGGCTCGCTGAAATGCAACCTTGCTTGCATTAAAACTTGGATCACCTGATGCCAAAAATTTTCCCGTTCCATGTCCCATTCCTCTTACGCTTACCTCACTTTTGTCAGTCGATAGAACCAAACAAGCCGATCCATCGGATAACGGAGAAATATCATAAAGACCTAGGGGAGAAGAAATCTTTGGTCGGGTTTTATACTCATCTAAAGTTAGATTTTTTTTGATCTGGGCATTAGGATTGTTTAAACCATTGTCATGTAACTTTTTAGAGAGAAAATAGAGATCTTCATCCTTATAGCCGTAATCATTTAAGTATCTCCGAGTAAACATTGCTCCACCTTGCGCCATCGACATACCCAAACTTCTTTGCCTTTCTGAGAGAACAGAGCCTAACAATAAATTATTTGCCTCTCGATTCAATTGAGACATGATCTCGGTTGCAATTACAATTCCATGACGGTAGCGTCCGCTTTGTATCAATTGTACACCGAGTTGGAAGGCAGAAGCCCCTGCAGACGAAGCAGTTTCTGAACGGATACAAAACAGGTGAGAAAGCCCCAGGTTTTGCGCTATTTTGGTAGGAAGGTGAAATTCTTTTGTGTAAATTTCGGGACAAAAGCTAGCAAAGATTAAGAATTCTAATTTTTCTTTTTCAAATTGATTCACAGAATCTTTCGCAGTTTGTACCGAAAGTTGGAGGGAAGACCCTGTGTACTTTCCAAACTTACTCAAGACTGCTCCATGAATGAAAACTTTAGTCATACGAATATAGTTTGCGCTTGCTCCATAAGTGAAAGCATTTTATCATTCCTAAAGAACGGTTCGTATCGGAGCAACAGTTATGAAAAATCAAAAAGAAGTTTTGGAGATTCTCGCCGAGGTTCTCTCCGCTGAATTAACAGCCATCAACCAATATTTCATTCATGCAAAATTATGCAAAAATTGGGGATTTTTATCTTTGGGAGACTACCTAAAAAAAGAATCCATCGAAGAAATGAAACATGCGGACGAAGTGATCGAGAGAATCCTTTACTTTGATGGCATTCCTGATTTACAAAAATATATGAAAATCAACGTCGGAAAATCAGTGCCAGAGATGCTTGAAAATGATCTCCAACTGGAATATAGCGCCATCGAAAGACTAAACCGAGGCATAGATATCTGTGTTGCTAAAAAAGACAATGGAACCAGGGAGTTATTAGAGCGCATTTTAGTTTCGGAGGAAGAGCATATCGATTGGATCGAAACTCAGCAAGGTTTAATCAAAGAGATCGGATTACCAAACTATCTTTCACAAAAACTTGGAGATGAGGCATAAAAACTTCTCAGACCGTTTATCATGCTGTCTGCGGAGAAGGACTTTCTCCGCTAGTCGAAAATGAGATCAAGCAAAATCACCTCACGGTCGTAAGCTCAAATAGAGGTGGTGTTTTTTTTACCGGTAAAAAGCAAAATGTGATCGATTTTGCTATACGGACTCGTTTTTCATCCCGAGTTACACTGCAAATTTTGCAAGATAAAGCAGAAAACTATGAAGAGCTCTATCTAAACGCAAAAAAAATCCCTTGGGAAAAGTGGATTGAGCCTCACCAAACTTTTCGAATTGATGCACAAACAAAAGATTCACTGAAAAATTCTCAATTTGCCATTCATAAATTAAAAGATGCGATTCTTGATTCATTAAGAGAAAAAAAAGTGCAGTTACCTGGCATTGAAAAAAAAGTATCAGATGTAACAATTGTTCTAAGATCATTCTTAGATAAATTTAGTCTTGAACTCTCATTTACTGGTGAATCAATCGCACGTCGCGGATATCGTTTGGAAGCTGGACTAGCTCCAGTTCGTGAACCCATTGCTCAAGCCATGATCGCGCTATCAGAATGGACACCAAACAATTGCATTGTGGATCCAATGTGTGGTTCAGGCACCATCCTCATTGAAGCTGCTTTACTTGAAAAATTAAATGGAGAGATTAACCGATACATTCTGCAAGAGTCACCAATTTTTCAGAAACTGTTTCCTGATTATCAATTTTCGAAAGCCGTCTCACCTACTCCCCTAAAAAAACACTTTTTTGGGTTTGATATCGACGCTGAAGCGATTCGTATATCAAAAGAAAATGCGTACGAAGCTGGAGTTGAAGATTGGATTGACTTTAAGGTCGGCGATGTGTTAGATCTCAAAAATCAATTTGGTGACAGTGGACACCTCATTACCAATCCTCCATATGGTGAACGTATCGGGAAGCCTATCGAAAACTTACGAGAGTTATACTTTCAGATGGGAAGGATGTTTAAAAATGAGTTTGGTGGATGGAAAGTAACGGTTCTTTGCGGAGAATTTGCACTTTTAGGTAAATTTGGTTTGAAAGAAAAGGTGCACCTTCCCCTGAAACATGCAAATTTAAAAGCAAAAATTGTAGATTATCAGATTCGAAAACAAGAGCCAGTGACTATATCATAAACCATGAATTCAAAGGATATACTTTCAAAAGTATTTGAAATTACTAGAGATCCCAGGGATGGTCTTCACTTTTTAGAAGAATTTAAGTCCTTATCACCTGAGAGTTTTGCCTTGTTGTTTGCAGATGCAAATACTCTACTTGAAAGTTCAGAGGCACTTTTTTCCGATATTAAACTATTGTTTCGTTTAGAACTTTATCCAATTCTTGCTCTCGAGCCTGAGTCGATTCAATACCTCAATGTTTTTTATCCGCCAACAAAGTCTCAAACATCAAGAAGAGTCGGTTTCCCTTATCATATAATCAATATTTCTGATCATATTCGATCTGAAGTCAAAGAATGCATTTCAAGTAAAAAAATACCAATTATTGTTTGGCCAAACGATACGATACACCTAGACGCATTTCTTTTTCAAATTGTTGATGCGCTCAATATCAACAAAGTAATCCAACTCCATCATGATGGACCAATCTATGATGACGATACAGGAAAGGTTATATCTTTGATTCCAACAGGAGAAGAGTTACAAAACTTCAAATCGGAGTTTGCAGTCGACGAAACGGATCGTGATTTGCAATTTATTACTCTTGCGGAATCACTTGTATCAAAACGTAATCAGGCAAAGTTTTCAGTAGTTTTAACATCACCTTACACTCTTTTACGTGAGTTATTTACGGTCAAAGGTAGTGGAACACTTGTAAAAAAAGAAAATCGTATCACTCATTATAAATCTATGGATGGATTAGATGAAAAAAGATTGTTTCAGTTAATCGAAACTAGTTTCCGAAAAACTTTGCAACCCAGTTTTAAAGATTCAAAGTTTACTGATTTATTTTTGGAAGAATCATATCAAGGCTGTGCTTGGCTTGTCCAAACTGAATTTGGTTTTCTTCTATCAAAATTTGCGGTGAATGAAACTGCGCGTGGAGCTGGTGTAGGAAGAGATATTTGGGATTTAATTTCGAATCAAACTCTACCCTTATACTGGCGTTCCAAACCGAACAATAATATTAATAAATGGTATATGAAAGTAGCTCAAGGTATAGAGAAAGATCAAAATTGGTATTACTATTGGTTGGGTTTGTCCCAACACCAGATCCCTGAAATCATAAAACTTTTGAAAGATATGCCTGAAGATTTTATTTCCAATTAATTATGATTCCTGTTTTTATTTATGACGGTAGCTGTAGTTTTTGTTCAAAACTTGCGACTTATTGGAAATCGCAAACAGATTCGAAGTTAGCATATTTGTCCTTTTCTGAATTGTCTGAAGAAGAGTTACAATCGATACATCCGAGCCTATCGAAAGAAATTTGTGCCTCTGATGTTCAACTGATTGTGAATGGAAAGAGGTTGCCTGGTTTTTTTGGAATTCGTCGAATGATGTTTTGGACAAAAAAATTTCGGTGGATTGCTCCCTTTCTTTATCTTCCATTGATTCCATTTGTGGGTATACTTGTTATGATGGTTTTAAAAGCAATTCGCAACAAATTATAAATTTCTACGACTAATGATTTATGGATAGTCCTATGTAGAATTGCTCTCGAGCATTTAAGGCCAACCGGTTCCCCTCGATTACTTCCATTTGCTCTTTTTCACTCAATGAAACTTCTTCTATCAAATCGAACATTCTTTTACTATGACCTTCATCCGCATCTAAATTCACTTGGAAAAATTTACCCTCGGGTAGGTTTTCCAATTCTTTTAATTTTTGATAACTATTTGAAATTTTAGAATATTCTAACTTAAGTAAATATTCATTGGCAGGTCCTAGAGCACCCAATCCATAAAAGAATCCTTTGTTTATTATTTTCTTCATGGCTTTCAAATAAGATTCAGTATGGCGTAGTTTTTTATTTGACTTTAGATCGAAATTCAGTTTACCAAGAAACTCTTCTAAAATGGAGACGTGAGTCTCATGAATGTTTCCTTCTCCCAATTCCTCCCATATATTTTCTATCAAAACTATTTTAGCTTTTTGATTTTTTGTTTTAGAAGCAACAATCAGAAACCAATCAACGAAACCAATAGAAACAAAATATTCTTGTGATAACCAAAGTATCAAATCAGATCTCGTCATAGATTGCGCACGTGAAATCAACCAGGGATGGTTGAGAACCGCATGCGATTGCACTTCTATCTTTAATGTTTCAATCAATCGATTCAAATTAAATGTAAACCTTTCCCATAATCAAATCTCTTGGAATGCCTAAAATTCGATTCCGCTGACCTAAGAATTAATTCTAACGTGTCTGAATAGGAAACCCCACTATGTTCAAATAATTTAGGGAATAAAGAATAAATTTTGGATAATCCGGGTGTTAGGTTCAATTCCAGAAAATAAATCGTACGATTTGATATCATATAATCAAATCTGGCAGGGCCACTGATCTCCAAATGTTCGGCAATGTTTTGACTGTAGTGTTTTATCAAATCACTTAAAGATTTTTCCAAATCAAACACTAGAGACTCAGGCATATGCGATTTGGATTTAATATCTTCAGAGTAAACTTCTCCATCATACTTTACTCGAGCTGGTTCTGAAAGTTGGTATGAGTTTTTTTCTCCGGAAAGACCAATAGTAACATCAAAACCATCGATGTACTCTTCAACAATCAATTGATCATATTTTAAAAATAATTTTGCGGATATACTTTCCAATTCCGTTCGGTTTTGTATTATATTATCATTTGTGACACCTAGACTTGAACCTTCTCCATTTGGTTTTATAAATATGGGAAACTTTAGTTGATTTAAATCCAAAGAAGCGAGACTGTCATTGTGTTCTCTTTTCCAAAGATAGGATTTTGCTGTCGGTATACCCAATTTTGATACAATTTGTTTCAAAAGAAATTTATCAAGGCTCAAGATTTGTGCATAGGCATCAGAACCTGTGTGACAAAAACCTAAATATTCACATAACGCAGGAATATATGCCTCTCGGTTGCGTGAACTGTATCCTTCTACCAAATTAAATACAATAATATCCTTTTTTTTATTGGGTTCAGCATTCTCTGCTAAGAATTGAAAGACCTCGATTGGATTTTCCTTGAGAATCACTAGATAACCAAGAGACGATAGTTCATTTTGTAAAATTTTTAGCGAATCTCGTGATTCCCATTCTTGGTTATATCCATGAACACCATTTTCGTAGATGTCAGCCGCGAGAAGAATTGTTTTCAATCAATTTCTCCCATTCTAAATCATCAATTTCATTGTATTTGAATGTATTATCAACATCTGGTTCGTAAGAAAAGTGTATCTTTCCATTTACAGCTGAGACGAAAGCATGTTGTCTTGTTGTTTTATTATACCCCAAATACCAATTAGGTGACAATGTTATTTTTCCACCGCCGCCAGGCAAATCATTCACAAACTGTGGAATTCCCATTCCTGCAATTTTACCGCGCATATAACGGACTATTTCGATTCCTTTGCCTAACGGAGTCCTAAAACCTCTTGATCCCGGTATTAGTTCTGGATCATATAGATAGTACGCTCTTACTCTCATTTCGAGTAACTTTTTATGCAAAGTAAGCATTGTTTCATTGTCATCATTGATTCCACGCAGGAGAACTGCTTGGTTACCAACAGATACACCGGCTTTCAATAATTTCAAGATTGCATCTTTTGCCTCTTTGGTGCACTCCTTTGCATGATTGAACTGGGTGTTGCAGAATATAGATAAATCATCGCCATTGTGTTTTTCGATGATTTTGCAAAAGCTTTCATTGATTCTAAATGGAAGAGTAACGGGATTTCGAGTACCCAACCTACAAATTTTTACATGAGGTATGGATACCAGTTCACCTAATATCCAATCAATTTTTGAGTCGGAAAGATTCAGCGGATCACCACCACTAATCACAACGTCTTCGATCTCCTTAGTTTCTCGAATGTATGAAAACGCTTTTGCCAGATCTTCTGATGTCATCCTTTCATTTGAAGACGATACCTTCCTTCCCCTCATACAATGCCTACAATAAACGCTACAAGAGTGATTGGAAAACAAAAGTACTCGATTTGGATACATATGGGTCAACCCTCTAACGGGTGACAATCGCTCTTCATGTAACGGATCGGGGGATTCTTCTTTGGAGAGAACCGTTTCTTGGGAGTCTGGGACGATCATTCTACGAATTGGACACTTCGTATCGAAAGGATCAGAAAGACGAATGTAGTATGGTGTTGCCGAAACATTGAGACGAATCGTATCTCGTATGCCTTCGATTTCAGATTTCGAGAGCAAGAAATATCTAGACAAATCTTCCCCGCGAACCCGATTCTGAAGTTGAGAAGTAGGATCAGTCCAATTTGTTTTTTGGTAGAGCAACTCTCGGTTTAAAATAATTTCTTCAGGAGAAGAAATGGATAACATAACAGTGAATTCCTTACTTGCCTTCTAATCACCAAATTCTTTCATGGCGGTAATGCTTGAAAATCAGACCAAGGAAATACGAATGGTTGCCTTTGATGTAGACGGTACCATATTTTCCTCTGAATCCATAATCTTCAAGACGTATGTCCAGGCAATCGAAGAGTTTGCCACAAAGACTGGAAATATCACAAAATTACCCTCTCACGACGAAATTATGCTCCAAATCGGAAAGCCCGTTCGGGAGATATTTCTCAATCTTTTCCCTAACCTTTCGGAAATCGAACGTGAAGGGATTTCTGCCCGGGTTTTGGAACTCTTATGTGATTCCATTCGCAATGGAGGCGGTGATTTTTACGCAGGTGTTGGTTCAACGATTCACTACCTGAAGGAAAAAGGATATGCCATCACGTGTGCATCGAATGGCCGCAGAGCTTACGTAGAGACTGTTTTGGAAACAGCAGGTGTTCTTGCCTACTTTGAGCCAATCATAGTGATCAATCAGGAAAGTATCTGCACGAAAGGAGATATCATTGCTGAATATATCAAAAAGTACCACTATTCAGCAGATTCCATCGTGCTTATCGGTGACAGATACAGCGATTGGGAAGCCGCAAGAAACAACGGCATCCGTTTCGCATTTTGTTCTTATGGTCATGCAACAGCTGGCGAAATTCCTGATTATGATTGGGAAATTCAAGAGCTCCAGTCCTTAAAAGAGTTTTTTTAATTTCAATTTCCAGATCTTACCGATCTTTACACTGTGGCACCTCTACCTCCACAATCGCCTGATCGAGTCAAGTCCCTCTCCTATATGATTGGGGGCTTGTTGTTTGTATTGATTCTTATCGAAAAATCGCTCAGTTTTTCCGGCGGGTCGCTTCCAAAAAATTGGAATAAAGAAAGTTTTCGCAATATTGGAAAGGGGCAATTGAGGTCCACACCGAGTTCCACCACCGAAAACAATGCGCAATTCGCAGATGGAGAATGGGAAGATGATCTGGCTTGGGAAGATGAAGCTTTGCAAGATTCATTTGCACTGAGTCCTTCAACAAAGTCCGCCAAGCAAACACCGGATGATGGTTTTTCCATTCCAGAAGTTACTATGCCTGAAGACCAGTTCCCAAAATCAGGAAAACGTTTGCAGGGTTCCCCAGGTTATCTCAATTTATTTTTTTTAAAATTCTATGGCCAAGGAAAGAATAGCCAATCCCAACTTGTTAAAGTTTCAAGGCAGTTTGGTGGCGGTGATCCTGTTCCTTTCATTTTTCATGAACTATTAAAAGGACCTAGCACAGAAGAAAAGTCCAAAGGAATTTTGAATGCAATCCCGAAACGACTTAGTTTTGACTCAAATTACAGATTTGAGGAGGGAATTTTACACATTTCATTCTCACGTGAATTAGAAATTGGGGGTAGCCCTGAGATATTAAAAGATCGTTTAGATCAAATTTGTTACAGTCTTGTAGGAAACTATGGAATCAAAGGTGTTGTACTATATATAGGAAATAATCGTTTGCGAAGTATTGGAAGTGATGGTATCAATCTTCCCGATATCCTTGTTCGTAATCCAAGAAAAGTTATTATCTTTTAAGGTTTCTTATGACTTGCAAGAAAGACGAGGATTCTTATAATAGAAGTGAAATACGATGAATAGACAAAATTACAAATTTCGTAAGTTTGGGTTTATCATCCGTAAATTACTGCTTCGTACATATGATCCCACTTTCGTAGCTACTCACTTTTCGGACATTCGGTCTTCAGTTCTCATATATAGTGTATTAGGTGCCATTACTTCTATCGTTGCTGTTTTTTTTGTTGAATCACTCGTTAGAACGAAAGAAGCGAGTGTTTGGATTGTATCATTTAGACTTTCCTCTCTAGTTTTATCCGTTTTAGCCTATTTCTTTGCAAAAAAAAGATTCCGATTTTTTGAAAGGAATATCTTTCATGCGATGATTTTATTCATTGTAGCAATGATTTTATTCCATATTCCAATGATGGTTTATGACAAACTCAATCACTCTTACTATCTATTTGGCTCCGCTCTCATCATTGCAAGTTCTGCCATTATACTTTGGTTAGAACCGATTCGTATTTTGATACTATCTGCTTCCTTTCTTTGTTTATTTATGCCTATACACCTAAGGTTTTCACAAAATTTGGGTCTTGATTACTTTGCTTTTTATCAAGATATATTTAATGTGATTTTGTTACTGGGTGTAGGTTTTACTGGAAACTTACTCGTTAATTTTTGGAGATTTGAAGAGTATAGATCAAAAATCCGACTTCGTATAACGGTCGGTAAATTGCTTCGCATCAACCAAAAAATTCATGACCTTTCCCGAATTGATTCAATGACTGATTTATACAATAGAAGACATTTATTGGAACAATTTGACCTATTAAAAAGAAGAAGTAAACGAGAAGGTACATCAATAGGTCTGGTCATATTGGATTTAGATCATTTAAAAACCATCAATGATAAATTTGGTCACAAACAAGGTGATCTTGCGATTCAGGCTTTTGGCAAAACTCTTCGTTCACGAGTCCGTTCTACAGATATTGCCGCACGAATTGGCGGAGATGAGTTTTGTATTCTCGCATCCCCAGTTGATGCCATTGGTCTCGAAACATTGACTGAAAGCATTCGAGAAAAAATTGAAATACTTCGAATTCCCGTTTATAACAAACCGGGTGAGATGATTCAGATTACTGTATCGATTGGCGCTACAATGTTTCGAGCTGAAGAGAATCCAAGCTTTGACGATCTTTACCATAGAATTGATACAGCGCTCTATGCATCAAAAAATGCGGGAAGAAATCGCATTACTATCCTACCCCCGATTGAACCTTCAAATAACTTGTAGAGTGTCTACTTCCTCATAGTATAGATTCCGACGAATCGGCTTAAATCCGCCTTCTCCGAGAAACTTCCTTGCTTCCTTTTCCGTTTTTAATCCATAGGATCTGAGAACATTTTCTTCAATCACAACGGAAGAAATGTCATCGGCACCGCTCAAGAGAGCAAGCTGACCTACACCTTTTCCCAAAACCATAACAGATGTTTCAATATGAGAAATATTATCTAAGAAAATACGACAGATTCCCAATACCTTCAAGTATTCTTCCGTAGAAACTGCTCGTACCTTAAAACGTTTTGTCTGTGGCTGAAAGGTCCAAGGTATAAAAGATAAAAACCCTCCGGTTCTGTCCTGAAGGTCACGGATGATTTGCAAATGTTCGATCACTTCACCTTTTTCTTCTTCGGAGCCGAAGACGATATTGGCAGATCCTTTTAGACCAACAGAATGGCAAGTTTCCATGGCTCGGACCCATTCACTCACGGTAGCTTTTTTCGGCGAAATGATCTGGCGCATTCGTTCCGTCAAAATCTCGGCTCCGGCTCCCGGTACGGAATCGAGACCTATACTCTTTAATTCGATCAAAACATCCTCTAACGTCCTTCCCGTGATCGTCTCTAAATTGATGATTTCAACCGGGGAAAAAGCACGAATGTGCATCTGGGGGAATCTACTTTTGACACCTTGTATGATCTCCGTATAATAGCTGAAAGGAAGCTCTGGATAGACTCCACCTTGTAGAAAGAGCTGGTCTGCTCCCATTTCCATGGCATAGTCCATCTTTTCCAGAATCTGATCCAGAGTGAGCACATAGCCCTTTCCGTTTCCAATTTCATCCATAAAAGAACAAAAACTACACTCCACGTTACAGTAATTCGTATAGTTTACGACTCGAAACATAGTATAGCTTGCTTCGTCTGGCTTGCGGATCCTTGATCTGAGATACCGAGCGACCATTTGCACCTTCAAAAAATCAGCTTCTTCATAAAGCAATAATGCGTCTTCTTTTGAAATCCTCTCACCTTGTATGGATCGAATTAAAACGGCATCGGCAGGGTTATCTGGGGAAAATTGAAACTGTGCGGGAATCATGGTCTACCTAATTGGACTAAAGAAATCATCACTCATTCACTTTAAATTACGATTTTTCCTAGACATTCATTTTTCTAAGAAAAACCTAGGAAATATCCAACACCTCCAAGGAATAATATTAATGGATATCGGAAGAATACTCTTTCACATACTCTTCACACTTTTTTTCATCGTGGCAAACGTCGTTTTCGTACGTGCCATTCTTTACCGTCTACGACTCATCTTCCAAGGCCGACCAGCCTCATTCAACGAAGATGCAAAGAGTAATCTCAATCTTCCATTTAGATTGAAGAGTTTCCTCGAAAACGTGATCCTTCAAAAGAAAAATTTTCGGGAACCATTGCGCGGCATCATGCATGCATTTATCTTTTATGGCTTTCTCGTTTATACCATCCATACAACCAGCCAAATGATTGCTGGAGTTTTTGGTTATCTTATGGAAGATCCTTATAGCTTTATGCTCCCAAGTTTTTTGTTTGGCGAAGCTGCAAATCACATCTACGAACAAATTGTAAATTACGTTTCTATCCTCGTTCTAACTGGTCTTGGATTCTTTGCTTGGAGACGATGGATTAAAAAAGCAAAAGGACTCGATGTCCATTCTCCAGCCTCTGCCATCGTAATCGGTATGATTGCAACTTTGATGGTAACCACTCTGCTTGGCAATGGAGCAAAAACTGTAGCCGCAACATATTTTGTTCATGCTGGTTTCATCGATGGTGCTATTGGAAAAGTTTGGGAGTCAATTGGCGTTGCAAATTCAAATGCAGACTTAGTTTTTCAAATTATGTGGTGGGGACACATTCTTACTGTGTTCTCTTTCATGTTATATGTTCCGACTTCTAAACATGCCCACTTAATCTTTGCTCCTATCAATTATTTTTTTGCCACTGACACACCGAAAGGCCAACTCTCCAAACTCAACTTAGATGATGAGAATGCGGTCTGGGGTTCAAATCGAGTTGAAGATTTTCCATGGCCAAATCTACTTGATGGGATGTCATGCATTGAGTGCGGAAGATGTCAGGTCGAGTGTCCTGCAAATCGCACTGGAAAAATGCTCAATCCAAAGGCTATCATTGTTGAACTAAAACACCAACTTCTCGAAAAAATGCCAGAAGTTGACAAAGCTCGTGCCGGTAAAACGCGTGAGGAAGCTCAAGAAGCGGTTGCTGCACTTGAGACTGGTGTAATCAACTCGCACGATGGTCTGAGTGAAGAGTCCATATGGGGATGTACTACTTGTTATGCGTGTGTGGAAGCATGTCCAGTTGGCAACAACCAAGTCAATGCGATCATCGAAATGAGACGTCACCTGGTGCTTGCTGAATCAAAAATGAGCCCAGAACTTCAAAAAGCATTTACAAACATGGAAAATAATTCAAATCCATGGGGTGTCGGCGCTCATACGAGAGCGGATTGGGCACAAGGACTTGATGTTAAAATACTAGGAGAATCCGAAGATAAAAACATCGATATCCTATACTGGGTTGGGTGTGCTGGCGCATTTGATGAAAGAAACAAAAAGATATCCCAAGACTTTGTGAAAATCATGAAGAAAGCGGATGTAAATTTTGGAATCTTGGGAACTGAAGAAGGATGTTCGGGAGATTCAGCAAGACGTGGTGGCAATGAGTATTTGTATCAAACGCTTGCTCAACAAAATGTTGATACCATGAATGGCTACGGAGTCAAAAAGATCGTTACTGCATGTCCACATTGTTACAATACAATTAAAAACGAGTATCCGCAGTTTGGTGGTAATTTTGAAGTAGTTCACCACTCCGAGTTTATCAATCAGCTTTCTAAAGAAGGGAAAATTGATGTAGGAGTTGCGGCTGACGCTTCACAAGGGAAATACACATATCATGACTCTTGTTACATTGGAAGATACAATGATAACTACGAAAACCCAAGAGAACTTGTAAAAAAGGTTTCAGGTGGAAAAATCGAAGAACCAAAAGATCACCACTCTAAGGGTCTTTGTTGTGGAGCTGGTGGTGCACAGTACTGGATGGAAGAACATGTTGATGAATCAAATCCTGAGAGTATGCGCGTTAATAATAAACGAACTGGACAGCTTCTTGACACTGGTGCAACGACCATTGCAACTGCATGTCCGTTTTGTATTACAATGATTACAGATGGAGTCAAAGGTGCAGAAAAAATCGATTCAGTCAAAGTCAAAGACATTGCTGAGATCGTCGCTGAGAACCTAAGATAACACGGCATATGCTGACAAAAAAGAGTTCATAGGGGATTTTAAAGATCCCCTCGCTCGTTTTTTGTCGGCAGTTCTTATTCTTTATTTTTCTCCTTCTAAACTATTTTCCGATACATTCCGAATCCGCTCAATTCCCTAAAGATGGTATAACCATTATAGTCGAAAAAGGTCAGACACTCTCCGTTATCTCAAAAACCTACTTGGATGATCCGAGAAAATGGAAAGAGCTTCTCAAATCAAATCAAATTGCCAACCCCAACTTAATCCTTCCAGGTATGAAATTATGGATTCCTGCAAGTCTCGGCAAACGCCCGATAGCTGAAATTTCAAAAACAAGAGGGGTGACTGCTATATTTCTTCATTCTAAAAAAGAAAATAACTGGATAGAAGGAGTAACTGGTGCTGGATTATTCCTTCGTGATGAAGCAAAAACGGAAAAAGATTCTGGATTGGAGCTTACCTTGATCAGCGGATCTATCTTAGAGCTTGCTGAATCGAGCCAACTTATGATAGAAAAAGTCAAATCGGAAACTGAACCTGATGGATTTCTTCTTAGTAAAGGAAGATTGAAAGCAATTATTTCAAAGAGCAATGGGACCTCCTTGAAAAAAATGTTTATTCTCAGAACTCCTGCGGCGGTCGCGGAAGTAAAAGGAACAGAGTTTGTCACAGAAGTTGATGAAAAACAAAATACTAGTTTAGGCTGCTATGAAGGAAAAGTAAATGTTTCCGCACAAAATGTCACAGTAGAAGTTAATGAGGGATATGCTACATACGTTGAAAAAGGCAAAGCTCCACTCACTCCTTTTCTCATCCCCAGCGCTCCAAAAATCGAACCATGAAAATTTTCATTCTGTTTTTGATTGTTATTTCCAGTTTTGGATTCTTGATTGCTGAAGCGAATACCACTTCTGCACAAGCAGAATTTAAAATGACATTGCTCTTAGAAGAAACAAATCCTATCATAAAGGAATATGAAATTGAATTTTGGCAAACCGATAAAACAAAAGATGCATCGGAACTTCCTGTTCAAAAAATACTAAAACCTGGTAGGAACATTTTAGTAGCTCCGCCTCATTCGAATTTTTTTCGAGTGAGGGCTGTTGCACTTTTAAATATCCGTGGGTATTGGACTGAAATGAATCCAATCAAAAGATATCCTTTGGCTAAAGCAGAGATACCGAGCGTTGCAAAATTTGAAGTGCCTAAACCAATAATCTTAAATGATATACTCGTTAAATTATTAAATAAAAATGGTCAATTAGAATCTTATCTAGCATATCCAGATGTCTTTATAAGAGAACCTAACGAATCCAAGAAAACAAAACACTTCTTTCGAATCAATGAAGGAGTTTGGCAAGAATCAAAAAATGAATCTATTAAATTTCCTTCGGATGGTAGATACAGATTAGAATATTATTCACTCGATGTCTTAGGAAATAGAGGAAGTATAAAACTAGAGGACTTCATAGTGGATCGGACACCCCCAATCACAAATATTCTTTTACTAGGGGAAATATTCAAAACAAATCAGTTTATATTTATAAACGATGCCACCAAAATAAGCTTAGAAGCTAGCGATGAAAATTCAGGAGTAAGTTCTACCCGTTACCGAGCAACGTGCATTTACCCTAATTCACAGGAATGGACAACTTACCAGGAACCCATTCTGATAAAAAGACTATACGATAAAAATTGCAAAACAGGCGAGTTATATTTTGAATATTACAGTACCGATCGAATAGGCAATGATGAGTCAATCAATCTGATGCGCCTTATGATTCCAAAATCTTCCGATCAGAATGTTCCGTGAATCAACCGTCACAATTAATCGCCTATTTAGAAATTTTTAAATCTAAATCTTTTTTAAAATTATTTTTATCCCTTTTATTATTCGTTATACTTCCGTTTTCAATTTTTATTTCTAATTTTCTTTATAATAATTACAAAGATACATTAGACTGGAACTATAGATTTCAATTAACAAGAGTTCAGCTAATGGCAATAGATATGGAAAACCATATCCGAGACCAACTATCAACGCAGACAAAAGAAAATAAACATTTTTGGGTTGGATCTATCGAAGACTTTTTATCGAAGAGGAACTTTGCAAATTGCATTGAAGATGAATTTCGCTATTCCACATCCAGGAAAACCTTCTTATTTGCATGTGAATATGAAAATGTAAACAAAAACTGGGTTATATTGTATGATGGTAAATTGGTATGGATTTACACCGCTGAATTTCTGGAAGATTTGTTACTCGACTCCCCCTTTAGCGAGCCGAATGAGTCAGTTTTTCTTATCAATCAGATAGGAAATTTTGGATTATCAAGTCAAATTGAGTCTGATTTTCGTATACCAGCACGATGGTTGAAGATTTTATCCATCAATGCAACTGAAGACCTAGTATTGCCAAAAATACGAGACGTTGAGATTGATGAGGAGTCTTACTTCCTTTCCAGCATCTCAATGTATGGCCTACCATTCAATCTATACGTAATTAGTTCAAAGGAATCGATGCTCATCCCAGTTAAGGAAAACATGATTCGAAATGTTATTTTTTTAAGTTTGCTTTTTCTATTCTCGATTATTTTTTCGGCAATTATTTCCGGTAGAGAAATGGAAGATAAGCGAAAATTAAATATTATTTTTCGTGAATTCCCACATGCCGCCTTGTTATTTGATGCTTATGGGAATGAATTACTCATCAATCCATATTTAGAATCAAATCTTTCTATTAAGTCTTTAAGTATAGACGGACAAAGTGTTCACGATCGAATTTTAAAAGAATCGAAATCTTTTTTAAATCAAGCTGGGGACTGGTTTAAAGATAACATTAAGTCATTTAGCGAAGAGTGGGAAACAAAAACCAAAGCTGGTGATATTATAATTTTGGAAGTCGCATTTCATCTTTGGTTTTTAGAAAATAATCATCTAACTCCACGTGGTACTTTAGTGCTAATTCAGGATATCACGGATAAAAAATTAGAATTTGAAAAGGAAATGGTTTATGCAAAAATTCTACAAAAGAAGTATTTGCCGCAAACAGTCTTTGATATTCCTGCTCTGTCCTATGATTTTATGTATTTACCTCTTCTACATGTAGGTGGAGATTATTACGATTTTATAAAATTGGATTCAAATCGTTACATTTTTGTTTTAGGAGATATCATCGGTCATGGAATTCAAGCAGCTATGATGATGACCGTTGTGCGTGTGATGTTCCATCAAATCGTAAAGGAAACTCAAGATCCAGTGCACATTTTAGAAAAATTAAATACAGGAGTATTTGAGAATCTTCCAGAAACCCAAGCGTTTGTGCCGATTCATTTTGTTTATTTTGATTTTCGTTTGAATAAAATTTATTATGGGAACGCAGGCCATCCAGGAATCATCCAGGTCAAAAAGGATGGAACAACTAGATCCATCGAAAGATTAAACCCTATTTTGGGTTTGTTGCCGACGTTTGAGGCTAACATATTGGAATTAGATATTGAGGTAGGAGATCGGTTCTTTCTGTTTACTGACGGTTTACCTGATATTCGGGATAAAAAAGGGGATGATTTGGGGGTTGAAGCAGTTACAAAATTCTTTCAGTCATCGGCCCCTATTCCCATTTCAGATATTAAAGAAAATTTAATACACCTAATACGGGAACATACGCAAGGTGCAAGTCATTTGGATGATATCACCTGGATGGGAATTGAGATCGTTTAATACACGATAGGAGGTGAATTAAGAAGTGTAATATCCTCATTATTCTTGGCAAAATAATTCATATCCCACTCAGTATCAAAAAGTAACGAAACATTGCCAAACATATCTTCTACTAAATTAGCGTTACTTGGAACCTTGACTACATCCTCTTTTGCAATCCACCTTGATACGTTGTAAGGCAGGATATGAAGATTTGTATCGGCGCTGTATTCATCCTTTAGTCGTCTTTGAAAGACTTCGAACTGCAGTTTGCCCATCGCTCCAATGATTGGTACTCCTCCACCAATTGTTCTTGAAGTGAACAAGTGCAAAATACCTTCTTCAGCCAATTGGTCTAATCCTTTTTTGAAAGATTTTAGTTGGAGTGTATCTCGACAAGATATGGTTGCAAATAATTCTGGAGCAAAACTTGGAAGAGGTCGAAGTAAAGGTGGAGAGCCGATGCTCAGTATATCACCAATTTTGAATGTACCAGGATTGACCAATCCGATGATATCGCCAGGGTAAGCGAGATCTACAGTATTTCGATCTTGTCCGAAAAACGCAAAGGAAGATGATAGTTTTACTTGTTTTTCCAATCGATTGTGGTTAATCGTCAGTCCCCTTTCAAAGACACCTGAACATATTCTTAAGAATGCGATTCTATCTCTATGCGCCTTATTCATGTTTGCTTGTACTTTAAAAACAAAGGCACTGAATTGAGAGTTAACTGGATCAAGGAAATTGCCGTCCCGTAAAGGGATATGATCGGGTGCTGGAGCAAGCGCTAAAAACTTATTCAGAAACATTTCGATTCCGAAATTATTGACTGCCGAACCAAAATAAACTGGAGTTTCTCGACCTACTAAAAACGCATTCAAGTCAACGGGACCGATTCCATTCTCTACAAGATCGATTTGCTCTCGGAAACTACTTAGGATATCTGCGTCAAATTGTGCATCAAGTTCCTTGTCATCAGGACCAGAAACACGAAATGCTGATTTTTGTTTTCCTCCAGGTGTACGATCAAAAAGGTAAAGCTGTTTGTCCCGAAGATCGTAAACACCTTTAAAATCAAATCCTGTACCAAGAGGCCAGACATCTGGTACGGCTTTGATTCCTAAAACTTTTTCTATCTCATCTAACAAAACATAGAGATCTTTGGTCGGTCGATCCATTTTGTTGATAAAGGTAATGATAGGAATTCCGCGGTCACGACATACCCGAAATAGTTTGACAGTTTGCGGTTCTACTCCCTTGCCCGCATCCAATACCATCACGGCCGTATCCGCCGCCATAAGTGTACGATAGGTATCTTCAGAAAAATCTTCGTGTCCTGGTGTATCTAGTAAATTTAAAATCGAATCTTTGTATTCAAATTGAAGGGCCGCGGAGGTAATCGAAATCCCTCGTTCCTTCTCCATGGCCATCCAATCGGAGGTGGCTGATTTGCCCTGTTTTCGTGCTTTTACCGCCCCTGCAAGTTGGATCGCCCCTCCATAGAGTAGCAATTTTTCGGTAAGTGTGGTTTTCCCTGCATCTGGATGCGCGATAATGGCGAAAGTCCTGCGCCGTTTTACTTCTTTTTCAATCAATTCAGGGGACATAAGGGCATTTCCATCTTTGGTGAAAATGAGTTTCTGTCGAGAATAAAGAGGAATATCGGAAGTTTTGAACTGATTTTCACAGTTCTGGATTGACTTATAGATTATGTCCCATTAGATAGAAAGGGAGCTTATGCAACTGAGACGCGTTTTTATTTTCCTGCTTTTGCTTTTTGCTACGCAAGTCATTTCTGTTGATTTTCCCAATTTCAATCTTGGCGAGGAGCCGGCGAAGGAAGAGTTCAAACGAGGTCTCACATATAAAAATCTAAAACAATTTTCAGCGGCAAAAGAACGCTTTCAAAAAGCAGTGATTCTGAAAAAGGATTTTGCCTTAGCTCGCATCGAATTAGCCAATAATTATTATCTACTAGGCGAATGGGAACAGGCATTAGAAGAACTCGAAATTTTGGCCTCACAAAGAAAGAATGACTTACTAATTCAAAACAAAATTGAAATCTTACGCCTAGCAATTGCAGGCGGTGGTACGATTTCCGAACGTATTTACTTTAAAACATTAGAAGGAGATAGTTTTCGTGGACATCGTTTTCGAAATCCTGTTGATATAACCTTTGATTTAGATGGAAACTTTTATATAGCTGGCTTCGGAACAGCGAATGTTATCAAATTCAATTCTAATGGGGAACCTCAGTCAAATTGGAAAGGAAGCTTTACAAAAAAATTTGAAAGTCCTGTTGCATTAGCTTATTCTCAAAAAAAAATATACGTTTGTGATTTTGGAAGAGATGAAGTTCTGGTTTTTGATTTAAATGGAAAGTTGATACAATCAATTGGTGGTTCAGGACATGAATCAGGAAAGTTTCACGGTCCAGCTAGTATTAGTTTTGATGAGAATGGGAATTTTTATGTAACCGATTCAGGAAATAATCGAGTTCAGAAATTTAATTCTAAAGGTGACTTTGAGCTACAATTTTTAGGTGACGAGTTGAATCAACTCAAGAATCCTGCAGGAATTTTTTACCATAAAAATTTAGTCTATGTTGTAGATAAGGAAAACGTAAGGATCATAGTTTTTGATCTAGATGGCAATGTAAAATCAATAATCAAAAAGGCAGAATGGAAAAAACCGAGAAATATTCGAATATTGGAAAATGAAATCTATGTAACGGATGAATTAACGGGTATATGGTCCTACTCTCTAGACATGGGAGATTGGAAGCTGTTACCGCGCTTTCGAGATAAACAAGGAGTTTACCGAGTATTGACACGTCCATTTGCTGTTAACATTGATTCGACTGGAACTTTATACGCTTTAGATTATGCTCGGCATCGAGTAGATGTTTTCACTAACAAAAACAATCTTTTATCCGGCCTTGATCTAAAGATTGAAACAATAGATACATCTGATTTTCCAAATGTTCACATCTACACCCGTCTTAAGAATCGGTCGGGAAAGGAAATCATCGGAGTGGATAGACTTGCATTTCGAGTCTATGAGAATGATAATATGACTCCCCTCTTCTCTCTTGCAAAAAAAAGCCAAGTCAATGAAACAATGCGGGTTGCATTGATTTATGAAAATAGCGAGGCCTTAGCAAAAGCAAATAATATAATTTCTGATTCTTTAAATCCTTTCTTTCGTTCACTAAGGGAATGGGATGAAATTTCCCTTTATCGAGCAGGCAAAGATGTAAACTTAATTCTACCCAAAACCCAATCTAAATTGGAAATTTTAGCCAAAATAAGAGATTCGAAAAAGGAAGAACAATATAATTTTGGAAAGGCGGCCTTCACTGCACTTACAAAGTTATCTCAAAATATTGGACCTAGGTCACTCGTTTTTCTAGTATCTGGAGAAGCTAGCGAGTCAAGTTTTTTACAATATTCAAAAACGAGAATAGTAGATTATGCGAAAGCGCATGGCATTCCTTTGTATATACTATCAACGTCTGTGAAAAATTCTTCAAAACAATTTTGGATCGACCTAACAGAACCGACTGGAGGTCAGTACATCTACCTTGATGGAGATGGAGAGGAGAAACAATTGTATAAAACGTTAAGGGAAAATTTAGATCAAAGGTATATACTTTCATATAAGACAGATACCAATCCTGAGTTAGTGGATCGCTACATTAATCTTGTTGTAGATGTCGAACATAGAGGTGTAAAAGGAAAGGATGAGGCTGGTTATTTTGTTCCGACTGAAAAATAAAATCATCTGTTTTCTGACTATAATTGTTTCGATTTCGCTTTCGCCTGAAACAGCAATTGATCAATTGGAATTGGGAAAAGAGAAAATGGCTAACGGTGACTGTCGCAAAGCGATTGTCAACTTTCAGAATGCTCTTCGTCTAAATCCAAATTCTTTAGAATCCAAGTTAGGTTATGCACATTGTTCCAAAACTTTGGGCTCTATCAATGATGCTAAAAGAGCCTACAATGAAATTTTAAATCGCGATCAAAAGAATTTTGAAGCGATAATAGGCCTTTCTGAGTTGCAAATAGAATTGGATGAAAAAACTGCAGTAGCCGAAAGATTGGGCCCATTTTTAGAAGAATTTCCAAACCATACTGGACTTCGCATTTTGGAAGCGCAGTATTTACAATCAATCAATAAGAAAGACCTTGCCATTTTTAAATTAAGTCAATTGAGTTCAAAGTTAAACTTTCCTGCTGATGTAGAGCGAATGCTTGCAGAACTTTATATGTCGAGTGGGAAGTGGAAATTAGCAGAAGAAAGTCTTTCAAGATATATTTCTCAATCACCAAGCGATGCTTATGGCTTTTACTTATATGCAAAAATTCTACTATTTAAGAATTACTTTAATGTAGACAACTTAGTTAACAGCCTTGATGAGGTGAATTCCAATTTACAAAACGCATTAAATTTGGAACCGCAACATGAGCTTTCTCGTCTACTTCTCGTTCACGTTAAAATGATCGAGGCATACAAGAATGGTAATCTTCAAACAGAACCTCTAGAAAAGGCATTTCGTCTAATTTATGAATTGGCACGTGAGTTTCCTGATAAGATATACTATCATTCTCTTGAAGCAAGTCTAGGAGAGGAATTGGGTAGGAATGAGTTTTCTGAATATCATTATAAACGTGCATTACAATTGGATGATTTAGATGAAATTGGCAGATTTGAAGCAGAAGAGTTTGCTTTAAAACTTCTAAAATCCGAATCGAAAATGCGCCGAGAATTGGGTGAATATAGAAAAGAAAGATACCTTTCAGAAAAACATTCGTTATATTTCAAAAGTTCGAAGTTTCATCTATTAAGAGCTAGAGATCTAACTCCTATGAGTCTTAGAGGAGAACTTCTAGAATCTTACGATCTCTCAGGTGATTCTATTAGTTTCATTAATTTACTTCTGAAACTAAGGGAAGAAGATCCTACAAATTTTAAACTCCAAAATAAATTGGAATTCGCAATCCTGTCCTTAAAGAAGTCATTAGAGTTTAGAGAAGGTCTATTTGAAATCAAAGAGAAAGGAATTGTTCATAATCCTATCTCCTCAAGCCCTGAAGTTTATGTCTTTGATTTAGAATCCAGAGTCCCATTTCCAGAGCATTATCCTGCTGGTAGACTATTAGCTAAAGCATTGAGATATGAAATGCGCCATCTTTATCAAATCCGAATGCCTGCAGATTCAGAATACCTAACAATTAGAAACGCCGTTAAGGAAAGTAATTTTCATCCTTTTTCGAAAACGGTTCCCTTTTCCGTGGAGTCTTTGCAGAATTTGGATATTCTAAGAAACAACAAACCTAAGATTCGTTATGTATTACATGGTAATTATAAATTTGAAAATGATGTAATCGATCTTCAGATGAGTCTTTATGATAGAAATAGTTCGAAGGACATTGGAACATGGAAAACGAGTCAGAAAGGTAGAGATAGTTTACCTGCTCTAGTTACTCGTATTTCCGAAAATGTAAAAAGAGCATTACCCATTGAAGGAAGAATCTTAAAAATCAAAGAAACCGAAGTGTTGATCTCTTTGGGTAAGATTGATGGATTAAAATCAAATTCGAAGGTTCAATTTGAGCGGAAAGGTGTGTTACTTATGGAAGGTGAGGTTGTGAAATTGGGAAACGAAGTTTCCATTATAAAACCTTCCAAACGAGGTTGGGAAAAAGATTTGGCAACAGGTGATTTTGTTACAACTCGTCCAATCGGCGATACAGATTCGAAAAGTAAGTAAGTAAATTTTCTGAAATGAATTTTTCAACATCTTCCATTATATTTTCACTGTCAAATTCTATCTGTAATGTGTTAAATGAAGCATATAAAGATAGAACACTCGGCAATTCTAGAATTTGATTGAGTTCAGGATAAGGGGCATTCGAGTCAGAGCTCCAAAATTTACCATCATTAGTAAACATTTGGTTTGCAGTGATCCTTTTGATTATAGGATTCGGTGTGTGCCCCCATTCCAGATCTATATTGGGATAGAACAAAAATTGAGCAATGGACTCATCAAAAGTGATAAGTCCAGAAGCAAGATAGCTTGCATCTTCCTCAGAAATAAATTGAGAGATTTCCTCGTGCAAAACTTTACTATCGTTCGGATACTGAAGATAACCAATATAAATATTACCTTTTAGGTTTTGATCTCGACGAATTTCAATTTCTAAGAATATGTTTTTTTTTGCTTTTAAACTTTCCTTTTGTATCTGTTCTAATGCTTCTTTCGTGATTTGCAATTCATCAAACTGCTTTTTTTTGATGAATTGGCTAAAATATCGAATCAATCTTGAATTCATTTGAATCTAAGTTATAGAATGACTACATTTGTATGCCAATCGGAATTTTCTACCTCTGCACAAAACTTATTTTCGTTTCACGAGCAACCAGAAGGATTTGAGACTTTGATTGGAATTACTAAGGGCGTAGAAATCATTCAACGACCTACCTCTTTAGAGATCGGACAAACAGCAATTTTACGTGTCCCGATTTTACCGTTTATTAAAGTAAAATGGATCGCGCGACATATAGACTACGTGAAAGGCTCTTCTTTCACTGATACTCAGGTAGAAGGTCCATTTCAAATATTTAAGCATTTGCATCGTATTGAATCGTTAGCAAATGGGAATTCAATTCTATCGGACATCATACACGTTCAGTTTTTTTTATGGCCAATATCCAAATGGTTTGTTTTGTTTGCTTTGAAAAAACAATTTAAGGAAAGACATTTGGCAACATCAAAATTCTTAAATTGTGATTCAAAACTGCTGTTTTGTGGGTATTCTGGTTCCGTAATCAATTAACTGTCTGTTGTACTCTTTGTCCATTAATGGTGAGGAAATCAAAAAATCTGCGCTCGAACGATTGCATGCCATTGGTATGTTGTAGAGTACCGCGATTCGAAGTAAAGCCTTCACGTCTGGATCGTGAGGTTGCGCTGAAAGTGGGTCCCAAAAGAATACCATAAAGTCAATTCCATCTTCTACGATTCTCGCACCTATTTGCTGGTCTCCTCCCAACGGTCCGGATATGAAGCGGTAGACTGGCAATTGAATCTTTTCCTGAATCAACTTTCCCGTCGTACCAGTGGCTGAGAGATGGTGTTTGGAAAGCGTTCCTCGGTTGAAATGAACCCATTCCAAAAGATCCTCTTTTCTATTGTCATGAGCAATCAAAACGATGTTTTTGACCGCTTCCATTTTTCTTTGTATCAGTGTCATAATTTGATAGTTCTTGCCAAGTTCTCTGTTACAAGGAAAGTTTCACTAATGGACCTTGGAATCATTGATGTTTTTAAATAAAATTACATTATTCTTAATTTTACTGTTATTTCTGACCGGTTCGGTTCAGTCCGATACAACGAAGGTTGAGCAAATTCTTCCCACATCTCCAGATAAAAACTCTCCCTGGGGAGCCGACCCTGAACGATTTAAAGAAATACAGATTCTAGATTTAATTGATGAGTCTACTTCACAGAAAAGGTGGAAGGAAGCCAATCGGGAATACTCGATTGCCATAGAATCATTTGAAAATGCGATCAAGGTAGTAGACAAAAAACGAGAAGATGCCGCGAAAGTGGTATACTACGAAGACCGCTATGAATGGCAAAAAAAATCGAGAAACGATGCCCGTGAAAAGGAATTCCAACGGCAAATTTATGAAGCAAGGAACCAAGCAAATTCAAAATTAATTCGTGCGATGGCCTTATTAGACAAAATTGAAAATCCAAAAGTCAAATCGAGTGATCCATATCTGGACTTAAAGGCTGGTTTATTCAGAGAATACATCAAACATCAAGATGCATTCAAAAACTACTTTCAAACTGCAGATTTTTTGGAGAGGTACATTGCGCTTTCGGAGAAGCATGAAAAAGAAGCGGAGCCACATAGATTACTCGCCTTAGCTTATGAAAAGCTAGAAGCCACTGCAACCAAAGCTAAAAATCCGCTTATGGCAGAGGAATGGAAGGAGAATAAAAAAAAGCATCTTCTTCGATTTGCTGAACTCCATTATGGAAAAGAATCGAAGGAATATATGGCGATTGAGGAGAAAGTAGCAAAAGATATTTAGGAAGTTAATCCTAATTTTTTCTTCAGTGACTTGTTTTCTTCAATGAGTTCTTTGATTTCTGATTCGGTATAGTTAAACAAACGTTCTTGTGCCTTGAGGATCTTTTCCATTTTCATCTCTTCTATTCGAGAATAATCCAACACTTGTTCTGTGGCTTTTTGCATTTCGTAAGCTTGCTTTAACTCTCGTTCCCTTAATTCATCCAGCTGAACACTTGCTTTAACTCTTTCATGTAATTCAATGAGTTCCTGGTTTTTTAATTCGGTAACCTTGTCCATTGCAATACTAATCCCAGCTTGAGACTTCTTCACCTGCTCTTCATAATCTAATATTGATTTGAGTGCTAAATTTTCCTTTTTTGAATCCTCGTATTCTTTATGAGCAAGGGAAAATACACCTTCAAAAAATCCGACATTTTCCAAACAGCTAGTTCCGATATCATGCACTGCCGATTTGTAAAATTCTGACTGTATACAACGATCTAATATGATGCGAAGTTCTCTCATATGAAGCGGATTTTCTAAGACCAAATAGTTCGCTTTAGCTTTGACTTCCTCATATATCGTTTCCGAGGCATCAGTTGAATGTACGATGATAAGCGATAGAAATGGATTATAATCAAATTCAGATACGAGTTTTGGTCGAATCGCATTCCACTCAGTTCCCGATACCTGTAAGAATAGAAAATGGAAGGCTTCCGATGAAAGTTTGATTTGAGAGAGGTCTGAGAGACCAACCTGACTGACTTGGATCTTGATTTTAGGGTGTTTCCATAAATCTAAGGGAAACGGACGATTCTCTGATACATTCCAGATGATAGAAGTTTTCAACGATGATTCTCCGAGACTTACTTATTGAATTGAATCGCCAGATTGTATAATTTTCCAGCAAAATTTGCTTTATTTGGTTCTGCGCATTCGATTTTTTACAACTTCCATCCAACCATCCCATTTGTCCTTAGCTCGGAAATAGAATCCGAGTCGCTTTTTCCACTTTTCGGGCAATTTTGCATCGGTGCGGGTGATCATGATGTAACCGGAAATTAAAGAGATTACGATATTTGCAGACCAGGGACCAAGCCAATCCGGAACGTTTGCCTTGTACGAAACTCCCGTACCAAAGATAAAAAAGAGATAGTAGATCAAAAGAAATACAACTGCCAAGGTAAAACTCATTCCCTTTCCCGATCTCTTTACGACGAGGCCTAGAGGGAAGGAAAGAAAGAAAAAAATTTGGCATGAAAGAGGTGTAGCGAATCGTTTGTGCACTTCGATATTGAAAGCAGTTAATGTTTTTTTTGATTCGTTTAAGAGTTCGTTCAATTGAGAAAATACAGCAAATTTTTGAGCGAGATCACTTTGATCCCCACCATTTTGTGTTCCCATTAACATTTCAATTTTTAGCTTTTCAACGATTTCACTTAGCCCATTGATTCCCTTAATGGACATACCCATTTCAGTTAACATCTCTAAGCCGGGAATCTTTTCTAAACCTTCTGTTTCAAGTGCAGAACGAATTTGTAATAACATGGGCAATGAAAAGGTGTCTGGTTTGACGTTGATTCCAAGCGTTTTTGTTTCTTTTTTGCTGGGAACGTTATAGTCCATCTCTCCATCTAGAAAATTTGTGATACTAATGCCTTCATTTTCCGTATTCCATTCGATAACAAATCCCTTTTTTAACCGAATCGATTTCTCATAATTTCCGTTCGCATTTTTCTTTTCGACGAGAAGTCCTTCATTTGCATTAATAATTTGGATTACCTTGGAACCACCCATAGGAACCATCAAGCTGTTGAACATGATATAATCATTACCTGTTGGAGATATTTGCCATTCACGAATTTGAACTTTGCTGAGGTTACCATCTTTGTCGACACCACCTGAATACATGGTTCGACCCTTCTCTGCAAAGAGATCTTGCGTTTTATCTCCCGAAAATTGACCAGGTTGGATTGCAAGTAGAGGATTGTATGTTGCAATCCAGTTATCAAATTCTTTCATCTTACGCGTATTCTCTGGTCCTAAATAAAAATTCAAATACGCTACGATTAAAGTCATTAGAAACCCAAAGAGCAAAAAATTCGAATAAATATAGGGAAAAGAGACACCTGATGCTCGCATGGCGGTAATTTCAGAATCGCCTGAAAGTCTACCAGCGGCCATGATCCCGGACATAAGACAAGCCATTGGAATCGTCATCGGAAGGGTGTTTCCGAAAACGTAACCCATATAGTCGAGAAGTCTAAAGAAGTCGATCCCCTTACCAACAAAAAGACCTATCATTTTTTGAATGGCGACAGCCATATAAATCATTGTGAAAAAAGAAAGGGCGACTAGAAACGGGCTTAAAATTTCTTTTAGAATGTACAGTCTTAGTATGGGCGGCTTAAAACGTTTTAGCCAACCTCCCTTATCAGTATCGACGATAAAACCTTCCGGTAAATCATCCTTAGAAAAAACGCGAACTGTGCGTAAATCGACTTTTTTCTTAGGTACCTCCAACTAAACTTCCTCGCAAAGTTGCACTGGAAACGGACTCGATTTTTACGGAAACTGTCTTTCCAATCCAATCATTGATTTGATTTGCATCTAAGTTCGATACAGGGAAAACTACCATCCGGCCACAATGGGATCTTCCACATAACTCAGACTTGCTTTTTTTTGAAGTATTTTCGATCAAAACATCAAAGATCTTTCCGACTTTCTCTGAATTCTTTTTTAAGGATATAGAGGATTGTAAATCTACCAATTCAATCAACCTTTGTGCTTTTTCTTCCTCAGGAACATCATCCACAAACTTGCGCTTTGCGATCGTTCCTTCTCTTTCAGAATACTTAAACATATAAGACATATCATAACCAACTTCCGAAACTACTTCTAAAGTTTCGCGAAACTCAGCATCCGTTTCACCTGGAAAACCAACGATGATATCTGTTGTAATACCAACGTCCGGAATTTTGTTTCGGATCATTTTGACGAGATCCAGATATTCCTTTTTTGTATAACTACGTTTCATATCACGTAAAACTTTATCGTTACCGGCTTGTAAAGGTAGATGGATTTGCGATGAAAATCTTTCTTCCCTTGCCATAAGATCAATCAGGTGAACAGGAAAATCCTTTGGATGTGGTGATGTAAAACGAAGACGTTCGATTGAAGTTTCATTTAGGATGGTTTGAACTAAATCAGCAAAATCAGCTTTTTCATACAAATAACTATTCACATTTTGACCAAGTAGTGTAACTTGCCTTACTCCCAATTCTTGTAACTTTCTGATTTCATTTACAATAGAAATGGGTTCCCGACTTCGTTCTCGACCGCGAGTATAAGGGACAACACAGAAAGTGCAGAAATTATTACAACCTCGCATGATTGTTACAAAGGCTTGTACTCCATTCACTACTTTGGGCTCTAGTTCATCGTAAGTTTCCGTTTTGGACAGTCGGGTGAGCTGGACGTCCCGTTCTCCACCGCGAATTTTTCGAATTAGTTCTGGCAAAGACCGGTAATTATCTGGTCCAACAATCAAATCTAGCGGTAACTCCAAATTGAAGAGATCTTCTCCCAAATTTTGTGCCATACATCCGAGAACCCCGATTACAAGATTGGGATTCTTTTTTTTGAGGTAGCCCAACGATTGTAAGCGACCATAAATTTTTGCGTGAGCATTTTCTCGCACTGCACAGGTATTCAAAAAAATAATGTCCGAATCTTCTATCTGAGAGGCAGTTTCGTAGTTCTCTTTTCTAAACAATTCACGAACGATCCCAGAATCATATTCGTTCATTTGGCAACCATAGGTTTCAACGAAAACTCGCCCTAGTTCTTTCGAAACTTCGGTAGGTATGGTAGTGGTGGCGGAAAGGCTCATAATTCTATCATTTTTTGATTTTTTAAGTTGTAAAGCAAAGATCATACAGATTGACACCCAAATCGGATTCGTCAAAAATTAAACCAGAAGCCGTGGCACTTGTTCGAAAAGAAAATCTATATGAAATTTTGGGTTTGGACAGAAAAGCACCTCTGCCTCTCATACAAACTCAATTTCAAACACTTGAATCCTTCTGGAATAATATCCAAAAGCAATCACCCATTGAGGCTGAGCTGAAGCTAATTGAAATTAGATATGCATATTCGATTCTTTCTAATGAAATTGAAAAGAAAAAGTATGATGAGAGTTTAGATTTTTCCTTCGTATTGTTGGATGGAAAACCAAAAGATGAGGACATTGAGGAAGCATACGGCGTTTATCGAAACAATCATTCCAAATCATACCAATCCATATTTAAAGAGTTTAATGAGTTTAAAATCGAATTGGGAGCTACACTGTGGATGTTAAAAACGACCACAATGTATTTGTTACTTTCCCTGTTTTGTTATTCAGGTTTGATTCTGCTACTTGCCCATTTTGAAATAACTGTTGCTGGTAGTATATTCGTTCCGACCTACTTTGCGCTTTGTTTTTTGGGTTATGTGCTATTTAGAAGCTACTATCAAATACCAAATCTAAAGAAACGAAAAGCAAAATTGTATGAAACTAATCTCTAATTTCCTTTGGAAATAAAATTGGTAAAAGATTAGGGAAACATGCACCACTTAGATGGAGTGCATCCACAAAATCTTTGCATTTCCATTCATTACTATTACTAGGATCAACGATAAAGAATTTTGTATTTGATTTGGTGTTATGCTCTTGAATGAGATCCTTAGTTTTAGCCTGAAAATCGGACAAAACCCCATTTCTTTCCAGACGTGTTTTCAGCGCAGGTGCGACGACTGGGTAGTAGAAAATTACTGGTATATTTTTTCCCTCCATCAAGTGCAATATCCGTTTGAAGAATGCAATCTGTGTAATTGAAATACGATACGGATTCATATGCGTTTGATAGATATTCTCAGCATCTTTCTCTAGGAAGAAATCAGCATTCGCAAATTTAATTTCATTCGGCATCGCACCTAATAGTTCACGATTCGCAACGATCAATTTTTTTAAAAACTCTCTTTTGTGTTCCTTACCTGTAATCCCAGTGCTAAGGCCAGGTATAAAGCCGATTTGTATTTCTTCATTATTTGCCTTGATCGCGCCTACATCAATAGGATACTTATATAGAGCAAAAAGTTTTTTCAAAAAATATGTTTCAGATTCATCAACGGAAAAACCAACGCTTGTTGTTTTCCATGGATCACTTGTAGAACTTCGATAAAAATCAGTGTGTTCCAGAACGAATTTGAAATCATAACTTCCATTTAACGAGTAACTGATGGCACTTCGCGTAAAAAGAAGCGGGTCAATTTCAACCATAAAAAAGGAAACTGGAATATTCGAACTTAGGATCCGTTCCATCCAGTAGTATTGGAATGAAATTGGGCCAAACGGAGCGGCAAAATTGTAGGTATCCGTATTCGGGAACAACTTTTCAATTCCTTTGCTATCAAATTCTCCGGATCTTGAGCTTCCCAAGATAATTCCTATCTTTCTATCAGGATAGGATTTCTGATTTTGTAGCATTACCTCATATAGATTTTCTTTGTAATCATAAAAGGAACGTTCGATCTTCTTCCAGCTATGTGTATTTTCAACGATGACATCCAGAAAGAAAACTTTATCTAACGCAAATAATACCAGACAAAGAAGGATTGGATAGAGGATATATTGTTGTTTTGATTCCGTATTCATATTAAAATTGGAAGTAAATAAATTCCGTTCCTCCTGGTGCAAGATAGCCTAAAAGCACGAGTGAAAAAAAAGAAAAAACCAGTAGAAAAGATAAACTCTTTCTATCAGACCAATGCTCTCTAGGAAAACTTTTACCCAATTGTAAATAATTGAAAAAGAAGGTGATAGCCAAAGCATACATCAATGTTTCAAGTTTGGGAATACGAATACCTATATTTCCAAAAAAAGCATTGGAAAGGAGAGCCCCTGAAATACCTATGTTTGCTCCATTAAAGAAAGCTGTCGTTAGACTAAAGGCTGTAAAGGTATAGATGACTCCCAAGATGATACGGTATTTTGGTAAAGGAGCATTTGGATCCCACCCCTTTGCCTTTTGAAACAACTGCCATTTTCTTTCAAAAGCTAGCAGTGCACCATGGGAAAAACCCCATAAGAAGAATGTAATATTTGCTCCATGCCAAATGCCCGCAACAGAAAAAGTGATGAGTAAGTTAAAATACGATCGAATTTCTGAAACACGCGATCCTCCAAGAGGAATGTATATATAATCCCTAATCCATGTAGCTAGCGTCATGTGCCAACGAGTCCAAGCCTCACTCATCGAGGTGGAAAAAAACGGAGCTTTAAAATTCTCAGGAAGATCTATTCCCAATAATTTACCTAAACCACGAGCAAGATCTGTATATCCTGAAAAATCACAATATGCCCTTGCCGCAAATCCAAACATCGCAAGTAAGTTGGATACTCCATCAAATCCGTTCGGATTTGAAAAAATAGGATCAATCACGGGGGAAATATTGTCTGCTACCACTACTTTTTTGATCAAACCCAAGAAGACCAAATAGAAACCTTCGAATAACTGGTGTTTCTTTACTTTCCAATTTTCAAGTTGATGGAAGAATTCTCCATGTCGAACGATCGGACCTGCAACGAGTTGAGGAAAGAAAAATATAAACAAAGCAAAGTTCAGAAAATTTGGATTTTCCCTAGCATCACCACGTTTTACATCCACTGAATAAGCAATCATTTGAAATGAGTAAAAACTTATGGCTAATGGTAGTGTGATCGAATCAAAACCAAACTGTGATTCGAGAAAATATTTAATGCTATCTGGTTCGAAAATGGGCGATGCCGTGAGATATAACAAACTATCCCAAAAGAAATAAAAGTATTTGAATATAAATAGATTGGAGAGGTTGAAGCACAAAAGAAAATAGAACCAGAGGGATTTTGCATTTTTTTGAACACGCAAGTTGACCAAATGATTCAAAACAACAACAGCTAAAAAATGAAACGCGAATGGAATCGACCAGGCAGCATAAAAAAGAACAGATACAACAAACAGGAAAATGTGTCTGGCTTTTCCCTTTAAGATCCAGTTCATGATATAAACGATGAAAAAGAAGATCAGAAAGCTAAGTGATGTAAATTTCATACGAATTTCCGTCCAGATTATTGAAGAATCATTCTTTAATCAACTTGAATCACGAGACCTTTTAGGTATTCACCCTCAGGATGGTAGATAGAAAAACCGTGATCCCAAGATTGACTGAGTGTATGAAGCACTCTCACGTTGCGTCCAGAATCCTTCGCTGCACCGAACACAATCTTTCTAAATAAATCTACTGAAATGTGTTGGGAACAGGAAAAAGTAAATATCACGCCGCCTTTTTTGATCTTTTGCATTGCCCTCAAATTGATGTCTTTATACCCTCTGGCTGCCGCTTGGATCTTTGATATATTTTTTGTAAATGCAGGTGGATCTAAGACAATAAGATCATAAAAATCAGGGTCCATTTCCTTCAGAAAAGAGAAGGTATCAGCGACAATTCCTTTGTGTTGGAATGCTGTGAGTTGATTTGAAAAATTGAGTTTGATATTTTGTTCGCATAGATCGATGGCTGTCTTCGAAATGTCAAGAGTATGCACCAGTTTCGCGCTTCCCTTCAGAGCATAAACAGAAAATGCTCCAGAATAGCCAAATGCATTCAAAACCGTTTTATTCTTAGAAAAACTACCTAGAAGATATCGATTATCTCGCTGGTCTAAAAAGAATCCTGTTTTTTGTCCTTCGTGACAATTTACGACAAATTCAAATGAATTTTCTTTGAATTGTACGAGACCACTATTACCTTTATGATGGATGTAACTTGACTTTTCCTTTTCATCAGATTTTTCAATTTTTTCTATGATTGTATCAAATCCCTTAGCCATTAAAAAATGAATTAGTTCACTTTTGTGTCGCTCAGCTCCTGGAGTCCGAATGAGCATGACAGCCGTTTTGTCATAACAATCTACTATAAATCCAGGGGATAAATCTCCTTCCGAGAATAAAAATCGAAATCCATTGGTTTGTTCAAAATCTAATAGTGCCTTCTTTCGATTCCAAACGTTCTCCCACCTACTTTGCCAAAAATCGTTTTGATTATCTGATTCATTTTCAACAAAAGAAAATAGTCTAACGCGAATTTGACTATTTGAATCAAAATGTCCATATCCTAAAAAAATACCTGAATCTGAGACAACTTTGACCGTATCTCCATCTTTAATCCCTTTCTCTACATCGGAGATTGCACCGGAAAAAATCCAAGGGTGGAAGTTCAAAACCGCTTTTTCTTTTGCTTTTTTTAGTTTGATGTTCATATTTCGTTTAGTGCGATATGAAACAATGAAACCGCTCGCGTTAACGATCGTCTTTTTGTTTACTGTGGCTATCGCCGCTGAGGAAAAACTACCTACCTTCCAAGTTGAGAATATGAATTCTCCTGTCAGCTTGGATTCTAATTCTCAAACACCGAATCCCTGGTTTGTCACGTCTGGAAATATCTCAGAAACTCAAATAACCAATCTAGACAGGAAGACGTTCTCTGAACTCATCTGGAAGCCCATTTCTGTCCCTGGCAATCCCATCAAAGAATGGGAAGAATTTAAAGGTAAAAAACCTGTTATTTTAGGTAAATGGATTCTCCTACCTAAAAAGAATTACGGCAATCTATCAATCCGTCTCGGGGTAATCAATGATCGGGATCGAGTCTATTGGAATGGGCAAAAAATTGGTGAAACGGGTATCTGGGATTCGGAATCACCCCAAGCGTACGATAAAATCCGAATCTACCAAATCCCCAACCAGTTTATAAAGTACGGAGAACCGAATTTACTTCTCATTCACGTACAGCCTTATTTTGATTATACGATTGGAATCGAACAGGACACTACATCTATAGGTTTAAGTGGGCAAATTCTTCGCAAATTTTACATCGATGAATATACAAAATTATTATTTTTGACAGTCTACGTAACAGTTGGCGGTTACTTCTTATTTTTATTTATTAGAAGGAGACGTGAATCGGAAAATTTATTCTTCGCTCTATTTTCCTTTGGATTGGTCATTTATAATCTTTTAAGAAATCAAATTAAATATGAATTCGGTATTTCATTTCTTACAATGAAACAAATCGAATATTGTATAATCATTACATTGCTTCCTTTTATGTTTCATTTTATTCGAAAGCTATTTGTATTTCGATATCATCTTTTCCATAAAATTCTTGATTCAATACATTCGAGTTTTATTATTATTTTTCTATTTAGTAGAAATATCGAATTTTATAATTTTTTAATGACCAAAGTGATCCAACCACTATGGCTTCCTTATGCGTTGATCATTTTATATTTTCTCATTGTAAGAATGAAAGAGGGAAATAGGAAAGCGTATGTTATTTTTATAGGCATACTTTTTGTTATTATTTCTTCTGTTACTGATATACTCTCTACTCGGGGAATCATCATTTTTCCAAGATTGCTTGGTTATGCTTTTTTAGCTTTCGAAATTTGTTTGGCGATTGTGCTTGCAAACTCTTTTGTAAAGTTAAATGAAGAAGTTGAAGATCTAAACAAAAATCTTGAGAAAAAGGTGATCGAAAGAACTGATGCTCTCAATCAAACACTTTCTGAAGTAAATATTTTAAAAGACCAACAAGATGGAGATTATTTTTTAACATCTCTTTTAATCAATCCTCTTGCACGCAATGACAATCGCAGTCAAAAAGTAGAAACTGAATTTTTTACAAAGCAGAAAAAGGTCTTTGAATTTCGAGGAACAAAAACCGAAATTGGAGGAGACATTTGCATTTCTAATAATATCTACATAGCTGATAAAACATACGTTGTATTCTTAAACGGAGATGCTATGGGAAAATCAATCCAAGGTGCTGGTGGCGCCCTTGTCCTTGGTGTCGTATTCCATGCAGTCGTAACTCGCACAAAAGCAGATGAAATGGAACCGAATTTAAGTCCCGAGATTTGGTTGCGCGATCTCTTTTTAGAACTACAAAGCACCTTTGAAAGTTTCGACGGTTCTATGCTCACTTCGTTAGTCTTGGGACTTATAGATGAAGATTCAGGTTTTTTATACTATATCAATGCAGAACACCCGTGGACGATATTGTACCGGGACAAAAAAGCATCATTTATTGAAAATGAACTTTGGTTGAGAAAATTGGGATTCCCAAAAAATGAAAAAAACTTTCAAATCAAAACATTTCAACTTTATCCTGATGACATACTAATTTGTGGTTCCGATGGAAGGGACGATATCGACCTTTCCAAGGATAATGATCCAACTAATCGGATCATTAATGAGGACCATAACCAAATTCTATCCTTCGTACAAGATTCAAATGCGGACCTCAAAACGATTGTAAATAAGATAGAAACTTTCGGGACAATAACGGATGACCTAACCTTTATCAAGATAGTTTACAAAGGTAAAGAAATGTCTCGTCTTTCCGAAAGTGAATTAGTGAAATTTCATAAAGCAAAAGATTTTTCTCGTAAAAATGAATTTGATAAGGCAAAGGATATCCTTCTAGAACTTCAGAAAACTGTGAGCAATAATTACTTACTCCCATCACTGCTTGGTAAAATCTACTTTAGACAAAAGGATTGGCGTAACGCAATCTTCTATCTGAAAAAGGCAATATCGATTCGTCCACAGGGCGATGATCTGTTTCTAATGTTGACTTTAGCATTCTTTAAATTGAATGAATATACCCAAGCACTACCTTGGGCAGAAAGGTTAAGAGTAAGAAATCCAAAACATCATAAAAATAATGTGAACTTGATTTATTTGTATTCTAAAACAAATAATGATCGCAAGGCAATATCACTTCTCAATCAAAGTTTAAGAGAATTTCCGGAAAACAAAGACTTTTTAAAATTAGCTAAACAAATATACGAATAGAAAGGCTTATTTAGTAATTTAAGAAATACAACGTAACCAAAATGCCTAAAATGATTCGATATACTCCAAAGGCTAAAAAACTTCGTCTTCTTAAAAATGCGATAAACAATCTAATGATAAAATAACAAATAACAAACGAGACGAAAGATCCAAAGACTAAAATGCCAATGGTCTCTTGATTTAAAATAGCTCTATGTTTGTATAATTTATAAAAACCCGCGAGTGTTAGAACAGGCAAAGCAAGGAAAAATGAAAATTCAGCAGAATCTTTTTTGGAAATACCTAACACGCGGGCAGTAATGATCGTAGCAGCCGAACGAGAAACGCCCGGGATTAATGCGAAACATTGAAAAATCCCAATCAATAATGCTTCTTTGAAACCCAAATGATGTGATGTTTCTTCAATGTGATCTTTTTCTTTTTTGATTCGCCAAGCTTCGACGGCGACCATAACGAGACCTCCCAAAAGCCAAGCCATGCCTAAAATCAATAAGAGAAAGTCCGATGATTTGATCTGGTCGAGAATTCCTTTCAGACCAAAACCTAATAAAACAATGGGAAAAATACCGGTTAGAATATTTCGATAGAAATCAAATCCCACCTTAGCGGAAAGATCTCCCTTCAAATACGTATAGGCTTCCTTCCCATGTAGGATAAATTTTTTATAATACAAAAACAGAACTGAAAGAATAGCGCCTGTTTGAATGAAAATATCATATAGATCTTCGAAGGAGTCGGAGATATCTCCTAATCCTTGAAAGGGAAAGAAGTAGCTGAAAAAAAATAGGTGACCAGTTGATGATACCGGTAGAAACTCCGTGACTGCTTCTATAACGCCACGGAGGAATGCATTGAGATGGTTGTCCAGAATTTGAACTCCTACTTGGAAGGATCTTCTGGAGTAGTTTCTGGTTCGATCGCTTTTTTCTTTGGTGCTAGATAAGCATCCAAGTCAAATTTATCATTTCTTTTGATCGTAACTTCTTCTTTGATTCTTTCTACTACGAGAGGAAGTTGCTCTCTAGTTTGCGCACTTTTAATTTGAGCCTTAGCGAACTGAAGGCATTTGTCTATCGTAAGAGCCTGAATGTTTTTATCCAATCCACGCATTCTCTCACATTCGGATTTTGCGAGTTCGTCGGTGATTTGGATTTTTTTCTCTACCTGTTCTGAGACATACATTTGCGCAATGGTTTGCATCTCAACTTGCTTTAAAACTTCTTGCACGTCAGGACGAGAATAATAGCCTTTCTTCTCGGCAACGAGTTTTGTCATAAGCATTTGTCGGTAGGTTTGATAGAAGTTCTTTTTCTGAAGTTGAAAATTTAATTCTTGGAATTGTTGTGGAACTTCCGCTGAATCTTTTTCAACAAACTCTAGTAAGGTTTTTTTTTCGATATTTTGTAAGCGACTGATTGAATCGAGTGCGGTATCGTAGGCGGTTTCAAATTCTTTAACAGTGATTTTGTAACCATCAAGAGATTCGATGACGGGACTTGAATCACTACACTGTAAGAATGACAAAGAAAGGGTAATTAGAGCTAAGAACAATGGGTTTCGGGACATTTGGTTTTCCAATCTGAAAGAAATATACTAGTTTTGATCCTGGTAAGAGCCTAAAGTCATGTCTATCACTTTTTTGCAAAGGTTTCCAGGCCTTCTGTGAGAAAGGTCAGCAGATTTAATATACTACCAATTTTTTTAAGGTCGTCCGATTCTGAAATCGTATATCTTAATATGGAAGGTTCTTGCGGATGGATCAACAAACCCTTAAACTTTCCTAGCGCTTGAATGATTCGTGAAGGGTCACCCCGAAAGTAGGTTCCACATTTAAAGACAATTTCCGTTGTTTTTTCAGAAACAGATTCAAAACCCAATCGAGAAGACAAAGTTCTGATTTTTTCCAATTCGACAAAGGTTTTCGCTATGGCTGGTAATTCACCGAATCGATCTTCCATTTCCAAAGTCAAGTCTGCTATGTCATCCAGGTCACTAGCACCTTCGAATCTTTTGTAAAATTCAATTTTTTGTTTAGTATCAGGAATGTACGTGTCCGGCAAATAAAAATTTGCAGACAAATTAACGGCAGTTCGAATTTCAACTTTTACTTCTTCACCCTTGACTCTTGAAATCGCCTCTTCCAACATTCGAACGTATAAATCGAAGCCTACTTCCATGATATCGCCTGATTGTTCTCTTCCTAAAAGATTTCCCGCACCTCGAATTTCAAGATCTCGCATAGCTACTTTAAATCCAGAACCTAACTCTTGATATTCAAAAATAGTATTTAACCGTTTTTCAGCAAGTTCGGTCATCATACTTTTGGAAGGATAAAATAAATACGCATATGCCTTACGATCACTCCTACCTACCCTGCCACGAATTTGATAGAGTTGTGAAAGTCCGAACATATCAGCTCGTTTTACGATCAAAGTATTTACATTCGGCATGTCGATTCCTGATTCAATGATCGTAGTCGTTACCAACACGTCATATTTGCGATTATAAAAATCAACTAGCGTTTCTTCTATCTCATCTTCTGTTAATTGTCCGTGTAAAATTCCGCAGGCAACTTCTGGTACGAGAGAACGAATATAACTTGCTTCTTCTTCTATGGATTCAACACGATTGTACAGATAAAACACCTGTCCGCCACGCTCTATTTCTTTACGAATGGCTTGTTGAATGAGAACATCATCTTCTTCTAAGACATATGTCTCAACACTTTGTCTATTTTTGGGAGGCGTGGAAATAATGGAAAGTTCACGTATACCCGTTAGCGCCATATGTAATGTTCGGGGAATGGGCGTTGCAGTGAGAGTTAACACATCTACGAGTTGTTTGAACTTTTTGATGGCTTCTTTGTGAGTGACACCAAATTTTTGTTCTTCGTCTATAACTAACAATCCTAAATTTTTAGGTTTCACTTTTGAAGAAAGAATCGCATGAGTCCCAATCAGCATATCAATCTTTCCTTCAGTGAATAGCTTTAAATCTGCTCTCACTTCAGATGGAGAGCGAAATCGTGAAACAAATCCTATTCTTATTGGATAATTTTCATATCTTGATTTAAATGTATTAAAATGTTGTAAGGCGAGTATCGTGGTGGGAGTTAAGAGCATCACCTGTTTGCCTGCCATAATTACTTTAAAGGCGGCTCGTATTGCGATTTCCGTTTTTCCATAACCGACGTCGCCACAAACAAGCCTATCCATCGGCCTTTGTGATTCCAAGTCTTGTTTAACTGCTTCTATCGCTGAAATTTGATCTGGAGTTTCTTCAAATTCAAATGCCGCCTCAAATTCTTCTTGCCAGATCGTGTCGGGAGGAAAGGGAAATCCGTTTAACTTCATTCGATTCGAATAGAGTAAGACCAATTCTTCTGCAAGTTTATCGACAGATTCTTGGACTCGCTCTTTAGCTTTCTTCCAGGAATTTTTACCAAGAGTATCCAACCGAGGAGTGTCTGTTCCTCCAATGTACTTTTGAATCAACGAAATTTGATCCAAAGGAACAAAAAGAGTATCTCCACCAGAATATTCTAATTTTAAAAAGTCTCTTTCTTTATTGTCAGCTTTTGTTCTTTCAATTTTTACAAATTTTCCGACTCCATGATTGACATGAACTACAAAATCCCCTTCTTTCAAATCAATGAAAGATTCGATCATTTGGGACGCTTGCTTTTTGTATCTCGTTTTACGCTTGTACTGCCTTCCAAAAAGGTCATTGTCCGTAAAGATCGTCAAGTTTTGATCGATCAATTGATACCCTTTTCGTAAATCTGAAATACCTAAGTGAATTCCAGGAGTTAGATTTGAAAAATTGATCTTTTTAGGTTCTTCTGAATCCTCATTAATTACATGAATGTTTTCTGATGGAAATAATCCAGATAACCTTTGCATTTGGGCTGCAAATGAAGAAGTGATTAATACTTTATGATTCTCGTCCTCTGCCAACAATTCATCAAAGTGTTCTTTTGCTTCACGGATTTTACCTCGAAAGCTGCGAACTTCTTTGATTGGAAAACATGGAAAATCCAGTTCATTTTTAGGTAAGAGACTAAATTCTATTGCAGGTTTTGAATCATCTGTTAGTTGAGACCATTCGTTGCCAAATGAGAGAATCTCTTCTGGTAACAGACAAATTACGTCACTTGACTTCTTTTCGAATAGCGTTTCATATTCTCGTTTCATTCCGAAGGCACGTTCTTTAGTTTCACTAAATCTTGGAAAAATCATCAAAGGCTTTTTTTCAAACAAGCTTAAAAACCCGTCATGTTTCCTCACCATCGGAAGGTGTTCTTCGATGATCACATTTTCTTCTTCGATTGGAGTTCGAAGATTTGAAAATGATTTTAACTTTGTGGTATAGGATTCATACTCGGCTGGGCTAACGATTGTTTCATTTGCTGCAGTAATCGTAATTTCTGTGATCTTTTGAATGGATTTTTGTGTGTTTGGATCAAATGTGCGTAAATCATCAATCGTATCACCAAAAAAGTCGATTCGAACTGGATCCGTCATAAACGGAGAAAAAATATCTAATATCCCGCCCTTCAAACTGAAATGGCCGAACTGTTCACATACCTCTTCTCTATGGTATCCTAAGCGAACTAAATCTTTTGTTAATTGATCTAAAGGATACTCTTTGTCTTTTTTTAATATTATAGATTTGCCTTGTAAACTTGCTTTTTCTGGAATTTTTCGCAAAACAGCTGATACAGACGTAACAATCAAGGCTTTCTGTTTGCTGAAGATACGATTGATGGTTAGAATTCGATCTCTTTTCCACTCAGACTGCCATTTTGTATACTCATAGGGAATATTTTCAGGACCTGGAAAAAAATAGAATGATTTTGGATCTAAATAGCTGTAGAGTTCTCGAGTTAAAGCCTCGGCATCGGCATTGGTTGCCATTACTACGAGAACATGATCCTCTTGTGGCAAATTTAAAAATAATTCGGATGTTAGGAGGGCTGTTCCATAATCACCGATTCCACTAATAGTTGTTTTCGCATTTTTACTCGATTGTAAAATATTGCTATAGTTGATTGCTGGTTCGATCGTCGTTACCGTTTTTTTAGATTTTTATAAGAATGAGTTTGTTGGATTAAGGGACATTTGGCGTCAAAATACGGTTATCGATTAACCTAGTTTCACCGACGAAAACTGCCATTGCCAGCAAAAACGGTGAGTTTAAGACCAGTATTTCTTGTAATGAAATTGGGTCAACAGTCTCAATATAATCAATTTTTACATTTTGACCGGACAGTAAAAAGTCAGCAAGAATCTCTCGAAGGGCTTGGGAACTAGTTTCTCCACCGAGTGTAAGCTTTTCCGCTAATGCAAATGCTCTAGGAATCAACGTAGCGGTTTCCCTCTCTTTTGAATTCAATCTCACATTTCGTGAACTCAGAGCGAGTCCATCTTTTTCCCTAATCGTTTCAATTCCCACTACTTCAATAGGGAAATTGAGTAATTTGACCATATCTTGAATGATCCTATATTGTTGGAAATCTTTGAGTCCAAAAAAAGCTTTGTTAGGTGAAACCAAATGAAAAAGCTTAGCCACAATCAACATAACACCTTCAAAGTGACCTGGTCTAGTTCTACCGCATAGATTTTTTTGTAGAAGGGATTGGCTAATTACAATGTAACCACCTTCATTTGGATACAATTCGTCCTTGTTTGGTAAAAAAACTAAATCGACTCCGACACTTTCACATTTTTTTAAATCGCCAGCCTCATCGAACGGATAGTTCAAAAAGTCCTTTGGATCGTTGAATTGGGTGGGATTGACAAAAATACAAATTACTGTTTTGTCTGTGTAAGATTTTGAGTGTTTCAATAATTCCAAATGGCCATCATGCAAATAACCCATCGTTGGAACAAATCCTATAGACAAACCAGATTTTTTCCAATCCGCAATTTGTATTGATAAATCGGAAATAGATTTAGCTACTTTCATGCATCTATATCCTCAAATCTCACTTTGACGCTGGTTCCATGTTCTTCGTCTAAACCCTCTAACTCTGACATGAGCTTCACATATGGGTACTGCTTTTTTAGCGAACTTTTTGAAATTTCTTGAAATGTAACACGTTTTAAAAAAGTGTCAACGCCTAACGATGAGTAAATCCTACTACCTCGTGCCGTGGGAAGAATATGATTTGTTCCTGAAATGTAATCACCCATTGCAACAGGCGAATAGGATCCTAAAAATACAGAACCTGCATGTTCGATGCCATCAAACTGTTCGTATGGATCTTTGGTTTGAATTTCTAAGTGTTCCGGTGCAAGTAAATTGGAAAACTCAACACATTCTTGTAAGGTCGGGAAAACCAAAATCGCAGAATTTTTGTAAATCGCACTTTGTTTCATCGATAGTCGTTTGGGACGATTCACAAATGCTATTTCCAATTCCTTAGAAACTTCTGTCGCTAAACGAGTGCTAGTCGTCAATAGGATAGCCTGAGAATCTTCACCGTGTTCTGCTTGCGATAACATATCGCAGGCCAACCACATTGGGTTAGCCGTTTCATCCGCAATGATACAAACTTCGGATGGACCAGCAGGGCTATCGATACCAATTAACCCTTTGCCTGAAAGATAAGACTTTGCTGCTGCCACATAGACATTGCCAGGACCTACTACAAATTCAGATTTTGGAACTGATTCCGTTCCGTAGGCGGCGGCGGCAATGCCTTGCGCACCTCCTACCGTTACGATCCTTCGGATCCCAAGAATTTGCGAAAGCCAGATCAAAATATCAGGAAGACCATTTTTCTGAGGAGGAGTAATCAACTGTATGTCCTTTACTCCTGCAATCGCTGCGGGAATGACACCCATAAGAACACTTGATGGATATAGGGCTGTTCCACCGGGAGCATAAACAGCTAATGAAGGTATGGCAGTATATTTGATTCCTAATCGATTGCCATCTACATCAATGGACCAAGTTTCTCTCTTTTGAGCTAAATGAAATGATTCTATGTTATTTTTTGCGGCTAAAAACGCCTCTTGGATCGGTTTGGGAACATTTGTTTTGATGGAATGCGGATCTAAAGAAATTTGTGATAGCGAGATTCCATCAAACCTCTGGGTTAAATCTTTGAGTGCCTGATCACCCTCATTTTCAACTGCCGATAGAATAGGCAAAATTTTAGTTGTGGCGAGCGTAAGATCGGATTTTGCCATTTTTAAAAAGGGCGAATAAGTATTTGGATCTGAGATCGAGGCAGATACAATCGGTATGGCCATAACTTGACTCTATCTTAAAATGAGCTATGTTCTCAACTCTTTTGTCTAGTATCTAAAGGAGAATTCTAAGAGATAAAATGAATCAATTTGACGCTGGTTTTGTTCTCTCAGGCCATACTGTGGTAACGCATCCACTTTCGCATTTAATCTTATGTTTTCTTGACCCAATTTGAATCCGGGTAAGGGATCCAATTGGGCAACATTACGCCTGGCACTCAAGTATGAATCTACCAAATTATAAAGCAAAAATGCACCAAACAACCCTGCTCCACCCTGAATTAAGTTCAATTCTTGTTTTGCTGTATCAAAATTTGACATTGCAGTATTTCGATTTAAGAGCCAAGGGATTTGTAAATCTGGATTTTCAGAAAGTAAAAATCCAATGAGCACAGAGTCGTCATAGGCAGACTTTGAACTTTGGAATCGATTGTATGACTGAGCATAGGCTCCAACGATTCCAGCAGCAATCAATGGATACACATATACCTTCCAATTTTGACCATCGATGTACTGTTGGCCCCAACCAGGTATTACTGCAGAGCGCCACAGCGTAGACCAGTAAGGAGACTCGTAATAATCCTCCGGAATTTCTTTTTTAAGAATTCTCTCTTGTCGATTCGCAAATCGATTGGCTTTCTCCTTTGAATCACTAATTACAACTCTCTGCTTGACATTTAGAGTTTTTTTGCGAGGATTTTCTAATACCAAATCATAAATTCCTGTATCCAATTCAGGAGGAATCTCAAACACAGCTTTTGCTTTTGTCGAAGATTCTATTTCAACTTTCTTTGCCGAGATGGTTCTCCCATCTAACACCAGAAATACTTTCATTGGATCGATAAAATCTTTACCGATCAGTTCGAATGTTTTCGTTTTTTCTTCTTTGGAAATAGCAAATACGCTCTCTTTCGTTAGTGTTGGGATTCTTGAAACGACAACCTCGAAGGGAACCCAATCGGAGAATGATCCCACCTTACCGAATTTATTGATGACTCCTACCCGATGTTCATATTTTCCAGAAGTAAAATTAACTACATCATAGACATTGGAATTCATCTTTTCTGAGATTACCATATAACCAGAAGAGTTTTTGATTTCTAACAAATATCCTGTGGCACCAGTTACTTCCTGCCATCTCAATTGAAAAGCCATGGTCTCCTCAGTGGTCGCAGGTTGACTATAAATCTTGGGAATTAAAGTCAAAAGAATCAGAATGATATATATAAATCTCATTCGATTATTCAACATAGATCGTTCCAGGAGTTAGTATTTTTGGAATCGTCAGGTTCGGAAGTGAAACAAAAAAATCTGAACGGAAATATGGAGATTCTTTTTCACCTTCTGATGTTGTATACAAAGCACAAACTTCAACACGGTATTTGCCTTCGTTCAACTTTGTAAAATCTGTAAAATTGTATTTTAATTGCGTGGTTCTTTCATTCAATACTTGTTTTTCTTTGATGCCGCTAGTATCAAATAACTTAAGTCTATAGGCGTTAGCCTTTTCTGATTGTTTCCAAGAAAATAAGATGCTGTTACGATTTGACACATCAATCGTTTCATTTTTTGAAGGACTCACAAGGATCGGTGTTTCCATGGAAGATTCAATTGTAAAACTCCAAGGATCACTCATTTGAGTGCCTAGGGAATTCTCTACAACAATTCTCCAGAAATACTTACCAAAATCTTTAGTTCGGAACTCATAAAAATGTTCAGAAACAGATTCAGTCAAAACGGGACGGGTCATATCAGAATTTTTTGATATTTCAATTTTATAATTTGATTTATTGCTAAGTTTTTTCCAACGAAGTAAGACTCCACCTTTTTCATTCAATTCTTGTACGGATAGGTTACTTGGCGAAAGAAGTGATATCTCTTCTTTCGCAATGATAGTAAATTGGTTTACAAGCGAGATTAAATCTTCTCTATTTTCAAGTTTTCCTCTTACTCTCCAAAAATAAGTGCCTTCATCAAGATCTTTACCAGTTTTAAAATATCCTTCTTTCAGTGTTTCCTTTTGGAGGATTGATTTAAAAGATGAATCTCGACTAAGTTCAAAAATGAAGTTTTGAAAATCTCCATTGTCTTTCCATGAAAAAAAGATATTATTTTGGATTGTCTCCTTTGGAAATATCTTTTCTTTTGCTGGTTCCATTAGAACTGGTGGTTCTGCATTGACTCTTTTTGTAATCGTAAATTTATTTGCTGGCGAAATTTTGTCTGTTACATCTGGAATGTTTGATTTTGCAACAACTCTCGCATAATAGATACCATCTGCTAAACTGTCAAAAGCTATCGCAGTATTCTGTGTTTGTTTTTCAGTTACAACATTTGAAAAGGTAGGATCTTTCGAAATCTGAGCAGTATAATTACTATACAAATCGAGAGAACCCCATGCCACCTTCACGACAGGACTCGATGAGGTATAGGATATAATCTCATCGGACTTCGGAAGAAATAAACGAAGCGCCGGATTTTCTAGAATTCTAAAACGAGCTGTTTCGGTAGAGGTTTTTGATTTTGTCTCAGGATCGGTATAACTTATCCGCCAATAGTAAGATCCTGAGGAAAGTGTCTTTGTGAGGTTTCCTGACTTAACTTTTTCAGAAACTAACACTTTCTTAAAGTCAGGAAGTTGAGATATTTCTATATTTGGACTGGTGACACGGATTGAGTCTGCAGTAGCTCCTGAGAAAGCAAAAGCTATACTTTCAGAGCCAGTTTCGGACAAAATGTTTTTTTTATCCAAAGGTTCAAGTAAACCAAATTTGGGTTTTACGATCTTTACACCTGAACTACTGACATTAGCGACTTCATCTTTGCCTACTGTTTCTTCTTTCCCATTTGAAGTAATCTTTGCCTCACCGTTTTCTACTTTTACGCTTAAATCTTCTTTTGTTTTATCGAGTTTGATATCACCCTGTCCCACTTGAACCGTTTGATCTCCCGATGTGATGTTCATTTTTACATCACCAGTTGAACCGCCTTCACGTGCCGTTTCAAAAGATCCATAAGCAAAATTTACATTGATATTTTTATCAGATATATCCAATAGTATCATTGAATTTTCGGATATATTGATTTTAGTTCCATCATTCAAGGTTAGAACTGCATCCGAAAGACCTTCCGTTCGAATCGTATCTCGATTTTTCACTTCTGTCTGTGACTCAATGGAGTCCCAAACTACTTGGTCATTAAATTTTCTAAGCACTGTTTGTGTTTTAAAAGTTAAAATACCAATGGTCGGTGTATCTGCCCCACCTATCCTAGTTGTCATATTTTTATAAAGTAAAAATGATAGGATACCCATAACAAGGATTAGAAAAGGTATTACAAATCTTGTATCATTTAACCATCTCATTTTAGGGTTCTATTTATGAGTTCTCGTAAATACTCCGTCCCAATTCGCACCGGGTGAGCTTTGTTTGTAGGATTCGCAACGTTCTATCAGAATATGACTTGCTTTGTCCTTTACACCCTTCGCTTTTTCCGAATCAGTGAAGAATGAAATCGCCTTATTCCAGTCGCGATTTAAATAGGCGGCAAATCCCTCTTCATACAATGCCGCAGATTCAAGAACATTTTGATTTGTACGAGACCTGTAACCAATTAACTCGTGAATTCGAACGGGCTCATTTTTCCCTTTCACTCGAACTAAATCCAAGTATCTTGTGACCATTTCTTCCTTTACATTAGACTGAATCGAGTCTGTGATTAAAACATTGACCCCATAATCTTTTCCTGCGGCTTCAAGTCGTGCGGCTAGATTGACCGTGTCGCCCATCATCGTGTAAGAAGCCAAAGCATCTGTACCCATAAATCCAACTTTTGCCAAACCGGAATTAAGACCAATTCGAGCATCCATTGATTGCGCTTCTTTAGAATAAAGGTTGTTTTTTGTCCAATAACTACGTAGATCAGCTAACTTCTCCACCATCTCTACACTTGCACGAGCAGCTTTTAGTTGGTGATCACTAACAGGTACAGGTGCAGAAAAAATTCCAACTATAGCATCTCCAATATATTTATCTAAAACACCTTCATGTTGTTTCAATATCAAAGTCATCGCACTTAAATATTCGTTTAGAAGCGCTGCCAAATCAGCCGATTTTAATTGTTCTGATATCGTGGAAAAACTTGCTACATCTGAAAAGAAGGCAGTAATGAGAGTCTCTGATCCCCTTTTTAAAGCGGCAAGATCGACCATTGCTTCTTGCACTACGACTGGATCGATCATACTTCCGAGAATGTTTTTTACCTTTTCTCGTTCTTCGAGACCTTGGCCCATCTCAATAAAATATTCAGTTAATAATCCTACCTCATCTTTCGTGGAAGGTTTGATTCCAATTTTAAAATTTCCCTTAGCAATCTCAAGTGTAGCTGTCAAAAGTTGTAGTATGGGTTTTGTGATTGTTTTTGAAAAAAAGAAGACAAAGATTAGCGCACCGCACAGACCGATACCCATAATGTATAAATTTCTTTTTTGAATATTATAAACTGCTTCAAAAGCTTTATCTTCAGAAACAATAGTGATAACACCTGTATCTGCAAATCCGATTTTCTTAAACGAACCCAAGAATTGTGTTTTTAACTCATCATCTAAGTAACTTGCTTGGCCAGTTGCCGCAGCACTTGTCAGCATGGTCCTAACGATGGACATCGAAGAAAGATCCGTTGCAGATAAAACCAAATCTTCTTTTGGGTGAGCGATGATGATTCCAGAACCATTTACCAAAAACGTAGTTTCAATCCCTTTCTTTTCAAAAGCACCAATGATCTTACTTAGCTTGATTACCATTACAAGGATGTTGTCCAATTGGCCATTTTCTGCGGCAGGAATAGCTATAGCAAAAGATGGTTCTAAAAAACCTGGACTTGAGTTGATAAGTACAGCTTGTCCAGAGAAAGCATCAAAAAAAGCTGATTTGTTTCTGCTCACAACATTGTGAAAATCTTCTTCCGTCAATGCTGTGGATTTTAATTCCTCTTCGTTGAATACTTCCTTTTTATTGACAAGAGTTTCTCCTTGTTTTTCAAAGATTCCCAGATAAATGAACTCCTTGTCTGAACTAAAGAAAGTTTTTAATAGTAACTTCTTTTGATCATCTGGTATCCCTTCCGTTGTCAGAGTTACCGCAATCTGTTTACCACGTTCAACGGCACTTAACATGTCCGATCCTACTTTGGAGCCAACGATCTCGGCCATTCTAAGGTTATTATCGCGCAACTGAAGTTCGCTTGTACTTCTAAAGAAAGCTGAAGCAAAAAAAATGATCGTTGATACTGTGAGAATAAACAAAAATGAAATGACAGCCATCATCTTAAGTTGGATCGAAATTTTTGCACTCGAATTTTTCAAAGGGTTGTCTATAGGATTTTTATTTTCCTCGATTTTGGCTTCCGTTTGAATCGGTTGAGAAGTCCTTTCCGTAAAAATGATTGGCTCTTCAATCAAGGCTTCATCAACCATCACACTACGCTCTTTTGGATTTTCGACAGACTCTATTGTCGATACTTCAACGTGACTCTCTTCTATTTTATTTATACTAACATTACTCGTTTTTTCTGTTTTTGTAATTTCAGCAACTGGCTCTAACTGTTTGGATGATTCCTTGGGCTTTAAATTTTCAATTAACAAAATGGGAGGGATGATTTGATATCCCGTGTCGTTCGAATTAAGCTTCTTTGCGTAACTTTTTGAAAATTCACCTAACTCTAAATAGGAACTTCCAAAAAGTGAAAAGTTTTTAGCAACATCTTCCCAACCTTCTCCTAAGTTTGCTACAAGCTGGATCTTCGCAAATTCCAATCGTGCATTTATTTCTTCATCATACGAAACAAGAATTGAAATGGAACGCGAATGGAGCACCGCTCCCCAAGCAGTTACGAGGTTTTCATATGAAGAGATAATGTCTGTTTGATAAAAAGGATATTCAATATGACTCACACCATTTGGTACACCCCAAAGAGGCATTCCAAATCGAACTTCTTTGTTTTTTAACTTTCTTGTCTGGTAAAAACAGAATAAACCATCCTGAAAATTCCATGTTTCCAGGCTTTGGGGAAGTCGATCCCAGACGAGAAATCTCAGCTTTGATTCGGAAAGAAAGCTGATATCAGGAGAAATTTCTAGCATACTGTTGTACATATCGACCGAAAACGGTATAATATCGACTGGAAATCGTCATGAAAATACTCACTCTGAATTGCAATGGTATCCGTTCCGCTCTGTCAAAAGGCTTATTTGGCATAATCCAAAATGAAAACCCAGACCTAATTGCCTTCCAAGAAACAAAGGCACCAGTAGAAGCAATTGAAACTGAAATTTGGAAAGAAATGGGATACCAGGGTCATACTTGCATTGCAGATAAACCAGGCTATAGTGGAGTTTGTATCTTTTCGAAAGTCCCACCCCAAAAAGTATCGATTGGATTTGGAGATGGAATCTTTAAATCCGAAGGTCGTTCGATTTTATTAGAATTTTCCAATTTCAAATTTTGGAACGTTTATTTTCCATCAGGTACGTCAGGCGAATTAAGACAAAGTATCAAATATTCCTTTTTGGATGAAGTCCTTGCGCTTTCGAAGACCGTAAAACGTGGGAAAAAACCAGTTTTACTTGTTGGTGATGTAAACATTGCGCATCAGGAAATAGATATCCACAATCCGAAAGCAAACGAAAAAAATAGCGGTTTTCTTCCCGCGGAACGAGCCTGGCTCTCGGATTTTTTAGCAACAGGGTGGATTGATTTGTACCGTGAAAAGAATCCAAATACCAAGGATGTTTATAGTTGGTGGACTTATAGAGCAGAAGCTCGTGAAAAAAACAAAGGATGGAGAATTGATTATATTTTAGGAACTCATGAATTTCACGGAAAAATAAACGCTGTGAAAATCGTAAATGAACCCATCGTCTCGGACCATGCCGCTGTCATTGCCGATGTTCAAATATCTTGACATACGAAGCGACATCGATTGTAGTTTAGGTATGCAACGTTCTTTACCTCTTATAATTGTTTTTCTTTCATTTTACCAGTGTTCTATTATCGGTGTATTACAAGAAAAAATTCCAAGGCCCGAATTTACTTTTGAATCGCTCAGCATCAAAGAGGTTACTCTTTCCGAAATCACATTAAAAATGGTAACTACCTTAGAAAATCCCTATCCGGTGAGTCTTCCAAAATCATTGCTCTCGATGGATTTAAACATTGAAGGCAATCGTTTATCAAGGATTTCTACAGATCTAGGCGAGATTCAATCAAAACAATCAAAATCACTCCCTTTTGAAATCAAAATCAAATATACAGATCTCATCAAAATCTATCAAAGTTTACCAGGGAAATCTTTGCTCGTAGTCGCTTTGAATGGCAATGTGAAAGTTCCTCTTCCTGCATCTCTTGCAAATATCGGTCAAGATTCGATCACGTTTCCTTTCCAAAAGCAAAGGGAAATACCTGCAGTTATGCCAAGTGTGGATATCAAAAATTTTAAAATACTTATGCCATCCAAAGAAGAAATCACGTCCCAATCGAACTCCTCTGCTGTTGCAAGTTCGGCATTAAGTTTTTTAGATGGTCTACTTTCGGGAAAATCCAAATCTCAAAGTGCAAAATCCGCCGCCACAGCGGGACTTTCCAATCTCGACTTAAACTTAAAAACCGAGTTTGATCTACAATTTGAAAACAAAGCGGCATCTGATCTTATTTTTCAGAATTTGAACTATGACCTCAAGTTAGGTGGTGAGAATTTTCTGAAAGGGACTCCCAAGGAAATTGTTAGCAATGGACGGGAATCGACAGTCAAAATTTTAACAGCATTTCCAATAGCGCAGATTAGCCAAGGTTTGTATAAAACCATTCAGACAAAAACTGCAGGATTTGACTTAAAAGGGAATTCAGGGATGAAAGTTCCAGGAATCCCGGAAGGCATGGACTTTCAATATGCAAAAACTGGAAAGTTTAGCTGGTAGTTACTTTTTCTTTTGTAACATTTGTTTTACTTCATCTCTCGATTTGGCAGGATACAATCGAATCTGATAGTTAATCATAAACTTAACAACTGTTGGCATACCATCTTTTGATAAGTGTTCGTAATTCCATCTGGATGCATCGTTTTGAATTAACTTTGCGATATCATTGATTCGAGGAACGCGTCTATCAAAAGCGATAGTTTCCAACTTGCCAGTGTTTGAATTCAAACCAATGGCTACGTATCCGTCGTCAATAAAATTGATGAGATCAAAACGTTTCACTTCTTCTTTGGCAAGTTCATCTCCACCTAAATCAGGCTTTCTTAAAATCTTGTCCGAGCTACGTATCTGCCTGATTTGGTATTTATCAGATGAGATAAACACTCTAAATAGTTCGTTGGGAATCTCGCTTTTCTTCTGGAAAAATGGCAATTCATTTGAATGATTTTGAACCACTTCGCCTAGCTCGTTGTATATGACCTCACCGTCACCTCCAGGAGGCGGGAGTAATTCCCCGACCATAATTGTTTCTGATACGGTGGTTACATTCGCAGTTTGAGAAGTTTTGCATGATAAATGAAGAATAAGTATAAATACGAAAGTAAGGATGAAAAAACGATTTCTAAAGAGCATTTTACTTGATTCTTTATAATTGAGCAAAACTTGCAAGAAAAATTATAACTTTAACCTATTAGATAGTGAGAAAGCAAAGTTGCAAGGCCTAGAAAAAAGAAGAATCCACAGACATCCGTCATCGCCGTAACAAAAATTGAAGAAGCAATGGCTGGATCGATACGGATTGCTTTTAATAAAATCGGTACGAGGGAGCCAGACAAGGAAGCAACTAACATATTTACTAACATCGCGGATCCAACAACGAAACCAAGTACTATGTTACCTTTGACGAAGTAAATCATAAGTCCAGTCACGGAACCCAATACAATGCCGTTGATACATCCGATGATAAACTCTTTTTGAACTGCTTCCCACCAATTCGAAAATGTCAAATCTCCAGTGGCAATATTTCGAATCACAACAGTAACAGATTGAGTGCCAGCATTTCCACCAAGGCCCGCAACTATGGGCATCAACGTTGCTAGAACAACTATACGTGAAATCGTTTCTTCAAAAAAGGCAACGACGGAAGAAGACAGAAATGCTGTTAACAAATTTACATTCAACCAAATGATCCTTCGTTTTACAGACTGGAAAATGGGAGTACTGAGTCGTTCGTCTTCGGATACACCCGCCATTCTGAGTATATCTTCTGATGCTTCTTCTTCGACAATCTCTAGTATGTCATCCAAAGTTAATCGCCCTATGATTCTACCCAAATCGTCGACAACCGCGGCACTTACTAAATCGTACTTTTTGAACGCTAAGGCTACCTCTTCTTGATCCGTATCATAGTGGAATGAATAAACCGAAAAGTTTGTGATTTTGGAAATCTTTGTATTTATGGGGGTTAAAAATAAATCCTTTAATGGGATGAAACCTCTTAAAATTCCTTCGTCATCAGTTATATAAATTTGATATATATCTTCGATTTCTTTTGCTTTTTTACGGACATTGATGATACCTTTTCGAACGTTATCAGCAAGTGTTGCGGTCGCAAAATCCTTAGACATTAACCTTCCTGCAGTAGATTCTCGAAATCCCAATTGGGAACGGATTTCGAAAGAGTCTCGTTTGCTAAGAGCCGAAAGCACTTTTTCTCGCTTATCGTCTGCTAAATAGGAAAGAAGGTAGGTTGTTTCATCTGTTTCGATGTAGTTTAATGTTTTTGAAATCTCGTCGATAGTTAATTCATCTAGGAACAGAGATAAGGTCTCATCGTCCATTTTGATAAGAGTATAAGACTGTTCTTCGGAAGAAAGAAGCCTGAAGAGATAAAGGGACTCATCGCTGTCTAGCTCGGGAAGAATGGATGCAATATCCGCAGGGTGAGCCCCATCGAGCATGTCTTTGAGAAAATTGGAACGTCCGTCTTGGATCGCCTCACTTAACTCTTCAAGGAAGGTATTGTACGTTTCGGCTTCTTTATCGATCTTGGTACGAAAGAGGGTCTCTTTACTTACTTCTTCTTCCATGTCCCGCCTGCTTCCAAAAATTTACTATTGACGATTATGTCACAAACTACATGTCTATGTATATGTCCCCATACCCTATCTTTTCACGAACTAGTTTTTTTCTTTTCCTCGTTTTTTTTCAATGTGTCCTTTTTGAACCTAAATTAAACACCGTACCCGATGCCTTCGTTCGTGAAGAAGTGATGAATGAGGAACAGAAAAACGCTGTAAAGGTATTGAAACAAAAAGTCGTCGCTCTAAACACCGAAACCACCGCTCTCAAAAAAAATAATGAAGTCAATGGTCAGTCCATCAAAATCTCTAAAGCGAAAATTGCGAAACACTCTGCTACTTCGACACTTTTGCGTGAAAAAGAGAAGCTATTCCTGATAAAGGACGATAGCAACAATGCTAAACGAATGTTAGATGAAGCAAAGGCATCAGATCTCGAAAAGTCTAAAGAAGAAACAAGGCTAGAAACATGGATGCAAAAACAAGCGGAGGATATGGCATTCTCGCAAATGAAAGAGGCACAATTAGCTGAAGTGATCGCGGAATTGGAACTTGTTCGCGCAGAGATCGCAGTCAAATACCAAGAATTTCAAGGAAAAACCGTTAAAGATGTAGATTTTGTCGACAAAACAAAGTTTGACGCTCAGTACAATGGTAAGAAGGCAGATACTCGCAGAAAAACAGCTGAATGGGAACGTATCAAAAATAATGCGGCAAAATTACCGAAAGTAAACCTAGAGGATACACATCTTGAAGAAAACAAATAAACAAATCAAATTGTTTCTAGTTCCATTACTTCTCTTCCTTCTTCCCTTTTCTCTTTTTGCAGATTGGATCTATTTTCCTGTTGAGTACAACCAACTCTATCGGGAAAAATATGCTCTCGAAGTACAGTTACATGATTTAAAACGACAATACGAAAATGACCTAAAACAACTTGATGATGAAAATAAAAAACTCGGCAATCAATTACAAAATTCGCGAGAAGATTTGGAATTGGAGAAACGAAATCGAAAGGAAGAACAAGACAATTTTTCAGATAAGATAAGAGATTTGGAAATGAGATTAAGGAGTGCCGAAAAGAAAGGCACCGACAAAGAAAAGTCGATTCTAGAAGATGCACGCCGAAGGGAAGACAAAGACCAAAAGGAGATTGATTCGCTTCGAAAAAAACTGGAAGACGAAGAAAAACAATGTCTTCAAAAAGAACAGGCATTACGCGAACAATACGAAATAAAGATAAGAGAATTGAACGATAGAATTCGAAATCTTGAAAATGAAATTTCCAATCTCAAACAAATGAATAAAAATCAAAAGAGAGAATTGGAACGTTTGGCCGACCAAGCAAAGGAATTGGAAGAAAAGTTAGCAAAAGAGATTTCCAGCGGAGACATCCGCGTGAAACGCTTTCACAACAAACTCATCATAAATATAGATGATAAATTATCCTTTGATAGCGGATCGGCAGATTTGAAACCAACAATTTTACCTGCAATTGATAAGATAAAAGAGATATTAGGTTCTTATCCAGAAAATTATATATCCGTTGAAGGTCATACAGACAATGTTCCTATCAAAACTAAATTCCGAAATAATTGGCATTTATCAACAGAACGTGCACTGGCAGTTTTAGACCAATTGCTTTCGAATAAAAATTTAAATCCTAAAAATTTTTCGGCGGCTGGATATAGCGAGTACCAACCAATTGTCCCGAATACTACAAAAGAGAATAAAGGACAAAATCGAAGAGTGGATATTGTGATCATTCCTAGAGCAATTGGTCCGTCGGCTGGTAATTCTCCATGACAGAATCTTTCGAACTACACCATTCTAAATCTAGAAAGCGAAAGAAACTATTAACGTTTCTAGGTATTTCTGGTTTTTTATCTGTCGCCATTTTTATCATTGAATGGGTGGGCTCTAGGGAATCAGGAAGCCTAGCATTGTTTGCCGATGCAGGCCATATTGCTACCGATATTTTTGCTCATATGATTTCCTTTTTAGCGATCATACTGTCTGCAAAAAAAGCGAATTCCAAGTTCCCTTTTGGATATCATCGCATTGAAGTTTTAGCCGCTCTTGCGAACAGCCTACTTCTCGTAGGGATTGCAATCTTTATATTGTATGAAAGTTACATCCGAATTCTATCTTCAGAACCGATTCATACAGATTCTATGTTAAGTTATTCATTGATTGGTCTTGTGATCAATCTTTGTTCAGTTGCTTTGCTTTTTAAAGTCAGCAAGGAAAGTCTTAATTTAAAAAGTGCATATTTACATGTATTAAGTGATTTATTGGGAACTGTTGCTGTGATAATTGGGGCATTTATCATACAATGGACTGAGATTCTAATCATTGATAGTATACTCAGCATTTTTATTGGTCTGTTCATTTTGCGATCGTCATACTCAATCTTAAAGGAAAGCATAGAAATTCTGCTCGAAGCGTATCCCGAAGAATTTGATAAAGAGCACTTCTTAAATCATGTTCAAAGTTTAAAGGGCTTAAAGTCTATTTCTATGTTTAAAGTGAGAAAATTGACTTCAGGCGTATTTACAATTGAATTGCAGGCAATTACTGAAGATGAGGCGAATCGAGATTTTTTAACCTTAGAAATTCATAAAGTAGCAAAATCGCATTTTGGAATCCCTTACATTTCCGTAGAACTAGTAAGTGTAGGACTCTTATCCAATTTGTCCAAAATAGAGCTACTGGAAAAGGAAGATCCCAACTTGCATGCACACCATGGTCATGGCCATCATGGTCACAAACATTAGGTTTTCCTAATGTTTCTCATTTTTTTCTGAGTAAGATACCTCGTTAAATGATCATCCCAGAGGAATATACCAAAGTCGGGATTGACTTTGGTCAAATCTTTCATTTCCGTAATCTCATAGATTTCACATAATCTTTGTAACAAAGCATTTGTTGGAAACGGGAAGGCTTCTTCTAGGACTTGCAAGTGATTGTTATGAGCTAGATTCTGTGACACATTGTCTCTAAATTGTTTCAATTCTTCCCACACTCTTAAAAAAAGAGTATCTGTCTTAAAAAATGGAAGGCTTTGGGTAAAGCCCAGAAGTATAGAGATAAGGCCAAACATTTCCTTCAAGCGAAGCTCTATACCTAAATTGGAGTAATCATTCAATACCATATCGGATTGTGACAATGGAAGGTCCACAGCAGTCATCTTTAGATGATTCACATTTTTTACAAAAGTGGTATGAATTACTTCCATGGAAAGACTGACATTGTGTTGCTCCTTATCTATGCAATACACTGGAAATGTATCACCCACCGGTACTACCCAAAATACAGAGTTTGCGCTCGCTCCATTTGTTATGAATGATTTCGTTCCATTTAAAAAAAAATCGTTATTGATTGAAGATTTTAATTTTCGAAGACTCCCTTCCCAACCAGGCTCTGAGACTCCAGTTGCAAGAATCGAACTGTCTCGACCAAATCGATCTAACAGATATTTTGTTTTGGACTCATTGCCTGCAAGCAGTATTCCGCCCGATACATTCACTTCTACCATCATTGCCAAGGCGAGATGGATACCATTTGGCATAGCACTGATCATCTGTAGATTCTTTTGAAAATTTACGATCGCACCTTTGTCTATTAGATCTTTATGAATAGGGAATATACCTTCCTTAATCAAAACGGGTTTTAACTCTTTGTACATATCTCCATCGACACCGTTTGCGAAGAACCTAACTAAGGATTCATAAATGACATTCATTGCTTTTTATGCTTTGTTTTTTTATCGGCTTCCTTTTTGGCTTCGCTCTGTTTTACTTTCGAATCGAGTGCTTTTTCCTCTGCAAGGACTTTCTTGAGATACTGCCCCGTAAATGATTCTTTTACTTCCGCAACTGCTTCCGGTGTTCCTTTTGCAATGACAAGACCACCTCCTTCACCTCCTTCAGGTCCGATATCAATCAAGTAGTCTGCGGCTTTGATCACATCTAAATTGTGTTCAATGATCACCATGGAGTTTCCTTTCTCGACGAGAACTTGAAGCACTTGCAGGAGTTTTTGTATATCTTCAAAATGCAATCCGGTAGTCGGTTCATCTAAAATATAAAGTGTCTTCCCCGTTGGTCTTTTAGATAGCTCTGTTGAAAGTTTGATCCGTTGTGCTTCTCCTCCAGAGAACGTTGTGGCGGCCTGTCCTAACTTGATATAGCCTAAGCCAACATCCATAAGTGTTTCTAACTTTCGTTTCAGTGAAGGTATCATTTCAAAAAAGATAACTGCTTCCTCTACTGTCATTTCCAATACATCTGAAATATTTTTTCCTTTATATTTCACTTCCAAAGTTTCGCGGTTGTATCGTTTGCCCTTACAAACCTCACATTCCACGTAGATGTCAGGAAGGAAGTGCATTTCAATTTTTAGTATGCCGTCTCCTTCGCACTTTTCACACCTTCCTCCGGAAACATTAAAGCTAAAACGTCCCGGTCCATAACCCCTTACTTTCGCTTCTTCCAAACCACTAAAAAGCTCTCGTATGAAAGTAAACAATCCAGTATACGTTGCAGGATTTGATCTTGGAGTTCTTCCAATCGCTGATTGATCAATATTAATTACTTTATCTAGGTGTTCCTTTCCTTGGATCTTTTTGTGTTTTCCAGGCACTAGCTTTGATCCTTGAATTGAGCTTGCTAGTTCTTTATATAGAATCTCGTTGATGAGTGTTGATTTTCCAGATCCTGAAACTCCAGTAACCACAGTCATTGTTCCAAGTGGAATTTCCACATCAATGTTCTTTAGATTGTTATGTGAAGCACCAGTTATTTTTAGAAAATTTCCGCTACCAGTACGCCTCTTTTCTGGCATTAGTATTCTAGAGACGCCAGAAAGAAACTTTCCTGTCACTGAGTTTGGATTCTTTTTGATTTCGTCAGGTGTACCAAAAGCAACGATTTCACCTCCGTGAACGCCAGCACCTGGTCCCATATCAATAATAAAATCAGCTTCCTCCATCGTCTCTTTGTCATGTTCAACGACTAGCACAGTATTCCCTAAATTTCGTAACCCTTTTAAAGTCGTTACAAGCTTCGAATTGTCTCGTTGGTGTAGACCAATCGATGGTTCATCCAATATATAAAGTACTCCCATTAGGCGAGATCCAATTTGTGTCGCCAATCGAATTCGTTGCATTTCTCCACCAGAAAGTGTTCCAGCTGATCTGCTCAAATTCAGATAACCAACTCCGACATCGTTTAAAAAATTCAAACGTTGTAAAATTTCCTTTAGAATGGGACGACTGATCACCTCGTCGGCACCTACCCATTTAACTTGTTTTGAAAAATCCAAAGCTTTCGATATACTAAATCCAGTATATTGATCAATACTAATACCGTTCACTTTAACTGCTAGTGCTTCGGGACGTAGTCTTTTGCCTTTACATACGTCACAATCGTGGTTGGTCATAAATGTTTCATACCACTGGCGCATAGAATCCGATTTGGTTTCTTTATACCTTCTTCGAAGGTTCGGAATGACTCCTTCAAAATTTTTCGAAAATTCATAATGAGAATTCGCTCCTCGAAAATCGTAGTCGATCTGGATGGATTCATCTCCATAAAGAATCGTCTGTTGTATCTTTGGAGAAAGGTTTTTCCAGGGTGTATTCAAATTGAACTTTAGCTTTTTGGAGATGGCTGTAATGGTTGCCATGTACCAATAGCTGTTTGATTTTGCTCCACCCCATGCTTCGATACAACCATCGGCGAGAGATGATTCTTCTTCACTGACTAGTAGGTTTTCATCAAATTCGAGAATAGCACCTAATCCATCACAGTTGTCACAAGCTCCAAAAGGTGAATTGAATGAAAACAATCTGGGACTAAGTTCCGGTATAGATACATTATCACATTTGGGACAAGAAAGTTTTTGAGAATAAAGGTGATCCTTTTCTCCATCTTCAACAATGAGAATGCCATCACCAGTTTTTAAGGCAGTTTCTACTGAGTCCGACAATCTGGATTGAATGCCTGATTTCATAACAATGCGATCTACCACAATATCAATGTTTGCTTTGAAATTTTTCTTAAGGGGAATTTCATCCTCAAGTGTATAAATTTCTCCATTTACTCGAACGCGATTGAAGCCTTCTTTTTTGTATTTTTCCAATACTTCCCTATGTTCGCCCTTTTTTCCTTGGATGACTGGCGCGAGAAGTTGTAATTTTGTACCTTCTGGAAATAAATTGATCCGATCAGTGATTTGGTCAACAGATAGCGATGTGATCGCTGTCCCACATTTAGGACAATGGGGTTTGCCAACGCGAGCATATAAAAGTCTCAAATAATCATAAATTTCTGTAACTGTTCCGACGGTAGACCTCGGATTACGGTGTGTAGTTTTTTGTTCAATGGAAATGGCTGGTGAAAGCCCTTCGATTAGATCAACTTCAGGTTTTTCCATTTGACCCAAAAATTGTCTCGCATAACTAGATAGTGATTCCACATAACGCCTTTGCCCCTCAGCGTAAATGGTATCAAAGGCCAAACTTGATTTGCCGGAACCGGAAAGCCCGGTCACAACAATTAATTTGTCCCTGGGGATGTCTAAATTGACATTTTTTAGATTATGTTCACGAGCGCCGCGTATTCGAATGAAAGATTCCACATCTTACAATATGTTTTCCTCTTTCATTCTGAAAAGAATTTTAAGAGATGGGAAGTTGAGGGGACACCAATTGTTACGTATTATTTTCCAATTCATTTTTTTACCCATTCGCCTGCTTTATTTTTTTTATCTAAGTCTAAGGACTTTTTTATTGCGCAAAAAAACAATATTACATTGGGAGTTTCCCTCTTATTTCGAAACCGCGAATCAATCTTTTCTAGTTCGCAAGATTCGTGGAAAAAACACCTCGGTCACAAGACTCGATTTTCTATTAACTCTTCGTTCCCTCAGAAAACTTCGCCAACTTAAGAATCTAAAAATATTTCTCCCTCCACTCGACTGGACTTTGGGAGACGCTTGGGAGGTGATGGAAGAACTCAAATTTTTACAAAACGAATGTGAAGTCGTTGTCGATGGATTTGCAAAAGAAGGAAGTCTGGGAACCCTAATCCTCCTATCTGCTTGCAACAACGTCTATCTCAATGCGGACTCAGAGTTTCAATTAACCTTACCCTCAGCAGAGCCTACTTTTTATGGAGATTTTTTGAAACACTGGGGAGTACAAGTAGAATCCTATGCAAGTGGACCGTTTAAATCCTTTGCTGAGAGTTTTACGCGTTCTAGCTTTTCTAAAGAGGCTCGAAACAATCTTTCCGAACTTGTTCTCGATTTACAAAATAAGATTTTGAATGTGATCACGTTAGATGGTAAATTAGATAAAAAAGCATTTTATTTCCCGATTTTGACGAGTTCGATGCTTGTCCAATCCGGTTTTGCAAAAAGTGAGCTTTCCAAGGATGATTTTTTTGTTTCTCCCGAAAAGTGCCTAAATGAAGGAGATATCCACACATTAAACACCAAACGTGTATTTCGATTCTTTTCACGAAGGTCTCCTATCATTTCCGTCATTCCACTAACAGGAGCTATCAGTTCAGGAGAATATTCAAATACGGAAAGAGAGTTAGGTAAAATTGAAGCATATCCAACAATCGAGCTTATCAAAGAGTTGGGTGAAGACAAAAAGATTGGAGCCATAATTTTGGAGATCAATTCACCCGGAGGTTCGGCATTCCACTCCGAATTGCTCTATAAAGAAATTAAAAAAGTCAGAGAAACAAAACCAGTTTTTGCCTATTTCAAAGATACAGCGGCGAGTGGTGGATATTATATCGGATCAGCCGCAGAAACAATTACGGCTTCACCCGTTTGTATTACGGGTTCAATCGGTGCCGTTATGATCAGAGCAAATTTGAAAAAGTTATATAATAAAGCAAAGATACAAAAAGAATCCATTGGTTTTTATCCTTACAGAGATATCATGTCGGAATATACTCCTCTCTCCAAACCATCCATACAGTATCTTACTTCCGAAATCAAACGTGTCGAATCTCAGTTTTATGAACGAGTAAAATCTGGCCGGAATATGACGGATGCTGATTTAAAGATATTGGGTGGTGGAAAGGTTTACTTACCAAAAATTGAAACAAAAGTTGTCGATCGATTAGGTGGAGTTCTTGATATCATTGATCAATTAAAAGAAAATTTTCCTAAAAAACAATTTTCTTATCACTATGAATTGCCAGAATTTAGTTTGCGTGCATCCATTCCATTTTTAAATCGTTTTACTCAGGCAAGTATTCCAACATGGGTAAAAAGCATATTTGCTATGCATGAAGCGGATCTATTTGGAAAGATTCTTTACTTTTGTCCAATTCGCATCAAGTAATTCGCTTACTAGGTCTTGCTTGCCGCTTTATGCAAACGATTGAGTATAGAGTCTTTGTATTTATCTTCTAAGGGAGATTGACAGTAACAAGTCTGAATGTGATTTTTATCTGAATCAATAAAGAAGGAATATAAATTGTGCATATACTCTTCATTTGTAGAAAAACAAATATCCAATCCCTCCCTAGGTGAGAATCCACTTCCTATAAATGCAGTTTTTTCTAGAATGGGAAGCGAATCCTTGTTTGATGAGGATTGGGAAAGGGAAGAATTAAAAGTTTTTTGAAAGTCTATCTGATTCAGAATCACAACTTTAGCGATAGGAGAATAATGACGGTATTTCATACCTGGACTTCTAATCTCATTGATTGCATTCGGCTTATTTGCCATCTCTGGTGTTTCCGGAATCACTGAACCATTTGATACATTAATCAGCTGAAAATTTACGTTTGGAAATTTTGACCTCAGATCAGTTTCAGTAATTTTGCCTGGGCGTAAAATTACTTTTGTATTTGTTGTCATATCGATCACAGTTGATTCGATCCCTATTTCTGGCGCGTTTCCTAATAAAATTCCATCGACGATACCATCATAGAAGGAATGAACATCTGATGCTCTCGTAAATGATGGTTTCCCGGAAGGATTTGCTGAAGGTGCCGAAATTGGGACCCCAGATTGTCTAATCAAATCTCTCGCTTCTCTATGTCCTGGTATCCGTACGGCAATGGTATCCAGATCCAATGAAAACAGGGATTCATTTTTTTTACGGAGTACAAGCGTTAGCGGACCTGGTGAAAAAGTTACTAAACACTCTTGCGAAATTTCATCTAGGTAACAATAATCGCGTATTTGATCGATAGAAAAAAAATGCGCGATCAACGGATTGTCCATCGGTCGGTTTTTGATCGTATAAATTCTTTTGCATGCATGGAAGTTGGTGCTTGCTGCACCAATTCCAAAGACTGTTTCTGTGGGAAAGACTACAATACCACCACTGGCAATGATACGACCAAGCTCTCTCGTATCACTTGTAATGGTGGTGGTCATTTTAGATTATAATTGTTTGGTTCCTGTTTTCGACTTGATTTTCGAAACTTTGACAGGTTCCACCTCTTCCTCTTTCTTTTTTGGGTTCATCAGTTCCTCCATTTCTTGTGCAGAAACCTTGGCTACCGCTGGAAGTTTACCTTGCACAAGTAAACTTAGATAGTCGTTGATTTCTGGATCGTTGTCTGTCACAAGTTGCCAAAATGAAAATCCACCCAAATCATATTTACGCAGTAGACTCATTTTTTCTTCAAAGGCTTTGCGGTTCATATAAAAAGCGACTCGGTCACAACCACCACTGGAATACCATAAAGTAGGATCTTCATAAGCACGCCCTTTATGAATATCGCTGAACTTTGATAAGTTTCTCCAATTCGCTACTTTATTTTCAGCTAGAATAATTTGATTGATATCTGTTGGTTGGTGCTTCTTATGTGCGCCACTTCGAATTCGTATGACATCAGAATGATATACGGCTTTCGCTGAAGCTTTGCAATTTAGTGCCCAGTCATATCCATAAGTCGGTATGGCCATATATAGCTTTGCTGTGGGTACACGTTTTTTCGCATAAGCGATGATATCTTTTAACCAAACGTTTGGTGCTTGGGGACCAGGACCTGGGTTATGATACTTTCTTGGATGTAACTCATAAGCCATAATCTTAACGCGATCTGCATGTTTTGCAAGAAATGCGTAGTCATGAGTTGTTGGACCGCGCCAATTTTCTCGGAAATCAAGTTGGATTGGTTTTGCGAGGCCTTTGCAATGCATTTCCTTCTTTTTATCAGAAGGTGTTTTGGGATGTACTGCTACAGAAATCATCTTTCCGTGTTTGTGTATTTCTTTGGCAAGAAGAGCGAAAAATTCTTCAAACTTTTCCTTTTTATCACAACTCATCCCTTCGTAGTCGATATCGATTCCATCGTATCCATAAGTTAATACTTCGTTTACAATGATTTGAATGTGTTTATCACGAATGTCAGTCCGACCACCCATTCCAATATTTTCTTGGATCTTTTCTTTCGGATTTTCCCAACGGAAGATAGTTGGAATGATCTTTACTTTTGGATTTAAGGCACGTAATTCAGCAACTCTCTCCTTTCTTGATGTTTGTGACCATGAAGAGATGAGCTCACCGTTATTTGAAAGACCCCCGCGCAAGGTATAGATAAATGGATGGATCTCATTGTACAAATGAACCGTTTTTTTCATTGCAGTCCAATCTGTTGACCACGCCGAAGCGCGAAAGGAAACGCGCTCATCTGCTACAAAATCTGCCGGTTTTTCGTCAGAGACTATAGCTGGATTCACATTTTCCGTGTTTGAGACTGGTGAAGTTGAATCCGCATCATTTGAGGTTTCGTCTGGTTTCGGTATTTCCATGGAAGGTGTTTCTGAGGCAACTGCCTCCACTGTTTGTCCAGCTGAAGAAGAAACATTCTTAAGTGAGACGGTATCAGATTCCTTCGCCATTAGATTCATTCCGAGATAAAAGGAAAAAGCGGAGAGGAATACCCAAGAAGCAAAAAGAAACGTATACTTTGAACCGGCAGAAAGAACTCTTTTCGGCTGATTGGATGAATTTTGATCAGGTTGTATTTCGGACATAGATTTGTACTTACTTTAACTATCGTGTATTTAAAAAAAAGAGTAGAGAAGAAAATCAGGATGTTATTTTAATCTTACCATATCCATGTTTTTCTTCGCCACTATCTCTCCTAGCTTAAAATTTCTAACGCACTCTTACTTAAAAGGACACAAATGAAACATTTGAATCAAAAGCCCGTGATCTTATATATAATTCTCCTTAGTCTCTTTTTGACCTTCCTGCTCATGGCAGAACTTACGGGGAGTAAGCTATTTACTGTCTTCGGTTTTACGATGACTATGGGAGTGATTCCGTTTCCCATTACCTTCATCATCACAGATTTGTTAAATGAGTATTTCGGTAGAAAGGTGGTTCGTGCCACAACTCTAATTGGTATGGTCATGATTGGTCTTGCTTATGTACTGATTGTTATCGACATTCAAATTCCTGCTAGTTCAAGTTCTCCTATCGATGATCATTCATTTCACACTGTATTTGCCAATTCTGGGCTAGTAATCATCGGCTCCATCATTGCTTATCTGATTGGTCAATTTATTGACATCCAAGTGTTTCATTTTCTCCGAAAAAAAACACAAGGAAAACACATTTGGCTACGTGCAACAGGTTCCACGATTCTATCTCAATTGATCGACTCGTATGTAGTCATCTTTATTGTTTTGTGGAACACACACTCAGCTAGTTCGATGGCAGCCATATCCAATACAAACTTTTTTTATAAGATGGCGATTGCTATTCTGATCACACCCTTACTCTATGCGATCCATATCTACATTGACAATTATCTTGGTGCTGATCTAAAAAAAGAAATGATGCAAACCGCCATGGAAGAACCCGGTTTGGAATCTTCAATACAGGTTGGATAACTGAATGGGAAAGCCAAGGAATAGCCAGCTCCGAGACCTATTCGGAAAACCGGTTTTAAATATTGGACACCGAGGAACTCGTGGCCTTGCGCCAGAAAATACGCTCGAGTCTTTTCGGAAAGCATACGAGTCGACACATATCTTTGAATTAGATACAATGTTGTGTGGATCAGGAGAGCTAGTTGTCATTCATGATGAAACCATCGATCGAACCACTAAAGGAAGTGGCAAGGTTTCTGATCTCTCTCTTTCGGAAATCCAGAGTTACGATGCTGGTTCGTTTTTTTCAGCCGATTTTTCCCATGCAAAAGTTCCCACTTTACGAGAAGTATTACTTGGACTGCCCGATGAATGTATCTTCGACATTGAGGTAAAATCCTTTGGCTTTGACAAGGACAGGTGGCAACTCGCAAAGGCTTTATTAATGCTTGTAACAGAATTGAAAGTTCAAGATCGAATCTTTATAACTTCATTCGACCCAAATTTGTTACAAATGGTTAAAAAAGAAAACCCAGATTTACTTCGAGGCCAATTGATCGACGCGACCTGGAACGAAAGAGATTGGGAACTTTCTGAGCCGGATTTAATCTTACCAAATTTTAAGTCGGTTACCAAAACTTTTGTTCGACATCTTGAAGAATTAGACCTGATTTTTATTCCCTATACTGTTAACCAACCAGGAGATTGGGAAAACATCATACAAGCAGGAGCATATGGGATCATTACAGATCGTCCTGACCTTCTCAAAACATTTTTACAGCCTTAAGTTTAAATCGACATACCACCTGCAAATACAACTTCGATAAATCCGAAGTTTTGTGAAGCGCGATTCGATCCACCGCTAGTATATACATTGTTCAAATCAATATAACCCCCTTTCGCTCCCAATTCAATGAAGAAAGAGCGGTTAAAGTCATAACGGTTTGCCACGTATCCAGTCACACCATAACCGGATAAATGGAAGTTATTGTTTTGGCCCTTTCCAAAAACACGAACGTCGCTCCGACAAACAACTGCTCCAGCACCAATTGAAGATACAAGACTCAATCCACTTTGACCATCTTTGGCAGTCCAAAGAGGAACGATCCAACCTAGATCAGCGAATAGTAAATTCAATCCATCTGTGTGTTCATATTTCAGAATATCAGGTGTAAGCGCAATGGTTTGTTCTCCGCCATGATAACCAGCCATCTCGTTTACGTGATTTGGAAATAAATAAAGAAAGATAAGTGCTTCAACCGATGGATCTAACTGACTTTTGGTAATCACCAAAGGATCAATATAGCCTGAATAATTGACCGATTGACCTTGAGTGATCACATATTTCATATGATCTTGTCCAAATGACAAAAATAAGTGATCGGAAAAGTAATAGTTCGCCTTAATATTGTATTGTGGAATTTCAAACTTTGTCGGATTCAAATAGACTTCTGCTTTAAAAGACTCCGGTTTGTCCCTGGCATCTACGCCTTTAAGAGTATAATTATATCCCGGTCCGCGAAAGTTAATGTCACTCTGTGTGTAATAAGACCGATTGTAACCCCAAAGTAAATTCCATCTTCCTTTTCTTTCATGAATTGAGGCTACAGATTCATACTCCTCAGCATTGAGCGATATGAACGAAGACAAAACTAAAAAAGAAGAAATTAGAAAGAAGAGTTGGTGTTGCTTCAAAATCAGTTTTGTCCCTGAGGGACGTTGCCAGAAAAGAGCAGGACACGAATAGGGATTTTTTAGGAATATTTTTTTTTTATTTTGGCTTATTGATCCCTTGATACAGCCACAAACGATTTCCCCATATATCAAGATACGAACAGTAATTCATCGTGGATGGTAGAGTAACTTCTTTTTGAAACGTTGCAGGTAAACTAATCTTCAAATCATCAACAATCAACGTAAGTGTTCCGGGAGTAACCGGACATTGTTCGGATGGTCTTGAAAAGATAATACGAAGACCATTTGTAAGCAATAACTCAGAATGAGGTTCTGAGCTTGTTGACAAGGATCCACCTAAAAAAGACTGGTAAAGCTTGGCCGCGATCCGTGTATCATCTCCTCCGTGAAGATTGTATGCATAACATTGTAACTCGCTCATCATTTTTTTCTTCCATTCTAAAGAATCAAAGAATCTCCTTTCTGTAAGTATTGTTTCAGCTCATGAAAACAAAAGTTCTGATCATTTTATCTTATCTTATTGTTTGTTTGTTTTATATACAATTGGGTGATAGTGCGATTTACGAAACTCTTTACCATTCCGATAATCTTTTTTTACCACTATTTTCAAACGACCTTAATCAATGGAATTTTTCACATTGGTATCTTCCACCTTCGAATTATCTTTTCCCAGATGCGGTGGCAATGTGTATTTTTTCTTTCATTGTTCCTGATCTTTCTCTACCCATTGCTTTTGGAATATTGAACCTGATTTTACTGCAACTATCTACCTTTCTTTATCTTAGGATACTTAGGGGGGATCGATTTGCACTTAAGATGAACCTGTTTTCCTTATTGCTTCTTTCTCTACTCGGATCAATATTTTTTTTTGATGGAAGTCGGATCAATCCATTTGTCTATCTAATGACAAGTGGTCATCATATCTCGGTTATTTATATCCTATTTTTCTCTCTCTATTTAATCAAAAAAATAGATCTGATTGAAGTAGATCAAAACGACCAAACTCGGAATTTAAAATATCATTGTATGCGATTCTTGCATTTAGCTATGTTGGTTCTAATTTACGCATCTGATCGATTTGTTATCATTTATTTCAGCACATTCCTCCTTTTTCAATTTAGAAATAGGAAATATCAAAAATACTTTTTATTATTCTTATTGGCCGTAATCCTCGGCGAATTTTTTCATTATATGATGAGTCTCTTATTTCGATCTCCGAGTAGCTTTGAAATATTCTTCAAACATTTGAACAATACAAATATATATCAAATCTTGATTGTTTTAATTCACTATCTTTATGATTTCATAAAATTCTGGATCTACCAGGTTTCGTTTGGGTTTTCAATTGCTTTTTTGATTTGTTTGCTTAGTTTTCGTTTTGGATCAAGATCATTCTCCACACAGGTTCAATTTGTCCATTTATACGGAATCCTTTCATTTTTATTTTTGATTGTAGTAGGACGATTTGTTTATTTGCATCCGTTTCCCATCCGTTATATGGTTGGCTACTTTTATCTCGCTTTCTTTTTTGGTATGCTTTCCATACTCGTTAGGCTTGGGGCACATAAGATACGTTTGGAACAAATTGCAATATTCAATTTAATTTTTATATCTTTGGTTTTCATTTGTTTCCAGCCAGTCATTCAGGAAAGAACAGCTCTCAATTTGAACTTACGTGCGCAGGTAGTGGCAATGATTCGAATTAAATTTGGAAACAATGCTTTTAAAACGGATTACCATTCAGAAAAAAAAATCCGATTTTATTCTCAGAATCTGGTAAATCCTTATCCCTTCGACCATCATGGAAAACCCTATTTTTGGATTACAGGGGCCTTTCAACCTGCCCCATCAAGGCTTGGGATTTCTGAGGGGGAAATCGTATCTTCTCAAACAAAGCAGAGATTCTGGATACCGAACTCCTTGACAAAGGACTTCTAGGGTATGATCTGGAATGAGATGGAAGATTACGTAAGAATATTTGATACAACACTTAGAGATGGAGAGCAGTGCCCTGGTGCGGCGATGAGCGAAGACGAAAAAGTTGAAATCGCACTCCATCTTGCCAAGATGAATGTCGACATCATCGAAGCTGGATTTCCAGTTTCCTCTCCCGTTCAATTCAATGCCGTCTCCAGAATTGCAAGGGAGGTGGAAGGTCCGATCATTTGCGCTTTAGCTCGGTCCTTACGCCCAGATCTAGAATCGGCTCGAGATGCCCTTCAATCAGCAAAATTCAAACGGATTCATACATTTATTGCATCCTCACCTATCCACATGAAACACAAGTTAGGTAAAACTCCTTCCGAAGTGCTGGTTATGGCAAAAGAAGCCGTTAAAATGGCAAGAAGCTTTGTAGAAGATGTCGAATTTTCACCTGAAGATGCGACTCGATCTGATTGGGAATTTTTACGTGAGCTAGTTGAAGCCGTAATTGAAGAAGGTGCAACAACTATTAATATCCCAGATACTGTTGGTTATACGACACCACAGGAATACTTTGAATTATTTCAATTTTTAAAAACAAAAGTCGCAGGAGCCGATAAGGTGGTTTTTTCTGCCCATTGTCATAACGATCTTGGACTTGCCGTTGCTAATTCGCTTGCCACCGTCCTTGCAGGCGGCAGGCAGATTGAATGCACAGTAAACGGCATTGGAGAGCGAGCGGGTAATACTGCTATGGAAGAAGTAGTCATGGCACTCAGAACTCGCAAAGATAAATTTGGAGTTGAGACAAATATCGATACAACTCTCATCACTCGAGCTTCTTATCTTGTGAAAACGATTACAGGTATGGTCGTTCAACCTAACAAAGCGATTGTCGGAGCAAATGCCTTTGCTCACGAGTCAGGAATCCACCAAGATGGCGTCATCAAAAACAGGCAGACATATGAAATCATGACACCTGAATCTGTTGGACTCAAATCAAATCGTATGGTTTTGGGCAGGCATTCGGGAAGGGCTGGATTTAAAGATCGGATCATTCGACTCGGCTTTGATCCTAAACCGGAAGACTTAGATAATGCCTACCAAAGGTTTTTAGAAATTGCAGATAAAAAAAAGGAAGTGTTTGATGAAGACATTTCAGCTTTGTTTCAATCCGAAACACGCAAAACACAAGTGGATGGAATTTACCAATTGGTTCGTTTTGAACAGTCAACTGGGACAGATAAAACGCCTAAGTCCGTAATCACACTCAAGGTAAAAGAAGAACAAAAGGTTGCAGAAGCCCTAGGAGACGGACCTGTTGATAGCATCTTTAAAGCCATTGATCAGATCACTGGGATTCATCCACTACTTTCTCGACTTGTGATCTCTCCAGTAACAGAAGGGACAGATGCCATGGCAGAAGCCTCAGTCACTATCGAATTGGAAGGGAAACGGGTTGTAGGAAAAGGAAGTTCTACAGATATCATTGAGGCCTGTGCAACTGCTTATATAGACGCAATCAATCGCCTTTAAGATGAAATCTCCAAACAACCGATTTTTAAGAACTGAGCTCGATTCGCTTATCCCTTACACTCCAGGGGAACAACCAAATATTGGTGAGGTGGTCATCAAACTCAATACCAATGAAAATCCATATCCCCCATCGCCAAAAATCAAACTAAAAATTGATGAAATCATCGAGAAAGGTTTACTACGCAAGTATCCAAATTACAACGCACAAAATTTAAGACAAAGTATTGCCAGACAACTGCATCTAAATCCAGAGCAAATCTTAGTTACTAATGGTAGTGATGAAGCACTGCGTCTTTTATTCCAAGCAGTCCTTGCACCCAAGGATATCCTGGTCGCTCCAGATCCTACTTATTCATTGTATCCAGTGCTGACCGATTCTTTAATGGCTGACATACAATTTAAAAAGATCCCACTCCTCCAAAATTTACATTTTGATTTTGAAAGTTTAAAAAATCAGCCTGGTAAGTTATTGGCATTTGCACATCCCAATGCCCCAACAGGAATTCTAGAGCCGAAAGAAGACTTACTTGATCTCATTGCAAAATTTAATGGGCTCGTACTCGCCGATGAAGCCTATATTGACTTTGCAGGAAGCAGTGCAAGTTTAGTCAGTGAAATCAGAAATTTTCCCAATCTGCTCGTCTCTCGCACATTTTCAAAGTCTTATTCTTTGGCGGGACTTCGAGTCGGTTTTTTAATTGGCGAAGAAAGTTTGATTCAAATGATCCAAAAGCTCAAAGATTCATATAATGTAGGTCTGCTGGAACAGGAGATCGCACTATGTGCTTTTGAAGATATCGGCTATTTCCAAGAAAAAATTGGTCAAGTCATATCAGAAAGGAATCGCCTAACAAATGCACTAAGGGAAATGGATTTCTTTATTCCAGAAAGCTCAGCCAATTTTATTTTTTGTAAGCCAAAATCTGGAATCAGCCCGGAGTGGATCTACCAGTCTTTAAAGGCCAAAAATGTACTAGTTCGGTATTTTTCAAAAGGGATCTCTAAAGATTATGTTAGAATTTCGATTGGTTCGGAATCAGAAAATAATATATTGCTTCAAGAGTTACAAACCATCTTAAAATAAAATACCCGAGACACTGTCTCGGGTATAGTGATAAATTGTCTTAGGATTGAATTTCTATCTTTGTTTTTTTGGGCTCTACTTTCGGCAATGTCAGTTCTAACATACCGTTTTTCATTTTTGCAGAAGCTTGCTCCGCATCAACGGCCTTGCCCAGAGTGAATTTTCTCTCGTAAATCCCTCCACGAAATTCAACTAATCCAGGTTTGCCTAGATTTGAAAAATCTAAATCAAATCTTGCTTCTATTGATAGAACATCTTTTTCAACGTTCAATTGAACAGAAGATTGGTCGACTCCTGGCATCTCTAAAACAAGTTTGAGGTGATCTTTTGATTCAAAGATATTCACATTAGGTGAATAGACTTTTGTTTCCCCTTTCTCGTTCTGAGTTCGGGCAGATTGTTCGTTTACTTTTAACTCGTTTGTTGTGGTATTCATAACGCTCTCCTTATTCGAAATGGATTGATATTTTTTTTGGTTTGTCTTCTTCTCTTCGAGGAAGATGGATATTTAGAACGCCATTTGTGTATTTAGCAGTGACTTGATCTTGGTTCACACGAAATGGAAGTTCGATGGTTCGAGAAAAATCGCCTGAAAAGATCTCACGTCTATGGACTTCAGTCCCTTCTGCAAGCTGCTCTGAAGACTTCCGACCATGAATCGTAAGCAGATGGTCCTTTACAGAAATATCGATCTGATCAGTATCCATTCCAGGAAGTAAGGCAGAAACCAAAACCTCATCTTCCTTAGAAAACACATTCACAGGAGGGAAACTTCGTAGATTTCCAAATTGTGCATCCAAAATCGACTTCGTAATTTCGTCATTGAATCTGTCAAAGTCTCTCCAAAACGGATTCTGACGGTTGGGGTTGTCTAGTATTCGAAATAACATGCTTTCTCTCCTTTTAGCACTCTAGCTGTCTTAGTGCCAATATGTTTAGCACTCCAACCTATAGACTGCCATTCGTCAAGAAAAAATATAAAAAAAGTTTCGAAATATGAATTTCCTGGCAACGATTGTGAAAAAATATGCTCCTTATGACTCCTGAAGATCGTTTGAAAGAGATCGGTTTCACTTTGCCGGCTACCCCCCAACCGGTTGCTCTCTATTTACCTTCCCAACGTGTTGGGAACTTAATTTTTACTTCTGGTCAATTACCGCTGCAGGAAGGGAAACTCTCATACACGGGAAAGGTGGGAGAATCGATCTCGCTTTCGATAGCTCAGAGCCAAGCAAAAATCTGCTGTTTGAATGCATTGGCATCGCTACTTTTACATACGGATAGTTTGGATAAGATCTCAAAGATTGTCAAACTTGGTGTCTATGTCGCATCACACTTTAGCTTTACCGAACAACACTTAGTTGCCAATGGAGCGTCGGAGTTACTAGTGCATACTTTTGGCGAAAAAGGGAAACATGCTAGATTTGCCATAGGAGTAAGTTCTTTACCTTTGGATGCTGTCGTTGAACTTGAGCTTGTTGCAGAAGTGAAGGATTGATGGAATTCCCTTCGATCTATAAATACTTTTATTTTACGTTCAGTGCAGTTCCTATTATTCTGTTAGGCTGGCTTCAGATAACAAAATCGGCACTCGTTGTCCTATTCCAATATTGGAATCGAAAGGCAATTTATGATAAAGTCTTTTTTCTATTACTTTTTTTACAATTGATTCTAAGTGGCTTTTCTTGGTTTCAATACGAAGTCACGTTTTATGACTCACCCGAAACAGTTTACATCTCACCGAAGTGGAATTTCTTTTTCATTCTGATCTCACTCTTGAATTTCTTTTTTTTAGGATTCTGGAAAAGTTCTTGGACAAGGATCTGGTTTTTTTCCACTCAAATCATGATGCTAATTATTTTGTTATGGGGTTCGCTGGAACCCGTTCGATATTTTTTTGATTTTATTGATGTCACTGAAATCCAATATAGATATACTTTTTATACATTTGTATTGATCAGTGTATCTACATTCCTAAGTGGATTCCTTACGTTCCAAGACGAAGACAAACGTTTCGACATGCAGTAAAAATTGGCCAATCGATGATTGTCTAATCTTGAACTGGTTCAATTTCAATTTTTGTTTCGCCAGACTCATTTTTCTTAAGAACGATTCTGAATTTTACTTTATTGCCATCTTCGAAGAGAATTCTTTTTGAGAGAGGTTTACCAATTTCTTTTTCAATGATTCTTTGTATCGGTCTTGCTCCCATCTCTTTGTTATAGCCCGTCTCTGCTAAGTATTTTTTTGCCTCTGAAGAAAGTTCGATATCTACTGACTTTCCTTTCGCTTTAGCTTTTAAGTCTTCGAACATTCGATCCACAATTTGTTCTACGATTGGCATAGGCAAAGAGTTGAATTCGATAATGGAAGTCAACCGATTTCTAAATTCAGGAGTGAATGTCCTTTCGATTGCTTTGATGCTCCGGTCATCATATTCATTTGTTTCAAAACCAAGCAGTTGCTTGGCTCTCTCTGTTGCACCAGTGTTCGTGGTCATAATTAGAATCACTTGTCGGAAATCGGCCTTTTTGCCAGTGCTGTCTGTAAGTGTACCATGATCCATCACTTGTAAGAGAATATTATAAATATCTTCATGGGCTTTTTCAATCTCATCTAATAAAAGCACGCAATGAGGCGTTTTTGATATAGCATCCGTCAGTTGCCCACCTTGGTCATAACCAACATAACCTGGAGGAGAACCGATAAGTCGAGATACAGAGTGTTTTTCCATATACTCACTCATATCGAATCTCAAGAAGGTGATTCCCATTTTGTCAGCTAGAGTTTTTGCAACTTCTGTTTTTCCAACACCAGTTGGACCAACAAATAAAAAACTGCCAATAGGTCGACCTTCTTCACCTAACCCAGATCTAGAGTATTGAATCGCATCTACTACTTGTGTAATTGCTTCGTTTTGACCAAAGACAACCGACTGGATCTCATCTTGGAGATGAAACAATTTCTTTTTATCATCTGATTTTACATTTTTAGCCGGAATCTTCGCTATTTTTGCAACGAGTGTTTCGATTTCACTGGTACTGACGATGCGTTTGGAGTTTTCTTTTCCCTCTTCACGAAGTTTGACAAATGCGCCGGCTTCATCCATAAGATCGATGGCTTTATCCGGCAAATGTCTATCCGTAATGTGTAAATTGGAGAGGTCAACTGCTGACTTAAGTGCTTTGGGACTGTATTTAACTCCATGAAAGTCTTCATACTTTGATTTTAGGCCATTTAGTATCTTGAGTGCATCGTCTAGTGATGGTTCTGTCACCTCTACCTTTTGAAATCTTCTAGCGAGTGCGTGGTCTTTTTCAAATATCGCCTTATATTCCTTATACGTTGTTGTTCCGATACACTTAAGTTCACCATTGGCAAGCGCTGGCTTCATTAGATTGGATGCGTCCAAACTTCCACCAGATACTGCTCCGGCTCCGACGATGGTATGAATTTCATCGATAAACACTACTTTATTTGGAAACCCAACCACCTCTGAAAGTATTCCTTTCAGCCTTTCTTCAAATTCACCTCGAAACTTTGTACCAGCCATCACAAGTCCCATATCTAGCGAATATATTTCAAAATCCAAAAGTGATTTCGGGACAGCTCTTTGTACAATTCTTTGTGCAAGTCCTTCGACTATGGATGTTTTTCCGACGCCTGCTTCCCCAACAAAAATCGGATTGTTCTTCCTACGTCGGCTTAATATATGTATGGTTCTTTCAATTTCCGAATCCCTTCCAATGCACGGATCCAATTTTTGGTTCCTTGCTTTTTCTGTAAGATTGACACAATATTTTTCCAATGCAGTTGAACCAACATCCTCGGCGTTGCGCGCATCTTCCTCTGCAAAGAGAGTTTCCTCTGAAGCTTTTTCCTTTTTCGTACCATGAGAAATAAAACGAAGTACATCCACTCTAGATATATTCTGCTTTGCCAGCAGATAGATGGCATGGCTCTCCTCTTCGCGAAAAAGTGCTACAAGAATGTTCGTTCCTTCTACTTCGCTCTTACCATTATTTTCAACGTGGAAAGCGGCAAACTGGATTACGTACTGTACGCCTACCGTGTATTTGGGTTGGACCTTGACTCCGGGAACAGCAATGGCCGCCAATTCATCACCGAAATAGAATTCTAAATCAAATCTAAGTAGTTCTAAATCACATCCCAAATTTAAAAGTACATCCTTCACCTTTTCATTAAAAGTTAAACCATATAACAAATGTTCTAAAGTGATAAATTCATGATGGTATTTTTGAGCCTCTTCTTTGGCTCTTTGGAGAGATGCTTCTAAGTCTTCTGATAATTTCATGATTCACTGTCCTCTTCTTTTGCCAATTGACACTGAAGCGGATGGCCTGCCTCATCAGCGTATTTATGAACTTCGACTACTTTTGTTTGTGCCACATCCAATGAATAAACACCACATACTGCACTACCCGTTGTGTGAGCAGTCCACATAATCTTTCTCGATTCTTCCAAGGTTTTTCGAAATACAGTGGCTAATACCCACACTACAAATTCTTGAGGAGTATAATCATCATTGATCAAAATTACCTTATATCTGCTTGGTTTTTTGATTTTTAACTTTTGCTTTTCAAGAAGCAAAACATCTTCATTCGTCTGGTTGGATTTTTTCGTATTTGACATAGATCGTTACGTATTTCTGAGAGCTTTTAAAGGAGAATGAGAGTTATAAATTGAAATATTTTTCGCTTCATGTTTGATTTCTCGTTCTAAGTATTGGTAGATTGCCTTACTACCAGATTCATTATATATGTGATGTAGACTGTGCATCGGAACTGCCTCATATCCTCGCAAAAACTTATGTTCCCCTTGCGCTCCAGCCTCTACCCGTTTCATTTTTCTTTCAATAGCAAAATCGATCAATTGGTAGTAACAACATTCAAAATGTAGGTTCGGTATTTGTTCGAGTGCCCCCCAGTACCTTCCAAATAAATAATCTCCTCGGAAAAAATTAAAACTCCCACCCACAGGAGTGCCGTCTTTTTTTGAGGCAAGAACGAGATGGATGCGATGTTTCATCGATTGAAAGATCTGTGAAAAAAATGCAAAATTCAAATAAGGCTGACCCCATTTACGTGAATGTGTATCCGAATAAAATTGATAAAAAATGCGAGCATGTTCGGCTTCAATCCGATCCCCCGTGAGTGTTTGGATATCCAGACCCAATGCCTCTACTTTTTTTCGTTCTTGTCTGATCGTTTTTCGCCTTTCTTTAACAAGACAAGAAAGAAAATCTTCAAAGGTTTCGTATCCTTTGTTCATCCAATGGTATTGGTGAGTAAGTCTCGGTACAAAACCAACATCAATACCCAACCGAACCTCTTCTTCTTTACAAAACAAGATATGGGATGAAGATACATCGAGAGTTTCACCTAACTCAATGTACTTCGTTAAAAGTTGTTTGGTAATAAAATCTTGTTCTTCTTTTGGGAGACTCTGAGAAACGAGCACTCTAGAACCTGTAACAGGTGTAAATGGAACTGCCGCCGTAAACTTTGGATAATAGGGAATCCCGGCGCGGTGAAACGCATTTGCCCATTCAAAGTCGAAAATATACTCTCCATAACTATCTAACCTAAGATAAAAAGGAAATACCCCGACTAAGGCTCCATCCTTCTTATAGGCTAAAATATGTATTTTCCAATCCTCATTCCGACCTATGCAACCTGTGTTCTCAAGTGTAGATAAAAATTCCCATTCTTGAAAAACGGAATCCTCGGGAACGAGTCCATTCCATTCTGAGGGTAAAAAGTCTTGGAAAGTAAAATGAAGGTGAATAAAATCAGAAAGAACTTTCATTACGATTCTTAGACTTTTTCTTATGATAGAGATACCCGAAAATTCCAAGACAACATAAAATTAGTATGATGCTAATAATCCGATTGTAAAATGATAGTATAACTAGAATTTGCTTCCAGTTATTTCCCAAACGATAGCCCCCAAATAATAAGGCACCACACCAAATGGAGATCGCAATCGTGTAAAAAAATAGAAACTGAGCAACATGCATTCTTGACATACCTGCCACAATTGCTACAAAAAATCGAATCCCTGCCGAGAAACGAGAGAAAATAATGAGAAGAATTGAGTGTTTTTTAAACCAATTTACGGTTTGTTCAAAAGAATTCTCTGTGTAGTGTTTTCGAATGAATTGATTCTTCGTCAGCCGTAAAAATTGGATCACTTTCATTCCAAAAAAAAACATACATAGTGCGCCGGCCCAATTCCCTAGAATCGTTGCGATAATAAGAGGTAAAAGCGTTAAGTTGGAATCCGGTTGTCCAGCGAGAAAGCCTGCAAATACTGTAAATGTATCCCCAGGCCATGGTGGAAAAACATTCTCCAAAAAATTCGAAAATCCAAAAAAGATGAGCAAACCGATGGTTGGGAACTCCAGAAGAGCCGAAATCCAATCTTGCAGTTGGGAAACGTTTTCCACACCCTGAATCACATCGTTTTGCTAAGAGATTAGCAACTAAGTTTTTAAAAAATGATTGGAACAATAGTTCCTATGAATTTTGCTTTCCCTATGCTTAGGTATCTTTTCATCTTACTCTCCTTAGTTTTCACTATTCATTGTGGAAACGGAGATTCATTCGCAAAGGAAGCATTTTCTTTCGATAGAATCACGCTTTCGCATTTACCAGATAGAGTTCCGGCTTCCATCCCACGTTCATTTTTGCCTTCCTCTCTTACGTTTATCGACTCCGTTGAGCTTAGATCAGGATTTTCCAATCCGAAGGAATCATACCTGAAACTCGAATCGCCGCTTTCAAAAGAAGAAATTCATAAAACTCTAGAAAATAGAAGTGCTCTGGGTGATTGGAAGCTCATTCAAAAAGAAGAAGTTGGATCACGAACAACTTTTCTCTTTGAAGGATTTATCAAAAAATCACTCTCAGTCATTGTTTATGATCTGGGCGATAAGCGCCTATTAAAGTATTATTTCAAAAAACAAACGTCGTATTAATAATATTTATGCCAAATTGGTTTGAAAACAAAAACGAAACAATAGTCTACCTAATCCTGACTAGTCTTTTCTTGGGCACCTGTTATCTGTTATTTTTCGTGTTTAAGCCTTACCTTTGGGCTTTCTTTTTAGCGATCTTATTTTACATTACCACCCGTAAGATCCATAAAAATTTACGATACATTCTTGGAACCAAGGTCTCTTTTTTGTCTCCTTACATTATGGTTCTTGTTATGCTTGCAGTTGTAGTCGTTCCTTCCTATCTGATTGTTTCTACAATTATCCGTGAATCACTTTTTCTTGTGAGTTATATCAGAAATCAACTCTCTGAAGAATCGATAGTTGCCCTTTTACTTAACTCCCCATTTCTTACGGATTTTTTTACAGAAAATGAATTTTTTTGGATCAAATTACCGGGATTATACCGCGAGTACATTGGTATACACATGGATATATTGAATCTTGATTCGATCTATAGTTTATTAAAAAATTCTTCAGGATTTGTTTTGGGTTCATTTGAAGTTCCAGGTGCGATCATTTTTAACGCTTTTTTTACATTTATTTTACTCTTCTTTTTCTATAAAGAAGGTAGTCGGATGGAACGCACGATCTTCAACAATCTGCCGTTCCCAGAAGAAATAGAAACTCGTTTGGGTAGAAGGATAGAAGAAGCTGTAAGAACTGTTATGTTAGGTAATCTTTTTATTTCCTTCCTTCAAGGATTCTTAATTTATATCCTTCTTTTATTTACTTCGGTTCCAAACAAATTTTTGCTCTCAGGTATTGCTACGATATTTTCGCTCATCCCTGTGATTGGAACCTCGGTCATTTGGCTTCCTGTTGGGATCTATTTGGGTCTCGTCATGAATACCTGGCCCATGGGTATCTTTGTAATGATTGGAGGCGCTTCTGCCTATCTGATTCTTGAAAATCTTGTAAAACCCAAAATATTGGATAAAAAATTAAAAACGCATCCTTTTCTAATCTTTCTTTCACTCATTGGAGGATTACAAGAGTTTGGTGTCGCTGGGATCATCATTGGACCCATGGCCTTGACACTCGTAATCATTTTGTGGGACTTTTGGAAGATATTTAGAGAAACTCGATTTAAAGAATCAACTAATGTCTAATCCCCCTATTTCCCTTACAGTTAGCGATGTAAATCGCCTTGTAAAAACTAGTTTGATGGAAGTCGATGGACTTAAGAATATTTGGGTCAAAGGAGAAGTCTCAAATTTTTCGCAGACCTCATCTTCTGGACACATGTATTTTTCTTTAAAGGATAATCTATCAGTAATTAAATGTGCATTCTTTTCCTTCCAAAGCAAAAACTATAAAGGAAGACCCATCAAAAACGGAATGGAATTACGGATCTTCGGATCCATTTCGGTTTATGAACCAGGTGGTTATTATAGCTTTTCAGTTCAAAAAGTGGAAGAACTTGGCGAAGGAGATATCTTACTTCAAATTGAACGACTGAAAGCGACTTTGAGTGAAAAAGGTATTTTCGATCCTATGCGAAAAAAACCTCTACCAAAGTATCCGATTCGATTGGGGATTGCCACATCTCCAAAAGGGGCAGCCGTTGAGGACATCATTCGCATTGCAACGGATCTAAATCCTACAATTCAAATTTTGGTTTCACCATGTCTTGTTCAAGGTGACGAGGCTCCTAAATCCATCCGTCTAGCCATTGAAGCTTTGAATGATCCTAAATGGGAAGTGGATGTAATCATTGCTGGTCGAGGTGGTGGTTCTTTCGAAGATCTTATGGCATTCAATACAGAAGAAGTGACGATGGCCTTCTTTCATTCAAAAGTTCCTATTATTTCGGCAGTCGGACACGAAATCGATAGAGTGCTATCCGATTTGAGTGCGGATGCAACGGCACCTACTCCCACAGCCGCCGCAAAACTTGCAATACCCAATGTGACAGATATCTTAATTCGCATACAGGAAACAGAAGATAGACTCGATCGATCACTTGGTCATCTAACTAAATTTAATCGAGAAAAACTTCATGGCATAACGTCTAGAAGCGTATTTCAAAATCCGATGATATTACTTGAGACAAGGGTAATCGGGATTGATGAGGTTATGAATCGATTGTCTTTACTTGGTAAGACGTTGCTTCTTCAAAAACGAAATGATTTCAACAAATCTGAAATACTAAATGATCGAATTATACAACAAATAAATCGAAAACGCCAATTGTTCGAACTTTCTCATAACAGAGTTCAACATTTTTCTCCACTTGGTACGTTATCTCGAGGTTATTCAGTGGTTCGAGATTCAAAGAAACAAGTGATCTCCTCTACTGAGCAGATAGAGTTAAATCAAATGGTCGAACTGATCCTTGGAAAAGGAAGGGTAATGGCCGAAATTAAAGAAAAGATAAAGGAATAGGTAATGACAGAAAAGAAATCAATCTCATTCGAAGACGCCTTACGGGAATTAGAGGACATCGCCGAAAAACTCGAGAAAGGACAATTGTCTTTAGAAGAATCGATCAAAGCATATGAAAAGGGAATGGAACTCAAAAAAATTTGTTCGGATCGTCTGAGTGAGGCGGAAGCAAAAATTGAGTTTCTTGCAAAGGGGCAAAACGGCGAAATCATCAAGTCTACAGTAAAAAAGAAAAAAGAAGATTCCGATAAATCAGCAAACAAACAAGAAGAAGATCTTTTTTAATTAAAGATGGATGGTAAGGGAATCTACATCATATGTTATCTAATTGCAACCATTGCAATTGGTGTATATGCGGCAAAGCGAGTTAAAAACGCAAAAGATTTCATCTTAGCAGGAAGGAGCCTACCTCTTCCGATTTCTACAGCGGCACTTTTTGCCACATGGTTTGGCAGTGAAACGATATTGGGTTCGTCTGTTGAATTTGCAAAGGGTGGAACGTTGGCCGTCATACAAGATCCGTTCGGTGGTGCTCTCTGTTTACTGCTTCTTGGACTCTTTTTTGCAAAAGCATTATATCGCATGCAGATTCTAACATTTGGTGATTTTTATCGCAATCGATACGGTCGACCAATGGAATTTTTAGCAGGAATTTGTCTTATTTTTTCTTACTTTGGTTGGGTAGCCGCACAGTTTGTAGCTTTGGGAATCATGATGCAAGTAATCTTTGGGATTTCGCAGATGTCTGGTATATTCATTGGCGCTGTCATTGTTGTTTTTTATACGTTCTTGGGAGGAATGTGGTCGGTTTCTCTTACGGATTTCCTTCAATCCATATCAATTATTATTGGACTAACGCTCGTATTATTTCAGATCAATCAAATCCAACCAATTGTATCCACTCTACAAGCAACACCCGATGGTTTTTTAAATTTTTTTCCGAAACCTAACTACCAAAGCTGGGTTTTGTACTTTTCAGCTTGGATGGTAGTTGGCTTTGGCTCTTTGCCACAACAAGATATCTTCCAACGAGTCATGTCTGCAAAGTCAGAGACTGTGGCCGTTAGAGCATCATTTTTATCTGCGATCATTTATCTTGGTTTTGCGATGATCCCTTTGATACTTGGTCTGCAAGCCTCTTTTCTTCTTAAAGATTTTGATTTAAGAGGCGAAAATTCCCAACTACTCATTCCTATGTTAGTTTTAAAATTTGCATCTCCAATCGTTCAAGTTTTATTCTTTTCTGCTTTGATCTCTGCGATTTTATCAACTGCATCTGGGGCAATTCTTGCACCGGCTTCGATTCTATCTGAAAATATTCTCAAATACCTATTTAAAAACCCTACAGATCAACAGCTTTTAAGGCTCTCCCGGTATTCTGTTTTGATCATATCCATCATTTCTCTTTTACTTGCAGTCGGGAAACCTTCTATCTATGCCCTTGTTGAAGACTCAGGTGGGATATCTCTAGTTTCCATTTTTATCCCCATGGTATTTGGACTATGGATACGGAGGACGAGTCAACCTGCCGCATTACTCTCCTTAGTATTTGGTCTTGTCACTTGGATCCTTTTAGAGATCTTTCATGATGATATGACTAGTCATTTTTACGGAACTTTTGCAAGTCTCTTTGGAATAATGATCGGAATTTATCTTTTCCCTAAAGAGAAAGCGCCAAATCCAAAAGCCAACTAAACACGTCTTTCATATCAATTCCCAAAGCATTTGCCTGTTGTGGTATCAAACTAGTACCTGTCATTCCAGGCAATGTGTTAGTTTCCAAAACAAACGGAATCTCATTTCGTATAATAAAATCTGTACGTGAGTATCCAGCACAGCCAAGTGTCTTATGACAAAGAAGCGTATATCGCTTTAGTGTTTCCATGATTTCTTGAGAAACTTCGGCGGGAGTTAGCTCTTCGCTCCCTCCTTTCGTGTATTTGGCGGTGAAGTCAAAAAAATCAGATTTGGGACGAATTTCCGTGGCGACAAGTGGAAAGGACTCCCATCGTCCCTTTACTTTTTTTTCCAGTACTCCAATCGAAACTTCCGTTCCTTTTACAAGTTCTTGGACAAAGACTCGGTCCTCAGTAACAAAAATCTTTTCAATTAACGTTATCGCCTCTTCAGGTGTTTTTGCAGGTCCGGTATTTACACTCGATCCACCTAATGTTGGCTTAATGAAGACTGGGAATGGAATGGGCAATTCTGAAACTGAACGTTTGACATCGTTTTCTCCTTTTTTTAGCTCTAAAAAAGGAGCAACAGGAATTCCAACAGATTGAAATAATTGATTGGAACGCAGTTTGTCCATGGCTAAAGCGGAGGCCATAACTCCTGAACCGGTATAAGGTATGCCCTGAACTTCTAAAAATCCTTGAACTGAGCCATCCTCCCCCTGTCCTCCGTGTAAACCAATAAAAATGGCTTCCAACTCCAACAACTGTAACAGATGCTTATCGCTACCGTCTAGAATCGAATTTTGTGATATAAATTCAGATAGAAATTCTAATTCGGTTTTTTCGATTGGGTTTGGAAAAATCGCCTCAACTTGGTTCGGAATCAACCATTGTCCATTTGGCTTGATATAAATGGGAAGCACTTGAAATCTTGCCCTGTCGATGGTATTGTAAATAAAATAAGAAGAGCGTATCGAAATGATATGTTCGGTAGAAACTCCACCAAAAATGAGACCAATCTTTTTTACATTCATGAAATCACTTGATTCCTCCATTCAAACAGTCTATACTGCAACCAAGTGTCAAATGTTTTAAAAAAACGATGTTTTGTAGGGTTTTGTTTTTTAATTTTTGCATTCTCATTGGAAGCAAAATTACCGAATACCTTTACAGAAGACATTCCATCAGACTACTACCAATTTTGGTTTTTGTACGAAGCTGAGAAACGGGCAAATCAGTCTAGTTTTTACATTCGCCCCTTCTACGGCAATTTTTTTGATAAAACTACTAACTTTAAATCCAAAACCATTCTACCTCCAATCTTTTATAGAGAGGAGACAGACCACTGGTATACATGGACATCACTCTTCTTTTTTACAGGAACTGGATTCAAACACGAAGAAGGTGATGAAGAAGAGGACATTTTCTTTTCCCCAATATTTTTTTGGGGTAAAGGAGACACTCCTAAGGAAAATTATGTAAGCATATATCCATTCTTCGGAACAATGAAGAATAAGCTATCATATCAAAAAATTAAATATTATGTATTTCCACTATTGCTATTTCCTTTATACTCAGAGTGGGAATACAAAACGTATGAAGCAAAATCAATTTTGTGGCCACTCACTTTAAGAGGGAAATCCGAAACACGAGATGAACTAAGGATTTTTCCATTCTATTCGCATAAAGAGCATATTGGAAAATATAAGCGTTATTCAATTCTTTGGCCATTTTTCCAATGGGGCCAAGATAAAATGGATAAAAAAGAACCCGTTAGTTATGCGATGTTTTTTCCATTTTATCAATACAAATATACAGATTCTGGTAGTATGAAGAGTCGGGCAATACTTTGGTTTCCGATCCTTAATTCTCTTTTTTCATATGGATTTGACAAAAAAACAGGCCATACAAATTACTCTGCCTTATTTGTTTTTTTCCAATACACAACTTCAGTCAAAAATGACGCTGAAAAACTCGTATTCTTTCCGTTTTATGGTTATTCGTATTTTGCAAACAAACAAGCAAGGTTTATAACTCCTTTTTATATCCGGCTATCTCAAAATACAAATCACCTAAAAGCCGACTCAACTTTTCTTTTGCCATTTTTTTCCATTATGAAACAGGAATTTGTGGGAACAGGAAGGACAGATTTATACTGGAAACTTTGGCCGATCATACGATATCATAAAGATAGTGAAGGCAATTTGACTTGGAATACCATTTCATTGATCCCCGTACGCTTCGAAAATATGGAAGATTTGTGGGAACCTATTTTTTCTATCATTGAATATAAAAAACTTGTCAATGGTGAAAAACGATTACATCTTATCACACGACTTTACAGTCAGAGATGGTCTGACAAAGAGATCAATATTCATATACCATTGCTAGTTGAATACAGTAAAAATGAATCTGGATTTAAATATGATTTTTTATACGGTTTTGTTGGATTGGATACAAGAAGTGATAGTACAAAATATAAGCTCTTTTGGTTACTTGAAATATGATCTCATTCTTTAAAAAAAACATCGTACCAACCTTAGATGCGGTTGGTTTTACTGTCTTATTATTAATCAGGACTTTTGGAAAATCTCACCATGTTTTCTTTAAACGCAAAGAAATTTTGGAACAAATGTTTATTGCCGGAGTCGGCTCGCTTTTTGTTGTGAGTGTCGTTTCTATTTTCACGGGAATGATCATGGGATTAAATACAGGGCTCGGACTTCGTGATTTTGGAGCAGAGGGTCAAATTGGACTTTTACTTACAATTACCTTAACCCGTGAAATGAGTCCTTTTATGACTTCGCTCATTCTTGCTGCATCTGTAGGTTCAGCGATGGCGGCTGAAATTGGAACGATGAAGGTATCCGAAGAAATCGATGCTTTGGAAGTGATGTCCATTGACCCCATTCGATATCTTGTAATGCCTAGAATCTTCGGCTTTTCCGTGATGGTTCCTGTGCTTTGTATTTATTCTTCTACTTTGGGTATCTTAGGAGGTGCTGTGATTGGACACTTCCAGTTGGGTATCGATATGATATCTTACTTTCAAGATGTTTTTTATCGCATCTCCTCTATTCCCGGATTAAAGGATTTGTATGTTGGAATACTGAAAGGATATGTATTCGGGCTGATCATTTCAACTGTATCTTGTAGTCAAGGCTTACGGACATCAGGTGGCGCGATTGGTGTTGGTCAAACCACGAGAAAAGCAGTAGTAACTTCTTTTTTGATGGTGATCTTTTCTGGTTATGTGATCACGGCAATTTTTTATAAGTGAGGCAATATGGACGACATTGTGATTGAAATGAAAAATGTGCATAAGGCTTTTGGAGATCGTAAAATTCTAAAGGGAATGAATCTTAAAGTAAAAAAAGGAGAAACGATGGTGATTCTCGGTCCATCTGGAACGGGAAAATCTGTCAGCCTAAAACATATTACAGGATTATTAGATCCTGATTCAGGTGATTGTTTTATATTAGGTGAATCCATTTCATTTGCAAACGACAAACAAAAAGAGAAACTTAGATCAAAGTTAGGAGTTTTATTCCAATCTGGAGCACTCATCAATTGGTTGACCGTCTATGAAAACGTAGCCTTGCCACTTCGTGAACATAAAATTGCGACAGGTGCGGAACTAGATCGCATCGTCATGGAAAAGCTAAAATGGCTCGATCTGATTCCAGCAAAAGATACAATGCCGAGTAACATTTCTGGTGGTATGAAAAAACGTGTCGGACTTGCTAGAGCACTTACTTCCCAACCTGAGATCGTCATGTATGATGAGCCTACATCGGGTTTGGATCCTGTAATGTCCAATGTCATCAACGACCTCGTGATTCGTATGCAAAAAGAACTGGGTTTGACGAGCATTGTCGTCACACATGATATGAGTTCCGCCTATCGCATCGCAGATCGAATTAGTTTTTTATATGAAGGGCAAGTCCTATTTTGTGGAACTCCGACCGAAATCCAAAATTCACCCGATCCGATCATCCAACAGTTCATTCATGGTAGCACCGAAGGTCCAATGATATTGGATCATTCGGAATTAAAACTAACAAAATCACATTGACTTCCGACTTCTTTTAAGCCGATATACAGGAAAGATGTTATCCTTTGGTCGAACTTTCATCGTTGGAATCTTATTTCTTTTCGCTATTTTGGCGGTTGGATACTTCACAATTGTTACTGAAGGTGGTCCATTTCAAAAAGAAGGTTTCAAATTAAGTGTTTATTTTCCCGATGCGGAGGGCATCAAAGTCGGAGGAAAGGTCACCATTCACGGTGTCCCTTACGGCTATGTCTCCAAAATTAAGCTGGTTCAGATCAACGAGTCTGGAGAAATCCTTCCTGATGGGACTCCAGGAATTGGAACCAAGGTCGAACTCATTCTCCTGTTAAAAGGCCCTGTAAATCTTTACGACAACTATCAGATTGTGATCAAAAATGAAAGTTTACTTTCTGGAAGGGTAGTTTCCTTAGATCCGGGCTCAAAGTTCCCTATTGATCCTGCTACCAAACAATTCCAAATGGAGGGAACAGTCCATGTTCCCATCATTCTTTCGCCACGGGGTGGCAAAATGATTCCCATCCAAGGAAAGGTAACTCAGGATCCGTTGGTTTCTTTATCCGAATTGATTGCCGAAAACAGAGCCGACATTCGCAAAGCCATACAGAACGTAGCAGACATTACTGGCAAAATCAATAATGGCAAGGGAACACTAGGTAAGTTGATCAATGAGAGTGATGTCCATTCCTCAGTAAATACCACATTGGGAGATGCTCAAGTGGTTCTAAAGGAAATCAGAGAAGGTTTAGAAGATACTCGGGAACAAGCACCTGTTACGAGTTTTATCCGATCTGCACTTTCCGCATTTTAGGTTGTTGCATCGAAGAGACACTGTTGTAAAAATGATACACTTTTACGAAATTTCCCATCATTTTGTCTCTTTACCCCACCCTCCGACGTCCATCCAAGAGACCTCACGAAGCGATTTAACCCAGTTCGTAACAAAATTACCAAAATTCTTAAATATTTCCCTTTTTTTCAATATTGGCATGAAGCTTGCAATGTTGGTATCAGAAGCGGCAACGCTTCTGTATGAGAAAAGATTATGAAAGCAATACATAGAAAGACGATCAAGAATTCACTCACTCTAAAGGGAATTGGACTCCATTCAGGCAAGACCGTCACACTTAGCCTCCATCCAGCAGAGGCTGGCACTGGATTGGTATTTTTTCTATACCGCGCAGGTAGCAAAATTCGCATCCCTATCTCCCTAGACCATGTCGTTGATACAAGTAATGCGACAACCATTGGTGATGGTGGTTCCAATCGCATACAGACAATAGAGCACATGCTCGCAGCAATTTATACGCTAGGCATTACAGATTGTATCCTAGAGATCGATTCGGTCGAAGTTCCAATTATGGATGGATCTGCAGGTCCGTTTCTCGAAGGCATACGCAGCGTTGGAATCCAAGAATTGAAAGAAACCATTGAACCGATTCTGATTTCACACCCAATGTGGGTCGTGGATGGTGATAAATACCTAGTAATGCTCCCTTCCGATGAACTCAAAGTAACCTACAACATCGATTTCAATCACCCTCTTTTAAAAGGACAGTCATACACTACAAAACTAGACGAATCCATTTTAACGAACGATATTCTCCCAGCTAGAACCTTTGGTTTTTTGAAGGACGTTGAAGCCTTGCAAGCACGTGGCCTTGCTCTCGGTGGTTCACTCGACAACGCTGTCGTTCTGACCGACGATGGCTATCTAAACGAGAGTCTTCGTTATGAGAATGAGTGTGTCCGTCATAAAATTTTGGATTTGGTCGGAGACCTTGCGGTGATGGGTAGACCGTTCTTTGGTCACTTAATTGCCTCCAAAGCGGGTCATGCACTCGATATCTCGCTTGCAAAGTGCATTATGAGCAAAGTGACTGGAGACGAATTGACGTCCTACAAAAGTAAACGGATCCCCATGTTTGCAAAAAAAGAAGCCACTTCCTAATCCAAGTTTTTTTTACTTTTCAAACGCATTCCTATCAAAAACACTCTGAGTAGTGTCAGTGATAGAAGAAAAGGTCATATTTAAGGGAATTTCTGCCTATCCTGGTATTGTCTACGGGAGGGTTTACCGTTGGAAACCTTCCAAAAAAAAGCGGGAAATGCGGACTGGACTCAACCCGCATGAAATTAGGGAGGAATTAGACCTCTTTAAGTCGAGTCTTCTCAAAACCGAAAAAGACTTAGCCGCGATTGTTCAATCCTGTAAGAATGATCCGAACCAAAAAGAACTGACCGAGATCATAGAGTCACAAATTGTTTTTTTAAACGATCCAATTTTCCGAGCCAAAGTAGTTGAACGCATCCAACTCAGCTTTGAAAGCGCAAACTTAGCCCTCGAAACCGCCGTGAGTTCTCTATTTGATGATTTCCAATCAATAGAAGATCCTTACTTCCGCGACCGCGCAGACCATCTGTTAGATATTGGAAAGCGGCTTGATCAGAATTTCTCAGACGAACAGGAAACAAACCCCAACGAAGACCTCCCGGAAAATATCATCCTTATCGCTAAAGAAATTACACCATCCGAAATGATCACTTTGGACAAAACCAAAATCATTGGTATCGCTACAGATTATGGCGGTAAGACGGGACATATGGCGATCATTGCGCGTAACTTTGGGATACCAACAATTGTTGGACTAAAGAATATCACGTCGTATGTGGATGATGACGACTTTATCTTTTTGGATGCAACCAAAGGACTGATCAATCGCTCTCCCAAATTGGATGAGATCAAACTCTATGGTATCCAGTGTGAATTTAAACCAGCAGAAATTGAAGAATCAGGTCATCGCTTACTTACAAAGGACGGCACACCTTTTTGTATCAAAGTTAACATTGATTCATTGGAAGAAGTTCAGAGTGCCAGTGAGAAGGGAGCAGATGGGATAGGTCTCGTTCGGACTGAAATTCTATTCATTCAATACAAAGATCACAAACCTACTGAAGAAGATCAGTTTGCTGTTTATAAACAAATCCTTCTCACAATGAAAGATAAACCTGTCACATTTAGAGTATGGGATATTGGGGCCGACAAAATGGAAAATGGATACGAAGAAGCAAATCCATTTTTGGGTAACCGAGGTATACGCTACCTACTTCGCCATCCACATTTTTTCAAGGAACAGATTCGTGCACTCATTCGTGCAAGTGAATTTGGGACAATGCAAGTTATGTTACCTATGATTACGACGCTCGCGGAAGTTACACAAACAAAGGTATTATGGAAGGAATGCTTAACTGAGTTAGTTGAGGCTGGAACGATTATCAATAAGACCATTCCATTGGGGATCATGGTTGAGACACCCGCATGTGCATTGAACTTACCTTTTATTGGCAATCACGTCGATTTTTACAGTGTGGGAACAAATGATCTACTTCAGTATTTATTGGCAGTGGAACGAAATAACCATACAGTGAATGATCTATATAACCCTTGGCAGGTAGTTTTTCTTCTTTTACTTCGCAACATCGCAGAGATTGCAAAATCGCAGAAAAAAACTGTTTCCATTTGTGGCGAGATTGGGAGTGATCCTTCCTTTACAAGTGTCTTGCTTGGGCTTGGATATAGAGATATCTCCTGTGCTCTGCCACTTTTGAAATCTGTCAGAAATAAGATTCGTGAATCTTCGGTTTGGAAATCGAAACTTTTAGCGGACCAAGTGATCGATCTTGCCGCTGTTGAAAAATTTTCTGAAATAGAAAGTTTGGTCAATCAAACAATTGGTTGAGTGGAACGAAACCAGCTCCTTAATCTCAACCAGATCAGAAACAAAACAAAAGCACCAATCCATGATGTCATAACAAAAAACCAAAAAAAGTCAGCCAAGTTTTCAAAAGAACTAAAATAACCCGAGAGAAAACCAGCGAAATAATGACCTAATGCATTTGACAAAAACCAAACTCCCATAAGTAATCCTGCAAATCGCACAGGAGCTCGACCACTAACAAAAGATAGACCGACCGGTGATAGAAATAATTCACTCAATGTATTCAAAAAATAGGCAGCAAACAAAAACCATATACTAACGAGTCCAATGGAAACTGTCTGATATGAGGCATATACCATTACTAAAAATCCAAAACCCAAGATGATCAGGCTTAGGACAAATTTTAAAATTGGATCTGGATTTTTTGTTCCCAATTTTTGCCAAAGAGTAGAAATAATGGGACTCAAAAGAAGGATAAAAAAGGGATTGATCGATTGTAAGATAGAGGCAGGTACATTCCAATTTCCAATGGTCCTTTCGGTAAACCTGTCAGCAAACAAATTCATAGACGAACCCATTTGTTCAAACGCCATCCAAAAAAGAATACTAAAGAGAGCGAGTAGTAGGATCAAAAACACATTTTTTTTGGAGTTGGTTTCATCAGTCGGCAACCTATGATTCCTTTCAGCAGATGATTCCCATAATTCTTTTGGGAACGACCTAGTTCCGATATAAAAAACCAAAAGTCCGATCGCCATACCGACGCCTGCGGCTCCAAAGCCGTAATGCCAGTTCACCCTTTCGCCTAAACTCCCACATATGATCGGCCCAATCAGTCCTCCCAAATTGATTCCCATATAAAATATCGTATAACCGCTGTCACGTAAATTGGGCTGGTTTTCATACAACCTTCCAACGAGAGTTGACATATTGGGTTTAAAAAAACCGTTTCCCAGAATTAAAAGTGCAAGACCCAAATAAAATGTTGATAAGCCAGGAATTGCTAAAGATAAGTGACCACTTAACATCAGTATTGAACCTAAATAAATCGATCGTTTATAGCCAAAATATCTATCTGCGATATAACCACCGAGAATTGGTGTCAAGTAAACTAGGCTCGTGTAGAGCCCATACACCTGCCCTGCACTTTCATCTGAGAACTTCAGTTCTTTTACAAGATACAGTACGAGAAGAGCCCGCATTCCATAAAAGCTGAGCCTTTCCCACATTTCCGTAAGAAAGAGAGGCCTGAGGCCCTTGGGGTGTACGTCCATCATTTCGTGCGACTTTTCCATTCTACTTCTTTGTTTTTATCTAAAAAATTAGCATATCTTGCGGCTGTGAATAAGTAATCCGAAAGTCGATTTAGGTAAATTCGGATCGGTTCAGACACAGTGCCCCCCATTGTCGTGTATTTCAACACATCCCTCTCCAATCTTCTGCAAACCGTTCTCGCCAAGTGAAGGGCAGAACTGAACGAAGACCCACCGGGTAGAATGAAACTCTTTAATGGAGGAAGCGATTCTGTTAAGCGATCAATTTCGACCTCTAAATCTTGAATGTCTGTCTCAGCAATGATTGATTCCGGTTCGACCTTATTTTTAGAATCCTTTGGGATATAGCCTGCAAGTTCCGATCCAATTTCAAAAAGTAAATTTTGTATTTGTCCGAGAAATGAAACAAAGCGGTCATCGTTTCGCGCTGTGAAAGAGATCGCCAGTCCCAAAACTGAATTCAGTTCATCACAGGTTCCATATAACTCAACCCTGCCATCCGTCTTTGGAACCACGGCTCCAGAAGCTAAGTAAGTTTGGCCTTGATCGCCCATTTTTGTGTAGATTTTCAAAAATATACCTTTATTTCGCAAAATTTCTTTACATGCACAGATTCCAAATGATAGATTCAAACGGAAAGGCAAAATTCAAATGGGATCATAGGAAAGGCAACTCCTACCCCATCCTCAAAAGGAACTCCAGAGGTAGCGCTGGATTTTGTTTTTTTCCGTTTGTAGGGAAACAGACGGGTCATGTACACACAGGAGGGTGTGACTATGATTATCAATCACAACGTGAGTGCTCTCATAGCGAAACGAGCGCTCCATAACACTGGCAGAGACATGGACAAATCCATGGAGCGTCTTTCTACGGGTTTAAGGTTAAACCGACCTGGCGATGATGCTCCTGGTTTTGCAATGTCGGAACGTCTCCGAAGTCAAATTAGTGGCCTAAGCCAAGCTGAGAGAAATGGACAGAATGGAATGTCCTTTCTTCAAGTTACGGAAGGTTCACTTGAACAAGTCAATACCATTCTCCAAAGATTGCGAGAACTATCAGTTCAATCAGCTAACGGCATTTATTCGAATGAAGATCGTAGCCTGATTCAACTGGAGGTATCTCAACTTGTGGAAGAAGTAGATAGAATCGGGAAAAATGCAGAGTTCAATCGCATCTATCCGTTAGACGGTAGGTTCTCTTATGCTGGTAAGTCTCCAATGACGGTCCAGATCGGAGGGAATACTGGAGAAAAGGTTGATATCTTTATCAACACAATGAATGGAGCTTCCTTAAAGCTAAAGACGGGTGCGGAGAGATTTTCTCTTTCTACACCTGACAAAGCTACTGGATCGCTGAAAGTATTGGATGATGCGATCACAAAAGTGAATCGTATGCGTTCCGACTTGGGCGCCTACTACAACAGATTGGACTTAACTATGAGATCACTTAGTAACAACTATGTAAATCTTGTTTCGTCCGAATCGCAAGTAAGAGACGCTGATATGGCGTTGGAAATGGTTGAATACTCAAAAAACCAAATCCTTACCAAATCTGGTGTGGCGATGCTTGCACAAGCCAATGTTAGGCCTGAATCAGTCGTCAAACTACTGACAGATCGATACTAACAAAGAGGGGGGTTTCCCCCTCTTTTTTGAATTGCTATTGCGATTTTGATCGCCCTTACTATCTTTACCAAAACAGAAATTTTTAGGAGTATATTCGTGAAACAAATCACTGCAGGGTTCGTAACTCTTTCCCTTTTTTCCTCACTCGCTTGCGGCCTTTCCGAAAACACAAAGCGAATGATCGCTAGTGTATCTATTGGTTGTGCGGCAGGTCTAGCGCTCGGTGCGGTTTATGACGAAGCTGCGCGCAAAAAAGATTCAAAAAATAAAAGCAACGACTTTCAAAGACAAATCAAAGAATCACTCACTCGCGAAAAGAAAAAGCCACAAAACAAAGGTAAGATCGTAGGATTGGGTGCCGGTTGTTTGGCGGGTGTTGGTGCTGGATTCTACTTGAACACTATGTATGACAACATGAAAGAAGAAATGGCAGCTCAAGGCATCAAACTTGAAAAAGGTGGTGTGATCAATGCAAATGGTGAACCAGAAAAGCTCATTGCGACAATGGACGGTGGTTTGGCATTTGAAGATGGTCAGGCAGAACTAAAAGGTAAAGGCAAAGAAAATATAGACAAACTGGCAGAAGCACTTGCGGCTTATCCAGAAACTAAAATCAATATCGGTGACCATGCAAATCGAACGGGAGCGGAAGATGTGAATGTAAAGCTCTCTCAAAACCGTGCCAATACAGCAAAAACTGCGATCTTGGATAATGGCGTTGAAGCAAAACGAATTAGTGAAGTGAAAGGTTTTGGATCAACAAAACCAGCAACAGTGAATGGAAAGGAGCTGAAACCTGAAGATGGCGCAAACCGCCGTGTAGAAGTGGAAATCCTCCCAGCAGGATAATCCAAACATCCCTCTCTTATGTTGCCAGATTTCTTAGGAAGTCTGGCAACCTTCTAAAAACAAAATGGCATTACATACCTAGTCCTGGAAATCCACCCATTGCTTGCATTTGTTTTGCGGCGCCTGCTTGAGCTTCTTGCAATGCTTTTCCATATGCTTCTTGGATTGATCTTTCAAGCAATGCCTTATCTTTCTTATCTACCAGTTCATCTTCAATTTGAATGGATTTCATTTGGAACTTCCCATCTAAGGTCACAGAAAGGAGTTTATTTTTGGAAATTCCAACAAAATTTAAGCCCGAGAGCTCCTTTTCCATTGTTTTCACTTGTGATCGCATCTTTTTCATCTGCTTTAACATTTCAAATTTGTTGCCACCGGCTCCACCGAACATAAATACCCCTAATTCACCAAAAATATCTTTCATTCTCGCCAAAGCATCTCTCCTGGCAACCTGAAAATCGACATTGGTTCAACTGCTGAATTCTCTCGGTCGATAATGAAAGTATGATCCATCCTGACTCACCTTGGAAACGTATTTGGGATCTAGTCATATTTAGTGCGATAACATACTTTGCCATAGAAGTTCCGCTTAGAATCGTCCTTCACTATAAAATCGATGCGCAGGTTGCTCTTTATGAGCGAATGATTCAAATTTTATTTATGATCGATATCGTTCTTAACTTTCGTACAGGTTACAGAAAAGAAAGAGTATTGATCACCGATCGGAAAAAAGTGCGCAACAAATACTTACGCACTTGGTTTTTCATCGATTTTCTATCTGCCTTTCCCTTTGATCTTTTTGGAGGCATCTTCTATCAATACTTTGGTCTAACAGATACTTTACGGATACTTCGCCTCTTACGTGCTATCAAAGTATTTGAACTATTTAGTTCACTCACGCTTCTTGCAATGGGTGGAAATGAAAGACACCAATACAAAGTTTTGGAAGTCATCAATCCGGCGACATTTCGTCTTGGATTCTTTATCTATTGGACTGCCCTTTTTGCTCACTGGGTTGCTTGCGGTTGGATCAAATTGAATCCTAAATTTCTTGCGGATGCAGACATGACGACCAGATACATTCGGTCACTTTACTGGTCAGTCACAACATTAACAACGATAGGTTACGGCGATATTACACCTACTACAAACGAGCAAACAGTGTATACAATGTTTGTGATGATATTAGGAGTCGGTATCTATGGTTATGTTATTGGTAATATTTCAAGTATACTTTCAAACGTAGACATCGCTCGGATCAAATTTCAAGATAAATTGGATACCATTAATTCTTTTTTGAAATATAAGAAGATACCGCATGAATTGGCAAATCGAATCCGCGGTTATTATATCAACCTTTGGGAATTCCGACATGGAATTGATGAAAAAGATATTTGGGATGAACTTCCAACTGCTTTAAAGATTGATGTCTCATTATTCCTGCATGAAAAGCTCATCTCTGTTGTTCCATTCTTTCGGAATGCATCTGAAGATTTGAAACGCGAAGTAGTCCAAGAACTCAAACCAATGGCATTCATGAAAGGGGATCTGATCTTTCGTGAAGGTGATGTACCCCATCATATGTTTTTTATCGCAAAAGGAAATGTAGACATTATCAATGAAAGTACTGGTGAAAAAATTGCTACATTAAACGCAGGCAGTTTCTTTGGAGAAATGGCTTTGTTTGATGATAGCTTGAGAAGTGCCTCAGTCAAAGCCGCCTCCTTTTGTGACCTTTATACATTAGAAAAAGAAAACTTCGAAAAGGTATTAAAGCACCACCCTGATTTTGCGAAAAAGGTAAGGGAGATGGCCGCCAAACGAAAAAGAGAAAGGAAACGAATCAAAAAATAAACTAAATCCTGGGCATTTGATTTTCAGGGTCAACGAGACGAATCACCTCATCAGCTAACAAATCGAAAGCATGCCAAGGATTTGTTTCTTTTTTTAAAAATTCATGTTTTTCTGTTTTTGTTTTGATGGATTCTGATTTGGGTATTTCGTTCAAAGTGGGTATTTCTTCGATTGATTTTAACCTCTCCAAAATATCTCGGTGCTTTTTTGATGTGCCAAACAAACACGGCAAAAATGCAGTTAACTTTTTTGCAGAAAATAAATTCTCTGTGTCTGTAATTTCATCTAAGAGAAGGTTTACGGCACGGATTGCCCATTTACTTGGAGTAACGGGTATTACAACAATATTTGCAGAATATAATGCACTCGTTAGTTCATACTTTGCCGAACCAGGTGTATCAATCACGACATAGGAATATTTGTGCCGCAAAGAATCTAGGCCATCTTTTAACTGGTGAGATAAATAGACTGGGTCTTTCACATACCGAATCAGTTTTGATAGCGTTAGAGTCGCGGGAATGATATCTATCCTTTCCCTTGCTATCACTGTTTCTTCTATTTTTGAGCGCCCGAGAAGAAGTGTCATGATATTATGTGTTTCGAGCTGTTCTAGAGAAAGGTCAGGTAGGAAAAAGTCAGTTAGATCTGCTTGCATATCCATATCTATCACCAGTGTCTTTCCTCTCCGAGAAAGTGCCTCTGCAAGGTGAATCGCCGTAGTTGATTTAGCACTACCCCCTTTGATATTGGAAACTGTGATGACCTTCATATGAACTCAATCTAAAATAATTAGTAGAAACTCCAAGGAATTTTTTTTAGAAATTTCCTTGGATTGCATCAAGCAATAGAAAATGATTGTCTTACATTATGGCTTATCCAATCAAATTTAGAGTTTGGGACAAAACTGCAAAAGAATTTACCCTAAAAGGGTTTTCGCTTACCCTCGATGGCAAGCTACTCCGATTCGGCCAGCCGATTCAAAATGAGGATAACTTTGTAATTCATGCATTTACGGGAATGTTGGACAAATACGACAAAGAGTTATATGAAGAAGATGTCATCGAACATACGATTGCAAAGGGAGGAAACCTCTCTCAAGAAATAGGTGTCATCAGATACAATAAAGATCACGGTGCTTTTTATTTAGAGAATGGAGTCCCTCTCCTACAATTATTTTCACTTCGTAAGGTTGGAAATCCATATGAAAATCCGATCCTCTTTGACTTATACATAAAAAACAAGTCTTGACGCTTGTATCGAAATCATCTTCTAAAGATCTTATTTCTAATTCTTTTCCTTCTACCATTGAAAAGAATTTTTGCACTGAACTTAGAAGAAGTATGGAATCTCCTTCAAAGTTCAAAGGAAAGATACCAACTTCTAGACAAATCTCCTGAGACGAATCTGTTTCGATTTGGATTTGAAGCGCCTCAAACATTCACAAAGGAGGCAGTCAGTCATGAAGTCTTCCAATTCTGTCACAAATACCTAGAAAAATTCCATCCACAGTACAAAACTACAAAATATAGAGAGCAGATTCGACTTCAAGTCGCTGAGTTTTACGGCGATCAAATCTTTCAAAATCTTTTCGGGAGGTCAACTATAACATGTCATTCGAATAAATCACCTGAGCTTGGTTATATCCGAATCGACTTTTATTCTAATAGGGAGTATTTTTTACCCTTTAAATGGGATCATATCAATAAAGAAGGCTACTTACAGCTTAGTGAAGAAGATGAATCCAAAAATGGTAGAAAAGAGTCCTTCACTTTATATTCTGCCCCAAATTGTATCAAAGAAGTTACGAAAGATCGGAATGGATTTGGTGGCATTGATGAGTGGTGGTCTTATGAAAAGTGTAATCTTTCTAAAATTGAATATGATGAAAATGAAAACGGTTACAAGGAGAGAATTTGTTATTATGAAAATGGAAAACAGTCCTATTGCCAGGGCATTGGAGAAAAAGAGGAAAAGGATGCCCGCATAGCACTAATGTTGGGTGATAATGAGACCGCCCTACACTTATTCAAAAAGGCACACACCGAAATCAAGAAAGAATTTTCCCAAAATTCATTTAAGTCCTGTTTGCTCTTAAAGGAAATCGTTGCTCTCGATTTTCAAAAGCAGGATTATAATTCGTTCAGAACTCATTTGGACGAATTCTTAGGTATCGCCCAATGTGAAAAAACATCTTTGGAAATTCTGATCTACAAAGGTTATTACCAACTCTATTTATCCAAAGAATACAAATTGGCAAAAATAACATATCGTAAAGCGGCAATTGAGTATTTCAAAATGAACGGAGAAGAAAACCCCGAATTAGTACTAAATTTATCACTCGCAGAATACCTCGACAAAGATCCGCTCGCTTGCCTTTCCACGTTGGATCGATTGAGGGAGAGACGTTTGGAATATAGCGCACGATTTTTCTTTTTTTATTACCGTGCTTCTTGTAACCAATTGATTTCAAAACACGACATTTCCATCGAAGATTTAAAAAAAGCACTTATAAAATCTAGAGATGACGCTTATCATCCGTTGATACACTTTAAAATTGCCACTGCATATTATAATTTGGATCGAAAGGAGGAAGGAACTGCCTACCTAATCACTGCTCTTAAAAAGGATATTAGTTTAACGGGACAAATCTTAACGGACCCACTTTTTACAGAGTTTTTGGAAAGTAATGTTGGGAAATCCTTTCTATCAAAATATTACTTGAATCAAAAACAAAAGTAAGAAAGTCTCATAAAGAAATAATGGAGAAAAGTCTGGAATGAAAAACTTTACTACGCTGAACGATGTATTTTATTATGCAAAGCAGCAATTTGCCTCAAAAGAACTCTTTTTTGCAAAGGATAGCAATAAACAGTTTATTGGCACATCGTTTGGAACCGTATTTAAAAATGCTGAAAATGTCGGATTGGCTTTATTGCAATTCGGTTTAAAACCAGGTGATCGTGTTGGCCTAATGGCTGATAACCGAACAGAATGGGCAATTGCTGATATGGCGGTTCTACTAAATGGAGCTGTAGACGTACCAAGAGGGTCCGATTCTACCCCGCAAGAAATTCAATATATCTTAGTACATTCGGAAAGTAAATATTGTTTCGTAGAACACCAAAAGTTGTATGAATCTTTAAAACCGATACTTCCGCAGACTAAAGTGGAAAAAGTCTTTATCTTGGATCCAGCGTTCACTTCTACAGAAAACAATGTTTATTCTCTTCAAGATTTAATTAAATTGGGTGAAGATTACAGAAAGAATCTACCTTCATTAGAGCTTAGATCCAAACAAGTAAAACCAGATGATCTATTCACTATCATCTACACATCTGGCACCACAGGAATGCCGAAAGGTGTGATGTTGACGCATCAAAATATGGTATACAACGTATTAAAAGTTCCACCAAAGGTTGGTTTGATGCCCGGTGACCGAGCGCTGTCAATTTTACCAGTATGGCATATTTTTGAAAGAGCCATCGACTACGCACTATTATCCGAAGGTGCAAGTATTGCCTATACTAATGTCCGTGATTTAAGAGATGACTTTGGAAGAATCAAACCTACTTTTATGGCATCTGCTCCAAGACTTTGGGAGAATCTATATCTAGGAATCAAACAAAAACTAGAAAAAGCACCAGAATCACGCAGAAAGCTTTTTGAATTTGCGTATGACGTTTGTAAAAAATGGAAAGATGGAACTGACTATTTATCCGGCAATAAACTAATGGCTACGGAAGAAAGTCCTTTCGAAAGAGCAAAAAATACAGCGGTTGCTATCGCAAATTCGATCAATCTATACATCCCAGCGAAAGTATTAGATGGTATCGTATTTTCCAAGTTAAGAGATGTTCTTGGAGGCAAACTTCATGGAACGATTTCCGGTGGTGGCGCTCTTCCTGCTCATGTGGATGAGTTTTTTAACGTCATAGGCATTCCAGTCTACGAAGGATATGGTATGACAGAATGTGCACCTATCATTTCTGTTAGATCTGTTGGAAAGGTAGTTCAAGGGTCTGTAGGTTATTGGCCAGACGGAACATCTGTTAAGGTTTTAAATGATCTTGGGGAAACTGTCCCAAGAGGAAAAATGGGTGTCATCCATGTAAAGGGACCTCAGGTGATGAAAGGCTATTACAAAAATGAAGAGGCTACAGCAAAAACTCTTAAAGACGGATGGCTAAATACGGGAGATTTGGGATTCGTTTCCTTCAATAATACATTGTCTGTTCGTGGACGAGTAAAAGATACCATCGTACTTCTAGGTGGAGAAAATGTGGAACCAGTTCCGATTGAGAATCTTCTACTTGAGGATGCAAATATCAACCAGGTAATCGTGGTCGGACAAGATCAAAAATCGCTTACCGCTTTGATCTGGCCAGATAAAGAAAGACTGAAAGAGGCTGGTATCACATTCAAAGAAGGTGAAGATTTGAATCAAAATAAGGAAGTCAGGGCATTTTACCAGGCAATTATCAAAAAACAAGTCTCATCAGAAAATGGGTTCAAATCTTTTGAAAAGCTAACTGACTTTAGATTCTTGCCTAAGGCTATGGAAGTTGGTGACGAGATCACGAATCTATTCAAAATGAAAAGAAATGTGATACACGATAAGTACAAAGACCTGATCGCAAGCATGTATAAGTAAATTGACAGCTTAAACTTTTTAAAGGCCTTTCATTATTTTGAGGATGATTTCCTCTAAATCATTTGAGAGGCCTTTTGTTTTTAACAATCCTTCCAATCCCGCTTTTGCGATCTGTTTCAATGCTTCTGCTTGTAAATTCACGGATTGGAAAAGTTTGGCAAGACTGGACGCAATTTGAGGATTGATACCATTCAATCTCTCAATCACAGAAATCATAAATCGATAACCACTACCATCTTCTCTGTGAAATGATCTCGGATTTCTTCCAAACGAAGCAAATAAAGATCTGACTCGATTCGGATTTTCCCAGTGAAATTCTGGCAAGGATTGCAGTTGTGTGACGATAGGAAGTGCATCTTTACCGAAGGAAACTTGCGCCGAGAACCAATAATCTAAAACCAATGGATCGTGTTTCCATTTTTCATAAAACAATTGAACGCTTTTGTACTTTTCTTTATGATCCACTTCACAAAGCATCCGAAGTATAAAAAGTTCCTCACTCATATGTTTTGCACTTTCCTGCTCCTGCAACGCGAATGAGGTTACTTCCTCCTCCCAGGATTCAACGTAAAACAAATAAGAAAGCGCCAATGCTTTGAGTCTTCGTTTCCCAATTTGTTCCCTAGTTTGAACGGAAGTCGTGACTTTGTTTTCTAGATAGAGTTCTTTAAACTCATTTGCAAATTCGTTTGCGATCGAACGTACAAACGATTGGCGCATTTGATTTAATCTTTCATAATCATGATGATTTAAAAAATCGGATAGCTGTGTTAAACTAGGAGAACGAAGAAGATAGCTGAAATAATCCGTTGGGAATTTATTTTTAGAAACAAAGTATTCTCTAAATATGGAACAAATGGATTCGGTTTGTATCTTTTCTTCATTTTGAAATGAGGATTCAAAAACTTTTTTGATGACTTCTTGAAGCGAAAAAAATCTAGAGAAGCCATCCGTCTCCCACTTGGCAAGAAATATCAAATCTTCAACTGGACGATTAAAAACAACTTTTACAGGTGCAGAAAAGCTGCGAAAGAGCGAAACAATCGGTTTCGATTTCAACTCTTTCCATTCTCGCTTCAATAACTTACCATTCTGGATGGCTATTTCATCTTTAATGATCCTTCCACTTGTATCAAAAAGTGCTATGGAAATCGGAAAACACAATGGTTCCAGTCCCTCTTCCGTGTCTATAAATGAAAGCTGGTAGGTTCCCGTAGTTGGATCCCAATTTTCCTCTACTCGAATTGTTGGAGTTCCTTTACGGTGATACCAGTTTTTAAAATAACCTAACGGTTCTTCACTCACTTCTTCCATTGCTAAGATGAATTCTTCGTAAGTGACACCCATTCCATCATACTTTGAGAGATAATGTTTTAAACCTAATTTAAACCTTTCTCTGCCTATGATCACAGAGAGCATTCGAATCACTTCGGCACCTTTTTCATACACTGTCACTGTATAAAAATTATTCATCTCTACATAGGATTTAGGGAGAATGGGATGAGACATGGGGCCTGCATCCTCAGCAAATTGATGTTCCTGTAAAAATAGAACATCTTTAATTCGTTTTACACTGACATCTGTTTTATCTTCAGTAAACCACTGGTCACGAAATACGGTAAGGCCTTCTTTTAATGTGAGATTAAACCAATTTCTCAAGGTAACTCGATTACCGGTCCAATTATGAAAGTATTCGTGTGCAACAACTGCAAGAATCGATTCAAAGGTTTCGTCCGTTGCAGATTTTTTGTCCGCCAATACCAATTTTGAATTAAAGAGATTCAATCCCTTATTCTCCATGGCTCCCATATTAAAATCATCGACTGCAACAATCATATAAAGATCGAGATCATACTCTAAATCAAAAGTTTCCTCGTCCCAACGCATGGCTTCTTTTAAGGCCATCATCGCAAAATCTGTTTTTTGGAGATTGTTGTGATTTACATATATCTTTAAGATTACCTCTCTACCGGACGAAGTCCTATAAGTATCTTTAACCTCAGCTAAATTACCGGCAACGATTGCGAATAAATAACTTGGTTTTGGAAATGGGTCCACCCATATTGCTTCATGTTTTCCATCATCCAATTCTCGCTTCGCCATTTCGTTTCCATTGGAGAGTAGAACAGGATATAGTTGACGATCTCCAATTAATGTCACTTGAAATTGGATTAGGTTGTCAGGGCGGTCTATGGAATATGCAATCTTTCGAAAACCTTCAGGTTCATTTTGGGTACACAACATCGTACCCGAATGGTACAATCCTTCTAAAGCAGTATTTGATTTAGGTGAAATCGAATTTTCAATTTGCAAACGAAAGTTTGTCGCAGGCGGATTTTTTATCAGTATACCTTCCGCGCTCAATTCAAACTGATTGGCTTCACAAATCACGCCATCAATTCTAACTGACAGAAACTGCAAACCGATTCCATTCAAAAATAAAGAAGGGATATCGTAGTTTTTTACGGATTCATGCGCAACAACTAGGTATTCTGTTCTTACTATGGTTGTATTTAAGTCCAATTCAAAACGAATGGAAGCTTTTGGTGTATACCAAAGTGGAGGTGAATAATCCTCTATAAGATGTGTTTTGGATTTGAGAGAGGAAGAAGCCATCCTCTCTCTATCTCACGTAGGAGTCTGTTAGAAAAGTGATTTTTAGGATTGTCTTTCTTTTCTTTTGTCTTCGGCAAAAGTAACCTTCAGGTTTCTCCCGTCGACTTCTTGCCCATTCATCTGACGAACCGCATCTGATGCCGCTTCATCCGTTCCATACGTGATAAACGCAAAGCCTCTAAAATTGCCAGTTTCACGGTCATGAATCATCTTTAGATCCTGAATTGCACCAAAAACAGAAAAGATCTGTCTTATATTTTCTTCTTTTAGGGTAAATTTTAGATTCCCCACATAAATTTTCTTAGAAATCATCCTAGCCTCATATAAAAACCCACTTCCCTTTAGAATGGGTCGGCTAGATTGAATCCCACGGATATAAATTGTCAATCCCAAATAATTCTTGCCTTTTCTTAATTTTATCAGAACGTTTTTTGACATCCATTTGAGCGGTATTTCTCTCCTATTCGGATTTTGTTAAAATGAACCAGTACAACTCAACGCAACAAATTATAGAGTTTAAAGACCATAGAGCACAAAAAGCAACATTCGTTAGGGTATTTTTGATTTTTTTTGGCCTTCTGCCGCTTGTTATTTTTGCACCTACCTTTTGGTTTATCTATGAAAGTGGAGAGCTAGAGCCTATTTTTCTTTTGGTATTTGGGCCTATGGCATTCGCATTTGCCATTGTCCCATTTATCTTAATGAAAGTGACCATGGGGAAACATAAAAAAACCCGTGTTTTAACTAACGAGAAGAAAGTGCAATTTTATGTTGGAAAGGATTTTGTTTCCGAAATTCATTTTTCGGAAATTGAAGAGATCAAACAATCACGATATACCTATACCGTAAAAACTAAAAATGGTTCCAGTACTGTTACAGTCTTTACAACAATTTTACCAAAAAAGGATGATCAGATTATTTCTGAGAATACCAATTTCCATAGAGCGAGACTGGACGCGGAATTGATTGCCAAAACTGTTAGGCTTCCTTTGATCAATGAAGAAGGGAAAAAAAGAGACTTGGATGAACTTGATATTCCATTTCATCGTAGACCACATCCTGATTATGAAGAATTAAACCCTCCAAATTTTGAAAAAGCAAGCCAACTTACATGGGCTGATACGGGAACCGAGTTTGTACTAACATCTCGTTACAGTCCATTTGTTTTTAAATTTGTTGCTATAGTGCTTTCCTTCATCATCTTTTTACTTTTGCAAACTGCCATCGGAGATTTGTTAGGTGTATCAATTTTTGATTGGCAAACATTCCCTCCTACGATTTCCGAATCTATCTTTTCCTTGATCGTTCTAGCTTTGGCTCTTTTTCCGATCTCTTTTGTATTTTATTATACAATATTTCCTCGAACATTCAAAATAAACAAAGAAGAAGTAGCATATGGTTCAAAAAAGATAAAACTGGATTCGCTTGAAGAAGTAATCCTAGATGCTGCAAAACTACGACTCATTGGCGATCAAATAACGCTGGATGTCGGTCTCACTTTTTTTTGTGCAAATGATCAGTATTCACTTGTCAGAGACGCAGTGGTTTTTGGAATCCTATCAAAATCAAGTCGCGGCGAATCATCAAGTTTTTCGAAGTTCGAAACAGAGTTTTAATTTACACAGTAATTTTAATGGAAAATATGTTTTCTATGAAACAATTCGTAATACTCCTTCGTTACCTAGTCCCTCTTGAGACAGTAGAATCCTTTGTCAAAGTACACAGGGAGTATCTGGCAGAAGGCTATGCAAAGGAGATTCTCCTTGCATCTGGACCACAGAACCCGAGGACAGGTGGACTTCTTATCGGACGAGCGGAAAACCGCAATGCAATGAAAGCATTTTGCGATGCAGATCCCTTTTCAATCGAAGGTGTTGCAGAATACCAAATTATAGAATGGGCACCAGTAAAATGGCATCCCATGTTAGATTCCTGGATGAAATAATTAGATTTAAGGTTCGACTATGTCTTCCACAAAACAGCCAATCAACTCAATCGACTCAGATGCCTTACAATTAAAAGAGTTAGGTTATTCATCTAACTTTGATCGTTCGATGTCATTCTGGGAAAATTTTTCACTCGGATTTACCTACCTTTCTCCAGTTGTCGGAGTATATTCTGTCTTTGCCATGGCATTGCAAGCCGGTGGACCTGCTATGTTTTGGAATTATTTCCTGGTGGGGATTGGTCAGTTTTTCGTTTGTTTGGTATTCGGAGAAGTGGTTTCTCAATATCCCATTTCTGGCGGGATCTACCCATGGTGTTTGCGCTTAGTGGGAACAAGATGGGCATGGATGTCCGCCTGGGTTTATGCGTGGGCATTGTTTACAACAGTCGCCGCCGTTGCAGTCGGTGGAGCTCCTTTTTTGTCTCAATTACTCGCTTTTGAATCAAGTGCTTCTACATCGATTTGGATTGCTGTGGCAATGATCTTGATTTCCACTCTGCTAAATCTTAGCGGAACAAAGCTACTATCAAAAGTAGCGATGATCGGATTCATCTGTGAATTGGTAGGGGCAATTGTCGTTGGTGGATATTTACTCATTTTTTCCAGAACCCAATCCATTGGGATATTGTTTGAAACCTTTGAATTTGGATCAGGTGTCGATTATTTACCTGCCTTCGTAGCTTCCTCGGTCGCCGCAATGTTTTGTTATTACGGTTTCGAGGCTTGCGGAGATGTGGCAGAAGAGACGCCAAATGCAAGCTCTGCGATTCCAAAATCCATGCGTATGACGATATACGTGGGAGGTGGTGCTGCAACTTTTATATGTTTGGCATTACTTTTATCCGTTCCTGATCTTTCCAAAGCGATCAGTGGAGAAGACGCAGATCCAGTTACTACAACTTTAAAAGCCTCTTTAGGAGAAGTTGGATATCGGATGGTGATTGCGATTGTTATGATTTCTTTTCTTTCCTGTTTGCTTAGCCTACAAGCAGCCGCTAGTCGACTTCTATTTTCATTCGCTCGCGATGGTATGATCCTTGGAAGTAATCAATTGAGTACGCTTTCCGAAACGACCAAAGTTCCCATCAAAGCATTAATTGTATCTGGTTTGATTCCGATTTTTATCGCAAGTTTAGGACATTGGCTCCAAGATGCAGTTAGCACCATCATAAGCTTTGCTTCGATTGGTATTTACATTGCGTTCCAAATGGTCGTGATCGGTGCGTTGTATGCAAGATGGAAAGGATGGAAGCCCAAAGGTAGTTTTTCATTAGGGAAATGGGGAGTTTTTGTCAATGTCATCGCCCTCATCTATGGATTGGCGGCCGTGATTAACATGGTTTGGCCTCGATTGCCAGAAGAACCATGGTTTATCAATTTCGGTATGTTGACAACGAGTGGCATTGTATTCCTAACCGGATTTATTTATTTAATGATTGGAAAACCGCATACCAATCAAAAGATAAAACATGATTTTACTGTTTGATATAGTATTCTAGGTCTCCTGATACGCAGTATTCTTTATGGATTAAAATAAAATCTTTGGGTAATTTGCCACCCATACTATGAAATGTAATTACCTTTGTTCCGCTTTTAGTGCGTTTTAAACATTCTTTGGCCTGATGAATGGACTTACTAAAAGGTTTTAAGCCATGCGGAACAGTTCCATCGATCCTACCTGTTCCACGTAGACTTTCAAAAAATGGATTATAAAAATAGAAAACGGAATGCTCGTACCAATCAACTGAATTCATATCTCCACATTTAAACTGGACATTTTTCAAATTGAATTCAATGCGTAGAGCGTTCGATATTTCTGCCAATGAACTTCGTTTCTCGATGCCATTAAAATTTGCATCACACTTCATACTTGCATAAATACAAAACTTTCCGACTCCCGATCCAACATCTAACACAGAATCACTAGAGGTTAAACGTAAAAGTTCTAAGCTTCGATCAATGACTTTTAAAGGGGTCCATTGAATGGCCGAAAGAGAACGAATGTTATCTGGATAAAATTGGTCGAATTCATTATCAGTTATCGAGATATTCTTTAGAATCCTACCTTTAATTTCTTTGATCTGCTCTTCTCTGATTTGGCGCATTCCACCGCTAACTCGACCAAATGGAAACCACATGATTTTTATACCTGATAACCAAGTTGAGAGGTGATACCATACATTGTGACTAAAAATAAAACAATGCCCCAAGTAGGAAATTTCCAAAATTGTAGAAATACAAACGAAAGACTTACGAGAAAAAAATCAAGCCGACCATTCACACTAGAAACAAAAATAGGATCATAAAATACTGCAAAAAGTAATCCAACTACCACAGCACTGATACCTTTCATTACATATGCCGTAGACTGAACTTTACGCAAGCTTTCCCAAAATGGTAAGATACCAATCATTAGAAGATAACCAGGAAGAAACGCTCCGCATAAACAGATCAAAACGATAAAAAAAGTATAACTTCCCTTAGAAATGACAGCACCTATAAAAGCTGAAATAGTAAACAAAGGCCCGGGTAAAGTTTGTGCAAAACCATATCCTACCAAAAAAGTTTCCCTTATGATCCATCCCGATTGAACTATTTCCTCTTCCAATAATGCAATGACTACATGCCCTCCTCCAAAAATAAGGGAACCTATGCGATAAAATCTATCAAATAGGTTAAACAATGGATTGGAAAAAAGGGTACTGGCCAAAGGAAGGAAAACTAACAAGAATAGAAAGATACTAAGATACCAATATCCCAATTTTTTTGACATGTTTGCATTGAAGCTGATCTGCGGAAGGGAATCAACATTTCGAAAAAATAAGAGTCCGATTCCACCGCCGATGATAATCATTAAAACCTGACCCAACATTCCTTCGATCAAATTAGATCCGATTGCCGCAATAATCGCGAGTGTCACTCTCTCTTTATCAGGACAAAGCTTTTGGCCCATTTGTATAATGGCATGAACGATTACACTCACGGCAGCAATTTGAAGCCCTTTCAAGATTCCTGAGTTTAAAAACTGACCATATTCCAAAAATCCTGCTCCTAACAGCGCCATAAGTAATGCAGAAGGAATGGTAAATCCGAAAAAAGCCGCTAGTGATCCCATAACACCACCACGTATGGAGCCAAGTGCCATACCGATTTGACTACTAGCGGGTCCGGGTAAAAAATGACTTAACGCAACTAATTCAGTGTAGGCGTCGTTTGTGAGCCATTTTCTTTTGGTTATAAATTCTTGATGAAAGTAACTTATATGGGCAACAGGTCCTCCAAAGGAAGTGCATCCTAGTCTTAGAAAAATAAAAAAAATTTCAAATGTCTGCTTCCATTGATTTGCCATTTAAAACATTCTTTGCCCAAAATCATAATTTGCAAATCAGAAACCTTTGAATTTTGATATTTTTGCTTTTTGATATTTATGGTTGCTAGCCTGAATTGGATGTTAAAATGATCTAATATGGATAATAAAATTCAGTATCTAAATCAGATCATCGAGATTATAGACACGAAAGTCACAGTTTTCAAAAAGAACAAAAACACTATGCATTCAACGGGTTATGCGGCGGAAAAGCAAGTGTTAACTCGCACGATCGAAGATGCCATCAAACTCGCTGAAGAAGTCAGACCCGTGCCTTACTCTTTGATTAACGATTTAAAGTCGTTGATTAAACAACTTTAGTAAATCACGTTTTTTTATCATAAATCATGACAATACCTAAACTGATCATCCTATAGGGAAATCCTCGAAATGTTGGTCTCTGAGGCTTTTTGAATCCAACCTATAGATTTTTTATTGTTACGTATTTTCGTAAAAAAAACGCCTCTGATTTGAAAGAATTAGATATGACCTTATAAAAAATTCATCTGATCTAGTTCATAATTTCTTCAATCAAGGAAGTTAAAAGGGAATCTATAGCATTCTTTTTATGGTAATTGAGGATTTGCTCCACTAAATATTCGCTACCTATATTTTTTAAATCCGAATACTCTACTTCATTTAAATTTAAAAATTCTTTTAAAGTTTGTTTCCCATACAAATTAAGGAATGAATTTTGCAATTGTTGGATTAGATTTGAAGTCGTCGCCGATAACTTTTTATCATTTTTTAGTCGATCAATCAAATTTGATAGGGCAACCTCAGCCTTTTCCAATTGTTCTGAATTCGGTAAGGTTACTTCCGTAAATTGTGCATGTAATATCAGCAAACAAATATCATGTGGCATACTACTATTGGGTTGGAAACTTGTTGCATGTAAAAAGTCAGCGATTTTAGGTAAAAAATTTGGTAAAAACAAATTGATAAAGGACTTAATCTGTTTATCAAGACCAGTAGCCTGGATCATCCCAAAAAGAGGGTTTGTCTTTTTATTAAATTCAATGATACCACTTTCCAATATGTTAGCGATAATGTCCTGAATTGCCTTTTGTCCTAAAAGATCTACGAGTAATTTTTTAGAAGGATATACCTCTAAGCTTCCAACAAATTCGGTGATAGCAGATTCTGTTTCTGGTTCAATTCCTTCGGAAATCGTTTGGTAAGGATAGGCGGCAGATATATCAAGATTCAAAAGAGTTTGTAAACGATCCTTTTTTTTGGTAAATTGATCCAAAATGGAAATTGGCGGTAATCCGGATATTGTAGGAATCAACTTCTCAAGCGGAGCATCGAAAATAAAATCAAACAAGATACCACTTGTATTTTTAAGTTTTACGGGATCCTTTACAAAAGCAGAGACCTTTTCTTCGATAAGTGACTTGGATGGCATGGTAACGACCATTTTATCGAAGCTGGGTTTCGGGTTCGAGTCGGTTTTATATTCGTTTCGGGGATCTTTCGTGAAACTTGTGTTTGCTCAGAACGGGGGACTCGCCCTCTCCGCTGTTCCCGCTTCCCTGCGGGAACTACGCTCCGAGTCACGGCAGCTCTCGTCGCCTCCCTTCCGGGTCGGCTCGTCAAATCATTGCTCCTATGGTCGCAACGATTTGCTCGATCTGCTGTTCGAGTCGGCTCTATTTTAATTTACGGGATCTTTCGTGAAACTTGTGTTTGCTCGAAGGGGGACTCGAACCCCCACACCTTGCGGCACTACCACCTCAAAGTAGCGTGTCTACCAATTCCACCATCCGAGCTCGGACCTAGGTCGTTTATTCGACCAGGGTATGAAAAGACTGGCTTTCGTCAATAATATCAATTTTCTCTTGTCACGACCCTTGCTCACGGTGGTAAGGTAGACACAATACTATGCAAGTATCTGATCTATACTTCAGACTCAAACTTATCCTTTTTGGAATCCTTCTTCCCATTTCGATTCTGTTTGGATTTTTACTTTTCGCACCTTATTTTTTAAAAGTGAGTGAACCGTTCCATAAATCTGAAATTGCAATTTTAGAAGCGCACCCCCTACCTTCAAAAAAATTTCTGAAAGCGATCGCAGTATTGCATCAGAAGAAAACCTTTGACCGTTTGGTTGTCGTTATACGAGAAGATAAAGCTGAAAATAATCTTCTCACTGTTGCGGAAAGGGAGACTATTATCGCAAATTTTTTGGTCACATTAAATCTCCCTACCTCATCGATACAATTTTTGAAAATCAATCCATCTAAATTTGGGGATTCAGATGAAGCGGCAAAAAGCATTATTAAAACCATTGTTTCTGACAATGTGAAATCAATTCTCCTATTAACCAAAGAATTTGAATCAAGAAGAATCAGCCTGGTTTATCAAAAGAATTTAGCTTCGCTCACTGTTAAAATTTCAACGTATCCATTTCCTTCAGAACTAACATCTTCCAATTGGTTTCTAACTGACGATGGTTTCAAAGAGATCATCTCCGAATTTTTTCGTTATTTATATTTTTCAATCAGAGGTATCATCTAAATGGATGAAGTTAAAGACACAAACGAGTTGATTCAACAGCGCATACAAAAAATCAAAGATTGGAAAGCAAAAGGCATCAATCCTTACCCATTGCGTTTTTTTCCTAATTCGACATCAGCGGAACTTATAAAAAATTTCGATGCATCTAACACAGAAAAAATTTCTTTTAAGCTAGGCGGTCGACTCCATGCAAAACGGGTTATGGGAAAGGCAAGTTTTGCTCACTTAAAAGACAAAGACGGACTCATCCAACTCTACGCAACTAGGGACGACCTCGGTGAAGAAAACTATTCTTTATTCAAATCTTTGGATCTAGGTGATTGGATCGGTATCGAAGGTTGGCTTTTTCAGACTCAAAAAGGTGAAACTACATTACATCTTACATCCGTAACAATGTTAGCAAAATGTGTTCGTCCATTGCCTGTAGTGAAAGAAAAGGACGGTGTTATCTATGATGCGTTTTCTGACGTTGAACAAAGATATCGCATGAGATACGTGGATTTGGTAGTAAACGACAGCGTTAGGGAAACATTCAAAATGCGTTCTCGAATCGTTTCAGAAATTCGGAAATTTTTAACAAATGAAGGTTTTCTTGAAGTAGAGACACCTATGATGCAACCGATTGCAGGTGGGGCCGCGGCTAGACCATTTATTACCCATCACAACACATTGGATCTTAACCTATTCTTACGTATTGCACCAGAATTGTATTTAAAGCGTTTGATTGTCGGCGGCCTGGATCGTGTTTTCGAACTCAATCGTAATTTTCGAAATGAAGGCATATCCACCAAACACAATCCAGAGTTTACGATGATGGAAGCTTATATGGCTTTTGGCGATATGGAATCCATGCTTTCATTAACTGAAAGAATGGTGATCTCAGTTGCCGAGGCGATTGGGAAAGGAACAAAGTTTGCATATGGAAAAGATATGATTGATATCTCCTCTCCATGGAAACGAGTTAAGTATGTTGATATCATCAAAGAATATTCTAATATAGACTTTAGTGAAATCAAATCCCTCGATGAAGCAAAGGCGAAGGCAAAAGAAGTTAAGGTCGATGCTGACGGGTGCGTATCAATCTGGAAAGTTTGTGACGAAGTCTTCAGCTCACTTGTCGAACCGAATTTGATCCAACCAATTTTTATCACTGACTTTCCGAAAGAACTATCTCCGCTCGCAAAATCTAGGGAAGATGATCCAAGGTATGTAGAAAGATTTGAACCTTATGTGGCAGGACGAGAAATCGGAAATGCATTCACGGAATTAAACGATCCTTTTGATCAAAAGGAGAGATTTGAAGAACAGGTGAAACAGAGAGAAGCTGGAGATGATGAAGCGTTTATGATGGATGATGATTACATACGAGCATTAGAATACGGTTTACCGCCTACAGGTGGGCTTGGAATCGGCATCGACAGACTCGTTATGTTACTCACCGATTCTCATTCCATTCGTGATACAATTCTCTTCCCACTGATGAGACCAGAATAAAAAAGCACCACAGCTGTTTATCTACTCCCAATGCCACTAAGCGTTGGGAATTAAACTGTCTTACTTTTTTAAGATAATCATTTTCTTTTCGGACTCAAGTAATCTTTGGATTCTTACGAAGTCTTCTTTAAGTCTTTCTTTTTGAGAACCTGACAAAACAAAATTTTCTGTCTTAGCTCGGTTCGTATAACTGATTTCGACGTGATTTGCGTTAGTTAAATTAGTTAGCACCTCAGGTGTCAAAAGTGAAACCACTGTAATCGTTTCAGAATAATTCGTCGAAGACTTCTTCAGAGTGTACCAGGTTTCTCCCAACTGTATGGAAGTGCCCAAAGGTAGATCGACATCAAAGGAACCGATTTCATAACGCAGGTAGTATTGAACGATTCCTGAACTGTTATCTTTTTCTCCCTTAATGGAGATACATGGCCGTGAGGAAAAAACAAACAGGGTCTTTCGGAGGCAAATTTGGTCAGACTCCGCGATGATTTGCTCAATGGTGGGCTCTTTCTGAATGCTATACGCTTTTGACGATGAACAAGCAACGGTAAGTGAGGACAAAAGGGCTAGAACTGCGAGTTTCAGGTAAATTGTAGAAATTCTTTCCATATCAGACTCACCTTTTTCGAGATGCAAGGTTTGGCAAAGGAAAAAATCCTGTTCTTATATGGAATCTTACCCAAAGGGAAAAATCAAAGTCCTACTTCTCGAAAATATCCACCGCGATGCGTTTGAACTCTTTCAAAAGGACGGGTTCGATGTTGTATTAGAAAAAGATGCTTTGGAAGAAGACGAATTGATCAAACGAATCGGTGAAGTGCATGTTTTGGGCATTAGAAGCAAAACGAATGTTACTGCCAAGGCCTTGACTCATACGCGAAGGCTACTCACCATAGGTTGTTTTTGTATTGGAACCAATCAGGTTGATTTGGAAGCCGCAGAAGGTCGCGCGATTCCTGTTTTCAATGCACCCTATAGCAACACAAGATCGGTTGCTGAGCTTGTCATTGCAGAAATCATTATGTTGGCTCGAAAAGCAACAGATCAATCCAGGGACGTTCACCTGGGTAAGTGGAACAAGATTGCAAAGGGTTGTTTTGAGGTCCGAGGTAAAACTCTAGGTATCGTAGGTTACGGACACATCGGCTCACAGGTTTCAGTACTCGCTGAATCCATGGGCATGAGAGTACTTTTCTATGATGTGATTGCAAAATTACCACTTGGTAATGCTAGCTATGTGCCATCATACAATGAACTTTTAAAACACTCTGATTTTGTAACTTTCCATGTACCTGAAACTCTAGAAACACAGGATATGTTTACAAAGGAGCACCTCTCTATTGTTAAGGATGGAGTTTATCTCTTAAACCTTTCTCGTGGAAAAGTGGTAAATATAGATGCATTGGCCGAAGGGATCAAGTCAGGAAAAATTTCTGGCGCAGGAATAGATGTATTTCCCGAAGAACCGAAGTCCAACGATGATCCTTTCAAAAGTCCATTACAAGGTTTGCCAAATATAATCCTTACACCGCACGTCGGTGGTTCAACCGAAGAGGCTCAAAAAAATATTGGTACAGAAGTAGCACAGAAATTATTAAAGTTTATTAACAATGGTTCCACTACATTTGCTGTTAACTTTCCAAATATAGAACTTGGAAATCTGAAAGCAGGACACCACAGAATATTGAACATTCACAAAAACCAACCTGGATTTCTTCGAGATATCAATCAAATCATCTCAGATATGGGTGGAAATATTTTGACTCAAAATCTAAGCACATCGGCAAATATTGGTTATCTTTCGATGGAAATTGATAAGAATTTAGGTGATGAACTAAAAAACAAAATTAAAGCACATCCACATTCGATTAGGACGCGTATTTTGTATTAGGTGGAATGCTCTTAACCAAACAAATTTTTACAAACTCTCCCCTTCGAAATTACACATTTGTAATTTACTCGAATGTGGATGGGGAGGCAGTTTGTATTGATCCTTACTCTCCTGAGCAAATATTAGATTTTTTACATAAAAACTCCCTAACACTCACACATATCTTCAATACTCATGAACACCATGATCATGTTATGGGCAATCTGGAACTGAAGCAAAAAACAAATGCAAAGGTTTTTGCGCATCCGAATGCACGCGAAAAGATTCCAGGATTGGATGGTGTCATTGAAGATGGCATGGTGGTTTTTCAGTCAGAAAATTCTACTTTAGAATGTTTGGATACTCCTGGGCATACACTCTGCCATCACTGTTTTCTGCTAAAAGAAAAGGGAGACCCAAAACATATATTTTCGGGCGATACCCTTTTTAATGCAGGTGTGGGAAACTGTTACCGAGGAGGAGATGCAAAGACTTTGTATCAGACACTGAAGTCGAAGCTCCTTACGCTACCCGATACTCTCAAAATCTACCCTGGGCATGATTACTTTGAAAACAATCTGAAATTTGCTCAGGAGTTGGAACCCGCGCGAGAGGATCTAAAATCATTTGCGACCATGATACGGGAAACACATTCGGAATCCACACCTTTCGTTTCTACTCTATCGCAGGAAAAACAAATCAATCCCTTCTTTCGAGTCACACAAATCTTCCACAAAAATCCGAATCGTTTTGAAAAAATGGACGCACTTCTTCCAAAAACAGAGGAAAATCTATTCTTACATCTGCGTTCTGTCCGAGATACATGGTAGACTTAAAAGCATGAAATTTATGAAAGCTTGCTTATACCTGTTTACTCTTGTTAGTTTTCTATCGATCGCTCCTGCAGTCAAAGGCGAAGGTAATTCAGAATTTAAAACAGTTGTTACTGACTTTACAAAAGCTAAAAAATTTTTACGTAGAATGTATCGCAAGATAGGCGTAGAGTTTTATTGTGGGTGCTCGTTTGTTCCCCATGAAAGTGAGAACGGTAGATTTCGGATTCAAACCGATTCTTGCGGTTTGGAATCTCGTACCGGATCTGAGCGAAGCTATCTCGTGGAGTGGGAACACATTGTGCCAGCTCATAGCTTTGGAAAGAATCGAGCATGTTGGACTTCCGATTCCTGTGAATCCAACGGTCATAAACTGAAAGGTCGTAAATGTTGCCAAGCAACCGATCCAGTCTTTCGTGAAATCGAAGCAGACCTACATAACTTGGTTCCGGCCCCAGGCGAAATCAATAATGATCGAGGAAATTTTCATTTCGGTTTGATTCCCGACGAACCAAGAAAGTATGGAGCCTGCGACTTCGAGGTGGATTTCAAAGCTCAAATTGCAGAACCCCGTGAATCCATTCGAGGGGACATTGCCAGAATTTACCTCTATATGGAAAAACAGTGGGGCATAGAAATTCCCGCCGAGATCAAAAAATTATATCTCCTTTGGAATGAAAATGACCCACCTGATACCTTTGAAATCAGACGAAACGAATGGATCGGCCGCATCCAAGGTAGAAAAAATCCCTTTATTCCTTAGGGGTATTTACAGAAAACCCAGTCTTCCAAAGGATGTTGTTTGAGAATGAAAGAATACGATATCATTGTCATTGGCGCTGGTGCGGGCACAAAACTTGTGACGCCTCCTTCGTTAATTGGGAAAAAGGTAGCAGTTTTCGAAAAGGAAACTCCAGGCGGAACCTGTTTGAATCGTGGTTGTATTCCCTCTAAAATGTTGATCTATCCTACTGAATACCTAAGGGCTAGCAGTGAAGTAGAAAAATTTCCAATCCAAGTTCAAAACAAACCGATTCCAGATTTCACTAAAATATCCCAACGAATTTCATCCACTGTAGATGCAGATTCGGCTTCCATTCCTGTTGCTTATCACAAAAATCCGAATATCGATTACTACCCTCATACGGCAAAATTTTTAAATGATAAAACCATCGAAGCAAATGGGGAAAAATTTACCGCAAAACATATCTTTATCACAGTTGGATCAAGACCACACATTCCCAATATAGAGGGACTACATGAGACTCCGTATTGGACATCCAGAGAGGCTCTTAGAGAAACCAAACTTCCGAAATCGATGATTGTGATTGGCGCAGGATTTATTGGTTTAGAAATCGGTGCCGCATATCAGGCATATGGCTGTAAGGTGGAAGGATTCACTCGCACTGAAATATTAAGAGGAATCGATGGGGAAATGAGGGAGGAATTTGAAGCCCACACTCCATTCCCAATCCACTCGCATTTTACAATAACAAAGGTAAAGTTTGAAAATGAACAATTTGAACTAACCGGAATCAAATCTGATGGATCTCCCTTTAATGCAAAGGCAGAAAAATTAATGGTCACAACTGGCATTCAGCCAAACACAGATGATCTTGGAATCGAACACACTTCCATACTCAGAAACCAAAGGGGATTTATTTTAGTAGATGAATTTTTAGAAACAAATGCGAAGGGAGTATATGCATTTGGTGATGTGATTGGAAAATATTTCTTTCGACACAGTGCAAATTTTGAAGGAGAGTATCTTTTCGAAACGATCTTTTTGAATGATAAAAAGACACCTATCCGATATCCTTCCATTCCTTCTGCAATTTTTACTCATCCTCAAATGGCTTCCGTGGGTGCAACTGAGGAAGAATTACAATCAAAAGGCGTTGCATACTATAAGGGAGTCAACAGATATTCATCGTCTGCAATGGGTATGGCAAGACTCTCTTCTGTAGGTTTCGTTAAGATTCTTGTTGATAAAAAATCAGAAACAATCCTTGGAGCACATATCATTGGTGATGAAGCAAGCAGTTTACTTCAATTGCTTGTATTAGCGATCGATCAAAGTATAACGTTAGATAACTTACTTCGAATGGTGTTTATCCACCCTGCCCTTCCAGAGGTCGTGCGAAATGCCCTTCGTAAAGTTAAAGAATCTAAAAAGTTGGAGAAAAATAATTAACATGAAGAAAAATTTATTATTCAATCAATACGATAAAGATACTCTTCTCGTTCAAGTTTTAAAAGATCCACGAGAAAGAAGTGTATTATCCTTTTATAGATATGTTAAATTTTCAAATCCTGTACAATTTCGTGATTTTTTATATGAAAAACTTTTTTCAATCGGTGTTCTTGGAAGAATTTATCTTGCGAATGAAGGGATCAACGCACAGCTTTCAGTTCCCACTGAAGAATATCAAAACTTAAGAGATTTTATCGATTCGATTCCCGAACTCTCAAACGTATATTTTAATGATGCGATTGAAGATAAAAAAGAATCTTTTCTCAAATTAAAAATCAAAGTCCGAAAAAAGATAGTCGCTAATGGGTTGAATGATGATCAATTTGATCCAAGCAATGTGGGCACGCACTTAACACCGCTTGAATTTCATAAACACTTGGATGATCCGAATACGATTGTTGTCGATTTAAGAAATAACTACGAATCGGAAGTAGGACATTTCGAAAATGCGATATGCCCTGACGTTGGTACTTTCCGCGAAGAATTGCCAATAGTCGAAAACATGCTTTCGGATAAAAAAGATCAAAAAATTTTGCTTTATTGTACAGGTGGGATTCGATGTGAAAAAGCAAGCGCCTATCTGAAATACAAAGGTTTCAAGGATATTTATCAATTGCAAGGTGGCATTATTTCATATGCCAAGGCGATTAAAGACCATGGTCTTCCCTCTAAGTTCAAAGGAAAAAATTTTGTTTTCGATGACCGACTAGGAGAAAAAATCACTGATGATGTGCTTACCGTATGCTATCAATGTGGGAATCCATCGGATCGCCAAACCAATTGTTCAAATTTAGGATGCCATGTTCTATTTGTACAATGTGAATCTTGTAGAGATACCTTTGACAATTGTTGTTCAGAAAGATGCCATTCGATCATCCAACTCAGTGAAGAAGAACAAAGAAAATTAAGAAAAGATGGCCTTCGCCATACTTACGAAACCCACCATTTAACAAGAAAAATAGTAGGCAAATGACAACTTTAGAAAATAGCAAATATGCAATCGATATTATGGGTTTAGAAAAAACCTATGCGAATGGTGTAAGGGCCCTCCACTCCATTGACCTTCAAATCGCATACGGTGATTTTTTTGCACTTCTCGGACCCAATGGAGCGGGCAAATCTACAACGATTTCTATCCTTAGTTCGCTTGTAACCAAGACCAACGGTATCGTTCAGATCTGCGGTGTGAACATCGACAAAGATCAAAATTTAGCGAAAACATTTTTAGGAATCGTTCCTCAAGAATTTAATTTCGGTATCTTTGAAACGATTGAGAATATTCTCATCAACCAAGCAGGCTATTACGGAATCCCAAAAAAAGATGCCATTGATAGAGTGCATTATTATTTGGAAAAACTTTCACTCATTGACAAACGGAAATCACAAGCCGGTCAATTATCAGGTGGAATGAAACGTCGATTGATGATTGCCAGAGCTCTCATTCACGATCCAAAGATTTTAATATTAGATGAACCTACAGCCGGAGTTGATATTGAAATACGTCGATCAATGTGGGAATTTCTAACAGATTTAAATGAAAAAGGAAAAACAATCATTCTCACTACCCATTATTTAGAAGAAGCAGAATCTCTATGTCGAAATATTGCCATCATCAATGGTGGAAGAATTGTAGAAAACACATCCATGAAAAAGTTGCTACATACGCTTAATAAAGAAACCTTTATAATCGATTTAAAAGAAACCGTAAAGAAAGTTCCTACTTCTAAAAAATTTGAGATCTCAATGATAGATAACAAAACCCTAGAAGTACAAATTGAAAAAAAACAGTCCATTAACGATTTGTTTGCGGAGTTGAGTAAGGCAAAGTTACAAGTATCTAGTATGAGAAACAAATCAAATCGATTGGAAGAACTGTTCTTAAATCTCACAAATAAGAAGGTGAGCTGATGCTCAGACAAAATTTAATTGCACTTCTAACAATCGTCAGAAAGGAATGGAATCGTATCGTTCGTATCTGGTTACAAACTTTGATCCCTCCGGTAATTACAATGGCTCTTTATTTTCTAATTTTTGGAGAGTTAGTTGGAAAACAAATTGGGAATGTGGGAGAGTTTACCTATATTGAATTCATCGTTCCTGGATTAATTATGATGAGCGTGATAACCAATGCGTATGGCAATGTTGTAGCTTCTTTTTTCGGAACAAAATGGCAAAAGAACATTGAGGAACTACTTGTTTCGCCAACCTCTTCTTATACAATTGTGCTTGGATATACCTTTGGCGGGGTAGTAAGAGGACTTGCAGTTGGATTTTTGGTAACCTTAACTTCACTGTTTTTCACCAAACTTCACATTTATAACATCTTTATCATTCTTGTTACAGTTTTTCTTACATCTTTATTATTTTCATTAGGAGGATTCTTAAATTCTCTTTTTGCTAAAAAATTTGATGATGTAACGATCATTCCAACATTCATACTAACGCCACTTACATATCTTGGCGGTGTTTTTTATTCGGTTAAAAATTTGCCGGATTTTTGGCAGACTGTGTCTTACTCAAATCCTATTTTATATATGGTAAATGCGTTTCGATATGGATTTTTAGGAGTCAGTGACGTAAATGTGTATTTTTCTTTATTTATACTCACTGCACTTTCTGGTTTATTATTTTTTCTCAATGTAAGATTAATGCAAAAAGGTTATGGGATCAGAAACTAGAGCAGATCGAATCAAATATGCATTGGAGTCTTTACTCGGTGACATTACGGTTCAAGTTACAGATGATTCTTTGGCACATGCTGGCCATGTCGGTTCCTCGCCGAGTGGAGAGACTCATTTTAAGCTAGTAGTGGCTTCAAAACGATTCAAAGACCTAAGTCTTGTCGAACAACACAGACTTGTCTATTCAGCCCTAGAAAAGGAACTGAAATCAGGTCTACATGCCATTGAAATTCAAACAAAAGTCGAATAAGATAAGTCTAAAGTGACAGAAACCAAGGAGTATTGTTTTTAATTTATGACCTTACCGGAGATTCAGAAAAAAATTGAAGCAGGATTGCCTGGTTGCAAAGTGGAAATATTAGATCCGTATCGAGACGGAGTTCATATCAAAGCTGTCGTCACTTGTTCTGCGTTCGCTGGAAAATCGCTTATCGAACAACACCGAATGGTGTATGCAACTTTGAAAGATGAATTAAAAGAAGAAATACACGCGTTAGCATTAGAAACAAGGAGTGAATAATGGATAAAGAATTACAAACTAAAATAGAGTCTCTCATCAACTCAAAACCGGTCTTTTTGTTTATGAAAGGAACACCAGAAATGCCCCAGTGTGGTTTTTCGGCTGGAGTCGTAAGTGTTTTAAAAAACTTAAACATCGAATTCGGTTCTTTCAATGTACTATCCGATATGCAAGTTCGGGAAGGGATCAAAGAGTTCACAAATTGGCCGACCATTCCACAGCTTTACGTTAAAGGTGAATTTTTAGGTGGTCATGACATTACCGTACAAATGGCGAACTCAGGTGAGTTACAAAAAAAATTAAGCTAGCATGTTGGAGTTATACCAATTCTCATCTTGCCCTTACTGCCAAAAGGTATTGCGCACGTTAGATTCTCTGGGGCTTAAAGTCGGTCAAGACTATAAACTGATTGAAGCCTCTAGAGGAACACCGGGTAGAGAGACTGTCATCAATTTAGGTGGTATGTCTCAGGTGCCCTTTTTAGTCGATGGTAGTACAAAGATGTATGAGTCGGATGACATCATTGATTATTTAAAACAAAAGTTTTCTTAAAAACCTAGTAATTCCAAAATCTTCCGTCCGACGTGTCTTTGTTTACCTAGATAAGGAAATTCGTGAATGTACAAAACCGGGTTGAAGTTGATTTCTAAAACGGCGTAGGTTGCAGGATCTGGTTTTTTTTCTATTGAGGAAGATATAATATCAATCCCACAAATGACTGCATTGGCCGCCTTTGCACTTTTTTTGGCTATATCTTTAAAATCTGAATGAACGGTATCTGTAACATCAATCGAATCTCCACCAGTGGATATATTTGAATTTTTTCGTAGATAAACGATCTCGTCCTGCTTAGGTATACTCTCAAAGTCTAAACCATTCTCAGAAATCACGGACAGTTCAATCTCTGACATTTGGATTTTTTCGAGCGGAGTTATGTGCCCTTCTCCTCTCCGTGGATCCGTGTTCTTTTTACTAATTAGTTCCTTGATTGTGGAAATTCCGTCGCCGACTACATTTGCAGGCACTCGATTGCAAACAGCAACCACCTCATCTCCTAACACAAGGAAACGGTATTCGGGACCTTCTATAAACTCTTCAACGATAATGGAAGGAGAAAAATCAAAAGCTCGTTTGAGATGACTTTGAAAGTTTGCAAGAGAATCTCCAATCGGTGATATGCCGATGCCTATGCCGAAATTCGTAGTTGAAGGTTTGATCACCTTCTTTAGAGGTTTAAACATCTCATAATCTTCGATTGCCGCATTTAATGATTCATAATGATTTCCTTTCGGAACTCTGATTCCGTTCTCAGACAATACAAGTTTCGAGGCTATTTTGTTTTCCATGACTAGATAAGTCATTAGCGAATCCAATCTAGTTTTGCTTGCCTCCTTGATAAACTCATAATGACCATCTTTCTCTAGTCTTAAGAAATTTTCCTTACGATCGATAACCTCAATACTGATATTTTTTTTTAAAGCTTCACGAATAATGATCTGACTAGAGATTTCCAAATCTTCCCAACCACGAGGAAGAGTAAATTCAGAATTCACGAATTAGCACCTGCGCATAACTTGATGGGATCAAGGATAATCGGCTTTTGGTTTTTTATTTGATTTGACCCTTCCAAAAATTCAAGTTGCTCTTGATCCTTTATTGATTGAATGGCTAACTTATTATATTCTTCTAATTTTTCTTCTCTAAGAGATATTGATTTTAGATTGGCCGCGTGACTTTTACTCAACTGCAACCCAAATTCTTGGAAACTCATTTGGTTAACCATAAGATCTATTTCTGTTTGTGTGGAAAGAAGGAGATTGGGTTCATTTAGTTTTTCAAACTGTTTCTCCCAAGCTTTTGTATAAACACCATTTTCTGTATCGTTGTTATCCAACAAATCTGCAATTTGTTGTAACTCTACTAGAGTTTGGTATACTAGATCCGTTAATGCCCACTTTTCTCCTAACACTTGCACCTTTGTCTTTTTGTTCCTTCCCTTCCAGGTGACTCGCTCTTGATTTTTTCGCCAAGTTTTCATTTCGGAACGATCCGCCTTCGGAGACTCAGCTACCAGACAATACAACAAAAGCATATGTACAAATCTTAACTGCTCTATATCAACGCCAATAGGTGAATAAGGATCAAGATCAAGTAAACGAATTTCTAAATACTCTATCCCCCTTTCCGTAAGTGCATCGATCACTCGTTCCTCGCCCGATGGAACCTGTTTAGGCCTTACCAAAGAATAGTATTCATTTTCTATTTGAAGGTAGTTATCATTTAACTGTTCTTCTGATTTTTTTAAAAATTTTGTATAGCCATGGTATCGCTTTGACACTGCCTTACACATAGTATGTGAGTATTCTTTGAGTGAATTTACAGAAATTGGCACTTTAGACTGAACTTTACTCGTATAACCAATACTTGATAAACGAAGTGTTGTTGCATCAGGTGCATTGAGTGTATTTTTCCCAAAGGGTTTGAGATCTTTTTGATTTTTTAGAAAAGACACATCTACAAGGGATGAGGCTCCTAGTAGATAAAGAAGAACAGGAGATAAACGATTGAAATTCCGAATCGTGTCTAAGTAAATTTCTGATTGAGTAAAACGATCAAGCTTCTTTTTGTATCGTATTTCGGAAACTGTTGCTAACAAACATTTATCGAAAGAAATATTATAATGTACACCTGAGATGGTCTGCATATTCTTTCCATAGCGGTGACCAAGTCCTTTCCGATAGATAGTTTTCTTACGTCCCTCTTTGCTAGTTCCGTACTTACCAACGGGAATTAGAGCCTCGGCAGGAAGCGGACTTGGCATGCTGAATGGCCACAACGTTTCCCCTTCCAACTGTCTTAATGTAAATGCATGTAGGTCAGTTAGTTCTTGCACCGTATCTTCTAACCGTTTATGGGCTTTCGTTGCATACTCTATCTGTGGTTCCGCAAAATCTGTCTTGATAAACGGATGCATAAGACTAGAGCCAAGTTGTTTCGGATGATCTTTTAAGGACAGCTGACCTTTATCATCCACTCGAAGTCCCTCTCGTTCTAATCCGTGTTTGGCAGAAAGCAAACAATCGATACGCGATTCTATAAGTAAGTTCTTAGCTGTTTTTTTGTAATGTTTAGAGAGTAGTTTCAATCATTTTTCCTTAAAATCCCAATGGGATTCCATCGCCTCTAGGGTCCGAAACACCGATCAGCTTTTCCCCTTCTCTTGCGACTACGAATACCTTTGCGCGATGTCTCACATATTGGACTTGATAAAAAGGCATTTGATTTTCGGGAAAAATACCTTTCAACTCAGGTTCAACAAAAACAGTATCAGGAAGATATTGGTGGTGAATGCGAGGAAAACTGGCACTGTCGTAAAGCGAAATTCCTTGGACATGGTAACGATATAGAGTATTGAATATCGTCGTCGGGATCTGTGAACCGCCAGGAGCTCCAATCGCCATTTCACTGGAACCGTCCTTCCCTAAAAAAATCATAGGCGACATACTGGATAGTGGCGTTTTACCTGGAGCAATTTCATTCGCCTTAGATCCGACTAAGCCATATAGGTTGGGGACACCTGGTGCTACCGCAAAATCATCCATCGTATTGTTTAGGACCAATCCTGTTCCAGGTACGACCATTTTGGCACCCAAACTTCCATTTATCGATTGGGTTGAAGAAACTGAATTTCCATCCCGATCTAAAACTGAAATATGGGTTGTATTGTATGATTCAGATTTTTGGATGTTGGGAACCTTTTGCCAATTGCCAGATACAACTTTTTTTTCAATCGAATCGCCTTCCTCTTTGGCATACCCAGGCGAGGTAAAAAGATTGGTATCTACATTTGTAAATTCTGGATCCCCACCAAATACCGCCCGATCACGGTAAGCGACTCTCATGGATTCGATGATTCGAATGTTTTCACCCACGATTCCGGTAGGCAAACTGCTTTTTTCTTGGAGTTCACTCCATACTTGAAACATGGTGATCAGGTGCACTCCAGAAGAAGGTGGAGGCATTGTCATGAACCGATTCCCAAACGCAAATCCAAAGATTGGATCAGGTTCCTTCATTCGATATTTTGTTAGATCATTTTGAGTAATAAAATCATCATATCCTTTATAAAAATCAATGATCTTTTGCGCCGTTTCTCCATCACGTATTTCTTTTTCACCAAACAAAGCTATGCGCTCTAACACATTTGCTACATCGTTCTGGATTAAATTTTCTCCCTCTTGTAAAGGACGATTTTCCTTACCAAAGATGATCTTCATCTCTGGCGACAAGGTGTTCCAGGAAGATGCGATACTTTTTGCAAGATCTGGATAAACAGAAAAGCCAGTTCTAGCAATTTCTATCGAAGGTGCTAACACTTGCGCTAGGCTTAATTTCCCATATTTTTTCTGTATGGATACAAAACCAATGATATTCCCTGGAACCCCTGCGCTATAAGCCCCCACCAATGTTTTGTTAGGTATAACAGTGCCATCTTGATCTAAATAATATTGTTTAGTTGCTTTAATGGGAGCACGTTCCCGAAAATCAAATGCCTTTCGTATTTTCCCTTTTTCCAAATTCAAAATAGCAAAACCCCCACCCAAAAGGCCAGTAGATTGAGGCCGAACAATTGAGATCATAAAGCTTGCAGCTACAAATGAATCAACAACATTGCCACCTAACTTCCACACTGAAATCGCGGCATTTGAAGCCAACGGATGATCTGTAGCTATAACAAATTCTTTTCCCTGAAATTCAAATCGAGATCTTTTTTCTTCCGCGTCAGGAACCAAATTTTGGCGCACTGGAAGAGCTTTCGCTTTGTTAAATAGTTGTGATTGGTTGAATGGTATGCAAGAAAACAGTATTGAAAGAACAATTAAAGAGCAGATTCTTTTCAATCGAAGATTCCCATTTCCATACGAGCTTCTTCACTCGCCATTTGCTTTGGATCCCATTTCGGATTCCATACAATATCCACGATGGCTTCGTTTATGCCATCTACTCTTAGAGCGTGGTTTTCGATATCCTTCTTCATTTCAGGACCTGAAGGACAAGCAAGAGAAGTATAAGTCATTTTGATCAATGCTTTGTCGTCCTCCACTTTGATTTCGTAGATCAAACCTAATTCAACTAACGAAATTCCAATTTCTGGATCATCCACAGAACGTATGCTATGGTATACTTCCCATTCTTTCTCTGATTCAGGTTGTGTTATCATTTGTCCCTCTTAAAGATATTTTGAATTGCTTGCAATGGTAAAATGGCACAGCGATGTCGACTCGGATTTTCTTTTACTATATTCCAAAAAGTAGTCTCGTCAATGGATATATCCGTTAATGTTTCTTCTGAAAACAAAAACTGTTCGATTTTATTTTTGAACCCAGAAATAGAGGCCTCTGTCCAATGTTCAGCTCGCTGAAATACGAGTCCGGCTGATGCGGAACAAATGGAGCAAGAATCCCCCCCTAAAGCTATTACTTTTGCTGAATCACCTGTTTTCTCAAACTGGAGGAAAATTTCATCTCCACATAGAGGATTTTTTGCAGAAGCTATTTCTGATGGTTCATGCAATGGTTCCCAATTACCTAGTTCCTTCCAACGAAGGAAATTCAGAATCGCTTGTTTACTTTCTTGCGACACGAGAAAAGATCGATTTCACTTTTTCCAAACCGTACACCAAAGCATCAACGTCCTCTTTTGTCGTATAGAGATAAAAAGAAGCCCTGCATGTTCCGGGGATGGCCCATTGTTTCATGAGAGGTTGACAGCAATGGTGCCCAACACGAATCGCAATGCCCTCCTCATCTAACATAGAACCAACATCATGCGGATGAACTCCGTCTAGAGTAAATGATATCACTCCACCTCTTTGGTCAATATTCTCAGTTCCGTAAATAGAAAGCCCACCCATGCGATTCAAACGCTCCAAGGCATATTCCGTAATCATTTTTTCATGGTTGTGAATATTTTCCATCCCAACCGCAGACAAATAGTCTAACGCATGTGAGAAACCAATGACACCAGCTATATTGGGTGTACCAGCTTCCAATTTTGCAGGTAGATTGGCATAGGTTGATGATTCCAGATCAACCGTCTCGATCATATCTCCTCCTCCAATCCAAGGAGGCATCGATTCTAAAATCTCTTCTTTTCCAAATAGGACACCGACGCCGGTAGGTCCTAACATCTTGTGAGCTGAGAATGCAAAAAAATCAACATCCATACCGACAAGATCTATACTCAGATGAGACGATGACTGTGCACCATCAACCATTACCATTGCGCCAACCTTTCTTGCCTGATCTATGATTGGTTGTAAATTATGAATGGTTCCGGTGACATTGGACATTTGAGAAATTGACACGATTTTAGTTTTGCGAGTCACCAATTGATCCAAGGTAGATAGATCATAAGTAGTGTCCGGATTGATGGGGATAAATCTAAGTATTGCTTTTTTTTCTTTGGCTAACATCTGCCAAGGAACAAGATTTGAATGGTGCTCTTGGACTGTTAATACGATCTCATCACCTTCATGGATATTCTGCCTACCCCAGCTATTTACTACTAAGTTTATGGACTCTGTTGCACCTTTTGTAAAAATAATGGCCTTCGCACATTGAGCATGAAAAAAATTGGATGTTTTGATTCGGGTTTTTTCATACAGTTCAGTTGCGTGTTGTGAAAGATGATAAACTCCTCGATGGATATTCGCATTTTGAGACGTATAATATTTATTAGTTGCATCGATCACACTTTGGGGTTTCTGGGAAGATGCGGCATTATCTAAATAAACGAGAGGTTTTCCATTCGGAGTTTTTGTTTCCAGTATAGGGAAATCTTTCTTTAATTTATAAGGATCAAGAATTGACATCAGTCCTCCAAATCCACTTCAATGTCATCACCTGAAATACGTGTTTTATATGTTGTCAGAGGTTCTGTAGCAGGCCTAGCAACAACTGCTCCAGTCTTCACATTAAACTTTGCAAAGTGTCTTGGACAGGTAATGATATCAGCATCGAGCGTGCCGCAGGAAATTTCTTCACCATCGTGAGAGCAAGCATCTTCAAAGGCAAACACCTCACCGCCGATTTTACAAATAACAATCGGTGCATATTTTGTTTTTACAACACACAATCCACCTTCTTTTAATTCGTTTGTCTTGATCAACTTAGAGAATGCCATTTAAATACCTAATGCTTGCGTTCTGATTTTTTCAGAGATCTCTGCTTTGATTGTATCAGAAAAGGGAATTTTACCCACCGTTTCTTCATAAAAAGCAGCAATAAGCAACGATTTAGATTCTGTTAAATCCAATCCTCTTGATAACAAATAAAATAACTGTTCATCACTAATATCTCCAACCGTTGCACCATGAGTACAAGAAACATCCTCAGCCATTACTTCCAGTTTTGGATTTGCCTCTGCTCTGGCTTTTTTATTTAGAGATAAGTTCTGAGATTCCTGGTGTGCATTTGCCTTTTTTACGGAATTCGGAATAGATAAGTTTCCAGTAAATACATGATGAGACCGATCAGAGACGATCGCTTTGTATTGGATTCGGCTTGTTGTAAAGTCACCTAAATGTGTGACTTTAGCGTCTATATCCAAAAACTCTCTTTTTGATAAAGCACTTACGCCCGTTAGGAGGTACTCGGATCCGTTTCCCTTTAGAATCGAATGATAAAATGTTTTCCCTCGAAATCCTCTAAAAAAGAAAGGAAAGATACTGAGACCTGAATCTGACTCTTGATAGGAAGATACAAATCTGACTCGAGTGGAATCCTCGTCAAAATCTTCCGTTGTTAAGACATCTAAAAAAGAATTTTGAGAAACGAAATAAAAACTCAATGAATTGAAAAAACGAGATTTACCTTCAATAGGCAAAGATCCAAGAGTTTCTCTTAATTTTTGCTTACAATTGGGAGCTAGATAAACTAAATTCACTAAACTTTGATTTTGATCTCCACTTAAGTTAAAATCAATTTCTAACAATTCATCTCTTTGATTTTTCTCATCGATATATATGAACTGATATTTAGTAGCTTGAGAAAGCGCTAAAAGGGCAAAATAATCGTCTTTGATGGAACCCAGTAAGGTAGCCAGCATTTGTTGGACAACTTTGTTCTCTTGATCGGATAGACGATCTTCAACTTTATCGACTACCACACCTTTTGCCAAAATAGATTCCATATCTATTTGATTGATAGGGAATTTTCGCCAAGCTTCATCCGAACGGGTAGGAACATTCAGGTTAGAAAGGATCGCATTTACCTTGATTTTGAAATCAGATAGATGTGAATCACCGAGAGATCGAGTTACTTTAATCTGCTCCATAGCTGTTATGTTCAACTACTTAATACCAGCCTTTTCTAGTATCCAGTCATATCCATCGGCTTCTAACTTTAAAGAAAGTTCCTTACCCCCTGTCTCTAAAACCCGACCATCAGCAAAAACATGTATAAAATCTGGGATAACATAATTTAACATTCGTTGATAGTGTGTGATCAGCAATATAGATCGATCTTCCGAACGATTTGCAGTAATCCCTTCAGAAACGATCCTTAGCGCATCAATGTCGAGGCCTGAATCCGTCTCATCCAAAATGGCGAGAGCTGGTTTCAATAGTCTCATTTGTAAAATTTCAGCCTTTTTTTTCTCACCACCAGAAAAACCATCGTTTACATAACGACCTATAAACGAGTCAGGCACATCAAGTAATGACATAGCCTCTTTAAGTTCTGCCTTGAACTCGCGAACGGGAATATCTTTCCCACGATTTGCCTTTAAGATTGATTTTAAAAAGTTACCGATGGTAACGCCCGGTAAGGCGGTAGGATATTGAAAGGATAAAAACAGACCAAGTCTTGCCCTTTCATCAGTTGGCATACCAAGTACAGACTGGCCTTTAAAGAGTATATCACCACTCGTTACCGAATATTTTGGATGACCTAGTATAACATTTGATAGTGTGCTTTTACCGGAACCATTTGGTCCCATTATCGCATGCACTTCACCGGAACCGATAGAGAGATTCACACCTTTGAGAATTTCCTTAGCTCCCACACTAGCTCGTAATTCACGAATTTCCAGAAGTTTGGACAAATCTTTATCCCTGTAAAAGTATTATTAGAATGGTTCTATTTTTAGACGTTTTCCTTCTACCAGGAAATGAGATACACCTAAAAAAACAAACGATTCCTAGTCCGTCCAATCGACTTGGGCAATCAAGATTCGTGATTCAGAAAGGGAGAAAGTAAAGATTACGTATTGGTTTTGATTTTGAATATCATAAAGTGGATAAGTAACTCCCCACTTTTTTTGAAATCGATCGGACTCTGCTTTATGTTTCAGAAAGTACGGTTTCCAAGCATAATTGTTACCTATTTGATTCCGTTTCTCAATAAAACCTCCCGCCATTCGATCCAAATCATATGTAGGAGTAATCTGATAGCCATCTTTATCACATACGAAGATCTTTAGAATGATCCTCGGAAGGGTTTTTAAAATAGATCCAAAATGCTGTAAAAAATCATCTTCTTTAGATGCATCGAAGTTCCCAAGAACATCATTCAAATGATCAATGATGATTTGTTCTCTGCTGCCTTTTTCTGCAAGTTCTAGCGATCTCTTCTTCGTAAAGTTTTCCAACACCGTCGTCATCTGTTCTGCGAAGGTATTGCGATTTAAAAAACTCTGGTTGGGGGTCGCAAAATAGTACCCCTGCAACAAATTTGCACCCATAGATAATGCGAGGTTTAGTTCCTCTTCTGTTTCGATTCCTTCAAAAAGGAGTTGAGATCCCAATTTTTGTGACATCTCTGAAATCGCACCAAGCACCTGCTTGAAGGAGTTCTTATTCAAACTTTCCCTCATAATCTGAATATCAACCTTCATTATATCAGGATGAAGGTATCCAATCCTTTCCAAATTGGAAAATCCAGAACCCAAATCATCAATTGCGATTTTTAAACCATAATCTCTAAAGATTTGAACAATTTGTATCAGCCTTTCGATCGAGCCTTCAAATTCATCCTCTGTGATTTCGATCACAACCTGGTTGCGATTGATCCCATACTTTTCAATCAGTTGGATGATATGGAAGTTTTCTGCAAAAAGATCCGTATGGTGGACCCGAGATAAAAAATTCGGCATCATATTAAAAAAGAGCTTAGTACGAAGGTTAGATTCCTTCAGCAATCGAACTGCTTTTTCACGAAGGATACGGTCAATATTATAAATAGGGACCATATCTTGATCCCGGCTATGAAAAAGACCGCCTAAGGAGTGGTAGGAGTTTTCTTCAGGATTGAACTGTCTCCCTAAAACTTCATAGGCAGAGATGGATCTATTGATCGCATTTACGATGGGCTGGAAGTGTGGCACAAAATGTGACTCATTCCAAAACTGATTCCCTTGTTCTGTTTCTGTAATGAACATAGTTCTTTATCTCTAAAGGATAAGGTGTGGAAACTACGAAGAACGGCAACCCTTTTTTAGAGATAAAATGTCAATGTTGTTTCATTTTTCCACAAATATGTCATTTCTATGGAATTCTTAAATCTCATAACCGTCTGGTATCGTTGCATGTCTGGGAACAACAATGATTCCCTCTCGGATCCTAACGAATTCATCTTCAAATTCAGTTAGATGGCTTTTATTCAGAAGCTTCACTCCGGCTCCAATGGCACAATCTTTATCAATGATGGCATTTCGGATCTCACAATCAGGTCCTATCCCAATCGGAATCTTTCCTGTCGTTCGGTCAAATCGACCATAGTGATCCAGTCCCATAACCACAGAGTCATAGATTTTGGTTCCGCGATCGATAAATTGCCTCACCCCAATGATTGATCTATGGATTTCGCAATGGTTCAATATCGTTCCCTCGGAAATGAGCGCTTTGTTGATCAGCGCATGATTGATCTTTGATGGCGGCAGCGATCTTGCACGAGTGAAGAACGGTGTCTTTTCAAGATAAAGGTTAAATTTTGGGATATCATCCGTTAGCATTAAATTTGCCTCATAAAATGCTCGAATGGTTCCAATGTCTTCCCAATAACCTTCGTAATTATAAGCTTTTACCTTCTTTTCTTTGATCGCCCTTGGCAAAATTTCTTTACCAAAGTCTGTCATTAAATGATCTTCTAAAACTTCAATTAACGTTTTAGTATTAAATATGTAGATGCCCATGTTGGCAAGGAAGGTGTTCCCCTCTTGCCTACACGATTGGACCTGGTCTAGATCCTGTGGTTTTTCAATGAATTCTTGAATGAATCCACCCTCTCCCGTTTGAACGATTCCCAATCCATAAACCTGCTCTTCTTGAACGGCATTGCAGGCGACACTTATCTCTGTTTCAGGATCAATCAAATGATTTTGCATAAAATCAGAAAGATCCATATTGTACAACTGATCCCCAGAAAGTATCAGAACATATTTAGGTTTTTGTTCACGAATGTAAGGAAGGACCTTTCGCACGGCATCGGCTGTTCCTTCAAACCAATTTACACTGGATACAGTTTGTTCTGCTGCGATGATTTCAACAAAAGACTTTTGATGGATAGAGGTCGTTGAATAGGTCCTGTGAATGTGTCGATTCAAAGAGTATGAATTGAACTGTGTTAGAACAAAAATTTTTTCAAATCCACTATTCAAAGAATTTGATATAGGAATATCAATCAGTCGATACTTTCCTCCAAAGCTAACTGCTGGCTTTGATCGTTTCTCGGTCAACGGAAGCAATCTGGTTCCTTTCCCACCTCCAAGAATGATTGTTAGAATTTCATCCTTTTTGAGTATGAAATCCACACTGTCGATTGAATCTTCTGAAAAACGCATAGGATAGTAGTATACCGCAACTCCAAAAAAAGCAAGAAAAGTGTAAGAAATTACATTACAAATTCGAAAAAATAGCTTCGAAAATCAACTTGCCGTCTAAGTGATTCGTATACGGGTTCATCGCTCTTTCTGGATGAGGCATCATTCCAATCACCTTAAAATTTTGATTGGAAATCCCAGCAATATCATTTAACGATCCGTTGGGATTTGTCTCATATCGAAACACAACTTGCCCTTTTTCCTCAATTTCTTTGAGAACGTCAGGCTCAGCATAGTAGGCACCTTCACCATGCGCTATAGGGATTGATAGGCTTTGTTTTTGGATTTGTTCTGCAATTCTATTGTTATGGACTGGCTTTAAATTGACATCTTTACAAATGTACTTTAGTGTCCGATTATGTAAAAGCGCACCTGGGAGTAGACCGCTCTCAGTTAGTATTTGAAAACCATTACAAACACCTAACACCATTCCGCCTCGATCTACATGTTGTAAGACGGATTTCATAGCATTACTATATTTTGCCATTGCACCGCATCTCAAATAATCACCGAAAGAAAAGCCACCTGGCAATACAACTAAATCCGGTTTGTTTTCGAATTGATCTTTATGCCATATATATTGCACGTCAGCTTGAAATTGGTTTGTGAGTATGGTACCAATGTCCTTATCACAATTTGACCCTGGAAATGTGATTACATTTACTTTCATATCTTTTCAACAGAATATTTGAATGTTTCGATGACTTGGTTGACCAAAACGGACCCGCACAGCTCTTTTGCGTGTTCTTCAGCAATGGCAACATCATTTGTATCCACTTTGACTTCTATATACTTTCCAACGCGTAAATCGTTGACTAGATTTTTGCCTTGATCATGTAACGCTCGCAATACTGTTTGACCTTGAGGATCAAGGACTGAATCTTTAAGTGTGATGTTGATTTTTATGACAAACATGTTTTGATTTTCTCTTCTAATTGTAAATATTTTGTTCTAAGTTCTGTTATAAGGATATCTGGAAGCTTTGGAGCAGGAGGGTTTTTATCCCAGTCCGTCTTTTCAAGCCAATTGCGCAAAATTTGTTTATCTAAACTGGCAGGAGTTGTTCCAAGACGATAATCGTTGGCGTCCCAATATCTGGATGAATCTGGAGTTAATATTTCATCGATCAAAATAGGTTCCCCATTTAAAATACCAAATTCAAATTTTGTGTCGCAAAGAATTATTCCCGCCGACTTCATTTTATTATGTGCTTCAGTATACAAAGATATTGACATCGTTTTTAGTTTATGAAAGAGATCTTCCCCGACCTCATTTCGCATTGTGAGTTCACTTACATTTTCATCATGTCCAGAATCATTTTTTCTTGCGGGTGTAAAAATCGGTTCATCAAAATTCTGAGATTCTAACATCCCTGTCGGATATTGCAAAAAGGCTACCATACCTGTTGACTTATATTCTTTATATGCCGAGCCAGACAGATAACCTCTCACAACACATTCAAAGTCCACTCGACTTGTTTTTTTTACAAGAACAGACCTTCCTTCAAAATCCGATTGATTTCGAAATGGTTCTGGAAAGTTAGCCGAATCATCTGTTACCAGGTGATTCTTTATATTTTTGAAATAATGGAACCAATTTGTAGAAATCCGAGTGAGGATCTTCCCTTTATCAGGTACAAGCTCGTTAAACACTACATCAAAGGCGGAGATTCTGTCTGTTGCACGTAAAATAAGGTGCTCTCCCAAATCGTACACATCTCTAACCTTACCACGATATGTTGGCTCTATGATCATAATTGTATACAAACCATAGCCATATCATCATTGGGAGGTGTTTCCCCGCAAAAATTAAGGATTCGTTGTTGAATTGCAGGAAGTACATCTTCTCCGCTAATAACCGATTCATGAAAAAGGGACAACATTCCCTCTTCACCTAAAAAAACAGATTTTGAATTCATAGCTTCACTTGCGCCATCTGTATACAAAAAGACCTTTGCACCTTTCGTTAGTTGGAGCGTTTGAACATCATCCTTAGCTTGTAAATCGATTCCCATAATCATCGGACTTCTACCTTCCAAAGCTCTCGTCACACCATTCATGTGTAAAAGTGGTGCCGGATGTCCCCCATTGATAAACGTCAGTAGATTATCATGATCAATCATTGCGTAACAAAACGTGATAGAATAATCTTCAGGGATCACAATCTCCATATTCTTCCGGATATGAGCCACTCGCTCTTTTAAATTCATAGTGGGATCGAGATTGAATAATTGCATCTTAAACATTGCACCTATAAGTGCGGCACTAGGTCCATGTCCAGAGCAATCGGCTATAACGATATGCAATTGTTTTGAATCCACCCAACAATCAACAAAATCACCACCGATTTGAAAGAATGGATGAAATAATGTTTGTGCTTTAATACCATTCCAAATGAACTTCTTTTCCGGTATGAGCTGGTCCTGAACTTTCCTGGCAGTCGCAAGTTCCTTTTCATACTTTGCTTTTTCACGCGATAGTTCGTCTTGTAGATCTTTGATACGAACGACAGAATGAATTTTAGCCACAAGTTCTCTCTTGTTAAATGGCTTATTTATAAAATCGTCTCCACCATTTTTCATTGCCTCTTCAAATCCTGCGTCCCGATCAATTGATGTGATAAACAAAATTGGCAAGAGTTTGAATTTATCCATAAGTCTTAGCTCTCTACAGAATGAGAACCCATCCTGAACGGGCATATTCACATCAAGTAACAGTGTATCTATGGGCGTATTCACAAGAATCAAACGAGCCTCTTCGGCAGAAAAAGCTGTGAATGTCCGAAAACCTTCACTGTTCAAAAGGTATTTTAAAAGCTCAACATTTTCAGGTACATCGTCTACGATGAGAATGCTATGACCTAATTCTTTTTCCATGGTCAAAAATCACCTCGCTCTTCACGTACGATCTCTCTTAGGGAAAGTATTTTTTGCGTTCTATAGGTTAATACAAATAGTAACAAAAATAGAAAATGGAAAGCCACTACGGAAAACCAAAAAGTGGAACGCATATCACCATCCATTCCACCTTTTCCGAGCACACTACCCGGATGATTTCCAGGATTTTCAATCCAGCGGATGGCACCCCATGTCAAGATGGAGCTAATCGCACAAAGAAGAGAGAGATAGGCGGACAAGATGCACTTTTTTTTCGGATCTAATATGAGAAATCGAAAAACAAAATACGAAATCAGAGAGAGGCAAAGAATAAAGAAAGATTGCAATCGTGCATCAGTTCGGTCCCACGGAACCCCCCACGCACTATATGCCCAAATCGGCCCGGAGAAAAGAACACCGAGGGCAAATAAAAATGAAATCTGATTCGAGCTAAAGGCAAGATTGTCCCAAATACTCTTTTTTGAAATGAGGTATCCAATTGAAAAAAAACTCGCGAGTATGGGACCATATAACGCTACCCAAGCGACCGGAACATGAAAATAAAAGATCCGATGACTCAGTCCTTGCTCTAAAATGACATTTGGATAAACGAGAGAGGCAATGATAGCAAGTGGAACTAAAAAAGCAACGAGGGCCCAAAGGGAAAGATCGACAGCCAAAGGAAAAATGGAGATTTTTTTAGTCACTAACGTCCAAAATCCGATATTCACAAATAAATTCTAGGAAAAAAGTAAGTTCAAGATTCTTTCTTTAAAATTTCAAGAAATAGACTCCCCATCGCACCATAGAATAAGGCAAAAAATAAAAGCAAAAATACGCTAGGAAAATAGAATCCGTTTTCCATCCAAAACCTAGTTTCCGCTTCCATACCAAACAAAAATAGAGGAATTGAAAAAGGTAACTGAAGTAAAGGAAGGACAATCTCTTTGACGCGGCTTTCTTCAGCGACGAGTCCCATAGAGACCCCTAGAAAAACGAGCGATAAGCTTCCTAAATTTACAAACAACCATTCTCCAAAAAAATTTTCTATACTTGTATTTTGAAAAAATACATTCAAAACTAAGATAAGTAAGGCGTTTACAAAAGAAGTACATAACCAGATTACGATACACTTTGCTAGATACAATTTTGAAACTGAGATGAGAGACAGAGAGGCAAACCAGGCACCTGATTCTCGCTCCTCCCATAAAGACTGGCCAACCAAAACGAAGTTCAAAAGAAAGATGATCGCCCATTTCAGGCCACGTATACTTCGAATATTTAAAGTTTCATTGACTTCAATTGATGAATAAAAAATAAACATTACACATAAACTTAATGAAATTAATGAAATCAACCCCCCGAGAGATTTACCAACTAACAAAAATTCCTTTTTTAGCAGACTTCTTATCATACTTTCTTTTGTTCCAATGAGATCGTTTCATTGATTTGTAAATTTGAAGGAACGTCGTGTAATACAGTTATTATTAACTTTTTCTGAGATTCTTGATTTAAACATTCGGTTAGTAATGTAGTTGAATCCATATCTAAACCTGTATATGGTTCATCCAAAAGGAGAATTTTTGGAGAGGTTGTCAGGGCTCGAATGATCGCCGCTTTTTGTTTCATTCCTCGAGAAAATGTATATATGGGATCCATAAGCCGACGGTTCAGCTGAAAGTATTTTGTGAATTCGAATATCTGATCTGGATTTAAAGAGTCGTTGGATAGTGAAGCGGCAAAAAGTAAATTCTCCGAAAGCGACAACGACGAATACAATCCTAGCTCATGACCAAGGTATCCAATTGTTTTCTTTCCGAGAGGCCAAACCCATTTTTGCGAATCTGGAGCGTTCAAATAGATTTCTTTTAGGAGGGTTGATTTGCCCACGCCATTCTCTCCCTTGACTAAGACGAATCCAGATTCAGGAAAACTAAGTTCCTTATCACGAAAAAGGGTTTTGATTCCGACAGTTAATGTGAGAGATTTGTTTTCAAGAATCACATTTCTAGCCATACCCATACCATGTTCCGTTTGATACTTACTTTCGCACTTCTGTTTTCCCAATCCCAATCTTTATTTGGCCAAAAACAGATTGGGAATAAAAAATACATTGAAATCCTTTGGGGAAAAGATGAAGAATTTGATACATCTGATTTTCCGGATGGTTCGTTTATCTACCATAATTCAGACTTTATTCTTGCCCGCGGAAAACTATTTTCGGGCAACCCACCCTCTTCTTTTGGTTCTTTCATTTATGATCAAAAAACAGTAACCAATTCTGGGGAATGGAACAATGAGGCAATTCGACTTGTGCTTACAGGATTAGAAAAGGATCGATTGGAAGCCAAAAGAATGCTCGAAGCAGGTGTGAAATTTGATCCACAATTTTTTCCATTTCGATATAACCTTGGTAGAATGTATTCTATAGATTTAAAATACAAAGAAGCTTTGATTCAATTTGAATACGCAAAAGCAGAGGTTCCTGATTATTTTAAAACCTATCTTCATATTGGTATTTTATCTGAAATCACAAGAGAAGTCCATTATGCGATCGACCACTACAAAACTGCCTTCAAAAAAAATCCATATGATACAGAAGCGCTCATTCGACTCAGTGATCATTACATTTCTACTGGTTTAAAAAATAGAGCCTTTCTGTATTTACAAGAAGCCGAAAAAATCCAAGAAGCTAGTCCCAACGTCAAACTGGGATACGCAAGATTAGAAATGGAAAGAGGCAATTATCATATTGCCTACAAAATTTTTTTAAAAACAACTCTCACTTCTCAAGAGGGAAAGCCTGTACCTTACGATAAAAAATTCCATTACTACTTTGCAGAGACTGCGTCGAAAGTAACTGATTATGAAATGGCAGAACAAGAGTATACGAAAATGCTTGCATTCCCGAATGACCCCTTCTTTGCAACAGTATCTGCAAAGGTGATTGCAAGACGAAGAGACATTGCTAAAAAATTTGCAGAAGCAAAACGCTCTCAACTGGATGATTCAGAGGAAGTGACTCCTGAAAATCCGGAATAACATTGATCTATAATCTACTTAAATCTCGTGACTCTATCAATTGTTTTGTGAATTCTTGTTTTGGGTTTGAAAATACTTCCAGTGCCTTGCCAGACTCAACAATGTGTCCTTCATGCAGTACATAAACAATGTCACTCAAATGTTTAACAAGCCCCAGGTCATGAGACACTAGAATAAAACCGATGCCCTGTTCTACGTTTAATTCTTTAATCAAACGAACGATCTCCACTTGCACAAGAGCATCTAAAGCAGTTACAGGTTCATCCAGCAGGATCAATGCAGGATTTGCCAAAATAGCCCTTAGTATTGCCAAACGTTGCAATTGACCACCGCTTACTTGGTTGATTTGCTTTTCCAAAATCGACTTGGGTAGTTGAAACCGGTCGAGCAATCTTTCGATTCGTTCCTGCTCTATCAATAAATCAGATTTTGAGATAAAAAAACCATTGCTTGTATACTTTGGTTCTAAAAGACTTTGCCCTAACTGAATGTATGGTGAAAAAAAAGAGAATGGATCTTGAAAAACTGGTTGGACCGGCTTGGACTTCATTTTGGATAAATCCTGTCCGTTCCATAAAACATTTCCGCTTATTTTCATATTGGAAATCATTTCAGGAATGGAAAGTATCACCTTAAATAATGTAGACTTTCCAGAACCAGACTTTCCAATAATTCCAGTAATCTCACCACTCTTTGCAGTTAGATGCAAATTCTGAAGGATTTGTCGATTAGAAACTGATACCATAAGATCTTGAATGGAAAGCATGATTTATATTGGACAAAAAGAGAGCTTATGTTGACGTCAAGATGAAGATTAGATTTTGTATGGCGGTGGCAAGTGAATTTTATAAAGATAACCGAAGTTGGTGCGCGTGATGGACTTCAAAATGAAAAGCAAATTGTCACCACAGCCGACAAATTTAAATTTATAATTTTACTTATTGAATCAGGCCTCCAAAACATCGAGGTAACTTCATTTGTCAAAAAAGAATGGGTGCCTCAGATGGGAGATTCTACAGAACTCTCTGATCTCATCTTCCAAAATAGGAATCGGTTTCCCGGTGTTTCCTTTTCTTGTCTCACTCCCAATATGACTGGATACGAAGCGGCTTTAAAAGCTGGATATAAAGAAGTCGCAGTTTTTACTGCAACCTCAGAAACCTTTACCAAAAAAAACATCAATCGTTCAATCCAAGAATCTATCGATGGTTTTAAAGAGATTTTTAAAAGAGCAAGACAAGATGGAATCCGCGTTAGAGGATACATTTCAACTGTCATCGCTTGTCCGTATGAAGGAAAAATTCAACCAGAAAAAACGCTGGAGATCTCAAAACAGTTGCTAGATGAAGGAGTATACGAAATTTCACTGGGCGAGACCATAGGTGTTGCAGTTCCTATCGATATAGAAAACCTACTCAACACTTTATTCAAAGAATTACCTAGCTCGGTATTTGCAGGACATTTTCATGATACGTATGGAATGGCGATCGCAAATGTTTCAAAATCCCTTGAACTTGGCCTTCGTTCATTTGATTCATCATCTGGAGGCTTAGGCGGCTGTCCCTATGCAAAAGGAGCATCAGGTAATTTGGCCACCGAAGACTTGGTTTATTTTTTGGAAGGTTCCGGATACGAAACAGGAATTAATTTATCAGCAGTAATCGATGCATCAAAATTTATACAAGGATGCATTGGAAGATCCTTAAATTCCAGAACGTTCATAGCCCGTTCCAACTTATGAGCTTAAAGACTGGGAGCCAATTTCCACTAAATTTGAAATTAGCATTAGATGAAACGATCAAAATTTACAGTCATGATGATTACCTAGCTACAGATCCCATCCTATTTCCAAAGCAGTACAAACGAAAGGAAGATATCGAGATCATTTCACTGCTCTCTTGTCTATTTGCTTACGGCAATGTCAGATCGATCAAATCTTTTCTTACTCCAATCTTTCAGGCACTTGGTCCAACTCCTTACCATTCACTTGCGACTCGGGATAACTTTTATACGAAGTCTTTAAAAGAAATCAGTTACTACCGCTTTCAAACCAAAGCTGATAATATTATTTTCCTAAAAGCGATTTCTTCTATTTGCGAGGCACATAGAAAATCCAAAACGAACTCACCTATATTCGAATCCGCTTTTTTAGATGATGGTGTTGAATTTGAACCTATATTTGGGATTAGTAAATTTCAGAAATTTTTAGAATCTAATATAACTTTCGTCTCTGATTCCAAAGTACTTTCGCCTGGTTTACGTTTTCTGATCGGTGATCCGCAATCAAAATCTCCTAAAAAAAGGATTTGTTTATTCTTACGTTGGATGGTGCGTGATGGTTTTCCGGATTTTGGTATCTATAAACAGATTCGCAATGAACAGCTCGCCTTTCCCTTGGATGTTCATATCCAAAGGTTGATAAAAATTTTAGGCATCTCCAAAAGAAAAACATTTATTTTGAGCGAAGCGAAACTCGTATCCGAATACTTCAAACTATTGAATCCCGACGATCCTTTGTTATATGATTTTTTTCTAACGAGAGTTGGAATGATCCAAAAATGCAAAGGGGTGAAAGTCGCGGCGATTTGTAATCAATGTAAATTGGAAGATGTTTGTTTGATTGGTAGTGCCACGGGGAATTGAACCCCGATTGCAAGGATGAAAACCTTGTGTCCTAACCATTAGACGATGGCACCGTATTGTATCAGAGACGAAAAACTTTGAGTCGTCGGGGATTCGAACCCCGGACCCATTCCTTAAAAGGGAATTGCTCTACCAGCTGAGCTAACGACTCGTGCTCTTGTTGCCAAGAATAAAGACCCGCCCCTCTTGGTCAATCAATACTGCAAAAAATACCTTCCCTTTTCCGGTAAAAATAGCACTCCTATTTCATGATTATTGTATGATCTCTATCAGGCCCAGTGGAAACGATACTTATCTTTGTACCTACTAATTCCTGAAGACTGTTGATATAACTTTGGCAAGTTGGAGGAAGTTTAGAAAAATCAGAAATACCTACAATATCATCTTTCCAACCCTTAAACTCAGCAAACACTGGTTTTACGTCTTCTAAACCTTGAGAAGGAAAGTGATTCAGTCTTTTGCCCTTGTATTCATAACCCACAACAACAGGTATCGTATCGTAATGAGAAAGTACGTCAATCTTGGTTAAACAAATACTGTTTATTCCATTGACCACAATCGAATGCTTCAACATCTGAACATCAAACCAACCACATCTTCTTGGTCTGCCAGTGGTAGAACCATATTCTCCACCTAGTTTCCTGAGAATCTCACCAGCTTCACCTAAAATCTCTGATGGGAATGGTCCCTCTCCCACTCGAGTGGCATAAGCTTTTGTAATCCCAATAACGTCCTTTAAATAACGAAAGTTTACACCTGATCCTGCTAGGGCTCCACCCGTTGTCGGATTGGAACTAGTTACATAAGGATAAGTTCCAAAATCTATATCTAGCCCCGTACCTTGTGCACCCTCTAATAAAACTTTTTTACCTTGTGACAAAGCATCATTCAAATAATAGATCGTATTGACTATGTTAGATCCAATTTGTTCAGCAAAACTTAAGAGACTTTTGTAAATTTCATCAAACTTGACAGGCTCAAGATCGTAGTACTTTACCAGTTCCTGATTTTTGACTTCTAAGATATGAGTCAATTTTCGTTTCAACATGTCTTTGTCTAAAAGGTCACCTGCACGAAGTCCTATGCGGAGCATTTTATCAGCATAACACATTCCAATGCCCTTTTTTGTAGTTCCAATCTTTCCTTCTGGACTTGAACCCAATTCGCGAACCTCATCGATCAATCGATGGTGAGGAAGTAGAATATGACAGGAGTCACTTATCAGAACTTTTTCCTTAACCTTAAAGCCACTTTTTTCTAAATCAGCACACTCTTGCAGGAAATATTCAGGGTCGAGTACCACTCCGTTCCCGATTACACAAACGGTATTATCATAGATGATTCCAGATGGAACTAAATGAAATACATACTTTTTGCCACCTACGACGACTGTGTGACCTGCATTGGCGCCGCCCTGGTATCTTACAATGATATCAGTATCCTTTGAAAGGTAATCAATTACCTTAGCCTTTCCCTCGTCACCCCATTGTGCTCCGACAACTAAATTCGCTGGCATAAACTACCTCTTTTTCCTTGAATACATCATTTCCTCAAGTGGATCGATATGGAGAGCAAATCCACAGGCATCCTTTTTCACATCTGTATACGATTCGTACAATTCATTATAAACACCGCCGGCAAACACAGGTTCAGTATACCCGTGCATAAAACCTTGAAACACTAATCCCGAATAATAATCCAAATCACGAATGAGTGAGAGATCCCAAATCCCATCGAAACCAATCGATCTTTCATTCCAAAGGCGAATGAATGCTTCCGCATCAGCCAAATCATTGGAAAGTTTCGCACTCGGATTCAAATTATTTGTTAGAAGAAGTAGTTTATTTTTGAATTCAGAAAAATTGGTAAAAGATATTGGTTTCAAAACGAGAGGCAGTAGATTAAACAGCTCTTCTTTTAAACCTAATGTCCTTACAAAGTTTTCGAGTTCAGGAACATTTTTTGTAAAAAGATATTGCGAAATGATCGCATTGTGACTCGGATCAAGGCCTAACATATCCATAATGGAGGAGAGAATACCGGCGTGTCCTAAAACGAAAGAAGCTCTGGTATCTGGCAGAGATTTCTTCCACATTCTTTCTAAAATTTGAATTTGTTCAATCACATTCTGCGGTGAACTATTCCCAAACGACTCTCCACCAATTTGCAATATTTCTCGGCGAGATGCATTCTTCTTTTTGTGATCTCTAATCTTCCGTCCAACATAATAAACGTTCTGATTTTCTTCCCAATGGGAACGAGAAGCCATACCTTTAACCACTTGCAAAGTCAAATCTACGCCGGGAGAGAGGACATATCCATCGTAGTCTTTGGCTGTTAAAAAGGCAGAAGGTTCCAGACCTCCGATAAATGATTGGAATGAGGATGTGTAGTCAAAGGCAGGTAAATTAATTTCAGAGTATCCAGCTTCTTCAAAAGAGGATGTGAGAGATTTTATCAGACGTCTTCTTTCTTTACTTTCTTCCGGACCTAAAAAATGAAATCCGTCTGGAATCCAGCGTCGTTCTGCTTGTTTTGATTTTTTGATTGAATTCATTGTCGGGAATAATGCCCAAGAAGACAGATTAGATAAATCGAGGATTTATGCAATCACTTGTAAAAATCGGATAGACAAAACAGAATCTTTCGTTAAATTAATGTCGGTTTAGGGGATACGAATGACAGAAAAAGAAGCCACTCTTGGACGTTGGCACAAAGAGTTTTTTGAAAACATACATCTATTCATGAAATCTGGGCTCACGGAGTTGGAAGCAAAGTCCATACTTGAAGAGTTTCTCGTTCTTTCTCAATCAACACCAAAACCCAAAGTAATGGAAATCTTCCAAGAACCCGAAAAACTGGAGGAGATTGGTGTTTATACAGACATAAAGCAAGAACCGAGAGACTTTATGCTCAAATTTCTCGACCCGATCATGCAAAAGTTTACGGTCGAGGGAATCGAAAACTTGGATTTATTAAAAGACATCATTGGAAAATACCCTGTTACCTTAATTTCAAATCATTTGAGTCACCTAGACGCGCCCGCTATCTTTACACTCCTTTACAACACTGGAGAAATGGGGCGAAAGATTGCAGAAGCGCTCGTTTTTATTGCTGGTCGTCTCGCTTTTGAGCCTGATTTTACCCGACTTGGTCTTTATATGTTCGGAACCCTCCTCGTTTGTTCCAAAAAAGATATGGCAGATAACCCTTCACTCTCAGATGTGATGACCAAAATCAACATGCGTGCATTTCGAAATTCGCAGAAGCTTCAATCTGAGGGACGTATCATCTCTATTTTTCCTGAAGGCACACGATCGAGAGATGGTCGTTTGATGCCGTTCGTCGATACTGTCTATCATTACGTTGCAAATAAAGTGATACTTCCGATTTCTTTGGAAGGAACAGATCGTATCCTCCCCATAGAAGGACTCCTTTTCAATCAAGCGGTTGGTAAATTGGTGATTGGAAAACCTGTATTAGTTGGAGAGTTGACCAAAAAGGAAATGGCAACCTTTCCATCCCACATAGAACAGATTTCCTTTCCAGGAGTGGGTGACAAAAAACAGTTTATCATTGACAATTTGGCTCTCCTCGTAGGCTCAAACCTCAACAAACACAAACATGGCACCTATCGCAATTTGTATAAGGGCGATGATCAAAAATCCAATCAACTCATTACCATCACCTCGGAACCAAAAGAGCGCGTAGTTATCATCGGTTCTTCGAACATGTCAGTGGCTATCGGGTGTGTTCTCGCAAACAAAAATGTTGAAGTGATCGTATATCAACCAGATGTTGAGGTGGTCAATCAATGTAATGAAGAAAGACGAGATGTGATCCACTACCCGATTTACAAGCTACCGCCAAATATTACATTTTCATCGAATCCAGCCGTATGTGAGTCCGCTACCTTGTTCGTCCAAGGGACAAACCCTTGGGATTTTGATTCTGTATTTCCGAAGATCAAAAGTTACCTTCAAAAGAACAAGTCCCCAATCATCAATGTAATCAAAGGCTTTACCGGTTCCAAAAAGGGTCTGATATTAGAAGACTTACACGAACTGATGGGTATCGAAAGAGACAGATTAGCTGTTATCTCTGGTGCATGTTATCCTGATCAAATTATGGAACGTAAAATTTCTGGCTTTGAGATTGGATCCTTCGAAGACTCCTTGATCCCAAAAATGCAAGGTCTTTTTAACACAAGTTATGTTTTCACACGACCTGCAATCAATTCGCGAGATACAAAAGGTGTTCAGTTAGGTGGTGCTCTTAAGACAGTTTATGCCGTTGCAATGGGGCTTGTAGAAGGTTATTTCAAACGTGAACTAGGGGGAAATGTCGACAATACCCTATTCCACTTATCAAATCGTTTTTTCAATGAAATGGTTTCGCTAGGAGTGTTACTTGGTGGAGACCCGACAACGTTTAATGGTCTGTCTGGTATGACTGATTTTATGTTGGCATGTTTTGGTTCAGACACTCGGGATAGAAAATATGGTTATGATTTGGCTTATGGATCTCGCCCAGAAAAAATCACCAACGGTTTCTATGGACTGAAAGTCCTTCCGAATCTCATCAATTTAGATGAAAAAAGACATCCTATCGTTACGGCCTCCTACCGGGCGGTCATTCAAAATGAGGATTTTGATAAAATAGCGGAGTCACTCCAATTGCAATTAGCAAGAAACTAACGACAATCTAACGAATCAAGCTCCATTTGGTCTTTTGAAAAACAAAGAGCTGGGGTGCTATGGACAAAAAAAATCCGCTAAAATGAATCATTTCAGCGGATTTTGCCAATAAAGAGAATGGAAAGTTACTTCGCTTTCGCTACTTTCTTTTCCTTCTTCTCTTTTTTGGGTTTTGTTTCAGCTTTTCCCTTTGTGGAAGCAGCTGTCTTTTCGCGTTTCTGTCTAACTTCTTCTTTAAGTTCGTCTTGTGTCTTACGCTCAACTAACTCAAGTATGCCCATTTCAGTGTTATCAGATTGCCGATTGACTAGTCTGATGATTCTAGTATATCCACCTACTCTAGTCGCATAACGATTTGCTAGGTCTGTCAAAAGCTTCGTTACGATTTCTTGATCTGCCAAATGTGTGTAAAGATAGCGAGTATTGTGCAAGACAGTCTCTGCTTTTTTCTTCTCATCCATATTTTGCAAGTTAACATCTAGGTTTCTTTTCGCGCGAGTGATGATTCTTTCCGCATAAGAACGAGCTACTTTTAACTTAGCAACAGATGACTCGATTCTCTCATGTCTTAGAAGAGAAATCACCATATTTTGAATCATTGCTTTTCTATGATCAGCAGATCGATTGAGTTGTTTTACTTTATTTCGTTTGTTCATTTAAAAATCTCTCATTCCGAAAGACAATCCAAGGGAAGAAAGTTTAGCTTTCAACTCAACCAAACTTTGTTCACTAAAATGTTTTGACTTTGTCATTTCATCTTCAGTACGTTTAACTAATTCACCGATGAAGTCTATTTCAAGACTTCTAAGAACATTCGTAGATCGAACAGATAACTCTAGCTCTTCCACATGTTTCGACAACGAAGCTTTTAATTTCTCATCGGCTTCATCTAACTCTTCTTCTTCTTCCTCAACTTCTTCTTCAAAGTTAATGAATACGGTCAGATGGTCTTTGAGTATTTTGGCTGCCTGTGCAACAGCATCTTCAGGAGATACTGATCCATCGGTCCAAACTTCTATCGTTAATTTTTCATAGTCTGATCTTTGCGCAACGCGTGTCTCAGATACATCAAACAAAACCTTTTGAATCGGAGAATAGATCGAATCGATTGGGATTGTACCTAAAACTTCGATGTCTTTCTTCTTATCTTCCGCAGGAACGTAACCACGACCTCTTTGGATTTCTAGATCTAATATGACATTCGCATCTTCATTTAATGTTGCGATGTGTAGATCGGGATTCATGATTTCAATTGAAGAATCAATAGCAAGATCGCCGGCACGGAAGTAACCAGCTCCTTTCAGCTCGATATGTATTACCTTACTTGCTTCTTTGTCTTCTGGTTCGTATTTGATACGAACTTGTTTCAAATTTAGAATGATCCGGGTCACGTCTTCCGCAACACCTTCTACATAAGCAAATTCATGAGTTACACCTTCAATACGAATAGCCGAAATAGCTGCGCCTTCAATCGAAGACATAAGGGTTCTCCGAAGAGAATTTCCTATTGTTGTACCGATACCTCTTTCGAAAGGTTCAGCTACAAACTTACCGTAGTTAGGAGTATTCACATCAGTCGTGAATTCGATTTTCTTTGGTCTCTTAAAACCTTTTAATAAATTCTTTGGGGACAATGTTGTAACCTTCTCTCTAGATTCGTTCGTTTATTTAGAGTACAATTCTACGATAACTTGTTCTTTAATTGGAATATCGATATGATCTCTAGTCGGCAAAGATAGGATCTCACCAGAAAAATTAGCAAAGTCAACGCTTACCCAAGAAGCAGAACGGTTGATAGCTTGCGCCAAACGGATATTCTCTTCAATGAATGTAGACTTTTGAAATTTGTCGCGGATCTGGATCTTATCTCCAACATTGACTCGATAGGAGCAAATATCTACACGATGGCCATTGACCAAAACATGTCGATGAGCAACAAAATTTCTAGCTTGGCGACGCGTAACAGCGTAACCCATACGATATAGAACATTATCCAGTCTTCTTTCTAAGAACTGGAGTAAGTTTTCGCCAGGAATCCCTGGTGTATGCGATGCTTCTTCAAAGTATCTTCTGAACTGTTTCTCTAAAACGCCGTATGCTCTTTTTACTTTTTGTTTCTCTCGAAGTTGCGCACCATATTCCGTGATCTTCCCTTTTTTCTTAGGAGGAAGACCTGGTGGATATTTTCTTTTTTCTAATGATGACTTTTCTTTGTGAAGAGTATGACTGTTTTTTAGGAAGAGATTTAATCCCTCCCTTCTCATCAATTTAACTACTGGTCCTCTATAACGTGCCATATAAATCCGTTCTCCCTACTAAACTCTTCGTCTCTTTCGTGGTCTACAACCGTTGTGCGGAAGTGGTGTGATGTCTTTAATCAACTTAATGAGAAGACCTTTCGTTGTAAGGGACCGAATCGCTGACTCCCGACCGATACCAGGACCAGAAACCATTACATCAACCTCAGATAAGCCTGCAGCATCGATTGCTTTTTCCGCTGCATTAGTAGCGGCAATTTGTGCTGCATAGGGAGTAGATTTTTTTGAACCTCTAAAACCCATCATCCCTGAGGAAGACCAAGATAGAACATTTCCTGCCATATCAGTAATCGAAACAATCGTATTGTTAAAAGAAGCTTGGATGTAAACCTTTCCCCGAGGGACGTTCTTCTTTTCTTTCTTTTTAACTTTCTTAGTTTCTTTTTTGCCTTTTGTATCTTTTTCAGCCATAAATGATATCCTTACTTAGTGACCTTTTTTTTGTTTGCCACTGTCTTCTTTACGCCCTTTCGAGTCCGAGCATTTGTTCTAGTTCTTTGGCCGTTCACAGGAAGGCCTCTTCTATGCCTCAAACCTCTATAGCAACCAACATCCATCAATCGTTTCACGTTGAGATTGACTTCCGATCTGAGATCACCTTCCACTTGGAAGTCCTCTTCGATCACACGTCGAATCGCAGCCTCGTGTTCGTCTGTTAGATCCTTGACTCGAATGCTTTCATCGATTCCGGCTTTTTTGAGGATCTTTTGAGAAGATGTTTTGCCAATGCCATAGACATAAGTTAGTCCAATTACGATTCTTTTATTTGAGGGTAAATCAACGCCTGCGATACGTGCCATACTTTCTTATCTTTGCCTTTGTTTGTGTTTAGGGTTTGTGCAAATCACTCGGATTACACCTTTTCTGCGAATGACTTTGCATTCTGTGCATATTTTTTTAACTGATGCTCTAACTTTCATATACTTTCCTATTTCTTTCTGTAAGTAATCCGACCCTTGGTCAAATCATAAGGAGAAAGCTCAACTGTCACCTTATCACCAGGAAGTATCCTAATGTAGTGCATTCTCATTTTACCAGAGATATGAGCGAGTACCTTGTGACCATTCTCAAGTTCCACACGAAACATGGCATTTGGTAATGGTTCCAATACTGTCCCATCAATGGTAATTGCTTCTTCCTTAGCCAGGGTGATTCTCCTATTGAATCTGTTTTAAAATAGAATCTGTGATTTCTTCCATACTTCCCAAACCATTGATCTGCCGAAGGATACCTGTATCTTTATAAAAGTCTATCAGGGGCAAAGTCTTTGTGTTGTAAGTATGCAGACGGTTTTTGATGGTCTCTTCGTTGTCATCTGAGCGTCCTTCTTTGATCGCTCTACCTAGCAAACGTGCTACCAATTCTGCATCGGGCACCTCTAGGTTGACAACGGAGTCGAGCTCCATCCGGAGCTCTTTGAGGATTCCCGAGAGAGCTTTTGCTTGCTCCACCGTCCTAGGAAATCCATCCAGTATGAATCCATTCGCACAATCTGCTTCCACCAATCGGTCGCGAATTATGCCTATAACGACAGCATCTGGAACAAGGTCTCCAGCGTCCATAAATTTTTTAGCTTCCAAACCCATTTGCGTACCATTTTTAACAGCGGCACGTAACATATCCCCAGTAGAGATTTGTGGTATATTGAATTTTGCTTTTATAATATCTGCTTGAGTTCCCTTTCCAGCACCAGGAGGGCCCATAAATATCAAACGTTTCATTCTGCTATGCCCTACCCTTGATTTTAGATTTTTTCATAAAACCGCCATAGTTTCTCATTAGAAGTTGCGCTTCGATCTGTTTCAAAGTTTCCAATGCCACACCTACCATGATAAGAAGAGAGGTACCTCCAAACGTGTAAACTAGAGTACCTCCTCCAGTGTTGGATCCTAAATTCAAGAATTTAATGATCAAATAAGGTGCAAGAGCAAGACCAGCGAGAAAAAGGGCTCCGGGTAATGTAATTCGATTCAAAATTTTTTCGATCATCTCTTTAGTTTGGGATCCTGGACGGACACCTGGGATGAACCCACCATATTTTTTTAAGTTATCTGCAAGTTCTTGCGGATTGAACTGAATCGCAGTGTAAAAATATGCGAAAAAAATGATTAGAGATGTATAGATGACAAAGTAAAATAGAGCATGGTACCAGATTTGTGAAAACGGATTAAAATAATCCATCATGACTGCCCAGCCTGCCCATTGACCGCCCTTAGACGAAAGCCACTGAACAATTGTTTGAGGGAAGAGAATTAGAGAAGAAGCAAAGATTATGGGCATTACATTGGCGCTATTTACCTTAAAAGGAATAGACTGACTTCTTGCTTGCACCATTTTCCTTCCGACCATTTGCTTTCCATAATTTAATGGAACTCTTCGAACTCCCTGAGTTAAGACGACAGTCAAAGCAATTAGCACGACAAAAATGATCAACAGAATCAATACAGAAAGTGCATCAGAAGCGTCTGAGGTGAACATTGAGATCAATGCTTCCGGCATTCTTCCGATGATACCTGCAAAGATGATAAGAGAAATACCGTTTCCAATGCCACGCTCTGTGATTTGTTCACCTAACCAGATCAACAAGACAGTGCCTGTCGTAATTGACAACATTGCTAAGGGAAGAAAATAAGATTCAACAGAAGGATTGATAAGACCAGGGTATTTTGCTGGAGAATTTCCAGACCCAGTGGACCATGAGTTAGCTAACTGAATGACGGCAAGCGATTGAATGGCGCATAGAAGCAAGGTACCATACTTTGTATACTGTTGGATTTTCTTACGTCCCTCTTCCCCTTCTTTCTGCATTTTTTGCAATGAAGGGATAAGAACCATTACAAGTTGCATAATGATCGAAGATGAAATATAAGGCATAATCCCAAGTGCGAAAATAGAAAACTTTAATAAAGCTCCACCTGCAAATAAATCAACCATACCGAGAAAACCTTCACTCGGATCTGCTGTAATACCGGTTACAATCAAACTGTTTATACCAGGAATGGTTACATGAGTTCCCATTCTAAATAATAACAACATCCCGATTGTAAAAAATATTTTTGACCTAAGTTCTGGTATACGAAAGATATTTGCGATAGTTTGAAACATTGATTAAGCTTCTTTCTTTTCTACTTTTTTCTTTTCTCTAACGATTACTTTTCCGCCAGCCTTTTCGATCTTTGCTTTTGCCGAGGCAGACACACCGTCAACCGTGATCGTGATCGCAGTTGTAATCTCACCAGTACCCAAAACCTTGATCAATCCTTCGGACGACTTAATTAAATTTCTTTTCTCAAGAATTTCCGGTGTAACTTCGCCAGAAAGACCAGACTTCGCTAGTGCAATAAGGTTTACTGGTTGGAATTCTGTTGAAAAGATATTTGTAAAACCACGCTTTGGCAGTCGCTTGTGAAGTGGCATCTGTCCACCTTCAAATCCTCTTTTCATTGAGGATGCACGTGCACGCTGTCCCTTAGATCCACGAGTGGAGGTCTTTCCCATTCCAGATCCTGGTCCTTGTCCAACTCGTTTCTTCGAAGTCTTTGCGCCCTTTGGAATGGGAACTAAATTCTTATTTCCTAGAGAAGTCGTGTTTTTGACTCTTTTTTTTCCAAAACCACGGGCATGTTCAATTCTTTCTGCTGCTGCCATATAACTATACCTTGTCCACTTTCAAAAGGTATCCAACTTGTCTTAGCATACCTTTTAGTTGAGGACTCATTTTATGTTTGCGAGTTTGCCCTTTTTTCTTTAATCCCAATGCAATTAAAGTTTTTTTATGGGTCGGAATGATACCAATAGAACTTTTTTCTTGGGTGACCAATACTTCTTCCATATGTTTTCCTTTTATAAATCTTGACCGAACAAGTGTTTTAAGCTCACTCCGCGTCTTTTAACTGCCATAGATGGTGTTTCCAACTGTTGGAGTGCATCCATAGTCGCCTTTACAATGTTCATCGGATTTGAAGAACCCCATGATTTAGTAAGTACGTCCTGTACGCCAGCTCTCTCTAAAACGGAACGAACAGAGGCCCCTGCGATAATTCCAGTTCCGGGAGATGCCGGCTTTAGAATCACACGTGCAGACTTGAAACTTCCAATTACGTCATGAGGAACGGTATGTCCTATATAATGTATAGATTTTAAATTCTTTTTGGCTGATTCAATCGATTTACGGATTGCATCCGGAACTTCATTTGCCTTACCAAAACCAATTCCTACTTTACCTTTAGAATCTCCAACCACGGAAAGCGCGTTAAATGAAAAGCGTCTACCACCCTTCACTACCTTTGCCACTCGGTCGATTTTTACTACTTTCTCTGTAAATTCTTTTGTTTCTTCTTCTAAAATCATCCTAGAACTCCAAACCACCTTCGCGCGCAGAATCCGCAAAGGCAGCAATACGACCGTGATAAACCATTCCAGAACGATCCAATACTACCTGCATCACCCCGGCCTTTTTCGCTTTCTCTGCAATCAACTTGCCGAGCAACGTAGCCGCAGTTTTACTTTTCTTTGAATTTTCGTGTTTAGGGAAATCTTTCTCTAGTGTAGTTGCGTAAACAAGGGTGACACCTTTTGTATCGTCAATCACTTGTGCAGTAAGGTAACGATTCGTTTTATTGAATACTAACCTAGGTCTGTCGGAAGTGGCCTTGAGTTTGTAACGAACTCGTTCCGCTCTTCGATTTCTTTGTATATTTTTTGCTGTTTTGTTGATCATAACGAATTACTTCTTACCAGTCTTACCGGCTTTACGACGGATGTATTCATCACTGTATTTAACACCTTTGCCTTTATATGGTTCAGGAGGACGTTTCGATCGAATGTCTGCCGCTACTTGACCAACCAACTGCCGATCAATGCCAGTTACTTTAATTTTTAGCTGATCCAATACATCAATCTTGATACCCGCTGGCTCAGGAAAAACCACCTCGTGAGAGTAACCAAGGCTCATGACTAAATCTTTACCACGCTTTTGTGCACGATAACCTACACCTGTGATTTCAAGATTTTTTTCCCAACCGGTAGTGACACCCTTAACGCTATTCATCGCGAGGGAGCGAACTAAGCCATGCAATGCGACGACTTTCTGATCTTCGCTATTTCTAGTGAAAACCAATTCCCCATTTTCTACCTTTGCAACCACTCCTTCATATATAGGAGATTTGAGCTCTCCCAAAGGACCTTTAACGGTTAAAGTGCTAACTTCTGCTTTTACTTCCACTTTAGGTGGAAGTTTGATGATGCTTTTACCTACTCGAGACATGATGATTATTCTTTGTTTGGTTAGAAAACCTTACAAAGAACTTCCCCTCCTACTCTAAGTTTACGAGCCCTTTTCCCAGTCATTACACCTTTCGATGTTGAGATGATCATGGTCCCGATGTTATTTCGGAATGGACGTATTTCTGAAGATTGGATGTAAACTCGTCTACCTGGGGTAGAAACCCTTTCAATCATCCGAATCACAGGTTTTTTATTCGTATCGTATTTCAATTTTACTTGAAAGTCGTCAAAACTACCATTTTTTACGGTTTGGATCTCATCTACAAAACCTTCTTCTTTTAGAAGATCAAGGATGGACTTCTTAATTTTACTTCCCGGAATCACACACAACTCATGTTTTGCTTGTTGTGCATTGCGGATTCGGGTTAGCATATCTGCTATAGGATCTGAAAGACTCATTCTATATAACCTTTCCTACATTCTACCAGGAGGATTTTCTTACGCCAGGTATCTGGGCCTTGCTAGCAAGATCCCGGAAACACAAACGACACATATCAAAGCGACGCAAATAAGCGCGTGAACGACCACAAAGAGGGCAACGATTGTACTCTCTCACCTTGAATTTTTGCTTTTTGGCGTGGCGTTCCATCATCGATTTTTTCGCCATGACTCTCTCCTATTTTCCCGCGGCACGATAAGGCATGCCGAAAGCTTGAAATAATTCGAACGCTTCTTTGTCTACTTCTGTACTCGTAACAAAGGTGATGTTAATCCCATAGATTGTATTGATTTTATCAAAATGAATCTCTGGGAAAATGATTTGCTCTTTCACTGAAAGATTGTAATTTCCACGACCATCAAATCCTTTTGGATTGACGCCACGGAAGTCACGAACCCGAGGAAGAGCAATATTAATAAAACGATCTAAAAACTCATACATATGCTGGCCACGAAGTGTAACTTTACAGCCCAGCACCATGCCTTCTCTTACTTTAAAACCAGCAATCGACTTCTTTGCGAAAGTCTTCACCGGTCTTTGACCTGTAATCTGACCAATCTCTTCTAAACAAGCTTCTATCGCCTTTGGGTTGGTATGCGCTTCTCCCATACCAACGTTGATGACAATTTTCTCTAGTTTAGGAACACGCATTATGCTCTCGAACCCAAGGTCCTTTTGTAGAGCTGGGCGAATTACCTTCTCGTATTTTTCTTTAAGCCTAGGTATCATGATTAAATTTCTTTCCCTTCTGGACGAGTCACACGCAATGTTTTACCATCCTTTTTCAAAAAGCCCAACCGTACAGCCTTTATTTTCTTCTTTGGCTTCGCTTTGTTTTCAGCTTTAGGATCGTGAAACATAACATTCGATAGATGGATGGGAAATTCGATTTCGATCGCGCCACCCTGAGGATTCTCTTGCGTTGGTCTAACAAAACGTCTTCTCTTGTTTACACCTTCGATATAAACACGATCCCTACGTTTGTCGACGGCTAGAACCTTACCTTTCTTACCTTTTTCTTTTCCCGAAATCACTAGAACTTCATCGTCCTTCTTGATTTTGGTTTTTTTAAACTTCGTTGGCTCAGAGCCACGATATGCTAATTTAACAGCCATTTATAAAACCTCCGGTGCAAGCGAGATAATCTTCATATACTTCTTATCTCTCAATTCTCGAGCAACTGGTCCAAAAATTCTCGTACCTTTGGGATTGCCTTTATCATCGATAATTGCAACTGCGTTGTCATCAAAGCGAATGTAAGTTCCATCAGCACGACGAACTTCTTTTTTTGTTCGAACAACTACAGCTCTTTGAACCGCTTTGTTGTGAACTTTCTTTCCTTGGCCATCTCGAAGACCGTAAGCGGGCTGAGCATCTTTAACCGCGACGATGATTTCATCACCGAGAGATGCATACCGTTTCTTCGAACCGCCAAGCACTTTGACGCACATGACTTTTTTTACACCCGAATTATCGGCTACTTGTAAAATAGTTTCTTGTTGGATCATACTAGTTTAGCCTTTTCTACCACTTTCACAAGCTTGTGGTGTTTTTGTTTTGATAGAGGTCGAGTCTCAACGGCTATCACACGATCACCGACTTGACATACGTTTTTCTCATCGTGGATTTTCACACGAGATGTTTTGGTCATAATTTTCTTGAAACGTGGATGAACTTTTCTGGTAATCACTTCGATCACTACAGTCTTATCCATCGCATCACTTACGACTACACCTTGTATGGTTAAAGATTTCTTTGAGTTCTTATCTTCCATAACCTACTTCTTCTTTCCCTTTGCTGGTTTGGCTGGGGCCGCGACCTTGCCTGCCTGCGCAGGGATTTGCTTCAACTTACCGGACGCAATCAGTTCTTTCTCACGAATCAAGGTCAAACCTTGGGCGATCCTTTTCTTATGATTTCGAATTACACGAGGGTTTTCGAGTGAACGAGTCACCCCAAACTGAAATCGCGCCTTTCTCACTTCTTCCGAAGAGGCTTGAATTTCTTTCTTAATGTCTTCAACGGATAAAGATCTAAAATTGTCTTTCATAGTATGTTCCTTTTTACGAAGGATGTTTCGACCGGGAGCTTGAACGAAGCAAGATGGAGAGCCTTTCTAGCGGTTTCTTCATCAACACCTGCCATTTCAAACAAAACACGGCCAGGGCGGATTTCAGCGATCCAGAACTCCGGGTTACCCTTTCCCTTTCCCATCCTCGTTTCCGCAGGTTTTTTGGTAATTGGTAAATGCGGGAAAATACGAATCCACAGCTTTCCACCGCGTTTCACTTGGCGGTTGATAGTAATCCTAGCCGCTTCAATTTGACGCGCGGTTATCCGACCAGAACTTATGGCTTTCAATCCGAATTCTCCGAAAGCAACATAAGATCCTCTTTCGTCTTTCCCTTTCAGGCGCCCTCTTTGGCGTTTTCTAAATTTAACTCGCTTTGGTGCTAACATTGTAGTTTTCTCTTTATTAGTTCTTAACTTGTTCTACGTTTTACAGCGTATTTATCTTCTTCCGATTCTTCCTTCGTAGGGAAATAATCACCCGTATAGGTCCAAACCTTCACTCCAATTTGACCGAAAGTAGTAAGGGCTTCTTTGAATCCAAAATCAATCTTTGCTCGAAGTGTGTGAAGAGGCACGCGCCCTTCCATATACTTTTCAGTTCTTGCCATATCGGCACCGTTTAAACGTCCGGAAATCTGAATCTTAACACCTTCAACACCGCCCCGCATAGCACGGCGAAGCTCAGCCTTCATAACACGGCGAAAAGGCATCCTTTGCTCGATCTGTAAAGCAACAGTCTCCGCAATCGCTTGCGCAATCACTTCCGGCTTTTTCACCTCGATGATATTCATTCCAATGGGTTTGTCCGCCATCTTCTTTAACTCTTGCTTGACGGCCTCGATGTTCTGCCCTTTCTGACCGATTACCATCCCTGGCTTTGCTGTATGGAGATTGATATTGATTTTTTCTGGAAAACGTTCGATAACAATCTTCACAACAGAGGCATTCTTAAACTTCTTTAAGAGAAATCTTCTGATCTTGATATCTTCGTGTAAATTTTTGATGTAATCTTGTTTTGAAAACCAAATGGAATCCCAATTTCTTGTGATCCCAATACGAAGACCTATTGGATTGACTTTTTGACCCATATATTAATTTGCCTTTTTTACTATCTCAGAAACAACCACAGTGATATGGCTTAGTCTTTTTCGAATGCGAGATGCACGACCTCGTGCTCTAGGACGATATCTTTTCATGATGGGACCATCATCGATATAAATCTTTTTTACAAACAAACTAGAAGGATCGAGCTGTTCATTCATTTGTATTGCATTGGCTACAGCAGAATTCAATAGATTGATGATCATCGAACTTGCCGCTTTGTTCGTAAAACGAAGGATATCAATCGCTTCTTTGTAATCGTAACCGCGAATTTCATCAGCGACGAGTCTAGCTTTCCGAGCTGAAATTCTTACGTGTTTAGCTACTGCTTTGGCTTCCATTCTAATTACCTATTTCTTCGCTACTTTCTTGTCTCCGCCATGGCCTCGAAAGGTTCTAGTCGGAGCAAATTCACCAAGTTTGTGGCCTATCATGTTCTCGTTTACATAAACAGGAACAAAGGACTTTCCATTGTGAATCATTACAGTATGCCCAATCATATCAGGATAAATTGTGCTTCTTCTTGACCAAGACTTGAAGGGATTTTTTTTCCCTTCAGCGTTTAGCTTGGTGATTTTTTTCATTAAGTGGTCGTCGATAAAGGGACCTTTTTTTAAGCTTCTAGCCATGGTATCCTAGATCCTATCTATTTCTATTTTTCTTACGTCGTTGAACAATGAAGCGGTCTGAAGGCTTCGTTTTGCGAGTTTTCCAACCTTTTGTTGGTTTTCCCCACGGAGTCACAGGATGGCGTCCACCGGAAGTACGGCCTTCACCACCACCGAGTGGGTGATCCACTGGGTTCATGACGACTCCTCTTACTTTTGGTCTTTTACCTAACCAACGATTCCTACCTGCCTTTCCAATGATCACTAAATTGTGATCTTTATTGGAAAGTTCGCCAATCGTTGCCACACATTCTTTCCTTATCTTTCTAACTTCAGATGAAGGTAACTTCAAGCTAACATAATCACCATCTTTTGCAGCGATTACTGCAAATGAACCAGCAGTTCTGGCGATTTGACCACCTTTACCGATATGTAGTTCGATGTTATGTACGTTTGTTCCTGCCGGAATCTTATCTAATGGAAGCGTATTACCTAATTTAATCTCAGCAGTAGGTCCAGATACCACCTTGTCACCAACCTTAAGACCATTAGGTGCAAGAATGTATCTATATTCGCCGTCTGCATAGCATACTAGAGCAATAAACGCAGAACGATTTGGATCGTATTCAATCGTTTTAACAGTAGCTGAAATTCCAACTTTGTTGCGTTTGAAATCAATGATACGAAATTTACGCTTATTTCTACCGCCCTTTCGACGAACAGCGATTCTACCATCATTGCTTCTTCCCGCTTTGTAGCTGATGTTTGCAGTTAACGGTTTGTGCGGTGTTGCTTCAGTAATTTCTTTAAAATCAAGAACTGAATAAAATCGTGATGACTGAGTTGTTGGTTTTAATTTTCTAATTCCCATTTTTAAACCTTAGCAAAATCCAAGTTAGCTCCATCAGCGAACGTGACCACGGCCTTTTTGTAATGCGGTCTTTGCGATGGCATATTACGAAATTTCTTCATCTTACCACGGAACACCGCAACATTTACTGCAGAAGGTACGACATTGAACATCTTTTTTAATGCTTGCTTAATCAGAGTTTTGTTCGCATCAGGATGAACTTTAAAAGTATACTTTACAGTTCTCTTCCCTAGCCTTTCACCGATCGATTGCAACTCTTGCGACTTTTCTGTCACAACTGGAGATAATATTACGTTTTCTAGGTTCACTGATCTATACCTGCTTGCTATACTGGGCTAATAATTCTTTTAGAGCGCTTTCAGCAATAATGAGATTGTTATTATAAAGGATATCTCTGCAAACCATACGTTTACTGTTTACATACTTTAATGTTTCAATGTTTCTCGTGGACCTTTTGAGGAATTGGTTTTCCCCAGCCACAATCAGACCGACATTTCCTTTATTTGCTACTTCCATCTTCTTTAAAATGGAAAAGATAGTCTTTGTTGAATACGATGATGGTTCAACGTCTTCAATGATCATTACGCGATTTTCTTCTGCTTTTTTGTTAAGAATCGATAGAACAGCCTTCTTCTTTACGGAACGAGATAGGTTAGAAGAATAATCTCTGGGTTTCGGTCCATGAATGATACCACCACCGACGAAATGAGGAGCCCGAATTGAACCTTGTCTTGCACGACCTGTTCCTTTCTGAGCCCATGGCTTTTTACCACCACCACGAACTTCAGATCTATCTTTTGTAGAATGAGTTCCTTGGCGAAGGTTCGCATTCTCTGCCTTTACGGCGTCATAAATGGCACCAAGGGAAATACCAGTTGCAAACAATGCCGAAGGTAATTCCACTTCACTGACAAATACACCTTCTTTATTATACTTACGTGCTTTCATATAAATTCCTAGTTCCCGATCTTCTCGATCGTGACAATCGACCTGTCACGTCCAGGAACGGATCCTGAAACGAATACAAGATTACTTTCTATATCAATCTTAACAACTTTCAAATTGCGAACGGTGCTTTGGGCATTTCCCATTCTTCCACCCATCTTGAGCCCTTTGAATACTCTACCAGGAGTTGTATTCGAGCCTATAGATCCGGGATGTCTTTGGAATCTCGAACCGTGACCTTTTGGTCCCCCAGCAAAGCCATGCCTCTTGACAACACCTTGAGTCCCCTTTCCTTTCGAAGTGCCGGAGACTTTTATGGTATCGTTTATTGCAAAAATATCACTGATCTTAAGCTCAGCTCCCAAAGCTAGGCCTTCAAAGCCAGAGAACTCTGCCAAATGTTGTTTCGCAGCGATACTGGCTTTCTTTAGATGGCCCAATTCCGCTTTAGAAAGATTTTTCTCTTTTGCATCTTCAAACGCTAATTGAGTCGCCTCATAGCCGTCTGTTGCAGAAGTTTTCAACTGCGAGACAAAACAAGGTCCCACACGTAAAATGGTCACAGTTACCATTTTACCTTCTTCATTAAAGATGTGGGCCATGCCCATTTTTTCTCCGATCAAACCTTTTGCCATGGATCCTATCCTTAGGATTTAATATCCACTGAGACTCCCGCTGGGAGTTGAAGCTTCATCAGAGCTTCTACAGTGTCTTCATTAGTATTTAAAATATCAATGAGTCTCTTATGAGTTCTCATTTCGAATTGTTCTCTTGCTTTTTTATTCACGTGCGGAGAACGCAAAACCGTGTAGATTTCTTTTTTCGTTGGTAGCGGAATCGGACCGGAAACCGTAGCTCCCGTCCGCTTCGCAGTAGCAACGATCTCATAGGTTGATTGATCAATCAACCTATGATCGAAAGCTTTTAACTTAACGCGTATTCTTTGCCCTGCCATTTAAGTTACTCAACGATCTCAGCAACAACACCAGAACCAATCGTTCTACCACCCTCACGAATCGCAAACTTCAGACCTTGGTCCATAGCGATTGGGTGAATGAGCTCGATTGACATCGTAACGTTATCCCCTGGCATAACCATCTCCATTCCACCAGGAAGATTACAAACACCAGTTATGTCTGTAGTTCTGAAGTAGAATTGTGGACGATAGTTATTGAAGAATGGAGTGTGTCTTCCACCTTCATCTTTCGTGAGAACATACACCTCAGCCTTAAACTTTCTGTGTGGAGTGATTGTTCCTGGTTTCGCAAGAACTTGTCCTCTTTCGATATCTTCTTTTTTTGTTCCTCTTAAGAGTGCACCGATGTTATCTCCAGCTTCTGCTTGATCGAGTAACTTACGGAACATCTCAATACCAGTAACTACGGACTTAGTAGTGTCACGGATACCAACGATTTCGATTTCATCATTGATTTTTAGAATTCCTTGCTCAACACGACCTGTAGCAACTGTTCCTCGACCTGTGATCGAGAATACGTCTTCTACCGGCATTAGGAAAGGCTTATCGATGATACGAGTAGGATTCGGAACATAGGAATCAACTGCTTCCATCAATTTGATGATAGACTTCATCCCTAAATCAGAATCTTCTCCCTCTAATGCTTTTAATGCAGATCCGGAAACGAAAGGAGTTTTGTCACCAGGAAAGTTGTATTTGTTAAGAAGGTCTTTGATCTCTTCCTTAACCATTTCGATCATGTCGTCTCTTTCGTCAGCAGCAAGCATGTCAGCTTTGTTCAAATAAACAACGATGTAAGGTACACCGACTTGACGTGCTAGAAGGATATGCTCTTTTGTTTGAGGCATTGCTCCATCTGTTGCAGATACAACAAGGATTGCCGCATCCATTTGGGCAGCACCTGTAATCATGTTCTTCACATAATCGGCGTGACCTGGACAATCTACGTGCGCATAATGACGATTAGGAGTTTCATATTCTTGGTGGGAAGTTGCAATAGTAATCCCACGAGCCTTTTCTTCAGGTGCGTTGTCAATTTGGTCATAAGCGATTGCCTTATTCTTACCACCCACTAACTTTGCTAGTGTTGTAGTAATTGCGGCAGTCAACGTAGTTTTACCGTGGTCAACGTGACCAATAGTTCCGATGTTTAAGTGTGGTTTTGAACGGTCAAATTTTTCTTTAGCCATTGTTAGAATCTACTCCTCAATCGTGGTGCAAGACCCGATTCGGGTTCTTTACTCCTTTAGAACTGCATAAATCTCAGAGGAAAAAGCAGTCCTTTCCCAAGAAATGCCAATCCCTTTGGTCATGTTTCTAAGAGCCCCTGAAAAGCCAAGCATGTTTTCTGCCGATGCCGTGGCTTTTAAGCGACTCTTACCTGCAACATCTGTGTCCACCGAATGGACTTTCGCAGATCTGCGGCTTAACTCTGAAAGAACTACACCCAAGTGTTGATCATCGACAAGAATTTCAAATTCCGACAATGGACCCACTAAAACGGTGTTCCCGATGAACCCTTCCTTCATGATGATATGAACAGCTACCTTCAGCAAGGAGGACAGAAATTCCTTACCAAACGCTGGTGCTTCAAATGCGACAATACGCAAACGAACACCTAGCACGTCATAACCATGATAGCCACTTGCAGTAGCCTCATAGAAAGCGGTCTCAATCGAGTTTTTAACTTCTTCCGGAAGACTTACCTCAAAGGCAACTTGCTTTGAAAAATCGGCAGTATCTTCCAGGAATGCGGTGAGCGTACCACTTGACTTTGAATTCTCAAAGGCAGTATGCTCTAATGCAACCTTATGTGTCATTCTTTTGAACCGCTCGAATCTAGCAATGTTAATACTACTCAAGTGTAATTTTTTTTTGGCGGTTTCCTGAATCCTTTTTACACCCACTTCTAGATGAAGCTCCCCTCGCCCCCACAATTCCACTTGCCCTGTTTCATCATTTTCATGTAAGACATAACTCGGATCTTCCCATTGCAATTCCCGTAGCTGCTCTAACCAAAACTGACGATCCTTCTCTAAGTCTGGCTCTAAATTAATCCGAAACGGACTACTTAGCATCCCGCCAACTTTCTTTAATGGAAGAGGCTCATCATGGGACATAATAAAGTTTCCTGGTAAGGAGGAAAGATTCAAAGAAGCTGGGATAATGTATAACATTGATGGCTCGGCTGACGGTATAGAAACAAAATCTTCACCTATCTGTTTGTATGCGACAGGAATACGATATTTTTCTCCCTTCGAGTCAATTCCCTCATATGGAAATGATATTTGATTTTTCGTATAGATAACACTATACCTTCCATTATCAAAATGTGTTCTTCGAGCCAAAACAAATTGACCATAATTGATATCAGATTCGCTTTTGTTTGAAATTATTTTGCAAATTAAATTAAGAAGATCTTTAACACCATGTCCTAATTTTGCTGAACCACCATACACAGAATATACTTTGTTAAATAAAGTGCCAATACTCAAACCTTTGATAGAGAGCAATGTTTTTTCTCTAACTTGATCGACTGGTAATCCCCAATAGTCTAACAATAGCTCATCGGACCATTTAATGAGTTCCTCTTGATGATCATTGCTAAAAAGATCTGGATTTTCCAAAAACGATACAATGTTCTTTGTATCTCTTTCGTTTTGAAATAAAACGACAGGAGGTAAGCCGAGTATCTCTTCTAAATCAATCAGACAGTCAAGATAGTCGTATGATCTATCTAGCTTATTCATAAAAAAAACAATGGGAATCGAATTTTCCCGACATACTTCAATGATCAATCTTGCCTGTGATTGTACGCCTTGTCCGGATTCTAAAATTACAACTGCAAGCTCTATTGCTGGTAAAATGTCGGTAATTTGATTTCTAAAATCGATATGACCCGGTGTATCGATGATTTGTAAGTTATAATCGTGGTTCTGAAACTTCCAAGGAACTGAGTAAAATGAGGAACGAATCGATATGCCCCTCTGTATCTCCTCAGTTAATGAATCGGATTCAGTTGTGCCATCTTCAATCGATCCAGGAGCAGAAATGAGTCCTGCTAAATATAAAATCTGTTCGGTTAAGGTAGTTTTGCCAGAATCAATATGAGCAAAGATTCCAATGGTTGTATGAATCATAAAAATAAAAAAGCCGAGTCGAAACTCGGCTTATCCAATGAGATAAAATCGAATGCGATCTGACTACCAGCGATAGTGAGAGAATGCCTTGTTGGCATCAGCCATTTTTCTAATATCTTCTTTTTTCTTAATCGCAGATCCAGTACCCTTTTGAGCTTCCATAAACTCTGCGGCCAATTTGTTTTTCATCGACTTTTCGTTGCGATCTCGACTGTAACGAATGAGCCATCTGATACCAAGTGCAAGTCTTCTTTCTGGACGAACTTCGATAGGAACTTGGTAAGTTACACCACCCACTCTTCTGGACTTAACTTCAACTTGAGGTTTCACATTTTCCAAAGCTTCTTGAAACACTTGGTATGGGTCTTGTCCTGTTTTTTTATTAATAACTTCTAAAGCATCGTAGAACACAGCCTCCGCCGTACTCTTTTTACCATCAACCATCAAACAATTGATAAACTTTGTAACAACTTTATCATTGAATTTTGGATCCCCGATCATCGGGCGCGGGTCTACTTTTCCTCTTCTTCTAGACATTCAAATTCTCCCTATTAAGCCTTAGGACGTTTCGCGCCATATTTTGAGCGACTCTTACGACGTTTGTCGACACCAAGTGTATCAAGCGTACCACGAACAATGTGATAACGAACCCCTGGTAAATCTTTTACCCTTCCACCACGAATCAAAACAACATTGTGTTCTTGTAAGTTGTGACCCTCACCCGGAATGTAAGCTGTAACCTCGATTCCAGTTGTCAAACGAACCCTAGCAACTTTACGAAGAGCTGAGTTAGGTTTTTTGGGAGTAAATGTCATTACTCGCGTGCAAACACCTCGTCTCTGAGGACATGCCTTTAAGGCAGGGGATTTAGTTCTTTTCTTTTGTGCGTCTCTTCCATGTCGGATGAGCTGATTGATTGTAGGCATTCGATTCCTTCTTAAACTCTTTTCTCTATTTTAATATGCCGTTTCCGTCCAAAGTTCCAGGAACCCTGTTTTTGTAAACGAAAACCTTTATTCATTCTTTGAATGACGACCTATTCGTCGTCATCCTCTTCGTCTTCTGATTTATCATCATCATCATCTTCTAGCTCGTCTTCGTCTTCATCATCTTCTTCAACGAGTTTTGAGAGAGTCACCGTTGAAACAGGTGCCGATTCTGGAATTTCGACCATTTCTTCTTCGATTTCGTCTTCTTCTTCCAAATCCCAGTCCAAGTCTCCAGGAAGGTCCTTAAAAACTTCGATATCTCGGTATTTCTTCATTCCTGTTCCCGCCGGAATCATATGACCAATGATCACATTTTCCTTAAGGCCCATCAAATGATCGGTTTTACCTTTAATTGCTGCATCAGTAAGAACTTTCGTCGTCTCTTGGAAGGAAGCAGCAGAAAAATAAGACTCTGTATTGAGTGATGCCTTCGTTAAACCAAGTAAAATTGGTTGTGATTGGGCTGGGCTTCCCCCTTCCGCAATCACTCGATCGTTTTCTTCATTAAATAAAAATCGATCAACCTGTTGCTGGTTAACAAACGAGGTATCACCACTGTCAGTAATGATCACTTTACGGAGCATCTGGCGGACCACTACTTCAATGTGCTTATCATTGATATGAACACCTTGAAGACGGTATACTTCCTGAACTTCCGAAACCATGTAATTGTGAAGCGCATTGGCTCCCTTAATGGTAAGAATGTCATGTGGATCGAAGTTTCCTTCGTCGATTTGATCTCCGACCTTTACAAAATCTCCATGTCTAACTCGAAGTTGTTTACCGATTGGAATGGCCACTTTGACTTTTTCTACTTCGGTCGATTCTGGAATGATATAAAGAATACGCTTTTCTTTTACAATTTCTCCGCGGTCCTCGATCTTTCCTTCGATTTCTGCAAGAGTACAAGCATCCTTTGGTCGACGGGCTTCAAAGAGTTCATCGACTCGCGGTAGTCCACCTGTAATATCTCGAGTTTTTTCCGCAACAGAAGGAATCTTAAAAAGGATATCACCTTCTTTCACCTTATCGCCTGACTGAAATTGTAATAATGAATCTACCGGCACGGAATAACTTTCGTTTGTTGCTCCATGTACAGCGATGACTGGAACGAGACGATCCTTCTTCTGCTCCACAACCTTAAAAATGATATTGGATGTTTTTGGATCAACGTCACGTCGGACATTCTTTCCAACTTCCAAATCTTCCCAGTTGATGGTTCCTTCAATCTCAGATACAACGACTTCGTTATATGGATCGAACTCAGCCAAAGGTTTGTTCTCATCCACAATTTCATTCTCTGAACAACGAACGAGAGTTCCTACTTTAACTGGAATCACCATATCATCACCGAGAACTCTAAGTAGAGTGCCTTGCAGTGATACGGTGCCTGGTTGATCCGCAGTGACCATCTGCTCACCATTTTCAGTTAGTTGGGTTCCAAAAACTTCACCTTTCTCCAATCTTTGACCATCAGCGACTCGAACATTTGAAAGTGCGGTCGTTTGGAATTCTTGAACAAGTCTTTGGATGATTATGGTTCCACGTCTTGAAAATACTTTGGATCCAGTAGGATTTGTAACTAGACGGCCATTTATGGATTTAACAAGGGATTTATATGGAACTTTGTGTTCTTTTTCTTGGATCGTTGCTGATGCGGCACCACCGATGTGGAATGTTCTCATTGTCAGCTGTGTTCCGGGTTGACCGATCGACTGTGCGGCAATTGTACCAACCGCCTCTCCGATCTCTGCAGGAACAAGCCTTGCCATGTCCATACCGTAACATTTTGTACAAATTCCGATTCTAGAACGACAAGTAAGTGGTGATCTAACTTTGATTTTGTCATAGCCTAGATTTTCAATCTGATGACCAATCGCACGAGTGATGATCGTATCCTTCGGGAAAACAACTTTTTCTGTTACTGGGTCAACGAGATCTTCAGCAGTATACCTACCGAAAACACGATCAGCAAGAGAAACGATGATGTTCTCACCTTCTTTCACCATACCAAGAGTGATATTTTCTTTTGTCCCACAGTCGTCTTCAGTTACGATCACGTCTTGCGAAATGTCCACGAGACGACGAGTTAAGTAACCAGCATCGGCAGTTTTTAATGCAGTATCTGCAAGACCTTTACGCGCACCATGTGTAGAGATAAAAAATTCTAAGACACCGAGACCTTCACGGAAATTTGACCTGATAGCGAGCTCAATTATCTCACCACTTGGTTTTGCCATGAGTCCCCTCATACCTGCTAGCTGACGAATTTGTTGTTTCGATCCTCTTGCACCTGAAGCAGCCATGACATAAACTGGATTAAAACCGTTTTGGTCTTTTTCCAATTCTTTGAACATACCATCTGTAATCTTATCATTGGTTTTAGTCCAAATCTCGATTACTTTTTTATAACGTTCTTCGTTTGTGATAATACCTTTTCGGTACTCCATATCCGCTTTTTCGACTTCTTTGTTGGCATCGTTGACCAGTCCCTCTTTGTGTGGAGAAACTCGAATGTCCTCGATTGAAATCGTAGGCGCAAAATACGTCGCATACTTGTAACCGAGACGTTTGATCTCATCGAGCATGACAACTGTAGCGCCCGGTCCAAATTTTTCGTAAACATCTGCGATGATTTTATTGGTTTCTTTGTCACCCAAGGTTCGGTTTACATAAACATAACCTTTCGGCATCACTTGGTTGAAAATGAGACGACCAGGTGTGGTTTCGATGATTTTGCCTTCATGGAGCACCGAAATCTTGGAACGGATTTCAACCGTTTTGTTTTCGATGGCATACATGATTTCTTCAAGACCAGTAAAAAATTTACCTTGGCCTTTCGCATCTTTCACTTCAGAGGTTAAATAATAGATCCCTAGTACGATGTCTTGTGTTGGCCCACAGATTGGTTGACCATTCGCAGGATTCAATATGTTATGTGGTGATAACATAAGCATCCATGTCTCGAGCTGAGCTTTTGGAGCAAGCGGGATATGGATCGCCATTTGGTCACCGTCAAAGTCAGCGTTGAATGCGTGACAAACTAACGGATGCAACTTGATCGCTTTCCCTTCCACTAATATAGGAAGAAAAGCCTGAATCCCTAATCTATGCAAAGTTGGTGCTCGGTTGAGAAGAACTGGATGTTCTTTTACAACAGTATCAAGAACATCAAAGACTTCTCTATCCTCTGCTTCAATTTTCTTTTTAGCAGATTTGATATTGGGAGCAAGTTCCAAATCGACAAGGCGTTTCATGATAAATGGCTTAAAAAGTTCGAGCGCCATCTTTTTGGGAAGACCCATTTGATGGTACTTCAATTCTGGGCCGACAACGATCACCGAACGACCAGAATAATCCACTCGTTTTCCAAGTAGGTTTTGACGGAAACGTCCTTGTTTTCCTTTAAGCATGTCGGAAATCGATTTTAATGGTCGATTGCCTTTCCCTTTCACAGTACGTTTACGACGACTGTTATCGAAAAGTGCATCGACTGCTTCTTGCAACATTCTCTTTTCGTTTCTAACAATGATCTCTGGAGCCTTTAATGCAAGGAGACGCTTCAATCGGTTGTTTCGGTTGATCACTCGGCGGTATAAATCGTTGAGGTCAGAAGTAGCAAATCTACCACCTTCTAGCTGTACCATTGGTCGAAGTTCCGGAGGAATGACGGGAACAATATCAAGCACCATCCATTCAGGGCGGTTGCCTGAATCTCGAAAGGCTTCCAGTACTTCTAATCTTTTAAAAATTCGTTTGTCAGAGATTTTATTTCTGTCTTGTATTTTTTGACGAATTGCACGTGCTTCTGCATCAACGTCAATACGTGCAAGTAGTTCTTTGATTGCATCCCCACCGATACCGGCGATAAACTTATCACCATACTCATCAAGGAAGTTATGGTATTCGTCTTCATCAATCAACTCACCACGGTTTCGTCCAGAATCTGCTGGATCAATAATGACATACTTCTCAAAGTATAAAACGCTTTTCAATTGGTTGATCGTCATATCCAAAAGAAGACCCATTCTTGATGGAACGGATCTGTAATACCAGATATGCGAAACAGGAGCTGCAAGTTCGATATGACCCATACGCTCACGTCGAACTTTGGAGTGCGTAACTTCAACACCGCATTTGTCGCAAACTACACCTTTGTATCGAATGGACTTAAACTTTCCGCAGTAGCATTCCCAATCTTTTGTGGTTCCGAAGATTTTTTCACAAAAAAGACCATCTCTCTCCGGTTTTAATGTCCGGTAGTTGATTGTTTCGGGTTTTTTTACTTCACCGAACGACCATTCTTTGATCCGCTCTGGGGAAGCCAAACGGATCGTGATAGATTCAAAACTGTTGTAATTTCTCATAACTTAGTTTCCTACGCGTTTTCGATGGTCTCGAATTTGATTTTCTTTTTATTTTTTGAAAATTCATCTTCGTAATCAGAGATATCCACTTCCATACCTTCAGAATCCTTGATGATGATGTCTAATGCCAGACCACGCAATTCTTGAACCAATACGTTAAAGGATTCTGGAATTCCTGGTTTAATGGAATGAATTCCCTTCACGATTGCCTCGTAGATACGTGCTCTACCTAACATATCATCGGATTTGATTGTTAATAATTCTTGTAATGTGTGTGATGCACCATAGGCTTCTAACGCCCATACTTCCATCTCTCCAAGTCTTTGACCACCAAACTGTGCTTTACCGCCAAGTGGTTGTTGTGTGACTAACGAGTATGGTCCAGTACTTCGTGCATGGATTTTGTCGTCTACCAAGTGAGCCAATTTCAACATGTAGATATATCCACAAAAAACTGGATTGATAAAGGACTCGCCTGTCCTGCCGTCAAATAACTTAAATTTACTGTTAGAAGGAAGACCCGCTTGTTTGCAATAATCTTGAACATGATCCTCGGTCGCTCCATCAAAAACAGGAGTTTCAAAATTGAGTCCAAGTTTCTTTGCCGCAAAACCAAGTTGGGTTTCAAAAATTTGACCCAAGTTCATACGTGAAGGAACACCGAGTGGATTGAGAACGATGTCGACAGGAGTCCCATCTTCCATATATGGCATATCTTCTTGTGCCATCACTCTAGCGACAACACCCTTGTTACCGTGACGTCCTGCCATCTTGTCTCCGACAAGTAACTTACGTTTACGGGCAACATAGACTTTTACCATCTCTTCCACACCTGCTGCTAGCTCATCACCCGTCTCACGAGAGAAACGTTTGATGTCGATCACAGTACCTTCGAAACCATTTGGCATACGAAGTGAGGAATCTCTTACTTCTTTTGCTTTTTCACCAAAGATGGAATGGAGGAGTTTGTATTCTGGCGTTAGGTCAGTTTCGCCTTTAGGAGTTACCATACCCACTAAAATATCACCAGGCTTCACTTCTGCACCAACACGAATGACGCCTGTTTCATCTAGGTCTCTGAATGCCTTGTCTGAGAGATTAGGAATATCGCGAGTAATCTGCTCTTGACCCAATTTCGTTTCACGAGCTTGGATTTCGAACTCTTCAATATGAATGGAAGAAAAAACATCCTCTTTGATGATCCGCTCAGAAATGAGAATCGCATCCTCAAAGTTATATCCTTCCCATGGCATAAATGCAACCAGTACGTTCTTACCGAGTGCGAGATAACCCGCATCAGTCGAAGGTCCATTCGCGATCACAGTACCTTTCTGTAATATGGCTCCGAAGTCACCAACACGTTCACCTTTGATGAGTTGGCCCGCGATCGGAAAACCTACAGGAACATCTTGACCCTCTTTTACGAGAGGAACGAATGATACTTCTTCATTCAAAACTAACTCATGAACTTCTTGTTCACCATTGTTCAAAGTGATCTCGATAACTTCCTTTGAAACTTTGGAGACCTTGCCTGCACCGTATGCATGTAACATGCTTACGTTTGGCTTTTGATTGAAACAAGTGCCTTGGTTCGTCTTTTTAAACTTAATTAGGGAATAGTGAGTGGTCTCTTTGCTTGCATCTTCTTTGACCCAAACACCTGTTGCATCTACTTTTGTTACAACACCGTCTTTCTTTGCTACGATACAAACCCCTGCATCGTAAGCTGCTCTAGACTCAATGCCTGTTCCAACAAACGGAGCTTCATCAGTAAGAAGAGGTACCGCTTGACGTTGCATGTTTGATCCCATGAGAGCGCGGTTCGCATCGTCATGTTCAAGAAACGGAATCAGAGCTGTGGAAACAGATACCACTTGCAAAGGAGCTAAATCCATATACTGGATTTCTGCTGGACTTCTAAATGGAAAATCCCCTCTGTGTCTCGTAGAAATGAGTTTTGATTGAAAATCACCTTTATCGTCGATAGCCGAAGAAGCTTGCGCCATGTAATGGTATTCTTCTTTATCAGCAGTTAAGTATTCCACTTGTTTTGATACTTTGCCATTTTTAACAACGCGGTATGGCGTTTCTAAAAAGCCGTAATCATTAACACGTGCAAAACTCGACATGGATAGAATGAGACCAATGTTTGGACCTTCAGGAGTTTCAATCGGGCACATACGGCCATAATGAGAATAATGAACGTCACGAACTTCGAATCCTGCTCTATCACGTGATAGACCACCTGGACCAAGAGCATTTAACCTACGTTTGTGCGTAAGTTCTGCAAGCGGATTGGTCTGGTCCATAAACTGTGACAATTGCGAAGAACCAAAAAACTCATTGATCACGGCGGTAATCGGTTTGATGGAAATTAATAGCTGCGGAGTCTGTTGTTCAGGCTCTTGCACAGTCATTCTTTCTTTAATCACTCGTTCAACACGTGAGAAACCAAGCTTAAGCTGGTTTGCGACCAATTCTCCCACAGATCGAATCCTTCTGTTGCCCAAATGATCGATGTCATCCGGATAGAAGTTTTCAGCATCGCTCATAAGCATAACTAGATATCGAACGGTTTCGACGATATCTTCCTTTCTAAGGACACGATCTTCTACTTTGTTGAAGTCTTTCGGATTATTGAATTCAAACTTGCTATTGATTTTATACCGACCTACAATACCCAAATCAAAGGTCTTAGGTGAGAAGAACAATCTTCTCAACTCAGATTCAGCGTTTTCGATTGTGGATGGTTCCCCTGGTCGCATAATGGTATGAAATTTTTTGACTGCGTCTTCATAGTCATTCACACCATCTTTTTCAAGGCAATTGATAAGAACGGGATTGTCTTTCCCTTTCGGGAATTCAATCACATCCACATCTTTTACCTTCATTTCCCGAAGGATTGATATGTTATCTTCATTGATCTTGGAACCGGCGTCGAGCATGACCTCTCCCGTTTCCATATTGATGATGTCAGCAATGGTTCTTCGTCCAATGAGTCTTTTGAGCTCTTTCGGACCCGCACCTGCGATCTTCATTTTTGATGATGTGTAAAAAAGACGAAGGACTTCTTCGTTTGTCCCCATACCCATTGATTTGACAAGGAGGGTTGCTGGGAATTTTTTCTTACGGTCAATTTTTGCGACCAAAATCCCTTTGTTGTCCATTTCAAATTCCAACCAAGATCCTCGGTATGGAATTACCCTAGCAGAAAAAGTGTCTCTTACTTGGTCGTAGGAAAAGAAGATACCTGGAGATCTGTGCAACTGGCTTACAACAACGCGCTCTGCCCCATTGATAACAAATGTACCATGGTCAGTCATCACAGGCAAATCGCCCATATAAACAACTTGCTCTCGAATTTCCCCAGTCTCTTTGATGATGAGTCGAATGACTGCTTTTAGAGGAAGAGCAAATGAAGAATCAGTATCCTTACATTCTTGCGGGTTACGTTTTGCTTCCCCCAATACATAATGACCATATTCCATGACCATATCGTTGTTAGGGCTTTCGATCGGAAATGACTCCCTGAACACTGCTTCCAAACCTTGATTGGCCCGCTTTGTTGGGTCTTTTACATCCGCCTGAAGAAACCAGTCGAAAGATTTTTTTTGAACGTAGATAAGATTAGGAAGTAAATTGAGGTCGGTAATATTACCGAAATTTACCCGCTTTCTAGATTGCATTCGGGTATTCATGGAACACTCTCCCTAGATAAAACAAAATATGATTGTAACTATAAATGACAAAATAGAGGTGGGGATGCCTACGGCGTCCCTGCCTCTAAATTTTTGAAGAAAGGGGAAAAAGAACCCTGCAAGCTGGTAATTAACCGGCAGCAGCAACTTCTACTTGAGCCCCAGCACCTTCGAGTTTTTTCTTAATATCAGCAGCTTCGTCTTTTGAAACCCCTTCTTTCACTGATTTACCACCAGCTTCAACAAGAGTTTTCGCATCTGCTAAACCAAGACCTGTAATTTCTCTTACGAGTTTGATCACGTCGATCTTTTTGTCCCCATGAGCTTTCAAGATAACATTGAAAGTTGCAGGTTCTTCAGCGGCCGCTGGACCACCTCCACCTGCAACAGCAGCAACTGCAACCGGTGCAGCAGCAGAAATCCCGAATTTGTCTTCCATCTTTTTCACGAGTTCAGAAGCCTGAACGAGTGTAAGATTACCAATTTGTTCTAATAGCGCGTCTACTGACATCCTATATTCTCCTTACTCTACTAATCACTATGAATCCAGTGGATATTAGCCGTTCTTTTCACCTATAGCTTTGATTCCCCGGGCCAAACTAGCTATAATTTGGTTCATCCCAGAGGCAATTTGTGTAGTAGGTGCATTTAGACCACGTGCAATTTGTGCAAGTAGTTCTTGCTTAGAAGGAAGTCCAGCAATTGCTTCGACTCCACTCTTATCTAAGACTTGGCCATCCATATAGCCTGTTTTGACTTCTAAATCTTTTTTATCCTTTGCAAAGTCTTTGCAAACTTTTGCGACAGCAGGGAGAGACTCGGTAGAAAAAATTGCAGCGAGTGGTCCCTTGTAAATGTCTCCAAATTCAATCGATTTATCTTTGTGTAATGATGATTCTTTGAGCGCACGGAGGAAGAGATTATTTTTAATCACTTTCATCTCAGAGCCTTCTTTACGAAGTTGAGCCCTAAGTTTTGTCATATCTTCAACCGTAAGACCACTGTAAGACGCCAAAATAAAATTTGGACGCTTTTCTAGTCTCGTCTTTAACTCTGCTACTGCTTCAATTTTGCTCGCGTTTGCCATATCTTTTCCGTTAAATGTTTGCGTTTACTAGTTCTTTTACATCGACTTTGACGCCGATTCCCATTGTTGCAGATACTGCAAACGATCGTAAATAATCACCTTTTGCATCTGAAGGTTTATCTTTCATTAATGCTGCAACAACTGCATTGATATTATCTTGCAACTTGTCATCAGAGAAGGAAACCTTTCCCACTCCTAGGTGAACCACGCCACCTTTGTCAGGTCTATATTCAATCCGACCGGCTTTTAGTTCTTTTACTGCTTTGGTTACATCTGTGGTCACCGTTCCAGCTTTTGGTTTCGGCATAAGGCCCTTACGACCTAAAACAGGTCCAAGCTTTCCTACTTCCTTCATCATATCTGGTGTAGCAACACAAGCATCAAAATCTGTCCAACCACCGGCAACTTTCTCTACGAGATCCATGTCACCCACGAAATCTGCACCGGCTTCTCTTGCTTCGTTTTGTTTGTCACCCTTGCAGAAAACCAATACCTTGATTGTTTTACCTGTTCCGTGTGGAAGAGAAATTGTTCCCCGTACGTTTTGCAGAGATTTATAATTGAGTTTTGTAGAAATTTCTAATGTTCCATCAAACTTTGTATAAGACGTCGCCTTTGCAAGACCAACGGCTTCAGGAAGTGGGTACGATTTTGTACGATCTACTTTCTCTTTGAATTGGATGTATTTTTTTCCGCGTTTCATAACTTAAGCTACCAAGATCCTATTATAGTTCTACGTTTACACCCATGGAACGGCATGTTCCTGCAATGATCTTAATTGCAGCTTCCATGTCATTCGCGTTGAGGTCTTCCATTTTCGTTTTTGCAATTTCTTCTAATTGTGACCGTTTGATTGTCCCAACCTTAGTTACGTGTGGTGTTGCAGAGCCTGAGGTAATACCAAGTGTCTTTAACACAAGCAATGCGGCTGGTGGCGACTTTGTAATGAAAGTAAAACTACGGTCTGTATAAACTGTAATAACAACAGGAAGTTTAAGACCGATTTGAGCCTTCGTGCGCTCATTGAATTGTTTACAAAACTCCATAATGTTCAAACCAGCTTGACCTAATGCAGGACCCACTGGAGGTGCGGGATTCGCCTTGCCGGCTTCCACTTGGAGTTTAATTTGTTTTACTACTTTCTTTGCGGCCATAAACTTAAAAATCCTTACTTATCAATCAACTCTTTCAAAAAATTACGGTTCAGACTTAACTTGTAAGTAATCCAATTCAACGGGAGTGGATCTTCCGAAGATTTCAACTCTTACACGCAACCTTCCCTTATCAGGAAAGATCTCATCCACAAGCCCACTGAAATTGGCAAATGGACCGTCGATGATCTTAAGTGTCTCACCAACTTTAAACAAAAATCGAGGACGAGAAACTTCTTCAGATTCCACATCACCAACATCAGAGAAAAGATTTTTAATCTCATCTAGGGAAAGCGGCTCAGGCCCCTTACCTTGTCCTCCGACAAACGTTGAGACAGATGGTAGATTTTGAATTTTAAATCTAAGGTCATCCGTCATATTCATTTCAACTAACACATATCCCGGCATCAGTTTCTTTTTCGTAACTTTCTTCTTGCCGTTTTTCATTTCGGCAACATCCATCGAAGGGATCTTTACCGAAAAGATATGCTCTTCCAACTTTTGTTGTTGGACCATTTTTTCAATATTGGTTTTGACCTTATTTTCATGACCCGAATAGGTCTGAAGGACATACCATTTTTTTTCCGTAGAATCGCTCATTAGATTGAAAAATGTCTCCTACGCACCCAAAGCCCAAAACCACTTAAGTAGTTTCAAAAAAAGGAAATCCGATGCCGAGAGGAAAAGGGAAAATATAATCACTGTAAGTAGGACAACAACAGTAGAACTCACTACCTCCTGACGCGTAGGCCAGTGGACTTTTTCTAATTCTGCTTTGCATTCTTGAATGAAACTTGTGGCTTTCATCAGCTCGTCCTAATCTCTCTATTTCTTGGTAAATCCATGCAGTCGACTTAATGGCAGGGCTGGAGAGAATCGAACTCCCACCAAGGACTTTGGAGATCCTTGTTCTACCACTAAACTACAGCCCTATTTCAAGCCCTCTACCAGGCTTGAACTGGTGACCCCTTCCTTACCATGGAAGTGCTCTACCACTGAGCTAAGAGGGCAATTTCCTCTCCTACTCAAAGCATGAGCTCCCAAGCAGGGCTAGGTTTTTTACACTATTTTTAATAGGCCTGTTTGGTCAATGGAAAATGAGTTTATTTCCATATTTATCCAAAAAATAGGGAAAATTCTCGAAAACGGTAAGAATTCAGTTTTACGTGTTTTAGGTTCGATAATAAAAAGGACTCCCTAATGTAGAGAAGGATGTATCGTGGCAAAACCCTTTCAAGAACTAGAATCTAAAATCCCAGAATTGGTAAAAGCAAATTCCAAAATTTCTATACGATCTTCCCGGATGAACCGCCAGTTGGAACAGTATGTTTTGGGCATCATCACCGAAATCCTTACAGATCGTCAAAATGAACGGTTTATCGAAATGCTCTACACGATTACAAAGGAACTGACCATCAATGGGATTAAGGCAAATCAAAAAAGGGTCTTTTTTGAGGATGAAGGTTTGGAAATCACAAATCCAGTAGATTACGACAAAGGGATCAAAGAATATTCAAAAAAATTCTCTGAAAAGATGGCTGAAGAGTATGGAAGAAGGTGTCTTGCCAGAGGAGTGTACGTCCAACTCAAATTCCATTATTGTCCAGAAGGTATGCTCGTAGAAGTTATAAATAATACGCCAGTAATCAAAACCGAAGAAACACGTATGCGCGAGAAAATGAAAAAATCGATGGGATACAATGATATCGCCGAATTCTACATGGACAATATGGACAATACAGAGGGTGCAGGACTTGGAATTGCCCTTATTATGATCCTTATGAAAAATGAGGGTATTGATCCAAATTTATTTCGAATCATCACACATCCTGACCGGACTATCGCTCGCGTAGAGATCCCCTTCTCCCAAAATTATGTTTCAATTCGGAGTGCTGAGGTAGCCGACTTACACTAGACAAAGCAACATGCCTTCACGATCTTGGAGGGCATGGAAATAAAAGGTGCAAGTGTATTAGTCACAGGCTCTGCAGGTGGGCTTGGAAAAGCCATGGCATATCGCCTGGGGAAACAGGGAGCCAAAATCATTCTCTCCGATATCCAGCAGGATAAATTGAGCGAGACAGTAGCTTCTTTTGAAAGGGATGGAATTCAAACCATCGGAATCACTGCGAACGTCGCAAGAGAAGAGGACAGCATACGTCTCATCCAACAAGCAAAAGAAAAATGGGGACGATTGGATGTCGCTATTTTAAATGCGGGGATTTTGCGTGATGGTCTTCTTATACGAGTGGATAAAGAAACCGGAAAAGTAAAGGCAAAGATGGGGATTGACCAATGGCAATCAGTCATTGATGTCAATCTAACTGGCGTATTTTTAACTGGTCGAGAAGCGGCGGCTTGTATGGCTGAACAAAAAAGTGGAGTCATTATCCCAATCGCTTCGATTGCAATGCATGGTAACTCAGGTCAGACAAACTATAGCGCGGCAAAAGCGGGCGTCGCGGCAATGACCGTTACTTGGTCAAAGGAACTGGCTAAATTTGGGATACGAGTAGCTGGGATCGCTCCTGGTTTTATAGGAACAGAAATGGTTCTGAAAGACATGAATCCTGAGGCATTAGAAAAATGGAAATCCATCATTCCCGTGGGGAGACTTGGTGAGCCTGATGAGATCGCTCATTCTGCACAATTTATCATTGAGAATGACCTTGTTACGGGTGTTGTGCTAGAGATTTCAGGTGGAGTGAGAATTTAAAAAAATCAAAACTCATAATACGGACAAAATGCCCGAATTCTACATGAATAATTGGGACAAGTACCATTAATTTGTTTTGTAAATTTTTTTTTTTACAAAGTTAAAAAAAAGCTGTAGCGTTAATCCGTTATATATCGTCTTAAGAATATAACGGATTACGATTCTAATGAAAATAAAAACAGAACTTTCTAAACAACAACTTGAGATGGCTATTAAAGGTATCCAAGGTATCGCCCACCCGATTCGACTTCTCATTCTTTACACCTTAGCAAAAGAAGAGAAATCAGTTGGTCAACTCGTAGAACTACTTGGAACAAGTCAGTCTGCTGCGTCTCAACACCTAAGCAAAATGAAGAATAATGGGATACTAGAGTCCAGAAAATCTTCGAATCAAGTGTATTATTCTTTGAAAGATCCTAAGTTCAAAGAACTAATCAACACGATAGTAAAGGTTTATAAAAAATAAAATTGCTTACGTTTGCCCTTCTTTTTCGAGTAGGGCAACGTAATCTGCGATAGAATCTTTTAGGTTCATAAATCCTTTATCGTATCCTGCTGCCAATAGCCTTTCAATCTTCGCACATGTATAATATTGGTATTTTCCCTTAAGGGTTTCAGGCATTTCGATATATTCCACTTTGCTCTCTTTACCCAAAGCATTAAACATCGCATGAGAAAGTTCATTCCAAGTTTCGGCAATTCCACGGCCCACGTTGAAAAGACCCTTTTTGTCTTGATGGAGTAAAAAAAGAGTGATTTTACTTGCGTCTTTTACATATAAGAAATCACGTTTTTGTTCCCCATCTCGATAATCATCACGATAGGATTTAAACAAATTGAGTTTTCCCGTCGATTTGATTTGTTCGTAACCCTTTAAAACCAAACTTCTCATCTCGCCTTTATGAGCTTCACCAAAACCGAATACATTAAAATACTTGAGTCCAATGATTTCTTTTATGAGTCCAGTTTTCGTTGCATAGAGATCGAATTGATGTTTTGAATAACCGTACATGTTAAGAGGTCGGAGTTGGGAGATCGGAAGAGAATCATCATAACCGAATTCACCATCTCCATAAGTTGCAGCACTTGAGGCGTAAATGAATGGAGTTCTCTGTGACACGGCAATATGTGCTAAATCTTTGGTAAAGTGATAGTTATTCGCGATGAGGTAAGAAGCATCTTTCTCTGTTGTCGACGAACATGCACCCAAATGAATGATATGTGAAAAATCTTTAAAGAAGGTATAGTTTTGATCCATATACCTTCTAAGTTCCGATTTTTCAATGTAATCTAAGTAGGAATTTCTTCGCAAATTTTTCCACTTTTCTGATGTTCCCAAATGGTCACAGATTACTATGTCGGAGATCCCCTGCTCGTTTAAATCTTGGACAACTTGAGATCCAATCAGCCCCGCTCCACCTGTGATTAAGAATTTAATTTTCATTATCTTGTATATTTACTTGTGTTTTACAAATTTTGCAGTCTTTTGATTGAGAGAGTTCATTGCAGTTGTAATCTCTCCATAAGCCCGCGCTTGTTCCTTTAAGTTAAAAGCAATGGTTTCTATTACATCTGAAACTGATTTTGCAGCTTGCGAAACTTCTTTAAATTTAGCCGTCGTTTCTGTAACGATCTTAGATCCTCGTTCGACAAAATCTTGACCTTTTCTGCTCATCTTAATGGCTTCTTGGGCTGAGGCTCTTACCTCTTCCACTATACCTTGAATTTTCACAGTGGAATGTTTTGATTCATCAGCTAACTTTCGAATTTCTGAAGCTACAACAGAAAATCCTTTACCGAATTCCCCCGCTCTCGCCGCTTCGACGGCCGCATTCAATGCAAGCATATTCGTTTGGTTTGCTAACTCAGCAACAAGACTGACAATACTCGAAATATGAGATGTTTGTTCTCCGAGAAGCTCAATTTTTTTTGTGACATCATCCACGCTTTCTTGGACCTGGGTTTGAATTTCTTGCATTCGTTCGCCCATCGATTCCCCTTCATAAGCAACTTGAACTGCCTTCTGGGAATTCGTCGAGCCATGCTGTGCTTCGTCGGCTGTATTTTTAGAGGAATTCTCCAGAAGTCGCATAGTCGTTGTGGTTTGATTCACAGCAGCGGATTGTTCGGAAATCAAATCCTCCAACTTCAACATATTATCACGGAATATGCCCGCGGCCTCAAGCAAGGTTGCGATCTCTATATTTAATTCATGTGCAGTATCAAATTGGAGAGATTTATTTCCTTTCGCAAGCTCACTTAAAACATTTGTCACTTGTGTTATACGAGAAATAATTGTTACGGTTGAATAACGGATTGAGTATATGCCGATTGCCAGGCCAGCAAAGCCTATAAAAAGATTGACTATCACACCCAACAAAGCGGATTGAATTTGAGCTTCCTGTGCAGGAATCAACTCGTTTGAGGATGCCCGCAAAAGTGCCTCGATTGATTCAAGTGCCTCTGACGATGATTTAAAGTATGTATCGAAACTTTGGGTAAACACACCTCGTGATATCTCTGCCTTTAGTCGATCCTTTACTTCTGCATACTCTTTGAAATAATTTGAGTTCATACGTTGGTATTCCGTTCCGATACTTTTTGGAATGGAAGGATCTTTTAAGAGTGAATCCAACTGGCGTTTAGCAAATCTTACTCTAGAGTCTTGAACTTCAATTCTTCCTAGTATCTCGTTTCCGAACTCTTTTTGATTTAAAAGAGCTATCGCAAAATAAGTTCTTTCTCGTCCACCAAACTCTCTCATTTCCCAAGCAAGCTTTTGTATAGCTTCCAGTTTTAATACAGTGTTGTCTCTACTGCCTTCATTTCGAAAAAAGATACTTTCAATGGCTATCGTATCTTCCAAAATTTCAGGAAAATGAAATGGGAATCTTTCGACAAAATATTTATCCCGGTCTACCAACGGAACAGAGAGATTCTTATCTGCTTCAAGTCTAATCCTCTCCAATCGTCCTAATGCATCGCCTAATTCTTTTTTAACTTCGGAATCATCAGTACTGCTAAGAATTTCCTTAATTTTGGGAGTTCCAGAATTTCTTTGTTTTACTAAGAGAGCTCTGAAATTCTCGGGTATCGTTTCTTTAAAATTTAAACTAACTTGCGTAACACTTCGTTCCAGGGAAAGCTCAACGGTTCCCAACATTAACAACCGAACTAACTTAATGGAATTGAGACTCTTTCTTTTTTCAATAAAAGACAAAGCCGATGTAACCAACAAATAAAGACTTAATGCTGTGATGATACCTAACAATATTGAAAAGTAAAAAAGAAATGCGGATTTTAAACTTTTTCCTTTTTTGATTTCATTCAAATTCATAATTTGTACTCCATTACTTACAATAACTCTTTGATTTCATTTGCCCAACTCGAAGGAATTTTCGAGTTGTTTATAAAGTTCGTTGAATTTTTCGTTGGGCACACGTCCGTCCGCATCTTTTGAAAGATGGGGATGAATGCGCTCAACAAAGAACATTTCGATAGTTCCTTTATTCTTTGCCGGAATTTTTCCTCGAGATTGACATTGAAAAAAATCTTTTACAAGATTATAGGTATCGCGTGATATATTCACCTTACCTACTTCACCCGATGACTCCATACGACTTGCTGTGTTAACAGTATCGCCCCACATATCGTAGGCAAATTTTTTATTCCCAATGACACCAGCAACAACGGGACCGGTGTGTATTCCGATTCGAAGTTCCCAATAAGGTAAACCTTGATCTATCCTTAAACTCTTTGTGAGATCCATAAACTCTTTGATTTCTAAACCAGCTCTTATCGCATCAACTGGATGACTTGAATTTGGTAGTGGAATGCCTCCCGCCGCCATATAGGAATCTCCGATCGTTTTAAGCTTTTCTAATTTATACATCTCCATGATCGAATCAAACTGGGCGAAACATAAATCCAGCTGTTCAACAAGTTCTTTGGGCGTCATAAATTCAGCCGCATCAGTAAAACCCTTAAAATCAGTGAACAAAACAGTAACACTCGAAAAGGATTCTGGTTCCGCATAACCATGGGTTTTGAGTCTTTCGGCTATTTTTGCTGGAAGGATATTCCTAAGCAAACGTTCGGATTCTTCCAATCCCTTTTCCAATTGCTTAGCTTTTTCTTGGACATCAACCTGAGCATCATACAGCTCTTTGTTTTTTTTGACCGTATTTTCATAAATTGAAAGTAACAACTGCAATATTTGCATCTTAGTTGTTCGAATCGAATAGTGGTTACCTGAATAAAGAATCTCTACTGGTTCAGGATCATCCTCATCAAGAATAGGATTAAGCAAAAGCGACTCGATTCTATACATCAAAAACGATTCTTCGTAAGGTTTTGTGATATAACCGTTTGCCCCTACTTCAATTCCGCGAATGATGTCTTCGGGATCAGTGAGAGTTGAACATAAGACAACTGGTATCTTTTTGTAATCTATATTTGTCTTGACTGCTTTACAAAATTCATATCCGTCCATGATCGGCATCTCAAGATCCGATATAATTAAGTCTGGCAAAAAATTATTTAATATACTAAGTGCTTCTTTTCCATTTTTTCCCCATTCCACTTGGAATCCGCGCGCAGTTAGGAGACGTTTTAGGACTGTACCTTGCAGTATACTATCCTCAGCAAAAAGTATTTTGTGTGTCATTAGGTTCCTGTCACCAACTGAACTATTTTCGGTCCGATCTTTTCTAAACTTAAAATCTCAGAGGCGGCTCCCATTTCTGTAGCAACTCTTGGCATTCCATATACGATGGATGATGCTTCATCTTGAACGATTGTGTAACCACCGCTATCTTTAATGGATTTTAATCCTCTAGCGCCATCATCACCCATACCTGTGAGTAAAATTGCTAATATCCGTATGTTTTTGTTTGTTGTCAAACTTTCAAAGAAAAAATCTACAGAAGGTCGGTGCCCTCTAACGGGAGATTCCGTGGACGGTCGAAATAGCCCTCCTCTCAACGCCAAATGCTGGTCGTTATTCGGAAAGTAGATTGAGCCGGCCTTAGGTGTTTCCCCATCTTCGGCAAACTTTACATTACATGGAGTTGCATGACTTAACCAAGCCAAAAGGCTCTCCGAAAAACCAGGACTTATATGTTGCACACATGCAATCGGAATGGGAAAATTCGCTGGAATCGATTCGAAAATTTGTTGGTAAGCTTGTGGCCCACCAGTTGATGCACCAATAGCGACTAAATCGAAAGGCTTTTCAATAGGAGATGTGATATGGGGAATTGTTTTTTCAGCGGTAGGAATCGTATTTACATCTCTTTTGACTTTTTTGAATACGATCACACCTTTTAAAATTTTTATCCTTCTAGCTAATTCTGCCGCGATGATACTAACATCCCCTGCCAATCTTGGTTTCGGAAGGACGTCAATTGCTCCAAGCTGTAAGGCCTTAAAAACATTGTCTTGATCCTCCTTTTGTACTAAATCTGAAACGATAAGAATCGGCTTTGGCTTTTCTGCCATTGCTTTCTGAGTGAATTCAAAACCATCCATGATCGGCATATTTAGATCACATAGGATTACGTCAGGATCGGATTTCATAAGAAGGTCAAATCCCTCTTTCCCATTCGAAGCGATCCCTAAAATCTCAATATCAGAAACGGTTGCAAAAAGTTTTTTATATGCCGATTGAATTAGAACATTATCTTCTATAATGATTATTTTAGTTTTCATTGATGCCCTGAGATTAACCTTTCTACAGTCTGTAATAAAATAGTTTGATCGAATTGAGATTTGATAAGATAAGAATCTGCTCCCGACTCTTTTCCTTGACGAATTTGATCTTCAGATCCAAGACTCGTTAGCATAACTATAGGAAGTTGAGAAAAGTGATTCATCGCTCGCAGATCGCGAACAAGAGATAATCCATCTTTCCTTGGCATCTCGACGTCAGTTAATAAGAGTGAAACTTCGTTTTTTTGAATTTTTTCGAACGCATCTTGACCATCAGATGCAGTTATCACGACATAACCATTTTCTTCCAATATTCGTTGTATTTGTGCTCGAGTAATCAAGGAATCTTCAGCAACCATAATTGGTTTTACTTTCTTAGTGTCAGTTGCATCATCTTTCCATTCACGTGAGACGATTTTTCCCTTTAACTCTGAAAAGAATTCTGGCACTTGAATCATATAACAGATTTCACCTGATTCGAGTATTGTAGTTCCTGCCATTTTGGGAACTGACTCTAGTATTCCTGTGAATGGTTTGAGTAAAATTTCTTGTTTATCAAAAATAGAGTCAACAATCACGCCAACCTTTTCACCGTTATAAGTTAAAATGATACACGATTCACTCTTTTTTTGTTTTAACGCCACTTGCCCATCTTTTGGATATCGTACATTAAAATAATCAGACATATAAACGAGTCGAATCGGTTCATTGCCCCAAGAAATAACAGGTTTCCCTTCAACGGTGGAAAGTTGTTCTTTCTTTACGAAAAGACTTTGATCTATGTATTCTGTAGGAATTCCATACTTCCAGCCTTGCAATTGGATGATTAAGACATGATTTGTACTAAAATTGATAGGGAGTTTGATTGAAAATTTGGTGCCAACACCGTAGCTAGATTCGATGTCAATGGAGCCTTTAAATTTTTCCACAAACGTCTTCACGATGTCCATACCAACACCCCTTCCGGACACATTTGATACTTCCGTCTTTGTCGAAAAACCAGGATGAAAGATAATCTCCTTTATCTGAGTTTCATCCATCTCCAGAATTTCGTGCGCTTGAAAAATTCCTCTTTGAATCGCCCTTTCTTTAATTTTAGCTAAATCTAAACCACGTCCATCGTCTTCAATTTCAATACAGACTGCGTTATTAATCATTTTACCGGAAATACGAATGCGCGCAGGATTTGGCTTCCCGGATACTTCGCGTTCTTCTCTGGTCTCAATGCCATGATCAAGAGAATTTCTGACGAGATGCATCAAGGGATCACGCAACTCTTCAATCACCAGCTTATCGGCTGTTACATTCCCTCCCTCAAGAGTTAAGTATACTTCTTTACCCAATTCCCTTCCTAAATCACGGACAGTTCTCGGAAACGCGTCGAACACACTAGACAGTGGTAGTAACCTAACGTTTTGTATACCCTCTTCTATTTTGCTTGCGATTAAATCGAGTTTTGCAGAATCTTGGATGGATCTTACTTTAAGACCAGCTAATCTTTGTAATATCTGCTCCCATTTTCGTTTTTCCTCATTTGTAATACCTGTTAAATTTTTCCATGTTTTGGAAAAATCCTCCACAAGTAAGTTTAATTCTACGATTTCTCCTGCTCTTTTTTGAATTCGATTTTTGGTTACGGTCAGCTCGCCAGAATATCCAAGTAAACTATCCAATTTTGAGGGGTCGACCCTCATCGTATCAATTTTAAATTTTCCAGAAGAGCCTTTGGCTTTGGTATCAGGAACCGCTTTCGGAGTCGTAGTCTCTTGCTTTACTCTGGAGGTACTTTGTTGTGTAGAACTTTCTGATTTCTTTGGAGGAGGAGAAGATTCATGAGTCGACGAATTGGAAAAAGATGAAATTGTATTTTCTTTCGGATGAGCCGAAACTAATTCCTTTTGAGAAATCATTTTATCTTCAATATTTACCGGTGAAGCCCCGTTCAATACATCTATGGTTTTTTTAAGTTCGACGTTCGCCTTTTTCCCAGTTACAGCTTCTTCTACTAACAAACGCAATTGATCCAATGCATAGTAAATTCTATCCGCGTCGTCAGGGTTGTAATCTTTAACTCCCTTACTTGCCTTCCCGAGTTGATCTTCAAGAACATGAGTGATGGATTCTATATCTTTTAAACCCAACACTCCTGCAGCTCCCTTCATGCTATGGGCCGACCTAAATATTGATTTTAAGAGTTCAGGATCTTTATGATTTTTTTCGAGCTCTAATATCCCATTCTCTATATTATGAATGTGCTCTAAACTATCCGAATGGAAAAGTTCTCTAAATTCTTCGTCTTCAATCATCGCTTATAAAGATCCTGTCTACCATCAACTAACTTTTGCATAGAGATCGTTGCATCCTTTACTTGTCGAATTCCTTCTTTCGTCTGCGAAATTCCGATTGCAGTTTCCTGCGAGCCACGATTTAGGCTATTCACTGCTTGGACTACTTCATTGATTGCAATTGATTGCTGTTTTACGTTTAAGGTGATTTGTTCAGTACTAGTAAATACAGAATTGATGACTACAAATAAACCATCAAATGCCTTAACTACTTGATTTCCCAGTGAGACGGAGTTTTGAACCTTTTTATTTCCTTCCTCAGTCGCCATTACTGTGCTATCTGTTGCTTTTTTAATTTCAAAGAGAATTTCTTGGATTTTGTCGGCACTGCGTTTCGATTCATCCGCCAGTTTCCTAATTTCTCCAGCGACAACCGCGAATCCTTTTCCATATTCGCCCGCCCTTGCCGCTTCCACTGCGGCGTTAAGTGCCAACATATTCGTTTGATTTGCCAAATCGGAAACTAACCCAATGATATTGCCAATTTGATTGTTTTTCTCGGATAGTTCCAAAATCTGTTCGCTAATGATATCAACTTTGGAACGCAACTCTTCCATAGAGTGAACCATTTCCTCTACTTTCCGTGAACCCTCGATGGCAGTTTCCTGTGCTTCTCTAGATTTGAGTGCGACAAGATCGGATTGTTCGGCGGTATGCTTTGCGCTTGAACCCAGTTCTGCCATCGTAGTACTGGTTTGGTTCACTGAAGCGGATTGCATTTGAGCTGTCTTTTCCTGTTCTTCTATGGTAGTAACAATTTGTCTAGTGGAAGAGGACAAAATCGAAATTGCTCGTAAAATTGGTGCTGAAATATTTTTTGCTACGAAATAAGTCACAAACGAAATGACCATCACCATGATCAAAAAAGTTACAATGACATTTTGGATTAGGTCTTCTAATGGTTTGAGTGCATATTCAGTTTTCATTTCTGCAATGAGCGCATACGTACTTCCTAAAAGTTCGATATACGTAAAGGCAACAAAAACTGAATCTCCTCTATAATTGATTTCTTCTCTTACTCCACTCTTTCGATCCAACGACTCTCGCACAGCAGGTGTATCATTTCTTTCTTTTAATATAAAGTTTTCGTTCGGCATTCTTTGATCATTTGAACGAAATAGAAAATCGGAACCAACCAAATATACCGAACCATAATTACCTAGGTAATCATCATACATTGCTGAATTGATCTGATCCGTTGGCATCTGTAAAGCTAAGACACCTTCAACCTTTCCGTTGATTAGTATCGGAGAGGCAACAAAAGCCGCAGGCTCATTATTGGATGGAGCATACTTTTCAAAATCAACGTACGATACGGCTGTTGTATCCCGCGAATCACGTGCTTTACGGAAAACTTTTCCTAAATTGGAATCCTTGTACTGACCTACTTCTAAATTGGTAGCGAAATCTAATTCCTTTGTTACCGTGTAAACAATATTCCCATCAATATCTATTACAAATAAATCATAAAAACTCTTATCATGAATGTACTTTTTAAAATATCTATGATACTTCGTATGCAATCTGCCATAGTCAGTGTTGTCGTTAGCAGTAAAAAATTCCGAACGTTTTTCAGCTGAAAACGTATTTTCGTAGATATATTTTTGTTGGAGATAGGCTGTGACACTCTTGTTTCCATCAATCCGGTTCAGGTTACGAAAGCTGGCACGAAAATCAATAAAAGCCGTGCGAACATCTGCCGAGCTAGACAATGAAAATACATCTGCTTGTTTATTTGAAAAATATGTTAGTATCTGCTTACGCTTATTTTCGCGTATGCTTTGCATTTGCGATTGAAGATCCGTAACTATCGCTTGTTTTGCAAAATAAAGGAATGTTAATGATAAAAGTCCTGCAACAAAAATCACTATACTCAGTGCAAAGAATAAAAGTTTAGACTTTAAGCTAAACTTTTCGAATATTTTTTTCATCGATATACCATTCAACATAATTAGGATCCTAGGTTTTGTTTCACGCGACTAAACAAAGCAGAAATATTTAATACATTTACATAACTCTCATTATGCTTATAAGACGAATCCAGTATTGAACCGCCATCTGTTCTTGACCCAAGTGGAGCTACAAGTTTATCCTCAAGTTTTTTATATACTACATCAACGAGCTCATCGACTAGCAGACCAAACTGACTTTCCTCTTCTCGAATGATCACCACCTTTCCATAAAAAAATGGTTTTTTTCTGACTTGTCCCATCAGCTCAGATAGGGAGACAACTGGCAAAACATCTCCTCGAAGATTCATACAGCCATGTAATATTGCAGGCATACCTGGCACAGGTGTTAGTTGACTCGGATCGGAGAACTCCAAGACATTTCCCAGTGGGATTCCGAAATCCTCCTCACCACTTCTTACAACTGATATCGCGTCTAGGCCACCTTGGTCTAATACGATCTCGGATTTAATATAAGTCGAAAGCCTTTTTTTAAGTATTCCTCGTTCAGTTTCGCTAAAGGGCAAAAATGATTTCTCATACCATTCATTTCTCTTCGTCGCTTCTTTTTGAAATGCTTCCGTATCCCAAGCATTTTTAATAGATTCTTGTGGATAGAACTTTGAAAGATCTAGAAGAGATACAACATCTCCTTTATAGACTCTTTCCTCCAAAATCCCTTTATCATCACCTAACTGAGTATAGTAAGATTCATCCCAAGAAACAACCTCTAGAACGTCAGAGATCGGAATGGCGATTCCACCTTCAATGAGAATGAGTGAATCTTCTAAACAATAAGGTTCGGGGTTTTCTCCCCAGAACAACCGAAGGTCTAGAACCATCACGATCTCTCCCCTTAACGGGAACGATGCGAAAATGCCCTTTCCGCCAACCTGAGTCAGGTTCAAAGGCAGAAACCAAAGAATCTCTTTGATTATACTTGCTCTTGTGGCAAATTTTCTATCTTTGATTCGAAAGAGGATCCAATCTGACTCTTTATTCATAGTTACAATTCTTCGCTCAAAAATTCATCCCACAATGGAGACCAATTCCTTTCCTTCTTTAGAATATCGACTAGCCCTGGTTCATTCTTAAAGACGATTCTTGCTTGCGATTGATACTTGCGTGCAGTTTGCCTGTCTTGAATTTCCCAATAATAATTGGCAAGTTCGTAATAGGCTTCCATTTCTTTTGGATTTTCGTAAAGAGCTTGTTTGAGTAAGGAAGCCATTTTGTCGAAATTTCCCTGCTCTTTTGCCATTCTGGCCGATTCAAGAAGATTTGAATTGTTCTCAAAGTTTAATACCGAATCACGTTCAGTTTGTAACAGTGAACGCTTCCCCTCACTACTTTCAGTTCTGATTGGAGGATAGGATTTCTTCGTCACTATCGCTTCTTTTTTGGGAGTTTGTTGGCTTTTCAGCAAATAACTCGTACTATTAGAAATCGAATGCGAAGTAAGCGAAGTCGGAAGCACGCCAAGGAATTCGGAGTGACCAAGGACTAAGATACCACCTTCCTTTAATGCCGACGCCAACCTGCGGATCACCTTTTGTTTGGAATCTTCATCTAAGTAAATCAAAACATTCCGACAAAAGATGAGATCAAATTGACCAGGTGCATGATCAAGAAGGTTTCCCACTTGAAAGTTTACTTTGTTTTTGATCTTTTGGGAGACTCGAACTTCCGTTTCGTCGGTGTGAAGAAAGGATTTAAAATCCAAGGGCAAACCTGCTCGAACAGAATAAGTAGAATAGACACCCTCCTTCGCATAATCAATCGAGGAGGATTGAATGTCCGTTCCAAGAATCGAAAAAGTAAAATTTAGGTGAAACGTTTGCTTCAATATTTCTGTTAAAATGGCAAGTGAATATGCCTCCTCACCCTTGCTACATCCCGCACTCCAGATTGAAATGTGAGCGTTAGATTTTGATTTCCAGTGATGAGGTAAAATTGTATGAAAGATTCCATTCAACTGCTTGGGATCACGATAAAAATAGGTTTCGGAAACGTTTAATATCTCAAAAACTTTTCCCCACCGTTCAACATTTGTATCCAGGGATACAACTAAATTTTCAATTTCAGCAGACGAAAAATTAGCAAGAATTAGAGGCCATTTTTCATTCTTATGGATCAGAATACCGGCTTTACTTAAAAGCTTACGTTGGAATTCAATAAACAGATCCTCATCTTGCATCCTATTTATCGAATTGAGTCCAATAACTTACCAAATTTTTGATCAACTGACTTTACCGTTTGTGGAAGATGAGTCAAGACTTTTGGGATCCAAGGTTTCATTCGAGAGTCAATGACAAGAGGTGCGATATGACGAATGTGATTGTTTTCAATTATCTGTTTTGAATAAACATCTCTGGCTGGTTCCATTCTGGTAAACATAGTCCATATAAAATCATGATCTGTTCTGGTTGCATCCGTTGCATCATCCACAAGAAAGACAAAACGGAAACCACTCAAATCTTCTTCAAGTAGACTCTGTGCTAAATGATCTTTCTCACTAGTAAATTGATTCCCTTCAATGACTAGGACACCAGGAAGAAAAACTTTTGGATTTCGGAAAATTGGATTTTTAAAATTACGTTCAAAACGAGTAGGTAAATCTTTATATTTTGGTTCACCTGTTTCGCTAACGCCCATAATCAGCATCTTACTTCCCTTATTTACTTTCCCACTTGTATAGTCCAATGTGTCTTGGCTAATGTGATTGAAGATATGAATGTCTGTTTCCGTATTGCACCTTTCCACAATCATTCGGAAAGTTTCAGAAAAGTTTTTGAGATTAACACGTTCATTGGTTACAAGTAGGCATTTTGTGAGTGATAATTGGCCTTCCCCCATAATGCGTAAAGCACCAGTAAATGCTTCTTTGTGATATCTCTCTTTCACAATAGCAGATGCTAAAGAATGAACACCTGACTCCTCATATGCCCAAACACCGATTACCTGAGGCATAACAAGCGGAAAAATCGGAGAAAGTAAATCTTGTAAAAATTCGGCAATATAATGGTCTTCCTGTGGAGGCCGTCCAACAACGGTAGCGGCCCAAATCGCATCCTTTCTATGATGGACAGATGAAACATCTAAATACGGATAATCATGTGCTAAAGAATAATATCCGTAATGGTCTCCAAATGGCCCCTCTAACTTACGTTTATTTGCAGGTATGTTCCCAACAATCACAAAATCAGAATCTGCAACGATCGGATAAGGAGATATTTTTTTGTTGTGACTGATTTTCAGTTTTTCACCCATAAGAAAGGATGCAAAAACTAGCTCAGGTATTTCTTCGGGTAACGGAGCAACAGCGGCGATGGTTAATGCAGGTGGACCCCCGACATAAACATGGGCCGGGAGGGCATTGCCCATTTTTTCCGCCTCATGGTGGTGAAAGCCTCCGCCCCGATGGATTTGAATGTGCATGCCTGCTGTTTTTGCATCGAATAACTGGACGCGGTACATTCCCAGGTTGCCTTTGTGATTGGAAGGTGATTGGGTATAAACCAATGGAAGCGTTACGAAAGCTCCCCCATCTTCAGGCCAAGAAACAAGTTGAGGCAAATCCATAAGCCCTCTATCTGGAAGACTACCAAACAAAACAGGAGGCCTCCTAACGGATTTGAGACCTACGAGAAACGGGAGTAATCCCAAAGATTTTTCCTTCCAGAGTGTGGCGAGAGATGGCGGAAGGGATTCTCGAACGAGTTGGGTCAATCTCTGTATGGTTCTGACTGGTTTCTCACCAAAGGCCAAATGGATGCGTTTTTCTGATCCGTAAAGATTGGTTGCAACGGGAAATTTCGTTCCTTTTACTTTGGTAAATAGGAGTGCGGGTCCTTTTTTGGACACCACTCGTCTCTGTATTTCTGCAAGTTCCAAATATGGATCGACTTCGTCTGAAATGACCAAAAGCTCATTTTCTTTTTGCAGTTTTTGCACGAATTGGTTGGTTGATCGAATTGCATTCATAAAAAATAGGTGGAAATCAAATCCTTATCCCTTAGACTATGGGCACAAGTTTTTCATAATTATGCCTGACTCAAACTCTCAAAATCCATCCCCTCAATATACTGATATCAAAAGGATCGCTGTATGCGGAGGTTCTCTCGGCAGAGAACGTCGTGCTTACGTTCGCGGACAAGTTGTAGATATTGGAATCACAGATCCCATGAAAGCGGAAGGACTTTGGGATCTGGTAACAGGTCTTTTTTCTGGTGAAGAACGAAACATCACTCCATTCTTAGATTTTTCATTGGCACCTGTGCGAAAGCCTCTACTTCGAATTGATATCTTCAACGAGTCGGGAGAAAAGATATATGCATCTGGAAAAGTAAAAGCAGATGAAGATGGTTTTTTTTCCTGTGAAATCCGAGATCGTTTGCCCCTTGGAGGACATACCTTTCATGTAAAATTGGAAGGACTGGATAGTTTCCGCCAGTATTCAAAAGACCTTGCTCATCTCAATACCACGGAAAACTCGATACTAGGAAAAACTACCATTGTAGGAAAAGGGAATCTCAGAGTTCTTTCTGAGGATTACAAGGGTTATATAGTTACTTCGGACATCGATCAAACATATTTGGCGACCGATATCCATTCAGGTAAAGGTAAGTTTACGACACTCTTCGAGACACCAGAACAAAAACGAGCACTGCCAGGCATGCCCGAACTCTATCGCCAGTTACGTATAGGTTTGAATGATGCACCACTTGCTTTTATCTCAGCAAGTCCTCATTTTTTTCGAAGGACAATGCTTGCGACCATTGCAAATCACAATATAAAAATTGAGTCATTGCACTTGAAGTATTTGGAAGGAACCATCAAAGGAGTTTTTGATAAAGTTATCGGAACCTTTTTTAATCCGATTGAATTTTTACAAAACGGCTTTCGCCCAGCTTGGTCAAGAACCAAAAAATTTCTCGGTGCTTCTATACAAAGTCTCTATGATCAAATGGCGTACAAGTTATCCATACTTTTACATGATAGAGTGTTTCAACCTACTCATTCCAAAGAAATACTTATGGGTGACAATACAGAATCCGATTATATGATCTTTACGCTCTATCAAATCATATGCCTTGGCAAATTAGAAGGTGATGCGTTGGAAGATTATCTTTATACTCTCAACTTTTTGGGACGTGATGCGATCACTCGTGATGCGGCCAAAAGGATTCGGAAACTGGGTGAAGAAAATTTAAGAATACACGGACCGGTCAATCCTGTCCACCTAGCAATGATTAACATAACTGAAAAAGGCCCAAATCACAAAGACATGCAGGAAATGGTTGAAAAGAGCCTACCTGCGGGCATGTGGGGTCAGCTTTTTCCGAACCAAGATGCTTTTTTTGGAACGGAAGGAGCGATAGGAATGAGTGTAATTTTGAATGGGAGAGGGTTTTTGGATTTGACGCAGATTTTTGCAATCATCGGGGAAATGATTGGCGGAGAAGTTGGAGGTAAATTATTGGATGAAAATCAATTAATAACGATTACACAAAACCTGACCGTTCCAGGATTTGCAACGGAAGGGAAAGAAACAGTATTATCCCATCTTAAAAACGCATTCCAGAAATAGATCCAATAGGAAGTTTCATTTTTAATGGCAGTCTCTAAAAGTAATTTAGAAAAATCAGTTTTAACGCTCGTTATCCCAGCTTTTCGTGAGTCTGAACGTTTGCCAAAATTTCTAAAGACACTACTTGATCAATTGCCAAAGGATATCCATATAATCATTGTAGATGATGGTTCTCCAGCAACAGATTTTGAAATCCTAGAGTCCCAGTTGCAGGAATTAAAACATCCTCAGATAGAATTGTTAAGGTATCCTATCAATAGGGGAAAGGGAGGAGCCATCGAGTATGGTCTTGAACATTCGAAATCTAAATGGGTTGGTTTTTTAGATGCAGATGGTTCGATTCCAGCTTATGAAGTATTGGCTCTGTGGACTTATGCTAAGAACCACGAAGATGTTGATTTTATTTTAAGCTCTCGCATCAATCTGCTTGGAAAGAATATCAATCGAACCTTTAAAAGACATTTATTTGGAAGGATATTTGTTACCTATTTGAGCCTTTTATTTCAAGTTCCAGTATATGATTCACAGTGCGGATTTAAGATTTTCAAAGCTACTGTTTTTAAAAAGATTGCCCATCTTATCCAAAACAAACGTTGGCTATGGGATACCGAACTCATCATACTAGCACACAAGTTTGGCTCTAAAATGATTGAAATCCCAATCGATTGGAAGGATGTCCCAGGTTCTAAAATCAATTTGATTTCGGATTCTTTGAAAATGGCATTGGGATTATGGAATTTTAAGAATTTCCTAAAAAAGAACCAGATCAAATAAAAAGTAATCACGCTTTTAATTTTGTATTTACTCAATTAAAAAAATAAAAATCCTCATTCATTAGAATGGCGCAATTTAAGAAAGCATTTGAGTGGTTATTGATAGCAATTAGTTGTTTTACGATAGGTATTTTAGTTTACTCATTCTATCTTCGTTTTTCGATCAACATGCCTCTCGGTGCTTATGAGGATTACTTTGGACAGATGGTGGATCGACTCCGACAAGGTAAACCACTCTACTCGCATCCAACCTTAGAATACATACCCCTTATCTATGCTCCTCTCTATGCCTATCTTAGTTCATTGTTTATCTGGGGAGATCTATCGTATACTTCTATGCGTTGGGTTTCCCAAATTTCACTTTTTATTTCCATTATTTTGCTGTTTCAAATGCCAAACATTATTTCGGGAGAGAAAGATTCAAAAAAAAAGATTTCAAATTATAAACTAGGATTCGTTTTATGTGGGCTTCTCACCGCAAGTTATCCATTATCAGGTTATTGGCTGGATTTGGCTAAAGTAGACAGTCTTTTAATTCTTCTACTAACCGGTATCATCTTCTTCTATTACCAAGCTTGGAACGAAATCAATGCAACAAAATGCAACATCTATCTACTATTACTTGGTATATCATCCGCTCTACTTCCTTTCGTAAAACAGAACTTTCTCATTCTATTACCGATATTGATCTTTTTTTTGTTCCTGAAGTATAACATCAAAAAAACGATGGCGGTTCTTTTGATACAAATCTCTGTCATCAGTCTGATTGTTATTAGGGAACTACTTATACCAGACAATCACTTTTTTTACTATATATTTGTATTACCCGGGCTTCACCCATTTACTGAAAAAGGTTTCTTTCTAGAATTGATTCGCGTACTCGCACCTGTTTCATTATTAGCAGGATTCTTAATCTATTCATATAGCATAACGGAAATGAAGAAGGATTTCAGAGCCATCCTTAAACACAAACTCAGCTTTCTTTTTGTTTTAACAGTTACTGTTTTTATGTTAGGTTTCGTTGCAAGGTTCAAACAGGGTGCAGTGGTCAATTCCCTACTCTATCCTTATATCTTACTTCTCATTCTTAATTTTGCAATCTTAGCTGAGTTCAAATCACTGAGTGCGAGATTGCAAATCACCTCGTTTTTATTTTTTCTCATTCAATTTCTAACAATTTGGCACAATCCAATGAATGATTTTCAAATATGGAAAACAATGCAATCAGACCAATTTGTTTACAAAGATTCATTCTGCAAAATGCCAAAGCAAATCTATCTAGAAGATTTTAGTTTTCAAAGAAAACTATTTTGTCAGAAAGAGGATTTTTTCATCAATTACGGAGTGATCGATATCATGTCTTCAGAGAGATTGATGAAACCGATCATAGAAGTCTACAGCGATGCTCTCAGACAAAAGCACTTCCAAAGAATCATCACGGCAAACTTTGAAGCACTTCTAAATGCAGATCTCCTCTACACAAGCACACAGGCTCATTATCTAAAAAAACCGAATGTAAGAAACCATTCCTTTATGAAAGTTATGGAGATGAAAGTCTTGCAAAACCAACATTACGTACAAATACAAAAAGAAGAATTATCTGAGAACGAATCTATTTTCGTAAACATTCACAATAAGTATTATCGTCCGGTACAATTGTATCGTCCCAAAGATTAGTTTTGGTATTTTTTCCATTCTGAGAGCAAATATCCTGTAGCATCAAATTCATATTTGGTGCCCACATTGTTCAATGCGACCAAATCAAAAAAGCATGGGTATGCCAACTTGCTTACCGATAAACATTGATTTAATGTTTCGATTCTTATTAAGGGATCATCATTATTGATTTTTTGGATTACACTATCTAACTGGTATTTTCTTTCATTAAAGAAATGCAAAAATCTAAAATTCAAATAATCAGACGTCCTGTTTTCTAATTTCTTGTTTGATACCTCTGGGATATTTTTTTTGTAATAAAATCCAAAATTATCAACCGATAACCGATCCTTGAATACAAAAGCATTCTTTTGTGTGGTAGCTATCGATAATGAAAATATAGAGAAAAACAAAATTACCGCTATTAAATGGAATTCATTTGTCTTTTCTAGAATGGAACTCATCAACGGAGACCAATCTGATTTCCTTGTCCCATTTCGAATCGAGATAGCACCAGTTAAGACTAACAAAATGCCAGTATAAATATCAGCTGACGTAAATTCAAAAAGGGAAAAAAACAAAAATGGGAAAAAAACGATAAGAAAGAATTTGTTTTTAAAATTTTTATAAAACAAAAAAAGTAAAACAAGAATAACAGTCGCTAATCCTGTAACTCCGAAGTTAAAGTAAATTTGAAGAAAGAGATTATGTGCGTGGAGATTTGGTCCAAATTTGTGGATAAAATCGATGTAAGTAAGAGGACTTCCATCTTCAAAAACTGGTAGAAAAATGTGCATGAACGGTGCATCTAACCCAAATCCGAATAAAAAAGCAAAATTTGTAGTTTCTTTGATAAATAAGTTCCATATCTCTACTCTGTGAAAAAAAGACATAAAATTAAATTTGTCCAAGCTAAAGATTGCATAGAACAGAAAAGCAAGTGAGATAATTAAGAAAACAAATAAAGAATATACTTGATATAAACTAAGCTTTAATCTAACTTCGGAAAAATAAATGTAAGCAAGACCGAATGCAAAAACTAACATTGATGTTCTCGAAAAAGAGAAGAAAAGGAGAACTATCGTTAAAAAACAAAATGCAAAGTAATAACTTTTTTTTACCTTCGTTTTGAGAAAAAACACTGCAGGTAGCCCCACCAAAGCTAGGAAGCCTCCGATTGAATTCGGATTGATACCAGCTATGTGAGTTTTGAATCCGCTTTTCCCCTTCAATATTTCAAGTATATTTAGAATGATTAATACAATAACGGATTGGAAGACAAATACTGAAATTAATTTCATTCCATTCCGATATCTAAAATCTATCTGACGTGTGCTTATGATTAAAAACAAAAACACCAAGGTAAGTAGGTATGCCAATGATGTTAACGAGTGGTATCGATCATAGGACAGAAAAAATAAAACAAAAAGCGAAACATTCAAAGCGAGAAAAGAAAGTAGAGACCTACTTAAATTTCCTTTATTAAACTTACTTACAAATGGAAAAAAAACCAAAAAATAGATGAGAACAGGGATCGCTTTTAAGGTGACCCCCAAATGATAAAAGCCCGTGATTGGGAAGACCAAAAATAATCCTACAGCAATGTATTTTTCTCCAAAACTCAACTTTGCTTTCCTAAACAGGTATATGAGCAATAAAGATTGAATGAGAAAAATCAACTTCATCACATTTCTAAAGCTTGGGATAAATGTTGCTGGTAAATTCTCTGAGTTAATGGAATAAATATATATTCCAAACAGAAAATAAGCACAAAGAAGAAAACTATCAAACTGAAAAATCTCCTTTTGGGCCTTGCCAATAAGCCAAAAAATCGAGCAGAAGCAGGAAATATAAAAAAAATCTAAGATTGTATTCACTCTGGCTGGAATATAGATATACATAGATATCGTAAAGAAGGCACCAAACAGGAGACTAAGAGGTTTTTTGTAATCCATATGAATTAATTGGTTAGGCATAATAAACTATAATTTCCTATTGTTTATGCAACTGGTTTCTAGAGGAATTTGAAATTTTCTGATTCGACAAGGAAGTTTTTGAATTTTAAGTAGTTTAAACTGACCGTTTTGATTACATTGAGATTTCATTGCTCTCAAAATACGTAAAACTCGGTAGTAATTGGATTTATGTCTTTATACACTGATTTTCTCAAATCACCTTGGTTCAGGCTCATTCTTGTCCTATCTGTAATATTCATTTCGTTATTTTGGTTCAAACAACATTCTAAAGGAATCGGTTTTCAATCTACTCAACTTACCACGGACTATCCAGCCTACTTTATTGCTACGGAAAACTGGAAATTTGGCAATAATCCTTACGATCAAACACACGTTAAACAAAAATCTGAGGATTTAGGCATTAGCTATGAGCGCCATAGAGCCTTCCTTTATCCACTGTTAACTGTCTACTTTTTCAACTTTTTTCAAACGAAAAGTATTTTTACTTCTCAAGTATACTTTTTTATATTCAAGACTGTATTTTTATTCATTTCAATAGTTTTGTTTTCAAATTACTTAGCCAAGGAATACAAATTAAAATTCGTTTGGATTTTCTTTTTTTGTTTGGCATATTCCTTATTCTTCTCTCCTTTCACAATAGATAACATAAGTGGACAAATCAATACAGTAGTTATGGGATTTACCATTTTGTATCTCATAACTTTTTTCAATTTCCCAATTTTTGCAGGGATATTCCTTGCGATCGCTACGTTCTTAAAGATTACGCCAGCGTTTTTGGTGATACTGCTCCTTATCTTCAAAAATTGGAAAGGAATGTATGCTTATACATTCTCTAGTTTAATCTTAGCGATTGTCATGTTCACAAATTTTCAATTGCAGTGGAACATAGATTATATCACGCATATCATAATTCCTTTTTCTGGAAGCGATTTAGTTCCTATACTCGACTGGCCGATGGCGATTGCATACAATCAGTCCATAAAAGGTATCGTTTATCGAATCTTTGTGCAAGATTTCTCCGACCCACATTTCGGTACGCAAGCGATATTCCACTCTCCTGCACTTGCTTCCTTAATCACAAATGGCATTATTCTTTCTTTTGCTGTAGCATTTGTATTATCAATATTGCGAACGAAAAGATCTTTGATGATCGACTTTTGTTATGCCTACACTTTTTTAGTACTGGTTTCCCCACTCACTTGGAGCCACCATCTAGTTGTTTTATTTTTTCCTATTGTTACAGGTCTTTTTATTTTTTACAATCAGGATAAGGTGTCCTTTATTCTGATACTACTGGCTGGAATTTTATTTTCTATTGAACATACGTATCCAATGAATCGTATACCTAGATTTAGTTGGTTACAATACCATCACTTATTTGCTTCAACTTTTGTGTTTATCGCCTATACCTACTTTTTAAATCGATATAATGTCGATAAGTCATCAAAAATTTACAAATTATTGTCCTAATTGTTCCAACATTGACTTTTGTTTGAATTTGTTTCTTTTATTGATCTTGATGCAAGTGATTCAATTTTTACATTCCAAACGTGTTCCAAAAGAGCCAATCGTTTCATTAGTAACATATCTTTCTCTAATTTGCTTTTCTCTATCTCTTTCTTTAAACTCGCCAAACGAAGCATTCTAGATTCAAAGTCACTTTTCCCAAGTGTAGATAGCAGTGTATCATCTAATCGAATCATCACTCCGAAAGGTGTTTCCATGATCTGGTCATAACGTTCATCTTCTAACGAACAAAAAATAACTTTTCTCTGGATAACCTGTTCCAAAGAGATGGAACGCTCATGACCTACCTTACCTTGCAGTTGTTTATGACCATACTTTGCAACTTCTCTGTCTGTCAGACCCAGTTCGTCAATTACAGAGACATTCGGTCCGGCCGCATAAGAAAAATAACCCAAACCAAATCCTGATTTATTGCATTTTGCTTCCGTTACTGAATTGGTGATTATAAATGGGTTGATATCTAAACAAGCTTGTAATTTCCGAAACTGAACACCTGTTTCAAACCAAGGATACTTAATTTTTGTAAACAATTCAGAATAACTATCATAATAACCTTTGGTGTAGGCTTTTCTTTCATTTACAATGCCCTTCGGACTAACCAAGGGATAGTTTGTTTTTTCAAAAACTAGAAGAAAGGCTAAAATGAAAAAAATGAAGCGAATCGTTTCTTTGCGCTCTATCAATTGAGTTTTTGCTAGCAATTGATTCGAAAAAGAATCTATCGCAAAGAGTAGAATTACAAAGTAAGGCAATAGCAATCGGAATGCCATAAAATCGCCACCCACCCGAACAATGTAGTGCCCAACAAACAAAGCCAAGATGGCTTCTCTAAATGGAAATTTGATGGAACTATCGGTCTGATTGAAATTGATCAAGTTCTTTCTATTTAGAATGTAGATAAGGCCCAATATTGAAATAGATGAAATGATAAAAAATTTAGAATACCAAAGGAAATGCATGAGGTAATTCCACCCATCAATATATCTTGAGGCAGATCCTGACTTTGCATAAAATGTATTCGGAAAGATGTCTCCAAAATAAAAAAATCGAAATATATGATAAGAAATGGCAAACAAAAGAATGGCAGATCCATATTGAAAGATCCAATTCCACTCCCACTTTCTAGATTCCCACAAACGGAAAAAATAAAATAGCGGTATGAGTAGTCCCATTTCAGGTCGTGTATGATACAGCAGAGAAACTATCGTACCAATCAGAAATGGCTTTTCAAGTTTTGTTTGAAATGTAGAAACTAAAAGTAAAGTTACTAGAAAGAAAGTCAGTGAGAACTCAAGCCCAGAGGTAGAAAAATCTCGGATCCCTTCATGGGAAATCAAAACGAGTACACCCCAGAAAAAGTAGGCTCCTGTTTTCATTTGATATCGAATCCAGAGGCCGATGGCACTAATGCTTAGGAAAAAACCAGTAACAATGGCCGTTTGATGCAGTGGCAATCCAGTAAACGCAAGAAGAGATAAAAATAAAATCCAATAAGGATTTGTTGAGCCCTCGACTCTTTCACCTGAGTTAAACACAAAACCGTTGCCATCTAACAAGTTCATCGTGTAGCGAAAAGATATATAAGCATCTTCCGCTACCCAAATTCTTGATAGGATAGCATAACTTGCTAAAGCAAGAACAGCAAATATCCATATCAAATCTTTACGAGTAACTAAATTCATGTTTAAAGCCAATTTGATGTTTTAGGAATGTACCGATCAGGTATCGAGTCAGTGAAAAAGTTTGATTTTTTAGCAAATAGGTTAAAATAAAAAATATGTCTAAGCGCGGCTACACCATCTTTCCAAGTTATCTTTTTGCCTTCCAAATAATTTCTGGGATAATAAGAAATAGGGAACTCTTGAACTCGCACTTTTAATCTCGCGATTTTTGCTGTGATCTCAGGTTCAAACCCAAATCGATTTGATTCTAAATTGATATTTTGAATGATGTCTGCACGGAAAATTTTGTAACATGTTTCCATATCTGTTAGATAAAGACCACTTAGAAAATTTGACATGATTGTTAAAAAACGATTCACGAGGTAGTGGAAAGTCCGGTGAACCTGTCTTCCATCCTTTTTGAAGCGAGAACCAAAAACAATATCCGCTTTACCTTTTGCGATGGGCTCAATTAGGCTCGGTACCTCATCCATATCATATTCAAAATCAGCGTCCTGAACAAGTATGATGTCACCAGTTGATTGCTTGAATCCACGTTGAAGAGCTGCACCCTTTCCTTGATTCTTTTCTTGGAGTAAAATCTGGTGTTCAGACTTAAACTTGAAAGTGGTAAGAATCTGCCTTGAATCATCTTTTGAGCAGTCATCAATAAAAACTAGTTCCTTTAAAGTCGGCAAAACAAGTGCATCCACCTTCTCTAAAAATTCTCGCAAATGCCCAGCTTCATTGTAGATTGGGATGACTAGGGAAGTTTTAATTTTTTTTACTTTGGGCAAACTGGAGGATTGACTCATACCCTTTTTTATTACCATATAGTTCACAAAATATTGTTAAAACGTTCACCGTCAATGGTTTAACGAAATCAGAATCCAAAGAAGTTCAATAAATCAAATCTTCATATTACAAGACTGAAATATTTCACTTTACTAGCGAGAAACATCAGAAGATCTTCTATTTAGTTGCTGGTTACGCATTTGAAAATAGGTATATCTATCGTTGTTTATAGTACCGATGAGACAACATTTCAATCATGTTTACAATCTCTGACCCTACAAAATCTTGATTTGATTGTGTCTGTTGTGGACCATTCTCCTAGCGGAAAATACAAATCAGTATGCTCGAATTATAATTTTGTAACTTACTACGATCGAAGAGAACACAATCTAGGATATGGATTTGGTAATAATTTTGGTACGAAAAACTTTACTGATGTAGATTTTATTATGATAATGAATCCTGACTTGATCCTAGAAGCGAACACTTTGAACGATATTATCAATTGTTTCCAAACCAATCCAAGGAATGTTGGACTCTTTACGGGTAGGATTTTTTATCCAAATGGTGAGGAACAAAAATTAATCAAAAATTATCCTAACGTGTTTGGACTGATGAGTCGAAGATTTTCCTTTCTGGATCGAATCCCGATGTTCCTACAAGCAAGACAAATCTATGAAGCAACAAATTTTGATTACGAAAAAGAATCATCCGTTGAAATCATTTCTGGGTGTTGGATGATTTTTCCATCACATGTATGGTTCGAAATAAATGGGTTTGATCCGAATTACTTTCTTTACTTTGAAGACTTTGACATATGTTTGAAAACATTTAAAAAAGGTTATTCGATTAAATATTATCCGGCTGGGAAAGCGCTTCATCATTATGAGAGAGGATCTTCTAAAAGTTTCAAATTGTTTTTGGTGTTTATCGGAAGCATGATAAAATTTTTCAACAAATGGGGATGGAAGTGGAAGGAATAAAGATAAAATTAGAGCTTTCCACTCCTTCCTGTTAATCCATGTAAAACACCGAGTAACATCATAGAGAATTGTTTCAGCCTAGGCTCACTAAACAAAGTATAAAAACCAAATTTCAATATCAATCTATAACCATCCACGAGTTTCCAGTTGATGGGAACCCATCCCATTTTATAGATAAGTATTGCATTTCTAAAATGATAGTAGTGACGAAGAGGTGAATGAACGGGGATGTGTTTTGAAAAGAACTTCTTCGGGTTGTCTCCCAAAGAATGATGCATTAATGCGCTACAAATTCCAAAATTTTGATAACCAAATTTGTTTGCCCGTATTCCCCACTCTATATCAACGTAATCGATAAAAAAATCTTCCCTCATTGGTCCAACTTCGCGAACCATCGACACATGCGCCAAACTGCCTGAAGAAATCAAATAATCAACTTCGACATATGGTTTTCCTTCTATGCATTTACATCTAACTAAATTTAAGCCCTGAACCTTTATAAAGGGTGGTGGATTGTTTTGCCTTGGATCGGTATATCGAGGACCCAAAATTCCAATCTTTTTTTTAGAAACGATTTCCCTATCATTACTTAGATTCAAGTATGCCGATTTTAAATCGGAAACCATGGTTGCACCTGGTAAACTATCCTGATCAAAGAATATTAAAAAATCTGGATCATTCAATAAAGATTGTTCAATACCAACATTTTGCGCCTTTGCAATTCCAAAATTTTCATTCAATTCATGGAAATAGATCTTTGAGTTATTACTTATTGATTCACGAATTGAGACCCTGGTTGTTTCTTCAGAAGCATTATCAATAATTATTATATGATCTACCTGTGTCTCGATAAGATCTATCATTTGAAAAAGGTCTTTCACTATGGGATTGTAAGTGACTATGATTGCATCTGTTTTGTGAATTGATTTCATGAAGGTATTAAATAACGTTAAAAGTTTGATTTATAGCGAAATCTTAAGTAATCCAATTGAGCGAAAAATCACCACGACTTAAGTTTAAATTGGGATTATAATATTTATCAACTATATGATTTGTCTTCCAAGTTTTGAACATATAATCAACCTCTTTATTAAATCTTGCTTGTTTGATAGGATTATCTTCTTTACCTCTAGATATCGACTCAAAATGGAAAAGTAGCACATCAGGTGACCAAACATTTCTAAGACCGAAAGTATTTAGCTTCAAACAAAAATCGACATCATTAAATGCTACGGAAAGGTTCTCTTCATTCATGCCAGAAACTCGAAGATAGTTGTCCTTACTCACCAAAAGACATGCCGCAGTAACCGCCGATAAAGTTTGAAGCATTTGTGCTCGATTAAAGTAACCAGGACTCAGTCGATCTAAAAACTGAAAAAGATGTCCCGCAACACCTCCCCTTCCAATTAAAATTCCGCCATGTTGAACTCTTTGATCGGCATATATTAATTTTGCGCCAACGGCTCCTATTCCTTTTTGAATCCCTATTGAAAGTAGCGTCTCTAACCAATTTGGACTTATCACTTTCGTATCGTTATTTAACAATACAACATATTCTCCTGAACAATGTTTTACTGCAAAGTTGTTAATCGATGAAAAATTGAAAGGATGATTGTAATTTAATACTTTTATTTGAGGATTCGACTTTAAGCTTTCAAAATATTGTATCGATTCATGCTCATCTGATTGATTGTCAACTAACACTATTTCGAAATTCGAGTACGTAGTTAATTCTAAAATACTTGTAATACAATCATGAACAAGTTCCTTTGCATTTCGAGTCGGAATAATGATTGATACCAAGGAATTACAATTTTCAAGAGAATATGATGGCTGAAAGATTTTTAATGTTGGATGAAAGCGAAATTTCCCTTTTATTCCTTTTCTTAAAAAATGCTCGTTCAATAAAAGCTCTGTTCTTTCAATAACATTGCTCTTTTCCCCGATATTTAATGACGTACTACCAGGAAGAATCCTCCAATGGTAAAGTATCTCTGGAAGATGTATAATTTCTTCATTTGCGAGGTTTTCAATAATCCTAATTAAAAGATCATAGTCCTGTGCTCCCTCAAATCCCTCACGAAATCCACCCGTTCCTTTAATCGCATTTTTCTCGACTAACACAAAATGACATAGATAATTATATCCAAGGAAAAGCTCGTAGTTCCAATCTGGCTTAAAATGCGGCTGACATCTTTTTCCCTTTTCATCCAGTTTATCTTCATCAGAATAAAACAACTTTGCATTCGGCTTCAAGTTGATTGCCTCAATCATTCTCGCCAGTGCATTCGGTTCTAATGAGTCATCGTGATCCAAAAAGGCAATATAATTCCCGGTTGCCATTTCCAATGCATCATTGCTCGCAGTAGAAATATTTCCATTCGAGCTTCTAAATTTTACTTTTATCTTATCATTTTTTTTACTAAAATGATTTAAGCACTGAACCACCTCTTCTTTCGTTGAGTTGTCATCAACGATACAAAGTTCCCAATTTTCGTATGACTGTTGAATAACAGATAAAATAGCTTCCTTTAAAAAATTTACGGGTGGATTGTAGACTGGCATGATAATTGATATCAATGGTGTCTTTTTCAACGGTATATTTAAGGTTTTAGTTTTCTTTTTTACCTCAATAACTTCGATCCATTTCTCATAATTATTGTACGGAAGCACATTATTTTTTGCACCAAAGATAGACCAACGAACAAACAACTTCCAAGGAAGGTTTGTAAAGATAAGAAAAACAACCTTCAAATAAAGCGAATGCCTGACAATATAACGAAAAGAAAAGTAAATCAAATATAGATATCTAACATACAGAGATGTATACATAAAAGCAGAAGTTGATTGATTTTCGAATTTAGTTAGTAGAAAAATAATTAAATGTTTTAACATATTCTTTTTAGAATTCAAATTAGAATCTATAACTCAAATCCTTGAATTCACTTTTCATTTACTAACCTAATATAGGTTTCAATTCCTGAATATTCTCGTTGATCCATTTAGATATATCTTCTATTATTTCATTTGCTTTAATTTTAGGTTCCCATCCGGTCAGATTCGAAACCTTCGAATTATCTGTTAAATAAATTCGGATATCTGCTTCCCTATCCTGAGGAACGGACGAAATAGATACAGACTTTCCCGTCACGCCTCTACATATCTGAGTCAATTCCTTAAGAGATAAACTAACTTCCCGTCCACCACCTACGTTGAAGACTTCGCCCGATAAAGAATCCAACTTTGATATCTGAATTAGGAGTAAAGAAAATAAATCACGAACATGTAGGATATCTCTTACTTGTTTTCCCTCTCCACCGTAACCAAAGTATTTTAAAGAATTTCCGAATAGATGCGCCGCGATCCAAAATGTTATCACACCTTGATCAACTTTTCCCATTTGCCAAGGACCAGTTAAAACTCCACATCTATTAATAATAGTTTTTAAGCCGAAGGTATCCCTATACTCTTCGATTAGAAGCTCAGATGCTAATTTCGTTGCCCCATATAAAGACCGAGCACCTGTTAGAGGAAATTCTTCTGTGTATCCTTTCGAACTAGCACCAGGTATTTTTTGAGAATCATTTAATTCAAACCTAGATTCAGTTTCGGTATAATCCAAAGAATTTAGTGAAGCAATTGGATATACTCGACTTGTTGAGAGAAAAATAAGTCCAGACTTGGATCTACGTGCAAGCTCTAAACAATTTACAGTACCAAACAAATTTGTATTGATTAAATAGTCCGGAGAGCCATCTCTTCCCGCGAGTACAGACGGTTCCGCAGAGCACTCCAAAATCAAATCTATGTCTGGAAGCGAGAATAAGTCTTCCTTGTTTCTTATATCACCATGGACAAACTCGATACCAAGCTTTTTCAATCTTGGAAGATTCAATTCTGAACCTCTTCTCTTTAGGTTATCAAAACAAATGATTCGTAGATCTGGAAAGTGTTCTCTGAAATAGACGGCTAAGTTAGAACCTACAAAACCTGAACCACCGGTGATTAAAAGAGATTTCATATTTCATCCTCTGGTTTTACAACTGATTTTTCAGCCATAAGGTCATCTAAAATTAACCAACGTTCAAACCAAATCTTTATCAAAGTCGCAAGATACCTACGCCCCATTGCCCTTAATTTTAAATTGGATTGCCCCCACTTTCGTCCATACCAATTGATAGGAACGACACCGATATTATATTCTCGAATCAGTGCGGATAACGAAAGCTCAATCGTAATATTAAAATGAGCGGCCTTTAAAGGTAATATATCTTTTATAACAATGGACCGATAGGCTTTAAACGCATTGGTCAGGTCGTTATGTTTCGTCCAAAAGATAAGTTGAAGCATTTTATTAACCAATCGATTAAAAAATAATTTATATAGAGGATAGTCTATGATCTTAGATCCCTTAATAAACCGACTGCCAAAAACACAATCGTAACCTTCTTCTATTTTTCTATAATACTTTACAATGTCGACTGGATCATCTGAAAGATCCGCCATTACTATTGCTATCACATCCCCTTTAGCAAACTCAAGACCTGATCTTATAGCTCGCCCAAATCCTCCTGGCGGATTTCGATTGACAATAACAATTTGTTTGTATGTTTTCTGTAATGTTTCAATTACCGCTCGGGTATTGTCTTTACTATTGTCGTTAACCGCTACAATTTCAAAAGGTATTTGCTCTTTCAACAAGGCTTGAATGATCTCTTCTAATGTTGCTGCTATATTTTCTTGCTCATTATATGCAGGAATCACAATTGAGTATAATAAATCGTTCATCACTATACTCTTGCTTGTATGGCGGTGTGAATTTGGGTAAGAATATCCATCAAATTGTATTTAAAATTCCATTCTGGAAAATGTGATTGAAATTTTCTGACATCACTTAAATACCAAATATGATCCCCACTACGATTATTCTCTGTATATTTGTAATTCATTTTATTACCAGAAATAGCTTCGCATATTTCTATAGCTTCCATCATGGAACAATTGCTATGCCTACCTCCTCCCGCATTGTACACCTCTCCAATTCTAGGTTTATTATAAAAATGCCAAAACATATTTACTAAGTCAAAACTATGGATGTTGTCTCTTACTTGCTTCCCTTTGTATCCGAAAATAGTATATTCCGTACCCGTAACTGCGCATTTCATTAAATAAGCCAAAAAGCCATGAAGTTGTGTACCAGAATGTCCGGGTCCGGTTAAACACCCACCTCTAAATATACCGGTATATAGGTCAAAGTATCGACCATATTCTTGTACTAACACATCGGCTGCCACTTTGGATGCACCAAATAAAGAATGCTTCGTTTGGTCGATGGACATAGACTCGTCTATTCCAAATTCAAAGAATTTATGATTCTTATCTATTTCCCATCGTTTCTCTGCTTCAATGAGTGGTAGCAAATTGGGAGTGTCCCCATAGACCTTGTTAGTAGAAGTGAATATAAATACTGCCTTTGGACAGTTCTTTCGAAAGGCTTCTAACAATGAAAGTGTTCCATTCGCATTGACAGTAAAATCTTTGAATGGATCACTAGCTGCCCAATCATGTGATGGTTGAGCGGCAGTATGGACGATTAGTTTTATGTCTGAATTAAATTCTGCAAACAAACTATTTACTTTTTCAATGTCACGAATATCGATTGATCGATGTATATAATTTGGTATCGTCTCTTCTAATTGTTTTCGCTGCCAATCAGTTGATGCCTCCGCTCCAAAGAACTCTTTTCTCATATCATTATCTATGCCAATGATTTTGAATCCTTTTTCAGATAGGAAACGAACCGTCTCAGCTCCAATGAGTCCTGCCGACCCCGTTACAATTGCTACATTCATCGAGTTAAACCTTTTTTAATCTTTAGTTATTTTATTATTTTCATTGTGGAAAAAGCTCCAATGGTTTGTTTCCAAGATAAGTAACTTTTTCTCTATTAAGTGGTCATAAGGATATATCTGATATCTGGATTGACACAAACCAAGATCTCTTGTTTCCTTATAACATATAATCCAGTTCTCTTTTCCTACTTTATGATGTTTAAGAGTTAAATCAATTTGTTTTGACTTAAATAATTGCAAAACGAAAAAAATAAGCACTAGAAGTATTAAGATATTTTTAGTTAACTTTGAAAAAAAAGGCTCCTTCAAGAAAGCCAAATAAACTGCAAATACACCTAAATTGAGATATGGTAAGTACCTTGAAGATTGACCCGCCTTCACTCCAAAACACACTCTTCCAACTGCAATATTCATTTCAAACAATAGTGCAAAAGAGATAAGGAAAAAAATCACTAAATAAAAAATGGAAGACTTATGCTTAATAAACAACCCTTTTACAACCCGAAAAAAGGAAAGAAAGAATGTCAATAAATATACCAGAAACACAATTGATCCGATAAAATAACTATCTTGAGGACCTACCTGGAATGAATTCACGTATATCATAAAATCTAGATATTCTAATGGACGAGGATGAGGGAATTGAAAACAGTCGGACGCAGAATGAAACAGGTATTTATAAAAAAACAAAGCAAAAATGAATAAAGATGCTATAGTAGCAAATATATAGAGTGTTATTTTCTTCTTGTTACCGTTCTCAAAAATTGCAAGTGGAAGAAATAGAAATGGGATGATCAAACCAGCAAAGACTGAAAATCCAGTAAAGACTGCAAACAAATCTAGTAATAAAAGTATACCTACTTTTAATAATGAATTCCATTTTGATTGCATCATAAAGGCAAATAAAAGTAAAATAAATACTGGAAAGGCTCCGTGAGATGGATTTGGAGTCAGTATCATAGTTTCAAAAAAACCTATGGTCAAAAAGAAAAAGGGGATCATTACCGAATGAAGATCATTTTTTCCCACCAAACGATTTTTTATCCCAACAGCAATCAATGAAGACATTAAATAGATAAATGCGATCAGATATGAAGAAGATCTCGTATCCAATTGGACAGTCTCTAAGATAAATCGATCAATTACAAATCCAATCCCCTGTCTGTGAGGAGCATGAACATATAGAAAACTATCTAAGTAAGATTTATTTTCAAAGATTGTGTTGAAATAATCCCACTGATCCCAAAATGGAACATTTGATGCATAGATTGATATATAATATAAAATTCGAAAAGTTAACAGGATAAACACAAACGCAAGTAAGACATTTGTAATATTACGATAATTTAGTTTCTTTATCATAAATTATTTTTTGAATAAAATAGTTTTTCTCAACATAAAAACCAATAACAAAAAACTAACAACTGAAAATACCAGATATTCCCATTGATACATACTATAATTTAAGTTAAAATCAGGAATCCAGAAAAGAAATAATAACATGTGAAAAACCAATAATATATTTCGAATTGGACTAAAAAAAGCTCCGTGGCCCAAAATGACTAAGATCAAAATCAAATTAAAATAAGATCCCTGATGAATGATTGTTGCATTAGGTTCAAACATTAAAAGAATCCATAATCCAAACGACACGAAGGCTATAAATGAGAGATCTATCAATGACTTCCTTTGACGATTTGACACTAAGGCGAAAGAGTATGGCAAAAATAGGATCCCTAACAAAGTGAAATCTTGCGACGCAAAAGTATAATAAAATTGAGAACTCTTTACCCATTCATTAAGATATTTAAAATTAACATAAAAATCAGAAGTGTCTACGGATATCATTGCTATAAAAAAAAGCGTTTGAACATTCCTTATTTTACTATCGATGATTGCTTCCGTGGGAACTGATGAGTATGCTTCTACAATTGCTTCTTTAAGGGACTGACCTTCTTTTACTCTAGGATGATTGGGATAGAGAATCGGATCATCAAGATTACGCTGACCTGCCATTCTCATTTTTAAAAGGTGATCGCCTGGCGGATCATATAGTTTTTGATACATCGTCCAAGGTATTATAGTGATAACCATCACAAAAGCATACGGAATCAGCCTAAGTAAGTAGACTCTCTTATTCGAAAAAGCATACCTACACAGAATGAGTAAAAATAAAGATAAGATAGTAAAAAGGATTCCCCCATGCATCAAAAAACCTAATGCAAGTGAAATAAAACCCATGGCCACAAGTAAAGGCTTTGAACGTGTTTTGTCGTCAATCAATGCGACATATCCATAGACGAATGGAACAACTGTTATTAGCTTAGGCCATAAGAAAACAGTATTGATTAAAAAAACGCCCGATGTAATCGCTGTCAGACTTACAAAAAAAACAAAAGATCTTCGAAAACCTAAACTAAAGAGAAAGAAAATCAAACCGAGTATCCAGGTTGATTGTATTACAGCTCCGGCATATCGGTAAAAGTCAATTCCGTAAATTATATCTAACTTAAATGGTAATAAAAAGATAATGGAGGATGAAAAAACTGGAGGACGATCGCTGCTCAACCAAAAACCGCCCCGTTTAAAACATTCTTTAATCGATTCGTTATTTCTATAAACACAATCTGCTAAATTCCAAGGTAAGACGTTATCATCAGGTAATCCAACTAAAAAGCGATTATTTATTATCACTGGATAAAATTCGGAGATACTGATATAAAAAAAATAAACAAATACAACGAGAGCAAATTGGAATCCAATCTCCGGTAAAATATTTTTTATTGTTTGAAACTTCTTAGCTAATAAAGTGAAGGAAATAAAAATAGAAACATAGGAGTAAAGTTTACCGACTTCCGGATTTAAAAAATAGATAAAAAACCCGACATACGTAATGCAAAATGAAAAAATCAAACTTGTTAAAAATATTTGATGATTGCTTTGGACTACATGTTTACGTAGGAAGAGAACACAAACGAATCCGGGTATAAAGAATAAAAGGAAGTAAACAGGAGCGAGTAGAATCATTATGCACTTACTAAAATATATTGATTATTCGTTTAAAGTTTTTTAATTACAATTAACATACTTTGGCCAAACGGAAGTGGCAGGTAATCCATCCAACCAATAAAGGGTATCAAACTATTAATGATCATCGCATCCTGTTTATGAATCCGAGTTTGACCTAAAATTTTCATTTTAATAAACCAGCCTAAAGCACCAATAGGATTGAAATAGGAATATTTTATCCACCTAACCTGGAGATCTTTATTTAGAGAATCATGCCAACGTTTTATATCTCTTTTTGAATACCTTCTGAAATGTCCGATCTTCTTATCAAAAGCTGAATATAGTATCGGTAATGCGGGAACTATTGCTATAAAAAATCCACCCTTCTTCAGCAACCGTAAGCTGTGGTTTACAATGAGAGTATCTTCCTCAATATGCTCCATCACGTTAGATGAATAAACGCAGTCATAGCTGTCCCACTTTACATTGCTTAGGATATCTTTTCCAATCGTCTTAACGTTCGGATGGTTTAAAAATCTATTCTTTAAAAATTTCTGGTTATGTTCAGATAAATCAAAAAGTTCTAAGGGGAAAATTTCCGATGTTATTGCGGCTATCGTTCCAGTGCCAGCACCCAATTCCAAATTTTTTACACCTAAAAAATCAGAAATTTTGCCTGCTATCCAACGATTGTAACTTGTAGCCTCTTCGATGGTCTCTAGAGTTTCAACACCTTGACCTTCCAATGAGTAACCAAGCTGATTTTCTATAAAAATTTCTTTTTCTCTTGAAAAAACAAATCGATCAAATCCTGCAAAATTAATTAGCACGACACATCCAACACTCAACAATGTTGCAGGAAACCAGCCAAAACCAATCTTGATTAATAACGCAAAGATTAAAATTCTAATGGAAATTGCAAAAACAGAGACCAGATGGAAATGAATAAGCTTGCTAAAGAAATGATCCCAACCTTCTAACCATGTAATAAATTTATGTAATGGATAAGAAATTAAAAGCGCGACTTCTAATGCTAAAAGATTACCCAAATTCTGTTTCCAATAATCACCATTAAAATAGTGATAAGAGAAAATTAGCCGAGCAACAAAGGTATTTATGATAAATACTAGTACACCAACCAAAAGATAACGATAGTGTTTACCTTCAAAAATGGAGAAAAGGCGAGTTAACATCTCTATTTACCAAATAATTACAAACCTAAAAATTCAATATCACTTTTTGAAAAAACCCTAACTAGAGAGCTCAAGTAGAGTCTGAAATACTTCATCGTCAGCAGAACGATAGTCAAACAGCCTATACGAAGGGTAATCTTTCAGGCGATATGGAAATGAACCGATATTAGGAGCAAATATGAACAAATTGTTTTCCATTGCAACGGAAAGTGTAAGTGAAAATGTTTCAGGTATTCGAACAGGAAACCAAACAATGTCTACTCCTTGTTGTTTGATTTCATTATCTAAATAGTTGTCGTCACTGTAGGCACCAGTTTCTTTAAAGTTAGCCTCATCAATCAAGGAAGGATGGCTTTTGCCAATCAAAATAACCTTTCGTTCAATGCCATTGAAGGATAGATAGTCTAAAAATTTATCTACAAAATTTCTTCCTTTGTGTGGATATAGTGAACCGAATAAATATATTTTTTTATTTATAATGAGTTTTCGATTCCAATTCTTTTTTTCAATTGTTGGTTCTAGTATCTTCACATTAATGGAAGGATAGATTTTAGAAAAATGATTCTTAACTGATTCATTTGGGACGATGATTTCTATCGTTGGATCTAACAACAGCCATTTAAACTGATCACGATGTTTTTGAATAGAGCGGTCTGACGCGCCTAAATTTTTTTGAATACACTCATTACATTCTGTCTCCGATGGCAAACCGCAATATACATCATTAGGTGACAGAAAATAAAAAGGACAAATAGTGAAGTAATCATGTAAATATATAGTAGAAATTTTGAATTCTTTGTGAATTTTCAAAAAATTTATAAGCTCAAGACCTGAGAAATGGTTGATTATTATTTCATTACTTGGTGATAGAATCCGAATTAGGCGAATAAACACATAGATAAAAATATAATCTATTTTTAACTCCAAATTCGAGACTTTGATCTGTAATCCATATTTTCTCGGATTTGGAATCGATAAATATATTAAATGGCTATCATCGCCGTCCAAAATCGTCTTTAACAAATTATAGGAGCCACCACCTAAACCATGATGAAAAATCAATCTAACGTTTCGCCTAGTAGCATGGCGTTGAACAATAAATAAAACGATCTGTATGAAACTATAAAACGTAGATGGAAGTAAAAAACAATGTTTCAAGAATTTATTGAAAAATTGAAACAGGGGTATCTTTACAAGAAAAGCTTTTAAAGAAAACAATCTTACCGCCAAATATTAATAAACCTAAGTAGACAATGAAATGAATTGAAAAATCTAATCAAATGATAACAACTCATATCGATGTCCTTAGCTTTTTAGACAGTAGATAAAAAAGACGTTTAATGGTAATCGTGATGGAAGTCTGATTCTTGAAAAAATCTAGATCTTTTTGGTATTGATCCAACAATTGATAAGTATCCGCAACATATCCCTTATTTATTCCCGAAAAAATAGCCTCTCTTTCACTCGCGATTTTATTCAGATTTTTTGGATCATTGCTCATACCATCCAATCTAAATATTGCAATAGGAAAATCAAAGTGGAAATACGAAACATTCGCTTTTACTAAAGCTCTTACAAAGAAATCGTAATCTGCTGTAATTAAAAATTTTTCATCGAAACCGCCTAATCTCTGCAAAATTTCCCGCCGCCAGAATTGACTTTGATGGCAAACGACACCATTACGAATAAAGTTTAAATCTAGTTTGCCATATTTTATTTCATTTAAATTTATATTATTATCTACGATTATATTTCCAAAGAGCAAATCTTCGTATCTATTTTTGTCGAATACGTTTGAAAGTACATTCTCATGAGCAAAAACATCACCAGAGTTAAGAAATAATATATACTCACCTTTCGATTTAGAAATGCCTTTATTCATCGCATTGTAAATACCTGTATCTGATTCTGATACAAAGTCATAGCTTCCATACTTCGGTGTCCACTTCCCTAATATCTCTAAACTTTCATCCTTACTTTGCCCATCAATAATCAAATGCTCTAAATCATCAAATCTCTGGCTCTGTACACTTTCTAAAGTCTTCTTTAAATTTTGACTATGATTCAGATTAACGGTGACAATCGTAAGTTTCAAGGAGCAATCCTATTCTTGTTTTTTATTAAAATAAAGTCTCCGTCCGCTATCAAAATTACTGGAATCTTTGTTCCAGCCTCAAGTAACTTACCACTATAAATATATGATACTTTTTCATTTGTAACCTCGGCGGTTAACTTATTATTTCGCAAAGAAGAATCGCTTTTTCTGAAATAATAGATCTCTAAATCAAGACGATTGAGTATGCTAATCGCAGATGATCTATCTGTCTCAATCTTACCGGAGACATCGATTTCTTGCTCGATCAACTCTTTTCTATAAATAAATTTAACCGAATTGGGATCCCCTGACAATCTATATATAATGGAATTTTCAAGAATAGGATCGATACTTCGAAAAAAAGACCTATCACCAAAAGTAGCGGGAGCACCTGGGAACATTACTGAAATATTTTGATCATTGCATTGCGTTGCACTCATAACAAAACAAGCATTATTTTGAACTTCATTCAAATCTCCTAAGAAATTTGACATCCTTTGTTCGGCAAGTTTATCCATAAACCTTGTATTTATTAGCTTCCCATAACCCCATTGATCTCCATAAACAGGTTTAAAGATCTTTTCCACATTCCATCCATAAAGATTGAATTCTGAATTCAAAATAGGAATTAGAAAGTTAGTACGATAGATATTTGTGATGATCGATAGTAAAAAAAATGTCACAGCAAATATCCGATAGAACATATGATAGTTGATCAAGGTTAATACCTTCAAAATTATCATTAAGTTCAAAGGGATTTCAATCCATATGAAGTCTCGATAAATGTCCCTTGTGCCCAAAGAAGAATGAAGAAAAAACAATAGATCAACGCCAATCAATAAACAAATGAGAAATCTTTTTTGAGTTGAAAATAATTTGATTGATAATACGACAGAAAGAAGAAGGTTAATGAGAAGACTAAAATAATACTCAGCCAAAATATCTCTTGAGAAAAAAAGTTTTATTAATTCCAGAAAAGGAATTTGATTGTATGTTTCCCGAATAAAAATAATCTTAAAATCATATAGCAAGTATTCGAAGGATTGTTCGATATCAAAACCAATTGCAAAATGAAATAAAAAGGACGACAAAATTCCTAATGCTAAGAAGCTATTTTGTTTCGATTTTATGAAAAGAAATTTTGATATTGGTATAAATTTCGAGCTAAGTATAAAAAAACAAAAAAATGAGATCAAAGATGATAAGACAAGGTAGATCAAAAATAAATAAAAGAATTTATTAAGTTTAAATTGTTCAGGAGTGGCAAACGTAGCATAACCTTCTGGAATGAACGTTTGCAAACCAAGACGAGTCATCATTAAAAAAACGATCAGACACAATATGTTTATCCATAGAGGTAGGGATTGCTCATATCGATGATTCGGCCTATACCTTCCAACCAATTTTGGTTTTAAGGATTGGTAAAGAATAATCATTAAAATAAGAAATACAGATTGAATTTTAGTTAATAAAGAAAGACCTAGAAAGACACCTGTCAAAAAAAAACGATATTTAAACTTTGTACTTAGTAACCAAAAAGAAAGCACCAAGTAAAAAATCGCATATAACTCACTCCGCACTAACCCGGCATGATATAGAAGCCCCAACTGCGAAAAAGTAAACACTAAAAAAATACAAATAAGATATCGGTTTTTATTTTTTAAATTTATTGAGACAATTAGTAAGCTAAATATAACTATCGCCGTAACAATAAATGGACTGATCAGCCGATTAAATTGTGTTAAATTGAATAAGGGAAGGATTGGATTGACGGCTTGGTTTAAATGGGAAACATTAATCGAGGTTAATACTCCCAGCTTATAAAAAAAACTTTGGATGATAAACAGTAAAAAGTATAAACCGAAACTAGGATGGTTTATATGAGCAGGAATATGACCAGAATGAATACCAATCATATCAAGAGTTACAGTATGATCCATATCCCAAATGAAATAAAAAGGATATTGTAAACTTACAAATAATGCCGAGCAAAAAAAGAAGAGAAAACCTAATAGGACTAGAATATGATTCGTAGATTTAACCATTCCAAAAAGTTCGAAATAATGATTTCTTCTGAACATCCGCTTCGGATTCCCTAAGTGCTCTCCAGTTTTTTCCTACTTTCAATTCATAAAGAAAAATCTTTATAAATGCCATACCCGTTGCTAAACTCGGCGAACCAAATCCATTGTCTATTCTAACGGATTCAAATGTTGGAAATTCCACAATGTTTAACTTCTTCTTAAATGCACGAATCGAACCTTGATACTCTATCGTATAACCAGGACCATCTAAAGCTAAAATATCCCAGGCTTTTTTTGTTATCGCACGGTATCCATTTATGGTATCAGTAACGAATTTACCTCGATTCCAGATTATGTTTGCAATCAACGTGAATGCATTGTTTACCCATTTTCTCCACTTAAAAAATTGATCATCTTCTTCATTATGACCTTCACGAGTCATACGCGTCGCAATAACGATATCTGCTCCAGACTCTAAAAAAGGTTTAAATTTAGGTATATCTAGAGGATCCTCATTTCCATCCGGACTAAATAGAATCAATGCATCTCCCTTTGCTTTTCGAAAAGCAACTCGAAATGCTTCACCCCTACCCCTTACTTCCTGACTATAAACGGTTATTTTTCGTTCTTGAAAAAAAGCAAGTGTACCATCCGTACTTCCACCATCAACGGCAAATACTTCATCGACTGATTCAAATGGGATTTTATCAAAAATTGAATTTAAGCCAACTATTTCATTTAGTGTTAAGATCACTAGACTAACTTTCATTTAATAATTCCTCAAACAAGTGCTCAATGTTTCCAAATCGAATTCGGATAACTCAGGATAATTTCCAAAGTAAAAACCATTGTCATGTATAAAATCTGTGTCAGGTAGTTCGCTCAACTCCGACGTGTATTTGGAGTAAAATGGCTGCCTCTGCATATTACCTGCGATCATGGGCCGTATTTCCACGCCAGCACCTGAACATTGATTCAAATATTTATTCCGTAGCTCGGGAGACTTACATAACACGGGAAAAGCAAAGTTTGAAAGAACTTTAAGGTGGCTTCTATCTAAGAGTAATAATTCAGCATTCGATGCTACAATCTTTTCTAGTCTAAGATAATTTCTTTCTCTAGCCGCAATATTATCTTTCAGATAATTAAGTTGGAGATTTCCAAGAAATCCTGTAATTTCTGTGGGACGAAAATTATAACCTAGATCATAAAAAGTATACTTTGCTTCGAACTCGGATTTAATATTATACTTTTTCCTCCATCGAATCTGTCCTTCAGATGTTAAATTTCGATCCCAACCATTCGCCCTAACGATTCGTAACATTTCACTAAATTGTTCATCATCTGTTACTACCATACCGCCTTCTATCGTTGACATATGATGGGCGACAAAAAAACTGAAACTGGACATAACTCCAAAATTACCAGTTTTTCCAGTCTCTAATTCTGTTCCTAATGCTTCGCAATTATCTTCAAATAATATAATATTCTCTTTTTCACAATATGTTCTAATTTGATCTAAGTCACCCGCAAATCCTAATACATTAGTCACAAAAAATGCCTTCAATAGAAACTTTTCATGAGCTTTTTTCAAGTTTTCACACATTACATTAAGTGTCAGTCTATTGCAATCAACCGCTATTGGTTCAAAACCCAATTGAATGATTGGCATAGTATTCGTTGACCACGTTAAAGCAGAAAATCCTATACGATCACCATCACGCAAGATTTCGCAATTTTTTAATGTCTGTAAGATAGCCAAATTCGCACTGCCACCACTATTAAACAGAATTGCATCTTTCTTTCCTTGCATCTCGGCAAATCTTTTTTCGAATTCTAAACACTGGACGTCCATACTTAGCTTTGGAGACTTTAAGAGAAAATCAGCTAAGGCTTTTCTAGTCTCAACTTCATTGATGAACGTAAATTTCATTAGAGGAATCATTATTTTTTTTGTCCTTGTTTAGATTCTTTATATATATTAATTAATTCTAAAATTCCCTCATCTAAAGAAATATTTGCCGATAATCCTAAAGCGTTCATTTTACCAACATCCATACATTTTCTTAACATACCATCAGGCTTTGAAGCATCCCAATGAATCTTTCCCTTATAACCGGAAAAATCTGCGATTTTAATCGCAAGTTCCTTGATACTGATTTCTTTCCCAGTTCCAATATTTATAAAAGATGTAACATTATAGTCTTTATCAAATAATTCTAATAAAATGCGAGCAAGATCATCTACATGCAAAAATTCTCTTTTTGCAACTCCTGTTCCCCACATGGTAACTTCTTTCGCCCCATCATGAACAGCGTCTACAAACCTTTTTACATTAGCCGACAGAACGTGCGAATGTTCTGGATGAAAACTATCGCCTGGACCATATAAATTGGACGGCATAATGGATAGATAATCTAGATTTCTTTGTTTTTTAAAGTATTCCAATAATTTAATACCAGCAATCTTTGCTATCGCATAACCTTCGTTTGTAGGTTCAAGCGGTCCCGTTAAAAGAAATTCTTCCTTCATTGGTTGCGGGCAATCTTTTGGATAGATACAGGAACTTCCTAAAAAGACTATTTTTTTGACATTTGTTTCATATGCCGATTGAATCAAATTAGCTTGAATCATGAGATTATCATACAAAAAGTCTGCGGGATACTTCATATTAGCGGATATCCCTCCAACCTTTGCTGCAATTATGAACAAATATTCCGGCTTTTCTGCTCTAAAAAACTCATTTACGGCAGCCTGATTTCTAAGGTCTAATTCCTCTTTACTTCTGGTAAGGATATTTTTATAGCCCAAATGATCCAAATGTCTATAGATAGATGCACCAACCATACCTTTATGGCCAGTAAGGAATATCTTTGAATTTTGTTTTTTATCCATGATTGTAAGTTGCGCTTCTTAATTTAATTCTTTTTTTAATTTAAAACCTTTTGAAATTTCCGGGCAAGCAATCATGTCTATTGAACTCATATCCGTATATTTACTAACACAAGGTAACATTGAGTTTCCACATTCCATTTTAGTAGGAGAATAATAAATAAAGGAATTTCCATTTTTGCAATCATATTGAAATCTTTCTACTGGCAGAGAGTCCATTGTACGAACAAAAAATACACTTGATGTACTTTCTTTCAAATTCTTAACAATTTTTGCGGGCAGTCCCTGATATACTAATATAGAAATACAAAGCAAAAACAAGATAATAGTTAATTTTTGGTAACTAAGGGAAAAAATTTGAATAGTTGAATTCAATAAATAAAACATTAATAACCAATAAAATACTGCAAAAAACCTATAATCTGGGCCTTTTAAGAACATCAATAAGATACTAATAGATGCTCCAAGAATTATCAAAGTTATACGCTCTCGAAACAACTTTTCAAATCGAAACACCAATATAAATGGTAAAAAAAACAAAATTATGATAGAGAAGTAAAATTCTAAATTGTAAATTTGTCCCTTTGCCCAAGGAACAATCCATTCAAGAAATGTAAGATCTAAACTTCGATAAAATAATTCTCCTGGTGCTCTTGCCCATGCATTTATGACATCGGTTAGATTAACGAGACTTGAGTTGGCTAACGACCAGGGCAAGTTCTGATTTAACAATGCTACAGGAAAAATTAAACTTCCTGATATTAGAATATTTCTGATTACAAATCCTAATATATATAAAAATCCTAAGGAGAGAACCAGGATCAATGATAGATACTTTTTGTAATACTTAAATATTAGGAAAAGAAAACTAAACCCAACAAAAAAGGCTCCAGATATTTTAAATGAAAACGAAACAACTGAAAGTAAAAAAAACAAGAAATGCGATCTTTTATCTGAACGAATCAAAAAGTATATTGATACCCAAACAAGCGCTTGCATAGGGAAATCTGAAGAAAACGAATTTATTTCTCCGAGATCCAATCTTAGCGATAAAAAGAAGATGCCCATGAGAGAAAAAAGTCCCAAAAGATAATTTCTTTTTAATGTAAGTGAAGGTAATAAAGTTACGATTACTGAAGTAAAAATAAATATATTACCATAGTAGACCGATCGATTCTCCAGATAAAAATTATCGAAAAATGCTGTTAACAACCAAAAAGAGCTATTAAAGCCAAATCTGGTTTCCAAAAGAGTAATACCATTTACGACACCAAAATCGTGATTCCACTTTACCATATTCGCATGATAACCATAGGAATCCAAAAGTGTTACATCTTGATTGATATAGGAATGACTGATAAGAATTAAAAAGAATAAAATCATAGTCGATGATACTCTAGGAAGCCCAAATCTTATCTTTTTTAGATTAAATAAGATTCCTATAAAACTAAGAAGATATATCAAATAAACCTTTTGAGTTAACGGAAAAAATAATGAAATAAAGTGTAAATGAAGTACAAGAAGGAAAAAACCAAACCAATACAATTGAATTGGACTACTGAGTTTGAAATTTAAACACCTTAAGAGAGTATTATAGAAAGCACCTAATCCGAAGATGCCTAAAAAATGGATGATTTCAAAGAAGGCAATAATTAACATTTTCAGATTATGCGAATGTACGAAGAAGTCTTCTCTTTATTCTTTGAAAAAAAAATTTTAAAGAGTATTTGATAGGTGCTGGTTCCTCTTGGGAAAAGAACAACCGAAGCGAATTAATAATGCTTGCATTTGGAGATAACATTTTAGGAAAAGAGAATTCTTTGTCCTCCCCCTCAATGATACCAAAGTCAATATCAGACGGTTTGCAATGCTCTCCGCTTCCATCTATACCTATATTTTTTAGAAGTGAATATCTCGGAAAAAGACCATATGCGTTATTTTTAAAATGACTATAACACCATTTGATTCCCCAAGATTGGTTCTTTCCAATAATTGAATCGATCAACATACCCGACATATCATCTCCGCCTCGATTGAACTGCTTTTGTGTTTCCTTATCACTTACAATTCGATCTGTTGGATTCAGATCCCATTCAGCTTTAAACCACCTATCTTTCCAAGTTCCCCAACCCCAGGTTGATGCTCTTGGAAAAAGAAATACATCTTCTTTAAAATCTACTTCTTTTAACAATGGATACCTATATCCACTAACGGAGAATATTGATTCCTCGTATCTATAAGTTAGTAACGCCTCATTCATATAGACCAAAAAGTTAGAGGAGAGTTCTAAATCGTCTTCCAAAACGATTGCAGAGTCATTATTTGAAAGTACCTCAGAAACGCCTTGTATAACTGATTTTGCTAAACCTTTATTTTCATTCGACTCGTGCAATATTACGTGTTTGCACCATTTGTTTGAACGGATTATTTGACGTGTATTTTCGATTCGCCTTAATGTTTCATCACTACTTTCAAACTTCGGTCCATCAGCATAAACAATCAATGTTGACTCATTGGCTAATTTATTTCGAACCAAACTTTCCAATGTCCTCAAGGTATGATCAGGTCTGTTAAATGCGAACAAAATGATTGGACTATGGGATTTAGGCATTTTCGGTCAATTCCTTCATTTGCCTTGACCAATTTTCTAGAACCAATGCTTTGAAAGAAAAAGGTGATATAACCCCATTTGGAAACGGACCTAAAGCCAAAGCCTTTCCCGCTTCAAATGTTAAAATATTTGAATTTACTAATACCCCATTATCCAACTGACTTCCAAATCTTTCGAAGATAGCATTATGCCATTCTAAAACAGGTGGATTAAAACCTTTTTTCGGTCGATCTAAAATCTCATCAGATATGATTCCTCTAAGTGATTTTTTTAACCAACTTTTTAATCCAAGTTTAAAATCTGGAATATCAACATTAGCCTTTCGTAGGCCAATAACTAGTTCTACCAATTTATAATCACATAATGGTAATCGCAGTTCAATGGATGATGCCATACTCAACCGATCTCCTTGAGCGATACCATTTTCTAGGAGATATGTTTCACAAATGTTTTTAGTTATTTGAATATCTAACTTTTCACATGCATTCAGCTGTTTTAGATAAACATCGCTTGGATGCGAATCATTAACTTTAGATTTAAATTCTTTGGTGAAATATTGATCCGAAACTCTAATTGCATCTAAAAAATCGGGAGCTAATTCATAAAAGGCAGGATATTTATATTTTCTAAAAAGATTCCATGCATTTTTAAAAGAACCCTTTATTCTAAAAATAGAGAAAAGCCATTTTTTTACATCCAATAGATTGTCCCATTTCGGCAAGTTTTTAATAAATTGCTTAATGATTAAAGCTGGAAGCGAGTGATATTTTCCTAGCTCTTCTGAAACATTTAGAGCCTCTCGCAGCCATTGATAACCAAAAAATAATTCATCTCCGCCTTGTCCTTGTAATAAGACTGGCACATTCATCTCTCTTGCTTTTCGACTTAAAAGAAAATAACCATAGCCTGAGATATCCGCTATCGGATCATCACGATAAAAATTCATCGTCTCAAAGTCATTTACAAAAGCTTCAGTTGTTAATTCGATTTCATGGAGAGGAATATCTAATTGTTTCGTTAACTTCCTTGCATCAGCACGCTCATCATTTTTTGGTTCATTTGGATAACCAACACTAAACGCCTCAATCCTACCCGGATAGAATTTGGAAGAAAAAAAACTGATTAAAGATGAGTCTATTCCGCCACTAAGAGCGACTCCAACTGGAACATCAGAACGAATGATTAGCTTATGTAGTTCTTCTAACTCTGATAAAATCAATTTTTCTGGATCCCCAACGATAGCAGGAGCATCCTCAATCTTCCAATAGGTGTGTTGAACCGATTTCCAGTTAACTAAATCTACTTCTAGATAAGAACCTGCAGGCAATTTCCTAACTCCATCAATCGCAGTTTTTGGTTCAGGGATATATTGATAGGCGAAATAATCTCGAATGCTTGCATGATCAAATGAAAATGAAACTCTCTTTGAAGACAACAATGACTTCATTTCTGAAGAAAATAAAATTTCTCTGTTAGTTTCATGGATATAAAGAGGTTTTTCTCCCATTCGATCTCGAAATAAATATACTTTATTTTTGAGTTTATCGAATAAACAGATTGCAAACATCCCACGTAGATGGTGTACAAACTCGATTCCATATTCTTCATATGCATGAACAATAGTCTCACAATCACTACCAGAGTTAAACAGGTGACCTTTTTTTTCTAAATCTGCTTTAAGTTCAAGATAGTTATAAATTTCTCCATTTGCTATGACGGCTATAGATTTATCTTCATTCCATAGTGGTTGCCAACCGTGAGAAAGATCAATGATACTTAGTCTTTTCATTCCAATAAGCACTTGACTGGAGGAAAGCCTACCTTCTCCATCGGGTCCTCTATGAGTGAGAGACGATAACATCATTTCAAACGACTTTAAATGATCGCTATCAATATGATCTTTGGATATAATTCCAGCAATTCCACACATTATGATTTAATTTTTGAAATTACAAATTGCAAAAAGTATTTTTTGAGTAAACGATAAGGAATCTTCATAAATTCAGGAACAAACTTTTTATAAACAATATGTGGTAGTGTTGAGATAAAATCTTGTTTAAATAATTTAAGAAGGATCAACATGTATGTAAAAGGATACATTTTTATATAAGGATTATCAACACCCTTTAAATCTCCTTGGACAGAAGATTTTGTCTTTTTATTTAAATCTGAATAAAGATCAATGTAAGCTAAAGCCTCCTTGGGTCTACGTAAATTTGCCTCAGCATACTGACGCGTTGATTTTGAAAGTGTGTTCAATGGATCAGCTAAAACTTTACGAATCAGTCTTATCATTGCCTCACTTAAATCTTGAGCGCTCAGTGAATTTACAATCTCACCATTCACGTCGTTATTTACTATATCTTTCATACCACCCACTGCAAAAGCAACTATAGGTGTTCCTGCTGAAATGGACTCTAACATGGTTAGAGGAAGATTGTCTTCAATAGAAGGTAAAATTAACATATCTCCTGAATTGTAGAAGATATTCAAGAGTTCATCGCTCTCAATTCGTGGAATAGATATCCAAGGAAATCCTAACTTTGTTATGGATTGATGAATTTGACCCAGACAAACAAGCTGAATTTGATCCAATTCTATTAAATTCTTAATTTCATTTTGAGAAGAAAGATGTAATAATGCATCTAATAACAATTGGAAACCTTTCCTTTTTTCGTTTCCATTATCTGCAGCAAAAAGGATCGAGATGGACTTATTCGGAATTCCTAGTCTTCTTTTTGATTCCATTTTATCCAATGGTTTGAAAACTTCGGAAGTATTTATGGAATAAGGTATGTATTCGATCCTATGCTTTGAGAACAACCGACTTTCCTTAAGAAGTGATTCCATCCATTTACTCGCCACTACAAACGTAATCGGGATCGCTGACAGAAACTTCAATTTCCTTTCAAAATACACTTTTTGAATTTGTTTCCCATTTAAACTTTCTAATTGAGGACAATTTGAACAATCTACATGAAACTGATTGCAGTTACTTGTATAATGACATCCAGCCGTAAAGGAAGAAGTGTCATGTAATGTCCAAACTAGATTTTTGCTTTTTCCCAGATTGTATATAATCTCAGGATTTAGAAAGTTTGTAATCCAATGAAGATGTATTACCTCGTACTCATTGAGATCAGCATATGGAAAGAATCTATCTCCTGAATCATCTATCTTAAATAAAGTGTTACTTACTGATGTTCGGTTTTCTTTGATTATCTTATCCAATAAGGAAGATATTGCCTTCTCTCGTACTTTTAATATGTAGGGAAGCTGAAGGATGTCCGAATCATTTGATAGTTTTTGTTTAACTAAATATTTGACCGGAACTTTCAAATCTCGCAAAGATTGATATAGACCATATGCCGCTCTAGCGGCACCTCCGCCGATATCGCTTGTATTTAAAATAGCAATATTACGATTATGCATATTTTGCGATTATGGTCTGAATTGAATGAAATTGAAATGTTTCAAAATGATTTTGAATTTGTTCCTTCATGACCTTTAAATCTATTGCTACTGTAGCCCCTCTATTCACCAGTGTTACATTTGCTTTTTTATTCATATATAACTCAAGTGATGAAAGTAAATCTATTGCTTTAATATTATCAGGACTTCCAATATTAATTGTTTGTGTATTCCATACGATTTTATTTTTTAAAAAGATGCCAACGACTTGAGTCAACTGATCGATATCAATTAGATTCCGTGTCGCATTCTTCCAAAGTTCAAATGCCTTTCCAGACTCAATCCTACTTTTCAAAAAGTTAAAAACCGTATTCTGGTTATTTGTTTTACCAACAACATTAGTTAATCTAAATATAATATAATTCTTAAAATTATCTTTTATCAAATTTTCGACATTCTTTTTATGAATAACATAATGAGTATTAAATAAATCTGGATCTTCTATACTTACAGTAGAAAAATAAATGAAATAACTTTCCGATGACATTTCAAATTTAACTTTATTAATTAAATTGACTTCACGTTCCAAATCGGATAGGTTCTCTGTTTTTGAATTTGAAACTCCAGAAGCAAAAATTACAACGTCATCATCTGCCACGTAGGAACTAAAGGCATTCGCAAGCATTCCGTTTCCAATAACCATTATTCAATCTTGTAAGCAAAAATATTGATTTGGAGATCCATGCCAACGTTCGATCCAATGGCGAGATAAGGATTTGCAGAAGCAAAAATCGTTTTCAATTGATATCGAAAACCAGCAGAACTTATTATATTTAAAATTTGATCTAAAACCTGCTCTTGATTTTCAAAGGAATGGTATTCAACAAATAGATTTTTTACATTTTTAAGCAATGATCGGCTTTCTTGTAATACGCGTAATTCTGCACCTTCGATATCTATTTTTAAAAAATCTACATTATCTGTAATGTATTGACTCAATACGGTAGTTTTCACTCGCACAATGTTATCTTTTTTTAAAGATTGGTCTATACGACCGGCATCCGCTCCTTCAGATAAAAATTCAATTTGTGTCTCCTCATCCCATAGTGCTAGATTTTTTAGCTCCACATTTGAAAGGCCTTGTGATGTGATATTTTCCCGACACACTTCATACACTTTCGGGTCTGCTTCAAATGCTACAATTTTAGCATTCGGATAGATTGATTTAAAAAAAGAAATACTCGTACCTACATTTGCACCACAGTCAATTATATAAGGAGATTGGTTAGAAGTTTTGAATTCATAAATTCTATCGGAAAAGATTTCCCGATAACTATAGTAAAAGGAAAGCGAATCCACTATTGTAAATTTATTTCCCAATAAACTTATATTCTGTTTTTCATACCTCTTAACATCTAGAAGGAAGGCATATGGATCCAACTTTTTAACCGTTAAATCTGCCCCGAGAGAATATAGAATTTTCTGTATTATTTTTCTTACAATTTTTTTTATCATTTAACTAATTTCTAATACTTTAGAATCTAACAATTCCCAATCCTGTTTAAACAAAACCACTCCCTGTCCCTTTTCAATGGTTTTTCCTGTTTTATAGAAATCACCTTCCTCAATTTGAAAGCTAGAAACATTTTGAAGGAAATCTTGAATTTGATTGTCAGTTCGGATTATTGCATTGAAAATATATACCCCTGTGGTTAAGGGAACTTCTTTTACCTTACATTTTATAACGTATTCTTCCCCCATAGGATTATTAAACTCAGTACCAACAGACGTAGAATTTAAATCCGTAATTTGAAAGTCTTGATTATCCTTTATGGCGTAGGCAGCTGTTAATTTTTTGAATTGATGACTAACCTTAACTTTTATCTTAGTCACAATGACAATATCTTCACCTGACAAAAATAGATTACGACGGGTGCCGCTCGAATCCTCGGTCCATGCTTCCATAAATCGAATATTACCTTCACCGATCCTATCTAAGCGATCAATTAGAGATTGACTCATATCACTTTGGTTATCATTCAAATAATAATTAATCCCTTCTTGTGCATTGCCATCAAAAACAATCTCACCTTTTTTTAAGTAAATTGCGCGGCTACATAAACTGGCAATGGCGGCCATATTATGACTAACAAATAGGATAGTTCTTCCTGAATTTTTTGAGATAGAATTCATTTTTCCCAAACATTTTTTTTGAAATTCTATATCTCCGACAGCTAACACCTCATCTATAACCAAGATATCAGGCTCTAAATGTGCGGCGACAGCAAATGCAAGTCTAACATACATTCCACTCGAATAGCGTTTAACTGGTGTATCAATGAATTGACCAACACCAGAAAATTCGACAATTTCATCAAATTTCGATGCAATCTCAGAACGATTCATACCTAGAATCGCGCCATTCAAGAAAACATTTTCCCTACCCGTAAGTTCAGGATGAAAACCTGTACCAACTTCTAAAAGGCTAGCAATTTTCCCATTGATCAAAATCCGTCCACTCGATGGAGAGGTTACTTTTGAAAGTATTTTAAGTAGAGTTGATTTCCCTGCGCCGTTCTTTCCAATTATTCCGACAACTTCGCCTTTATCTATTGAAAGACTAATTTTATCTAAAGCCTTATAAAGATTTGAACTTTGATCATTCTTAGTATCTACATTATCAATTAATGAAAAAGAATTAGGATCTTTTTTACCTAGCTTCCTTGCGATCCAAGATTGCAAATCTCTGTAAAAAAATCCATGGGAGATTTGCCCTAATCTATATTCTTTACTCACTTGATCAAAAACGATTGCTTTTTCCATTTTTCTTTAAGTTTTTATACAGAATCTAAAAAAGATCTTTCGACCTTATTGAACAAAAGGATACTTCCAAAAAATAAAATCGTAAGGAATACGAGATTTGCAATTAAATGTATTGGCGAAAGTAAAGTATATCCGAAATGAAAAAAACGGAATATCTCAATAACTGGAACAAGCGGATTAAACATATAAATACTTAAATATTTATTCGGAACTTGTTCTAGTGAGTAAGCGATAGGTGAAGCATACATCCATAATTGTAAACCAAACTTCAACACAAACTTCAGATCCCTATATTTAGTAGTGAGTGCAGAGATCAATATTCCGAATGAAAAGCTTAGTACGGCCAAATAAATCAGAAGAAAAGGAGTAAAAAAAATATAATACTTAAATTCCAAATTCGAAGAAAAACAATAATAAAGATAAATACAAAAGAACAAAAAGTATTGAATTACAAATGATATCATACCTGATAAAGCAGAACTAATTGGTGCTGTTAAGCGTGGAAAATATACTTTTCCAAAAATCGAAGAGTTTGTGATAAACGTATCCGATGTTCGAATCAAATTATCAGCGAAGTACATCCAAAGCATGTTTCCACTAAAATAAAATAAAACTGGAGGAATTAGACCCGTATCCAATCTGGCAATTTTAGTAAAAACTAAAATCATAACGAAAGAGGTCACAATTGGCTGTACTAAATACCACAACGGTCCTAAAATTGTTTGTTTATAAACTGCAACAAAATCTCTTTTAACGAAAAAATAAATTAAATCTTTATAGGTCCAAAGTTCCTTGAAATTGAATGAAAAAAATCTAGATTGCGAACTGATTATGGTTTCAAATTTAGTTTCAGAATTATTCATGTTAATTATCTGTATTCTTTTTAGAATTAAATTTGGAACTACGCTCATCTGTTAGCACCATTGCAACGAGACCAGCATAAAATGAAATCATTTGATTTTCTGAAGACTCCCATGGAATAGTTGTGTATAAAAAAGGGAAAAATGCAATAAATAATACCAATAGTTCTTTATGAAAATGTGTCCTCTTTTTGATATTATTTAATAAAAGAAATAAGACGATTATAAAGAAGCTATAGTTAACGATGGCAGTTTTAGGTCCAGATGTGCGATGGACATCAAAGAAAAAATTATGAAACCAGACATACCCACTGTGGTCTTTTGGATAAATCCAAAAACCTGTTTTTATCTGAGTCCAGTAATCAATCGTATGCTGAAACTTTACTAAATAATCCCCGGAAACTATTCTATCCTTTATTCTAGAAAACAAAGGATGATCAATCAAGAAGAATGCTACTAACAAAGATGTAAAGATAAGAAACAGATATCTTAATCCTTCAATTTTTTTCAAAGAGAATCGTCTAATGATGAGAAAAGAGATCTGTAGAGAAAAGATTATAAGAATTTCGAAAAATAAAGTCCTCGCGCTATATAAAATGGAAATAAAAATTCCTAGTGATAAAACAATAATTGAACCGATTCCAAAGGCGAAGGGTTTATAATCTTTGTTTGTTAAAAATGAGAGAAAAAGTATCGATGCCATGCCTCCTAAAATAGTTGTTCCTGGAGAGTTAACGATTACTTTATGAAATATATGGTATGATTTACCATAGTAAGGTGGATCTAGATAAATCATTGTAAAAACTGAATTTAAAATGGCAACAAACAACATACCTAATGACAACGATGCTAATAATTTGAATTTATTTTTCGGTTTAGGCTCTATCCCAACTATCAAATATACAAGCAGTAATTGCATTGATTTCAATATATAATTCCAATAATCCAAATCCATATTTTCCCACCCAGGTGGTGGTTCAGGTGAGATATAGTACCTAGCATAAAAAATAATAAATATTAAAAAAAATGAAAATCCTATGCCTAACTTTATATTTGTATAAAACCTATAAAAATGTTTAACGACGAAAAAGTACATGCCTAAAATAGAAAGCAAGGCTATCTCTACATTCGTATTCCCCATCCCACATAAAAAGAGAAAGAAATAACACAAGTATTCTGTTATAATGCGTTTTTTAATTAAAAACAAATACATGAATAGTATTACCGTGCTCCAAAACCGGTAAGAATGGTTTTAATTGTTTTAAAAGTAATTAACAAATCTAACCAAAATGAGAAATTCTTTATATAATAAAAATCAAACTCTAATTTAACTTTCATTCCATCTACTTCAGCAGCATATCCCTGATTAACTTGTGCCCAACCGGAGATACCTGGTCTTACGACATGTCTATATGAGAAAAAAGGAACATCTTTTTCATACCATTGTGATAATTCGTAGGATTCGGGTCTAGGTCCGATAAATGACATTTGGCCAAGGAATATATTAAAAACTTGGGGTAATTCATCGATTCTGAATTTTCGAATAAAACTTCCTATTCTCGTAATCCTGGGATCGTTTTCCGAATTTGTAAATCCCTTACCTTTTAGATCCACATACATGCTTCTAAACTTAAGCATATTGAATACCTTGCCCCTATAACCCATTCTAGGCTGAATAAAAAATGGAGAGCCAGGTGATTCAAAACGAATGCTTATAGCGATAATAATAAAAAAAGGAAAAAGTATCGGTATCAGAATCAAACAGGTAAAAAAATCTATCAAACGTTTCAATAATTCATAAAAGGATGACGGCATTAGACTACCAAACTCGTTTTCAGAAAGATGATTAATTTTTACTCTTCCTGTTAAAGATTCTCTGATCTTTCTAGTCGAATAGACAGGTATTCGTGATAACGTGCACTTTGCTAAGAAAGTTTCCCATTCTGGAGTTAAGTCGTTACTGGAAAAATCGGCTACTACAGCATTAAACCTCTGATTTTCGATACTAGGTATGCTAAGCATTTTAAAAAGCGCGCCATGAAAATTTTGAAAATTCTTTGCTTCCCCAAATGGTAATAGAGCGTAACGGATCATCCGATACCTTCTGCCAATGAAGTAACCCATATAACACCAGCTTAGTGTCATCAAGTATCCTGCTAAAAGAATTTGAAGAGAATATGATGTTCTATTCCATAGAATAAAACCTATGGGAATAAAAAAACTGATAGTCGTTACAGGTAAAACAAAAGCGACCGTTTCGGAACCAGGAATACGAAAAATTTTGCGAAGAGAAAACGTAGAAATCCAAAATGCAATTACAGTGGTTGTTAAGGTTGTGACTAAATTTGGATCTTTGGCATTCCAGAATTGCCAACCCCAGATTGGAACTGCAGTGCCTAAAAGAAGAAATCCACAACCAACTGAGAATTGTAAAAAATAACTTAAAAGAATCTTCTCAAACCATCTGGAATGTCTTCTAGTATAATCACTGTTATCTTGAGTATATAAAAAAGATTCTTTGCTCATAGAATAATTAGCTAAGTATAACTGAAATCGCTTTAGAGACCGAAAAATCCGATTTTAGTAGCTCTCTTGACGCATTTCCCATTCTATTTCTGACCGATTTTGATAACATCCTCCTTGCCGCTATGATTAATTCCTCATAATCATTATTTGTTTCGATGTATCCGGCACCTGCCTTATTTATGATGCTTTGTAGATCATTTCCAGGATTTACGATTCCCAAAATTGGTAGACCTTTTTGCATATAACCTAATATTTTTCCAGGAAAGTTATGTGTTTTGTGATGAGGGTGAAGTGTAATTAGTCCTACGTCTACTTGATCTAAAATAAAAAGATATTCTTCTTGCGAAACACTAGGTAGCAGTATAGAATTATGTAGATTTTTTGATCTTATTTGTTGTGAAACAAATTGAAATTCATCACCATTCCCCAAAAATATAAAAAAGGCAGTATCTTCTTTCAATAATCCTTCAGCAAGATCTAATAGATTCTGCATGTGTTGGGCAGTTCCAATGTTTCCACCATAAAAGAAAATGATTTTTCCGTTAAGATTATACTCCTCCCGTAAGTTCAAAACCTTGATTGAAATATCATTTTTGGGAATAGATTTTTTTTCAATTTGGGATGTTTGAATGTTTGCGTTTTCAGTAGCCCAATTATATAAAAGCGTTGTGTTTCCGAATTCAGGAAATTTATTCTTAAACCATTCTAAATTAGCAGGAGATTGAATGCCAATTTTATCAGCGCATTTATACATTCGCTTTTCATAAAATCTAAAAAATTTCGCTATGACCGAATCTTCCTTAAGCAATCCGTTATCTATCGTCCATTGCGGAAAAAAATCTCTAACAATAAGAAAGCTTTTGCATTGCCATTTAGCTTTTAAATATTCAACTAACCCTGAAAAAAAAATTGTCGGTGAATAAAATACTATCAAATCTTGAGGATTGATTTCTATCCATCTACGAAGAAATACTCGCGCCCGAAACGAAAGAAGATATTCGTTTATTAGACGAATCGGTTTCCATACATTTTTTATTCTGCCTGAACTAAATCTAATTACTTGAATGGACTCAAAATTTTGTTTACTACACCCAAATTTTAGTTGGTCATCAGGAGTGATGACGGATACACTATGTCCATTTTTTTGAAATTCGAGTGCCAGCTCATGCATCATTTTCCCTGCGACCTTGATGCTTCTTGGAAGATAGTCATCAACGATGATACAAATTTTCACTTGTCGTCACGATTTCCAATTTTTTCTTTCTTCCAAACTACTCGATTCACATAATCTGTGTAACTATAAATCAGACGAACTACTTTATCTGATACATTCGGTATGCAGTAGTCCGCAACAATTCGAGATTTTTCAAAAAAATCACTATTCTGTTGAATCAGTAACTCAACAGCCTGAAGTATCCTCTCCGAATTCAAACCTACCATCATTACCGCTGCCTCTTCCATTCCTTCGGGCCGTTCATGTGCCTCACGAATATTTAAAGCGGGAAATTTCAATATTGACGATTCTTCCGTTATAGTTCCGCTATCGGACAACACCACGGTAGCATTTATTTGTAATTGATTATAATCTTTAAAACCAAGCGGTTTTAATAAACGAATCAATGGATGAAACTTAACACCTAACGAATCAATTCTTTTTTGTGTTCTAGGATGAGTTGAAACGATAATTGGGAACTGATACTTTTCAGCAAGAGTATTCAAACACTTTACAATATTTGAAAAGTTTATTTCAGAGTCTATATTCTCTTCACGATGTGAAGATACTAAAAAGTATTTCTTTTTGACTAAGTAAAGAGTATCGAGAATATTAGATGATTTGATGCCAGGTAGATAGTAACTCAGAACTTCAAACATTGGGCTACCAGTTTTGATAATCTGATCTGGAGGTAAACCCTCCCTTATTAAGTATTCTCTGGCAATAGAACTATATGTTAAATTTATATCAGATGTATGATCAACTATCCGCCTATTAATTTCTTCAGGAACACGTAGATCGAAACATCGATTACCTGCTTCCATATGAAAAATTGGAATCTTTCTACGTTTAGCAGGTAGGACCGAGAGACAGCTATTTGTATCACCGAGTACAAGGATTGCATCAGGCGTATTTAGAGATAATATTTCATCAAATTTTATAATAATATTTCCAATAGTTTCAGCACCCGTTTTGCCAGCCGCATTTAAGAATAAGTCGGGCTTACGTAATTCCAAATCTTTGAAAAAAATTTCATTAAGTTCATAATCGTAATTCTGGCCGGTATGTACGATTGTATGCTCACAAAATTTATCAAGAGCAACCAAAACCCTGGATAACCTTATAATTTCTGGACGGGTCCCCAAGATCGTAAAAACTTTCAATCTGTTCATTTTTCAATCTCTGCATAAAAAGTATCTGGTTCATCTCTGTTAAATACTTCATTTGCCCAGAGCATCACTATGAGCTCTTCCTCTCCTATATTTGTAATATCGTGTGTCCAACCAGGGATAGTATCGACGATTTTTGGACTAGACCCCTCAACTCTGATTTCATAGTATTCGTTCGTTAAACGATTTTGAAATCGAAATAATGCTTTTCCTTGAATTATTAAAAATTTTTCAGTCTTTGTATTATGGTAATGCCTTCCACGCGTGACACCCGCCGGCGCAACAAAATACGAAAATTGACCAGAGGACTCTGTTTTAAGCATCTCAACAAATCTACCACGAGGGTCTTGATACTGGTTAATTTCGTATTCACAATCCTCAATTGGAAGATAACTTATGTAAGTGGAGTATAACGCGCGCATTAAGGACTGCCCTACAGGCGGAATCAAAAGTGAATTACGAATATTTTTAAAATTATTTAATGTATCTGCCAATTCTCCAATAGTAATCTCATATATTGGCTCAACTTTTCGGAATTCAAGTTTACCTTCATTAGGAAGTTTCAATGCAAATTCTATATCTTTACATATATCATCTATGAACAAAATTTTTAAGATCTTCTCAGGGTGGTGTATTTCAATAGGAATCGATCTGGCTATGTTAAAACAAAACGTAGCAACAACCGAATTGTAATTCGGTTTTGCAAACTTTCCAAACACATTTGTGAAGCGATAAATTATAACAGGGGCGCCTGTCTTGCTGTTATAATATGAAAGACTTTTTTCTGCCTCAAACTTGGATTTACCATAAGGATTGTCCAATTCAGCTTGAATAGATGACGAATAGTAAATCGGAGTAGTTTTTTTATGCTCAACAAGAATGTCGACAATCTCCTTGGTCGTATTTGCATTCCCTTCCAAAAACTCTGATTCTAGCACGGGGCGATTTACTCCTGCTAGGTGAATTATATGGTCAGCTGATAGGATAAAATGTTTTAACTCAATCTGTGATGTCTTACGATTCGCTAGAAACAAATTTACATCTTTTTTTTCCAGGAAGTAAAGCTTAAGATTTTTTCCAATAAATCCATCGGAACCAGTGATAAGTATGTTCACAGTAAAATTGCCTCTTCTTTAATCCCAAGGTTCAGAAGGCTTTCCTTCTACAAGATTTTTGATAAAATCCAATTTCATTAAAAGAGACTTCATGGATTTTGAATCCAACCTTTCAGTATTATGTGAATTGTAGTCCTCTGATTGACTAATTTCCTTTTCACCTTGATCCACAAACTTGCCATAATTCAAATCTCTTAGGTCAGGAGGAACCCTGAAGTAATTCCCTTCATCCAGAGCCGAAGCTATTTCTTCTCGACTCAATAGAGTCTCAAAGAGTTTTTCTCCATGTCGCGTTCCAATCACATGTATGGGATGATTTGGTTTACCCAATAAATCCAATATCGACCGCGCAAGTACTTCGATTGTTGCGGCAGGCGATTTTTGAACGAAGATGTCACCATTTGTTCCTTTTTCAAATGCATACAGGACTAGTTCAACAGCATCATTTAGAGTCATCATGAATCGAGTCATATTTGGATCCGTAATGGAAATTGGTTTACCCGAAAGAACTTGATCAACAAAAAGAGGAATTACTGAACCTCTTGATGCCATTACATTTCCATACCGAGTTCCACAAACCATCAATCTAGTATCCGTTAGACTACGAGCTTTCGCCACCATTACTTTCTCCATCATTGCTTTGGAGATTCCCATCGCATTGATAGGATAGACTGCTTTGTCTGTGCTGAGACATATCAGTTTCTTAACACCGAGATTCTCAGCTACTTGAATTACATTCTCAGTGCCCATTACATTGGTTTTTACAGCTTCCATAGGATAGAATTCACACGAAGGAACCTGCTTTAATGCAGCTGCATGAAAAATATAGTCCACATCCTTAAATGCAGCATACAAAGACTGTACATCTCTTACATCCCCTAGAAAGAATTTAATCTTAGGACTATTGTATTTTTTTCGAAGGTCATCTTGTTTCTTTTCGTCCCGGCTAAAGATACGAATCTCTTTTATTTCGGATTGAAGGAAACGGTTTAAAACAGCTTTTCCAAAAGAACCAGTACCGCCAGTGATGAGAAGGGTTGAGTTTTTAAACATTTATAGTATAAATCAAAATCTTAGAAATTGAAAACTTTCAATCATAAATTGTTTGAGTCCAATTTCGCAAACCATCTTATGAAATTCATAAAATTTCCTTACGATAGCTAATATGTAAGAAAGATAACAATGCTGAGCTCTTAGAGAAACAAGATTATAATCTAATGCAATTCTAAAAAAATATCACTATCTAAAAAGTTATTTTTAAATAGTTCTTTATTGAAGTTCTGCGTTACGAAGGTTCTGTTAAAACTTGCAATTTTAAAATAATCCTCTTTTCTAGATAAAATATTAGTTAAGTTACTCGAAAAATCGTTCAAATTATCCCTCTTTATTATAAATCCATTCTCCTGATCAATACATATGTCAAGAATACCTGGACAATCAGACGCTACGACAATACAGCCAAACGTATACGCTTCCAGTATGGACAGTGGCTGACCTTCATTGTGAAGCGAAGGGAGAACGAACACATGTGCCTCCATCAATAACATAGATTTTGATTTTCCATAAACCTCTCCATGATAATGAATGTTATTAAATCTTTCGATCTTTTTTAGAAACTCAATTTCCGATAATTTATCCTCAAATCTCCCAGCAAAATTTAATTTCAACTGTTTTCTAATTTCAGGATCCAAAGCCAGGAAAGCATCCAACAAATATCCATATCCTTTCTTTGGAGTCATGTTACTAAGAAAAAGAATATTAACAACATTTAGATCAGAATATTTTGTTTCTAGGTCAACACCTAAATCATCAGTATCGTATTGGGTAAAATTTGGGATTACATTAATTTTATCGGGATCCATAAAACTTTCGAAATACGATTTATGCGATTTACTAAGTACAATGATCTTTTTGACTCGTCTTAAAAAAAATTTATTTAAACTAAAAATGATTTTCGATTTCAAGAAAACGTCCTTTTCGATCGAACCACCATGTAAATGAAGGATAAATCTATTTAACTTGAAAAATAAAAGTAGATAAATTAACATATCTTTTATATTTCCCGCTATAGACTCTGAGATTGTAAAATAAACAAAATCTACTCTCCACTGATTAAAGAATGAAATAAAAAATACTTTTAAAATTTGATATACTCTAAATGTGGAAATATTTCCTTCAATCATACTTTTCTTATTCAGGTTTACTAAAATAATTTTGAATCTTTTCCGCAATAGATCCAAAAGATATTGCGACATCAGAGAATGTCCATTATATGGAGGAGGAATGGGAGCTAAAAAAAGAATTTTTTTCATCTTGTAAATAATTATTGGTTTGCTTCAATTTTTCATAGCCAAAAAGGGAATTAAAACCGTAAAATATTTCTTAGAATATATAAGTTTTTCAAGGAAGTAATGGTGACCATCTGACATACCCTTTGATTAAATTCATAATCTTGAAATATTAATTTTCCCTAGGTAACTAAAAACCAAGAAGACAATTCAAAACTTAAAATTTCATTAATACCGAATAACGTAAATTAAGGTATTTCAATAGAATGAATTGTTTTCCGAAAGTAGTTTAAGTTTATCGAAGTTCTCTGATTTTTTCCTTCCAAAAAATTAACATCAAACCATTCCGAATAGGTTGGTATGATTAGACATTATAAATGTCCGCCTTGTAGTTCTTTAAATTATTTTGATCTTTAAACCAATCGATCGTATTCTCTAAACCACGTTGAAATCCGGTTAATCCTTTATAATCAGGCTCCCAATTTAAAATATCTTTTGCTTTTGTGTTTGATGCCCATAATCTTTCCACTTCGCTCTTTTCTGGACGAAGACGAGATTCATCACCTTCAATTTCGACATCATTACCTAAGCATTTGGCAATAAGCTTCGCTGTGTCACCCATCGATATCTCGAATCCATTGCCAATATTAAAAACTTCTCCCAAACCATTGGAAGATTCTAATGCCGCTATAAATCCTTTTACAGTATCAAGCACATAATTAAAATCTCTTGTTGGATGCAACGAACCTAACTTGATCTTACTTTTTCCTGATAAAATTTGTGTAATTATGGTAGGTATAATTGCCCGGGCAGATTGCCTTGGACCATAAGTATTGAAAGGTCTTACGGTTATTAATGGCAGTTGGAAAGATGCAAAAAATGAATATGCAAGTTGATCTGCCCCAATTTTCGATGCGGAATACGGAGACTGACCTTTTACGGGATGTTCCTCAGTAATAGGAACAAATTGTGCTGTACCGTAAACTTCACTTGTAGATGTATGAATAATTTTTTGAACATTTAAGTCACGTGCCGCTTGCAATACATTTAATGTTCCTTTGATATTCGTATCTATGTAAGTATCGGGAGAATGATAGGAAAATGGAATCCCAATCAAAGCTGCCAAATGAAGCACACCTTCAACTCCCTTCATTGCAGTGCGGACACCATTGGGATCACGAACATCTCCAACAAAAACTTCAAATTTTCCGGAGATATCTTTCTCGCAATGATCTAGCCAACCCCAAGAGTTAAAAGAGTTATAATATACAAAAGCTTTCACATCGTATCCCTTTCTAACTAACATTTCTGTTAAATGAGACCCAATAAATCCGTCTGCACCAGTAACTAATATTTTCTTCATCTTTTTTCCTGAAATACAGAGAGTGATCGTTCCACGCCCAATACGTATTTAATGTTTTTAGTATAAGTAGCTTTCAAAAAAAACTTGTTAGCCAAAGTTAGTTCACCGAATGAAATTTTTTGAATTTTGGAAGAATATTGTTTGTAATAAATCACTTTAAAAAATTTTTCATTTCAATCTAGTGAGCTGAACTAAATTTGAATTCCATCTACTTTCTAGGTAAATTTATATATAGAAATGAATCCAATCCACTAGTAACAACAAAACGACCGTACTAATATTTATCTAAGAAAGATAAATTATGATAGTTAAAAACCCTCAGAGAGAATGAGGACTTTAGACTCAAGCAGTGTTTTTAAGTATTTTGTTCAATTTTATTCTTCTATAAATAACCATCTGATTCAAATTTTGAATCAAATTTTTCCATCAAAAAATAGTTTTAAGTTTAAATTAATAAATTTTACAAAAAGAAAAAGGATTACCAAAAGATTAAATACCATTTTGTGAAATCAAATTTAAAAATTGTAAAGTTATCTATTTTAACAAAATCATCAAATCTCATAAGAAATCCAGGTTCAGATATGTTAAGAAAATAAAAAATATATCACGTACCAAAGAAAGAGAATTACTAAGTAGGAAGATCAGTCGAAAATTTTTTGAATCAAGCTACTCAAAATTTGGACTACGCCCAAAAGCTTAAAATACAATACATGAATATTCTTATTTATTTCAAAATGTTTGAACTATCAGAATACCAAGACTAAAAATTTTCTCTATTAACTGTATGAAGAAAGATCGTAGAAACTGCCCTTGAGATCTCGATCGGGATAATTGATTAAGACTGCTTTCAACTTGCCTTTGTATATAAATAAACTTCCTGCTGCGACACCAACCACTCCTACGTGACTAATTACATCTTTAAGATGATCTAAGGAGCCTGCTCCACCGAGAACCGTTAGAGGAACGGAAATCCTCTTCTTTACAAATTGAATCAAATCAATATCATATCCAGTCATCGTTCCATCCAAGTCGATAGAATTTAAAACAATTTCACCAGCTCCTAACGTAATCGCGAGATTTAAAACTTCTTCAAGATATTTCCCTGTTTTATTTTTACCATTATGGATACAAAACTCGTATTTCTTTGTTAGCAAAGTTTTTTTCAAATCAAGACAGACAACAACACTTTGGCTTCCTAGATAAGCAACCATTTCAGAAATCATATTTGGATTTTCGAATAACAAAGAGCTTACTAGAATTTTTTCAACTCCAAATCCAAGTATTCGATTCGCTTGGGCCAAAGTTTTAATTCCACCACCAACACTTAAAGGCATTCTACATTCATTGGCTATTCTCTCAATCAAACGATAATCTGGTTCTTTACCCATTTGACTGGCCTCGGTATCTATGAGGATAAGTTCGTCCGCTTCCTTTTCATTAAAAATTTTTACTGCGTTGATAGGGTCCCCAATATAACGAGGATGATCAAATTTTGTGGTTTTAATTAATCCTCCATCTTTCAAAAGTAAAGTTGGTATAATTCTAGGTTTTAACATTGATTATAACAACGCAAAATTTTTCAAAAGTTGAACACCATTATGGTGACTTTTTTCGGGATGAAATTGTGTACCATAAATATTCTGTCTGTTAACAGCACTACAAAATTCAATTCCATAATTGGCAGACGCCATAATATCTTTTTTATCTTCACATTCAAAATAGTACGAATGGAGAAAATAAAAATGAGGATTTACTCCAAGGTTTTTTAATAGGTCGGTTTCTTGGTTCACAACTTCAATTTCATTCCAACCAATTTGAGGAATCATTGGTTTCTCGGACAATTGAGAAAAATCAAATCTTTTTACGTTTCCCTTGATCCAGCCCAACCCTTTCTTTTTTCCTTCTTCACTGGAATTGGCAAGAATTTGCATCCCAACACATACACCTAAAAGCGGGCGTTTCTCAATCAAGGCAAACTTTGAAAGGTGCTCCAAAACATTGGCTTGTTCTAGTTTATTCATAACGCTGTCGAATGAACCAACTCCTGGGAGAATCAGTTTATCTACGCTTAAAATATCATCACCCTTTTCTATTATCTTATGCTCAAATCCTAAATTCTTAAAAATATTCGCGAAGGCTTTTAAATTTCCAACGCCGTAATTTAGTATTCCGATCATCTACTGAATGACCCTCTTTTCAATTCTTAATTTTTGTAGAATTTTGGTCGCAAATGCAATGATATCACTAGCGGACTTAAAATCTCGATAGGATTTATTTTCCCCAGCTTCATAGCTACGAAGTTCCTCAACAGAAATATCTAATTTTGATGCGATATATTCAAAATCTTTTCTAGCAGTTTCATCGTCAAACGGAGGGTTTGCGATCTCCTTTAATGCGTCTTCTCTACTTTTTTGACCAGTTAAGATCAAACTCGAATAGTGTGCTTTACGCTTATCAAATCCAAATTTTTTCGGTAACCAATAACCTTCATAAAATTTAGTAAATCTCGATTCATAGTGTTTATGACTATACCTTTGCCATTTGAACTTTGACTCCATTTCTTGAATCGCACCTTCTTTCGTATAGGGAATATAGTTCAAAGGTTGAACTACTTTAAGTCCCTTAAAAAAACGGTAGTAAAGCTTATACTTAAATATTCCTGAAAGAGGGAATGTTTTCAATTTCCGAGTACCAAACTTTCTATGAATGTCTTTTAATTGTCTTAAATCTGATGCATGATAATGCCAATCCAATGGTTCACGAATACATTCCGTTGAATAATTTCCGCCATTCAGTATGTATTTAAAACCATGCTTATCGCAATAATTGTATAATGAAGCAATGAAAACATGATCTTGCGGTGTATCTAAATGAGGAACACCTGCCTTAAAAAACGAAAGTTGGAGATCTTTCATCTCTTCCCAATTCACAACTTCGGTGATTAAATCTAACTTTAGACCATCTACAATTCTTTCGATGTTATTGACAGCCTCCTGAGAATTCCAGCCTGCATCCACATGAAATAATAATGGCCTCAGACCAAATTTTTCCTTTGCCAGATAAGCTAAGTAAGAACTATCAACACCACCACTGATACCAAGAATACAATCGTAATCTTTTCCCTTGCCAGCTTTCTTTATTTCTTGAATCAGTTTATCTAATTGTTTAGGATTCTCTAATTTTTGATCCCATTCTGGTTTGATATTTTTATAAAAATTTATGCAGTGATTACAAACACCTTTCAAATCAAAAGTAATATTCGGATCCGTAGTATCCATCGCACAGTTTGTACAGACTTGGTATTGCTTCATAAAAAATTTCCTTTTTACAACTTACTTTTTAAAGCTTCAGTTATTGGATATCTCAATTATTCCGAAGCGTATTCATGGAGTTTAGTAATTGAACCTTCAGAATCTTAATTAAGTAAATAGTCTTTGTAATAAAATTTCTAACAGGTATATGTTTCCAATTTCCAAAAGCTCTTCTAATTTGATTTAATTCTAAATCATGAAGTACCTTCGTTTTATAAATCCAGAGTGGATAATCCATATCCGAATTCGATAAATTTTGAAAGTCTTTTTGATATTTATTCAATAAATATTCAATAATCCGGTTAGTTCTCAATTGATTAGAAATATTTCCGCCACCCAACCAATAATAACCGAGAGTTTTGGGTATACGATAGAACTTATCAGTCTCTTTTGAAATTCGCAACCAATAATCATAGTCCTCGCCGGCTATTAAATCAGCGTTCTCATCGATATTTCCAATCTTATTTAGTAGTGATCGCCTGACTACAACGCTTGAATTATTCAATCCATTTCCATAAAGCAACAAATCTTTAAAAACAGGTTTCTGAAGTTTCCTTGACTTGGATTTTTTAAAAAAGAAATTCTGATTTTCTTTATGAGCAATCCAGAGATCGTGATAAACCAAATCATTATCCTTCGTTAATGCTAAAATAGATTCCTCTAGCTTTTCTTTTTTCCACCAATCATCGGAATCCAAAAAGGCTATATATTCACCTTTGGCAATATTAATCCCTAAATTTCTGGGCCGAGCGGGCCCTCCAGCATTTTTTGATTTAATATATTTAATATCAATCAAACCTGTGAAATTGCTTACCATCTCCTGCGTATTATCTGTTGAACCATCATCACATACGATCACTTCAAAATTTTTGTACGTTTGTTCCAGAACAGATTGTAAGCACCGTTTCAAATCCAATGCCCGATTATAAGTCGGAATGATAACCGATATTGAACCTGAAATTTGCATTTATTTTTATGTGTTGCTTCCTATCGGTTGAACAAACTCTAGACTGAATCTTGCAAGTTTTTCATATTTAAATCATTGAGCAGATACTCACATTCATTCTTATAAGCAAGCTTACACATTTTTAAAAAAAATCATATACCAAAAATACTTACAATCTTCTCTTCATTCGGGATAGAAAACATTTCATCCCTGACTCGGCCTATCATTACTTTCCTCTCAATTGAGTCTTCTAAAACATGTTGATTTAATTTTACTGAACAGATTCTCAATGATTCCTCATCCCAGACGATATCCCATAGAATTCCCTTACAAAATTCTGGTAAATATGAGTAATCCACTACGCCATCCTCTGTAATCACTAAGGCAGGAATACCACAGGCAATCGCCTCAACCAAAGTTCCAGAGGCCGCACCAATGACAAGTTCTGTACTTTTGAATAGATTATAAAGGTCATCCGTAGCTACTTTAAAACTAAATCTTATCTTTCCTTTGTATTCATCGATATCAGTTGATGGATGGAACTTCAAAGTAAATGTCTCTTTAGTTTGAAGTGTATTGAGAATGCGAATAATATGTTTATTGCTAGATTCAAAATAAGACATTAATACTAGTTTATTTCCTGTCGAATTCGTATATATAGGAGTCTTGAACAAATTACTATAACGAAGCGACGGTCCAATTTTGCTTATCTTATTATTTGAATCTAGGTAGTAACTTCCATTTACCAATATTTGATGGGGTAAGTGTTTTTGTATTTCGTTCGGATCTATGTATGCATTAAAAATTTCAACAGGGTATAAATAGAGTTGGCAACCATAAATCTCATTTTTCATGTTTGACTCTCGCATTACACGGTTTAATGTTTTTTCGTATGGTTGATTCTCATACCACTGAAGGATTTTATCTCTACCATTCAATCTACTCTTGAATTTTTGAGCAAACAGATACCGAACACCACCGAAAAAGTTACTACCATTCATATCTAACCAAAAATAATATCTTAAGAATTCATTATCAGCTAAGGCATTAATTTTCGATCGATAAAAAAAAAACATTTTAAACGGATACACAATCAAGTAGATGACTAATTTAAAAAAGTCGACGAAACTAAATAGTTCGAAATCGGTTAACACATTATCTCGATTTTCCTTGATTTTTAGAAAAAATCGATAAAGAGAGATAGGATTCCACGCATCGTAAAGTCTAGGAATAATCGTATATTCACGTTGATTCTTTTTTAGGATCTCTAATAAACCCGTAAAATAATTATCAACAAGTCCATTTCCACTTATAACATAATTTACGACAAGATATGAATCGATATATACTATCTCTGAAGAACTTCGATTTGATTTCTGTCCAGAAAGAGAATGGACAAGCTTAAAGAATATATACAGATAAAAAAAGGCACTTACTCTTAAAATATATTTACAAATTTGAATAACAATTAGCGTAAAAGTTAATCGATTTCCCTTATTGAATTTTAAAAGAGCTTCATAAGCACCAACTTTAGAAAAAAATTGACTAGTAGAAAAATACCATGACTTCTCCGCATAAGAGATAACTTCACTCAATTGAGTAAAATAAACTCGCAAATTTTTCGGTAGTAAACTTAAATTCATTAAATTATTGATTCAAAAGAAACTAGGGCTTTATGCAAGCAATCATCATATGAGAGCTCATTAGATTCTGGGATATGAATTTTTGAGTATCCTCTAATCTCTTTTCATCTGAAAATTTCAAAAACGTTGTCCAGAATCTATCAGTAATCTGATCTCTATTTTTGGATAATATATCTAAATCCAATTCTCCCGGTGTAGAGACTTCTATTTCATCAAATCCAATATTTCTTAACAAAGATCTTATTGAAATTGGATTAAAAAAGTTCAGGTGATGAGGCGGATAAACAGATTTTGACTTTTCCCAAAGAATCTGAATATCTAAACCAGTGGAAGATAATGTAGTAAATATTAATATATCTCCAGAATCTAATAACTCAAATAAAATTTTTAGAAATTTTGCTGGATCATGAAGATGCTCAAAAAGTTCAAAATTTACAAATACTTTCGGTAAATGACTCAAATCACTTTTATTAATTTCTTCCAAAAACTTTTGAATTACGTGAAATCCCTTACTTCGCGATGCTTCTGCAAGATCATTACTTGGTTCAATAATAATTGGTTTCGTTTTTGAAATTTTTTCAAACTCTTCTGCAAAGATTCCGTAGCCACCTCCTATATCATAGATTTCATACTCTTTTCGGTTAAATTTTGAATTGATGATTTTAAAAATGGAATCTGCTTTCGGTTTCCAAATTTTTTCTCGTCTAGCAATTGCCGTATTTTTGTAAAAAACTTCTGACCAATATTTTGTAGATCGAGATTGGGTATAATATAACTTAAATGCTTCAAATTTTGGTCTAGGACTAACAAAGAGAGTTAAGCAGTTTGAACAAATTTTGTACGAGAAAGTTTTTTTTTCAAATGCAAAATTTGCTTCTTGATCACACGCAGGACAGTTGATTTCATCATATTTCTCATCAAGAAAGAACTCTTTGATATCTAAATCAGCTAATTCTAAAAAATGATCAAATATATTACTTGGCCGTATATCTTCTTCTAACAAATTATTATCCTCCCATTAAAAAATCGACCATTCATTCTCCACCACTTATAGCAAGATCTTGACCCGTAATAAAAGTTGCCCGATCAGATAACAGAAAATCTATAATATGAACAACATCTGAAACTTGACCAATTCGTTGCAACGGGATGAGTGATACGCGTTTTTTTAAATCCTTATTTTTGTGGAATTTAGTATCAATGACCCCTACTCTTAAATTATTACAAAGAACATTGTAAGGAGAGCCGAATTTTGCGAAACTTTTTGTAACTGCCTCTAACGCGGATTTACTGGCACTGTAATAAACCGAAGTATTGGAACCGGAAAATTTAACACCAATACTGCTAAGACTTATGATTCTGCCTGCACGATGATTACACATATTATCAAATACAAATTTCATAATTTCAATATGTCCGAAAAGGTTTACGTTAAAAGTTTTTAATATCTCATCATGGCTTGTTTCTAAAAAATTTGTATTTTCGGAATAGCCTGCGCAATTAATAAGAACATCTATTTTTTTATTTAACTTTGATAAAGTTTTAATGAATTTTTTGCAATTATTTTGATCATTAAAGTCTACTTGATGAAGAGAAAGAGCCTTATTTTTGATTCGTACTTTATTATTTGCGAATGTTGCAATCACATGGTATTTTTGACTTAAAAGGGATTCAATAATTCCATGACCGATCTCCGAGCTTCCTCCTGTTACGATTGCTAGTTTATGATCCATTTACTAAACGACAACACAACCTTTGCAAGGATGGACTAACTGTCTGTTTCCAGAAAGATGAGCTTCCCTCAACGATTGGTATTTGGATTGTTTCCAGAGTTCGGAAATACTCATTTCAGGAAATTTTCCAACTCGAAGATCCGATTTGTAATCGCTATCGCATGGATTGGTCAATCCGTCTTGCCAAATGAACATTCTTCTAAAGAGGTCTGAGCAAATTTGAGTTTGTCCATTTGCTTTGGTTTCGTAAATATTCTCCCAAGGGTTATAATTTACAAAAGCAACTTGATCTACCAGTCCACCCCAAACTCTTTCCATCGAATCCATATCTTGTTTCTCAGTTACTTTTACACCCGAAACTCGAGTAATGACCTGTAGGTTTGAATAATCCCTATTTCGAATTTCTTGGAACATTTCTATGTTTTTTAACACTTTTTCCAATTTTCCATTTACTCGAAGCTGGCTATACAATGGCTCCTCCGCTGCGTCGGCAGAAAATACAACTGTTTTAACTCCGCCAGCTAACAATGCGTGAACTTTTCCTTCAGTTAAAAGCGATGCATTCGTATTAACCTTTAGATTAAGGAATTTTCCTTTCACATAGGTAAGCATACCCTCAATATCTTTTGCTAGAAGTGGCTCCCCTCTAGAAGCTAGGGACAAAAATTCTATATTTTCAAAAGCCTGATCAATGATTTCTTTAAAAAGATCCAAAGTCATTTGCCCCATACCTGGAGTTGTCTTTTTGAAAAATTCTAGATCTGTTTGATAACAAAATACACAGCGATAATTGCATATGGAAGATGGCTCTATCTGAAGATAAGGAGGATACTCATCTAATCGATGTAGGTGAGGAAACACATCATATCTATATCGATGATAAAAAAATCTCAATAATTCTTCATCATTGTATGTATACATCTCCTCTGCAATAAATGGAGTGATTTTGAACTGCGCACCCTCCTCCGCCTCTGCTTTCAAATCATTCCATACATTATTTAAAACTTCTTGAAAATTTTGTTTTTGCGCAACTGAGTGTTTCGTTGAAAAAGTCCCATTTTTCCACTCAGATAAAACTCGTATTGCTCTAGACTTTTGATATTCAATAGCACCAGATTTTTGGCTTTTGAAATCTTGAAAGCTATGGTGCTTTTTATAAATTTTTGGATCAATTTCTTTCATTTGTTTAAATCAAATTCACCATATTTTTTAAGCCACCATTCGACAACAGGTACTTGCCATTCATAATCTACGTCACAACCGGCTTCTTGATACAATGGTAATATTTTTTTCCCCATCCATTTCTGGGGTAACATACCTTCATCCAGATTTGTGAGATTCTTCGGTCTAACAATCGAGACACCCATATCTGCAAATAAAACATCACCTTGTGAATCCCTATCACAATTCAGAGTAGCTGGATCACCAAAAGTCTCGAAAGGTACAAAGGGCTGTAAGTATCCATTCTCATCTTTTTTCCTGGCTCTAAGGGGTGACCACATATTGTATTTTGAAACAGTAACCGCGGAATCCGCATCAGGATTTTTACGCAACTCATGTATTCCAAGGGAAATAGTATGGGAAGTCACGGTAGCTGCATTGCAAAACAAAAGAACTACGAGCTCAATGGAAACACCTGGATTTCTTTCTTGAATGATTTGAAATCCATGTTGGTATGCATGTTCACCTAACGCCTCTTTCGTTGCAAGGTGAGGTGGACGTTCTATGACCTCCACCCCTTCCGTTTTGGCTATATCCATTAGTATAGGATCATCTGTGGATAAAAAGACCTTATCTATTTCCTTCGTTCTCTTTGCCACATTCATTGGATACCAAGCCAGAGGTTTACCAAAAAGAGGAAATGTATTTTTACCTGGGAATCCGATGCTCCCTTTTCTTCCCAATAATAACGCAGCAATCATAAAATACCTTTAAAATCCTTTAGCATAATTCCACTCCATTGTCTAGAGAACTCATCATCACCATCCGACCGTAACCAAAACTTAACTCCCGTTTGATCTGCTGCAAGCAAATCAGTCTCGCTATCGCCAATCATTAAACAGTCAGATGCCGACAAATTAAACATACTTAATACTATCTGTATGGCATCTTTCTTCTCTGTAGGTGCACCATAGACACCGTCAAAGATTTTATCTAAAGAAAGCCTTCTAAGTATGGATTCGATCTCAGACTGAGGAGTACCGGTGAAAACAAAATACATTTGGTTTCGATTTTTTGAAAATAATAAATGCTCTACACCAGATATCCATGGCGATGAAACGACTGCATCTTCTACAATCGTTGCAAATTTTTGAATATATTCTTCTGTAGATTCTTTTGTTACATTAATTCCGGCCCACTCCATATAAAGTGGGATCTTCTTGAATCGAGATATTCCGCCAAATTTAAGATGGTGATCTTGGATTTTACTTTTTATTTCCTCAGATGCATTTTCAAAAAGTCCAAGGTATGCTTTCGATTTAATTTTAACTGAATCTTTGATAACTCCGTCAAAGTCCCAAAAGATTGCTTTAAACTCATTTATTATTAAAGTCTTCATTTTCTCATTCTACCTGTTTTTGCCGGCACACAGGCAACTATTGCATGAGGTTAATCGATTCCAAATTTTGATTAGATGCCATTAGAACTACATTAGGACCCATTAAAACATTATTTCCAATAACAATTTCGCCAAAGTCAGCCGCTCCAAGTTTACTATTTGAGTTCATGCTAAAATTGTTCCAGATCTTTAGCTTACCGGAGTGCGAATATAAAGAAGATAATCTCATTATATTAATTGAATTTCCGAGTTGGATGTTCTCAAATCCTGAAATTTCTACTCCTAAACCAACTGTTAGATAATTACATCCAAATATCCATGCATAAAATATACCTCTCAACCTAAGTCCTATAGAACCAGGAAGATCTTTTATAAGGTAAGAAAAATTTATTAATATTTCTTTTCTTAATAAGCGCATAAAGATACGAGAAAGGAATTAAGTAATTCCAATAGTCAATATATAATCTGTTGCGAATTGATCTCTTCGATCAACTGCAGTAAACCTTGTCCCAAATCAACATGCATTGGTGGAATATATTTTCTACCGATTTTAGATTGATAAGCGTAGGGTGTGCGTACATAATGTCCAACCTGCTCCCCTTCGATAAACTCAACTAAATCTGGGCGATCTAATATCTCGGCTAACATTTTTAAAAGATCAATTACCTTCATTGGCTCTTGACCCGTTAAGACTACGCTCTGATTTTTGAAATCTTCTCCCATGGCAACAACGCTCGCTTTCGCGGCGTCTTCCACATGAATGTATTCTCTAAGGCTGTCGGGACTACCTTTATAGACTATTTTACCCGATGTTATAGCAGAATTTACAATTCGATATAAACCATTCGATTTATCTGATCTAGGTCCATAAAGCGAACCAAATCGAAGAATGGTATAATCTAAATCATAACTTCTTTGATACTCTTCCAAATAACACTCTGAGGCTTGTTTGCTACAACGATAAAATCCTCCTTCACGACTGTACACATAAACCGTGCTAGCATAAAGAATCCTTTTTACTTTGTGTTTTCTACAAGCCTCTAATATATATCCATTTCCCAAAACATTGATTTTAATGGTTTCAATGGGTTTATCTAACGCTTCATTTAAATCTGCCAAGGCTGCAAAATTATAAACAATGTCAAAGCCAGAAACAGAACTATAGATTTTATCTTCATCCAGCAGATTGCCTATTATCTGCTTTTGATCTGACCGAATCCAAGGAGAAGGATTACAATCGAATATAGTAACTTCATGGCCGGCATTAGAAAGAGCATCTGACACGTGTGACCCCAAGAAACCAGAACCACCAAAAACTAATATTTTCATATTGTGAAAAAAATCTCCGTCCTTTCTATCCCGTGAATATAACTTGCAGGGAATCTTAAATCACGACTTCTTACAGACTCAACGATCCTCTTTTTAGAGTCTCCAGTTGCCAAAAACAAAATATTTCGAGACTTATTTATTCGATTCACTGATAGACTCATTCTTTCTGCTGGGGGCTTTGGTGAATCAAAAACTGCTATCACATCGGGCGAATCTTCATATTCGCCTAAGTAGTTTCCAGGAAAGAGGCTTGCCGTATGTCCATCCTCTCCAATCCCTAAGATCGACACATTGAATTCTTTAACATTTCTTAGTAATTTCCCATAGGTCAGAGCAGAATCATTAGGATTGCCATCCGGATAGGAATGGAAAACTGCCTTGCTTAGAATTTCATGACCTATTGCTTCTTTTATGACTCTCTCATTCGAATCATCTGAACTTTTTTCTACACATCTTTCATCAGCTAACCAAAAATGCATTCGAGACCATATAAAGTTTAACTCTCGGAATTTACGGTATAATGGTATTGGCGTAAGACCACCAGATAGGAGCCAATGAACATCTTCCGATTTAGAATCAGATTTTTGAAGACTTTCAATGAATAAAAGAACCTTTGACTCAAAGTCTTTCCTACTAACAGAATTTAGTTCCATTAACATTAATGTATCTAAACTGCAGACTCGCAGTCAGCAATCTCATTCCGGATAAACTTTACCCAATTGTATTTCCATTGATTACTGGAATCACACTGAACTTTGCGAAACTCGTTTAAAGCTTTTTGCCTTTCAGAATTATGCCACCAATCATTGATATTGTCGAACTCTCGATTCAGCATCTCCGCCGCGTCTCCTGGGGAATAAAAAACAATACCAGCTTTATGGAGTGAATAATAATATTGTTGTGCTTCTTCGCATAAACCAAAAATATTCGGATCATAAAAAATAATAGTCGGAACATTCATGGCAATCGAAATCAAATGGGAAGTTGAAATATGATCAACCACAATGATCCTATACTTACCATATAAATCCGTTTGATTTTTATACTTAGTATTGTCTATTTTAACATTTTGACGAACAATTGGTTCGACAATAGAACAATATTTAACAGGGTATGGTCGATACACAAATTCCGACCGAATCTGATTCGATAAGGCATTATAAAAAATAGATTTTCCGTCTTCATAACACTCATGCTGATCAGTCAACAACTGACTTTGCAATTTATAAAAAGCACGTGGATGGTCTGTTGAAATCAATAGAACACCATCTTTATGATTCCGATTGCGGAGGTTCCTAACTTTCGATAACATTGGTGATTCGGGAAAATTGATTATATTACTATCAACTTGAATATGATTGAATCTCCAACCCCAACTTGCAAATTTTGTAGCAAGACTATACTCAAAATAGGTTTGCGGCAAGGATTTAAGTGCACCGTAGCCACCTCCATGTTGAAAACTGATCCATTTGCCTCTTTGCTCTTTTACTAAACCTAACTCAATCTCTTTGTTATTATAAATATCTGTGCCAACCCAAAGTTTCGGCGTATTCTTTTTCATAGACTCTATCGTGCCTTTAGTAGGAACCGGCAGGAAGGAATGTAAATATTTTGAGACAATGGATTCAAAGGAATTGGTAATTGGAAAAGAGAGATAATTCTTGTGCATAAAAGTAAAAACCTTTTTTGGATTTTTCCGATTCTTAACGTTAGATAAAATTTCTTTACATAACGTGTATGGACCTAATGCTTTAAATTGAAGATATAATTTTTCAAACTTAGATAGGCCATAGACAGTTCCCATGTTCAGATATTTGTTAAAAAATAATTTCTCCAGTATGAATTCCCTATAGGTTTGTGTAACTGTAATTTCAGAATCTACTTTTAAAGAAATTCCCGCTGACGAATAAAGATGATTCATGTCTATGTTTTGAAAAAATTCTAAATTGAGTTTTTTAGAATTTAGTTCAGTAAGAATTATAGAAAATAAAAATAAGTTTCCAGATGAATTCAAAAAATTAGAATAAAAAATGTCTTTATCGATTATTCTAAAGTCATCTGGAGTTTTAACTATTTTGATTGTGTAGTCATCATCCAAACTAACAACTTTTTCAATGTTCAAATATCGATCGTAAAAGATTCCTAAGAAATTTAATAATGATGGGGATAGATATATTTCCCAAAATTTCAATGAAAGATCTAAATTTAAATAGTCATTTAAAATAGGGTAAATTCTGATAATAATTCTTTTGGTTAATTCTTGAACATAATTAGCCGCATCCAAGACAGCATCCCAATTTTTGTAGGGAGACTTTAACGTCTGTTTCTTATATCTTTCTAAGACAACATTATTGTCCAAACACCAATGACCCAAAAAGACAGATTGTTCAAAGTCATTTCTTTGACCATCAAAGCTTAAACTTGTAAGAACTAGTTCTTTCACAAGAGAGCTTAATTTATAACACTGACAATGATCGTATCACACAATCCGAGGGAGGACAATTTAGACTCATAAGAATTATGAAGATCTTCATCATCCAAAAATGACCATTTAACGTGTCCGCCTGGTAAACCGTTAGACAGCCAATAAAGATGATTGGATAATGTGTAACGTTGAATTTGTTTCATCCAATGAACGCGTAATCCACATTTTTTGATTAAATCTTTTAAACTCTCATTATTAAATAAAAATAAATGATTACTCCAATAGGTAAACTCAGAGAAAGGTTTTGATTGATACAAGGCTAGTAAGGCATCATTTGAATTTGGTACTTCAATGATTAGCTCCCCATTATCCTTGAGTAAACTTGCAAGTTCCTTAATTATCGTTTCTGGATCGGGAAGATGTTCAATTACATGAAAGGCCGTTATCAAATCAAACTTTTTGTTAGAATTTATAAACGCATTCGGACTTTTTTCAACATGCACTCCTAGACTTTTCAAGCGTTCTACTGCTCTAGTTTCTAATTCAATTCCATATCTTTGATTCGCAAACGAGGACGCCTTCGACAGAAAGCCTCCTGCCCCACAACCAAAATCTAGAATATCTTTATTAAGAATTTTTTGCTTTAAAAACTTAAATCTTCTATCATCGTCCTTTTCTGATTCTTTCAACCATTCTTCGATGGATACAGGGTTAGAACCATGCATTCCAGATTCTTCATAATGAGTTGTTTCAATATGTGAAAAATCCGAAAGAAAAACTAAGGAACAATTCTTACATTCAAAAATTTTGAGATTTTCGGAATCTCTTACCTTACCGGTTCTTTGAATAAATTCCTTAGATTTACAAAGGTAACATTCCACGACTAATTACTCATTTTCGAACATTTTAAACAGATAGGATTTTCATGAAATCGCCCTTCTTTATGAATTGCTCGAAGGTGTTTGGCTTCATCGGAATTCCACAAATCATGAAGACTTTGCTGTGGTGTTTCACCCAATTTCAAGTAAGAACTAAACATGGCACAACAAGGTGTCACCTCACCGTTCCCTCTAAGATACAAACGTTGCCATGGTTGATTGCACTTGAAGTTATAATCAATTACTCTATCCGAATCTGCGGCTAATCCTTCAAAATCTCCTTCTGTATCTGGAGTCATAAAATCTTGAATTACGATGAAATCGACTTTATCATTCCAATAATCAATAAACTGATCAACTTCCGCTTCATTCTCTTTCATGAGTACAAAATTCACACCAACGATAGGAACTTCTAAATTCATCTCCTTCTTGATTCTAAGGAAATTATTTATATTATTCATAACTTCAGGAAATTTTCCACCAATGCGAATTTTCTTGTAGGTCTCTTCGTTGATTGCATCTAAACTAAATCGAATTCTAGTTAAACCTGAATTTAAAATTTTCACAGCAAGTTCTTCAGTAACTAGAGATGCATTTGAATTAACCATTATATCAAGATAGCCTAAATCCGAAGCTATTTTGAACCAGTCGGTTATTTCCCGAATTAAAAAGGGTTCATTGTCGCCTTGGAAAGACACAGAAGGAGCGTTATACTTTTGACCCTCCTGTAGAATTTCTGTAATTTTTTCAGTAGTCATTCTTTCTTTATATCCGAACTTCTTCTTTAGCTCCGGGATACCTTGGACACACATAGGACATTTAAAATTACAATTGTAACTAGTCTCAATATGTAAAAACATCGGAAACTCAGTTTCTAATTCAAAACGATTAACTTTTTCCCATTTTTCGCGATAATCATCAAAATTTTTCCCTTTGATCCGGGAAAGGATTTTGATAGCATCTGATTCTTTTTTATAGGATTTCATTTACATCTCCGCATATAGACTTTTTATTTTTTCAACGGTGAAAATAGATTTCCAATTTTCACCTAATGCATTAGTAAGTGGTCGCTCCATCCGAAGAGTCATTGCAACCATTCTGTCGATAGCATCGGAATCTAAGGCACTACATACTTTTTTTGGTAAAGTTATATTATGTAATTCAAGCATATTTCTAAATTTCTTTACATATTCACCGTAATATTCATCTAACACATTAAAAGCCACACAATTAGCAAAACCATGTCGGTAACCTAACTCTATACTTAATCCATAAGATAAAGCATGGCATACACCCACCTCTGAATTAACGATAGATACACCACCCATGTAGGAAGCAGTCATCAACATATCATCGGTACCATCAGATAAGAAAACCCTCTCACAAAGTTCTAATGCTTTATGGGCATATCCTTTCGCAAGTTCGTTTATCATGGTCCCTTCTAGACTTTCAACACAATGAATATAACAATCCATTCCCGAGTAAAAGCGCTGATTAACTGGAACATTTTTTATTAGTGAACTATCCATGATGATCGCATCAAACATGCTGAAATCACTATTTATCCCAAATTTTCTATCTTTTCCCATGAGAACAGCTGTCCTACTCGCTTCTGCTCCAGACCCGGCTACTGTGGGTACTCCAACTTTATAAATCCCAGGAGTAGGAACCAAATCCCAGCCTTGGTATTCACTAGAAGAACCTGAATTGCACAGCATAACAGATACAGCCTTTGCCACGTCCATTGAACTTCCACCACCAATTCCAATTATTGATATCGGATTATGATTCTTTTTGATTCCAACGATTTTGTTTTTAATTTCATCCACCTGAATCGTAGAGGGTTCTTTTTTTGAAGCAGGAAACCATTCTATAATATCTTCCTTTTTTGGTGAAATTCGATCGAGGATATTTGAGTCTTTATGAATATCATCAATGACAAATACGTAATAATCATTTTCCTTCTTTCTTTCCGGAAGCAACTCATTGAGTCTAGCAATGGAATTTTCTCCGAATAATAATCGAGGGACTTGTTTAAAAATTCTGAATGAAGTCATCTATTTACCTTTTTATAAATTTAAACCATATTTTTTTAAAAGCGTTTCCAAAATAACAAAATCGACTTCATCATCAATTTCAAAATTTTGATATTTTTCGATTTCGTATTTACATATATTATTTCCAAACCATAAGCCTTGAGTAACAATATTTTTTGATAAAATATAAACACTACCATCATCATAAAAAAAACCCTTATAATCTTGACGTCTAAGGTTGTTATGTGTTCCGAACTCTTTATACTTACACCAAAATCCAGTAGCTAGATTCGTATAATCTCCAGAAAGATACATTTTAAGGCAGGAATCAATAAGGCTTTTTTCACGAAGTGGAGATGTAGGCTGTAAAACGATAAAGTTTGTAGCATCTTCAAAAATTTTGCTATGATACTGAACCAATTTAATCGTGGTTGATTCATCTGTCGCAAGTTCAGGCGGTCTCATTAAAACCTCTCCTCCCCATTGTCTAGCTACATTCGCAATTTCTTCAGAATCAGTTGAAACTATACATTTATCTATCAATGTAGATTTTTTTGCCGATTCGATACTCCATGCAATCAAAGGTTTTCCATTTATTTCTTTAATATTTTTTTTAGGAAGTCCTTTGCTCCCACCACGAGCAGGAATAATTGCGAGATTCATAATCAGCTACGTAGTTCCAGAATGGCTTTTTGAACTGATTCAATCATATAATCAAAATCGATATCGCTCAACCAAATATGAAATGGTAATGATATCATATTATCAAAAAAATTATCTACTTCTGGACAATCAGCATCTGAAAGATTCATCTTCTTGAAAAGATCATACCTGTATAATGGATAATATTGTACAATTGCTTGAATCCCAAATTTTTTACTAAGTAAGGAAATCAAATCATCCCTATTCTTATTGTTCTTTCCAATGAATTTAACTGCTAATAAATGGTGACTATGTGACTCTTCCTTATCTATCCTTTGAAATTTCAATTCCGGAAAATCATTAAAACTTTCCCTAAACCTATTTGCCCGATTCCTACGTAATTTTGTTAGGGAATCAAGTCTTTTCAAAAGAACGGAACCTAGAGCGGCTTGTGCCTCAGTTAAACTAAAATTATGCGGCCAAATTCCAGCCATATCTAGATCAACATTTGACATTGCCGGCTTCCAATACTCTGTCTTATTTTGAAATGGGGCGTGACCGTTGTGCCTTAATCCAGGTATCAACTTCACCAAATTTAAGTCCTTGAGGGTGAGTATTCCGCCTTCCCCAAGTGTGGTAATATTTTTTTGACCATGGAAACTATAAGCAGCAAAATCGCCAAAGGTTCCTACTGGTTTTCCATTTAGAACTGCACCTAATGCTTGAGCACAATCCTCAACCAACTTAATATTGTAACTTTTTGCAAGATTCGAAATGTCTTCTATATCTGGAATGATCATTCCATAAAGATGCACTACGACTATTGCTTTCGTTCTGCTAGTAATAAGCTTTTCGATTATTTCTTTATTAACAAGAAAAGTATCAGGATCAAGATCGGCCCATACTATCTTTACGCCTTTTCGGGCAAAAGGTATTGCTGATGCACAATATGTATGGCCTGGTATAATTACTTCATCTCCCGGTTTTAAATCAATTAAATCTGCAATCAATTCCAAAGCATGCGTAGCGTTCGTAACACCAAAGCAAGGCTGACCTTGTAGGTATTTTGAAAAATCTACCTCAAATTGCTGGAGATATTTTCCTTGTGTTTGGGGATCACCATTTCGCATAACGCCAACTACTGCGTTAATTTCTTCTTCTGTATACTCGATCGACTTTCCCGACCATTTAATTTTAAATTCCATTCTTAACTCTTTTTGTTTTCTATCACATTTATAATTTAAACTTTTCCAATCTAGTTAAAGCAATAAGAAAACCTTCCGCATTATTCTTATGACCTTGCCAAACTTCTGGGATAAAGGAAGCCGAAGGTGATTTTTCTTTTAAAATTCTGGATAAAACAGGAAAGTCAATTTCCCCTTCACCTATCTGCAAACCTTCACCGTCAACTCCCTTTGCATCAACGATATGCATATGCGCTACGTAAGGTGCCACTTTTTCTAAAAATTCCCCAAACGACCAGTGAAAATGATTACAAGCTAATTTTGAGTGGGAAATGTCGAGACAAACTCGCATATTTTCTGAATTACAAAACTCAGCAATCTCATCTGCTGAGAGAAAGAGATTATGGTATCTCTGTCCACCGAATAACCATGGAAAGGGAGGCATTGTTTGCGGGATAATCTCAACATCGGTTAAATCCAATCTAGATAATGAATCCTTTAAGGTTTGATACATTTTTTTACGGCTTTCTATATCCATAGGATGATTTAAAGAAAAACCACCAACGTTAGTAACAATCATCGTCCGGTTGACAAAAGATTTCTTAAAAAATCTTTTTAAATTTTTTGTAACATCAATTACTTTTTGAACCTCCTGTATGGATTTCAATCTATACTCTTTATCATCAGAGCATAAATTTAGCAAATGATCATTTTCAAACAATTCAGGACAGTGTACCACATAATCCAAATTATATTCTTTTTTGATAAAATCGTTCACATCAATCCGTAAGTCCTTATAACTGAAGTGAAATTCAACTAAATCCATTTCTACTAAATTTACTATGTTTTCAAAGTCATGATAACGGACGGGTAGTCCCCATGGACGATCGAATATAAAACTCTTCTTGTAATCGATAATTTCGCTCTTAACGTCGGATGGAAAAAAGAAATCCCCCTTCTTGAAATTTCTCATCGCAGGTTTACCAATCAGTTGATCCTTAAAATAAGGAGGTAAACCTTTTCCAGGGCTCCTAACCTCAATCATGTCATTTTGTATAATTGATCCAATGCTTAAATCTCGATTTATGATTAAACTTTTCCCCAGAGTCTCTCGATTCATTAACTCGCCTTGGGTGATTTGTCTGGTATCTTTTGTTCCTAGTGATTCTTCAACTTCTCGAATTCCAATTACCATCTTTTTAAATTCATCAGGCAAAAGACTTACTTTGTGATCGTTACCTTCCATGTCTCGATCCAGAGTGAAATGTTTTTCGACTATCTTTGCCCCTAAAGCCACAGAAGATATTGCCACCAAATAACCTCGCTCATGTCCAGAGTAACCTACCATACAATTTCCAATTTTCTTTAGGTGACTCATATAACGTAAATTAATGTCTTTAAATGGCGCTGGATAAGTTGAATTACAATGCAAAAGAATGAATTGTGACCCTAAATCTTGTAATAGCTTTATTGAATTGAGGATTTCTGCCTCAGTTGTCATTCCTGTAGAGCAAATAATAGGCTTACCTGATTTGGCAATTACAGTCAGTAATTCATGATTTGTAAAGTCTGCAGAAGCTATCTTATATGCAGGCATCCCATACTCTTCTAGCTTATAAAAACTTTCTATATCCCATGGAGTACACAAAGGTAAGATATTTCTGGAATGACAATAGTCAAAAATTTTAAACAGTAACTCATCTGGTAATTGGAATTTACTCAGAAGATCTAAAGTATATTGAGAACCCAAATCTTCTTCGGCATCATCTGCTAACCCAGAATTTCGATACAAATTTGCAAGATTTCTCATCTGAAATTTTACACAATTTGCTCCAGCATCTTTAGCCTCATCTACCAACTTTTTTGCAAGTTCAAAATCTCCATTATGATTGTTTCCAATTTCAGCAATAATGAATGATGGAGAGAATTCACTTATAGTGAAGTTACCAATATTTACGCTCTCTGAACTGGGACGAGCGACAGCCTCAAGTATACCATTTTCATTAATTAATGGTATAATCGAGATTTCTGAATTTAATGAAGCTCTTATCCGGTCAGGTGTTTCTTCAATGTATAGAAATCTATAATTAGAATTTAAAATGGTTTCAACACTTTGCTCAAGATCATGATTTGAAACATTATCGTCAATGATCCATCGTCGGAAATCACCATCAGTTAGTATTCCTACAAGTTTATTGTCTTCAGTTACACCAAAAATCGTTTTGGCTTGATTCGCTTCAATTTTCTTTAAAGCATTCTTAATCGAATCTTCACAAAAAACTACATACTTATATATATTTTTTTCAATAATCAATTAATCTACTTTCCTATTTTAAGTTTAAATTATAGAGTTTAAAGTGGAAACAAATGTTACATTCCCAGGATCAAATGGCATTAGTTCAGTTGAATACTGCTTACTAATTTTTTCCCAATCTTGATCTGAAGACGTATTTAAGTAATTCATTATCCGTTCGAATTCAACTTCATCTTTATTGTTTGTCCAAAAAGGTCCACTTTCGGGATATTCTCCAGGCCATCCAAATTTCGTTGCCGTGTTTTCAATGTCGGGTCCTCTTGTTGAAAAAATTGCGGTGCGATTTCCCCGGCCTAAAGATTCGTATCCCAAGGTAGAATCGATACTTACAACAATTTTAGCAGTATCAAGATATGCATAAGAACTATAATTATCTATACGCGGTAAAATTTGCCAATCTTCGGAAAGTAAAATGGATTTGAAATAACCTAGTTCTTTACTGTTCGAATCGGAATAGTAAGAAGCAATTGAAAGTTTTAACTTATTCAATTTACACCATCGTGCCAAAAATCTTAAAACAATTTCATCCGAATTATAAAATTGCCTAAATGAATATGTCTTTCCGAGCTTATTCCTTAAAAAAATATCATCAAAGGAATCCGTAAACCGGAACTGAGAGATGAAAAGAACCGAATCATTTTTATCTAAGTTAGGATTTTTAACATAGTTATTCTTAAGGGAACCAATTGCAATTGTCTTACCCGATATATACTTTTTATATTTTTCAGCAATATGCTGATTAAATACCAACATATAATCGACTTTATAGGTTTTTGAGTATTCTAGTTTTTCAAAAACATCACCAATTTCCCCACGCCATCCATTTTGTACGAACATTGTTGTGATCTTGGGAAATTTATTCTTTATTTGATAAAAATCGATACTATTATCTATAAATGTTAAAACAAGTTTTGGTGAAACATAGTTTAGAAACGTTTCTTTATAAACTTCAGTGATTTTGCCAGACCAAAATTTTCGAGTAAAAATGGATACTAAAACTATCGAAATATAAAGAGATTCGCCTTTAACATAATAACCACGAGTATAAAAAATAATATATGAATGATTATTTAAATATTCTGAAAGTATTTCTGCTCCAGCCGCATCGAAAATCACTATATCTTTTTGACTTGGTATTTTCCAAATCCATTTAGTATTCCAAAGGACATTAAAAATAAACCTGATAAAATTCATTCTATTAGTGGAATGATTTAAGAATTTAATAAAAATTCAGCCATTTTAAAATCCAATTCTGTATCTATATCTAAAGATTCTTTTTGCGTATTTAGCACGACTGGGATTGTTTCAGAATCGATAAAGGATTTATTTTCCCGAAGTTTAGATGGTGAGATTAAGTAGAAGGAACCATTTAAATTGTAAGCAGGATCAAGATCTTGGCTTCTTTTGTTAAATCCTTCATTTTGTAAAAATGGAACCAAATGACTATCTACTATTCTAAAGGACCAAGCTGGGTGAAAATGAGTCGTCGAAACACTAACAATTGTCTTTTGATTTGAATTAAATAGTTTTATAATGTTCATAATCGTCGTTTTATTACGGAACGGAGAAGTAGGTTGCAAAAGAAGTAAGCCATCGATTTTTGAAACATGCTTTTCATACCAATCCATTGCGTGAATTGCAGCATCAACAGAAGTTGAATCATCCTTTGCTAAATCTTGGGGTCTCAACCAGGGTACAAACCCTCCATTTATTCTCGAAATGTCTGCAATCTGTTCATCGTCTGTCGAAACAAGAACATCTGAAATTTCAGGAATATCTTTAACAATTTCAATGCTCCAAACAATAAGGGGTTTCTCACCTAATAATCGTATATTTTTTCCAGGTAACCTTTTTGACCCACCTCGAGCTAGAATCAGCGCCAATATCTTCATAAATCTATAAATGCACTGATAATTCCAAGTCCTACTTCCCCACTTTTCTCTGGATGAAATTGACAACCTATAATATTATCTCTTTGAATGACTGCCGGTATTTCATGCCCGCCATAAATGCAATACGCTAATCGATGTTTTTCATCCGTTGGAACAGCCATAAACGAATGAACAAAATATAAAGCATCATTTGGCTTTAGATTTTTCAATATTGAGCTCCTTTGAGAATCTATACCCAGAGGAAATTTCAATGAATACCATCCAACGCTGGGAATTTTCTGAAACTCCCCATTAATGTCTTTATTGGGAATTTGAATCACTCTTCCAGGAATTAATCCCAATCCTTTGGTTAAACCAAACTCTTCACTCTCATCTAGTAGCATTTGCATTCCTAAACAAATGCCTAATAAGGGGATCTTTTTGACAAGTAGTGATTTTAAAACATCAACAAGACCGCGATCGTTTAAGGCTTGCATTGCTTTCGAAAATGCACCAACTCCAGGCAATAATAACTTCTCGGCTTTCAAAATAACTTCTGGATCAGATGTAATTATCGATTTTGCGCCACAATGTTCAAGCGCTCGCTGGACACTTAATAAATTTCCAACACCATAATCAACTACAACGATATCGTTTTTACTCATAGGCTCGAACTTTCAAACCTGCGTTTAATGACATTGATCGTATCTCATTAATGGTAGATCGATTATAATGAATTATATCTGCCATGGCAACCGCATCCGCCTCACCAACATTAACGACGGAAATCAAATCATCTAATTTTCCCATTCCGCCGCTTGCAATAACGGGAACAGAAACTACTTCTGTGACTGCTTTCACTAAATTTACGTCAAAACCTTTTCTAGTTCCTTCATTGTCGATTGATGTTAAGAGAATTTCTCCGGCACCTAGATGAACCGCTTTCTTTACCCATTCAACCACATCCAAACCTGTTTTTTCACGACCATTATTTGTATATGCTTCCCATTTATTAGGAGCAATTTGTTTTGCTTCGATAGACAAAACCATACATTGACTACCTAATCTTTGAGCAATCTCTGAAATTAAATTTGGATTTTCAATTGCGGCTGTGTTTATCGCAACTTTATCCGCACCAGCTCTTAGAATTTCCGTAGCATCTTCAACCGATCGAATACCACCGCCTACTGTCATTGGTATAAAAATATTCTTAGCAGCATCCTTTATGATTTCACTTAAGTGATTTCTTCCATATAAACTTGCTACGCAATCCATATAGATGAGTTCGTCTGCACCTTGCTGGTAATATTTGATTGCAAAATCATTTGGATTTCCTATGACGCGCAATCCTTCCAAGTGAATACTCTTAATTAAGTTAGGTCCCTTAATATCTAATCGGGCAATTAAACGGATATTTCTCAATTCGGGTATCCCTTAGAATTTAATGCCAAACAGCCTTCTTTAACTTCCACTCATCATTTTCTTTTTTCCAAATATGGTCTGAACGCCAACTATCAATGACCTCAATCACTTCTTCATCTGTAATGGAACAAAATTCTAAAAATTCTTTATAATATTTTTTAGGAGGTTCATGATCATATCTTTTTACAAGAGCTACTCCCTCTTCTCGAGTAATCTTTCCATCACGTATCTCATGAGCTGTATCGGACGTTGTTCTTCCAATTCCAAATTTTATATATGCTAGATAGTAATGAAATCCATCGATTTCATCATCAAGACTTGCATATTTAGAATATGTTCCCTCTGACCGTTCAGTATTTGAGGTAAAACCTGTGTGTTCATGACAATAATAATAATTTTCCTGAGGATCCCAAAATTTGTAATAACCAAGAAAATGAATTTCCGTTTTGTTGTTCATGATATCTTCATATTTGGGTGCCATAAATGGCTTCAGATCATTTATAGAAACACCATGTTCGGTCCAAAACTCTGGTGGTAGGCCTGAAAAATAATGTGAATCATGATCCTCTATATCTCTTGTAGGCCGAAATGCATTTTTCATATTTCCGCCATACTCAACCTCTCCATTTTCTCCATACATTATGAGTTTTACGTTATGTTTAACGGCCATATGCATAGGAAAATTTGTCTGACCATATATGAATGGTTGAAAAGGATCCCCTAAATGTTTAAATGATAAATGAGTAAGTTTTTTGGTAACTTGCGGATTGGGAGTCCCAAGAATATGATTAAATCCAGAAGCGATAAAGGCATCTAAATTTTTTCGCCCAATCGCACTTGCCTTCAACGGTGCCCATGTGACTGCAAGAGGATTCATTCCATATTTATATTTTAATTGGTGTGCTACAAAACCACCGTCCTTTCCACCACTGCATGGAACGATTACATCGTATTCTCCGTTACTTTTTCGATGTTTATTGCATAAATCAACTAACTCAGCCTCTCTTAACTTCCAATCTATTTTATTTCTTTTGTATTCTGCAAAATTACACGCGGAACAAACACCGTCCTCATCGAATATAATTCTTGGTCTCTGATTGGAAACAGTACACTTTTTGCAAAACTTTATTTCTGTTGGTAAATTATATAGCTTTATAAGATCTCTTTTCATGAATCACCCTTCATTATATTTTCGAAATTTCAAATACCTAGCTTTTTGAAATGTTCCACAGTCTGTCTATACTCTTCCCACTGTCCTATATCGAACCAATCAGAAGAAGTGATAAATACGCCGACAGTCATACCATTTTTCTTTGCTCTTTCAATTAACTCTGGCATATCAATCTTTTCATTTTCTGAAATCAATTTGATAACTTTAGATTTCAAAATATAAAAACCTGTATTAATTATAAAATCATAAGAAGGCTTTTCATCCATTTCAAGATAACTGCCCTCTTCGTATTTAATAACTCCATAAGGAATCTTTATGTGTTTTAATAATCCCAAAATCGTAATATCGAATTTGTTATCTAAATGATAACTAAAGAAATCATCGAAATTTAAATTAATGATACTATCACAATTTGCTACGATCAATGATTCCTCAGGATCCAATTCAGCAATTAATTTTAAACTCCCTCCAGTACCTAACGGAGTCTTTTCCTCAACATACTTTATATCGCTGTATTTACTATTATCATTGAAATAAGTTTTAATGATATTCCCTTTGTAAAACAACGAGAGAGTAAAATTTCTAAAACCATATTTGTAAAAATTGTCCATTATATGTTCTACTATCGTTTTATCACCAAAGGGGATCAACGGTTTCGGCAATATCTTTGTAAATGGATCAAGGCGGGTTCCAAAACCTCCGGCCATAATGAATACATTAGCCGCTTTAATCGGGAAATTTAACTCAGGTTCGAATGTTGAAATTAAACCTACAATTTTCCGACTCAAATCAATGACAGGCACCGCACGTATCTGAAGTTCAATCATCTTATGTTGGATATCTGATAATTTATAATCATCATATACGGCAACAATTGGATTTCGATTTGCACAAAGTGTAACTGAATCATTTAGTGATGTTTCCTTTAACAGGACTCTCCTAATATCGCCATCAGTAACCGTACCAATAAAAATATCGTTCTCTATAAGAAATAATGTACCTAACGAGTTTTTATCGATTTTCTTTAAGGCATCTTTCAGGGACGCGTTTGGAGTAATTAAGTAATCTTCGGAAATTGGTATCATAAAAATTTTATAAGTCGTTAAAGCTTTTTTTTAATTTGTTATCTAAGGAGATATTTTTTATTATTTTAAAAACCTTTTCACTCGCTCCTCCATTTCCATATGGATTTTCGATAGCTTTAAGCGAATCTTGAAATTCTTTCGTATAAAGTTTTTGGATTGCTGATTTGATTGATTCTCTATTAGGATCACATTGAATGACAGACCTAGCTTGAATCCTTCCTTTTTGTCTATCTCCAATGTTAATTGTACCCTTGCTAAAGCTCGGAACTTCAATTAAGCCACTAGAAGAGTTACCTATAACACAATCTACGAACTGAATACAGGATAGGTATTTCAGTTGTCCTAAACTAACGAATGCAATCGAATTTTTATGATTTTTCACAAAGGTATCGATCATCTGAATCAATTTACGACCATCATTATCTGAATTTGGATAAGTAAAAATTAGATTTGTATCTTCCAATTTTTCTAAAACATGCAACAACTCGAACATTTGTGACTCAGAAGTATCACTTTCCAGAGTCACTGGATGAAATGTTATGAGAAGATTTTTAAGACCAAACTTAAATCCGATCGATCTTTCTAATTCTTCTTTTTCTAATAGCTTCAACTTTTTGATACTGTCAATGCCTAAGCCACCAACAAAAAAAACTGAGTCTGGATTCTCTCCCAACTGAATCACCCTTTTCCGGTATTCTTCTGTAGCCACAAAATGAAGGTGGGACATTTTCGTAATCGAATGACGAAAGGCCTCATCAAAAGCCCCCTCAGTGCGTTCTCCTCCATGTAAATGAGCGATTGGAATCCGAGCAATTAATGCTGCTGCTGCGGCTGAAAATATTTCAAATCTATCTCCCAGTAATACAACTATATCTGGCTTTAAATCGGAGAATGCATCTGCAAAACCCATTAGACCCAATCCCATCGATTTTGAAATGCCCACAGGAGTATCAGAGCTAAGTAGGATTTCTATTTTTTTGTCAATAGTGAATCCTTCATCTTCGATGATTCGATATGTAAGTCCAAATTCTGGAGAAAGGTGCATACCGGTTACGACAATTTGTAATTTTAAATCCGAATCATTCTGAATTAACTCCATAATCCATCTTAATAGCCCATACTCTGCACGAGTACCCGTCACGATGCAGATTTTTCTCATATCAAATCATCTTCTTGATAATCTTTTAAAGCTATCTTTCCTAGGACTTCCAACCAGTTCATTGGAGAAATTCCGTTTCCCGGTCGCTTAACAGAGAGATTCTCTTCTGTAAAAATGTCGCCTTTCTTTATTTTCATTTTTGCAATGATTGACTTTCTAGCTATTGGAATATTTTTGATTTCGGAAGGCGTTGGTGTCTTAATTCCATCACCTAGCGCTTGTTCAACATTTCTTATCCCAGCTACCATGGCATTAAGCTCATTTGGTTCTATACTTGCTTTATGATCAGGCCCCGACATTCTTCTATCTAAGGTTAGATGTTTCTCTATTATTGATGCACCTAATGCGACAGCCGCAAGTGAAATTTCGATTCCAACAGTGTGATCAGAATAACCAACCTTTACCCCAAAAGCATTCTGAATCGTCTTCATTGCATTCAAGTTAACCTCAGACATGGGTGCTGGGTATTCAGATGTACAGTGTAAAATAGTAATTATACTTCTACTAGTTCCTGACTTCTCTAAAACATTAATAGCAGCTTCAATTTCGCCTAGGTTGGACATTCCTGATGAAAGAATTATCGGTTCACCAAAAGATCCAATTTTTTTTAAAAATGGAAGATTTGTAATCTCTCCACTAGGTATTTTCCAAAGTGATATCTTTAATTGTTTCAGTAATTCTATGCTTTGAAAGTCAAACGGTGTTGATAAAAACTTTATATTGTTTTTTTTACATGTTTCAATTAGCTGAAGATGATCATCAGATGTAAGTTCCAACTTTTTGAGCATTTCGATCTGCGTCTCTGATGATTTTGTATTTTCTGTCTGATATTCTGCTTTGAGTGCACTTTTCGCTGCTAGTTCCGTGGCTTGAAATGTTTGAAATTTTATATAGTCTGCGCCTGAATACGCCGCAACTTCGATTAATTCTTTTGCAATGTTTAAATCACCATTGTGATTCACTCCTGCTTCAGCAATTATTATTGTTTTTGGGATATTCATTTTTACTTATATAAAATGTTGGCTTTTACAAAGCTATTATCCGGTATAATGGATGATTGTTTAGTGACCGATGCGCTTCCCAAAAAAGATTCTTTTCCAATCTTTACTCCACCATTAACGATCGCACCAGTTGCTACATGACAAAAGTCCCCAACTTCTGCATCGTGCTCAATAAGCGATTTAGAATTGATTATACAGTGTTCCCCGACATGGGCACCGGCGTTAATCATAGCAAAATGCATTACTATAGTTCCCGCGCCGATGGATGCATGTTTTGAGACGTAGGCCAAAGGAGAAACCAAAGTTGGGAATATTGCCGAGGAACCTTGGAACATAGATGAAATTTTCAAACGAACATCAGGTTTCCCGATTTGACCTATCGTTAAATGAAAATAATTATAAGATTTAAGCAAAGATGGTATATCTTTATCAGTTCCTATTATTTCATACCCAAGCACTTTGTTCCCAATTTTCTCATTTTGGTCAACTATACCAGCAATTTTGAAGCGATTTTCCATCTCAATTACATCGATACATGACACACAATGTCCACCACCACCTATGAGTATAATCTCGATCATTTTTTTATACCGCTAGGGATGTTGACCAATCGATCTGTTAACCAATATGAATTCTCTAACGAATCAGAGATCGAATTTGTATACATAGGCAGAGTATTGAGTAAATTCCAAGCAGGCCTAGTCATCACTTTATTTTCATTGGTATATTTCAAAAATTCATCCCTTTCGGACTTAGAATTGAGTAAAATAGTATTTAACCAAAAATTAGGATCATCGCCATCTAACCCGCGCACAACCTGTATATTTGATTTGTTAAATAAGTCTATATACTTTGATGCTAGAGCCCTTTTCTCTATCAAAAAATCGGCTAGATTCTCAAGTTGGCCGCAGGCAAGTGCTGCATTCAAATTTGGCATTCTATAATTATAACCGATCTCATCGTGGTTATATTCCCATTGATGTGGAATTTTAGCAGTTGTCGTAAGATGCTTTAATCTTTTTCCAAGTTGGACGTCATCCGTAATGATCGCTCCCCCACCACCTGATGTTAAGGTTTTGTTTCCATTAAAACTAAATATTCCTAGTTTACCAAATCTCCCTGTATGAATAAGATTAGAAGTACTTCCCAATGACTCTGCCGCGTCTTCTATCACTATAATATTATACTCATTTGCAATTTCCACGATCTCTTTGATTCGACATGGAATTCCAAAGGTATGCATCGGAACAATGGCCTTTATTTGACTATTGGTTAATTTATTTATAGCCTTCGAATCTACTAACTGAACATTTTTTTTTAGAAATCTACGAAGCGCTAACGGAGATAATCCTAAAGTATCAAGATCAACGTCTAGAAAAACTGGCTTAGCACCTGAGTAAGAAATAGCATTCGCAGTTGCTACAAAGCTAAGTGCTTGAGTAATTACCTCATCACCACTCTGAATGCCCATTGCATGTAGAGATGCATGAAGAGCCGATGTACCATTGACCGTTGCTACAGCAAACTTAGCACCCGTTACCTCTCTTAAACCTTCTTCAAACTTATCTACATAAGCACCAACGGAAGAAACATAAGTAGAATCAATCGCATCAATAACATATTTCTTTTCATTTCCCCGAAAAACTGGGGAGTGCAAAGGAATATAGTCATCAATCTGAGAATAATAATTTCGGACAAATTGAATAAAAAACTCAAACATTATTGATGATTCATTTATTAGATATAAGATTTCTTGGGTTTACAAACGAGACTAACGAGAATAAAAAACGATAATCTGCTTTTTTATAGGAAATTCACCGAATACAATAAATGGCGGATTACTTAACACCGAACAAATAAAATCATTACCCTAGATAAACAAGATTATCGAGTTCATTTAAGTCCAAAAGTTATGATCCCATCGTCATGAGTCCAGGCTTTCCCTGATTTAAAGGATGAATGAAAAAAATCTAAATCCCTATGTTTTGAAAGGTAGTCTTTAAAATATTTCTCTGCACCAGTAAATCCATCGATTACCTCTCTACCATACAATTGATCACTTTTAAAAAAAGCATTTTGTAGAATAAAGATATTTGTATCCGATGATTTAAAATACTTTAGAATATTCTCCATCATGTGATCTAAATCTTGTAAAATGTACCATAACATATTCACTACGAGAATTATGTTGAATTTACCTTTAAGATTATCGTTATATTGAACAATATTACTCTCAATAAAGTTTATACCCGATCCATGAATACCCTTTGCTCGCCGAATAGCTTCCGGTGAAATATCCAAACCTGTAAAACTAAGATCAGGAAATTTTGATTTTAGCTGAGCGGTAACATATCCAAGACCACAACCAAACTCAGCAACATCGGCATTCTTTATATCATATAGATCAAGAATCATGCTTAAGGTATCGGTTAACGTCCTACGAGCATTTTTATAATATGCGCTCATTTCTTTATCAGAATCGTCCTCAGATTGATTCCAAGGGTCTTCTTGATCTAAGTACAACTGATTGAAGTTTCCTACGAATTTGATACCAGATTCGTCTTTTTTAAAAACATAGTCCATATCGAATTAAACCTTTTTTGCTACTACTAACATATTCCCCGCGGATTTAGTTTTTACTAGATAATCATTGAACAAATCAAAAAATGTGTGATCATTATTTAAGCGACTAATTAAAAACTCTTCTAGTTGAGAATATTGATCTTTTTTGTAATTTTTCAAAACATAACTTATATCCAAACTTGCATTGAGAGTTTGAATATCCACAATCTCAAAGCCGGCATTTTTCAGTAATATCTTGATATTTTCAGTATTATATAAATTCACATGTCCTGGAGGTAGCAGTTGGACATGATTTGTTCTCATAACGCTCCATTCAAAGCTATATGTATTTGGTGTACTGAAAAAAAAGTGCCCACCAGGCTTCAATAAATCTTTAATTTTTTTCAAAAAAACAGTAGGCTCCGTTAAATGTTCAACGGTGTCCCACAATGTTACACCATCAAAATATGAATCTGGCTTGGATAGGGAATATATATTCTCATTTAACACCTCCAAACCATCATACTTTTCTTTTAAATAAATGCAGGCCTTTTCATTTAAATCGCATGCAGTTAACTTAAACGGATTTCCCTTCCTAAATAAAGCTTCAATGAATATCCCTATCGCCGATCCTACATCTAACAGTCTTGCTGGTGAACTAAGGTATTTTTCAATTTCGATGATTCTACGATCAAAAATGGGTATTCGATTCTCAAATGAATCCATAAAAAATTTATTCTCAAAATCTTTTAAATCACTATTGTAATAATAATCTAAAGCTTCTAGAGAAGGGAAAGGATTGGTAAAAATATGCCCACACTCCCCACATTTATCCATTTCATAACCAAAACATTCTGTATAGAAATGAATTTTATTTGATTCACAAATAGGACATCTGTAAACCTTCTCTAATTTTGAAAATTGCTTATGGATTTCATCTGAAACCTGTTGCATTTTTTCCTTTAAGAATTGTTGCTTCTCTAAGGTATGTATCTCATCGAAGAATATTTTTTTCAAAAGATCAATCCTCTTCGATATTTATCCAAGCGTTTACATGATTAAATCCGTGTAATGTACCATCTGCATCACACTCCTTACAAGGAGACTTATCTCTTTTTCCTTGTATCAATTCATTGCGCATCCTTTTCATTCGTGGACTTAGCCAAACACCCAGAAGCGTATCAGAGAAAACATTTCCCAATTTTACTTTTTTTGCCCAATCCTGTACGCAAAGTAAAAGATCACCGTTCCAATCAATTGCAAGTGAGTAAGCTAAATAGTGACAAGGTTTGATTGTATTCTTATGATCAATAGTAGAAGTAACTATATCAGTATTATTTAAAACTCCTCCCCTATTGGTCAGTTTAATTCCAAAACCATCCTCTCCAGAGTGCCATCTATCACGTAGAATAAACTTATCTGTCGAAATGCCTGCTTCGTTAAACATATTTTTGAATTTTTCGACTTGTTCTGGTCCATCATACATACTTACGCACATGAAGGAAAGTCCAGCATCATACAATTTTACAAGAACATCCGGTTTTAGATAATCACCATTTGTAACGATTTCTGTTCTTACTTCCTTTCCAAATATTTTGATAATATTTATGATTTCCGGATGCAATAATGGTTCACCGTATCCACAGAAAACAACTCCTCCCTGATAATCCAAAGAAACCAATTCATCTTTGATTTTTTGAAGTAGATGAATACCCATATGTAACTTTTGGTTAGGATACAAATTCTTATCATACCTAGGACAAAAGACACATTGTCTATTACATAATTCAGTTAAACTAATATCTATCCAACTAAAGAGTGGAACTCCACCATTCAATAGTTGCACATTGTCAACAAAATCCGATTTTCTTACCATGTTTTGTTTTGTTTTTTCTGTGATTTCGGCTTCCAAAATCTTTTTAAGATGTTCCATACTTATTTCCTATTTTAAACTTGATTGATATTATAAATTGAAGGGAAGATTAAGAGATTTGTATTAATGTATATTTTTTCTTTCTCTACGATATTTCTAGCAGTTTGCATTAGTGACTTTCCATTTTCTAAAAAACCCCTAGCTGAGCTTTGTTTGTCATCCTGTTTCTCTAAGATAATTCTACCGAAACCGCCACCCTTTGCTACTTTAAATTGTGTACCATTTAATATTTCGGTTATTCTCGCTATAAGTTCATTCAGGTTTTTTTCTAAAATTCGAAAGTCTAATGCCAATAATCTTATTAAGTTTAATTGCATCATTTTAATTTGAAAAGGAGATGCAGAAAATGTTCCACCCCAAAAAATTGCCTGCTCTTTTAACAAAGCTGCCAATTCTTTCGTGACGAGAACTATGCCTATGGGGAAACCACCACCGATCGCTTTTCCAAAAACGACAATATCAGGTTTTGCATTTCTCGAAGAGGTCGTAGATCCAAACCTGGTACGAAACCCAGTGATTACCTCATCTGCAATCAATAACACGCGATTATCGACCAAAATTTTCCTTTTATTACTATCTAGCTCACTTAAGATATCTAAAGATGGATCGGCTCCTTGGTTTGGTTCTACCAAGATACCAGCAATCTCACTAAAATCTGCCTTATCAAAAAATTCTTTTAAATCTTGAAAGAAAATAGAATTACTCTGCGACTCAATAGGGATTCCATCCGACAGAATTCTAGATTTATTCCCCTCAAATAAAAAAGCATCATCCGAACCATGCCAAAATTTACTAATGATCGCTATCTTATCTTTCTTTGTAACTGCTCGGGCGAGTCTGCAGGCTCTGTGAATGGCTCCAGAACCGCTAGTTTGAAATCCAACTGCACCGATTTCAAAATCTACTGTTTTACCAATCAAATCCTCAAATTCTTGATTAAAGTAGTTTCCCTCTGGCAAAAGAAAATTGGTTTCATACATTGAGGAACTAAGCTTCTCGTGTCCGAAAATCAAAGTGCCAGAACCTAACCAACAATCAAAAAACTTTTCACCATTTTCAGAGAATAAAAAAGGACCACTTCCCGAAACAAGAGTGGGTGTTGACTTTAAATTTGAATTGAGTATGTGCATATAATTACCTTTAAAATAAATACGAATCAGACCATCTCGTCATATTTGCCTGATTTTACGATACGCCCATTTTCGATTTTTATAATGAGGTCACAATTCTTCAATGTAGAAATCCTATGAGCGACGAGCAATATGGTAACATCTTCACCAAGCTCATCTATTGATTTCATGATGGATTCTTCCGTATTAAAATCTAAGGCACTCGTTGCTTCATCAAAAACAATCACATTTGCTTTTTTATATAATGCCCGAGCTATACCTATTCTTTGTCTTTGGCCACCAGAAATTCGGATTCCGCGCTCTCCGATTACCGTTTGATAACCTTTTTCCCAAGTCAAAATAGTTTCATGAATGTGGGCTTTCTTTGCCGCTTCGATTACTAGACTTTGATCAATCTTATCTTTTGAAATTCCGAAGGCGATATTTTCACTGATTGTACAGTCAGCTAAAAAAATACTCTGAGGAACGTGCACTAAGTTCTTTTGCCATGCAACTACGTTATACGGGGTTATTGTCTTATCATCAATTGATAACTTTCCATTTTCCGGAATCAAGAGACCCATAAATATATCCAAGAATGTACTTTTTCCACTTCCTGTTGATCCAATGATACCTAATTTCATACCTTTAGGTATTTCTAAACTAAACTGCTCTAACGTTACTTTGTTGGAACCTGGATAAGAATACTGAACATCATCAAATCGTATTGATTTATTAAAATCTATACTTTCAACAGAGGGAGAAAGCATATAATCAGGCATCGGTTGATCTAACAAATCAAGCGCATCAGTTAAAGACGCCTGGCTACTTCTAATACCTACCCATGCATGGTAAAGCTGTTGCAATAATGGCAACAATCTTTGTGAACCAAAGGCAATCGTGCCAAGTGGAGCAATAGCTTCAGTGATACCTTGGCCTCCATTGGTTAATTTGTAAGCCAAAATCATGATTAATACAATTGCTATGGTCTCAATAACCACACGCGGACTGTTACCAATTATCATAATCTGAGCTTGGGCATGTTTCAGTCTTAGGTCGGACTGATGAAATATATTTGCAAATGCATTTTGCGTTCCATCTATTAAGATATCTCGTATTCCACCTAAACCTTCCTGGAGTGTTTTTAAAACATTTCCTGATTCGACTGCAGTTGCAAGACTATGCTGATACAATCGTTTTTTGGTGAATAAAATGATAGCTCCATACAAAGTGCCGAAGCTTAAAAAGGTGATCAAAGAAATTTTTGTCTCAAAGATTAACATTGGAATAAAAATTGCTAACGTTAGCAAAAAGGCACTTATCATTGATAAGACCGTATTTAAAGCAGCAACGACACCGTTGGTTTTATTTGATATTCCATTAATTACTTCACTGCTATTTCTCATGCAATGGACAATGTAAGGCTGATATAAAGTTTTTTTATATATATCTATACCCAAGTCTGCCCCAGCGGAAAAAGAAAATCGAGTATTCAACCAAAGCACAAAAAGTCTGAGGAAAGCTGAAAATATTGTGACCAAAACAAAAAATATAGAAAGCAGAAAAACCAAACGATCACTAGTCGTAATTTCAAAAATTTGAATCAAAAAACCGAAGAAAGGCTCATTCATAATCTTTTCCGGTGTGGTGAGAGCACCTAAAAAAGGGACAATCGATGCAATACTTAAAAATTCAGAAAAAGTAGCTAAGATGATGACAATTGCAAGAAATAAGAATTGTTTTCTCTTTTGTCTGCTTAGGTGGTAATAGACTCTTCTATAAATTGAGAAATAACCAATACTCACTTTTGAATCGGAAATGTTCATCAATTAAAGCTTAGGCTCCCAATATGGTAAACCTGATTCAACTGAAAATTGTTTTTCTGCGGCATAAAACGGCCATTTGTTTTTTAGAATAATTTCCACCGCTCGCAAGTCACCTGTTAATTCACCTCTACCTTTATCCCCTCGCCCACCTTCGGCATTAAAAAAGTCGTCAGGATAACCATGCTTTTGGTTTTTAAAACTAAATCCGCTCATAATAATTGGAGATCCTCCAATGTAGTAAGCAAATATTGCCGTAAAAAATCCTGTGGATAAAGCATCGGTATAAAAATATTTATCTTTCAAAACATCTGCAACGAATTTGAATCGATATGCATAAGGTAAAAAGAAAATATCTTTATACACAAACTGATTCAAATCTACAGATTCTTTTATTTTTTTATTTCTTTTTTCTCTTGTTCTTTCACCACAAATTTCATCCTCTAACATGATCAGTTTCGAAGTTTGTTTACCCTTCAGTGCAAGCAAGGCCCCAATATTGTAATTGATATCATGTAGGTTATTCGGATGAAAAAAAGTGGTCGTGCAAACTAATGATAAATCAGGAATCTTTAGTCCCAACTTATCCGTGAGGTACTGCGAAGAATTTGCTGTAAGAATATTCCATTCCGAAGTATAGCCATTCGGAATCAAAGCACTTGGTGCAGATCCATAAACAAGAGTTGGTCCATTTATTCTTGGAAATTCAAACCCAGGCTTTGCTTTCGGTATATCGAATAATTGGTGTTTTTTGTTTAATAATTCTCTAATTTTGTTTTTTAAAATAATTAAACCAAATATTCGCAAAAGGAAATTAATTAAAGAATCAAACAAAGTACCATTTTGGAAGTGTTGTTTAAACTTATTATAGTACATATTGATCAATTTAAAAAAACATCATGTTTCATTAAGAAATAATTAGAGATTCGACTACAATTCTCACCGTGCAGCCTTTCTTGTTTGTAAGGATCAACACAGTCTAAAGAAAACTTTTTCCAAAAAATTTCTTGCTTCTTGTTATCTACATCATTTCGAATTATCTTTTCTGAAAGAAAATAAACCATTTCTTTCACCGTTTCCATTATCTCATCTGAGCTGTTCTCTTCAAGTATCACGCCTGCAGCTTCATAATCTTCAGTACGATTTGCAAAAGCAAGCTTACTCGAAAATATTTCCGAAATACTCAACATCTTACCACTATCTTTCCATCTCAGTTTTTTAGGTAATGTGATTATTTGTGGTCGAGATGTGTGAATATAAGCCAAGGGTACGAAATTCACAAAAACAATCGGCCTTCTCGTCATTTCCGGAATTGCATCCCAACCTGTTCCTGTCGATACCGTAAATGAGCAAGTAGCACCTAAAAATACATCCATAAAATCTGATCTATGAATACTATTTGCATAGTCTATCACCTTCGGATGTTTACTTGGGAAAGCTGTTTCTACTCTCTCACCCATTCTTATTACATAGAAGCCTTGCGATGCGAGATATTCTGCCATTTCCTTGTATTCTTCTATTGAACTACTGCGATAGTCATGGTAACTGAAATCCGAGTTTGGAAAATGATGCCTAAGATAAGCGTTGTCTCTTACCATCAAACAAACAAAGGAAGCATTTTCCGGAATCCCCATCTGTAATAACAAATCTCTTCCAAGTTTGATTTCATCTTGACTGAGTTTAATATTTGATTCAAATCTATTCAATAAGTTGAAGACATCTCTATCGCTTTGCGTTGTTTCACCTGCCGTAAATTTAGATGAATCGGGAAATAACTGATTCAATCTAAAAATTGGTGCAAGTATTAAACTAGGCAATACACGAAGGTTTCTCTTCCAAATTTTAGCGATAAAGGCATTGCTTATAGGTTTCGGTATAAAAAAGAGATCAATATACCTTTGATTTGGGATATTAATTCCAGCTTTCTTTTCACATAAATACATTTCAGTATTCCCTACAAAATGACCAATCCTTGAAGATACTAACATACCAATACGTATGATTAAGACTGACTGAATTAATCTAATAAATAAAACAACCACAGCACCCAACAGGTAAAAAGGAAATTTATAAATATACCTTAACATTATTGATAGCCTGCGCCTTTTAAAATATTATATTCTGTTCCTTCGGTATCCAATTTCAAAAAATCAACCTTTAGATTTTGAGAAGAAGCAAAACTATCTATACTTGTAGTTGGAAATTTTATAGTATCTATAATCTCAACTTCTTGTAGTCTTTCGCCCAGAAAAAGTGATGATATTGGATTGCGCACATTTGTTGAGCTCATCGCCTTATTCTTAAATAAATTTAAAGTATATTCACCGCCATTTTCAGATAATCCAGACGGATAAATTTTAATTTCATCTGATCGATGTTTATACTTTTCCTTTAACCGCGAACTCTCTTTTTCATCAGGTTCAAATAAGTAATAGTCTAGTTCACCTTTAAAAGGTTTCCATGTCGGATGTAAACCATATCTTCCACCTGCATCAAGTACGGTGGTTTTTATTTGTTCATTCATTAATGTGTCTCTTTTTCAATTGTATCTATCTGAATTGTTCATTAAAAATCAGCGTCTTGGCTCTTTCTTTTTCCATAGGATTAATAGAATATGAATCTACATATTCTTTCAAACTTATCTTCTTTGAGATCAATTCATCTGTCTTTATCTGCTTATTTAAAATTAAGTCCATAACCACTTTGAAATCTTCAAAGTAATATGCAAAAGCTCTACCTAGAACTAGCCCATTGTGTTTTATATAATCCATAATCGAGTTATCCCTAATTCTAGTTTGAGGATAAATGATCGCATCAGACTTGAATAAACTTAAAATTTCGGACAAAACTGAATCAGCAGGAGCGGCAAATATGCAGATATCGAAAGATAAACTTTTCAAAGCATCCAATTCATCAATATCGAATACTTTTTCGGCTCCCATTTCTAGAAAGATTTCTAACCTACTTTTTCTTTTTCCTATTACAAAAATATGATTATAATTTGCGTTTTTTAGAAACTGAAGATCAGCAAGAGCTATCGGACCATCCCCAATGATTAAAATTTGCGATCCATTAGATTTATTTGAATTTATTATCTCTTGAGTTAAACGATAACCACAACAAAGGTGCTCAAGTAATGCTCCTTGCTCAAAAGTTATATCATCAGAAATTGGAATTACAAATCTCGAATCAATATTCACTTCCGTTGCAAAAGCACCAGATCGATTAAACCCGACACCAATCTTCTTCTCACAGTCTCGAAACCTTTTTTCATTGCAAGCTTCACAATCCATGCATGAAATCATCGGAAAGATGGTGACTCTATCACCAATTTTCAAGACTTCATTCACATCTTCCCCAATTTCCACAACTCTCCCTGAAAATTCATGACCTGGGATCATAGGGAGTTGCTGAGGATTTTGAATATTTTTAATATCTGATCCACAAACGGCTGCAACCGCTACCTCTATCCGCACTTCGCCCTTTTTTAGAGGGGTAGAATCGCATGATATGTATTCGATCTTACCTGGAGCTTTTATTTGAATTGCGTGCATTCAAACGTTTACAGTTTATTTTATAACAAGTTCTGGCAAGGGTAAGATCCAATGACCACCTTGTTCAATAAACTTATTGTGCTTTTTAAGGATACTTTCTCTATGTTGCCATGCGAGTACGACGACGTATTCAGGCTTATCCGTATACAATTTGTCTGTCGAATATACCGGAATATGATAACCAGGAGAAAATTTATTTTGCTTTAAGACATTATCATCTACCAAATATTCCAAAAATTCAAATAACTCAAAATGGTATAATAAAGTAGTCGTACTATGTGATGCACCGAAGCCTATGATTTTCTTGCCTTCCGACTTTAACTTCTTAAGATTAGTAATTAAAGCTTTTTTTAAGTCGTCTAAATCTTTTCCCAGTTTCTCAAAAGTTTCAGTTTTTTCTATACCTAACTTTTCTTCTTCCAATAAAATCTCTTTTACATTAGGATCTATGATTCTCTTTTTTCCTTTTAACTGTGCAACAACGCGAATAGATCCGCCTTTGGGTAACATTTTTTTTACATGAATCAACTCAAGCCCACAAACATCGAAAAGATGTTGCAAAACAGAAACAGAAAAATAAGAAAAATGCTCATGATATATATAATCAAACATTTTTATCTTAAATTGTTCGGGATGATAACCAGTTTGAACTACAAATATCCCATCAGGTGACAAAAGAGATGTTACATTTTTCGTAAACTCAATTACATTATCAATATTTGCATACATGTAGTTCGCCGTTACAACATCGGCTTGTCCATGTTTTTCGGTTATCGCACCGACCGTTGCATCTGTAAAAAAACCGTGAATGGTGTTTAATCCGGCTTCATTTGCTTGCTTTGCAATGCCTGCAGCAGGTTCCACACCTTGAATTTTCATACCTATTTTTTTGAAAGATGCGAGCATTGATCCATCATTACTTCCAAGATCAACCACTAACGAATTTTCTTTGATTTGAAAATCATTCTTAATGCTCTCAGCATATTCGTCATAATGATTTCGTAAACCTACAGTTACTCCACTGACATATACATAATCAGCATAACTTACTTCAGGATTAACGATATGAGGTAAATGTAGATATCCACAATTTTGGCAAATGGCAAGCTCCAATGGATATACAGGTTGATCTATTTCTAATTGCTCTTTCGTTACAAATTGATCCTCCAATGGAGTATCTTTCAGTTTTAAAACGGTTTGAATTTTATCGCTTCCACATATACGACAAATTGAGTCGTGCCGAAGTACCTGCTTATTCATATTTACGCTCTTGTATAATTTTCATTTCAATATTTTGTATAAAATTTTCTATTTCATAGGAATTTTCTATTGGCGGCGCCCATGGAGCAAAAATAGTCTTTTCCCTCAAAAATGGTCCCTCGGTTATTTCATGAAAAACTAAAAATTCACTTCGAATGATCATTGAATGGTAAATCGGATCAGCAATTCGTTGGTAAAAATTTTTCCCGGAATTTCGATCTCCCATTTGGATTATCTTTTTGATATTTCCATCATCTTCAAATAAGATAACATCAACCTCACCTTCGATAATTGCCATTGATTCGACCTTTCCGATGTGTTTATGAGGTGTTACATAACATCCTTGCATATGAACGATAAACATTTCATGTAAGGTGTCATTCTTTCCCTTATGTGTACACAGCCTTATCCTTTTTCTAGGATTCAAACCGGCTAAATGCTTTAAATATTCTATTTCTTCGTTTGAAATGTACGAAATTTCATCAGCGGAGTAAAAGACTTCATCACTTTCTTTTATAAATGAAATCATAGAATGTTATCTAAGTCATATTGACTATGAGGAAATATAGATCCGAAGATTCCACCATTCTCAACAAATTTCTTATGTTTATCTATAACTTTCGATTGATTTTGGGGATTTAATCCAAGAAGACAAACTTTAATATTTTTCTCGTATAGCGATTCGGATCCAAGTATCTCTAATTTGCCCAAAGGCATATTTAGCCCTTTTTTATTTGGATTATCATCTATAACAAAATGAATTAAATCGGAGATTTCCATAATAGAAATAAATGCAACGGTTAAATGCCCGGCACCAAAGATGGCGATCTGTCCATACTTTTCTCTCAAAGTTTCAAGTTTACGCCGAATCAAAAGCTTTCGCTCACTTACATGCTTTACAAATTCTTTTGCTCTATTTATCTCGAGGTCAACTGCCGTCCTACTCGGTTCGATAGCCGTTTTTTTATCCGAAACTTTTGCAATAACAATGAGAGAATTTTCTAGGGCATATGGAACGGATTCGAAATGAACTATTTCCAAATTATACTCAGAAATCACGCTTACAAATGTGTATTCTGTAAAATAATATACATGTTCTTCCCAGATAGTAGTGCAATCACCATTGATCAATGCCCTTTCACAATCAGGCAATTCCCAAACAATGTATCCGCCAGGTTTTACAAGACTCTTGACGAACTCAATAAATCCCTGTAAATCGTAAGAATGTTCCACAACATGTCTTACGATAAAGACATCAGCTAAACCATTCTTCTCTTTGATTCTCTCTGCAGACTCCTTATTAAGAAAAAATTGGTAAGTTTCGACATTTGCACACTCATCACTTACACCTAAATCTTTTTCTGGATCAATGCGCCAAGTATTCCCGTAACCTAATTTTTCCAGTCTTCTTAATGTACTATCATCTTTGAAACTGTAAGCGCCAAACGAACTGTTATGTGTTACATTCGGAAGTTTTAATATATTTACAACTAAATCGTCTAGATGATCTTCCGGCTCAAAGCAAGTCAGCCAGTTATATCTGGGCTTTAACTCTTCTATTGGAAAAGGTTTATCAATAAATATCAGACCTATATCTTCGCGAATATTGAGAGAGAGAGGAAATCTTGGAGCTTCGATATCATCTCCTTTAGTGAGAAAGCGATTCGAAACAGGTTGTAAACCGAAATCGGCCAATCGAGAACTTTTCATATCAAAAACCAATCATTCCTTCATACCATGCACAATCATATCTTATGATACGTTCAGTATCTTATCTATTCCTTCTCTTAACTCTACAAACTTGAATTCTTTCCCTAGCAAACCTGCTAATTTTTCAGGATTGAAGGCGTTATCTACTTTGTTTTTGCTTCGCTCTCTCATATTAATTTCAAGCTTTGGATATTTTTCCTTTAATATATTTATCACATCAATAAATCGATATCTCTTACCGCTAACGGCGTTGAAGATTCCTTCTGCCGATTTCTCAATTATAATTTCAATGATTCTACAAATGTCTTCTATATATAAAAACTCTCGTAACTCAGTTCCATCCCCCCATAAGGTAATCGAGTTACCTTCTCTGGCAGCTACAGAGAATCCAGACGGACCGTAGGTATTAGCGGGATCACCAGGTCCATAAATGAGAGGTGGTCTCAAACAAATTAATTTCGTAATCTGATTTACATCGCATGTCTTTCGTAATATACATTCTGATGTAAATTTATTAATTCCGTAGAATGATGTGGGATTAACAAGTGTGGACTCCGAGATATCGATATTTTCGGTTTCCTCTCCGTAAACAGCGGCAGAACTCATATAAATCAATTGATAAACTGGACTTTCTATTAGCACTCTAGAAATATTTTCAACGATCTTCATATTCTGATCAAAAACATCTAAAGTATCACCAAACTGTCGTTTAACAGCGGCCCCCAAAATAACAATATTTTCGGGAGAAAAAAAAGGGATAAGTTCACGCGTTTGTTTGAGGTCTGTTAAATCAATTTCAGGCAAAGACCGACCTATGACTTCGAATTTAGCTGATTGATTTAAATAGGTCTCAAGGTTTTTTCCTACAAATCCAGAATGTCCGAGAATAATTATCTTTCTAATTTTCTTTATTTCCATTAGTAATTATAAAAGCTCAGCATAAGCAAGGATCATTAAAAAAAGATAAACTCGTAATCGCCAGTATATCCAAATTCTTTATAAATCCATATCCATTCCGAAACACTAAATAGTGATTCTGCAGTTAAAGCCCAGCATTCCAGGTTGAACATTTCTTGTTCATTTCGATAACTTTCCAACATAAGATACGCTTGCTTTCCAACTCGTTGGAATTCAGTTAAAGCCGTCTTTAATTCAAACATCTTTAAGTTATGAAAAGTTGCTAAAGAAATTACTAGATCAAACTCTTTATCCCCAAATGGATACACATCCTGAGCTTGGTGATAAAATAGTGAATGGCTTATTTCTTCTTTTGAATTTTTCAAAGCATACTTGGATGCATCAAACCCGCTAATTATTAACCCGGGTTCAATTAAACTCATTTCATAAAGTAAATAGCCCTTTCCACATCCAACGTCTAAAACCTTAGACCCGGATTTTAAGTTGTAATCTCGAATCAATGATTCCGCAAGTGGCTTCCATCTTCCAGGAAGATATTTATATCCACCATAACCATATCGACGATCTCCATCCCAATAGTCGAAACCATATTCTTTGGCCTTAACCATACATTCGACTTTGTTATCGTTCATTCTAGCCAAAACGTCTCGTTTTGTAGCCTGATGGAGAGAGGTTACGTAATTTTTTAATTGTCCCATTTTATTTTAATTCATCGAGAAATTTAGAAATATTCGAAAGGTTTCCCTTTAACCCAGGAACCATTATTAAAGCTTCATTCAATTCTTGTAAATCAAACCATCGCATACTATTGCCTTCATTTAACTTAAATGATTTATCTTCGTTAAGACAAAAAACAGGAAAACAATGATTATGATGAATACTTTGGTTTCGCCAAAACCAAGAAAATATTTCATCGCCAATGAATCTAGGCTTCCACTCTAATTCTTCTTGCAATTCTCTTGCTAAAGCCGTTTTAAACTCTTCATTTGCTTCAACTTGCCCACCAAAAAGAGTCCAATGCCCTGGAAACAATATGTTTGGATTATAATCTCTTTGTTGTAAAAAAATTTGTTTTTTATAATTATAAATCAGAGCTTTAACTGCATGGATCATTGGATCAAGAGTTGATCGATAAAAAACTTGTCGGAATGGTTTTTTTGACATTCCATATACGTTCAATTCTATCTAAATGTGAGAGACTTTGAATTGATAGACTTTCCACTGAAAAATGTAAGGACTTATTTAAATCTAAGACTTTATGATAAATTACCTCTCTGTCTTCCGAACTTTCAGGCAATTGAAATAGACTGTATAACGCGATTCCATCGTATTCTTGAATTTCATCGAGCAACTGTTCGAATACTAAATGACAGCCTTCCATCGCATATTCCGTTCCACTTAACAAATACTGATACCCATTTTTTTGGCAGTAATCTCGTATCACCAAATTTTGTACATGTTGCGGAACTCTTTCTCCCATAAATGCCCTACTAAAGATATAACCTTTTAGTTGTTTCATATGACCGAGGGGAATTTATATTCCATACCGATTTGTGATTGAGTTCGGAGAGTGATTGGTTCAAAGAATTCACCGATCTTTTTATCCCCATATGGCGTAAAGACTGACTTGAATCTACAGTTCATTGACCAACGTGTTTCCTTTTCACGGTTCACAATGTTTCCGTGAGGATAACCTTGATCAAATACCAATACTTCTCCGAATTTTACTTCTAAAAATTTTACCTCTTTAGAAATGGATTGGTATAGTTCCTCACTGTTTTTACAAGCTAACTTTTTGAAGTCTTGAATCAACTTTTTTGAATCATCTGGCAATAGTAAATACATTGCTTTTGTGCCATAACAATTTACCAAAGGTATCCAAACGACTAATTCATAAGGGGAATCTCCCGACCAAGTATCTGAATGGACTGGTAATAAAGAGCTATTATCGTTTGGAAATTGTATACTAAGATTTACTCTTAATTGCATCGACAATTCGTTCCCTACTAAAGAATACAAATATTCCTTTGCAGTTTGAAAGTAATGAAATCGAAATTTTTCATCTGAATTGATACCTTGAATTACCTTCAATCGAAAGGAATTTAAATCCGCCACGGAAATCTTTTCATGGATCGTATTCAAAAAATGATCGGGGTCTTCAGCCTTTTCTATGCCCAGAATATTACAGGCTACATTTACCATGCTATCTCTTAGGTAGTTAATTGAGGATAGGTTACACGCGGGCCGAATTATATGACCAAATCTCGTATACTCATTAGAAAGCTGTAATTCTTCGTTCGTTAAGAAGTTCATTGATTTAAACTAAGATTTAAACAAACATCATATGATCACGGTCTACATCTAAGTAGTCCAGAACCAATTCGTTTTTTGTATTCGCTACACAATGGTGATCGCAAACTTTGGATGGATTGATCTTAAAAAATTTAGATTTGTCAGACATCCAGAAATCTTTATATCTTTGATTTTTAATAGAGCCGATCAATCCGTCTTCCAGATTATAAGCCTTGTCTTGGCAGGGATAAATATTCAAATCTGCACCTATTACATGCAATATCTGCATATATGGACACCAGTCATAATCTTTCTGAAATTTTAAGTCCAATTCATGATATGCGTCAAAAATTTCGAATCCTGATTCCACCAAATCCGATTTTGCTCTCTGGATTTGCTGACGAACTGATTCAAAGAATGGCTTGTGATACTCTGCATTCTCTTGCGCATTATTACTCACAATGCAAGGAGATGCTTTTACGCTATTTACTCCAACATCCTTAAGCCTTTTTAATGAATCAAAAACATGAGGCGCATTCTCTTTATCTATAATTAAACTCACCCCAAGATAACATTTCCCGCCTAACTTTTTAAAATTGGCCATATTATTCATGATCCGAGTGTATTCACCGAGGCCAGTTCGGCGGTATTTTACATAGCTTTCATCATCCCAACCATCCATGGAAACTCGGATCCAAGTTCCATATTCTGCAAAAACTTTTGCAACTTCTCCCTCAAGTTTGGAGCCATTTGTTAATGAGGCAAATTGAATATTGCTACTCGATAACTTTTGAACTGTTTCCAGAAGATAAGGGTAAAGAAATGGCTCACCACCACCACTAAATGTTATCGCCTTAACTCCCATTTCTATGGCATCATCAATGATTTCCAACATCTTATCTCTTGGAATCATATCTTTCTTGACCATATCTTTTCCAAGTTGTAAGTCTTCGGCTTTATATGCACAATACCAGCAACTATGCCCGCACACATTTGTAGGTTTAATTCTGATATGTACTGGTGGAAGAATTGAATCTGTTACAGAGGAAAGTGAATCTAGTTTATCTTTATAGTGGAAAATTTTTGATTTCGAATAGAGAGTGCCCATTTATTTTTCTTGGTTTGTTGGTTTGTTGGTTTAGCTAATAAAGAACTTTTTGATCAATTAAAAGATTTCATTGTCTTAACAAGAGATTCAACAGAAATACCCATATACTCAAGCTGCTCATTTTGACTGCCGTACTTTTCAGAGAAATGATCAGGCAATCCAATTCGTTTAATTTTACTCGATTGTTCTGGTATATGATCATTACAAAATTCAAGAATTGCGCTACCAAGACCACCAATTCTTGTGTGTTCTTCTACAGTAACGAAAGCCTTTACCTTTGGTAACCATTGCTTCAAAGTATCTTCATCCAGTGGTTTTACCGTATGCATATGAATCAAACCACAATTGATTCCCTGTTTTTCTAATTCAGCGATCGCTTCTAAAGCTATCTGAGTCATTACACCGGTTGTGACAAACATACCATAAGTCCCTTCTTTCATTACAATCGCCTTTCCGATTTGGAAACCTAACTCTGGTCTACTGACGACCTTGTCACCACCTTTAGCCAATCGAATATAAATAGGTGATGGGTAATCCACAGTTTGAGGCATGAGTCGCTTCATTTCTTCTGCGTCGCATGGAGCGATGATCGTCATGTTAGGTAGAGCTCTTAAAATAGCAATGTCCTCGACAGCTAAGTGTGTTGGACCGAGTGGAGCATAAACAACTCCCCCACCGCTTGCGATCAAACGCACCGGCAAGTTATGTAAGCAAAGATCTAATGCTATTTGTTCAAAACATCTTCTTGTAAGAAAAGTTGCAATAGTGTTGATGTATGGAATGAATCCTTCCATCGCCAATCCAGCAGCCATACCTATCACATGTTGTTCAGAAACTCCTTCCATAAAAAATCTATCCGGAAATTCATTCTTCATCTTATCTAGGACACCTGGACCTAAATCTGAACCAATAAATACGATTTTATCGTTGGTCTTTGCTAATTCGTAAACTTTGTCTAAACTTGTATTGCGCATTGTAATTTACCTATTTCAAACAATCATACATTGCATGAATTTCTTCTGGGAGAAGTTTTGATTTGTGATGCCAATGAGGGTTATTTTCAGCGAATGGAAATCCTTTGCCCTTTATCGTATGACAAATGATTGCACTCGGTTTCTCTCCCTCGAAAGGTAAAGATTTTAATGTTGATTCTATCTCGCTAACGTCGTGACCATCAATTTCTTTTACAGCGAATCCGAAGCTCTTCCATTTATCCGTTAAAGGCTCAAGGTCTAAGACTTCTTTTGTGAATCCATATGATTGTATTTTATTGTAATCAACTAAGACAGTTAGATTGGAGAGTTTATGTTTTCCTGCAGATAAAGCCGACTCCCATACAGAGCCCTCATTGATCTCTCCATCACCAGTTAGAACGAATACCCTATGACTTTTTTTATTAATCTTCGCCGCAATCGCCATCCCGACCGCTATGGGAAGTCCATGACCTAATGCACCAGTGGATGCTTCAACACCAGGAATTTTCCCCCTTTCCGGATGACCACCTAAGATAGAATCAAACTTACAAAAAGTTTTTAAATTTTCTTTAGGAAAAAATCCTTTATCCGCTAAAATAGCATAAAGACCTAAGCAACCATGACCTTTGCTTAAAATGAATCGATCTCTATCCGCCCAATTAGGTTCTGCCGCATTGTATTTTAAAATTGAATCATACAATACCATTAGAATTTCAAGCATTGAAACCGAGGATCCTAGGTGACCCCTTCCACCAGCTTCTAATGCTTCTACAATATACTTTCTTAATTGTTTTGATCGATCATTCAATTGAAATTACCTTTTCCTTTTGTATTTGGAATTTTTTTACTTCTTCAAATAACGTTTTCGCCTTAATCAATTGTGATGTTTGTTTCTTAGCAACTTCTTCGTCCGTCAATAACTGTGCAAAAACTCTATTCTGCAATTTTTCAGACAGAAATTCATTTAACAATATCATACACCATCGTAAACCAATAAGAGGAATAAAATAATCCAAACGATTGACTAACTGCTGATCACTTTCAAATAATTGAACACTCTTATCTAACCAAAAGCTTTTCAATTTGATGCTCAAATTCATGGCTGGATGCCAGTAAAAATCAGAAATCAATTTAGCCGGATCATCCCAACCAAAGTATTCAAAATCGATGAAATACAAGGTACCATTAGTAGACAAAATCGAATTATGAAACCCAAAATCGGAAGGAGATAGTATTCGATTTTCCGAGCCAAGCTCCTGGTTGTAGGTCACATTAAATTCTTTATAATGTGAGGACAAAGTTTGGAAATAATCTTCAAAGGATTTTAGAAACTCATTTAATTCTTGGTTTGTGATCTGACGAAATTTTTCTAGTCTCAAATATATTTGACGTTCAATGTCAGATCCGCGAAGGCAAGCTTCTGATGCCATTGGGATCTCGACGGATTTTTTTTCCTTTGAGAGAGTGATTAATGACTCAATGAAATCTAATGATTGCTCGATTTCTTTTTCAGAAATCAAATCGGGCTTTCTTCCCTCTATATGTTGAAACAGGCCAAGATTCAATAACTTGTTTTGTAAAATCGGTTTAGGAACAGATAGACTGTTGTTGTTGCAATAGTCTAACGCCATATACTCATTACCTAATCGATCTCTTTCATCGAAAGTTTTATCTGGATAAGATTTCAAGATTAAACTTTGTTCAGCAGTTTTGACTAAAAAAACCTTACTGTTTCCTTGTCCTTTGATGGTTTGAATGGAATGAAAACCAAATGAAGGATATTGATCCTGAATCAATTGCAAATATTCGTCTTCCACAACTGGGCTCATTAAGTGATCAAAAATTCTTTTCCAGGAAGAGCATGACTTAATTTTTTCGTCAGGATTAAATGAAACATTCTTATTTTGAAATAATATTTTTGAACAGCTTTGAGGAAAATGAGGCTCTTCAAAAACTTCCAAAAGATCATCTATAAAAACATCACATTCCAAATCACTAATTCTCTGAACTTTTTGTTCTCTTCTATCCCAAAAAGAAACATTTTCTGGTTTTAATGCAAATAATCTTTCATCAAAAAAGCCATTCACATTCATCCAATGCATTGCTGCATCACGAAGATTGATTTTTTCCTCATCAAAATGCCCAAACTCTGTTTTGTGGCTTACGATGTAGACACTCACATTTCGTAATTTGCAAAAAATCAAAAATTCAGCTAAACCATGAAATAATTCAGCGTGAGTTATAAATTTCCCGTAAACCTGACCTTGGATTTTTTGCCAACAGATATCACCTTCTGGTAATTTTAGTATTTCAGATTTTAATTCGGCCTTTGTACCTTTCCAATTTTCATCTAGGAATCCGAATTTATTTGCTACGATAGGAAAAACCTGATCGTAGTTGACAATCGTATTGTCGAAATCAATACCAATCTTCAAACTCAAGCCAGATTTATATTTTGCATTCTTTTGATATTAAAATAAAACTCATTGTTTAGAGTGTCTTTCAATAGTCCTTTCTCAAAAGCCTCTTTCAAATCTTTGGAGGCTTGGATTATAGATCTTTCTGCCTTAAAACCAAGCTTTTTGAAGATCTTCTCCGAGGAAATATGGTAAGAACGATTATCATTTGTTGGAGTTGTGATAAGTTTCACATCCGCTCCCACAACTTCCTTCACCATATTAGCTATTTCAGATACTGTAAAATTCAAATAACCTGCATTGAAGATTTCCCCGGCGACTTTTTCTTTCGGAGCTGTCATCAATAACAAATATGCATCTACCATATCTTCGATATGGATATTGGGGCGTAGTTGTGACCCGCCAAAGACGCTAATTTCTCTTTTGTGGTATGCTAGATTTGTTAAAATATTTACAACCACATCCAATCTTTGTCTACGAGCATATCCACAAACTGTTGCAGGACGAATCGTAACAGTTGTAAAGTTTTCGGATTGGTATTCTGCTAATATTTTTTCGCAATCAGCTTTAAATTTGGAATAGTCTGTGAGTGGCTCGAGACTAAAATCTTCTGTTACATTTGGTTCTTCTTTTACACCATACACTGAAGATGAAGAAGCATAGATAAATCGCTCGACAGAAGAACTTTTTGAGATTTCTACCAAAGGACGAAATGCATCCAAGTTTATTGATTTTCCAAGATCCGGATTTAGCTCGAAACTTGGATCATTAGAGATACATGCCAAATGAATTACCTGATTATGACCAGGGATCAAACTTTTGAGTAAAGCTAAGTCTCGAATATCACCTTTGACCATTTTGAGATTTGGATGAGGATCAATTACATCTTCCCCATAAATCATAAGATCGAGGACGGTTACATGATAACCATCTTTCAACAGCCTTGGAACGAGAGCTGATCCAACGTAGCCAGCTCCACCTGTGATAAATACTTTGATTGACATTATGTTGTCTCCAATTGGTTCAAAAATTGAATGAGTTGATTTTGTGATACGGGTATATTCCCAACAGTTTGGACAGCCAGCGCTGCCATACAAGCTCCTATAGCTGAAGCTTCCATAATATTGGCTCCTGCACAGAGAGCAGTTGCCATGGCCGCGAGAAGAGAATCGCCGGCTCCGGCTACATCTACCGGGTTTGAGATGAGTGCAGGGAAATGCTCTTTTTTTGTCTCCTCGTTGTCTGGCCTAGTGTAGGTGACGAAGCCTTCCGCACCCAACTTAACGAGAAGGTGTTTAGACCTTGTTCTTTCCAACAAGGTATTGGCAATCCACTCTATACCATCTTCTTGGTTACTCAATGCTATACGAGCTTCTCTTTCCGTCGGACAGAGCAGGTAAAAATCTTCAAATTTTGTAATGTTTCCAACCTGCGAACTACACTGCAGATCACCAAACAATTTGATATTTTTTTCTTTTGATAACTTTTGAAGTTCTTCGATAATTCTTGGAGTGATCACTCCATAAACAAAATCACATACCAAAATACCGTCAATCTCGTCAGACATATCTCTCAAGCAAGATATAAATTGGTCCTCTATGGCTTTCGGCAGCGAGTGTTCTTTCAACCGACTAACCCGAAAAAGTTTTTGGTTCTCGACCATATAACGAATCTTAAACGTAGTGGGTCTTCCGCTATCTTGAATCAGCATCGCTTTTATGCCTTGAGCAGTCAGGCTTTTTTCAACGAGTTTTGAATTTTCATCATTTCCAACGACGGAAAGAAATCTACAGTTTGCACCCAAAGATTTTACATGGGAAGATACAATCCCGGCTCCACCAACGAATTCTCTGGATTCTAATTCCTTTACTACGAGTACCGGGGCTTCAGCACTCATACCAATAGCATCACAAGCGACGTATTGATCCACTATTGTGTCACCGATCACTAGCAGATTTTTATCCTTAAAATTCCGAATGATTTCTAAAAGCCTTGAAGTATGAACATTTTGTCTTTTACAGGACTGTATGAAAGAAGTTCTGCGGATGTCTTCGAGTGATTTTAGCGATCCATGTAGCAAATCTGCACTTGCGTAATGAATCTCTCCTGCATGATATTCAATCTTTCCTGATATGGATTCAATCGCATGCTTTGCTTGTAAAATATCTGTTCTTTCTGTATTCTGAAATTCCTTGCCAAGGACCAAATATTTAGGTTTGTATTTTAGAATTGCTTGATCTAGCCCTAATTGATCGAGAATCAATACCCTATCTACAAAATCCAAAGATGCGATTCCGTTCGCTCGTTCTAATTCGGAAAAGTATTGATTCTTAGAAGTATGAGTTAGCAATGCATCGCCGAGAAGTGCGATGTAAAGTTTTTTACCCAAAGACTTGGCATGCTGTAAATATCGAATATGACCCGGATGAATGATATTGAAATGTCCATAACAAAACACCAAACTTTCACTTTCAAAATTTTCTAACTTGTTAGCGAGGTCAGAAGTAAACGAAGTAATTTTTGTTTTATCAATCATTCTTGTATACTTTCAATTTGTGCATGAATTTTGTGATTTCTAAATCTCATACTCCAATCATCACTATCGAGAACTGAGGAAATATTTTGTTTTTGAGCTTGTTTGAGCTGAAAAGGACTACCAATATCCATTAATACCGATTTGTTTTCCCAAGTTGCAATTCTTCCCAAGTAATGTGGAATTACATCATTGCTAAAATCATTCTTTTGTTGTTCGATTATCCAGTCAGTGACTTCAGGTTCTATCAGATAAATGGCAGCGTTGGCTAGGTTACCCGGAGGGTTTTTAACCTTTTCATGAAATTTAACAGCTATGTTATTTGAATCTAATTCCAAAATCCCGCATGAGCTAGGATTACTTGTTTGAAAAGACATCATCGTCATTACAGTGTTCGTTGGTCGTTCGTTAAAATGAAAGTTTAGAAATGAATTAAAATCGCAAATGCACAAATTGTCCGCATGAATCAATAGTGTTGTCGCATTTTGAAAAAAAGCACTATTTTGTCTGAGAGTTCCAGCAGTGCCAAGCAGTTCTTTCTCATAAACTGAAACGACCTTCCTGGAATATTTTGGACGATTTAAAAAGTCTTGAACGACACCGTTCAGATAATGGGTATTAATTAGTATTTGATCGATACCCATTTCCAATAACATATCTAACCATATTTCAAGGAGAGGTACACCCTTTATCGGCATGAGACATTTTGGAAAGGAATCCGTTAACGGTTTTAGCCTAGTTCCTAAACCAGCCGCAAGTAAAAGGACCTTTATGTTATTTTTCATTCCCTAAATATTTGAACCAATCGGATGTTGCATCTTTAATTTTTTCTGGAGTCCAAACAGGTGCATCTCTCCAATAATCAATATTTGCTAAAAGATTCTTTATCCCTTCTTCAATCGAAACCTTCGGAGTCCAACCAATCTTCGATTTGATTTTAGAAATATCTGCAAATGTACAATCTGGCTCACCCGGTCTTTTTGGGATAAATATTCGATCACCTTGCAAGAGCTCGACAATTCGATTTACCGAAATTGTTGCTCCACTTCCAATGTTAAATATTTCCCCTGAAAAATCAGATTGTGAAGATGCAAAGATCGCATCTGCAACATCCTTTACATAAGTAAAGTCCCTAGTTTGTTTGCCATCTCCAACGACTGTATAGGGTTGATTTGCCAATTTTTGCGCCAAAAATACACCAAACACGGCACCATATGTTCCAGAGGTTCTAGATCTCGGTCCATAGACATTAAAAAATCGTAAGGAGAGAGCGGGTAGCTTGTACACATTTGCCCAATGAAGGACAAGTTCTTCTCCCATTCTTTTTGTTAAAGCATATGGATATTGAGGTCTAATTTCTGCTGATTCTTTTGTTGGATACTCATCTGGAATCCCATAACAGGAAGAAGATGCTGCATAAACAAGTTTCTTTATTTTTCCTAATCTAGATGCTTGTAGAACATTGAAGGTTCCATCCACATTTGATTTGAAGTAACCTTCAGGGTTTTGTATGCTTGGCACAATATCAGCCAATGCCGCAAGGTGGAAAACATAATCTGCTTCTTTAAAAACATTGATCCAATCGCCAGGAATTGAGATATCAGCTTCAATAATTTCTATATTTTTTTGAATATGAGATATATTTAATTTTCTTCCCGTACTATAATTATCTATTACTGTTACGTGATGACCTTTTTCGATCAAGAGATCGACCAAATGACTTCCAATAAATCCTGCTCCGCCTGTTACTATCGATTTCATTTGATTCACCTTATTTTATTTTTCGCAGATCCATTGCATTATCATATGACCAATTATTACCTGCAGATCTTCTGATATTTGCATATCATTCACTGGTATATGAATGGGAACTTGAGCAAGGGATTTGCACTTGCCTCCATCATAACCTAAAATAGCAAAAGTTTTCATTCCTATTTCGTTACCAATATTCAGTGCATTGACCACATTTGGAGAGTTTCCACTGCCTGAGAGTACTAACAAAATATCATCTTTATTTGCCTTCACTGAAAGCTGTTGGGAGAAGATTTTATCATAACCGATATCATTTGCAAGACAAGTAACTACGGATGAATTCGCAGGCAAGGCATCAACTCTCATACCTATTCCATCTTTTTTTGATATACCATAATTGAAGTCATTTGCTAAATGTATGGCATTTCCTGCACTGCCCCCATTTCCACACAGAAAAAAAGTTCTTTTTGATCTCCAAAGATCGTATAACTCCTCAGCTAAATACTCTACTTTATTGAATTCAACTAGCTCAAGAGCCGCGTGTAAACGCTTACTATAATCTAAAAAGTGATTCATTATTGTTTTCCAGGTTCCCTTTCTATATTGGTTCGTTAAAATAGTCTACCGATCATTACGAACATAAAGCATATAAGTATCTACATTTTGTGGCCAGTCTTGATGAGGATGATTTGAAAATTTCAAACGGTATCCTGCCTTTAACATTTTATCCTCATATTCATCTGTTAACTTATGATTACTATTTACTATAAGTATGCATTTTTTAGACTCAATTTGATTTTGAAGATTTGAAATCCCGTGTATTTCAGGTTCTGCAATCCTAGCCAGAGCAATATGGTATAAACCAACTCTGTCGATATAATCTGGATCAGTAACGATTGAAATGTCATTTTGTTTACAAATTTTTTGATTTGTTATTTCTACCCAAATACTTCCGATTCCATTGTCAGAATTCATTTTTGGTTTTGCCAAATTTTGAAAGACTAACCCACTAACTAAAAAGGTTAGGAGCACAAAAGAAAGTGAAGGCTTTTTTGAGAAAGTCAATATTGATCTAAACTGCTTAGAAAATAAGAGGATAAAAAATGGAAAAATCAAATAATTTAGATGTGAATACCTAGAAGCGTACCATGGAATTCGAGTGTGAAGAATAAAAGTCGGGAAGGCAATACAAAATACAAACAACAGTAACAGCGTACCAGTAAAAAACAATATTCTAATATCAACATTCACCTTCATAAGCGCAATTGCCACGACTAAAGAAATCAAAAAAACACCTTGAAATGTAATTATATCGGAAAAAACGATTTGTGAGTTCTTTTGAAGTTCGGATATAAAAAATGAATAATTAAAATTACCGAATAGATCTGCACCGGATTTCACATAGAAAGCCATGCTTAACACCAGAAAGTAGGATATCCCGAGACCAATCAAACTAAGTCTAACGGCCTTCCGAGTATGGGTAGAAAACTTAAAAATGAAGAAGATAGTCAATAAGACTAAAAACCCTAATCCAATCGGGATATTCAAACTCAATGTAGAAGAGAACAGTACAAGAAAGAACGAAGATTTAATGTAAAAAAAAGAGTCACTTTCTTTGTAATTGATTACAAAGTGAAAAAAAAACGTGAACAAGAACAAGCTCATAGAATATGGCCTAAATTCTGTTATGAGATAGGCTGTGAATTGATCGGTAGCCGAAAAAAAATAAAACATTAAAACTAAATAAGAGAATAACGATGTTTTTAAATTCCTTATTAAAAGGTATAAAATTCCCAAGTAGCAAAAAAATGGCAATGTTCTCAACCACTCAGGTTTCAGATTAAAGAGAGACCATAAGGTTCCAGCTAAATAAAAAAGAGGCGGCTGTATGTTTTCCCTTTTGGATTCTTCGATCACTCCTATCAACGTAGGTTGATTGGAAATGTTCAATGTCGTTACTTCATCTAACCAAAAAAACTTTTGGCAGTTCTTATAAAATAATATAGATGCAAGCAAAAAGCTAAAGAATACAAAAGCTAATTCTACATTATTTCTTTTTGGAAACATTTTGATAAATAAGAAGTTATTTAGATTAAAATCGCAGAGATAGAAAAATTGAAATCATGAATTCGGCAAACAAAGTATATCGATTCCACCAAACTTGGGTACGTTTTTTTCAATATTTTCAACGCTGAGGGATACTTTGGTTTTTGAATGAAAAAGAGAGTATCTTTTCCCATCAAACAGATCAACATACTTTTGGAATTCTCCCTTTGTTGACTCTCCTGTGTGTCCCATAAACTCTACGATTATTATAGGACGAAAAGCATCAATTGTCTTACTTGCCCCTCTCAAGATATCCAACTCAAATCCATCGACGTCGATTTTGATTAAATCGACTGACGAGAGCTTCATTTTCTCAACATACGAATCTAACGTGATCTGATCTGGAGTGGCTTTTTGTAAAATACCGCCATGAATTGGATGATCGTATTTAGAACCATCAATTTTCCATGAAGAATAGACGTCATTCTTTTCCAATTGTTTGTTCTCGTCGGAGAGAAAAACTTGAACGGGAAAAACTCTTTTCTTCAATTCAGGGTTTAGGCTTAAATTTTCAGTTAACTTTTGAAATGCGTAAAATGTTGGCTCAAATGCATGAATTTCGCTCTGTCGGAAGTGCTTTGCAAAAGGAAGTGTTATAGAACCAATATTTGCACCGATATCAAAGATTATTTTTGGTTCTTTTGGTAGATTCGTTATTTTCCAAACGTGACTTTGGAAACTACCAAATAAAAAAATCGATAGGTCAATCCCCTCAGAAAGATCAACCTTATAATTAATACCATTTTTCTTTATGAAACGATCCTTTGAAATTCCAAGTAAAGAAATGATACTGTAAATAATTCTTGCGATCAGAAGTTTAATTTTTGTACTCATAAGTTTTAGATAAATTTAGTTTTCCGAGCTGCGAATATTAACATCGTTAATAGAATGACTCCATGTTTCCATCTTGAAATGTTTGTCTCTCCATATGTGCGATCCTTATAAGATATGGGAACTTCTATAATTTTCAATCCCATACGTGAGGCACCAAAGATCAGATCAAAATCACCAAACGGATCAAATTCTCCAAAATAACCTCTGTTCATCGCTAACATCTCATAGTTAGATTTAGATATAACCTTTGTTCCACAAAGAGTGTCCTTAAATCTTTGTCCAAGAACAAAAGAAAAGGATACTGCAAAAAACTTATTACCTACTCGATTAAAAAACCGCATTGCCTTTTTTTCCATAGGATAAACCAAACGAGAACCGTTAATGAATTCACCTTTTCCTAGGCAAATTGCATTATAAAACTTTGGTAGATCTTCCGGTGGGACGGTCATATCAGCATCTAGGATCATAAGTATTTCGTTTTTTGCCATTGAAAAGCCTTTTCGAACAGCATCGCCTTTACCTTTACCAGATTGTTGAGCTATCTGAATCTTTAAGTGACCTTTATAAGATCTTTTCAGATCGGAAATTACTTCCCATGTCCGATCCGTTGAATTTCCCTCTACGAATATCAACTCATCGTTGGGACCCATTTTAGGAATTCTTTTGGGAATTTCTAAAATATTGCCCTCTTCATTCCGTGCAGCCACTACGATGGAGACTGACGGTTGCTTCTTTATTTTTTCCTTAATTCCAACAGCCCTTGCGATTGCAATATTGAGTACTGTTAAATTACGTAAAAGCGGTAAAGGAGCTATATATCGATTGATAAAATTTGTGATGAAAGGTATATAGATTGGTAACAAAATTCGTTGTTCCACTCGAATCAGTTCAAAATCTTCTAATATTAAAAAGTTTTCAACATCTTCATGAGAAATCCAATTTTGCTCTGGAGTTGTGGATCTGAATCCGAGAATATCAGCCAATTTAAATACAGGCCACCAAAGGGAACTGTAATAAACTATAGCTATTCGAGTATTGCTGTTTACTCTTTCATGTAAATTACGGAAAAATTTCTGAATATCTCTTTCGTAATGCAAATTTCCATTGATTAAAACAAAATCAGCATCAATACTTTTAACTTCAGAAAGTTCTTGTATCTTTTTATATTTCCCTTCGAAAAAAGATTCAATATACTGATTCTTGGGTGATATTTCCAAAAGTGAATTTTTTGAAGTACAATAATGCGAAATATATCTAAATAGTTTTTTATAAAAATAAGTTTTCAATTCATTTACCTTTCATCTTTCCTCACCCAAACGGGTTTACGACCAGCTCACACTTGCCACCGCCAAAAAAACCTACAACATTCTCTGCCGCTTCTCTTTCCATTGCTTCCCGACAATCATTGGAACATGACCCCATATGCTGTGTTAGAAGGACATTTTCGAGTTCCTTTAATGGACCATAGTAAGGTTCCTCATCAAATACATCTAATGCAGTGAAGGCAGATGGATTATCTTTTAGCCAGAGATACAAATCTTTCTCATTTATGATGCCGCCACGTGCCGTGTTTACGAGAACAACATTCTTTTTGAGTATGCTGAGATTGTTTGCATTGAGAATATTTTTAGTTAAATCGGTAAGAGGTACATGTATTGTTATTGCATTTGATTTTTGTAATAACTCTTCTAGGCTCACTTGTCGAATGCTAGTGGAATTCCAGTTCTTCCCCAAGCTATCATTCATCTTAGAAACATTAGCGGCAACATCATTGAATTTTTGGATCGAATCTTTCTGATCAAGTAAATCACAAACTAATATTTGTTTGGGTAAATAGCCAAGTAGATGGGATGCGACACGTTTTCCGATTCTACCGAATCCCAAAATTCCTATTGTGCTTCCACCAATCCTATCGCCATAACTCCTAGTCCATTTGCCCGATCTGATTTCACGATCAGAAAATGAAACCTTCCTCAAACCATCAACCAAGAGACAGACAGCAAATTCGGAAACGGCAGGCGACACTGCGTCTGGAGTGTATGCAACGGCTATATTCTTGTCTTTGCATAATTGAAGGGGAACACTATCTAGACCCACTCCGACTCGAGATATTAATTTCAGAGTAGAACTAGCTTTCACAAGTTGCGATAATTCTTCCGTTCCGGCAACCAGTGCATCAAAATCCTTTGACGCATCTGCAACTTCCTCCGGTTTCATCTTTCTTTCTAGTGGATTAACAACCACATCATATCCGTTAGACTTTAATGTTTCCAGCGCTACCGGGCTTGTCCTACAAAAAGGAAAGGTTGAAACAAATACTCTTTTCAATTTGAAGTGTTTACCTTTTCCAAAAAATCCTTATATGCCAACTCAACTCCGACTCTCAATTCCACTTCATGTTTCCAACCCATGCGGTGTAGTTTAGAAACATCTAATAACTTTCGTGGAGTACCATCTGGTTTGGTTAAATCAAAACTTAACTTTCCTTGGAAGCCCACTACTTCCTTGATAAGCTCGGCAAGTTCTTTGATACTGACTTCAATTCCAGATCCAACGTTGACATGCTCCCCACCTTTGGGATCGTTTGTCACATCATAGTTTTTCATTAGAAAAATACAGGCCCTTGCCATATCCTCGGAAAATAAAAATTCACGGAGAGGATTTCCGGTTCCCCAGATCACAACCTCTGGAAGATGATTCACTTTCGCTTCATGAAAGCGTCGAAGGAGCGCTGGGAGGACATGGGAATTTTCAGGATGATAATTGTCATTTGGTCCATACAGATTCGTAGGCATTACCGAAAAAAAATTAGTTCCATATTGACGGTTATACGACTGACACATAACGATCCCTGCAATTTTTGCAACCGCATAAGGTTCATTTGTTGGTTCCAATTTCCCATCTAATAATTGTCCTTCATCCATTGGTTGTTTTGCAAACTTTGGATAAATGCAAGAAGACCCTAAAAAACAAAGTTTTTTAACACCGTTGCGATAGGAAGCATCGATGACATTGTTTTGAATTTGTATATTTGAAAAAATAAATTCAGCGGGGTAAGTGTTGTTTGCATGAATCCCACCTACTTTCGCGGCCGCAAGGAAAACGTATTCCGGCTTTTCTGTCTCAAAAAAGTGATCCACTGAAAGTTGATCCGTCAGATCCAATTCTTTGTGTGACCGACCTACAAGATTGTTATATCCTTCTTTTTTAAGTACACTTTCCAATGATGACCCTACGAGACCACGGTGCCCTGCTATATAAATCTTTGAGTTGGTATTCAATTTTATGAAACTCCCTCATCTATTCCAGTGACGATCCCCAATTTCTCTACTTCCACTTTTAAGGCTTCATATTCACTTTTTTTGATTTTGTAATATTTTACAGTTAACCTTGCTTTCTCTTCAAAACCTTGCGGAGTAAGAAGATATACGTAACCTGATTTATTTTGGTTATTTTTGAAATTATTGATCTTCACCAGCCCTTTTTCGACAAGGGCATTGATCAAATAATTTGTCTTTCCCAGACTCAAACCCAAAACATCTGATGCTTCCCTTTGGGACAGATTTGGGTTTGCCTCGATCAGACGGAGTACACTTAAGTGGTGATCTTCAGCCATTCAAATACCACTCTACAGTCTTTAAAATTCCAGTCTCAAAGTTTTCTTTAGCCTTCCAACCCAACTCATTTTCAATTTTTGTGGCATCAATCGCATAACGCATATCATGCCCTGGTCGATCCGCTACATACGTAATCAATTTTTTATATGATTCACCTGAAGTTCTAGGACGTTTTGCATCCAAAATCTCACAAATCTGATTCACTATATAGTTATTATTTCTCTCGTTTCGCCCGCCAATATTATAAGTTTCGCCACTTTTTCCTTTATGGTAGGCAAGATCAATTCCAGTCGCATGGTCGATCACATAAAGCCAATCACGAATATTGGTCCCCTTTCCATAAATTGGAATGCTTTCATTAGCGAGACACTTTCGGATAATTGTCGGAATCAGTTTTTCGGAATGTTGTTTGGGTCCATAATTATTGGAACAATTGGTAGTTACCGTATTCATTCCGTATGTATGGTGATAACTCCTTACAACAAAATCACTTCCGGCCTTACTTGCGCTATAAGGTGAATTAGGCGCATATGGAGTTATTTCTTCAAATAAACCTGTCTCGCCCAATGTTCCATACACTTCATCTGTAGACACATGGTGAAATCGACAATTTTGATATTCAGTTTTATAAGTGAATGGCTTATCCATCCAATATTTGTAGGCCGCGTGAATGAGAACAAAAGTTCCGATCACATTCGTTTGAAGAAATACTTCAGGATTCGATATGGAATTGTCCACATGACTTTCAGCTGCAAAATGGATCACACCGCGTATATCATGCGTATTAAAAAGAGAAGAAACGAGTGTTTGGTCTTTGATATCTCCCTTTACGAATGTATAACGAGGATGATTTGCGACTTCTTTTAGATTTTCTAAATTGCCAGCATAGGTCAACAAATCCAAATTGATTACATGTATGTTCGGATGTGCCTCGATAAAGTATGGAATGAAATTGGAGCCTATAAATCCAGCTCCACCTGTTACAAGTATTGACTCAGTCATTTATTTCTCACTTTCTGTGATTCAAAATTGAACTTGGATTCGATGACATAAAGGGGCCGACCCTTCACTTCTTCAAAAATCCGGGCAATGTATTCACCTAGTATTCCTATCGATATCAATATGGAGCCGCCAATCAGGCAAAGGAGTGCGACAACTGTTGCCCACCCTGGATTATACACAAGTTCAGGATACAATCCAGAATAGTGCATCCATGCTTTCACAACCGCAGTAATTCCGACAATGAAACCGACGAATGCAATAATGATACCAAGCGACAAACTAAACCTAAGCGGAAGCGGAGAGAAAGAAATCGCCGCATTCATGGCAAGAGTGAGCATTTTCCTAAGTGGATATTTTGTCTCACCTGCGGCCCGCGCGGCTCGCTTATAAATAACAGGTGTTTGTGGAAAACCAACCCAAGCACCCATTCCGCGCAAGAATCGATGTTTTTCTCTCATGCCCTTCAACGCGTCCAAACAATTACGTGATATCAAACGGAAGTCTCCAGAATCCAATGGTAGGTCTTTATGAACTAAAATTTTCATCAGTCGATAAAACAACCATGCTGTGGCCAATTTGAACCTTGATTCGCCGACTCTCTCTTCCCTTTTGCCATACACTACATCATAACCTTCTCTGTATTTTGCGAGCATCTCCAAAATGACTTCAGGTGGATCTTGCAAATCAGCATCCATAATAATGATCGCATCTCCATTTGCATTGTCCATACCCGCAGTTACAGCAATTTGGTGACCAAAATTGCGCGCAAAACTGATGATTTTGATTCGTTTGTCCGACAAAGACCAGGAAATGAGGGATTCAATCGTTTGATCCGAACTACCATCGTTCACAAGAATCACTTCTACCTTGGTTGTGATTTTTGGTAAAATCTCTTCTAGTGACTTCCGCAAATACGGAATCACAAGCTCCTCGTTATAACAAGGAATCACGAGGGATAGTAACTTTGGATTGTTTCGTTTTTTAAGTGAATAGTAGGTAGCCACGGTCGCTTTTCAATTCCGGATAATGAATAAAAAATCAGTAAATTAAATACAAAGATCTATAAGATTTCGGACATACAATTACGCAAGCTATCTCGCCAGTGTGGGATTTGTATATTTAGCGTTTGTTTGATTCTAGATTTATTTAAAACCGAGTATGGAGGTCTGGTTGCAGGTGTTGGATAATCTTTGGTTTCAATGGGGATAATGGGCGTTTGTTTACCGCCTTCTTCTAAGATTGCTTTTGCAAAATCATACCAACTTGCTACTCCCTCATTTGAAAAATGAAAGACCCCTGTCGCATCAGATTTTAGCAACAATAGACTTGCGCGTGCTAGGTCCCTTGCCCAAGTCGGGGAGCCGATTTGATCCGCTATCACTCGTAATTCAGGTTTTTCCGCACTCAATCGCAGTATCGTTTTTAAAAAATTATGACCAAATTTTGAGTAAACCCAAGATGTCCGAATCAATTTGGATTCGTGATATTGAGAAAGGACAGCACGCTCACCTTCTGCCTTTGATTGTCCATAAATGGAAATCGGAGCGATTTTATCGGATTCATTATATGGATGAAATGACTTTCCATCAAATACGAAATCGGTGGAAAAATGAAGAAGCTTCAAAGAATGTTTTTTGCAAAGTTTAGCAAGGATGGAAGGAATTGTGACATTTCCCTCCATCGCTCTTTCTGATTCTTTTTCCGCCAAATCAACTGCCGTATATGCGGCGGCATTTAAAATTCCATCAATTTTATAGTTTAAAAGAAAGGACTCAACTAAATGTTCAGATGTGAGGTCTATTTCATTCCGAGTTATAAAGTGAAAAGAAAAATCAGTTTTGAATTCTTCTGCAATATGCCGAACTTCCGAACCTAATTGTCCATTCGCACCCGTGACGAGGATATTAAGCATATAGTTCCTCAAATGGAAACACATCTGCCTCTTGCAACTTTTGCCCTAATTTATCCTTATCGGATAAAACCAAATCTTTTTCCGAAAGTGTCCAATCAATTCCTAAACTTGGATCATTCCACAAAATTGATCTTTCGGACTCCTTAGAGTAATAATTATCAACCTTATAGGAAAAAATAGCACTGTCACTTAGCACAACAAACCCGTGTGCGAATCCTCTTGGAATGAGTAGTTGTTTTTTGTTTGTCTCCGATAATTCAACTGTCACATATTTACCGAAGTTAGGTGATCCCTTACGGATATCTACAGCTACGTCCAATACATTGCCTCGAATCACACGAACCAGCTTTGTTTGAGCGAAAGGAGGCAGCTGGTAGTGAAGTCCCCTAAGGACCCCTTTTGTCGACAATGATTCATTGTCTTGTACCCAATTGAATTTTCGAATGGTCTTCGTTAGGAGGTCTTCACGATAACTTTCAAAAAAATATCCTCTATCATCTCCCCAAACTTTGGGCTCTAGGATGTAAATGTCTGGTAGGCTAGACTCTGTGATTAACATTTATTTGGAATGAATGGTCTTTCTTTTAACGATTTGCAGAAGGTACTGCCCATATTGATTTTTTTTCAATGGTTCGGCGAGTTTGAGGAGTTTTTCTTCCGAGATATAACCCATTTCAAAAGCAATCTCTTCGAGACATGCTATTTTTAGTCCTTGTCTTCTTTCGATAACTTCAATGAAATTAGATGCTTCCAAAAGACTTTCATGTGTTCCTGTATCTAGCCAAGCATAACCTCTTCCCATGAGATTCACATCTAGTTTGCCTTTTTCTAAATACACTTGATTTACAGTTGTAATCTCTAATTCACCGCGATCAGAAGGTTTGATTTGTTTCGCTATGGATACAACATCTGATGTATAAAAATAAAGCCCAATCACCGCATAATTGCTTTTAGGTAGTTTTGGTTTTTCTTCAATAGAAAGTGCTTTTCCAGATTTATCAAACTCAACCACACCGTATCGCTCTGGGTCATTGACGTAATAACCAAATACAACGGATCGTCTATCTTCTTTTACTTTTTTCACTGATGTACGAAGTAGATCAGTAAAACCATGTCCATAAAAGATATTATCCCCAAGGACAAGGCAAGCATCGTCCCCGTTCAAAAACTCTTCACCCAAAAGGAAAGCTTGCGCCAAACCATCGGGCGAGGGTTGGATTTTGTATTCAATGCGAAGACCTAGATCACTGCCATCGCCAAATATTTCTTGGAACCTATGTGTATCGGCTGGGGTGGAAATGATCAGGATCTCTCGGATACCCGCAAGCATCAGTACCGAAAGAGGATAATAGATCATTGGCTTGTCGTAAACCGGTAGGAGTTGCTTTACAACGCCACGTGTGATGGGATAAAGGCGAGTTCCGGAGCCACCGGCTAGAATGATACCTTTCATGTAAGTAATGTCTCTTTTGAATTTTGGAAGAAAGTTCTCGGTGCTCCGAGTTCTACACTGCACAATTGGTAAGGCCTATGCGTAGCTCCGCCCCATAAGTCCCAATTTCTTCAAAAATTGGCACCAGGTCTAGTTCCGTCAACAATTCCGTTCACGATTTGAACGCAAAAAACCAGAATTATGTCTTATTATTTTTGCTTGTACTAGGAATGCAAACCGAGAATATCGACGGAAATGGAAAAAAAGGAATCGCCCGTTCGGCAAATTTTACTAATCCGCTGTCCAGATCGAGCAGGTCTCATTCATGAAATTACTGGACTACTTTTGAAAGGTGGTTGCAACATCCTCTCCAACCATGAGTTCGTCGAACCTATCGATTCCATATTTTTTATGCGAACAGAGTTTTCAGGAGGTGTGAACTCAGAAGAACTTCAGCACCAACTTACTCAGATACTCAGCAGAGATTCTGAAATTCGGATTCAAAGTGTCCGAAGGCAACGTGTTATACTTTTTGCAACCAAAGAAAGTCACTGCTTGGGAGATATTCTTCTCAGACAAAGAGCCGGAGAACTAAACATTGATATACCCTGCGTCCTTTCCAATCATAATGCTTTGCAATCACTTGTGGAAGACTTCCACCTACCCTTTCATTTGATCTCCCATGAGGGGCTCACACGCGAAGAACATGAAACACAAATCTTGTCTTTTTTAAAGAGGATGGATTTTGATCTGATCATACTTGCGAAGTACATGCGGATTCTTTCAAACGAATTTGTTTCTGGATTTCCTGAACGGATCGTCAATATCCATCATTCCTTTTTGCCTGCCTTCATTGGTGCCAATCCTTATATGCAAGCCTATGAACGTGGAGTGAAACTCATTGGTGCGACCGCACACTTTGTCACATCTTCATTGGATGAAGGTCCCATTCTTGCCCAAGATGTAATCCCTGTAGACCATAGCTTTACGAAAGATAAACTGGTGCTAAATGGAAGAGATATCGAAAAAGTGGTGCTTGCCCGTGCGATGCGTTTTGTCTTGGAGCATCGGGTCCTGGTTTGGAAGAATAGGACAGTGATTTTTAGGTAGAAAGGATCAAATCATTCACAACTTTAATGAAATCCTTGAAGTCTTTTAAACGAGTAGTGGCGATCTGGAATACGATTTCCCAGTTGAGTTCACTGTATTCATGTACGGCTATGTTACGAAAACCAACTGATTTGCGGAGCGAAAGGGCAATATCTTCTGGCAGCAATTGATTCTCGGATAAACTTTGGAAGACTTCTGACATGGTTTCAGGAATTGGGATCTTAAATGCGGACAAAAGAATGGACCCTATGTCTAGGGATAATTGGACTGATCTTTCTAAGTTAAGAATCACAATATCTTGATGGTCTAAACTTTCAGACAAATCTTGAAAAGAGTTTCCTCGTTTTTGTTCAACGCGCTCTAAACATCGTATCAATGATTCCATTTTTTTGATCAGAATATCTTTGATGCGTTCATCCATTCAAGTAATCCTGAACCAAATTAAGGCGACTTTGCCTAACGTAGGGATAAATAAAATCAAAATATTCATGCATGGAAATAATTGATTTTGCTAAAAAGATCGTATCGCGTCTTAGAATTTTTCCACGTGTCAAAATTTCGCGCAAGATCAAGCCCTTCGCCTGATGCAGATCAATCAAATCGATTTTTCTGTCTGAGAATCTTTCTGTTAACAACGAAGCATAATTCATAAAATCTTGGGCAGATAGTGGAGAATGGCAAGCAATCGCAATATCGATATCGCTATCTTTTCGAAAAGAATCTGTAAGAGAAGAGCCAAATAAAATTGCAGTGTGAATCTCAGGATACAGATCTAAAAATTCCTGAAGCTTCGTCTCAATCAAAATTGACTGGCTCATATTTTTACCCTATGTGCAAAAACGACCTTGTCAATCGAAATCAAATCTGTTTCTAACAGGGCAGATTTATGAGAAAGTCTTGACTCAAAAAACAAATTTAGTTTCTCTCTTTCTATCTCTATGACTGAAATCAAATATGGAACTGTTCCCTATAATATCTTAATCAAGCTGGTTGAAAGAACGGGTGGACTGATGTTCTCCGAAGTGGAAGAGCACTTTCTTCATCCAACTCAGAAACTTGTATCCCCTTACCCTACCGCTATTTTGGGAAACCATGTGTCGGAACTAGATATTGCCGCTCTCGCTGTAATTTACACAAAACTCTCTCCTAAGATCAAAATGACGATTCCGACTAGGGAAGACATCATGACACGTAATTTTTTGACAAAAGAATTTCGCACAAAAGGACTAACAAAACTACTCCTTGGTCTGATCGATAAATCAAATATCATTCCTCTCCTTCTCGGTTATATCGGGTGTATGCCAATCAAACGTCCGTTTCGTGATAACTCTAGGGAGCTTTTAAAGAAAGGTGAACTCAGAGAAACCGTGGATGCAGAATGGAACACTCTTGTTGAAAATATCGACAAGGGTAAAAATTTGTTTATGTTTCCAGAAGGAACTTACAACCAAGACGGATTTCTCAATCAAATTAAAAAGGGAGTCTACTACTTAAAAACAAAAGTTGAGGACATCCACTTCAATCATTTCAATTTAACCTACGATACACTTTCTTTCAAAAAAGCTAAACTTCATATAACATACGGTTTACCTTTTACAATTTCAAAAGATGAAAGTGTAGATTCAGTTACAAAACTTTTGCAAGACAAATTGGGCGGATCGTATGCCATTACGCTCGGAAATCTCATCTCATACCTACTTCTAAGAATTGAAGATTCGGCTCAGCTTTCGATAGATACTCTCACTCAGAGTTTAATGAAATACAGAGACAAGTTGATTGAACGACATCCAGAGCTAAAATTTGGTTCTGAGCTTCGGAATCTATCAGATGCTAAAATGGTCACTACCATAATGGAAAAATTACAAAAGTTGAAATATATTCAGCTAAAGGAAGGAAAGATCAAACGTCTCGAGAGTATGGTTCAAATCCCTAAGTCCGCAAACAATCTAAAAAAGCACAATGTGGTCCTTTATCATAAGAACCAATTAACAAAGCACCTTCCAAAACTAGATGCGTTGGTAGTTGACGCTACCTAATGTTACCCATTTTTTTTTGAGATATTCAATGGATCACATTAGGAGGGGGAAAATTCTAAATCAGATTATGCATTCATCTCATACGTGTCAGCAAGAGACAATAGCTGTTCTTTGTAGATGCGTTGGAACCTTTCCTCATTTGGAATGGGTTTTTTAAGCATTTGCAAACAGATCTTTTGTTGGTCTTCTGTGCTCGTTGGTTTAGAGAAGAGTTGCGTTGCAAACTTTGAAAAATCCCGAATGAGAAAATCAAATATCTGATCGACCAAATCTTCATTTGTATTTTCCAATTTAGCACTTTCTAAGATCAATTGTCCATATGCAACAAGTGTGAATAATTCACCAACAGTGAGCATATAACCAAGGTCTGCTGACTGCTCTTTGCTTGGAGCTGACTTTTCCAAAAATTCTTTAAACTTTTCAATCTGTTCTTTAAAAACAGCAATGTTTGGAAGTTTGTAAAAGTCATAAGCAATTTTGTAATCATGAAATACGATTTTATCAAAGCCCTTGGTTGTTGCACCTTGATTGAAAAGATAGGTATCGTCTTTGGTATCGTAGACTCTAGGTATCGACGGCAAAGAATTGTCCGATTTGAAGAAGTAATTTTGCATAAACCGCATGATGAGAATCATATTCACATGCACTGTGCCTTCTAGTCTTGGAAGCATCTGAATGTCTCGAATCGCCATTTCAAAGTAAGTATCTTTATTGACTCCCTTGGCCGCAATGATGTCCCAAAGTCCGATAACAACTTCTTCCCCTTGAGTGGTCACTTTCATTTTTTCCATAGGATTAAACAAAAGATAACGTTTATCAGATGCTGACGCGGTTCTCATATAATCTGTCGCACGCATGGAAAAGAGTTTCATCGCAGTGAGGCGAGTGAACGAATCCATAAAGATTTGTTTGATATGAGTGAAATCTGTAACATACTGATTGAACAATTTTCTGTGAGAGGCATGGTTGAGTGCCTCATAAAATGCGTGAGTGCAAATGCCCACACTCCCCCATCCTAAGTTGAATTTACAGAAAGCAATCGTAGCAAGCGAAGTATCCCACGCGGCACGACCTTTGGAGATGATGTCATCTTCGGTAATAGGATAATCGTGAAGTTCAAACTCAGCCACATAATTTTGTGATGTTACAATATTGGGCTTAAGTTCGTATTTAGGATGCTGGGAATTGACTCCAAAAAAAACAAAGTCTCCCGTATCTGACATTTTTCCAAAAGTGGCAACGATTGCCGCCTTATTTCCGTTACCAATATAAAACTTATCTCCGCTAGCTTTGTATGTGCCATCGCCATTTGGGATGAGCATCATATCACTTCCGATAAGGTCTGCGCCATGCTCCTTTTCAGAAAGTCCGAAGGCAAAAATTTCACCTTCTTCTAAAAGTTTTGCCGTTTTCTTTTTGATGACTTCATTTTTGCTGATCCAAATGGGGCCAACGCCTAACATTGATACTTGCCAAGTATACCAGTAACACAATCCGTAAAATCCGAGTATCTCATTGAAAGCCATGATGCGATTTGAGTCCCAACGAGAATCACTCGCACCGTAACCGCTCGGAGTCATAAGGATCGCAAATGCTTTTTCTTTTTTGACAAACTCGAGGAAGTCAGCATACCAAACCTTATCGTGATCATCTTTCAGTATCTTTTGCTTTCCTTTCTTTTCAAAAAACTCGATGGTTTTTAACATTAGATTTCTGGACTTTTCATCTAGATGGGCGTATTTTTCTTTTTTGGGATTGAGTAAATTCACAGAGATGTCCTTTATTTGTCAGTGGTCTCTTAGTTTTAATGCAAGTGGAATTCTTTGTAAAGGGATTTTCAGAGTGAAAACACCTGAGAGTCTACTAAATCTATCTTACCTAACAGGATTAAATAATATCCCAAGCGCTACTGAAATGAAAACATCAAAAGTATGAATTCATGCAAAAAGTGTAAGGATGAGCCTTCTAAAAATTAGATTGGAAAAAATGTATCATCAAGGCTAAAGTATCTGTATGAAAAAAATAGTTCTTCTTTTCTCTCTTCTCTTTGTGGGCTGCGGAACACTTTCGCGAGGCTGTGCGAAGTACTTTGGATCTGACGAAGTATGTATTGATGGTGTGAAATACATACAGTTTACTTCAGGCGCCAGTGTAAAATACAATACAGATGGCAGTATCGCCACCTGTAAGTAGTGATTGATTAAATTTCTATGGCAAGGCGTGTGCCTTGATCGATGGCACGTTTTGCATCTAGCTCAGAAGCAAGGTCTGCTCCACCTATCAGATGTACTTTGAGACCTGCCGCCTGAAGGGGTGCAAGTAACTCTCGTCTAGAATCTTGACCGGCACAAATCACCACAGTGTCGGCTGTAATCTTTCTTTCCACACCTTTGACAGAAATCAAAACACCTTCTTTGTCGATGGACTTGTATTCTACTCCAGCGATTTGATCAACCTTGCGATCTTCTAATGATGTTTTGTGAATCCAACCTGTCGTTTTTCCCAAATTACCACCAAACTTGCTACTAGATCGTTTGAGCATAGTAACCTTGCGATCCGATTTCATTTCGCTTTTCGTTGCAAGGCCGCCATTCCCACTGATGGATGTGTCAATGCCCCATTCCTTCAAGTAATTTTCTTTTGTGAATTCGTGTCCTGCATCTGTAAGATAGATACTAACATCGTATCCGATCCCACCCGCACCGATGACCGCAACATCTTTGCCCGCGGGTTTGCCATGTAAGACCAAATCCACATAACTTAAAACTTGCGAACCGTCTATTCCTGGAATTTGAGGCTTTCTTGGCACTACACCCGTTGCTAAAACAATTTCGTCAAATCCTTCAGAAATTAAATCTTCGGCATTAACCATTTTGCCTAATCGAAGATCGACACCCGTATTTTTAATCTGGGTCGCAAAATAACGAATCGTTTCTTTAAATTCTTCCTTTCCTGGAATCCGTCTCGCTATGTTTAACTGTCCACCCAATTCAGTTGCTCCATCATATAACACAACTTTGTGTCCCCGTGTTGCAAGCGTTGTTGCACAACTCATACCGCCAGGTCCCGCTCCAACAACGGCGACTTTTTTCACATTCGTAGTTTTTGTAATCACCACTTCTGTTTCGTGACAGGCGCGCGGATTCACAAGACAACTCGCGGTTTTACCGACAAATATGTGATCGAGGCAGGCTTGGTTGCAGGCAATGCAAGTATTAATTTCATTTGCTTTACCTAACATTGCTTTGCTTACAAATTCTGGATCAGCGAGAAATGGCCGCGCCATCGATACCATATCTGCATCTCCACGAGCAAGTACCTCTTCCGCAACTTCAGGCGTATTGATACGATTGGAAGTGATGAGTGGAATGCCGACATGACCTTTGACTTTAGCAGTTACCCAAGTAAATGCGGCGCGAGGTACCATCATCGCAATGGTAGGGATGCGCGCCTCATGCCAACCGATACCTGTATTGATGATGGTCGCGCCTGCCTTTTCAATTTCCTTTGCAAGTTGCAACACCTCATCAATGTTACCACCGTCTTCGACTAAATCTAACATTGATAAACGATAAATAATGATAAAATCGGCACCAACTTTTTTGCGAACCGCTTTGACTACTTCGATTGGGAAACGGATTCGATTTTCAAAGCTCCCACCCCAGTCGTCTTCACGATTGTTTGTGCGTTTTGCGATAAACTGGTTAATGAGATATCCCTCACTACCCATTATCTCCACACCGTCGTACCCAGCTTCACGAGCAAGGCTTGCGCAGGTGGCAAATTCTTCGATCGTCGCAAGCACCTCTTCATGAGTTAGCGGGTGTGGTTTGAACATATTGATAGGAGCACGTAATGCAGAGGCTCCCACAATTTTATCATGGTAGCCATACCTTCCCGTATGAAGTATCTGCATGGCAATTTTGCCGCCTTCATTATGCACGGCTTCTGTAACTACGCGATGATGTATGGCTTCTTCCATCGTGTTCATGACACTGCCACCTTTTGCAACACGACCAGCTTCGCTCGGAGCAATGCCACCTGTCACAATGAGTGCACAACCACCCTTTGCTCGCTCTGCGTAAAAAGCCGCCATGCGCGCATATCCATTTTCTGCTTCTTCAAGGCCTGTGTGCATTGAACCCATAAGGGTGCGATTTTTCAGAGAAGTAAATCCTAGGTCTAAGGGAGAAAGTAAATGAGGGTAAGAATTCATTGCTCTATGTCAGATTTGCTAGCGAAATTTGGCAAGTGATGTTTCGGGGAGCTTTGCGTAATTTTGAACCCAGTTATTCTTTTCCGTTAATTAACATACATTAACCGCTAGAATTTTCTGGATCTCGGATTCTTGGGAAGATGTAATTTGGAAAATGATCGCGGAGTATAAAAACCCCGATCCCATAAACAAACCAAAAATAACCCCGTAAAGATCCAATTGACTGAGCCTATCCAGTCTTCTTTATGAGTGACAATTCAAAATCAAATGAAATGTTAGTCTGGTAAGACCGACCTCGATGAAAACATCTCCAATTTACTCAATCCATCTCTCCACGGAAACTCATTTTGGTTGAGCCTCTTCTCTTAGCTGTTACCAGCGTAATCACAAAGTTTCACGCACAAGAATTGACAAAGGCCACTGGTTTTTTTTTTGAAAGAGAGAGCCGTCTATACTTAATCACCGCAAGACACGTCGTCTTGGATGAAGCAACTAACCACAAACCTAATTTGATCGTCATCAATTTGCATTTAGATCCAGAAAACATTACAATTACGACTGATTTCTCCATTCCACTTTATAAAGATGGGAAGCCTACTTGGAAAGAGACATTTGATTCTGGCGGAAGAGTCGATGTATGCGCGTTAGAGTTAGATCGAAAGGCACTCGGAGCGAAAGTTTACTTAAAATCATTTCATGTGGATCAATTGGGAAAACCAACAGATGAAATTGAAGTGGGAACATCGGCGGTGATTGCAGGATTCCCTTTGGGTTTTTTTGATACACTTCATAAACTTCCCGTGGCCAGACAAGCCCTCATCGCATCATCATTTGGAATCCGATTCCAAGGATTTGGATATTTTTTAACTGACGCACAAATGCATCGTGGTTCCAGCGGTGCACCTGTTGTTGTAAGCAATCAAATCACGCACGGAAAATCATCAGATCTCAAATGGAAACTGATCGGCATACATACCTCTCGGATGGACATGGTAACACGAGACAAACAGGAAGATGAACGTCTCAATTTAAATTGCGCTTGGTATTCGGACGTACTTCTAAAACTAACAGATTGATAGTGAGTTCAATCCCCGTTCGCTTTCGATTTCAAATTAGTAAAGTCAAAAGTTCATTATAAAAATTCTTTCACTCTTTTGGCAACTTCCTCGCCGATAGACGGTGCAGAAGTCAGACCAGGACTTTCTATTCCCAACAAATGTATCCAAGGTTTATTCCTTGGATACTGTTCCATCAAAAAATCAGGGAACGAAACACCATCTCGAAACAATCGGGGACGCAAACCCACATAACCTTCACTGAGGTCTTCTTCTGTATAAAAACTTGTAATATTGCATAAAGAATCATAAAATAACTTTCGATGTGTTTGCATTCTGTAATCAAACTTACTTTCTGCCCAATTTGAATTCGGACCAGCATACGCTTCACCATTCAGGTGAAAGGTATAATGAACACCTAATGCTGTGCTATGTTCTTCTGGCAAAGGATAAACTAATCTTTTTATGGGTAAATTCTGTTTCAAACGAAAGTATTCACCTTTATTTGGCCGAATTTCAAATTGATCATTGCCGGCGGCACGAATCAAGTCATCTGAAAACAGACCTGCAGCATTGACAAAAGCAGATGCTTCAATTCTTTCAAATTCTTTTGTCTGTTCATCAACTAGATAAATTTCGCCTTCCTTAATTTGACATTTTTTTCCCTTTAAAAAGATCACTCCCCTTTCTTCGCATGCAGACCATAGATTTTTTAAGTATTCCGGAACGGAGACAACGCCTGTTTTGTGAATCAATAAAGACATACTTCCTTCTAGGAAGGGATGGAGAGTCGAAAGATTTTCTATAATTTCTATCTGATTGATACCGTAAGATTTTGCTTTTTCGTATAACGCGAATAATTTTTCTGTTTTATTCTGGAGATTTCCACTTGAACCAACCGTGATAAATTTACCACATAACTCATATGGAGTTTTTGTTTTTTTAAAAAAATCTAGAGCGAGGTCATATCCCCTTAAACAATGTCTCAACTTTGTGGAATCATGTGGATAATAGATCCCTGAATGAAGCACACCTGAATTGCGCCCACTTATGCCATCACCGCGGTGTTCTGCATAATCACAGACTACGATATCATCTGAGATACTTTGACTTAGCTGGTATGCCACCCAAGAGCCAACAATGCCAGAACCGACGACAAGGATCAAAATACCCCTTCCTTTACTGTAATGGCATCCATAGATAATTCCAATTTATCCCAAATGCTAAAATTGAAAATCAATAAAGTATTTCTGATCGACATTGAAAGAGTCTTCCAAGAGAAATGAATCGTACCGTGATTGCAGCGAAACTCATCCAAATCATTGCTCTTCCCTTTTTGGTATTCACGCTGACTCAATGCACTACCGTAGGTTTCCATAGCGATAGTGTAAGAGAAAGTATTGACTTTGGTCCGCAAGTATCATTTCAAGTCTGCACATTCCATGAAGATGGTTTTGATACAAATGAGATCAAAGAAATATTTTCGTATTGGAATGAAGAATTATCATTATACAAATTACAGGCGATCCAAAGCAAAACCACTTTGCTCGAAAGACCAGGTTTTTATGGAACGGATATTCTTTACTACCTCTACTCAATCCCTCTTACAAAACAATGTGACCGAATTTTGTATCTAAAAGGTAGAAATTGGAAGGATCTGGTCTTTGAGTTTTTCACCCTCGGTTTATTTGCTGGCTCAGGACTCAAACTTGAGGTGCAAGGTGCTGTTGAAACGCATACAAATACTAGGGGTTATATCAAAGGGAAGTACATTTCCACCTTACAAATCTTATTTACAAGTCCGAAGTCAACCCTCGTTCATGAAGGATACCACCTTCTAGGTTGTGGCCACCAATTGTTTATGGATGACTGTTACAAACAAATTGCTCGCCTGAAGGGACTTAAATCAAAAGAGGAGACTGAAAAAGGATTCCTTCCTGGACTGACAACCAAAGGTGAATCATTTTTAGAACGTCGGTTAGTTGATTCAGTTTTTAATCTTCCTATTAAAGACTAATCACTAGCCCATCCGTTTTTCTCCGAAAAATCGTTGGAAGGTTGCATACATAACGAAAATCAAATTGAATTAAAAAACCAATTTGCAGATCGCTTGACAAGACATGTCAAAATGCGATTTTGCACCAAGTAGCTTGGCGGAAGGCCGCGAGATACCACCAAATAGACAAGGAAATCCATGAAAGTCCACGAATACCAGGCCAAAGAAATCCTACGTAGACACAATGCAAATGTTCCCTTCGGAAAAATCGTCGAATCGGCGGCTGACTGGGAAAAAGCATATAATGAAGTCGTACAAAAATCACCCGTTGTTGTTGTAAAAGCACAGATTCATGCCGGTGGGCGTGGAAAAGGTGGCGGGGTCAAAGTTACAAAGACAAAAGAAGATGCAAAAGCCGCCATTGACAAAATTCTCGGCATGCAACTCATCACTCCTCAAACAGGTCCTGAGGGTAAAAAAGTTCTCAAAGTCTATCTAGAGCAAGGTTTGGAAATTGCGAAAGAATACTACCTCTCGATTTTACTCGACAGAGCCTTCAGAAAAACGATCCTAATGGCTTCGACAGAAGGCGGTATGGATATCGAAGAAGTTGCTCATAATACACCGGAAAAGATCATCAAAATTCAAATCGATCCGGGCATTGGTGTGCAACCCGCACAAATCAGGGAACTTGCCTTTGCTTTGCAAATCCCAGCGGAAGCACAAAAATCTTTTTCAAGTCTAGTGTCTGCCATTTACAACGCTTACATCAAAGAAGATGCGGCAATGTTGGAAATCAACCCACTCATTCTCACAAAACAAAACGAGATCGTTGCTGGAGACTGTAAACTCGACTTGGACGAAAACGCACTCTTCCGCCATCCGGAAAATGTAGCACTTCGTGATATTTCAGAAGAAGATCCTTACGAAGTAAAGGCGAAAGAATTCGACCTAAATTATGTAAAATTAGATGGGAACATCGGTTGTATGGTCAATGGCGCAGGTCTTGCCATGGCGACTATGGACATCGTAAAACTTGCAGGTGCAGAACCAGCTAACTTCCTAGATGTCGGCGGTGGAGCGAATCCTGTGACAGTTGAAAACGGCTTTCGTTTGATCCTATCAGATCCAAATGTAAAGGGTATCTTTGTTAACATTTTTGGCGGAATCGTTCGTTGTGACCGAGTTGCCAATGGTGTGATTGAAGCCGCCAAAAAGGTCAATATCCATGTTCCAGTCGTTGTTCGCCTCAAAGGGACAAACGCGGAAGAAGGTAAAAAGATCCTTAACGAGTCAGGACTCAATATTGTCGGAGTGGAAGGGCTTCGTGATGCAGCGGACAAGATCGTTTCGCTCATCAAAAAATAAGGTAAGGAAGTTATATGACAGTATTAGTAGATGCAAATACACGAGTCGTAGTCCAAGGGATTACTGGCAAGGAAGGTTCCTTCCACGCTACTCAAATGTTAGATTATGGTACAAAAGTTGTAGCGGGAGTGACTCCAGGCAAGGGTGGCCAAACGTGGACATCAGAAACTGGAAAAACTGCCCCCGTCCGTAACACAATCAAAGATGCAATGAAAGAAGACGGTGCCAATGCGGCGATCATCTTTGTCCCACCTCCCTTTGCGGCAGACGCCATTTTGGAAGGTCTTTTTGCTGAGATTCCACTCATCGTGTGTATCACAGAAGGGATCCCGACACACGATATGCTGAAAGTTTACAGCGTGCTTCGGAATTCAAAATCCAAACTCGTTGGACCAAATTGCCCAGGTGTCATCAACCCACTCCATAAGGTAAAAATGGGAATCATGCCTGGTTTCATCCACACTCCAGGTAAGATCGGAATCGTATCGCGCTCCGGAACTCTAACTTATGAGTCAGTAGCCTCTCTTACTGCTGCGGGTCTTGGCCAGTCCACTTGTATCGGAATCGGTGGCGATCCGGTGCCTGGAATGAACCACACAGAAGCTGTGCGCCTTCTCAATGAAGATCCAGACACTGAGGGCATTGTGATGATCGGCGAGATCGGTGGAACTTCAGAAGAAGAAGCAGCAGCATACATCAAAGCCCATTGCAAAAAACCAGTAGTTGGTTTTATTGCGGGTCAGACGGCGCCTCCAGGAAAACGGATGGGTCACGCAGGTGCGATCATCTCTGGTGGTATGGGAACTGCGACATCCAAGATTGCGGCGATGAAAGACGCAGGCATTAGCATTTGCGCCCACATCGGTGAAGTCGGCGAAAAAATGAATGCGGCTCTAAAAAAATAAGAGCAGAAGCAAAATGATAGGGAGTCATACTAGGTAAATATGGAACGACGTTCGATTCTATCTTTCCTGGCATTGGCTCTCTCTAGCCTTTCTCTTCTTGGGGCCGAGTCGGATTCTGAGTTTTCTCTTAATTTGAAGGAAGCCGTCAAGTATACGATCGAGAACAACCGAGAGGTTCTGCGAGCGAGATTGGAGCTCGCCAAAGCAGATACGGATTTGATGAAGTTTGAAGGAAGATACTCTTACCGCGCCTTCGCAAATGCAGACCTCCAACAAAACAAATTTCCTTTCAACCAGAACAACCTATTCACTGGAACAAAAACTCAGACCACATCGTATACTGCTGGTATTGATCGTTTGTTTACAACGGGAACCTATTTTAAATTGGATGCAAAGTCCACGCGCTTTGACTCGAATGCCTTCGAAGATCCCACCAAAACTCCTGCCGGTTTTGGATCTCTAGGTTTACCTCCCTTATATACAGATTCATTAAATGTCACCATTGCCCAAGACCTTTGGAAAAATGCCTTCGGATCAAAAGAGCGCAATACCGAAAAAATCTTAGAAAATCAATCCTCTATTTTGAAGGACCAATTGGAAGAACAGGTCGCACAGAAAGTGGTGAATGCGCTTGTCGATTATTGGAATTATTCGGTCAAAGAATCTAGTTATCTCACCTTTGAACAACTTTTAAAAAATACAAAAACGATTCGTGACCTTACAATCCGCAAACAAGGATTAGGTCTTTCCGAATCCTTCGAAGTGAATCAATGGAATGCACTTCTTGCGCAAGTGGAAGGCCAGATGGCACAGGCTACTGCGGAAAGGGAGGAAGCACGACGCAAATTGATTCGCTCTCTCAATCTTTCCGAAGATACTAAGTTCTCGAAGAGCACTCCTCTCGCTGAAGATTTGCCACCTAACCTAGATTACGAAAAAGATATCAACTACGCTTTTCTAAACCGTGCTGATTTCAAAAACATCAAACGGAAAAGAGAAAACGCAGAGCTTGCGATGAAAAACGCAAAGAGTGATGCCATGCCAACTCTCAAAGCGGCAGGCACTTACGGTTACCAAGCCCAAAATTTGGAAGGCCCGAGCGTTAATTATACAAATTCAAAAAATGGTGTGTTCTCTTTCAGTTATCCTGTTGTCCAAGGTTCAGTTGATTTAAGCTATCCTATAGGCGACGAAGGGGTCAAAGCAGGTCTTCGGGATGCCGAAATCCAAAGACGCCAAGTTAACTTAGAAGAAGAAGATCTTACAAAAACTGTCGCTGATGATGTGCGAACTCGTATTGATGTACTAAAGGCCTCATACAAAATTCTAGGAAATGCCAAAAAAACAGAAGAAGAGGCAAGAAAGTATTATGCAGGTGTTGTTAGATCTTTCCAACAAGGACGATTCAATGCACTGGCAGTAAAGACTGCTTTAGATACTCTTGTGCAAGACCAACTTGCACTTGTTCGAGCAAAAGTTGATTTCAATATCAACCTCCATCGATACTACGTTTCTAAGAATGCACTTTTTGAAGAATATGGTGTAGATCGTAACAAACTTCTCCCTGAAGACTTTCAATACTAGCAAAGGATGCCTGATAGATGATCCGTTCACGCGTCATTTTGGCTCTGACTGTTGTTTTCTTTTTGATTGTTGGGATCACATACACCTTTGTAGATTTTCGAGACAAAGAAGACCAAGCCTTCAGCTACTACCGCGACGGAAAGTATGAGAAGGTATTAGATCTTTATCCAGATCCGAACCATTCAGATAGTGAACTCGTAACATCTCTATTGTCTCAGTCTGTTTCCCAACTTGAAAAAAAGGCCAACGAAACCAAAACAAAAGCAGATACTCTTGCTTATATCAAAAAGAAGGATTATTTAAAAATTGAAGATTGGAATACATCGCTCGGTGTGTATAAACACATTCACGACCCTTTTTTCCCAAATTTGAAGAAACATGGAAATGATTATAAAAAATCTCTAATTACCAAAATACTCAGTTTCCAAAAGGCAATTCCAAAGGATAAAGTAAGTTATTATTTATTACTCTTGATTTTAGAGGACCCAAGAGGGCTAGAAGAATCATATAGCAGAGCTTTGGCGAATCTACTTCGATTTCCTATGGAACCAATAGGAGAAATTGAATCTAGTTTTCTTCTAGAAATTTTAGCTTTTTTAAACGAATCGAGTGCCTCTCTTTTTTATGAAAATTATTCTGTAATCTCCGGAACCAATGTAAATCTCAGAAGTGGTCCTGGGAAAGAAAACAAAGAAGTCGGAAAAGTGAGTTCTCCCGATTTCGCCTATTGTTTTGAGAGAGACACACACGAAGAAACGGTTTCTGGCAAACAGGGTGTGTTTATCCAATGCTTTTATCCCGAGTTGGCAAAGTCCGCCTGGATCTTTTCTGGATTCTTGCAAAAATCAAACCCAAGCCCAAACCTTGTCGCTAATTTTGAAAAAAGATTCAAATCCATAGACAATGAAATTAAGATCGATTTTGTGAATTGGTTGGGAGATAAAATTCCTCCCACCTTTTATGGAACTTACATACCAAGGGAACGGGTGATCGAATCTGGTGAAGTCGGATTTCCACTTTTTGGAAACAAAACAAAAGAATACAGACGTATCTGTAAAAAGTTGGCTGGCGAAAAGAATTACTTCGAATTTTCGTTTCTACCAAGTGAAGCAAGTGAAATTATCCCTCTTTTTGAGCTCAACTTAGTTTATAGCGGAGCCAGTCATTTGGTTTATAGCATTGAAATAGACAAAGAAGCAATTTTGATCAATCGCAATCGATATATCCTAGACGAAGAACGCAAAAGGGAAAATTTGTCATTACATATTGAGTCCTTAGGGGATGGTAAGCTTGTAGGAAGTCTTTGGAGGCGTAACACAGGGTTACTCCAATCCTTGAAGTCGTTGCCCATTGATTCGGCTTCTTATTCTTCTGGAAGATACTCTTGGGAGATCTGTCTGCCACTTGCAGCTTCCCCTACTCGCAAACAAACATTACTTTTCGAAATCAAAACTGGCGTTCATTAGCCAAACGGAGGATAAATGGCAACTTACGACTATTCTTGCAAAACATGTGGCAAACAATTTGAACATGTCCAATCCATGAAAGACGATGCCCTTACGGAGTGCCTTTGTGGAAAAAAAGGTCAAGTTGAACGGATGATCACAGGAACCGCTGGAATCATATTCAAAGGCACAGGATTTTACGTAACCGACTATAAAAAAGAAGGTGCCAAAACGGAATCGACAGGTCCTGCCGCCGCGAAAACGGAAACACCGACACAAACACCGGCTAGTTCAGAATCAAAACCTACTACAACTTCAGATACTAGTAATTCCTAATGTCAAGGCTTGGGATCATCGCTGGCGGAGGAGAACTGCCTCATATCGGAATGAATGAGGCGCTTGCTTCTGGTGAAGATCCCATTTTTCTTGGCTTGAAAGAATCAGATTTTTCACCTCGAGAACATTCTAAAAGAACCATTCCAGTTCACATTACACAAATTGGCAAAATACTGAAAACAATCAAACAAGAGAAAATTTCTCGCATTTTGATGTTAGGTAAAGTCAGAAAAGACCTTTTGTTCCAAGGTTTAAAATTTGATTTAAAAGCACTTGCGATCCTTGCCAAAACCATCAACCGTAATGACTATCCGATTTTCCTAGCGATTGCAGATGAATTTGAAAGTATGGGCGTCCGTGTGATTTCTCAAAAAATCTACCTTCGCTCACTTTTACTTTCAGAAGGTCGTTACACTCCGAAAAAATTCGGCAAAGAGGAATTGCGTGATATCTCCTTTGGGATGCATTACGCCGAAAAGATGGCAGATCTGGACATCGGTCAAATGGTGGTTGTATGTGATGAAAGTGTCATCGCGGTAGAGGCAGTTGAAGGAACAGATGCAACAATCCAAAGAGGTGGTGCGTTTACCAAAAAAAAGGGATCTGCTGTGGTCTGTAAATCAGCAAAATCAAAGCAAGACGAGCGCTTTGATCTACCAACCATTGGCTTAGATACGATGAAAGTCATGTTTGAGAGTGGATGCAAAACCATTTGCATCAAAGAAGGCGAAACACTTGTCGTAAATCCAACGGAAGTCATTGGATTCGCTACCAAACATAAACTCAACTTTGCCGTTTACGGACCAAGTGGGATAGGAGGATTAAATGGTAGCCAAAAAAAAATCAAATAAAACAACATCTAACGGAAAAACTGAATTCGCAAACAAACAGGAAGTGTCTGTTTTAGTTGTAACTGGAGAACATTCTGGTGATCTGCTAGGTGGCGATTTACTGAACGAACTGAGACAATTAAGACCCGAGTTTTCCTATTATGGAGTTGGTGGCGAATCCATGATGGCTGGAGGATTTGAAACATTAGAAGAATTAGAAAAACTCGCCGTCATAGGCTTTTCAGAAGCGATCAAAAAATACCAGTTCTTAAAAAAGTTGCTCTTCCAAATTGTTGAGGAAGCAAAGCGAAGAGAGACAAAATTAGCCATTTTGATCGATTATCCTGGCTTTAATCTTCGGCTTGCAAAAGAATTAAAGGCGATCGGTATCCCGTCTATATTTTATGTTTCACCACAAATCTGGGCTTGGAAATTCAAACGTATCTACTTTATAAAAGAGCACATTGCACTTATGCTAACTTTGTTTCGTTTTGAGGAAACCATTTATAAAGAGTATGGAGTAAATGCAAAATTTGTGGGGCATCCGATCACAAAACGAATTCCTGAAAAATTAAAAAAAGAGCCAGCTCTACCTGCAGACTTACCTCAGCTAGGTGAAGGTTTTGTGGTTGGTTTGTTACCCGGATCGAGAACTGGTGAAATCACAAAACTCATTGGACCCATCCTTGGTACTGCAAAACTTCTTCATGAACACTTTAAACTAAAGAACAAACGAATCGTTTTTTTACTGCCGAATATCAACAAGGGCAAAGAGTCTCTTATCATTGGAAAAATTTCGGCACTCAAACAAGAGGTTCCCGACCTAGAGATTCATTATCTTTGGGACAGTTCGCTTCGAGTTATGAGTGCCAGTGACCTTCTCCTTATTGCATCTGGCACAGCTACTTTAGAGGGACTGTTCTTTGAAAAGCCAATGGTGATCTTATACAAGGTAAGCTATTTTACCTATTTAATTGGATCCCTTCTCATCAAATCAAAGTTTATAGGTCTTGCCAATATACTATCCGGTATGGAAGTCTGCCGTGAAATCACGCAAAATGAAGCGAAACCCAAGTATATTTTTGAAGAAGCACGGGAAATATTGGCAAATAAAAAATATAGGGACAAGATCACACGAATCTTAACGGAAACAAAGGAACGTGAGTTGGGCACACTCAATGGAGCCAAACTTGCCGCAAAAGAAGTAGCCCACTTTTACAGTGAGCTGAAAGCATCACAATCGTGATGGGTATCCATTTGAATTAAGTTGCTTTATTCACGAACGAGTCTTACAATTTGATCTTCCCAAGTACCCACCCACGAATGCTCTCGGATTTCGGAAAAGAGAAAGTATCCCACAGCATACTCTCTGTCAGTTGGACGAATCCTAAGGCCAATTGAGTCCATCTCTAGTAGAAAGGATTCCTTACCAAGAATTGCTACATTTTTTTCTGGGTCCAAAAACAAAATCGATTCTGGTAACGCAATACCCTGAACATTCCACTGACCTGCAAATGCAGGAATATCTTCTAGATTTGGCGGAACGTCTGCAAGGCGAGCCTTGTCCTTACAATTGTTAAAAAAAAGAACAAATAAAAAAAGGGAAAAAACAATAAAGTTTCGTTGGAAGATATGATCGATTTTGTTTTGTTTCACAAGTATTATCCTAAAATCATTTTACTGTACACCGACGATTCTCTTCTTCAGTGAAAGACCAATTACCACGAGAATCTCCAGCACTGCCATATAAATTATAGGTAAAGTAACCCGATTTGTTTTGAGCATAACCTTTCCAGTCTACACTTGCAGAACTTATACTGAGATTCCTAATATAATCTGAATCAAAATAATGGTCCAGATTGAATTCGATTCTAAGCGGATCCGAAATGGACTTTTCAGGTAATCCCAGTTTCACCCATAATTCTTTCCCAACTGCTTTCACATTTTCCAGTCGGAGCAAATAATTAATCCGAGCATCTTTTGATAGCGTGTAATAATCACTGCCTTGACTTACAAAAGCATAATCTAAATTAACTGACTCAGGTAAAAGGTTTATTCCACAAACTTCCGTCCAAGGTCGATTCCAGGGATAGTTGACCAGAAATAAACTGAAACTAAAGTTTGGAGTTTTTGTTGCGAAGTAGGAAGACATGGAAATTTTTGAACCCGATGTTGGCAAAGTGAATGTTGTATTCATTCGCCCATCCTTTACAACTAAAGATCCTTTCAGCTCGCCACTCGAGGCACTTCCTTCATAGGGGAAAAAATCAGAAGCATGTATCGCCAAATCAAAGTTCATCGACTCTAAAAAATATTTGTATACCTTTTTTTGATAAAAATACTCTTCTGGAATGAGTTTTTCTTGTCGTTCTTTGATTTCTTCAATCGTGTCCTTTTTCCACGTATCATAGATAGGAGACCAATGTTTTGAAAGTAGAGCTTTTATTTCAAGAGTGGCTTTAGTTTTCGATGAAAGTGGATAATAAAAGGTACCATCCGTTTTTTTGGACCTAGACCAATCCAAACCAGAGAGAGCTTCTAGATTGACGGGTTTATCAAAAAGCTCGCCTTTTAAATTGAACTTTAACTGGTTTCCCTCTTCTATATTGAATTCGAGGGTTCCATTTTGGAATGCAATCAAATCGCTATTCCATTCCAATTCCTCACCACTGATGGCGGCTTTGGTTTTAAACCATTTGTTTTTTTCGCCTGTCTCCCTTACATCTAAGCTACCGCGTAATTTTCCTCTCAAAGGGACACTTTGTCCGCTAACTAAATCAATATAACCTTTTGAGATTTCGGAGAGATCATCAATATTAAAATCGATCTTTCGATGAAGTAAACTCTCTTTGGCTGTAGTGATCTCATCTTCTATTTTCAATTGGAAATCTAAGGATGAAAACTCCCGCATTTCCTTTCCATTATGAAATAAAAACTTTTCTTGGAAACGAAGATCATTCATCACAAAACCTGGAATTTGTGAAACGATAAAACTTGATGATTCAAATTCCACATTCCCTTTAATGATTTCACCAGCACTAGAGTTTTCCCAGACCCCTTCTCCAGAAATGACTGCAGATTGCATCGTTGTGCCAAAAAGATAACTGACTAGGAGTGGAGACTCTTCAGATGGATAATTTTTCCAGGTTAAGTTAAATTTAAAATCGCCTATCTCTGTCTCAGAAAGATAACCTTCACCCTTAATTCTCGTTGCATTGGGTAGCCAATAGATTCCATTCTCATATTCTACCAAAATTTTCCCATTCTTTCTAAAGAAATGAACGTCCCAACCTTCCTTCCAATCTAAAACGCTCATATCGTCTTTGTTTAAACTAACACGTAAATCATGAAAGTGGACTTCACTTACTTTTGTGGATTTGAAATATTCTAATAATTTTGTTTCGATGGATTGATCATTATTTAAAGTCAATTGGGGACTATAAAAATCAACACGATCAACATGCGGAACCTTTGCCAAAACAGATGATAGACGAAAGGTGACTCGTTTGACTTTTAGTAGATGGGCATTAAAAGAGAAGTCTTCTTCCTGGGATATCACCAAATCTTCTAAAATCAATCCTTCTCGTAAAGAAAAATCAACAACTCCAAGATCGACTGCTTTATCGATTTTTTCATTAATTGTAGAAATGACGATAGATCTTAACGCAACAAGTGGAACCCTTCTCGTTTTGATGTAATACTCAAATCCAAAATAGGAAATAAGAACTATTGTAAAATACAGTAGTAATGCAAGTGAAGAGTAAAGATAAGGTCTGTATGTAAAAAAGAGGGCTTTAGCTTGTTTGGTGTTTACCCTTGCCACGATTTGAGGGACAAGGGTATTTGGAAACTTCAAGTGAGTATTATATCTTACCGTCCGGTTGCAATACTTCCAGACATTCTTTCTGGATGGATTTGAGAGTTTCATTTTCTGGAAAATCCTCTAATCCCATATTTGTCACTTGGAGGCTTTTTTGGTAAAAGCTAGTATTCTTATATTCGAAACCCATTTTCAAATATGTAGTTGCTGCAGTCTCAAAATAAAACTCATCTTTCTTCTGATTGCCTTTATGGTAGGTTTTTGTCAAAGCCGCAAGAGCTGGGTAGTATTCCCTTTCTGCAACTAAAGACTGAACGACTAACTTTTTACGCTCAGGATTGTAAGTTTTATCCAATTTTTCTGATTGGTTAAGATACTGTATTGCCTTTGCATATTGGTTTTTGCCGATGTAGGCTTTGCCAATAAAAAGGTGCAATTCAGAAGGGTTGACAGTCGCATTTTTTAATGCAGTGGCTGTAGTCAGTGTGGAAATCGAATCGTCATACTTTCCAAGTTCCAATAAAAGCTTCCCCTTTGTGAGAAGGAGTTTGGATTTTGTGTCTTCGGAAGTTGTAGATTTTAGATCACGGTCAATTAACTCGATTTGAGATAGGTGGGACTTTGTATCAATCTTACCACCAGTGGTTCGAACGGAATCCTCCGTCGACGCACAGTTTCCCAAAGAGACCGCCAACACCAGTAATAGGGTTAGTGGGTACATTCGTTTCATTAGCATACCTTCAGTTTCTCTAATTCCTCAAGGAAATTTAGAGTTTCAGCTTCCTTGTCCTTTGTTTCCAGAGGGAAAAAAAGAACTGCGTCCCGAGAAAGCTCATCTAAAAATCGAGAGGGCGCACTCCCGATCTGTTCCCCAAATTTGCGTCTTGTACGAGCCCCAGTCAAGTACAATTTCGACCTGGGACGGGTCATTCCGACGTAGAGAAGTCGCCTTTCTTCATCAACAACCTCTCCAATATCTATAACACGTGAGCTCGGCAAAATTCCCTCTTCCAATCCAACTAAAAATACCAAATCATACTCGAGTCCTTTGGACTGGTGCATGGTCAAAAGCTGAACTCTCCGATCTGTCTCTTCTTCTTTCGGCTCATCTTCCATTAAAAGTGCCAATCTTTGCAAAAAATCGAATAATTTTGGCTTTTCTGTTCGTTCTTCTTCATCCTCAAAGTAAGAGAGCATGTTTACGAGCTCACTCAGGTTGTAAATACGCGCTTTTGTGACCTTTTCTTCGGTTTCTTCGATGGAAATCTCTCGTTCAAAGCCGATCTGGGTGATCATTTCCTTCAAAACCGGTGCAAGTTTGGGTGAAAGACTGAACTTCTTTTTGAATGTCTCTATCAGCTCGACAAAATGATAGATTTCTTGGCGAACTTTGGTTTTTACCTCGGTCAGGTAGTCGACGCTCTCAATGATTTTCAAAAAGACTTCAAACATAGAAATTCCCTTTGAATAGGCTTCTTCCTGAAGTTTTTGGATCGTCCCTGGACCAATTCCTCTTTTTGGGTAATTGAGTATGCGAAGCAAAGAATAATCATCTTTAGGATTCGCCACATAACGAAGATAGGAAATGCAGTCCCGAATTTCCTTTCTGTCAAAAAAATTATAACCCCCCACTACTTTGTATGGGATGTTTCGATTTCTTAGCTCTTCTTCGAATGGTCTGGATTGAAAATTGGTTCTAAAAAGAATCGCTATTTCATTCCCTTTGAATTGATTTTTCAACAATACATTTTGTATCTTACTTGCTACAAAAATAGCCTCTTCCTTTTCATCTTCAGTTTCGTAGTATTCGACTAACTCGGATGAATGGATGCGACTATATAACTCTTTTTCTTTTCTTCCTATATTGTTTTTGATGAGAGAATTTGCAGCGGCAATGATCGGCGAAGTAGATCTATAGTTTTCTAGAAGACGGACTACTTTGGCGTGAGGAAATTCTTTTTCAAAATTTAAAATCAATTCCACATTGGAGCCACGAAAGGCGTAGATACTCTGGTCATCATCACCTACTACGCATAAGTTGTCACTCTTACCTCGAAATAGTGACAAAAACTCATATTGCAATTGGTTCGTATCTTGGAATTCATCTACAAGAAAATACTGATATTTTTTATGATAGGATTCTGCAACATCAGGAAACTCCTGTAGCAATCGTTTTGGTAACAAAATGAGATCATCAAAATCGACGGCATTTTTTTCCTTAAGGCCCTCTTCATACATTGGAAACAATTCTATTGCAATCAGATTGAATTCATCCACCGCATCTAAATTCACATTTTTCGAATGTCCTAATGTATTTTTTGCGTAAGAAATACGTCTGAGAATTTCTTTCGGTGGTACTTTTTTTGGATCCAATTTTTTGATTTTTAAAAGTTCCGATACAAACGATTCTTGGTCTCCCGAATTGAACAAAAGGAATGTTTCGTGGTAACCTAGTTTTGTGATATGTTCTTTGAGAATCTTGAGACCGAGGGAATGGAACGTGGAAAGTATGATACCTTTCAGTTTTTCCCTTGGTATCATTTTGCGAAGACGGTTTGACATCTCCTTAGCTGATTTATTTGTAAAAGAGAGTGCCACAATGTGCCCAGCAGTAATGTGGCGATTTTGAATCATATGCGCAATGCGGTTCGTGATGACACGGGTTTTTCCAGAACCCGCCCCCGCAAAAACGAGAAGCGGCCCTTCCACTGTATTTACAGCTTCCATTTGGGCTGGATTTAATTTCATAAACTAAGAATGCGCCTCGGTAAGGGACATAATTCGACTAGATCCAGCTTGGTCGAGTGAAAAATGGGAGGAAAAGGAACAAAAGTCGGGCTAGTACTCCAATGCCCTTTCCTTGAGCTCGGGCCAAATTGTGATGGAAATTGCAAATTTTTTTATATCGGATTTCATTCGAGAAATCGCTTCTCCAACAGTTGGAAACCTATCAAATTCCGAAGGTAAGTGATTCTGTTCCCTTTGGAAAAATTCACCCATCAACTGGATTTCAGATCGAACGAGATCAATATAATGCTCGTGGTCAGCTGAGTGACCCACTCCGTTTGATGACAAAATACCTTTAGATAAAATTCCATTTAAGCGATTTGAACGCCTGTTGAAGTATTCCTGGATTTGAGATTGGAAGTAATTTAGAAATTGAAGGTCACTCAATTCAGTTATGGAAATTAAAAATTGGGAAAATACTTTGATTCTTTCAAACGAATTAGTGATACTTACTTGTTCCTTTGTTAAAAAATCGGCGGCCGCAAAGATCAAAAAATCATTCATTCGCAAACGTAATTTTTTTAAATCTTCAATGCGATCCATTCGTTCCTCTATGGGAGAATGGAGCACACTATAAGGTATCTGAATGATACGAGATATCGGATTGGCTATCTTTAGACAGAAAGAAAAAAAACCATCATGGTTTCTACCGTATGGGAAAAATGGAGGGATAGGATGTTTGTGATTGATGGCATAACACGTAGTCATAAACGAAAAATCTTTCATTTCAGTTCTTTGACTCACATAACGGTGTGTTAGCCTATTCGTGATAGCCGCATAGAATAATTCTGGTTCAAGGAGGATATTCTCGACTTCTTCATAAGTATGATTAAATATTCCACGCGCATCGGGAGAACCAGTGTCACCTAAAATGCCAATGCTTGCGATTGCATTATCTGGATCATCTAAAACCTCATTCAACTCACTCAATAGGCTTGAGGTATTTCCGTTATGCTTTGCATAATAATCTTGAAGTTCCAATTGATTCAAAAAATACTTTCGCTTTTTTATATTGTTTGTTATCTGATCATTTGTTACTTTGATTCCATCCAAAACTATATCATCGTCCAAGGTCAGAACCTTTTTACCAAACATCTTTAAATTCATAAAGTTGGCATTTGCACCCGTAGTCCAGTCTATGACCGGATCATCTAAACCAAATAAAAAGTGTACCGCCTCAGTGATTGTATTTGATTTTCCAAATCTAGAATGCGTATTTAGCCAATCGCAAAATTGTTTTCTATCCTGCCGGTTAAAGCATATTAAATGGTCATTGCGATTTAGATTAGAATTGCCATCTTCAAATGCGTAGAATCGTAGGTTATCTTTCGATTTAAGATTTTGAATTTGTGAGCGAGCAAAGTTGATTGACCGGTCTAGAGCTTCAGACCGGTCTTTTGTCACCCAACAGAAGGCATCAATCATCAGAACTCAAGAGATTCCAAATACCTCAAATTCTGCCGTATAATTTGGATTAGTTGGATCAGTTGTGGAAACAGTCACTTTGGCAGTAGTTGCAAAATAACCTCCGCGTTTATAACCAGTTTGACAAGACCCATTATGAGTCAGTTTCACTTTGAAAGTACTACTTGCACCTGAAGCAATGGGTAACGTTGGTTGCGACGATATTTCAAAAGTAGAACTGCCAGCTTGTCCAGTACTCAAGGTCCGAGGATTAGGCGAGTCGGAAGTTTTTGAGACGGAAATAGTCGCGTCACTTGTCACAGCACCATTACCAGAATTTGCTATTTTGAATGTATACTCTCTAGTGCTACCCACAGGGCATGCATTGCCTCCAGAGTTTCCATTCAAACTAAAATCTGCATTGTATAATGATCGAGAGTCTGCTTGAGCAGTACCCGCTGTCGGAGGTAGAAACGCGCCCGTGTTGAGTGAGACTTCAGTTCCATTCCTCTGCACATAAGACAAAGCAATGGTCGGGGTTCCCGATGTAGTGGATGAGTTTGTGGAGTTGGCGACTGTGAGTAAAAGTGCACTGCAAGAAAGTTGTGCGCCCGCTTTTTTCTTTCCATCTTTACCGGCGATTCCAATGCAAGGAAGTCCTGCCGCCTGATCATTGTTTGAGCAATACGTTATTAGGAATGCCAATACCGTCAACATCGCCAACAGTTTAATTCTTCTTATCATGTTATTTCCTGTCTTCTGATACCAAAATTTAATTAAAAAATTCTTCATGCCAGGGAAAAATTAGGTATAAAAACGGAAATAAAAGAATCGATTAGGGCTATTTTTTTAGTTAGTACTTTTCCATGGGGAACATACGTATAAACGAAAAATCACTTCCCATCTCAATCTGTAATTTTCATACTGAAAGCAGAATGGAAAATCGAGAACGTAAAAACTGGAAAGACCACTTCCCCACACCTATCTACACCCTAGCAAGTTTTGAAATCAAACTACCAAGAATTGATAAAATAAAAACCTATTATGTGTTAAAGTCAAATGATTGGGTCAATGTAATTCCGATCACAAAAGAAGGAAAAATACTTCTGATCAGGCAATACCGTCATGGAATCGGTGAGATAAGTCTCGAATTACCCGGAGGTATCGTAGACGAAAAGGAGCAGAATTTTGATTCTGCCCTTTCCTCCGCCAAACGTGAGCTTCGCGAAGAGACAGGGTATACTGCGAACGACAATGACTACGAATTAATTTCCAAGTTTTCAGGCAACCCAGCGATGTTTACAAATTGGTCTTATTCTTTTGTCGCACACAATGTAGATAAAACAGAAAATGTAGAGTTTGACGAAGGGGAAGATATAGAGATTTTACTTGCAACCACTGATGAGGTCAAAGGTTATCTATTAGATGGAAGTATCCATCATCCTCATATGGCAGCGGCTCTTGGATTATTTTTTTTGAAATATAAGAAGTAAATCTTTTGTTCAATTCACCAATATTTAAACACCGAGATTTCCGATTTTTTATCGTAGCTAGATTCTTTATGGTTCTAGCAATCAATATACAAGCTACAATTGTAGGTTGGCAAGTCTACGAACTAACTGGCGATTTACTAGATCTGGGCCTTGTGGGTCTCTTTGAGGCCATTCCCTCCATCGTGGTTGCATTGTATGCAGGGCATTTGGCAGATCTTAAGGAAAGACGAGGGATTATTCTTATTTGTCTTTTTATTCTATTTTTATGTTCGTTGTCCCTATTTTTATTTTCAGGTAGGCTATCTTGGATTCTTCAATCTTTCGGCGCAATGCCTATATTTGGAGTCATTTTCGTCTCAGGAATTGCAAGGGGTTTCATATCTCCTGCCATTTTTAGTTTCGTTACACAATTAGTCCCAAGAGAACATTACCCACATTCGGCGGCCTGGATGGGAACATCCTTCCAAGCAGGTGCTGTCATTGGACCGGCAATTGGCGGTATATTATATGGATGGTTTGGAATCCAATCTGCATATCTTCTCGATTGTTTTTGTATTGGTCTACCCATGATTCTATTTTTGTTTATATCACCAAGACCTTTGCTTGAAAAAAAAGTAAGGGAGCCACTATTTACCAGTCTTAAAGCAGGTCTTGGTTTTGTATGGCACAATGAAATTATGTTAGGTGCCATGGCTTTGGATATGTTTGCTGTTTTATTTGGTGGGGCCATTGCCCTTCTTCCAGTTTTTGCGAAAGATATTCTATTTGTTGGATCTGAAGGTCTTGGTGTATTAAGGGCAGCTCCATCATTTGGAGCACTTGTTATGGCTTATTTCTTAACACACAAACCTCCGTTACAAAATTCAGGCAAAATTCTGCTTCTTAGTGTTTTAGGATTTGGATGTTGTATGTTAGTCTTTGGGTTATCCACTTTTTTTTGGCTTTCTGTGTTTGCTTTGTTTTTGTCTGGAGTTTTTGATAGCGTATCGGTGGTTGTAAGATCTACCATTATGCAAACCATGACCCCGGAATCAATGCGTGGTAGAGTCAGTTCTATCAATAAGATATTTATTGGAAGCTCGAATGAAATCGGGGCTTTTGAATCAGGTTTGACAGCCAAACTTCTAGGTCCGGTTGGTTCCGTAATAGCGGGAGGTGCAATGACTCTGATCATTGTAATGTTTGCAAGTCGATTTGCTCCCAAACTTTGTAATTTAGAATTGAAAGACCATTTATAAAAAACGCTGGAATGCCTATTTCAAATCGGAGAATGTGACAAGATCATTATGAGCGATATCATTTTTAATTCCAAACTACCTAAAGATCACCAAGCCGAACTAGACAAACTGATCAAATCTCTGTTGAACGATGTCAATACAAAGATCACACATTTGGGTATCAATAATTTCGTGCGGCTAAATGACGACATTGCGAAAATCCTTGTACCGATCCTGGAAGAGAAAATGGATTAAAAACTAAAACAAGGTGTTTCACCAAATCCCTGTAACACCTGTTTTTGTTTAAGATACAATATAAACTTTGATAGTTTTACATCCTTCTTTTTTGAACAACCGAATCGCACGCCACTTTCTGTTTCAAAGGCCAACCACTGTTCTTTGCCCAATTTCTCATAAAGTGAAATAGAAAAATCCTGATTTTCGTCTGCCATGAAAGTTGCCGGTTTACTCTTACCATCCCATGTATAAACCTTTGAAACACTGATTTTCGATGGAAATAAAAATCGAATACGATCCCATAGCATCAAAATTTTGAATTCTCTCATCGGTCGTAATTCTTTTCCGAGATAGTCATATTCGGAAGGAAGGGAAAGATCTATGTAGTTCCTTCTTAGTTCTGAGGCTTCTATACGTTCATATTCTGGACGGTCTTCCAACAGATTGAAACTGTTTTCCCATTCCTGCGACAATCCACTACTATTCCGATCAAAGGAAACGCCCCTAGATGAAAATCGTCCAATAAGTAAATGATTGCCATTCCAATTTGGAAGATGATAGATTTGAATTCGATTAGTTACTTCTTGTTCCGAAGGCATAACTCTTTTAGCTAATTGTTTGACCCTTTTCCATTCGCCGCCTACTTCCGTCACGGCCTTCACTTCATCAAACTCGGTATAGTATTCTCTATTTTCATCTCTTGCCGAAACGGTAAAGTTATAAGAACCAGTAAGGACTAGATTTTCATCTATAATCATTGTTTTATGGTGTAATAAACCTCCAACAAAATTTCCATTTTTCAAAATCGAATCTTCGTTGCCATCCTCATAGATCTGACATGGATATCGTAACTCATTGGCCAGGGAAAATGCCTCAGGATTAATGGGTTTACTGTAAATTCCCTCAACGATCACTCCACGATCACATGCCTGAATGAGGGCATGACTTAAAATGGGATCATAGTGAGTATAAATCATATATCGAATCCGGTTTTTTGCGTTTTTTACTGCCTCTAACATTTTATCTTGAATCAGTCTTCCTGATTCCGGCGCGAAGTACAAAATCTTATGACCATACTTCCATAAACCTAATTCATTTTTTTCACGCAAAATATCCATTAAAATCTTATATTCAGATTCTTTAATGTTTTGTTTCCAATATAAATTATTATCTCTTACAAGACCCGTTGATGTAAAATTACCCGTTCCCAGGAAAAGATTCCGTCTATCCGTAATGATAATTTTTGTATGATGGATTCCAGATCCATTCCAAATTTTAATTGGAATTCCAAAGCTGGCTAATTCCTTATAATCTTCATCCTTATCACCTTGAATCTCTAAGCGAACACCTCTTTGTTTCGCCTCACGAAGGGAAATCAGTATATCTAAATCATCAAGGCCATATATGTATCCGACAATTTCAAACTTTGCATCTTGAATCATGGAAACAATAGTTCTAACCACTTGGGTTTTGTTTTCAACTGGGCTATCTCTTCCAGGATATGAAAAAAGAAAAATTGGGTTCTCGACCCCCAATAGACTGAGAACATCAAGATTTAACTCTTCTTTTGTTTTTTCCTTCTGGCAATGGATCAAAATCAAAAAACAGAATGGGATCTGAACAAACTTTCTTAAAATCATCAATACTTTCAAAATAAAACACTCCCATAACAGCTAATCATTGTTCCTTGTAAACCAATTACATGCGATGATGAAAGGTGACTCAGATGCAATCCCAATTGTTTATGATCCAACTGATAAGATAAATCTAATGCAACTTCACCAATGTAAAAGTTTTCATAATTTTCTTTTTTAACACTGATTTTACCATCGCTTGCACCGCTCGCCTTATATGGCAAAATTAATGCACCCAACAGCTTCAGTTGGATTTCAAATACTCTAATTCCAAAAAATATTTCACCGTAAGAGGATGCAGACCTCCCTCGTAATATTGTATTCTGTCTTTCCAATCCTTGTTCTGTTACATGAGCAGATGGATGTATCTGTAAATATTGTGATAAAAAAAAGGTAGAACCAATGTGTGTTCCGGAATTAACAAAACCTAATTTTTGAATTTGATTGGAAGCATTTCTCTCATCAGAATCATTTAAAAAAATACTCGTTCCAAAAGACAAAAAACCATCGTTATAACCGCCTCCAATAGATATAGCCTCACCTTCAATGACAAAGGAACCTTTTGTAGTCGTAGACTGATTTAGAGTTTTATCTACACCTTTTGCCCATAACAATTCCGCTATGGAATAAAAGTTTCTATAGATAAACTTGTGAGTGAGATTCCCACTCAATAATGCATCTCCATCTGCACCGTATTTTAATACTTGCGATTCAACCTCCTTTGTATGTTTTCCAAAACTTCCTAATTCCAGATACGAAATCCCAAGTCTCAAAGTATGTTGGTCTTCATAGGAAATTCCAAATGAGTGTCTTCGCCTTTGCCCTTCGCTTCGAAAGGGATCATCAATTTCTCGATAGGTCGGGATCATTTCTTTTTCAAGTAAGCGAAAACCAGTGTAATGATCCCATAAAAACATTTGAACTTTCCATTTGTGAAGAAAGTCCCTTTCGATAAATACACCATCACCACCATCAAAAGAACCAGTAAAAGGTGATTCACGAAAGCTAAACTTCCGTCTTCCCACACCAACCCAAAAGCCAAGAAAGTCGGTTGCGATAAAACAATCTTTTCCAAAATATAACATATCTTTGGTGTAATGGTGTTTATTTCGTTTCAATGCATCTAGGTCTAAATTCATTCGCAAACTTGTTGTTTCTTTATTAAAAATTGCTCCCAGTCCAAAGTAAGAATTTGTATTCCGATTCATAAAAGAAACATCCTGATTTGGATTTGTTTCAAAACCAGATTGTAAATTCCAACCAGGCGGATTTTTGATTTCACTCGATTTTTCCTCAACCATCAATTGTGTTTCAAAAAAACGGGCAGAGCTTTTAAATCTGAGGCCTATATCCTCACAAAATAAAGATGAATTTATGTAAATACATAATAATATACTTAATTTTAAATCTATAACTTTACAAAGAAAAGTTATGTTCTTCATTCAGAAAACACATAAAAATCGGAGCTTTGATTTCCAAGTCTTTCCTTTTTTAATAGCGAGTATTCACCATTTTGCAAAGGAATCGTAAATGAAGATGGTGTTCCAAACTTACCATAACTAGAGATCAATGTTTCAATCGATCCAACTTGTTTGTATAAATTTAACCTCTCAGAATTTGAAACTCCATTGCCTATCGTTTGAGTGGAAGCAATCGTCAAAAGCAGATCGGTAGACTTTGCGAAGGGAGGTAGATACCATTCAGCGCCATCAGGATCAACTAAAAAGGCACAATCGCCAGAAGCTAATAATGATGAAGTCCAATTTAAAACCTGACTTCCTTTAAAACTGGGAATTTTATTTGGATAGCGAGTGGAATAGGATACGATTTGATCCTTGCTAGTTTCATCTTCGATTTTATAGTTTTGTAAGTCTACAGTAGATTGTGTTGTATTACAGAAATAGATCCACTCATTCTGCGGGTTTGGAGGACTTGGATAGACACCCTCGATTCTAACTTCACCTAATTTAAATATAAGTGACGATTTTTTTATATCTCCTGCATTGTACCAATCTAGATAAATCAAACCATTGGTTATAAAATTGGAAAGATAGTCTTCTATTCCGGATAAAAAATTGACAAGATAATCGCCGCCATCTGCCAACACAGCCGCAGGATAATCTACTTGAATGGACTGATTACTAAATCTGAATTTGTCGCTAAGTGAAGGCTCGAATAAAAATTTGATCTGTTGGATTCGGGGAACACCTCCGCTCGATTGTAAGACAGTTTCAATCCAACGATTCGAACGAATGTTCGCCTTTCCTGGGGACGCATTAGAATGCGGTGCACAGAGAAAAGTAGAGTCATTGGATAAGCTAAATTCAAAAGGAAGACGTTCGGGGTGAACGCTCAATCTTGCCGACGAATTTTGACTTAATTCTTGTAATTTGTTTTTACGATATGAAAATTGATTTTCTGATGGATTGGGTAAAGTCCTTCCTCCGCTATCAAATACAAAAAAGTCTAAATCCTCATTCGGTAAACTTCCTTCGGGAAGTTCGATGCCCATTTTTGGAATACAATTTCCTAATTCGGTATAAACCAAAGGAAATTCATTCTGCCTACTTTTATAAAAAATAAAATGTCGATTGATAACTCCGGAAATTAAAAAAGAAACAAAACCCTCCCTGTTTTGTAGATCTTCCCATTCGATAAACCTTTCCGCATAACTAAAGTTTTCATTTTTCGTTCCTGTTAACAAAATTTCAGATATCTTTAAGGGTAAAAAAGGTATGTTACCTGTTTCTGAAATTACGCCTGGGCTTATATGCAGTTGACCTAATGGATTCAAAATACTGGATTCAACGTCAGGATGAGGCAAAACCCTTGAAGATTGTAATAACATAGAACGATTGGTTTGACCCGTTTCATTTGTCAGAACAAATTGATTTTCAGCAGAATTATAACTCTTGCTATTTTGTGACCCTCGCTCTAAAATTAGAATCTTCGGTAATTGATATTTAAATTCTTTCGTAGATAGAGGTTTCGTCACGGAACGGATTTGCCATCCATCCCAAGATTTCGTTGAAATCAAAAAAATTTCGTTTGACTCTATCAAAAATTCTTTTGCGGAAAGAGGAAACCTCTCCTCATTATAAACTAGATCAATTCCACTTAAATCACATTTTGATCCCTTATTTTGTATCTCCAAAAAAATCGGGACAACATTTGGATTGGTCCTGCCTGTAAAAAATTCCGTGATCTCAAAAGATTCTACATCGCATACTCGAGATTTGTTTTGATCGAAGGAGACAAGAAGGCCATCAAATACGCCGGGACTCATACATACATCGGTTATATGAGAATGAAATCTTAATTGATCACGACAGCTTCCCCTTGGGCGACCATTACTAAAAAATTCACTCCCTTGCTTAAATAGAAATTCCTCCTCCAAAAACTTGCCACTATCCCATACCCAATTTCCTTTTTTTCCAATATTGTTTAACATTTCATTGGAAATTGAAACGCCAGAAAGTTGTTCTGCATCTGTCCAAATGATACTAGACTTAGGAAGAATGTATTTATGCCTTTCTTTCAATTTTTGTAATTCAATCTTCGAAAGAGTCGTAACTTTGCCACTTGTTTGTTCGATAAATTGAATCGTATCAAAATTAGGACAAAGGGTCTCATCGGAATCATTTTCCCATTCAACAAATTTCTGAAATGGCGATTCCGAGTGTCGAAACCTCTCCCCGACTGACGGAAATGTAACTTTGCAGTTTGTGCTCAGCTTATGATTTTCAACATTTATTTTCTCCAAAAAGTCAACGGATCTACATGTGAATTGGAATCGTAATACTTTTCTAGAGTTTAGCGTATTACCAATGTGTTGTGAAGGAAAGATTGCTTCACAATCTGAGTCCGACCACTGGAAAAATTCAGCATTGGGCACATCAAATCGATGGAAGGCGATCGTTCCATCCAGAGTACGATGATCGGAATAGGAATTCTTTGGAATTAAGTGTAACGTTTCTTTTTTCCAATTACCGTAAGAAATAACTTCCGCTTTCCAAAATTTTCCAGAAGCTGGATAAGAAGCATTCGCCTCTAATCCTCGATTCAAATCCAGTAAAGCAGCCCCAAGAATGGAAATCGTTTCCTGATTACTTTTTACACAAATATTAAACTTAGCACCCGTCTCAAGTACATACAAATCATGTGGTATGGAATAGAGGCAAAAGCCATCGCCTACTTTCTGTAAAACACTGCTATCTACGATACTTTCTGCAGATGGCGTGCGATATTCGAATTGGAACACGGGAGGAGATTCCTCATTATTTTGTGTTAGATTCCAAAGTGCCAGGTTGGGAGAATGCACTTTACAACTTAAGATAAGCGTGAATGGGAATAAAAATAGATATCGCATCTCTTGCCTCAATAGAGAAAGAGAAACAACTCATAAGAATGGTTCGAAATTAATATTAAATGTTCGGGTTTTTATCTATCGGAATGTTTTTTTTATGTAAGGCTTCATATATTTTTTCAGCAAGTTTTTCTCCAATACCTGGAACCTCAAGTAACTCTTTGAGTGTGGCATCTTCTACTTTTTTTTTGGATTGAAAATAACGAAGCAAAGACTTTCTTCTCATGCTTCCAATATCCGGAATTAAATCTAGAACAGATTGTAATGTTTTTTTCTTTCTTAGATTTCTGTGATAGGTCACTCCGAACCGATGCGCCTCATCTCGTACAGACCGAATCAATCTCATCATTGGAGAATGAATATCAAATGTATACGGCGAATTTTCGCCTGGAAAAAAGATCTCTTCTCTTTTTTTTGCAAGGCCAATCATAGGCAAGTGACCTAAATCGAGAGCGACAGCGGCTTCTGCGGCTCTGGTCAATTGGGTTGGGCCTCCATCAATCACAATTAAATCGGGAAGATTTTCTTCTTCGTTCACTAAATGGGCTAACCTTCGTGCAATGACTTCATGCATCATTCCAGGATCATTGATGCCTTCGTACCCTCTCATCTTATAATGTCTATAACCGGGTTTATACGGTTTTCCTTCGACAAACATGACACCACTTGCCACAGGAGAACTGCCTTGGAAATGAGAAATATCATAACATTCAATAACTCTAGGTAGCGATTTGAGATTGAGCTTGGATTGAATTTCTTTCATCGCCACAGTTTGGTCTTTTAATTTTGTGGCGAGTATACGTTCGGTGAGAGATAACTCTGCATTTTTTTCAGCCAACCTTAGAATTGATCTTTTTTGTCCAGCTTCTGGGAATTTTAATTTTGGCGTAGTATTTGATACTTCTGCGATAGCTGAGATAATGGCTTCGTAGTTTCCTTTAGCAGATATCGGTAAAATGATATTTTTGGGAATCAAACTTGCTCTAAGATAATAATCACGAAGAAATGCTTGAATGATTTCATCATCTCCGCTCAATTCAAGACCCGTAATCGGAAAGGATTTTTTGCCTTCCAATCGTCCACCGCGAATTTCAAGAAGAATCACCTGACCTTCATTGTCTCTTCTGGCAAATGCTATCACATCCTCGTCGCCACCATCTAGACTGACAACCGTTTGTTTTTCTCTAATTTGAGTTATCTGATCAATCCTTTTTTTGATATAACCTGCCCTTTCGTATTCTAACTTTTCAGATGCCTCCAACATCGAACTTTTTAATCTACCAATTAAGCTTTCCTTCTTGCCTTCTAAAAAACTTATAATTTCCTCGATCAATTCTTGATAAACGCTCATAGATACATTCCCCTGACAGGGGCCAAGGCATCGATGCATATGAAAATTGAGACAGGGTCTCGCCGGACGAGGAAGGGGCAACTTCTGTTTTGTTTTTCGCACAGGAAAAATTCTGTGTATTAACTCTAATGTTTCGCGTGCCGCCCTAACGTCCGTAAAAGGGCCAAAAAACTTATCACCATTGTCTTTCACTTTACGAGTTAAAAAGACCATAGGATACGTTTCGCTTAGTGAAACACATATAAAAGGATAACGTTTATCATCTTTTAAGCGAACATTGTATTTTGGATTGTATTTTTTTATGAGTGTTGCTTCGAGAATGAGAGCCTCAGCCTCCGTTCTAGTTACAATCCAATCAAGGTCAAAAAGTTCTACGTATAAAGCACGTGTTTTACGATCTGGATGGCGTGGATTTAGATATGATCGAATTCGGGATTGTAATTTGATTGCTTTTCCTACGTAGATCACATCCCCTTCGGTATTCTTCCAAAGGTAACAACCAGGTTCAGATCCTAGATTGCGGATCTTTTCTTGGATTGATTTTAGAACATAAGAATCTTTCATCAAACTTGCCGTATTTGAACTCGAATTTATAATGAATCTAAAAATCTGAATGCATAGATATAAAAATTATAATTTGATTTTATAGACTGTCCGAATAGTCTGAGACAATGAAAGTTCGTCAGTTTGCAATCTTTTTCATCTCCCGTTTTGAATCGATGCATTTGTTTGTAGCCCTCCCCTTGATTGCAGTTTATACCTACCTTTTTACAGACTGGAAGGAAAACGAATTATTTTTGACGTTGATCGGATCTCTCTTCGGTTTATTCCTGAGTCTCGTATTTTCACTGATTTTTTCATTTTTTCGTTTTAGCGCCTTTTTCGAGTATGAAAGAGAGTCCAAGTCAGAAGATTTACCATCTACACTTTCACGCACTAATTTCTGGATCACTAATTTTACACTGATGGCAGGTATAGATGTATTTCTGCGTTATGTGATCTTTTTCCTTGGATTATTTCTTTTTCAATTATTTTACCTTGGCCAGATAAATTTAATCTTGCTAAGTGAAATGGCAACATTTCTCATTTTGATCGTCTCATTTTCAATCGTCATTTTACTACTTCTTTCTGATTCTTTGTTTAGACGTTTTCCGCCATATGAATTATTTCCAAAACTAGTTCATGTAAAATCAAAACAACAGGAATCACTTTCGCGGAAACTTGCCATACAAACGGTCTTTTCTTTCTTGTTTGCGACAATGCTTATTTTTATCGTCAATCATAGATTAACTTTTATCTCCGAAACGAAAACGATAAATGATTCTCTAAAAAAAAGTATGTTCGGATCTGAATCTATACTTCGACTCACGCTAGTTGAATTTCGTGATAAATTAACAGTTTCTATCTTTAGTTCAAAAGAATTAAGCCAACCAATTTCCAAACGCAATGTCAATCAGATACAATCTGTGCTCAATCAGATTCATCTTTCCAATACAAACCACGCGACCGAGGCATTGTTTTATTTCAATCCCGAGGAAGGCATTTTTATCTGTACAAATGATTACAAAATTTCGGATCCAAAATCTGCTTTTTCTATTCGAGATGTAAATCTTTCGAAATCGGGACCACTTCGACATCTTACCATCAAATCAACTGTTTCGGGTGAATTCATTTCTCCTTATACTTTGCCGGTCTATGAGAATAATGTTTTTCAAGGTTATGTTGGAGGTTTTTTAAACATAGGAAAGTTGGGATCTTTTATCCTATCAAATATTCGGACAGGTCTCCGAGGACAGACAGGTCTTATTGATGAGGATGGAACCCTCGTCTATCATCCCGATAAAAAAATGATAGGGACGAACGCCTTTAATTCTCCACAAATGAAGGAAATGTTTGCATCAAGTGATGCATTCGGAATATATAACTTTCAGATTGGAGCAGATCCCTGGGAATACTCATTTATTCACAATCCTGAATTTCAGTATTTTATTTTTTCTACTTACAATACGAGCGAGCAGTATGAAAAATCCTTAACTACTCTCTTTCATACGCTCATTGTATCAATGTTGAGCTTGTTTGTTATCGGTTTTATAACAGTATTTGCAATCGATTCCAAATTACAGCCATTAGTTGACATGAAAGGAAAAATAAATGAAATGGTCTCTGGAAATCTAAAAATACATTTTCAAGAAGTAAGCTTAGATGAAGTGGGAAATATGGCTTCTGCATTATCAAACTTTCGTGGAAAGTTGATATCTATTGTAAGCCAAACACAAAGCACAAGCCATCAACTTACAGCTTCAAGTGCACAAATTCTTGAATCTATGGTTCAATTGTCCGATGCAGCCCAAAGCCAAGCCGCCGGTTCCGAAGAGATTTCCGCTTCTGTAGAGGAGATCACGGCCGCCATTGAAAGTGTAGCAGGAAAAGCAGACACTCAATCTTTCACATTAAAATCGCTGATAAGCAAAATGAACGAACTAAACCAAGCAGTGAATGATATCGATATGCGTTTTTCTGAAGCGGATAAAAAAGTCGATGAGATCACTAAGGAAGCAAAATTAGGTGAATCTTCACTTAAAGAAATGAAACTCTCCATGGATAAAATTTATGATTCTTCGGTAGAGATGACAAGTGTAATTGAGATCATTCACAACATTTCGGAACAAATCAATTTACTTGCACTCAACGCAGCAATTGAAGCCGCCCGGGCAGGAGCAAGTGGTAGAGGTTTCGCAGTCGTCGCGGATGAGATTTCAAAATTAGCTGATAAAACTGCCAATTCCATCGATGACATCGAAGCATTAATCGAACAGAACGAAGGTGAAATCAAAAATGGACAGCAAAAAATTGATCATTCGATTCAAACACTATCTGTAACAATCACTGGGGTCAATTCGATCAATGAAATGACAAAACAGATTCGAACAGTAGTCAAAAGACAAATTGACACCAACGAAGAGGTAAATCAAGGTGTGGAACAGATTCGAGAATTATCGGAGATGATCAAAAATGCCACAGAAGAGCAAAAGATGGCAATGATGGAAATCAGTAAGTCCATTGCAGAGATTAATGATCATGCCCAAAACACAGCACTCTCGAGTGAGGGAGTCAAGGAAAGTGCGCAAGTCATGACCTTGATCTCTGAAAATTTACAAACGGAGATCAATTATTTCAATGTCTAAGTCAAGGCAATCAGCATCAATCAAAGATCGTTTAACAAAAGTTGGTGCTCCGCTCTTAATATCCATCGTTCTAGTTTTGATTTTTAAGTCTCATGTCATAACCCCACTTGAAATCACAAATGATTTTATGGAGCCCACTTTTAAAGCAGGTGATACGGTATATGTAAATCGATTCTCGCGTCCCAAAAATCTCTTGGTTGGAGATATCATACTCGTTCGATCACCATTCAATCAGGATGAATACGTGATTGGAAGGATCCTTGGAAAAGGCGGCGACCAAGTTCAAGTTTCATCTCGCATTGCTTATAGAAACAATACTCCAGTCACAAGTGAATTGTTTCCAACGCCAAACAAACAAACCCTTCCAATCTTACCGCAAGGAAAGAGCGATTCAGATCATAGAGCAAGTATGATAGTACCAGAAAAGAGTGTTTTTATCATTGCCGACAATCGAGAACATGGCATCGATTCAAGAGAGCTCGGTTCAATAGCTGAAGAATTGATCGTCGGAAAGATATTTTAAACTTGATTGGAGCAAATATCACAATGGGAACATTCGTGAAAAGTTTCTCCGAAATAATCATACAAAAACAATCTTCTGCAATTATTGGATTTTATATACATTAGCATTTCATAAAGCCGTTTTAACGAATTTTGTTTTTTTTCATCCCATGTTTCTTTTAAAGTAAGTTCTTTCGGTAAAATTCCTCGGACACGAAGCGAATTCAATTCTATATCACCGGAAGTTACACCATAACGATCGAAAAGGTTTAGGACAGTCTGCAATCTATGGTCACCTCGATTTTTATGCACTACTTTAGCCTGCAAATCTTTATAATCGATCGAACGCAAAGAATCTCCAGCAAAAACCAACGTCTCATAGACTCGTGCTATAAAATGCGGGTCTGGATTTTGCCACTCTATAAAATCTAAAAGAACTGCAAGATCACTCTCCGTATAGAATAAATAACACTTTGCATTCACACCATCTCTTCCGGCTCGCCCAATTTCCTGGTAGTATGATTCGATGGAAAGCGGAAGCTCTGCATGAATGACCATACGAATATCAGATTTATCTATACCCATTCCAAAGGCATTCGTAGCGAGTAGTATCCCATCTTTTTGAGTTAAAAAATTCCTTTGGATTTTGTTTCTTTCGTGTGGGCTGAGTTTCCCATGATAGATATGATGTTTGGTGGTATTTGAGATTAAAAATTCCGAGAATTTTTCTAATTTGTCTATCAAATTAAAATATATGACTTTAGGCCCAGGTGGACTCGATTGTAACAATTTTAAAATCGCATTCCACTTTATTGTTTCTTCGACAAAGCTCTCAACATGAAGGTAAAGATTTTGTCGTGCAATCCCTCCATGATAAATTTTCATCTGCTCAGAATGAAGCCCAAGTTCAAAAATGATATCGTCTTGTATTCGTTTTGTTGCAGTTGCTGTTAAAGCAATCGTTGTTGGATTTTTTAATATTCCTCGAATTTCTCGCATTCTAGAATAATCAGGACGAAAATCATGACCCCACTGACTGATACAGTGAGCCTCATCGATTGCAAGCAAGGATATACGAACATTCGACAAAACGTCTAAAAATTTACTACTACGAAACCTTTCAGGTGTTACATATAATATCTTATATTTGTTTACAGCTACACTTTCATACCTAGAATTACGCTCTTCTTTGGAAAGTGATGAATTGATAAAAGTCGCGTCGATGCCTTTGTTACGAAGTGCCGCCACTTGATCATACATGAGTGCAATCAGAGGCGAAATCACAATGGTCATACCTTCCAATACTAATGCAGGTATTTGGTAACAGATCGACTTTCCCATGCCTGTGGGCATTATTACTAAAGAATGATTACCCATTAACACTTGATTTATGATATCTTCTTGGTAAGAACGAAAGAAGGTAATTCCTAAAATAGCCTTTGCAGATTCGAGAGAGGAAGTAGGAGTCTGCATCAAAATTTCAGTGAATCTGTTGACATTTTTGAAAAATAGGACTCAATCGGGCGGAGTATGGACCAACTTCGTGTTTCATTATATCTGAGTTTTGTACTTATACTTTTTTTTTCGAGCGGAATCCTTGGGCAATCAGACACGATTCCGACTTTCGGAGAGCGATTCGAAACAGAAGAATCAAATATTGTATCCATTGGGCATAAAAATTTGGAGAAATGGGATGAGAGAGCACCATCCTCCGGTTACTCAAATTATGAGTGGAAAAAGCTCCCAAGCCCCAATTATGCTCCCCCTCCAAAATTGGAAGACGGGGAATCAATAAACGATTTTCAAGGTGTTGCTTCCGGAGACGGCTATGTGATCTGGGTTGTAAATGCAAAAATAAAAAATAAATTAGTTCATTACTTACTATCATGGAATATCAACTCCGGAGATACAAAACGTACGCAACCACTCTCGGAAAAAATTTCCTCCATGGCCTGGGACAATGCGTTCAAAGTGTTACTTGTTCGCACTTCATCCAACCTTTTGACATTTTCACTGAAAGACTTAAAACAAATCTCCTCAAAATCGTTTCCAAATTCGCGAAACGATTGGACGGACATGCTCGTTATGGGAAACGAGCTTGTTTTTATTGGTCAGGACAAAGAAACTCTCGAATGTTATGATAAATTAACTCTTGCACCTACTCGAGTTTTTAAGACGGGTGTTACAAAGTTGCAGAGAATCTTTTTATGGAATGAGGATACGATATTATTATGGTCTTCATTTTTAGGAGCAAAAATAGTTTTCTTTATTCCTTCAAAGAATCAAGTTGATGATACAATTTCCTTTAACTTTCCTTTTCGTTCCTTATTTAAAGCAACGACATTAGGTGAAGAAAGTTTAGGAGTATTCGATTTCTTTAAAACAAAATATGTCGGACAATTGATAAAACATGGTAAAACCTTCATAAATCTGAACAATCATGTTGAGATTGATCAAAGCGGAATCGGTATTCGACACTCTCCAAAGTACCAAATGATCACTGCCTATGCGAAAGTAATGCCCAATAAAAACATCAAATCGGGCAAAGTCGTTTTTGCTTTACCTCACAAATCAAACTATGAGCAAGAGATATTAGAAGAAAGTATTGAGGGTGATATACTAACGGATAGCTATGGTAATCGATTTGGTGTAATCACACTTCCTGATTTAGATTCGGGAAATGCATACGAAATAGAAATTTACAAAGCAAAAATAGCAAGGTTTCGCTCTAGTTTTGATTTTTTAAAAGCCAGACCGGAACAAAATTTCGATAAATCATTTGAAAGGTATTTTAAAGACCATCCCATATACAACCTAACAAATTCTATTGTCAAAGATTCCTATGATCAAATTATTTCAGACGATGATACCTACCTGACTAAGATTTTCAAAATTCACGAATTCGCCAAAAAAATCAAACCACTATGGGATGGAAAAAACGAGCCTGTTCCCAATGTTTTAAAAAATAAACATGGTGGTTGCAATGAACATACTCGAGTCCAAGTAGCTTTTTTACAAATTGCGAATATTCCTGGTCGATATGCATGGAATCATATCTATCGAGAGAGCGATGACAAAGACTTTACGATTGATCATGCCATCGCAGAAGCTTGGATCACCGGCATCGGTTGGATTCCATTAGAAGGCTTGGGGGGACGAGCAGGAGCTCTCAGCCCATATTTATTTTTTGATGTCGGTTTCCCAGAGAGTTCAGTTGTTTGGAGGTCGAGCGATGTGTACGGCCAGGTCAGATAGGTAACAAAACAGACAACTCACATAGGTGACACTTACAATGTGTATCGGAGGAAAACCCGATGCCTTGGAAGGAGACCAATGTGATAGAAGAAAG